>Ga0207978_100021_pt1 | contig 201606 bp, 189 predicted proteins | sample LakWasM100_LOW12_2_FD_183920 | JGI IMG/M metagenome (GOLD analysis project Ga0207978, IMG submission 183920) | Freshwater sediment methanotrophic microbial communities from Lake Washington under simulated oxygen tension - Sediment Metagenome... | ecosystem: Environmental > Aquatic > Freshwater... | reverse complement strand
ACCCGATCGCGCAGGGCGTCAAGCGCCGCCAGTGCGCCTGAGGCGTTGACCAGCTGGTTGGCGCCGCGCAGTGACGGATAGGCCATGCCGGCATAGCGGCGACCCCGGCCAGCCCAGTTCCATTGCTGCTTGTCACCGGAAAAGTTGAAATCATGGCCGAAACGCCAGAGGTCAGCACCAATTTCGCGTGCGTGGTCCACCACGCTCTGCGGCGGCATCGGGTCGCAGACGATGGCCGGGCGGCCGGTGCGCATGATGCCCGCCTTCTCACGCCCGATGCTTTCACGGTCAGGCCCGAGGTATTCGGTGTGGTCGATGTCGATGCTGGTAATGACCGCGCAATCGGCATCCACGATGTTCGTCGCATCCAGCCGGCCACCCAGCCCGACTTCCAGAATGGCAAGGTCCAGCTTTGCCAGACTCATCAGGCGCAGGATGGCCAGCGTCGTGAATTCAAAGTAGCTGAGCGAAATTTCTTGACCATTTTGGCCTCTAGCGCTCTCTACAGCTTCAAAGTTTGCTATCAACTCAGAAGCACTTACCGCTTCGCCATGAATGCGGCAGCGCTCTTCGAAATGCACGAGGTGCGGTGAGGTGTAAACGCCGGTGCGGTAGCCCGCCTGGAGCGCCACCGCCTCGATCATGGCGCAGGTCGAACCCTTGCCATTGGTGCCAGCGACGGTAATCACGGGGCAATCAAAATGCAGATTGAGTCGCTCGGCTACTGCGCGCACGCGCTCCAGGCCCAGGTCGATCTGCTGCGGATGGATGCGCTCGCAGTGGGCGAGCCAATCCTGAAGGGTAAGAGGTGGGGTTGCTGGCATACGGGGCGCGATTGTCCTCCGAGTCGCGGTTTGGGCCATGATGGATGCATGAAAAACCCTGTGCTTTACGGCCTCTCCAACTGCGACACCGTGCGCAAGGCACGCGCCTGGCTGTCTGGCCGGGGCGTGTCCTACGAGTTCCATGATTTCAAGAAGTCCGGCGTGCCGCAAGACGCGCTGGCGCGCTGGCTTAAGGCGCTGGGCCACAAGGAACTTGTCAACCGCAAGGGAACCACCTGGCGCCAGCTGGCCCCCGCCGCGCAGGCAGTCGTGACGGGCGATACGCAGGCGCAGGCACTGCTGCTGGCATATCCCAGCGCCATCCGCAGGCCCGTGGTCGAATGGCCGAACGGCGACATCACCACGGGGTTTGACCCCACAGACTGGGAGCCGCGCAGCAAAAGCCCGCCGAGCGCCTGATTTCGCACACTTCTTTACGCAGATTTACGGTCCGGGCAGCACACAGATGGGCCGGCTGGATAAACTTTCTCTGACCTTGGCGCGTTGTACATGCGCTTTTGAAAGGGTTTCACCATGAAGAAGATTTTGTTGTTTTCGCTCATGGCCAGCGCCTCGGCGATGGCGATGGCGCAGGAACGTGGACGGGTGCTTTCGGTCACCCCCATCTTCGAGCAGGTTGCCGTGCCGCGGCAGGTCTGCGGCAATGAGACGGTCTATACCGGCCCGCGCACCAGTGGTGGCGGCGCTGTGCTGGGGGCCATCGCGGGCGGTGCCGCCGGCAATGCCATTGGCAGGGGCAACGGGCGAGCAGCCGCCACAGCCCTTGGAGTGATTGGCGGCGCGGTGCTGGGCAACCACATCGAAGGCAACGGTCGCCCCGACTACCAGAACGTGCAGCGCTGCGGGGTCGAAACCACTTACGAAAACCGCACGGCTGGCTACGACGTGGTGTACGAGTACGCCGGCAGACGCTACACCACGCGCACCCAGACCGATCCTGGACGCTACATCGCCCTGCGCGTGCAACCCGAAGACCAGCGCGACTATCAGCGTGACTACCAGCGCTACGACGACGATGGCTACAGCGAACGCGGCGAGGTCACCTCACCCTATGCCACGGCACCCCTGCCGCCCGTGGTGTCGCCCGGTGTGACGGTGATTGAGTATGGCTACGAAGGCCAACGCCCGTATTACCCCTATCCGCCACCGCGCCCCCATTGGCGCTAAGCCATTGCTGTGAAGGGCCCCGTGGGGCCCTTTTTCTTGGGGTGGGGTTGAAGCAGGCTACCCGTTCCCACCTGGCCTAAAATCGCCCGCTTCTGCTTCTGCCGGCGTCCTGCCCGCCACTCCATGACCACCCAACAAATCAACGGCGTATCCGTCGCCACCCAGGCCAATGTGTACTTCGACGGCAAGTGCGTCAGCCATGGCATCACGTTTCCGGATGGAACGAAGAAATCCGTCGGTGTAGTGCTGCCGGCAACGCTGTGCTTTGGCACCAACACCGCCGAGGTCATGGAGTGCGTGGCCGGTTCCTGCGAGTACAAGCTTGCAGGCTCCGCCGATTGGGCCCACTGCGGCCCCGGTGAGCAGTTCAGCGTACCGGGCAACAGCCAGTTCGACATTCGCGTCAGCGACACTTTTCACTACATCTGCCATTACGGCTGAACCATGGCCACCATCCTCCAACATCTCCCACTCGGCCAGAAGGTCGGCATCGCATTTTCCGGCGGGCTGGACACCAGCGCCGCCCTGCTGTGGATGAAGCAGAAGGGCGCCCTGCCTTATGCCTACACCGCCAACCTGGGCCAGCCCGACGAGGCCGACTACGACGCCATTCCGCGCAAAGCCATGGAATACGGCGCCGAAAAGGCCCGCCTCATTGACTGCCGCACGCAGCTTGCCCACGAAGGCATTGCCGCGCTGCAATGCGGAGCCTTCCACATCAGCACCGGCGGCCTGACCTACTTCAACACCACGCCGCTGGGCCGGGCCGTCACCGGCACCATGCTGGTGTCCGCCATGAAGGAAGACGACGTCAACATCTGGGGCGACGGCAGCACCTTCAAGGGCAACGACATCGAGCGCTTTTACCGCTACGGCCTGCTCACCAACCCCTCGCTCAAGATCTACAAGCCCTGGCTGGACCAGCTCTTTATCGACGAGCTGGGCGGCCGCGCCGAAATGTCGGCATTCATGACGCAGCACGGTTTTGGCTACAAGATGAGCGCCGAAAAGGCCTACAGCACCGACTCCAACATGCTCGGCGCCACGCACGAGGCCAAGGACCTGGAGTTCTTGAACAGCGGCATCCGCATCGTCAACCCCATCATGGGCGTGGCGTTCTGGAAGGAAGACGTCGCGGTCAAGGCCGAGGAAGTGTCGGTGCGCTTTGAGGAAGGCCAGCCCGTGGCGCTCAACGGCGTCGAATTCAACGACCCGGTCGAACTGATCCTGGAGGCCAACCGCATCGGCGGCCGCCACGGCCTGGGCATGAGCGACCAGATCGAAAACCGCATCATCGAGGCCAAGAGCCGCGGCATCTACGAGGCCCCGGGCCTGGCGCTGCTGCACATCGCCTACGAGCGCCTGGTGACCGGCATCCACAACGAGGACACCATCGAGCAGTACCGCATGAACGGCCTCAAACTCGGCCGCCTGCTCTACCAGGGCCGCTGGTTCGACCCGCAGGCCATCATGCTGCGCGAGACCGCCCAGCGCTGGGTGGCGCGCGCCGTGACCGGTACGGTGACGCTGGAGCTGCGCCGCGGCAACGATTATTCGCTGCTCAACACCGAGAGCCCTAATCTCACCTACCACCCGGAGCGCCTGTCGATGGAAAAGGTGGACGACGCGCCTTTCTCGCCGCAAGACCGCATCGGCCAGCTCACCATGCGCAACCTCGACATCGTGGACACGCGCAGCAAGCTGGGCATTTACGCCCAGGCGGGCCTGCTCACGCTGGGTCAAGGCTCGCCTCTGCCTCAGCTGTCCAACAACGAGCCGAAATAAAAGCCTGCCCGTACCGGGCCTGAGACGCCCGGAAAAGACGGTAACAGCGCAACGCGCATTCGAGGCAAAACGGCGCGATTGCGCTGCGGCTTCTTTCGCCTGCCGCACAATGCTGCATGCAAAGCAATTTCATCGCCAATGAAGTGCGGCCATCGCTCAGTGGGCGTACGCTGGATATCATCGACCCCTCGGACGGCCAGGTCTTTGACCGATTGCAGCGCAGCAACGCCGAAGACATGGAGAGCGCTGTACGCGCCGCGCGGCACAGCTTTGAGGCCCTCTGGCGCCCCATGGCAGCAGCTGACCGGGGGCGGCTGCTCATGCGCCTTTCCAGTGCCGTTACCGAGCATGCCATCGAACTGGCCGCACTGGAGCAGCGCGATTGCGGTAAACCCACCCGCCAAGCGCGCGCCGACGCCTTGGCACTGGCGCGCTATTTCGAGTTTTATGCCGGCGCCTGCGACAAGCTGCATGGCGAAACGCTGCCCTATCAGGAAGGAACCAGCGTGCTCACCTGGCGTGAGCCCCACGGCGTCACGGGTCATGTGATTCCGTGGAACTACCCCATGCAGATTTTTGGCCGCAGCGTGGGTGGCGCGCTGGCGGCCGGCAACACCTGCGTGATCAAGCCTGCCGAAGACGCCTGCCTGTCGGTGCTGCGCGTGGCGCAACTGGCGGCCGAGGTCGGCTTCCCGCCGGGCACGATCAACGTCGTGACGGGTTATGGACATGAGGTGGGCGACGCGCTGGCACGCCACCCTGGCATCGATCACATCAGCTTTACCGGCAGTCCCAGCGTGGGGACGCTGATCGCCCAGGCCGCGGCCGAACGCCATTGCCCGGTAACGCTGGAGCTGGGTGGCAAAAGCCCGCAGATCGTATTTGCCGACGCCGATCTGGACGCCGCCCTGCCCGCCATCGTGAACGCCATCGTGCAAAACGCCGGCCAGACCTGTTCGGCGGGTTCGCGCCTGCTGGTCGAGCGCAGCCTCTATGAGCCCTTGCTGGAACGCTTGGGCGCTCTTTTTTCCAAGCTGCGCGCCGGGCCAGCTGCCTTGGATCTGGATGTCGGCCCATTGATCCGCGCGACGCAAAAAGAGCGCGTGCTGGACTTTTTGGCACAAGCCGAGGCCGCCGGCATTGCCACGGTGGCACGCGGCAGCGTGGTGCCTGAGGCCCCTGCCGGCGGTTTTTACGCCGCGCCGGTCTTGCTGCGCGACGTGCCAGCCGATCACCGACTGGCGCAAGAAGAAATCTTTGGCCCGGTTCTCTGCGCCATGGCGTTTGACGACGAAGACCACGCGGTGCAACTGGCCAACGGCACCGCGTTTGGTCTGGTGGCCGGAGTGTGGACACGCGATGGCGCTAGGCAGATGCGCATGGCGCGGCGACTGCAATGCGGCCAGGTGTTCATCAACAACTACGGCGCAGGCGGCGGCGTGGAACTTCCCTTTGGCGGCGTCAAGTCATCGGGATACGGCCGCGAAAAGGGCTTTGAAGCGCTCTATGGTTTCACCGTGCTCAAGACCGTGGCCATTCGCCACGGATAACTTCAGCCCAACACTTGCTTCAACGCTGCGTCGTACAAGCCAGTGAGCCGGTCGGTGACTTCCAGCAGGCGCTCGCTGGTGGTGGCGACGTCTGCGAGGCCGCGCGCATCGGCCTTGCGCTGCAGCGCCGAACTGAAGAACACCCACTGCCCATCGCCCAGCGCCAGATCGTCGCGAATCGCCGGTGTGGACAGCGGCGCTGCTGCGAGCGTGGCCATGGCCTTGCGGAATTCGTCGGCATCGCTCAGCAATTGCTCGCGAGGACCCTTTGCGTCGCTGCCGGCCGCCACGAGAAAGTAGTTTTTGGCCAAGCGCTGGGACAGTGCGCGCTGACGGCCCGCAATATTCACCAACTTGGCGGTAGAGGCCTTGGACGATTTTTCGAACGCTTCGGTAGCGGTGTTGGCAATGGCCAGCATGCGGTCGGCCTGCGCCGCCACGGCCGCCACCGATTGCGCGGTGGGCGGCATGATGAGCAGGGCTTCGAGTCCATCCACCGACTTGTGCACTTCGTCCACCTGGCGCGCCAGCTCGGCCGGCCAGGGCACGCTGGCCAGATCGTCAAAGCCCGTGCGAACGAGCGTCTTTGCCGACGCCATGACGCTTGCCGCCTGGTCCGGCAAGACGCCCAAGTGCATTTGTATGTAGGCCTTGGCCATGCGCTGAGACAGCGCGCGGTAGCGGGCAATGCGGTTGATGGCCGTAGAGACCGCAATTTGCGCCTGCGCGGCGCCCATAGCGGGCAGCAGCAGCGCAGCAGCCAGGGTTTGGACCACGGCGCGGCGGGTAGCTGCACGCGGGCGACGGCAAGAGGAATACGAGATCACGACAGGCTCCACGGCCCGACTTGGGCCGAAGCAACATTTTGCTGCAGTGCACACACGGCAGACTGACACGCATCAAGAAGCTGCTGCATGGAGCATTTGCACCACAAGCCATATTCCCCGCGCAAGAATAGGCCCTCCCCCGCCCCCAATCTTCACAACCCATTGCACAAGGACCCGCCATGCGTCTCGCCGCCAAATCCATCATCGTCACCGGCGCCGGCAGCGGCATTGGTGAGGGCATTGCGCTGCGCCTGGCGGCCGAGGGCGCGCGCGTCATCGTCAATGACATCAATCCCGCCGCAGGTGAGCGCGTCGCGCAGGCGATTCGCGACGCGGGCGGCCAGGCTCGGTTCTTTTGCGCTGACGTCACGCGCTCCGGCGACGTGCAAGCCCTGGTGGCGCAGGCCGTCGCGCAGCATGGCCGGCTGGACGCAGTGGTCAACAACGCCGGCTGGACGCACCGCAACCGTCCGATGCTGGAAGTGAGCGAGGAGGAGTTCGACAAGGTCTACGCCATCAACGTGAAAAGCATTTACCTCTCGGCCATCCACGCGGTGCCCGCCATGCGCGCCAATCCCGGTGGCACCAGCGGAAGTTTTATCAACATCGCCTCCACCGCCGGCGTCCGCCCGCGTCCGGGTCTGACCTGGTACAACGGCTCAAAGGGCGCGGTGATCACCACCAGCAAATCCATGGCCGCCGAACTCGGCCCCGAGAACATTCGCGTCAATTGCATCAACCCCGTTTTCAACCCCGATACCGGTCTGGCCACCGAATTTGCTGGCGGGCCGCTGGACGAAGCGCGCCGCGCCAAATTTCTGGCCTCCATTCCAATGGGCCGCTTTTCTACCGCCCTGGATGTCGCCAATGCCGCGCTGTACCTGGCCAGTGACGAGGCGGCGTTTGTCAGTGGCGTATGTATCGAGGTGGATGGCGGGCGCTGCGTGTAGCCACTTTCCGGCTGCTGCCATACCCACGGCCAGCGGGTGGTAAGCAGCCCTCGGCATAATCAACTGCATGCCTGAACGCGTGATTCCTCTCGTCGATGCCAGAGTGGCCGCACTGCCTCTGCCGACAGGGCCTGCCTTGGCCGAGGTGGGGCGCGTGACCGACACCCTGGGCCGGCCGCTGCGCGACTTGCGCATCAGCGTCACGGACCGCTGCAACTTTCGCTGCAACTACTGCATGCCCAAAGAAGTGTTCGGCAAGGAACACGCTTATCTGCCGCACAGCGCCCTGCTCACGTTTGAAGAAATCACCCGACTCGCACGGGTGTTCCTGGCGCATGGCGTGCGCAAAATTCGCCTCACAGGCGGCGAGCCGCTGCTGCGAAAAAACCTGGAAGAACTGGTGGCGCAACTGGCGGCGCTGCGCACCGTCGACGGGCGGGCGCCGGAGCTCACACTCACCACCAACGGCTCGCTGCTGGCGCGCAAGGCACAAGTGCTGAAAGATGCGGGCCTCAGCCGCGTAACGGTCAGCCTTGACGGCCTGGACGATGCCGTCTTCCGGCGCATGAATGACGTGGATTTTCCGGTGGCCGACGTCCTGGCCGGCATCGAGGCGGCGCAGACCGCGGGCTTGGCAGGCACCAAGGTGAACATGGTGGTCAAGCGCGGCACCAACGAGCACGAAATTCTGCCCATGGCGCAACATTTTCGCGGCACCGGCATCACGCTGCGCTTCATTGAATACATGGACGTGGGCGCCACCAATGGTTGGCGGATGGACGAGGTGCTGCCGTCCCGCGAGCTCATTGCGCGCCTGCGCGCCGCGCTACCGCTGGTACAGCTCGATCCCAGCGCGCCGGGCGAGACGGCAGAGCGCTGGGGCTATGCGAACGCGGCGGGCCAGTACGAGCCGGCGCTGGGCGAGGTGGGGGTGATCAGCAGCGTGACGCAGGCGTTTTGCGGCAGTTGCAACCGCGCGCGTCTATCGACCGAAGGGCGAATGTACCTGTGCCTTTTTGCCGGCCAAGGCTACGACCTGCGCGCCCTGGTGCGCGGCGGCGCCACTGACGAAACCTTGCGTGACGCCGTTGCTGGAATTTGGCAGGGCCGCGCAGACCGCTATTCCGAACTGCGCGCCAGCCTGCCCACTGAGGCGGGCGACGCGAGTGCGCAACCGCGGCGCATCGAGATGAGCTACATCGGCGGATGACGAACATCCCGTCTTCTCTTTCCACCCGGCGTCCCAGCGGCCGCAGGCGGGTCAAGGGACTGCAGGGGTATCTCCATGATTGATTCTCAGGACATCGCCGGCCTGGTGCTGGCTGGCGGGCGCGGCTCGCGCATGGGGGGGGTGGACAAAGGCTTGCAGGCGTTTCGCGGCGTGCCGCTGGCGCTGCACACCTTGCTGCGTCTGCAAATGCAGGTGGGCGCAGTCATGGTCAACGCCAACCGCAATCTTGCAACCTACGAATCATTTGGCGTACCCGTCTGGCCCGACGCCGACAGCGACTACGCGGGGCCGCTGTCCGGCTTTCTTACCGGACTGGAGCGCTGTGAAACCCCGTGGCTGGTCACCGTACCTTGCGACACACCGCTGTTCCCGCAAGACCTGGTCCGCCGCCTGGCCGATGCCGCCGAGCGCGAGCAGGCCCAGATCGCCATCGCCGCAGCACCTGAAACCAGCGACGACGGCTGCACACGCCTACGCGCGCAGCCCGTGTTCTGTCTGCTGCGTGTGGAATTGCTCGAAAGCCTGGTGCGCTTCACCCAGTCGGGCGGGCGCAAAATCCACGCTTGGACCGACCAGCAACGCTGCGCCTTGGCAGCGTTTGATGCACTTGGCGACGAACCCAGCGCCTTCACCAACGCCAACACCCTGGCCGAGCTACAAGAGCTGGAATCGCGCGGCCAGCGCTGAAACCATCTCCTTTCGCATGAAAACCATTGCCGAGATCGCCGCCAGCCTGCAAGGCTATGACCCGCAGTCCCTTCATGCCGTACAGGTGACGGCGTTTCTGGAGCAACTGGTGCAACCGGTTCAAGACTGCGAAACCGTGGAGCTGCACGCCGCACTCGGGCGTGTGCTGGCGAACGATGTGGTCTCTCCCATCAGCGTGCCCCCGCACGACAACTCGGCCATGGACGGCTACGCCTTCGATGGCGCGCAACTGCAGGCCGGCAAGGCACTGCGCCTGCGCGTCATCGGTGCGCCTGCCTTTGCGGGTGCTGCCTGGCGCGGCGCCGTGGCGGCGGGCGAGTGCGTGCGCATCATGACCGGCGCCATCATGCCAGCCGGGCTCGATACCGTGGCGCCCCAAGAGCTGACGCAGGCCGAGGGTGAATTCATTCGCATCGCGCCAGATGTGCTGCGTGCGGGCGACAACCGGCGCTTTGCCGGTGAAGACCTGATGCGCGGCGCTGTGGCACTGGGGGCGGGCGAACCGATCAGCCCGGCGGCGCTGGGCCTGCTCGCCAGCCTGGGGCTGCCGCGCGCCACCGTACGGCGGCGGCTTCGCGTGGCCGTGTTTTCCACCGGTGACGAAATCTTGCGCCTGGGCGAAGCGCCGCGCGAGGGCGCCGTGTACGACAGCAATCGCTACACCCTGCTTGGCCTGCTCACCCGCCTGGACGTGGAGCTGATCGATCTGGGCGTGGTGCCCGACGAACCCACGCGTTTGCGCGCCGCCTTTGCGAGCGCCGCCGCTCAGGCCGACGCCGTGATCACGAGCGGCGGCGTCAGCGTGGGCGAGGCGGACCACACGCGCAGCATGATGCGCGAACTGGGTGACGTGGCGTTCTGGCGCATTGCCATGCGGCCCGGCCGGCCCATGGCTGTAGGACGCATTGCCCGCGACAAATTATGGACAAAATTGGCTTCTAGCGCTTATTCCGTAAGTGTTTCAAGCTCTCAATATGAGAGCAAAAAACTCACTGGGGAGGCAATCCTCTTTGGCCTGCCCGGCAATCCCGTGGCAGTCATGGTGACCTTTCTGGCCTTTGTCCGCCCCGCCCTGCTGCGCATGATGGGCTGCACCCGCGCAGCCCCACCGCTGCTGCGCGCGCGCAGCGCCGAGTCCATCCGCAAAAAGCCCGGTCGCACCGAATACCAGCGCGGCCTGGTCCGCAGCGGGGCCGATGGCCAGCTGGAAGTGCGCATCACCGGCAATCAGGGCTCGGGCGTGCTCAGCTCCATGGTGCAGGCCAACGGCCTGATCGTGCTGCCGCACGACGGCGGCAATGTGGCCGCGGGCGACGTGGTCGAGGTGATGGTGTTTGACGGCGTGATGTGAATCCTCTGCCGCCACCCCGAGCGATCGTCGGACAGTAGCGCGTAGTTGAGCGCACCGGTCCCGAAAGCTCCGCCGGCGTGGGAGCCGCCCGAGTGCCACAGATCGCGGCCCGCTCCGACAGTGCAGCAGCGGAGATTGGGCTAGCCTCTGGTGCAGTCTTTTCCGCAGGAGCCAGACATGCCATTCACCAAAACACACCTCGCCACCGAACCCAGCCGCGCCGAAATTGTGGCTCTGGCCGAACCCACCGTATTGGAATTTGGCACGCCCTGGTGTGGCCACTGCCAGGCGGCACAGCCGCTGATCGAGCAGGCACTGCAAAGTCGCCCCAAGGTCGCGCACACCAAGGTGGAAGATGGCAAGGGTCGGCCGCTGGGCCGCAGCTACCGTGTGAAGCTTTGGCCTACGCTGGTGTTTCTGCGCGCGGGCCAGGAGGTCACCCGCCTGGTGCGCCCTCAGTCGGTCCAGGCCATGGAGGAAGCGCTGGACCAGATCGCCGACTGAGCCGCAAACTTGACACCGGTCAAGATGAAAGGCCCTCCAAATCCCTAATATAACCACTTTAATAAAGAGGTTATATCCATGTATTGCCGCCGTCTCCTAATCTCCGCGGCTTTTGTTTTGGGCCTGTCCTTGGGTGCACAAGCCCAAACTGCGAAAGCTCGGGCGACTGCGGGGGTCGATCTCGCCGCGCGGTTTGCCCAGGCCGAAGCGGACCCGCAACTCGCCCAGACGCTGCTCACCACGGGTCGAAAGGTGGCCGCCGTGTGCGCCAACTGCCACGGCGAAGGGGGCAATAGCGCCAAACCGTCGATCCCCAACCTGGCAGGCCAGAACCCTGCCTACCTGCTGGAGCAGCTGCGCCAGTTTGCCAACGGGAGCCGGCGCAACATGTTTATGGAAGGCGTCATCCGTGCCCTGGAAAGCGACGAGAAGATCGGCATAGTGCTCTTCTATTCAGCGCAGACTGTCGTACCCCAGCCGCCGGCCGAGGCGAGCCTGGCGGCCCATGGCAAGGACTATTTCAGCAAAATCTGCTTTCGCTGCCATGGAATCGATGGGCGTGGCAATCAACAAATCGCGCGCATTGCAGGCCAGCAGCCCGAGTACTTGCGCACCACGCTGACCCGCTACCGCGATGGCAAAAGCCCGCGCGCCAACTCGGTGATGGAGCCCAACACGCGCCAGATGAGCAATGCAGACATCGAAGCTGTGGTGGCTTATGTCAGCGCCATGCACTGATCGGAAAAACACGGCTTGCATTGGCGTCCGGGAAGTCCGCTCGCGGTTCGATTGCGCGGCAGCGGGCAGGTCATCGGCACCCCAGCGCCTGCTCCACACCACGGTTGGCCAGTGCGTCAGCGTGCTCATTGCCCGGATCACCCGAATGCCCCTTGACCCAGCGCCAGTCAATGCGGTGCCCGGCTCCGCTGACCAGCGCGTCGAGGCGCTGCCAGAGCTCGACGTTTTTCACCGGTTGCTTGGCCGCCGTGCGCCAGCCGCGCGCCTTCCAACCATGGATCCACTCGGTGATGCCCTTGCGCACATATTCGCTGTCAAGGTAAAGGACTACCGCGCAAGGGCGCTTGAGCGCGGCCAGCGCCTCAATCACCGCCATCAGTTCCATGCGGTTGTTGGTAGTGGCAAGTTCGCCCCCAAACAGTTCCTTTTCCGTTGCGCCAGAACGCAGTACGGCACCCCAGCCGCCGGGACCGGGGTTGCCCTTGCAGGCCCCATCGGTGTAAATCACGATCTCGTTCACTCAGTCTTTCCAGTCGGTTGAAATTTGCGCTGCACTGCGCGGTTGGCCACGGGCACCTGGGATCGCGCGCGCTGCGCGCCCTTGCGCCACGTGGGCTCAAGCAGGCGCATGCCTGCCACGCGCTTGACGGCCACCGCAAAGTACGCAGCGCCAAAAATGGGCCAGCAGTGCGCACCCACCGGGTCCATCCAGGCAAAGCGATTGAGCCAGCCTTCGCTGCGCACCGCAGGACGATAGCACCCGAAATCCAGAGATTCGAGTTCCAGGCCCAGCAGCCTGAGCCAGTCGCGCAGCCGCCAATGGCCGATGACTTCGCCACCGTCGGGCAGAAACAACCTGCCATGGCCAAAACGCTGGCACATGCGTGCTCTGCCCTGGCGCAGCGCCCACAGGCTCACGGGATTCAGGCCGCTGATCACCAAACGCCCCTCAGGCACCAGCACACGCGCCGCCTCGCGCAGCGCAGCGTGCGGATCCTGGCTCAGTTCCAGCGTATGGGGCAGCAGTAGCAGATCGATACTGCTTTCAGGAAAAGGCAGAGCCACCGGTTCGGCCAGCAGATCAGGCGCCGCACCAGCGCCCAGCAGCTCGGGGTAGGCCACAGCCCGCCAACGGTGCGGCATGCGGTTGGCGCGCAGGCCGTCGAGCAAGGGCATGCCCAACTGCAAGCCGTGGTAACCAAAGGCATCCACCACCGCCTCGTCATAGCGCGCTTGTTCCCATTCCAGCAAGTAGCGGCCGGGCGGCGAGTCGAACCACTGGTGCAAACCTATAATTTGTGCGGTCATGAAGTTATTAGCAGTCCCCGCGTTCTCCGACAACTACCTGTGGCTGCTGCACGACACGCGCCAGGCCATCGTGGTGGACCCTGGGCAGGCAGCGCCGATTCTGGAATGCCTGCAAGTGCACCGGCTGGCGTTGCAAACCATTCTAGTCACCCACCACCACCCCGATCATGTCGGTGGCGTTGCGCAGTTGCGCGCAGCCACGGGTGCGCGCGTGGTGGGTCCGGCCAACGAACGCATTCCCGAACCCTTTGAGCCGCTGCGCCAGGACGATATCGTCGATACCCTGGGACTGCATTTTTCCGTCATCGACGTGCCTGGCCACACTGCGGGTCATATTGCGTATTACGCCAAGTGCCCGGACGCAGCCCCGCTGCTTTTTTGCGGCGACACGCTGTTTTCCGGTGGCTGTGGCCGGCTGTTTGAAGGGACCCCAGCGCAGATGCTGGACTCGCTGGACCGCCTGGCCGTCCTGCCCGGCGACACCCGCGTGTGCTGCGCTCACGAATACACGCTCGCCAACCTGCGTTTTGCCCGTGCGGTCGAACCCGAGAACACCGCGCTGCATGAGTACAGCACGGCGTGTGAAAAGCTGCGTGCGCATGACCTGCCAACACTGCCATCGAACATCGCGCAGGAGCGCGCGATCAATCCCTTTTTGCGCAGCCGCGAACGCTCGGTCATTGCCAGCGTGATCGCTCATGCGCCCGACACCAACCCACGTGACGAGACCGCTGTCTTTGCAGCCCTTCGCGAATGGAAGAATACATTTTGATGAAATTTCTGAAATGGGCCTGTCTGGTCGGCGCGCTGGCGCTCAGCGGCTGCGCCAGCCAGATCGGCACTCCGTCCCCGGCAACTGCCACACAACCTGCCACGACTACCGCCTCCGAACCACACACACCGCTGTATCCGCAGGGGCCTCTGAAGCCCATAGCCGCCGCCCAAACTGGTGCCCACACCGTTGCACCGTTGTTTGCGCCCACCGATCTGTGGGACCGCATTCGCCGTGGCTTTGCCATGCCCGACCTGGAAGGCGATCTGGTTCGCGACCGGGAGCAGTGGTACGCCAGCCGTCCCGACTACATGCAGCGCATGACCGAGCGCTCACGCAAATACCTGTTTCACATTGTCGAGGAGCTCGAGCGCCGCGGCATGCCGACCGAGCTGGCGCTGCTGCCTTACATCGAGAGCGCTTTCAACCCGCAGGCCGTTTCGTCGGCCAAAGCCGCCGGCATGTGGCAGTTCATGCCCGCCACCGGGGACTATTTCGAGCTCAAGCAAAACGCGTTCCGCGACGACCGGCGCGACGTGCTGGCTTCGACGCGCGCCGCGCTCGACTATCTGCAGAAGCTCTACAACATGTTTGGCGACTGGCACCTGGCGCTGGCGGCCTACAACTGGGGCGAGGGCAGCGTGGGCCGCGCCATCGCACGCAACCAAAAAGCGGGTCTGCCCACGGGCTACAACGACCTCACCATGCCCGCAGAGACGCGGCTCTATGTGCCCAAACTGCAAGCGGTGAAAAACATTGTGGCCAATCCCAAGCGCTTTGCCGCCGAATTGCCGCTGATCGAAAACCATCCCTACTTCGAGACAGTAGACATCTCGCGCGACATCGACGTGGCGCTCGCAGCTCGGTTTGCCGGCGTGCGTGAGGAGGATTTCAAGGAGCTGAACCCTTCACTGCACCGCCCGGTGATTCTGGCGGCCGGCACGCCGCAGATCCTCTTGCCCTGGGACAACGCCAAGGCGTTTGATCGCAACTTTCAGGCCTACACCCAGGGCCAGTACGCCAGCTGGACGGTGTGGACCCTTCCCTCCACCATGAGCGTGGCTGACGCGGCGCGTACCAGTGGCATGGACGAGCGCGATTTGCGCAGCGTCAACGGTATTCCACCTCACATGCGCATCAAAGCGGGCTCAGCGCTGCTGGTACCGCGTTCCACTACCACCCGCGCCGACGTCGTCTCCAAGGTTGCGGACAACGGCCAGATCGCGTTCACTCCCGATGTTGTGACACGGCGCACCACGGTCAAGGCGGGTCGCCGCGACAGCGTCACCAGCATTGCCCGGCGCTTCCACGTCACCACGGCCGACGTAGCGGCGTGGAACGACGTGAAATCCGGTGCAAGCTTTGCTGCGGGGACCAGCATCGTGCTGTACCTGCCTGTGCGCACTTCGAGCGCCATAAGCGAATCGCGTGCGAGCCCTGGCAAACGCGCGGCGGGCAAGTCAGCCAAACACTCGCGCGGTGGCAAGCCCTCGAAAGCAAAACGCAAGTAGCCTGCCCGCAAGGCGCCCCAACAGGCGCCAAGGTGCCCGCCTAAAAGTGCAGCTGGTGCACGCCGATCAGCCCCAGCACCCCAATCACGATCAGGTAAATCGCGACGATGGTGCTGAGCAGCCTGGGGAACACCAGGATCAGGATGCCGGCCAGCAAAGCGACCAATGGGCCGACGCTGAGATTGATATTCATGGTGGGACTCCCGTCAAAAAATGAGCGTTCAGCGAAAACCGCTGAACAAAATGGCAATATTGACGAGCAAAGCCAAGCCCCACACCAGACTGCGCGCCGTGGCCTTGTCGCCGACATACAGCCCGATGTAGAGCACGCGCAGCGCGACGAAAGCAATGGCCAGCCAATCGAGACGGCTTTGCGGCGCGCCCAACTGGTGCGCAATGATCACTGCACCGATAAAAAACGGCAATGCCTCGAACCCGTTGGCCTGCGCAGCATTGGCACGGGCAGACTCGCCTTCCTGCCGGGCCAGCCAGGCACGCGGATTGTGGTTGTCGTAGCCCCCGTCAGCGCGCCGCTTGCCCACCCCGCTGCGCTTGGCAAGCAGCCCACAGAGAAACGGCAGAAGGGCGGCAACGAGTACGCACCAGTAAGCAAGGGTGAACACAGGAAGTGCAGAGGGATTCATGGATGGGAGCGGCCAAAGCCGAACGTTTCAAATAGATCGGCGCATTGTGCCGCCTTCCGCAACGACCCACCGAGGCCCGGCTATCGCGCTGACTCAGCGTCGATCGGCCAGCGCATGGGCAATGGTCCCCAGGTCCACGAATTCAAGCTCACTGCCCACGGGCACGCCGCGCGCCAGGCGCGTCACCGCCAAGCCGTCACGCCGCAGCGCCTCGCTGACGACATGGGCAGTGGCCTCGCCCTCGGCAGTGAAGTTGGTGGCCAGAATCACTTCTTGAACGACGCCATCGCGCGCGCGATCCAGCAGGGCCTGGATGCCAATGTCGGCCGGCCCAATGCCATCGAGCGGGCTGAGTCGCCCCATGAGCACAAAATATAGCCCGCGAAACGCCCCGGTGCGCTCCAGCGCCGCCTGGTCCGCCGGCGTCTCCACCACGCACAGCCGCGTCGCATCGCGCGCCGGGTCCAGGCACACGGCGCAGACCTCGGCCTCGGTGAAGGTGTGGCAGCGCGCACAGTGATGCACCTGCTCCACCGCCAACGCCAAAGCGCGCGAAAGCGCCTGCGCCCCATCGCGATCGTGCTGCAGCAAATGAAACGCCATCCGCGCCGCAGACTTCGCCCCGACGCCTGGGAGGCGCCGCAGAGCCTGGATGAGCAGTTCAAGGGAATGCGTAGCGGCCATCAAAATTTGGATGTTTCACGGTATTCCCACCCCGCCCTCAAGGGAGTAGCGAGCGGGCGTCAGGCTAGGCGCACGGAGCGGAAGAACCGGAACGTACTTGATGTACGTGAGGATTCTGAGCACCGCGCAACGACGCATCACGCCCGCCCGGTAGCCAGCCAACTAAAAAGGGAATTTCATGCCGGGGGGGAGTCCGGCTGTGAGCTTCCCCATTTTCTCCTGTGACGTGTCTTCGGCCTTGCGCACCGCTGCATTGAACGCGGCCGCCACCAGGTCTTCCAGCATGTCTTTGTCTTCGGCGAGCAGGCTGGGGTCGATGGTGATGCGCTTGACATCGTGCTTGCAGGTCATCAAAACCTTGACCAGCCCGGCGCCCGCTTCCCCTTCGACTTCGATGTCGGCCAGTTCGTCCTGGGCTTTTTTGAGGTTGTCCTGCATGGCCTGGGCCTGTTTCATGAGGCCGGCGAGCTGTCCCTTGTTGAACATGGTGAAGTCCTTTTCTGGTCAATGAGATAAATGGAGGCAGAGCAGACTACAGCGGCCGGATGCTGCCCGGAACAATTTTTGCGCCATGGTCACGCACCATGGTCTGCACGAAGGGGTCGTTCATCACGACAGCCCGGGCGCGCTCAAGCTCCGCATTTTCCTGTGCGGCATTGCGGCGTGCGGGCGTGTCGGTGACCGAACCGATCTCCACGCTCAGGCGCTCGGCGTGGCCAGCGGTGGCCAGCGCACTGCGCAGGCGCTCGCGGGTGGCCGGCTGGTTGAGCGATTCACGCTCCACGCGCAGCAGCCAGTGGTCGCCGTCGCGCGCCAGCAGTTGCGACTGCAGCGCCAGTTCGCGCACCAGCGCCGTAACCGCTTCGGCGGCAATGAGTTGCTGCACCACGGCGTGCCAGGTGTCGCCCTCGGGGGTGGGAACCAGTGCGCCAGGGGCGGCGTCGGCGCGCGGCTGCAGGCGCGGGCCAGGCTCGGGAAGTTCACGCACCGGCACCGTGAGGACGGCAGGCGCTGCCTGCGGGGGCACCGGAGCCTCCGCAGGCGAAGGCTGTTCCTGCTCGGACGCGGTGCCTGCAGACTCTGCATTTGCTTCTGTTTTTATAGCTTCTGACGCAGGCACGCCATGCGTTAGAGGCATTTTCTTATCAAAATTCGAGGCCTCTTCAACGACTGGCCTCACCACGGATGTCGCCGCAAGCGGCTCCTCACGCGAGGCGTTCTGCCCGGCCGACTCGGGCGCTTCAACCGGCAGCGCCGTTTTTTTTTCCGCTGTGCCGCCGGTGGGCTTGAACGCCAGCAGGCGCAGCAGCACCATGGTGAGCGCCGCGTATTCGTCGGGCGCCAGGCCGAGCTCGGTGCGGCCGTGCAGGCACATGCTGTAGAGCAGTTGCGTCTCGTCGGGAGGCATCAGCGCCGCCAGGCGCGCGGTTTCCTGGGCTTCGGCGTCGTCCTCGCCCGACTGGCGGTGGCCGGGCACGGCTTGCAGCACGGCCATGCGCTGCAGCAACGCAGCCATATCTTCCAGCGCCGCAGCGGCCGACAGGCCGTGCAGGCGCAGTGCCTCGGCCGTCTCCACCACGGTGCGGCCATCGCCGCGCGCCAGGGCGTCAATCAGCAGCGTCACATGCGAGCGATCCACGCTGCCCAGCATCTGGCGTACAGGCGCTTCCTCGATGCGGCCGCTGCCAAAGGCAATGGCCTGGTCGGTCAGCGAGAGCGCGTCGCGCATGGACCCGCGCGCCGCTTTGGCCAGCTGGCGCAGGGCGGCCGGCTCGGCTTCGATCTGCTCGGCCGCAAGAACCTGCGCCAGGTGCTCCTGCACCGTATCTGGCGCCATGGGTCGCAGGTTGAATTGCAGGCAGCGCGAGAGCACTGTCACCGGCACCTTCTGCGGGTCGGTCGTGGCGAGCACGAACTTGAGGTAATCGGGGGGCTCTTCGAGCGTTTTGAGCATGGCGTTGAACGCTGTGGTCGTGAGCATGTGGACTTCGTCGATCATGAAGACCTTGAAGCGCCCTTGCACCGGCTTGTAGACCGCTTGTTCGAGCAGGCTTTGCACTTCGTCCACGCCGCGGTTCGACGCGGCATCGAGTTCCGTGTAATCAACAAAACGCCCGGCATCAATGGCCGTGCAGGCCGCGCACACGCCGCAGGGTGTGGCGGTGATGCCGCCCTGCCCGTCCACGCCCTGGCAATTGAGCGACTTGGCCAGAATGCGCGAGACCGTGGTCTTGCCCACGCCGCGCGTGCCGGTGAACAAATAGGCGTGGTGCAGCCGCTGCTGGGTCAGCGCATTGGTCAGCGCCTGCACCACGTGCTGCTGGCCCACCATCTCGGTGAAATTGCGCGGGCGGTACTTGCGGGCGAGCACGAGGTAGGACATGTGGCAGGATTCTATGTGGCTGCGACAGCCTCGCCCGATCGCCGTCGCACAATCGCCTTCATCAGAGCTTCATCTTGTGCTGCGAACATGGTGCTTATTCGAACAGGAAACCACCTATGACCCCCAATACCCTGGCCCATCACTACAGCCGCTGGTCGATCGCCCTGCACTGGCTGATGGCCGTGCTGCTCGTCGCCACCGCCGCCACCATGGAGCTGAAGGGGATCTACCCCAAAGGCAGCACTGGGCGCAGTCTGCTCATGTCGGTCCATTACGCCCTCGGTCTGTCCGTTTTTTCCCTGGTGTGGCTGCGGCTGCTGGCGCGCGCGCTGGGCCCCACCCCGGCCATCGCGCCGCCACCGCCCGCCTGGCAGACCCTGCTGGGGCACACCGTGCACCTGGCGCTGTACGCACTGATGATCGGCCTGCCGTTCCTGGGCTGGATGGCCCTCAGTGCCAAGGGCGCGCCCGTCACCTTGCCCGGCGGGCTTGGTCTGCCGATGCTGCCCATCAGTGAGAGCAAGGAAACGGCGCGCTGGTTCAAGGATTTGCACGAAACCGGCGCCACGGTGGGCTATGTGCTGGTCGGCCTGCATGCCGCAGCCGCCCTGGTACACCACTACGTGCAGCGCGACAACACCGTGCTGCGCATGCTGCCTGGCACCCGCTGAAGCGCACCCAGCGCGTGGCTTACAATCGGCAGTGACGGGCCTCCCCGCATGGTGAAGCAGCCAACCGGGTCAGGTGGGGAACCAAGCAGCCCTAACTGTGGAGCCAGTGCCGGGGGTAAGGCTCGTCAACTTCTTCCGGCCAGACGTCATTCGCAGGACGCCTCGCCACCCGCCTTGTTTCCTTTTTGTCAATGCCGCTTGCGGCGCGCTTTTGGGGCTGCAGCCGCACCGCCAGGCGCCGCCTTCTTGCTGCCCAGGCGCGATTCCGTTCCTTTGATCAGACGCGCGATGTTGTCCTTGTGGCGCCAGGCCAGCAGGCAAGACATCACCACAATGGTCGCGGCAATGCTGCGCTCGGTATCCCAGACGATGCCGCCCACCATCACGTAGTACACCGGCGCAAACAAGGCGCTGGCCAGCGACGCCAGCGACGAATAGCGAAAGAAAAACGCCACGATCAGCCAGGTGGCTGCCGTCGCCAGGCCCAGCCAGAGACTGAACCCCACGAGAACGCCGAGCGCTGTAGCCACGCCCTTGCCACCTTGGAAACGGAAAAACACCGGCCACAGGTGGCCCACAAAAGCAGCCAGGCCCACCATCGCCTGCGTGCCGTCTTCCAGACCATAGGGCGCACCGTACCAGCGCACCAGCACCACCGGCAGCCAGCCCTTGGCGGCGTCGAGCAGCAGCGTGACGATGGCGGCGGCCTTGCTGCCCGAGCGCAGCACATTGGTGGCACCGGGGTTCTTGCTGCCAAAGGTGCGCGGATCGGCCAGGCCCATGGCGCGGCTGACGACAACGGCAAACGAGAGGGAGCCTAGCAAGTAGGCGGCAAGCACGGCGGCAAAGCTATAGGCAACAGGCACGGAGGCAACTCCAGAAATTCAAACGCAAACGGACAGCAATGGCCCGCACCGGCGAACGGCGGCCATTGTGCCAGCCGACCAGGCTTGGGAAGTGAAGACGGGTCTACATCTCCAGCGCGCACTGCACCGGTTGGGCGCCCAGCAGCTGCACGCAGACTTGCGGATCGATTTGCACCAAGAACCCGCGCCGACCTCCATTGATGGCAATGCGTGCCAACGCGAGGATGCTCTCCTCGATGTACACCGGCATCTCGCGGCGGGTGCCAAAGGGCGAGGTGCCACCCACCAGGTAGCCGCTGTGGCGGTTGGCCACCTCGGGCGTGCAGGGCTCCACCGCCTTGGCACCCATCTGGCGCGCCAGGTTCTTGGTGGAGACAGTCCGGTTGCCGTGCATCAGCACCAGCAGGGGTTTGGCGTCCTGGTCCTGCATGACCAGCGTCTTGACCACGGCGTACGGGTCCAGCCCCAGCACCGCGGCGCTGTGCTGGGCGCCGCCGCGCTCCAGATACTCATAGGGGTGGCTGGTGAACGCCACGCCGTGCGCGCGCAGCATCTGAGTCGCAGGGGTTTCGCTGACGTGCGCGGCCTTTTTGTCCTTCTTTGTCATATTGAAAATGATAGCTGCAAGCGCTTACTGGATAAACGCTAGGAGCCATTTTTTTCCTCAAATCGCCGGGTCGCCTGTTTCCCAGCGCAAGGTGTCAATCGCTGTCAGCAGCTCCGGGCTGAGCGTGGTACCAAAAGCGTCGATGTCTTCGTCGAGTTGCGCCATCGAGGTCACGCCGATGATGGTGCTGGCGACCTGCCACTTGGTATGGCAGAAGGCCAGCGCCATCTGCGTGGGGCTCAATCCGTGGTCGCGCGCCAGTTGGTTGTAGCGGCGCGCGGCTGCCAGCGCCTCGGGCCGGCCCCAGCGCTGCTTGCGCACGCGGGCGTAGCTGGCAATGCGAGCACCAGCGGGCGCATTCGGGCCCTCGATGCCGCTTGCGTCGTACTTGCCGGTGAGCAGACCAAAGCCCAGTGGCGAATAGGCCAGCAAGGCCACATCCAGCCGGTGGCAGGTTTCGTCGAGGGCGTTCTCGTAGCTGCGATTAATCAGGCAGTACGGGTTTTGCACGCTCACCACGCGCGGCAGGCCATGCTGCTCGGCCAGCCGCACGAATTCGTGCACGCCAAATGGCGTTTCGTTCGACAGGCCAATGTGGCGCACCTTGCCGGCGCGCACAAGGCCGGCCAATGCATCCAGCTGCTCATGGATGGGCGTTTGCGACGTTTCCTTCGCCGGGTCGTAGTACTTCATGCCAAACACCGGCACGTGGCGCTCGGGCCAGTGGATCTGGTAGAGGTCGATGACGTCGGTCTGCAGTCGCCGCAAACTCGCTTCGCAGGACGCGACGATGTCGGCCGGCGTCATGCCCTGCCCCGCACGCACCCAGGGCATGCCGCGCGACGGCCCGGCCACCTTGGTGGCCAGCACGGTCTTGGCGCGCAGACCGGGCCGCGAAGCAAACCAGTTACCGAGGATGGTTTCGGTCGCGCCAAAAGTTTCGGCACGTGCCGGCACGGCGTACATCTCGGCCGTGTCGAGAAAGTTGATGCCGCGATCCACCGCGCGGTCCAGGATGGCGTGCGCAGCGGGCTCATCCACCTGTTCACCAAAGGTCATGGTGCCGAGGCAGATGGGGGTGACGTGCAGGTCGCTCTGACCGAGCTGGAGTGTTTTCATGCGATGCGGGACTTGTCAAAAGCTAGCGTTGCAGTTTACGGGCGCAGGCGCAATCGTGCAGGCGAACAGGCGCTTGTCACCGCGAGGACAAGCCGCCACCGCAAGCCATGAATAATTGGCGGATGTATTCCGAACGCTTTCCCGCCCGCACCGAGTTCGTGCGCATCCGCTCACTCGACTACCACGTCTGGCGCTGGGGAGCGCCCGAGGCCGATGCTCCGCCACTTGTTTTGGTGCATGGCTGGATGGACGTGGGCGCTTCCTACCAGTTCATGGTGGACGCCCTGTCCGAGGCCTTGGTGCAGGGCCGGACCATCCTCGCGCCCGACTGGCGCGGCTTCGGGCTCACCAAACCCCCGGCCCCGACCGACCACTACGCCTTTGCCGACTACCTGGCAGACCTCGACCAACTGCTGGACCACTACGCCGGCGATCGCCCGGTAGACCTGGTGGGCCACAGCATGGGCGGCAACATCGCCATGATGTACGCGGGGGTACGGCCAGCGCGGGTGCGGCGCCTGGTGAACCTGGAGGGCTTTGGCATGCCCGCTTCCAAACCTGAGTCTTCGGTGCGCCGCTATGCCGAGTGGATGGACGAAATCCGCCAACTCGAACGCGGCGAAATGGCGCTCAAAAGCTACGACAGCCTGGACGGCGTGGCGCGGCGGCTCATGAAGACCAATCCCCGCCTCTCTCAGGACAAGGCGCAATGGCTGGCCCAGCATTGGGCCGCGCAGAACGCGTCAGGCCGCTGGGCCATCCTGGGCGACGCGGCGCACAAGGTGAAGAGCGCTCAGATCTACCGCGTGGACGAGGCGCAAGCGCTCTACGCCGCCATCACCGCACCCACGCTGGCGGTGGAAGCCAGCGGAGACAGCCTGAGCCAGTGGTGGCAGGGCCGCTACACGCTGGCGCAATACCACGAGCGCCTGAAAGCCGTGGCGGACTGCCGCACCGCCGTCATCCAAGACGCCGGCCACATGCTGCACCACGACCAGCCGGAGGTGCTGGCGAAGCTGATTGAGGCGTTTCTACTCGACTGAATCGCCGAATTTTTGATAGAAATAGGCCTCTAGCGCATACCCAGTATGCGTTGAAAGCTATCAAAATAGGAGTAACTAAGCCGCTCGAACGGCTTCGGCCAGACGTTCGGCGCAACGGCTTGCCTGCGCGGCGTCGCGCGCCTCCACCATCACGCGCAGCACGGGCTCGGTGCCGCTGGCGCGAATCAGCACGCGGCCCAGGGCGCCCAGTTCGGCCTGCACGGCTTCGGTTTCCCGCACCAGATGCGCATTGCTGCGCCAATCGCTACCGGGCGTCAGCCGGACATTGAGCAGCACCTGCGGGAACAGCGTCACCTCTTCCATCAGCTGCGCCAGCGTGCGGCCACTGCGCACCACGCACTGCAGTACCTGCAAGGCACTCACCAGGCCGTCGCCCGTGGTCTGCTTGTCGAGTGCCAGCAGGTGACCCGAGCCTTCGCCGCCCAGCAGCCAGCCGCGCTGCGCCAGCTCTTCCAGCACGTAGCGGTCGCCCACCTTGGCGCGCACGAGCTTGACCCCGCGTTCGGCCAATGCCAGCTCCACCGCCATATTGGTCATGAGCGTGCCGACCACGCCCGGCACGAGTTCGTCGCGCCCCATGCGCTCGCGTGCCATGAGGTAGAGCAGTTCGTCGCCGTTGTAGAGGCGACCTGCGGCATCCACGACTTGCAGACGGTCGGCATCGCCGTCGAGTGCAATGCCGTAATCGGCATGGTTGGCGCGCACCGCCAGTACCAGCGCGTCGGGGTGCGTGGCCCCCACATCGTGGTTGATGTTGGTGCCGTCGGGTGCGCAGCCCATGGCGATCACGTCAGCGCCCAGCTCATGAAACACCTTGGGCGCCACCTGGTAGGCGGCGCCGTGCGCGGCGTCCACGACGATCTTCAGCCCCTTGAGCGTCAGGTCGTGTGCGTACGTACTCTTGCAAAATTCGATGTAGCGCCCGGCGGCGTCGTCCAGCCGGCGCGCCTTGCCGAGCGAGGCCGAATCGGCCCAGACGGGGGCTTCGGCCAGCGCTTCTTCCACGGCCATTTCCCAGCTGTCGCTCAGCTTGCTGCCCTGTGCGCTGAAGAACTTGATTCCGTTGTCGGGAAACGGGTTGTGGCTGGCGCTGATGACCACGCCCAGGCTCGCGCGCTGGGCACGGGTCAGATAGGCAACTCCCGGTGTCGGCAGCGGGCCGAGCAGCACCACGTCCACACCGGCCGAATTGAAGCCCGATTCGAGTGCGCTCTCCAGCATGTAGCCCGAGATGCGGGTGTCTTTGCCGATCAGGACCGTGGGGCGCTCTTCGCTGCGCTTCAGTACGCGGCCCACCGCATGTCCCAGCCGAAGAATGAAGTCGGGGGTGATCGGCGGCTCCCCCACCGTTCCGCGAATGCCGTCGGTGCCGAAATACTGTCTCTGCATGCTGGTCCTCTCCAAGATTCTTATGTTCTGTGCTGCGCAAGACGGCTCAATCTACCGCGTTGCTGGCTGCCTGCCAGACGGTAAGTGCCTGTACCGTTTCGGCCACGTCGTGCACGCGCACCACGCGCGCCCCACGTTCCACCGCAAGAAGCGCCGCAGCAATGCTGGGAATGATGCGGGAGCCAACTTCCAGGCCGCTGACTGCGCCCAGTGGCGATTTGCGCGACCAGCCGGCCAGCAATGGGTAGCCCGCCTGCAACAGTTCGTGCTGGCGCGCCAGCAGCGCGAAATTCTGGGCCACGGTCTTGCCAAAACCGATGCCGGGGTCCAGCAGAATTCTGGCCTTTTCAACTCCCAGCGCTTGCACTGCCATTGCACGTTGCTTCAAAAAAGAGAGCACCTGCGCCGGAACATCGCCCTCCATGGGCTGCACCTGCATGGTTTGTGGCTCGCGGTGCATGTGCATCAGACAGACACCGCAGTGGGGATGTCTGGCGACTATTTCCACGGCTCCGGTTTGGCGCAGCGCCCACACGTCGTTGACGATGTCTGCGCCCAAGTCGAGCACCTGCTGCATCACCTCCGGCTTGTAGGTATCCACAGAGACCGGAACGCCCAGGGAGACGGCGCCGCGCACCACGGGCAGCACGCGCGCAAGTTCTTCGTCCAGCGGTACCGGGGGGCTTCCCGGCCGGGTGGATTCGCCTCCAATGTCGAGCAGATCAGCTCCGTCTCGCAGCAGCGCTTCACAATGCCGCAAGGCCGCCGCGCTGCCGGCGTGCTGCCCACCGTCCGAGAACGAATCGGGCGTGACATTGACAATCCCCATGACCTGCGGGCGGCTGAGGTCTATGGCGAAACGACTGGTTTGCCAGAACATGCGTGGGGACGGAGAGGGAGATGGAGAACGAACAAACGGGGCTTGCGCCCCGTTTTCTTCATTGCGGAAATGCCTGCATCAGGCCGCTGAAGGCGCTGGCTCCGGCGCCACGGCGGGGGTACCGCCGCTTGAATCGTCACCACCTGACGAAGGCGCGCGGGGCGTCCAGTCTTTGGGCGGGCGCGGGGGCTTGCCCGCAATGATGTCGTCAAGCTGATCGGAGTCGATGGTTTCCCACTCGAGCAAGGCCTTGGCCATGGCGTGGATCTTCTCGCGGTTGTCCTCGATCAGCTTGCGCGCCTGGGCGTATTGCTCGTCGATGATCTTGCGCACTTCCTGATCGACCTTCTGCATGGTTGACTCGCTCATGGTCGTGGTTTTGGTCACCGAGCGCCCCAAAAACACTTCGCCTTCGTTTTCGGCGTACACCATGGGGCCAAGCGCATCTGTCATGCCGTAGCGCGTGACCATGTCACGGGCAATCGAGGTCGCCCGCTCGAAGTCGTTGCTGGCGCCGGTGGTCATCTGGCCCATGAACACTTCCTCGGCAATGCGGCCGCCAAAGAGCATGCTGATCTGGTTCAGCATGAATTCCTTGTCATAGCTGTAGCGGTCCTGCGCCGGCAGGCTCATGGTGACGCCCAGTGCCCGGCCGCGCGGGATGATGGTGACCTTGTGCACCGGATCGCACTTGGGCAAAAGCTTGCCGATCAGCGCGTGGCCCGACTCGTGGTACGCCGTGTTGCGGCGCTCTTCCTCGGGCATGACCATGCTCTTGCGCTCAGGGCCCATGAGAATTTTGTCCTTGGCGCGCTCGAAATCCTGCATCTCGACCGTGCGCGCGTTTCGACGTGCGGCCATCAAAGCAGCTTCGTTGCACAGGTTGGCCAGGTCAGCGCCGGACATGCCGGGGGTGCCGCGCGCGATGACGCCGGGGTTCACGTCCTGGCTGACCGGAATCTTGCGCATGTGCACGTTGAGGATCTGCTCGCGGCCACGAATGTCGGGCAGCGTCACATACACCTGCCGGTCAAAACGACCGGGACGCAGCAATGCGGCGTCAAGGATGTCGGGGCGGTTGGTGGCCGCTACCACGATCACGCCCAGATTGGTCTCGAAGCCGTCCATCTCGACCAGCATCTGGTTCAAGGTTTGTTCGCGCTCGTCGTTGCCGCCGCCCAGGCCTGCACCACGCTGGCGGCCCACGGCGTCGATTTCGTCGATGAAGATGATGCAGGGGGCGTTTTTCTTGGCATTCTCGAACATGTCGCGCACACGGGCTGCGCCCACGCCGACAAACATTTCGACGAAATCGGAACCCGAGATACTGAAGAACGGCACCTTGGCTTCGCCCGCAATGGACTTGGCAAGCAGCGTCTTGCCGGTGCCTGGAGGGCCTACCAGCAGCAGGCCGCGCGGAATGCGGCCACCGAGCTTCTGAAAGCGTTGCGGGTCTTTCAGGAAATCGACAACTTCCTTGACTTCTTCCTTGGCTTCGTCGCAACCGGCCACATCAGCAAATGTCACCGTATTGTTGTTCTCGTCCATCATGCGCGCCTTGCTTTTGCCAAAGCTGAAAGCGCCGCCCTTGCCGCCGCCCTGCATCTGGCGCATGAAGTACACCCAGACGCCGATCAGAAGGAGCATGGGGCCCCAGCTCACCAGCAAGGTCATCAGCAGCGAGCCTTCTTCGCGCGGCTTGACGTCGAACTTGACGTTGTTGTTGATCAGGTCGCCCACCAGACCGCGATCAAGATAGGTGGCCGTGGTGCGGATACGCCGGTCGTCGTTGGTCAGGGCAACGATTTCGGTGCCGCCCTGGCCTTCCTGAATGGTGGCGCTTTTGATGTGGTTGTTGCGAACTTCGTCGAGAAATTCGGAGTAGCCCACGTGGCCGGCCGCCGCGCTTGCGCGGGTGTCAAACTGTTTGAACACCGTAAACAGCACCATGGCAATGACAAGCCAGACGGCAACTTTTGAAAACCACTGATTGTTCAAGCGGGACTCCAGAGTGGATAGCAGGGTAAGTTTGACCCAGATAGTGGCAATTTTAGGCTTTTCAAGCCGGGCCTCTCTTCAGCGCCCTGACAACAGGCCATTGCGCCAGCACGGTCTCTCAGGGTTTAAGGCCAACGCCCACCAGAAAGGTTTCCGACGATTTGTCGCGCGAAGCCTTGGGTTTGAACGGTTTGACGAGACGAAAATTCGCGCGGAACGCGTCTGCCAACTCGGCATAGCCTCCGCCATGAAACACTTTGGCCACCAGCGCCCCGTCGGCCTGCAGATGGTTGCGGGCAAAGTCGATGGCCAGCTCCACCAGGAGCGAAATGCGCGTCGTGTCCGTCGCCGCGATTCCGGAAAGATTGGGCGCCATGTCGGAGACCACCAGATCGGCCTTGCGCTCGCCCAGCGCCGCTTCCAGTTGGGCCAACACCACGTCTTCTCGAAAATCGCCCAGAAGAAAGCGCACGCCCTCAACCGGCTCCATGGGCAGCAAGTCCAGGGCCACGATGGTGCCAGTGCCGCCCAGCCGGCGGCGTACGTACTGGCTCCAGGCTCCGGGCGCGCTGCCCAGATCGACCACCACGGCGCCTGGGCGGATCAGGCGAAAGTGCTCATCAATCTCTTTGAGCTTGTAGGCGGCGCGCGCGCGATAGCCTTCCTGCTGCGCGAGCTTGACGTAGGTGTCATTGACGTGGTCGTTGAGCCACGCCTTGTTGACCTTCTTGCTCTGGGTTTTGACTTTCATGTAGCTGTATTGTCGCCCGAGCCTCGTCATCGGTACTTTTGCATGAAAGGCGGCCCGCGCGAGGCCGCAGATAATACGGCCATGCCCCAAATAGAACTCAACTCGGCCGCGCGCCGCGAATACCGCGCCCAGGCGCACCACCTCAATCCCGTGGTGATGGTGGGCGGCGACGGCCTGACACCCGCCGTTCGCAAGGAGATCGACGCTGCGCTCAATGCCCACGGCCTCATCAAGATTCGTGTTTTCAGCGACGACCGCGCAGCGCGTGAGCTGATGTATCAGGCACTGGCAGCCGAGCTCAACGCCGCGCCCATTCAGCACATTGGCAAGCTCTTCGTGCTGTGGCGCCCGCAACCCGAGAAAGAGCGCAGCGTGGACGAGGACCGCATGCCCGGCCCGCGCGATGTGAAGGTGCTGAAGTACAGCAAACGCGGCGGTCAGCGCCCCGAAATCAAGCAACTGCGCGTGCTGGGCAACCAGCGCTTGACGCCGGGCGGCCAGGTCAAGCGCGCCAAGAAGCCCAGGCTCACATCCATCAAGAAGCGCCAGTCCCCTTGATGCCATGAGCGGTGCGAATCCGGCGCAGCCGCGCCATGTCATCTGCATGAAATGGGGCAAAAAATACGGCTCCGAATACGTCAACCGCCTGTATGCCATGGTGCGCCGCCACCTGCGTGGCGACTTCCACTTTGTCTGCCTGACGGACGATGCGGCAGGCATCCGTAGCGAAGTGCAGTGCCTGCCCATTCCGCCGCTGGATCTGCCGGCCGGCATCCCTGAGCGCGGTTGGAACAAGCTGGCCACATTCAGCGCCGATCTGTATGGCCTTCGGGGTACGGCGCTGTTTCTTGACGTGGACGTGGTGGTGACGGGCAGCCTGGACGACTTTTTTACCCAGCCCGGCGAGTTCCTGATCATTCACGACTACAAGCGGCCTTGGCGCATCACTGGCAACTCGTCGGTGTATCGCTTTGAGCTTGGGGCGCACCCGGACGTGCTGGGCTACTTTCGCTCCCATTTCAACGAGATTCGAGCCAATTTTCGCAATGAACAGGCGTATCTGTCGGATTTTTTGCACCGCCAGGGCAAGCTGGGCTATTGGCCCAAGGCCTGGTGTCCGAGCTTCAAGTACGACGGCATTCCGATCTGGCCCACCAATTACTGGCAGCCGCCCTTCGTCCCCGAAGGCGCGCGCGTGGTGATTTTTCATGGCGAATGCAATCCGCCCGACGCGTTGGCCGGCCGGCGCAACCGGCGCTTTCGATTTATCCGGCCTGCCACCTGGGTGGCCGAACACTGGCATGAGTGACACGTGCGCCTTCGCCGGTTTCGTCTGGAGCCAAGCTCAGTAGACGCCGCGCAAGGGCCGCCCCGCAGCGGTGGCCTCGTCCCCCTTCCCACGGCGCGCGGCGCGGTGAGAGAAGGAGGAAGCCGCATGAGCGGCTCAGGGGGATGATGTTTTTTGCCCAGCGGTGCACCACAACACCATCAGCGCGCACAGCCACTGAAGGCCGAACATCACGCTGCCGGCGCTGTGCCACAGGCGCAGGTTCTGCCGCGCTTCAATGCGCGGTGCCACGCCAAACTGCACCAGCACCGCCAACAGCATGCCACCCAGTATGAAAAGCATAGCTGCCCGCGCCCATGGATATTGCGCTACGTCCCCTTTTGGCCTTGAAATTACCATCAGCAAGAGGCCGCAAACCACCGACACCCAGGTCTGTGCAGCAAACAGCCGCGCCGCCATGTTCCCGGCCATGGCCGGCATGGGCAGATAGGCGAACAAAAGCGGCACGACGAGCGCCCCCAAGGTGGTGAGGCTGCCCCACCACAGCGCGGCGAGCAGCACGGGCAAGCGTTCGTGCATGCTCAGGCGTAGCTGATGCCCACGATTTCGTAATTGCGCACGCCGCCGGGCGCCTGCACTTCGGCGATATCGCCCTCGGTCTTGCCGATGAGCGCGCGCGCAATGGGGCTGCCAATGTTGATCAGGCCTTGTTTCAAGTCGGCCTCGTCTTCACCGACGATCTGGTAGGTGACGGCCTCACCGGTGTTCTCATCTTCCAGGCGGACGGTGGCGCCAAACACCACGCGGCCTTCCGCGTTGATGGCGGTCGGGTCGATGATCTGCGCAGCCGAGAGCTTGCCTTCAATTTCCTGGATACGCCCTTCGATAAAGCCCTGGCGGTCTTTGGCGGCGTCGTATTCGGCGTTTTCGCTCAGATCGCCCTGCGCACGTGCTTCGGCAATGGCTGCGATGACCCCTGGGCGGTCTACGGTCTTGAGGCGATGCAGCTCGGTCTTGAGCTTTTCAGCGCCGCGTTTCGTGATGGGAAGAGTGGCCATGGCCTGACGGCTCCGTTGGTGGTGTGCCGCTGAATGCGCGGCTTGTCTACGCATGCTCAGCCAGAAAGTGCTGTGGCATACCCCAAAAGCAAACCGCCGCACGTTGCCGCGCGGCGGTTTTGTTCATGCGCGAATTATGCCGTGTTTGCTCAGGCAGACAAGGCCCCGTGCATCTCAGGCAATCAGTTGCGCGTGCATCTCCTGAATCGAGATCACATCGAGCTGGTCCATGTGCCGCATGCCTTCCACTGCGGCCTCTGCGCCGAAGATGGTGGTGAAGGTCGTGACCCGCGCCAGCAGCGAGCTGGTGCGGATGGCGCGTGAATCGGCGATGGCGTTGCGGCGCTCTTCGACCGTGTTGATGACCATGACAATTTCGTTGTTCTTGATCATGTCGACGATGTGCGGCCGCCCTTCGGTCACCTTGTTGACCACCTGCACCGCCACGCCCGCTGCTTCAATGGCCGCTGCCGTGCCTTTGGTGGCTACCAGCTCAAAGCCCAATTGAACCAGCTGGCGCGCAATATCGACAGCACGCGGTTTGTCGGCGTTCTTGACGGTGAGGAACACCTTGCCCGACTTCGGCAACAGGGTTCCGGCGCCAAGCTGGCTTTTGACATAGGCCTCGCCAAAGGTCTTGCCCACGCCCATCACCTCGCCAGTGGATTTCATCTCGGGGCCGAGAATCGTGTCCACGCCGGGGAACTTGACGAAGGGGAACACGGCCTCCTTGACGCTGAAGTACGGCGGCGTCACTTCCTTGGTGATGCCTTGCGAAGCCAGCGTCTGGCCCGCCATGCAGCGCGCCGCCACCTTGGCCAGCTGGATGCCCGTGGCCTTGCTGACGAAAGGCACGGTGCGGGACGCCCGCGGGTTCACTTCAAGCACGTAGATGACGTCCTTGCCATCGACTTCCTGAATGGCAAACTGCACGTTCATCAGGCCCACCACGCTCAAACCTTCGGCCATGGCCGCGGTCTGGCGCTTGATTTCGTCCACCGTGGCCGCTGCCAGGTAGTAGGGCGGCAGAGAACAGGCCGAATCGCCACTGTGCACGCCCGCCTGCTCGATGTGCTCCATGACGCCGCCGATGAAGGTCACACCGGCCGAGTCGCGCACGCAGTCCACGTCGCACTCGATGGCGTTGCTCAAAAAACGGTCGAGCAGCACGGGCGAGTCGTGGCTGACCTTGACGGCTTCGCGCATGTAACGCTCGAGGTCGCGCTGCTCGTGAACGATTTCCATGGCGCGGCCGCCCAGCACATAGCTGGGGCGCACCACCAGCGGGTAGCCCAGGGCTTCGGCCTTGGACAGAGCATCTGCTTCGGTCCGGGCCGTGGCGTTGGGCGGCTGGCGCAAATTGAGCTTGTGCAGCAGGGCCTGAAAGCGCTCGCGGTCCTCAGCCGCGTCGATCATGTCGGGGCTGGTGCCGATGATGGGCACGCCCTCGGCTGCCAGCGCCAACGCCAGCTTCAAAGGCGTCTGGCCACCGTACTGCACGATGACGCCTGCGGGTTTTTCCTTGTCAACGATTTCCAGCACATCTTCCAGCGTGACCGGCTCGAAATACAGGCGGTCAGAAGTGTCGTAATCGGTGGAGACCGTTTCGGGGTTGCAGTTGACCATGATGGTCTCGTAACCGTCCTCGCGCATGGCGAGCGCGGCATGCACGCAGCAGTAGTCGAACTCAATGCCCTGGCCGATGCGGTTGGGGCCACCGCCCAGCACCATGATCTTCTTGTTGTTGGTGGGCAGGGCTTCGCACTCGCTGCCTTCGGCCTCGTAGGTCGAATAGAGGTAGGCGGTGTGCGTCTCGAATTCCGCAGCGCAGGTGTCCACGCGCTTGTAAACCGGGCGCACGCCCTGCTGGCGGCGTGCCTCGCGCACGGCTTTCTCGGTAGCCTTGAACAGCTTGGCCAGTCGCCGGTCTGAAAAGCCCTTTTGCTTGAGCGTGCGCAGCGTCGCGGCGTCCATTGAGCCCAAGGCGCCCTCGCCTTTTTCGTCCACGAGTTGGTCGATGTCGAGCTCGATTTTCACGATTTGTTCGATCTGCACCAGGAACCAGCGGTCGATTTTGGTGAGTTCAAACACCTCGTCCACCGACAGCCCCATGGCAAATGCATCCCCCACGTACCAGATGCGCTCGGGGCCGGGCGCGCCCAATTCGCGCTCCAACACTTCGCGGTCCTGGGTTTTTTCGTCCATTCCGTCCACGCCCACTTCGAGACCACGCAGAGCTTTCTGGAAGGATTCCTGAAAAGTGCGGCCCATGGCCATGACTTCGCCCACGCTCTTCATCTGCGTGGTCAGACGGCTGTCGGCAGTGGGGAATTTTTCAAAGGCAAAGCGTGGGATCTTGGTGACCACGTAGTCAATTGACGGCTCAAACGACGCCGGTGTGGCACCACCCGTAATCTCGTTGCGTAACTCGTCCAGTGTGTAGCCCACCGCCAGCTTGGCCGCCACTTTGGCAATCGGGAAGCCCGTGGCCTTGGAAGCCAGCGCCGATGAACGCGAGACGCGTGGGTTCATCTCGATCACGATCATGCGGCCGTCTTTCGGATTCACCGAGAACTGCACGTTCGATCCGCCCGTGTCCACGCCGATCTCGCGCAGCACCGCGAGGCTGGCGTTGCGCATGATCTGGTATTCCTTGTCGGTCAGCGTCTGCGCCGGCGCCACGGTGATCGAGTCGCCCGTGTGCACGCCCATGGGATCGAGGTTTTCGATGGAGCAGATGATGATGCAGTTGTCCGCCTTGTCGCGCACCACCTCCATCTCGTACTCTTTCCAGCCCAGAAGCGACTCTTCAATCAGCAGTTCGTTGGTGGGCGAGGCTTCCAGGCCGCGCTTGCAGATGGTCTCGAATTCTTCCGGGTTGTAGGCAATACCGCCGCCCGTGCCGCCCAGCGTGAAGCTGGGGCGGATGACCGTAGGAAAGCCCAGCGTCTTCTGCACCACCCAGGCCTCGTCCATGGTGTGGGCAATGCCGGAACGTGCCGAGCCCAGGCCGATGCGGGTCATCGCATCCTTGAACTTGAGGCGGTCCTCGGCCTTGTCGATGGCTTCGGGCGTGGCGCCGATCAGCTCGACCTTGTATTTGTGCAGCACGCCGTTGCGCCACAGGTCGAGCGCGCAATTGAGCGCCGTCTGGCCACCCATGGTGGGCAGGATGGCGTCGGGGCGTTCCTTGGCAATGATTTTTTCAACCGTCTGCCAGGTGATGGGCTCAATGTAGGTGACGTCGGCGGTGGCCGGGTCGGTCATGATCGTCGCGGGGTTGCTGTTGATTAGGATGACCTTGTAGCCCTCCTCGCGCAGTGCCTTGCAGGCCTGAACACCGGAGTAGTCGAATTCGCAGGCCTGGCCAATGATGATGGGGCCAGCGCCGATGATGAGAATGCTTTGAATGTCTGTGCGTTTTGGCATGGAAATCAGTCGTTGGGGGCGGCTGGAGCAGCAGCGGGGGCGGGCGTGGCAGCGGCGCCGTCGCCCGGGCGTCGGCGCAGGTGCTCAAGCAGCACGGCGGCGCGTTCTGCAGGCAGGTTTTTCTGCATGAGCTGTAGCAGACCGTCGCCCTGCACCAGTGGGCTGAGCACTTCGGTCTCAGCTTCGTGAAACGTGACATCCCATTCTGCAAGAGCTTCATTGAAAGTGGCGTCGTCCCAGGTCTTGCCCTTGGACACCAGCGTGACCAAGGGCATGGCCTTGCGCTCCACAAAGGCCTTGCGGTAAGGTTTTTGCTGCCAACGGTCGGCAAACCACTCGCGGTGCGGCGAAGCAAGTGTCAGCAGGCGCTTGTGGATCGCTTTTTCGAGCGCCGCGGCAGGAAAGCGGAAAAGCTTCATGCTGCTGTCGCCGCCGAAACCGCCGTAGCTTCCGGAGCAGCCACCTTGCTGCGCGCAGCGCGCATGGCATCGATGAAGCGGTCAAACAGATAGTCGACATCGTGCGGGCCCGGCGAGGCTTCGGGGTGTCCCTGGAAGCTGAAGGCCGGTTGGTCCCGGTAGGCCAGGCCCTGCAAGGTACCGTCAAAAAGGCTGATGTGCGTGGCCCGCACCTGCGCGGGCAGGCTGTCCGCATCCACCGCAAAACCGTGGTTCTGGCTGGTAATGCCGACGCGCCCGGTGTCCAGGTCCTTGACCGGATGGTTGCCACCATGGTGGCCGTGGCCCATCTTGAAGGTGCGCGCTCCGGCCGCCAGGGCCATCAGCTGGTGGCCCAGGCAAATGCCAAAGGTGGGAATACCGGTGGCAACGATCTCGCGCACCGCATCGATGGCGTAGTCGCAGGCCTGCGGATCGCCCGGGCCATTGGACAGAAAGATGCCGTCGGGCGCCAGCGCCAGGGCCTCGCGCGCCGGGGTTTGCGCCGGCACCACGGTGACGCGGCAGCCGCGCTCGGCCAGCATGCGCAGGATGTTGAGCTTCATACCGTAGTCGTAGGCCACGACGTGGTGTGATGGCGACTGCTGCTGCCCATAGCCGCTGCCCAGCTTCCACTCGGTCTGGGTCCACTCGTAGGGCGCGCGCACCGACACTTGGCGCGCCAGGTCCAGGCCTTCCATCGACGGCGCACCGCGCGCAGCGGCCAAAGCCTCTTCGCGGCGCTCGGAGGTCACCGCTTCGCCAGGAGCGAGCGCGAGGATGCAGCCGTTTTGCGCCCCATGGGCACGCAGGTGGCGCGTGAGCTGGCGGGTGTCGATATTGGCAATGGCCACCGTATTCGCGCGCATCAGGTAGCCGGACAGGCTGTCGGTGCTGCGGAAATTGCTGGCCAGCAAGGGCAGATCTTTGATGATCAGGCCTGCGGCATGGACCTTGTCGGCTTCGATGTCCTCAGCATTGACGCCGTAGTTGCCGACGTGAGAGACCGTGAGCGTCACGATCTGCTGGCAGTAACTTGGGTCCGTGAGGATTTCCTGATAGCCGGTCATGGAGGTGTTGAACACCACCTCACCGACGGTGGAGCCGGCGGCTCCAATCGAATTGCCGACAAAGACCGTGCCGTCTGCAAGCGCCAGGATGGCGGTCGGGAAAGCTCCCTTTAGAGACAAAAGCACTGGGTTCTCCGGATGGTTACGGTCGCCCGGTGCCTGCGCGCCGCCCTGCGCTGGACGCGGTTGCGGCGGCTCTCGGATGAATTATTGCTTTGGGTGCGGTCGGGCGACGCTGTTGCGAGAAAAGCCCCCGATTGTAGCCGCAGGCGCCCCATCGCGCAGGGCAACGCCATGGTCTCGCCGGGCCTTTGAACGATCTTTTGTAAGCTCGAAGTCAGCGCGCGCTGGCGCTGGCATGCAGGCAAATGGCTGCCGCCGCGGCAACGTTGAGCGACTCTTCGCCGCCCGGCTGGGCGATGCGGATGCGCCGGGTGGCCCGCACCTCCAGCGCGGCCGACACGCCCTGCCCTTCGTGGCCCAGCACCCACGCGCAGGGCCAGGGGAGTTCGGCGCGATGCAGGAAGTCGCCTTCATGCACATGGGTCACCAGCATCGGCACCCGCAGCGGCTGAAGGTCTTCAAGGCTTGCCGCCTCGATCAGGTCCAGCGCGAAATGCGCGCCCATGCCCGCACGGAGCACCTTGGGCGACCACAGGGCGGCGCTGCCTTTGAGTGCAACCACTTGCTGAAATCCAAACGCAGAAGCGCTTCGCAGGATGGAGCCCACATTGCCGGCGTCCTGCACGCGGTCGAGCACCACCGTCGCAGCATCTGGCTGCAAGGCGGTGACGGCAGGCAGTTCGATAACGAAGCCCATGCGCGCCGGAGACTCCAGACCGCTGATGTCGGCAAACAAGGCATCGGAAAGCACTATCTTTTTACTAGCTGCTTGGGACCATTCCACCGGCGCTAGAGGCCAAAAAGACTCCGAAAAAACCGCAATTGACACGCTCTGCCCGCGCGCCAGCGCGGCGCGGCAGAGGTGATCCCCCTCGATCCAGACGCGGCCCTGCTTTCGATATTGCGTGCTGTCCTGTGCCAGGCGGCGCAGATCCTTGACGAAGGCGTTGTCCCGCGAATGGATGGCCGTCACCGAGGGCGAAGTCATCGGCACATCTCTTCACGCAGGCTCTGCGCCACGGGCGCAAACGAGCGCCGATGATGAACACATGCACCATGCGCGTGCAAGGCAGCCATGTGAGCGGCCGTACCGTAGCCCTTGTGTCCGGCAAAACCGTATTGCGGGAATTCGTCGTGCACCTGGACACACCAGCGGTCACGGTGCACCTTGGCCAGAATGGATGCCGCCGAGATGGCTGGAACCAGGGCGTCGCCCTTGACAATGGCCTCGGCCGGCATGTCGAGCAGCGGCAGGCGGTTGCCATCGACCAGCACCATGGCCGGCTTGAGCCGCAGGCCCATCACGGCCCGGCGCATGGCCAGCAGCGTGGCCTGCAGGATGTTGAGCCGATCGATCTCTTCCACGCTGGCCTCGGCAATGCTGCAGCACAGCGCCTTGGCGCGAATTTCGTCGTAGAGTTTTTCGCGCCGGGACGGTGTCAGTTTCTTGGAATCGGCCAACCCGGCAATGGGGTGCAAATCATCCAGGATGACGGCCGCCGCCACCACAGGGCCCGCCAGCGGGCCACGCCCGGCTTCGTCCACCCCGGCCACCAGGCCCGAAGGATGCCAGGGCAGGCGGGACTGTTCAGGCCGTGTTGGCAAGGACTTTCTGGATTGCATCGGCGGCCAGTTGGGGAGTGTTGCGCTGCAGACTTTCATGCAGTGCGGTAAAGCGCTGGTGCAGCGCGGTCATTCGGTCAGGGTCCTGCTCCAGTGCATCAAACCACTGAAGCACAGCGGCGGCCAGCGCCTGCGGCGTGGCATCATCCTGGAGAAGTTCCGGCACGACAAAATCGTTGCACAGAATATTGGGCAAGCCCACCCAGGGCTGGAGCTGCTTGCGGCGCATCAGGCGCCAGCTCAGCGGATGCATGCGGTAGCCAATGACCATGGGGCGCTTGAACAGCGCAGCCTCCAGCGTCGCCGTGCCGCTGGCAATCAGGGTCACATCACAAGCGGCCAGCACCGTATGCGACTGGCCAGGAACGATCCGCAACACATCGCCCAGGCCACAGTCACGCGCCGCTTGTTCGATACGGTTTTGTAAGGCAGGGACCGCAGGAACTATCATTTTAATAGCTGGAAACGCTTGATGGATAAGCGCTGCGGCCTCAAAAAACCTTGGAGTGATGTACTGCACCTCGGCAGAACGGCTGCCGGGCAGTATGGCCAGCACCGCATCACCGTCCCGCAGTCCCAATTGGGCACGGGCCGCACGGCGGTCGGGCTCCATGGGAATCACACCGGCCAGGGGGTGACCTACATAGGTGGCCGCAATGCCGTGGTCGGCCAGCAACGCGGGCTCGAACGGAAAGATGCAAAGCACGTGGTCGGCCGCACGGCGGATTTTTTCCACGCGATCGGCGCGCCAGGCCCAGATGGACGGGCAGACAAAATGCACGGTCTTGATGCCGGCGGCGCGCAGGTCGGTTTCCAGTGCCAGATTGAAATCGGGGGCGTCCACGCCGATGAACACATCGGGCGGCTCAGCCAGCAGCCGGGCGCGCAACTGGCGTCGCATGCGAACGAGCTCGGCGAGGCGGCGCAGCAGTTCGAAACTGTAGCCGTGCACGGCAAGGCGCTCACTCGGCCACCAGGCATCAAAGCCTTGCCTGGCCATCTGGGGACCGCCTATGCCGAATACCTGGAGATCGGGCCACAGACCGCGCATGCCGCCCAGCAGTAAGCTGGCCAGCAGATCGCCAGACGTTTCGCCCGCCACCATGGCGATGCGCGGTTGCTGCGTCATACCCTCAGCGAACGATGCCGCGCGACGACGCATCAAGCAGATTGAGCATCAACGCCACGTCCTGCTGCGCGTCCTCGGTTGGCAGTTCTGCAATGGCCGCGCGCGCTGCCGCCAGCGTCAGACCTTGGCGATAGAGCAGGCGGTGCATCTGCTTGATGAGTGCCACGCGCGCGCTGGAAAAGCCCCGCCGCCGCAGGCCTTCGGCGTTCAGGCCACGCACCGCCAACGGGTTGCCGTCCACCATCATGAAGGGCGGCACGTCCTGCGAGATATGGCTGGCAAAACCCGCCATCACATAGGCGCCCACGCGTGTGAACTGATGAACGCCCGTCAGCCCGCCGATGATGGCGAAATCGTCGATCTGCACATGGCCCGCCAGCGTGGCATTGTTGGCCAGCACCGTGCCATGGCCCACCGTGCAGTCGTGCGCGATGTGCACGTAGGCCATGATCCAGTTGTCGTCGCCCACAGTGGTGACGCCGCGGTCCTGTGCGGTACCGGTGTTGATGGTGCAGAACTCGCGAATGGTGTTGCGATCGCCAATGACCAGGACCGTGGGTTCGCCGGCATATTTCTTGTCTTGCGGCGGTGCGCCCACCGAGGCGAACTGATAGATGCGGTTGTCCTGGCCAATGCTGGTATGGCCATCAATCACGCAGTGCGCCCCCACCGTGGTGCCCGCACCAATGCGCACGTTCGGTCCGATGACCGCATACGGCCCGATCTGCACCGAAGCATCAATCTGCGCTGCCGCATCCACCAGGGCGGTGGAGTGAATGTGGGCCGTTGCCAATCCCGCGTCCTCCGTCAGCCCACGGCGCGCATGGTGCACATGAGTTGGGCCTCACAGGCCACTTCGTCACCCACGCGGGCGATGCCGTTGAACTTCCAGATACCGCCACGTACGCGGTCGATGGTGATGTCCAGCATCAGCTGGTCCCCCGGCTCGACGGGCCGCTTGAACCGCGCGCCATCGATGCCGACAAAGTAGTAAATATTGTTTTCATCGGGCACCTGGCCCATGGCGTCGAACGCCAGCAGCCCTGCGGCCTGGGCCAGGGCTTCAAGAATGAGCACTCCTGGCATGACGGGGTGGCCGGGGAAATGCCCCATGAAATAGGGCTCGTTGAAAGTGACGTTCTTGACGGCCGTGATGCGCGTGTTGCGTTCGAGTTCGAGCACCCGATCCACCAGCAGAAAGGGGTAGCGGTGGGGGAGCTGTTTAAGAATTGCGTGAATATCCATCATGAGCGTTCGATCTTGTTGTTCTGCAGGAGGCCTTCAAGCGCCTTGATGCGCTCGCGCAAGCTATGCAATTGCTTAAGCGTGGCAGCGTTCTTTTCCCATCGCGCATTGTCATCGATAGGAAACATCCCCGTGTATTGACCAGGCCGCGTCAGCGAGCGCGTGACCACCGTGGCGGCTGACACATGCACGTGATTGGCCACGCTGAGGTGACCCAGCACGATGGCGCCACCGCCAAAGGTGCAGTGTTCACCAATCTGCGCACTTCCCGCTACGCCCACGCAACCGGCCATGGCGCTGTGGCGCCCGACGCGAACGTTGTGGCCGATCTGCACCAGATTGTCGATCTTGACACCGTCCTCGATCACCGTGTCGTCCAGCGCGCCGCGGTCAATGCAGGTGTTGGCACCAATTTCTACGTCATCGCCAATGCGCACGGCGCCGAGCTGCTCGATCTTGACCCAGGTGCCGCGCTCGGGCGCAAAGCCAAAGCCGTCCGCGCCGATGACCGCGCCGGAGTGCACGATGCAGCGCTCACCGATATGGCAGTTTTCACCCACGGTGACGCGTGGGTGCAGCACCGTGCCCGCGCCCACACTGGCACCCCGCTCCACCACGCACAAAGGTCCGACGCAGGCTGTGGCATGCACCTGTGCGTCGGTACTCACCACCGCGCTCGGGTGAATGCCGGCCTGCTGGGGCGGCGCCGTGCGGTGCTTCCACAGCTGGGTGGCGCGGGCGAAATAGACATAGGGGTCTTCCGCCACGATGCAGGCCCCACGCGCACGCGCCGCATCGGCCATGGCTGGCCCCACAATGACGCAGGCCGCCTGAGAGGCGGCCAGTTGCTGCTGATAGCGCGGGTTGCTGAGAAAGCTCAGCGCGCTTGGACCCGCCGTCTCCAGTGGCGCCAGCCGCTCAATGCGCAGTTCGGCGTCTCCGTGCAGGCAGCCACCCAAGGCCTCAACGATTTCCCCCAGGCGAAGACTCACGCCAAACCCGCAGGATGCTCAGCGCGCTTATTTGGCCGGCGCAGCATTGAGCGCCTTGATCACTTTGTCGGTGATGTCGTTCTTGGGATTGATGTAGACGGCCTGGTCAAGAATGATGTCGTACTTTTCCTGCTCCGCGATCTGCTTGACCACCTTGTTCACGCGATCTCCCATCTGGGTCAGCTCTTCGCTCTTGCGCAAGTTGAGGTCTTCCTGGAATTCGCGGCGCTTGCGCTGGAAATCACGGTCCTGGTCCACCAACTGGCGCTGGCGCGTCGAGCGCTGGCTCTCGGATAGCGTCGGGGCTTCTCGCTCGAATTTTTCATTGGCTGCCTTGAGAGCATTGCCCTGATCTAGCAGTTCCTTGTCGCGCCGCGAGAACTCCTGCTCAAGCTTGGCCTGAGCAGCCTTCGCGGTGGTGGCTTCGCGAAAGACGCGCTCGGTGTGAACGAAACCAGCCTTGAATTCCTGGGCCTGCGCAGGCGCCCCGGCAACCACGGCGGCCAATGCCAATGTGCATGCGGCGTAACGAGAAAAATGTTTCATTAGAAAGACGTTCCGATCTGGAATTGCAGTTCCTGGATTCTATCGCCGGCAAATTTACGCACTGGCTTGGCATACGCGAGGCGCAAGGGACCGAGCGGCGAGATCCAGCTCAGGCCAACGCCCACCGAGGCACGCATTTCACTGAGACGGACACGCTCGTTGTCGCCATACACGTTGCCGATGTCGGCGAAAGTGAAGACACGCAGCGTGCGGTCGTTGCCCGCGCCCGGGAAAGGAGCGATCAGCTCGACATTGAGCGAGACTTTTTTCGGACCACCCAAAGATGCACCGGTGACGTCACGCGGACCCAGGGTGCCCTGGTCAAAGCCACGCACAGATCCCAGGCCGCCCGAATAGAAGTTCTTGAACACCGGGAATGGCCGCCCATTGATGCCCTTGCCCAGCCCCAGCTCGCCGTTAAAGGCCAATGTGAATTTCTTGTTCAGCGGCACGTACTGCTGGTACTGGTAGTTCGCCCGCAGGTAGCGCGCATCGCCCGCAATGGACCATTCCGAATTGAGCTTCTGGTAGACCCCTGAATTGGGGGCCAAAGCGCTGTCGCGGCTGTCGCGCGACCAGCCAATGGTGAGCGGCACAGCCGAGCTGGTGTAGCCATAGCGATCCGCATAGACCAGATACGCCGCGGGAATGTTGGTGCCCGGCTTGATGCGGGTCTGCTCCAGCCCGCCACCGAAAAACACGGTATCGGTTTCGCTGAAGGGCACGCCGAAACGTGCGCTGGCCCCCGTGGTCACCAGTTCGTAGTTGCCGCCCTGGTCCTCATAGGGCTTGTCAGTGCGGTAATACAGGTCGATCGTGCGAGAAATACCGTCCTGGGTGAAATACGGATTGGTGGTGCTGAACACCAAGGTGCGCTTGTACTTGCTGGTGTTGACGTCGACGCCCAGGTAGTTGCCCGAACCAAAAACGTTTTCCTGCTTGATGGCAAACGAGAAGGACACTTTCTCGGCGCTGGAAAAGCCCGCGCCCAACTGCAAGGAGCCAGTCGGCTTTTCCTTCACGCTGATCACCAGATCAACCTGATCGGGTGCGCCAGGCACTTCCTGACTCTCCACGTCGACCTCGGTAAAGTAACCCAGCCGGTCCACGCGGTCGCGCGAGAGGCGGATCTTCTCGCCGTCGTACCAGGACGCCTCAAACTGACGGAATTCGCGCCGAACCACTTCGTCGCGCGTGCGGTCGTTGCCCGCGACGCTGATGCGCCGCACGTAGGCCCGGCGCTGCGGGTCAGAGGTCAGAACGAGCGCCACCTGGCCCTTCTCGCGGTCGATTTCGGGAACGGCCTCGATGCGCGCAAACGCAAAACCGAAGTTTCCAAAGTGGTCAGAAAACGCCTTTGTCGTTTCCGCCACCTGATCGGCGTTGTAGGGCTCGCCGGCGCGGATCGCCACCAGGGACTTGAACTCGTCGTCGCGGTCCAGGTAATTGCCCTCCAGCTTGACGCTGGAGACCACAAAGCGTTCGCCTTCGGTCACGTTGACGGTAATGGAGATGTCCTGCTTGTCCGGCGTGAGCGCCACTTGCGTGGAATCGATTCGGAACTCCAGGTAGCCGCGCTGCAGGTAGTACGAGCGCAGCGTTTCCAGATCGGCATTGAGTTTGGAGCGCGCATATCGGTCAGACTTGGTGTACCAGCTGAGCCAGCCGCCGGTGTCCTGGTCAAACAGGCCCTTGAGCGTCGATTCACTGAAGGCTTTGTTGCCAACAATGTGGATGTCCTTGATGCGCGCCGTATCACCCTCTGTCACCGTAAAAGTCAGGTTGACGCGGTTGCGCTCAACCGGCGTGACCGTGGTGACCACCTCAGCAGCATAGAAGCTCTTGTTCAGGTACTGGCGCTTGAGTTCCTGCTCAGCGCGATCGGTCAGCGCCTTGTCGTAAGGGCGTCCGTCCGTCAGGCCGATGTCGCGCATGACGTTCTTGAGCGTTTCCTTGTCAAACTCGCGTGCACCGGCGAACTCAACATCGGCAACGGTGGGGCGCTCCTGCACCACCACGACCAATACGTCACCCGAGGCTTCGAGGCGCACGTCGGTAAACAGACCCAGGCCAAACAGCGCGCGAATCGCCGCCGAGCCTTTGTCATCACTGTATTCGTCACCTACACGCAAGGGGAGCGACGCAAACACCGTCCCAGGTTCGACGCGCTGCAAGCCTTCGACCCGGATATCGCGCACCTTGAAAGGCTCCAGGGCCCAGGCCGACTGGGCCGCGAGAACCAGAGCCGCCACGGCCGCAATGGTCCGCACGCCAAAGCGAGGTAGTTTTTTATTCATGGAAAGAGGTCGATGTCGGTGCCACCGTGCGCCATCGCCCGGGGCCCGCAGTTTAGCCAAACAGCCGGTTCAGATCGTTAAACAATGCGATGGACATCATCAGCAGCAGCACCGCGACACCGCCGCGCTGCAGCTTTTCCATCCAGGCCTCGGACACGCCTTTGCCCGTGAGACCCTCCCAAAGATAATACATCAGGTGCCCACCATCGAGCACCGGTAAGGGCAGCAGGTTCAGCACGCCCAAGCTCACGCTGATGAGCGCGAGAAATGTCAGATACTGCGTCAGTCCGCCATGCGCCGAACGGCCGGCATAGTCGGCAATGGTCAACGGACCGCTGAGATTCTTGATCGAGGCTTCTCCGACCAGCATGCGCCCCATCATTTTGAGCGACAGCGCAGACACTTGCCAAGTGCGCTCCACACCACCCCACAGACCTTCCAGCGCACCAAAACGCACGGTGGTGAACCGAGGTGGCTCGCCCACGAAGGCACCGATGCGGCCAATCTGCGCACCCTCTTCATCCACCATATCGGGAGCGAGGTCCAGATCGAGCACGCGTCCACCCCGTTCGATGTGCCAACGCTGCGCCACAGGCGCCCCGGCCCGCACCGAAGTGCGAATGTGCTCACGCAATTGCTGCGCATCGCCAATTTCCGCATCACCAATGCGCAAGACCAGATCACCCTTCTGCAGGCCGGCGCGGGCCGCTGCGCCGCCCTCCATCACCTCGCCGATCACGGGCCGCGTCCAGGGCGTGGCAATGCCGATTTTGCGCAGCAACTGGGCATCGGCCTCGCGCACATCGAGTTGATCGAGGGGCAACAGCACCGAGCGCAAAGGAGCGCCAGGGCGGGCCTCCACTTCCAGCCGCACCGGCGTGCCATCCAGCGCGCCGCGGGTAAGAGTCCAGCGCAGGTCTTCAAAAGAACGCAGCACACGCGGTTCATCGCTGCCCAGCGCTGCGCTCTGCACGCGTTCACCTCCATGCAGTCCTGCCACTTGCGCGATGGAACCGACCGGCGGGCTCGAGATGTACGCCATGGGCTCCTGGACGCCCGCCCAATTCACCAGCGCATACAGCAGCACCGCGAGCAAAAGATTGGCCAAAGGCCCCGCTGCAACGATCGCGGCGCGCGCGCGCAAGGGTTGCGTATTGAAAGCCAGATGCCGCTCCTCGGGGGGCACCGGGGCTTCGCGCTCGTCGAGCATGCGGACGAAACCACCCAGCGGAAAGGCAGCCAACACAAATTCCGTCGATGACCCCTTGGGCTGCCAGCGCAACAAGGGTTTGCCAAACCCAATGGAAAACCGCAGCACCTTTACGCCGCACGCCACAGCCACACGGTAGTGGCCGTACTCGTGCACGGCAATGAGGATGGCAAGCGCGCCAATGAAAGCGATCAGTGTCAGCACGTGCAACTCCTTGCGAAGGTCAGGCCGCCATGCGCGCGGCGTGCTGCTGCGCGCTGCTGCGCGCCCGAGCGTCAAGTTCGAGGAGCGCCGCCAGCGAATCGGGCTTGGAGGAGGGAACTGTGGTCAAAGTTTCGACATTCAAGGCGTGAATCTGGTCAAACCGGATGCGCCGCTCCAGAAAAGCCGCCACCGCTACCTCATTCGCCGCATTGAGCACCACAGTGGTTCCCGGCGGGGCGGCCAGGGTTTCCCAGGCCAGACGCAACGAAGGGAATCGCTCTGGATGCCCGTGATCGTCGATGGACTCGAAGGTCATGGCGCCGAGCGCATGAAAATCAAGCGCTGCAGCGCCCGAAGCGACGCGCTCGGGCCACGACAGGCCGTAGGCAATGGGCACCCGCATGTCCGGCGTGCCCATTTGCGCCACCACCGACATGTCGCGGTACTGGACCATCGAGTGGATGGTGCTTTGCGGATGGATGACGACGTCGAGTTGCTCCGGCGCCAAACCGAACAAGTAGCGCGCCTCGATCACTTCGAGCGCCTTGTTCATCATGGTGGCCGAATCGACCGATATCTTGCGGCCCATGACCCAGTTGGGGTGGGCGCAAGCATCCGCGGGGGTCACGTCCCGCAGGCTTGCTGGCGCGCGCGAGCGAAACGGGCCGCCCGAGGCCGTGAGAATGATTTTGTCGACCCGCTCGCCCCAGGTCGCTGGATCGTCCGGCAGGGACTGAAAAATCGCCGAATGCTCGCTGTCAATGGGCAGCAGCGTGGCGTGGCCGTCTCGCACCGCGCGCAGGAAAACCTCACCCCCCACCACCAACGCCTCCTTGTTGGCGAGCAGCAAGCGCTTTCCTGCGTGCGCGGCCGCCAGGCAGGGAGCCAGACCGGCCGCTCCGACGATGGCCGCCATCACGCTGTCTACCTCCGCGTGAGATGCTATTATTTCAAGAGCATCTTGCGATTGCAGTACCTGCGTTGGAAACCCATTGGACTGGATTTTTTCCGCCAGATCGCGTGCGTGCGGTGCGCTCGCCATCACGGCGTAACGGGGCCGAAATTGCGCGCATTGCGCCAGGAGCAAATCGGTCTGCGTCGATGCGCTCAAGGCAAAGACTTCAAAGCGCTCTGGGTGGCGCGCGATCACGTCGAGGGTGTTCTTGCCAATCGACCCGGTGGAGCCGAGCACCGTTACGCGCTGGCGCATCACGACACCAGGCGGGTTAGCATCATGGCGATGGGCAGCGTGGGCAACAAGGCGTCGACGCGATCAAGCACCCCGCCGTGGCCCGGCAGCAAATTGCTGCTGTCCTTGGCGCCTGCGCTGCGCTTGACCAGCGATTCAATGAGATCGCCCACCACGCTCATGCAAGCCATGAAGAGCGCGCCCAGCAGCAGCAGCCAGGCGCCCTGTGCCCACAGGCGCGAATAAAGACTGGGCACGGCCGCCTCCCAATGCGCATCCGCCACTATCCAGCACAAACCCAGCAACAATACGCCTGCCATGCCGCCCCAAACGCCCTCCCAGCTCTTGCCGGGGCTGATGGAAGGCGCAAGCTTGTTCTTGGTAAAGCGCAGGCCAAAGCTGCGGCCGGCGAAATACGCAGCGATGTCGGCCATCCAGACCAGCGTCATCACCGATAGCAAAAAATTGATGCCAATGACGCGCGCCTGCACCACTGCGAGCCACGCCAGCCACAATCCGAGCACACCCAGCACAAGACGCAATGCGCGTGGAATGCGAGGCCAACCCGGCACGCCCGCGCGCAGCAACCAGGCGCTGCCCAAGACCCAGACACCGGCGGCCAAGGTCCACAGCAGGGTCAGAGGCTGCGCCGCCCAACCGGCCAGCCAGGCCGCGGCGCACAAGGCAACGCACACAGCGGAAAGCGCCAGCGACGCTGCAAACGAACAGCCATTGAGGCGTCCCCACTCCCAAGCGGCGCCAGCCATCAGCACCAGCACCACACCGGCAAACGCGGCCGGGTCGGGATAGAACAGCGCGGGCAACAAAATGGCCAGCAGAACCAGGGCGGTGAGAATGCGCTGCTTGAGCATGAAGGCCTTTCAGGCGCGCGCCAGCACCGGCGACTCACTGGCAAGTTGTTCGGAAATCAGGCCAAAACGGCGCTCACGGGCGTGGTACGCGGCAATGGCGGAGTCCAGCGCTGCCTCATCGAAGTCGGGCCAGAGTTTGTCGCTGAACACCAGTTCCGAATAGGCCGCCTGCCAGAGCAAAAAATTGCTCAGGCGCATCTCCCCGCCGGTACGGATCAACAGGTCCGGGTCACGGACATGCGAGAGGGCCATGGCCCTGTCCAGACTCTCCGGCGTGATGGCCTCCCCGCGTGCCGCCAGGCCCGCCGCTGCCTGAGCGATGTCCCAACGCCCACCGTAATTGAAGCAAATGTTGAGCAGCATGAGCTGGCAATGGGCCGTCTCGGATTCGGCCTGCTCCAGGCCAGCGCGCAACTGCACTGACAGGCTGGCGCGGTCGCCCACGAAACGCACGCGAATACCGTCGCGGGCCAATTGGGGGACTTCGCGCCCGATCGCCCGGGCAAGCAACTCCATCAGGCCAGAAACTTCCTCGGGCGGGCGGCTCCAGTTTTCGGAAGAAAAGGCGAACACCGTCAACGCCGACACGCCGCGTTCGGCGCAGGCCTTGACGCAGCGGCGCAAGGAATCCACGCCCTGCTTGTGGCCAGCCAGGCGCGGCAAAAATCGGCGCTTGGCCCAGCGGCCATTGCCATCCATGACGATGGCAATGTGCTCAGGAGCAGGCAGGGGTGAGACCATGTAGGGAGCGTGCCGCAGCGGCTTCACACCGCCAGGATGTCCTGCTCCTTGGCGGCTACCAAGGCATCGATTTCGGTGATATGGCGGTCAGTAATTTTCTGAATATCGGATTCGGACCGCTTCTGGTCGTCTTCAGACGCCAGCTTGTCCTTCACCAGGCGCTTGACCGCCTCGTTGGCGTCGCGGCGCAGGTTGCGCACGGCGATCTTGGCTGACTCGCCCTCGTTGCGTGCAAGCTTGGTCATCTCCTTGCGGCGCTCTTCGCTCATCGGCGGCATGGGCACGCGAATCAGCTCACCCAGGGACGCGGGGTTCAGGCCCAGATCGCTCTCCCGAATCGCCTTTTCGATTTTGGCGCCCATGTTTTTTTCCCAAGGCTGCACGCTGATCGTGCGGGCATCGAGCAGTTGCACGTTGGCCACCTGGCTGAGCGGCACCATCGAGCCGTAGTAATCGACGTGGATCGAGTCCAGCAGGGCCGGGCTGGCACGGCCCGTTCGGATTTTCTGCAGGTTGTTCTTGAAGGCCACGATGGACTGATCCATCTTGCCCTCCATGGTCTTGCGAATGTCGGCTGTCATGTTCGTTCTCCTCGAAATCGGGGCCTGCGGCCGCCGCGCAGCGCTTCAGGCGTGCACCAGCGTGCCTTCGTCCAGGCCCATGACGACGCGCTTGAGCGCGCCGGGTTTGAAGATGGAAAACACCTTGACGGGGAGCTTCTGGTCGCGGCACAAGGCAAACGCCGTGGCGTCCATGATGCCCAGGTTGCGTGCCATGGCTTCGTCAAATGTCAGTGTCGCATAGCGCGTGGCCGAGGGGTCTTTGTGCGGGTCTGCGGTGTACACGCCATCGACTTTGGTGGCCTTGAGGACGAGCTCGGCGCCAATCTCGGCGCCGCGCAGGGCCGCTGCCGTGTCGGTGGTGAAAAAAGGATTGCCGGTGCCGGCGGCAAATACCACCACCTTGCCTTCTTCGAGGTATTGCAACGCCTTGGGGCGCACATAAGGCTCAACCACCTGCTCGATGGAGATGGCCGACATCACGCGCGCTGTGAGCCCCTGCTTGTCCATGGTGTCCGCCAACGCCAGTGCATTCATCACCGTAGCCAGCATACCCATGTAGTCGGCTGTAGCACGGTCCATGCCTTCGGAACCGCCCGCGACCCCGCGAAAGATATTTCCCCCGCCAATCACCACCGCCACCTCGACGCCCATGCGGGTAATTTCCGCCACCTCGCCCACCATGCGCACGATGGTGGCACGGTTGATGCCAAACGCATCGTCGCCCATCAGCGCCTCGCCCGACAGCTTGAGCAAGATGCGCTTATAGGCCGGCGTGGAGGAGGTCATGGGTTTCTTTCGTAAGACAGGGCAAAAAACAGGTGGCGCGGTGGTCAGATGCTCAGACGCCCGCCTTGGCGGCGGCGACCTGGGCAGCCACTTCGGCAGCGAAGTCGTCCGCCTTCTTCTCGATGCCCTCGCCGACCACGTACAGGGTAAAACCCTTGACGGCAGTGGCGCGCTCTTTGAGCATCTGCTCAACGCTTTGCTTGTCGTTCTTCACGAAAGCCTGGTTGTACAAAGACACTTCCTTGAGGTACTTTTGCACGCCGCCTTCAATGCGCTTGGCCACGATTTCGTCGGATTGAACAGGCTTGCCTTCGGCCTGCGCCTTGGCCTTGTCTTCAGCAGCCTTGGCGGCAGCGACCGAGCGCTCTTTTTCAATCAGCTCAGGAGGCACGTCGCTGCTGGCGAGCGCCACCGGCTTCATGGCGGCAATGTGCATGGCCACGTCCTTGGCTGCCGTCTCGTCGCCTTCGTACTGCACCACGACGCCGATGCGCGTGCCGTGCAGGTAGGAAGCAAGCTTGTCGCTGCCGGCAAAACGCTGGAAGCGGCGGAACGACATGTTCTCGCCAATCTTTCCGATCAGACCCTTGCGAACGTCTTCCAGCGTGGGGCCGAAGCTGTCCTGCTCATAGGGCAGCGCACCCAGGGCGGCGATGTCGGCAGGATTGTGCTGGGCGACCAGCTTGGCTGCTCCATTGGCCATGGCGAGGAAGCTGTCGTTCTTGCTGACAAAGTCGGTTTCGCTGTTGACTTCGAGCAGCGCGCCGGTGTTGCCGTCGATGAAGCTTGCCACCACGCCTTCGGCCGTGATGCGCGACGCGGCCTTGCCGGCCTTGGTGCCGAGCTTCACGCGCAGCAATTCTTCGGCCTTGACCATGTCACCAGCGGCTTCGGTCAGTGCCTTCTTGCATTCCATCATCGGCGCGTCGGTCTTTGCGCGCAGTTCGCCTACCATGCTTGCGGTAATTGCAGCCATCAGTCGTTCTCCAGAATCAATTCATATCAATATAAAAAAAAGGGGGCAATTGAGCCCCGCTTTTTTCCGCGACACAGCGTCGCGCGGCCAGGGGGAAGGCTCAGGCAGCGGAGCTTTCCACTTCCACGAACTCGTCCGAGGCTTCTGTGGAAACCGCCTTCACCACGTCGTTGACCGCGTTGTTGCGGCCTTCGATGACTGCGTCGGCCATGGCGCGCACATACAGATCCACCGCCTTGGCGGAGTCGTCGTTGCCAGGAATGACGTGGTCAATGCCTTCAGGCGAGTGGTTGGTGTCGACCACGCCAATCAGCGGAATACCGAGCTTCTTGGCTTCGGCAATGGCAATCTTGTGGAAACCCACGTCGACCACGAAGATGGCGTCGGGCAACGCAGCCATATCCTGAATGCCGCCAATGTCCTTTTCCAGCTTCTCGATCTCACGCGTGAACATGAGTTGCTCTTTCTTGCTCAGGGCTTCGAGGCCGCCTTCCTGCTGCGCCTTCATGTCCTTGAGGCGCTTGATGGAGGTCTTCACGGTCTTGAAGTTGGTCAGCATGCCGCCCAGCCAGCGCTGGTTCACGTAGGGCACGCCAGCGCGCAAGGCTTCGGCCGCCACGGTGTCACGGGCCTGGCGCTTGGTGCCAACAAACAGCACGGTGCCGCGATTGGCGGTGAGTTGCTGGGCAAACTTGGTGGCTTCCTGGAGCAGCGGAAGCGATTTTTCCAAGTTGATGATGTGAATCTTGTTGCGATGGCCAAAGATGTACGGAGCCATCTTGGGGTTCCAGAACCGGGTCTGGTGGCCGAAGTGAACGCCGGCTTCCAGCATTTCGCGCATAGTGACTGCCATAAAAGTGCTCCAAAGGTTGGGTCTAAAATCCAGTCCGACATCGCTGCCCACCACTCAATTCGCTGGCTGGGCCGCAACACCTTGGCGGGACTGGTTTGCTATTGGTTTCGCTAAGGGCTAACGCCCCGCAAAACCCAAGGATTCTAGCATAGACATGGCAAAAGACCTTGACAGTACGCTGCGCCTGCTGCACGCCGGCGGCACCACTGCAATGGCGGAAATGGCGCGCTGCATCGAGCGGGCGCTCGCGCCCGAATGCCAGCATGTCTTCACACCCTTGCTGCCGGAGCAGGCTGCCCGCGAAGCCACCAACCCTGGGCAGGCCCATCGCCCCCTGGCCGGCCTGGCAGTTTCGGTGAAAGACCTGTTTGACATGCAAGGGATGCCTATCCCGGCGGGCTCCCGGGTGCTGGCCGAGGCGCCGCCTGCGGCTTGCGATGCACCGGCCGTGCAGCGTCTGCGTGCGGCAGGCGGCGCCGTGATTGGGCGCACGCAGATGGTGGAATTCGCCTTTTCCGGTGTTGGCATCAACCCCCACCATGGCACGCCGGCTGCTTTTGACGGCCGCTTCGGCGCGCTGCCAGGGGCGCCGCGCGTGCCTGGAGGCTCGTCCTCGGGCGCGGCCGTGTCGGTAGCTACCGGGGCCGCGTTCATTGGCCTGGGTTCGGACACCGGGGGTTCGATTCGCATTCCTGCGGCCTTGTGCGGCATTGTCGGCTTCAAGAACACCGCCCGCCTGGTGCCCACTGCGGGCGCCGTGCCGCTCTCGACCACCCTGGACACCGCTTGCGCCATGACGCGCTCGGTGCGCGACGCCGTGCTGGCGCACGAAATTCTGGCGGCGCGGCGCGTGACGCGCAGCCCGGCACCCTTGTCGGCGTGGCGGCTGGCGGTGCCCGGCGGGGTGTTTCTCGAAGGCTTGGAGCCCCCCGTGCGCACCGCGTTCGAGCGCAGTGTGGAGCAATTGCGCCGCGCCGGCGCACGTATCGTGGAAATCGACCTGCCCGAAGTGGCGCAACTCGCGGGCCTGCAAGCCACTGGCGGTTTTGCCGCCGCAGAGAGTTTCGCCTGGCACCGGCAACATTTGGCCCGAAATGGAGCCGCCTACGACCCGCGCGTGCGGGTGCGGATCGAGCGCGGTGCGCGCATGTCTGCGGCGGACTACATCGATCTGCTGCACGCGCGCACCGCCTGGATCGCGCAGATCGAGACCGCCATTGGCGACTTCGACGCCCTGCTCTCGCCCACCGTCCCCATCCTGGCCCCATTGCTGGCGTCGATCGCACCGGCGGACGGCAGCGATACGCAGCAGGATGCAGCACGCGACGCGGAGTTTCAGCGCGTCAATGCCCTGCTGCTGCGCAACCCCAGCATTGTCAATATGCTTGACGGCTGCGCGCTGTCGCTGCCCTGCCACCAGGCCGGAGAACTTCCGGTGGGCATGATGCTGTGGCACGCCGCGCTGCACGACGATGCGGTGCTCAATGTGGGCCTGCGGGTGGAAGAACAACTACAAAAATCATAGCTACTAGCGCTTTATGGATAAGCGCTAGAGGCAAGAAATACCCAGAATTCATGAAGATTGCGATTGTGGGCGCCGGCGTGGCCGGCGTGACCACGGCTTACGAGTTGGCGCGCCACGGCCACACCGTCACCGTGTTCGAACGGCGCGCCAGTGCCGCCGAAGAAACCAGCTTTGCGCCTGGCGCCGTGCGCGGCCTGGGTCCACTGGCTCCGTGGGCGCTGCCCGGGGCCATGGGCGTGCCGCGTGCCTTGGGCAGTTCGGCCAGCGTTCAGGCCGGCCGCGCCAGCAGCTTGGCGCAGCTGCGTTGGCTCTGGCAATGGCAAAGCGCTGCGCGCAAAGCACTGCGCAGCGAAGAGCCGACACCCGCCATGCGTGCGCTGGCGCAGCTCTCGCAGTGGAGCCAGCACTGCTACCTTGACACCGCCGAGGCACTGGAGCTTGACCTGGAGCACAGCTGCGGCGCACTGCTCTTGCTGCAAGACGACCGCACCGCCGCGCCGCTGCGCCAGGCCGTGCAAGCGCTGCGCAGCGCAGGTGCTCTGCTGCACGAACTGGACGCCGCAGCCGCGCGCAAGCTCGAACCCGGGCTGGCGGAGAACGCAGAATTCGCCTTGGCGCTGCACCTGCCCGCGGCCGAGGCCGGCAACTGCCGCCAGTTCAGCGTGCTGCTGCGACAGGCCGCGCAGCGCCTGGGCGCCGAGTTCTTGTTTCAGGCCGAAGTCACCGCAATTCGCAGCACCTCCAACGGCACCACGCTGCAACTGCGCGGCGAAGCCGAGCCCCGGCGCTTCGAAGCTGCCGTGCTGTGCAGTGGCGCCGATGCCTTGTCCCTGCTCGCGCCGCTGGGCGTGCGCACCGGCATGGTGGCACTGTGGGGCTATTCGCTGACTGCACCGCTGCGCGAAGGCGTTCCTGGACCGCAAGGCACCGTGCTGGACGCGGCGCGGCAGGTGAGCCTGGCGCGCCTGGGCCAGCGCATCCGCGTTTCCGGCGGCGCCGAACTGGGCGGCACCGGAGCGGCGCAGCACCCGAAGGCCCTGCACGCGCTCTATGAGGCTCTGGACACCTGGTTTCCCGGCAGCGCCCAGCGCGGCGCCGGCCTGCAGATGTGGCGCGGCGCCCGTGCCATACGGCCAAGCGGCCTGCCCCTGCTCGGAGCCAGCGGCGTACCCGGCCTGTGGCTCAACCTGGCCCACGGCGACGGCGGCTGGTCCCTGGCCAGCGGTTGCGCGCGGGAGCTGGCTCAGCAACTGGTCGGAAGCGAATCAGCGCTCACACCCACCGACCTGCTGCACTTCGCCCCCAGCGGTGCCTAAGTGCACGCGCCTCGGAGGCGCAATGCCTGCCCATAATGGCGCACATGCTGCGCATCCTGCCCGATAGCCCCCACCCACTTCACGACCTGGAAGCGACGCGCTCCATTGAGCACAGCGCGGCGGCAAGCCTGCCGCCCTACACGCTGATGCAGCGTGCCGGTCTGGCCACAGCACGCCTGGCTCGCGCCCTGGCGCCGCACGCCCGTGCCGCGTGGATCGTCTGTGGGCCGGGGAACAACGGCGGCGACGGACTGGAAGCTGCCGCACACCTGCACCGTGCGGGCATTCGCGTCACCGTCACCTGGCTGGGCAGCGAGGCCCGTTTGCCGCCCGATGCCCAACACGCGTTGCACCGGGCGCGGGGCGCGGGCGTAGTTTTTGCCGATTCCCCTTCCATTGCCCTCACTGCGGCTGACATCTGCGTGGACGCCGTGCTGGGCATCGGTCTGGCGCCTGGCGACGCAGCGCGTCCGCCTCCGGCCCACTGGCTGGCCTTGCTGGCGCAATTGCGCGCCGGCCCCGCCTGCCTGCTGTGTGTGGACCTGCCCAGCGGCCTGCAGACCGATACCGGGGCCTGGGCGGATGGCTTTGCTCCCGAAATGGCTACGCGAGCAACCTGCCACACGCTGTCACTGCTCACGCTCAAACCCGGCCTCTTCACCGCCCACGGCCGCGACGCCGCAGGCACCGTGTGGCTGGACACGCTGGACACCGCTGCGGACGAGACCTGCACAACCGCCTGGCTGACCGGCCCGCCCCCGGCCGCGCACCGCGTGCATGCCAGCCACAAGGGCAGCTACGGCGATGTCGCCGTCGTCGGCGGCGAGGGTCTGGCACGGCGTGGCATGGGCATGGAGGGCGCTGCGCTGCTGGCGGCCGGCGCCGCCTTGCACGCTGGCGCCGGCCGTGTGCTGCTGGCGCTGCTGGACGGCGCAGCGCTCCCAGCCGCCCTCTGGGCGCCCGAGCTGATGCAGCGCCGCTTTGAGGTGCTCGAGCTGGAAGCGCTGACCGTGGTCTGTGGCTGCGGCGGCGGCGAGGCCGTGGCCGAGGTGCTGCCCGCCGTGCTGGCACGGGCCGCCCGGCTGGTGCTCGACGCTGACGCTCTCAACGCCATCGCCAGCAGCGCGGCGCTGCAGACCGCACTGGCAAAGCGTGCAGCGCTCCGGCAGGGCACCATCTTGACACCGCACCCGCTCGAAGCCGCCCGCCTGCTGGGCTGCAGCGCCCAGGCGGTGCAGGCCGATCGCCTGGCGGCAGCGCAGAGCCTGGTACAGCGCTTTGGCTGCGTCTGCGTGCTCAAGGGTTCGGGCAGCGTGGTGGCCGGGCCGGGGCGCGTGCCCGCCATCAACCCCACGGGAAACGCGCGCCTGGCCACGGCCGGCACGGGCGATGTGCTGGCCGGCATGCTGGGTGCCCACTGGGCGACAGGGAAAGAATCTTTCGCGGCAGCGTGCAGCGCGGTCTACCAGCACGGCCGCTTGGCCGACCGCTGGCCTGCAGACCAGGCACTGGTTGCCAGCGCGCTCTCAAAGGCGTCAAATTTTGATTAAAAATAGGCCCTAGCGCTTATTCCACCAGCGCAAGCAGCTCCTGAAATAAGAGCGAATCGGCACAGCTGCAGGGGCGGACCAGGCAGCCCCGCGCTGCGCCTCAGTGGCGTGTTCCGCGTCCCTTTGCCTTCCCCGAAGGCGCTTTGGTCAGCAAGGAAGCTTTCTGTTTGGATTTGCCGCCAGATCCACTGGATCCACCGAAATCTTTCGAAGCCGCAGCCTCGTGCTGCCTGCGTGAGGGCGCCGGAGCGGCCTCTTCGCTGCCCCGCCGCTCGCGCGCCGGCTTTTCGCTGGCTTTGGCACTTTTCTTGCCTCCACTGCGCTCGCCGGGACCGCGCGGCACTGCGATCTCGCCTTCGTTCACAAGACGAAAATCGATGCGCCGGCCGTCCAGATCCACCCGGCTGACCTGCACGCGCACGCGCGAGCCAATGGCATAGCGGATTCCGCTGCGCTCGCCGCGCAGTTCCTGGCGCGCCTCGTCGAACTTGAAGTAGTCGCCGCCCAGCTCGGTGATGTGCACCAGACCCTCGACGTACATGGCGTCGAGCGTGACGAAGATGCCAAAGCTGGTGACCGAGGACACTACTCCGCCGAATTCCTCGCCCAGGTGCTCGCGCATGTACTTGCACTTGAGCCAGGCCTCCACGTCGCGGCTGGCTTCGTCGGCGCGGCGCTCGTTGGCGCTGCAGTGCAGGCCAGCCGCTTCCCAGGATTGTGTCTCTGCCAGAGCCGCGCCCGTTTCCTTCTTGCGCGGCTCGGTGCCTGGCTTCTGGGCCCGCGCCGCCAGGCGCTTGCTCAGCTTGGCATGCGCCTCGCCGGGAAGCGGCAGGGCCGGCAGTCGGTAGCGTGTATTGCCCAGAATCGACTTGATGACGCGGTGCACCAGCAGATCGGGGTAACGCCGGATCGGACTGGTGAAATGCGTATACGCCTCGAACGCGAGACCGAAGTGGCCGCTGTTGTTGGGTGTGTAGATGGCCTGCTGCATGGAGCGCAGCAGCATGGTGTGGATTTGCTGCGCATCGGGCCGGTCCTTGGTGGCTTCGGCAATGGCCTGAAATTCGGATGGCGCCGGGTTGTCGCTGATCGACATACCGACCGCCATGGCTTTCAAGTAGCTGCGCAGGATGTCCTGCTTCTCGGGCGTGGGGCCTTCGTGCACCCGGTACAGGCCGTGCTGCTTGCCCTGGGCGATGAAGTCGGCGCTGCAGACATTGGCCGCCAGCATGGCTTCTTCGATCAGCTTGTGGGCGTCGTTGCGCGTGCGCGGAATGATTTTTTCGATGCGGCCGTTGTCGTCGCAGACGATCTGCGTCTCGGTGGTTTCAAAATCCACCGCGCCGCGCTCGCGCCGCGCAATCAACAGAGCGCGGTACACATCGTGCAGATTGAGCAAATCGGGAACCCGCTCCGTGCGTTTCGCCGCTTCGGGGCCGCGCGTATTGGCCAGAATCGCCGCCACTTCGGTGTAGGTGAAGCGCGCATGGCTGAACATCACCGCCGGGTAGAACTGATAGGCGTGCACTTCGCCCTTGGCCGTGATCAGCATGTCGCAGACCATGCACAGGCGCTCGACGTCGGGATTGAGCGAGCACAGCCCATTGCTGAGCTTCTCAGGCAGCATGGGGATCACGCGGCGTGGAAAGTACACGCTGGTGGCGCGGTCGTAGGCATCGATGTCGATGGCGCTCCCGGTCTGGACGTAATGACTTACATCGGCGATGGCGACGAGCAGGCGCCAGCCCTTGGCGCGGCCGACCTTGGCGGGCTCGCAGTACACGGCGTCATCAAAATCGCGCGCATCTTCGCCATCGATGGTGACCAACGGCACGTCAGTCAGGTCGATGCGGTCCTTTTTGTCCAGTGGTCGCACCTTGTCGGGCAGTGCAGCGGCCTGCGCCAGGCAGGTTTCAGAAAATTCGTGCGGCACGCCGTATTTGCGTACCGCAATTTCGATTTCCATGCCGGGGTCGTCGACCTCGCCCAGCACTTCGGTGATGCGGCCCACCGGCTGGCCGTAGAGCGCAGGCGGCTCGGTCAATTCGACCACCACCACTTGTCCCGGCTCGGCATCGCCCAAAGCGCCTTTGGGAATCAGTACGTCCTGGCCGTAACGCTTGTCTTCGGGGGCCACGATCCAGACACCGCTTTCCTGCAGCAGCCTGCCAATCAGGGGCTGCTTGGGGCGTTCGATGATTTCCACCACGCGGCCTTCGGGTCGGCCGCGCCGGTCCTGGCGCACGATACAGACACGCACGCGGTCCTTGTGCAGGACGGCGCGCATCTCGTTCGGGGGGAGAAAAATGTCAGACAGGCCATCGTCGCGCAGGACAAAACCGTGGCCATCGCGGTGCCCTTGAACCGTGCCTTCAAATTCATCGGAAGGCTGGTTGGCAGGCAATTTTTCGCTCATTTTTTTACTATACAATCTCGTTCTTTCCTGAAATGCCCAGGTGGCGGAATTGGTAGACGCACTAGTTTCAGGTACTAGCGAGTAACATCGTGGAGGTTCGAGTCCTCTCCTGGGCACCAAGTTTAACGAGAAGCCGCTGCATAAGCGGCTTTTTTGTTTTTATTCGCCAGAGTACCGCATCAACCCTGCCTCCTCTGCTATAAAATTCAAGCATTCGATATCTGGCCCAGATGGCGGAATTGGTAGACGCACTAGTTTCAGGTACTAGCGAGTAACATCGTGGAGGTTCGAGTCCTCTTCTGGGCACCAAGCAAAAAGCCGCTGCAGTTGCAGCGGCTTTTTTATTTCCGAAGCGCTTGGCCGCTTCTGCGCGTCACCCGCGCATCAAAGCCTTCAGAACGTTCTGCAAACGGCGTGCGGCAGCGGCGTCGCTGGGCTGGGCGAGCAACTCGGCCACATCCTGCGCCCAAGTCTGCGCTGGCGCCGCTTCGTTGCGGCGCGTCAGCAACTGCAATTGCATCATGCGGCGATCCGAAAGATGCTCGGCCGGCGTGGGAACCTCGGCGGCAATTTCCAGCCGCAGCAGCAGATCAGCGCCGGAGACCTTGCCCCCCGTTCGCGGCGGCGCGGTCAACGCCTGCGTCCAAGCATTGCGCACGGCGCCCGTCACGCTGCGGCCAAACTCCTGCGCTGGCGGCACCAGGTCTGCATCACGTTTTTCCCATGCGGCAAGCAGATGCGTAAGGGCTTCCCCGTGGGCCTGAGCCGCCAATTTTCGCAAAGCGGCCTCGGCATGCTCCAGAGCCTCGCGCTGGGCCCGAAAGGCTGCGTCGCCCAGACGTGGGCCACGATCTTCAAAGGCGGGTCGATCGCCAAAGCGCCCAGAACCCGCGCCGTCGCGGCCGCCGTCACGCGCGGGTCGGCTATCGCGCCGCTCGCCGGGACGTGCACCTCGGCCCGGGGCCGCCGGCACATCCTTCTTCATCCCTGGCCGGTCGTCCCCGCGCACCGCCACCACCCGGCGCGGAGCCGGAGGCGGAGTCACCGGCGTGGCTGCCGGGCTTTCGTCGACCGAAGCGTCTTGCGACTCGGCAGACTCTTGCGAGCTCGGTTCCGACGGGATAGGCGCTTCGCCTGCAGCTTGTGCTGGCGCTGGCACAGGAGCCTGTGTGGCGGCATGCGCAGCCTGACCGCGAAGCGCCGCCTCCAGTGCGCTCACGGCGGCGCGAATGCGCTGCGCGTCACCACTGGCATTGGCGGCATCGAGCGCCTTGGCGGCTTCAAGCACGGCCCTGTCATGTGCGCTGGCCTGACCCGCGCCCCGTTCGCGTTCAGCGGTTTTGCGGTTGAAGGCTTCATCAATGGGCTTGCGGAATGCATCCCACAACTTTTGCTCCTGGCGGCGCTCCAGCGGAACCGTCTGGGCTTCGACTTGCCAGCGCTGCTGCAAGGCCTTCACGGCATCCACACGCAGCATGGGGGAGGCCCCCAGGGCGATGGCTTCCTCAATCATGGCGTGGCGACGCGCCAAGCTGGCGGCCTGCGCAGCTTCGAAAGGCCCAGCGGCGGCGTCCATGGCGCGTTTCCACTGCGGCTGCAGTTCAGCCAGCAGCTTTTCGCCCACATGGCCACCGTCCCGCCAGCGGGCACCAAACTGCTGAAGACCGCGCAAAACCGACTTCCAATCGGTATTGGTGGCGTTTTGCTCGCCCCAGGTCTGGAGTTCGGAAATCAAGGCCAGACGCTGCGCCTTGTGCTCGGCCGCGTCGGTGCGCACTTTCTCCAGCCAAGCCTCAACCACCTTGTGCGCCTCATTGCAGGCTTCGTCAAACTTCTTCCACAAGCCATGGTTGGGCGCCCCGCCCTGGTCGGCCTGTTTCCATTGCTCGCGCAAATTGCGCAAGCTCTCCTGCATCTTGCGCCCCCCCAATCCTTGACCTTCAGGCCGTTGCAACAAACCCTGCGCCTTGGCAACCAGGTCTTCGCGCACCTGATCTGCACTCCAACGCTGCCAGCCTTCGAGCTCACCCGCCGCCACCAACGCCGTGTGCACGCGCTGCTCGAGCGCAGTATCGATATGCCGGCCATGCTGCTTGAGCACGGTGCGCAAAGCCGTCGCTGCACCGGCACTGGCCTTGCCGTGACCCTGGGCTGTTTCTTCTTCCAGTTTGTTCAGGGCATCCATGACGCGGGCTGCGGACTGCGCGGCCAGCTCCGGGTCCACCCGGGGTTTGCTGGGCCGCTGCGCCGCGGGAGCAGCGGCAGGTGCCTCACCACGCGCTGCGCGCAACTCTTCAGCCCACATAGGAACCGCAGGAAGCGGTGCCTGTGCGTCGGCCGCAGCAGTTGCCGCTTGCCCGATGGCGGCCTGGAATGCCTCCCAAACCACTAGGAGCTGCGCTTTGGAGGCATCCAACAGAGGAGGAAAGCGTGCCTCGACACTCGGCCAACTGGCGTCGCCTGCGAGCGCCTGGGCCTGGTCCTGCCAGTGCTGCACATCGGTAGACAACGCGTCCTGCGTCGCATGGGCATCCTGCCAAGGTTTGGTGGACAGCACTTCAATGCGTTGCGCCAGCAACACCGCCGCTTCACGCTGCACCTGAACACGGTGCTGCAGGTCTTCAATCACCTTGATGCGCTCGGTCAGCTGCGTCTTGAGTTCCGCCAAAGGTTCACGCGAGAGGGGCGCACCGGCCTTGGCTGCATCGCGCTGCCAGGCCATGGCATCGGCAATATTCAGCTTGGGCGCTGCCAGCAATGCATTGGCCTTGTCTGCCCAATCAGCGGCGATAGCCTCCTGATTCTTGGCGCGACGGAGCTCGTCCAGACGCTCACGCACGGCTCGCGCTGCGCCTTTGTCGCGGCCACTGAGCTCCTTGAACACATCCTGCAGTTGCGCTGGCGTCGGCTGCGACGCCAGCCAGTCACGGATGCGTGAGGCGCGCTCGCCCGAAGTCGCGGCAGAGAAAGCTCCGCCAGTCAGCGCGTCAAGCGGATGCACGGGCGTCGTCGGAGGCGGCGTAATGGGCAGATCAGGAGCGTCAGACATCTTGTTGCGCAAAGAGAATGGAAACATGGGAAGTGAGGAGCAAAGGCGCAAAGCGCCAGCCCGTACAAACGAGCGATGAAGGAAGCACGCACAAGGGCGAGCGCAAGCCTATTTTCACAGGGTTTTGAAGAAGCTCCCTAAACCTTGGTCAACACATGCTTTCCGAATGCTCTCCACGCTGCCTCAGATGCGCTGTCAACGGCGCGGCAGAAGGGAAAGGCGGGTGCCGCGGAATTCGTTGGAGGCAGACCGCGTCTTCCCAAAAAAGGGGATGCATACAGTCTTTTAAATACTATTAAGTCTAACATTTAGCTTTAATAGTGTTGACTTGGTATTTGATCGGCCTCTAGAATCCGCCAGCTTTTCCGAAAAGCTAAGTATTAACCCCAGTTCCGCTGCCGAAATCGGCTAAGTCAAACCGACCTTGTGCTAAGCGCCAGGCACGAATTTGATGGCGTACCAATCAGGTGAATATCGATGCTCCAGCTCTTTGGGTCTTGGAGGATTCGACATTGCCGCCGAAAGGAAGCTATGACAGCGACAGGATCCTTGGTCTCCGGCCTGCGTACAGTGGTACACGCGCTGGTCAACGGTGTTTTCAAACTTACGCACAACGGCTTTGCCCTTCTGGGCTTGGCAGTTGCTTGCCTGATCATCACCCTGACCGCCCGCACCGACCTGCGCGAGCAGGGAGAAATGCAGTTGCGCAGCTGGCTGCAGGCTCGTCAAGGGCCAGAAGCAGATGTGGACGCCGAGCTCGACGAGCCCATTGAGCGCACTTTGGCGGCTGACCCGCGCGGTCTGCCCAAAGAGCAGGCCCGGGTGGCCTTCTGGTTAAGCAAAAAGTACAGCGTAGCGCCCGAGCCGCTGAGCGTGCTGGTGGGCGAAGCTTATGAACTTGGTACCAAGACCAAGCTCGACCCGACTTTGATTCTGGCCATTGTGGCCATTGAATCGAGATTCAACCCCTTCGCCCAGAGTGCTGTCGGCGCACAGGGCTTGATGCAGGTGATGACCCGCGTGCATACCGACAAGTACGAAGCCGTGGGTGGACAGCTTGCAGCCTTCGATCCGGTGACCAATTTGCGCGTGGGCGTGCAGGTGTTGCAGGAATGCATTCGCCGCGCGGGTTCGCTTGAAGGCGGGCTACGCTATTACGTCGGAGCCGCCAACCTGGAAGACGACGGCGGCTACGCGGCAAAAGTGCTGGCTGAGCATTTCCGCCTGCGGCAAGTGGCAGGTGGGCGCGGCGCACGCGCTGCCACGCCCCCTGCCGGAACGCTGACCACCAAAGCCGACGCCCCGCCAGCCACCGCAGCTGTGGCAGCGCCCGAAGCACCCGTGGTCGTGCCGAGCTCCGAAAAGGTGGCCCTTCTTTCGGCGTCCTGAAACCTCGGCACCTTCGGCCACCTGGCTGGGCAAGCTTCACTCGGTTAAACTCACACCCGTGCGCGACTGGCGATAGGCGCGGCCCTGACCGGGCTGCCGCTGACGTGGAAACCGACAAGGCTTTGCCCTTGTGAACCACCGGGAAGCGTGCCGCACCGGCTTTTTGCTGGCTGCGTTCCGCCGTTCGCCTGGGCAGCCCTTGTTTCAAGGGACACAAGTTCACAGGACTGCCATGTACCACCGAAGTATTCTCGTAGAGCAAACCGATCCTGAGCTGTTCGCAGCCATTCAGGCGGAAAACCGGCGCCAGGAAGAGCACATCGAACTCATCGCCAGTGAAAATTACGCTTCCCCAGCGGTCATGTGGGCCCAGGGCACGCAGCTGACCAACAAGTACGCAGAAGGCTATCCCGGCAAGCGCTATTACGGCGGCTGCGAGTTCGTCGATATCGCCGAGCAACTGGCTCTTGAGCGCGTCAAGCAAATCTTCGGCGCCGAGGCGGCCAACGTGCAGCCCCACTGCGGCGCTTCGGCCAACGAAGCCGTGTTTCTCGCCTTCCTCAAGCCGGGCGACACCATCATGGGCATGAGCCTTGCCGAAGGCGGACACCTGACGCACGGCATGGCACTCAACATGTCGGGCAAATGGTTCAACGTGGTCTCCTATGGCCTCAATGCCAAGGAAGAAATTGACTACGACGCCATGGAGAAGAAGGCGCACGAGACCAAGCCCAAGCTCATCATCGCGGGCGCCTCGGCCTACAGCCTGCACATCGATTTCGCTCGCTTCGCCAAAGTGGCCAAGGATGTGGGCGCGGTTTTCATGGTGGACATGGCGCACTACGCCGGCCTGATTGCGGCGGGTCTGTACCCCAATCCCGTACCGCACGCCGACGTCGTCACGAGCACCACACACAAGAGCCTGCGCGGCCCGCGCGGCGGCATCATTCTGATGAAGGCGGAGCACGAAAAAGCGATCAACAGCGCCATTTTCCCTGGCTTGCAAGGCGGCCCACTGATGCACGTGATTGCAGCCAAGGCGGTGGCGTTCAAGGAAGCGCTGCAGCCCGATTTCAAACAGTACCAGCAGCAAGTGCTGACGAATGCACGCGTAATGGCCGAGACGCTGACCCAGCGCGGACTGCGCATTGTCAGCGGCGGAACGCAAAGCCATTTGATGCTGGTTGATCTGCGCGCCAAGGGCATCACCGGCAAGGAAGCCGAGGCCGTGCTGGGCCAGGCCCACATGACGATCAACAAGAACGCCATCCCCAACGACCCGGAAAAACCCATGGTGACCAGCGGCATCCGCGTGGGCACGCCGGCCATGACCACACGCGGCTTCAAAGACGAGGAAGCCCGCCTGACCGCCAACCTGCTGGCCGACGTATTGGACAAGCCGCGCGACGAGGCCCACATTGCCGCCGTGCGCGCCAAGGTGAATGCGCTGACCAGCCGCTTCCCGGTCTACCGCGACTAAGGGCTCGCCCCATGAAATGCCCGTTCTGCGGCCATCTCGACACCCAGGTGGCCGAGACCCGGGTGGCCGAGGACGGCGGCTTCATCCGCCGCAGGCGCCGCTGCGGGGCCTGCGGCAAGCGCTTTACCACCTATGAAAAGCCGGAAATCAATTTCCCGGTGGTGGTGAAGAAGGATGGTCGGCGCACCGAATACGCCGCCACCAAATTGCGCGGATCCTTCGCCATTGCCCTGCGCAAGCGCCCTGTGAGCACGGCGCAGGTGGACGCCGCCATCGAGCGCATTGAAGAGCAATTGCTGAGCCTGGGTCTGCGCGAACTGGCGTCCAGCCGCATCGGTGAACTGGTGATGCGCGAACTCAAAAAACTCGACCAAGTGGCATACATCCGCTACGCCAGCGTGTATCGCAGTTTCGAGGACATCGACGAGTTCAAGAGCCTGGTAGACGAAGTCAGACGCTGAGAACGCGCGCACGATCCGAGCCCCACCCTTCGCCTGGAACGCAGCGCAAGCACGATTTTTTCCGACTTTTTAGGCCTCCAGCGCTTACTGGGTAAGCGTTGTCAGCTATCTATTCAATAGTATTGCGTTCAGCGAGCGGCGGCCGAAATCGGTGCCACCGCCTGGCGCACATCGCCGCATTGGGCTCGGTGGCGCAGGGCATGGTCGATCAGCACCAGCGCCAGCAAAGCCTCGGCAATAGGCGCTGCCCGGATACCGACACAGGGGTCATGGCGCCCACGGGTGGACACCTGCACGCTCTGGCCGGCCGTGTCGATGGATTCGCGCGGACTGAGGATGGAGCTGGTCGGTTTGATGGCCATATGCACCTCAATGTCCTGGCCGCTGCTGATGCCGCCCAGAATGCCGCCTGCGTTGTTGCTGCGAAACCCGTCTGGCGAGAGCGAATCGCCGTGCACCGTGCCGCGCTGCGCGGCACTGGCAAAGCCAGCGCCAATTTCCACGCCCTTGACCGCGTTGAGACCCATCATCGCCCAGGCGATATCGGCGTCGAGCTTGTCGTAGATGGGTTCGCCCCAGCCCACGGGCACGCCGGTTGCCTGGACCCGAATGCGCGCACCGCATGAGTCGCCCGACTTGCGCAGCGCATCCATGTAATCCTCATAGCGCTGGACATCGGCTACCGGTGCAAAAAACGGGTTGCGGCCCACGTGCTCCCAGGATTCAAATCCGATCTCCAATTCGCCCAGTTGGCTCATGCAGGCTCGAACCTGGGTGCCGAACTGCGCCGCCAGCCATTTTCTGGCGACGGCACCGGCCGCCACCGTGGGCGCAGTCAATCGGGCCGACGAACGCCCGCCACCCCGCGGGTCGCGCACGCCGTATTTGTGCCAGTAGGTGTAGTCGGCGTGGCCGGGGCGAAAGCGCTGGGCAATATCGCCATAGTCCTTGCTGCGCTGATCGGTGTTGCGAATCAAGAGCGCAATCGGCGTGCCCGTGGTCATGCCTTCGTACACGCCTGAGAGGATTTCCACTGCGTCGGGTTCGGCGCGCTGGGTGACGTGGCGGCTGGTGCCGGGCCGGCGCCGATCCAGATCTGCCTGAATGTCGGCCTCGCACAAGGCCATGCCGGGCGGGCAGCCATCGATCACGCAGCCTATGGCTGGGCCGTGGGATTCACCAAAGTTGGTGACTGCGAAAAGGGTGCCTAAAGTATTGCCGCTCATGGAGAGCGATTATCGGGGCAGTAGAACGACCTGCGGTGGTTGCGCGCAGCATTGTCCGCGCCTGCCGTGGCTTGTATCGGCCCCATCGCCTGCCTTCGCACTTCCTGGCGCGCGCAGGCAAAAGGCGCGGAAGCCTACAGCAGCTTTTCGTCCGAATCGTCGGCTTCGCCCTCGGGCCAGTCACGGATGTAGGCCTTGAGCATCTTGTTCTCGAAATTCTGGCTGTCCACTACGGCCTTGGCCACGTCGTAGAAGCTGATGACACCCATCAGCATGCGGTTGTCCATGACGGGCATGTAGCGCGCATGGCGATCCAGCATCATGCGCCGCACTTCGTCCATGTCGGTCTCGTAAGTGCAGGTCAGTGGGTGGTCGTCCATGGCCGTACGCACGAGCATGGTGCCCACATTGCCGCCATTTCGCACCAGGGCCTGGATGACTTCACGGAAGGTGAGCATGCCCACCAGATCCCCGTGCTCCATGACAACCAGCGAGCCGATGTCCTTCTCGGACATGACGCGCACAGCGTCGGCAAGAGGTTCGGCTGGGTGGGCGGTGTAGAGCGTATTGCCCTTCACTCGCAGGATGTCGCTAACTTTCATGGCGTGCTCCGTACTGTTTGCAGCCAGTGTCGCTTGCTGGTGCCTCTGCAAATATAGCCCACAATGCCGCTATCGCTTTGGAGAAAACCATGCCCGGTTACGCCGATCCCGGCTTCGACACGCTGGCCCTGCATGCAGGCGCCACCCCAGACCCCGCCACCGGTGCGCGGGCCGTGCCCATTCATCTCACCACGTCCTTCGTTTTCGAGTCCAGCGATCACGCCGCCTCGCTCTTCAACATGGAGCGCGGCGGACATGTGTACTCGCGCATCAGCAATCCCACCACCGCGGTTTTCGAGCAGCGCATGGCCGCGCTCGAAGGCGGCGTCGGCGCGCTGGCCACGGCCAGTGGCCAGGCCGCACTGCATTTGGCCATTGCCACGCTGATGGGCGCGGGTTCGCACATTGTGGCCAGCAGCGCGCTGTACGGCGGATCGCAAAACCTGCTGCACTACACGCTGCGCCGCTTTGGCATTGAAACCAGCTTCGTACCCACGGGCGACCTTGACGCGTGGCGCGCAGCGATCCGCCCCAACACGCGTCTGCTGTTTGGCGAAACCGTGGGCAACCCCGGCCTGGACGTGCTAGATATCCCCAGCGTAAGCGCCATTGCGCACGAAGCGAGGGTGCCTTTGCTGGTGGATTCCACCTTCACCACGCCCTGGCTGATGAAGCCCTTTGAACATGGCGCCGACATCGTCTATCACTCCGCTACCAAATTTCTCAGCGGCCACGGCACGGTGATTGGCGGCGTGCTGGTCGATGGCGGCAGCTTCGACTGGGAAGCATCGGGCCGCTTTGAGGAGCTCACCCGCCCCTACGATGGCTTTCACGGCATGGTGTTTATCGAAGAAAGCACCGTAGGCGCCTTCCTGCTGCGCGCTCGCCGTGAAGGCCTGCGCGACTTTGGCGCCTGCATGAGCCCGCACACGGCATGGCTCATTCTTCAGGGCATCGAGACGCTGCCGCTGCGCATGCAGCAGCACATGCGCAACACGGAGCGCGTGGTGGAGTTTCTGGTCAGCCAGGCTTTTGTCGCGCGCGTCGGTCACCCGATGCTGGAGACACACCCCAGCCACGAGCTTGCCAAGCGGCTGCTGCCGCGCGGCGCAGGCTCGGTGTTCAGCTTTGACCTCAAAGGAACGCGCGAGCAGGGAAAAAAATTCATTGAAACGTTGAAGATATTCAGCCACTTGGCCAACGTGGGCGACTGCCGCAGTCTGGTCATCCACCCGGCCAGCACCACCCACTTTCGTTTGAGCGACGAGGCTCTGGCTTTGGCCGGCATCACCCAGGGCACGATTCGCTTGTCGATTGGCCTCGAAGACGCAGACGACCTGATCGACGATCTCAAGCGTGCGCTCAAAGCGGCTGAGAAGGCGGGGGGCTGAAAATGGAACTGTTGGTCAAAGGAGCGCGCACCTACTGCTACACCGGCGGTCAGGTCTTCAACCCCGTAAAACCCAGCGTAGTCATGATCCACGGCGTGCTCCATGACCACAGCGTCTGGGCCATGCAAAGCCGCTGGTTCGCCCACCACGGCTGGAACGTGCTGGCCGTCGACCTGCCGGGCCACTGCCGCAGCGCTGGGGCCGCGCCACAAAGCGTGGAGGAAGGGGCGGAATTTGTCATCGCGCTGCTGGACGCCCTGGGCATCCAGCGCGCTGCGCTGGTGGGCCACAGCTGGGGCTCCCTGATCGCACTGGAGGCTGCGGCAAGACTGGGCAATCGGGCCACGCATTTGGCGCTGGTCGGGACGGCCTGGCCGATGAAGGTTTCGCCTGCACTGCTGGACGCCGCGCTGAACGAGCCTGAAAAAGCCCTGCGCATGGTCAATGTGTTTTCGCGCAGTACGCTGTCTGCGCCCCCATCGGCTTTGGGGCCGGGAACCTGGGTGTTTGGGGCCCAGATGGCACTTGGCCGGCGCGTGCTGGGCAGCAACCCCGAAGTCAATCTGTTTCATCGGGGGTTTGTGGCTTGCGACCGCTATGCGGGCGGTGAAGCGGCAATCGGGCGCGTCGCCTGCCCCGTCCTGTTCGCGCTGGGCACGCAGGACCAAATGACCCCGCCCAAGGCCGCCCAAACCCTCGTCAACGCCGCCCGGGCAGCAGGCAAGGCAGTCTCGATGGCGTTGCTTCCCGTGGGCCACAATGAAATGACCGAAGCGCCCGAGGAAACGCTAATGGCCTTGCGCGATTTCCTGTCCGCCTGAATCGCGCCAGCGGCCAGGCTTGGGATTCAGTGGAGCCACAATCCAGGTAAAAAGGGCTCTGCCGCTTTGCCCTATTGCGCTGGTAGCTACTCAAAACATAGCGCACCGGACCGCTGAGTGTAGGCTGCATCCCAACGGGAAGCCGTGTCGGATACCGTCCAATAGCTCCCGGTACAACTCAACGCGGCTTGCGTTCGTCTGGATCGACCCGTGCTTCAAAACGGTCGCTGTTCACACCGAAGCCCACGGGTTGGTTCGGGGCCGGCGGCGGCGTGCTGGCTACCGCCGGCACCTCCTGCTGCGTCAGAAAAGGCAGCGGCTGGCTGATTTCGCCCGACTCGGCCAGTGCATCGAGATGGGTCAGATCGCTCAGGTCAAGGTCGATTTCCATCGGCGCGCCGGGTGCAGGCGCAGCTTGTCTCGACGCAGCCGCCTGGGCATCGAAATCCCAGTCGGGCTCAAACTCCATGAGGTTGCTGGCCGGGTCAGGTCCGGTCGCTGTGGCCGAGGCCTTGCCCTCTTCTGCTGCAGCGGCCTCCAGCGGCGTGGTGCGTCGACGCGGAGCAGACTGGCCACGGGCCGAGGCGGGCGTGGTCCGTGCAACGGCATGCAGCAGCAGCAGATCGTCGTAGGCCGGCAGATCGAAGCGCTGGTCCTGCCCCTGGCCGCGGAACAACAACTCCTGCAGCATGGGAACGACCGAGGGATCACACCACAGCGCCTCGATGCGGGCGAGTACGTCGGGGTAGCCGAAAAGGGTTCTACCGGGCCGCGCAAACGCAGCGAACTCGGGCACCTGGGCATTGAAATACCGGTGGAACTGCGCGCGCAATTCGTTGAACTGCTCGATGCGGCTGAGCGAACGGTACAGCCGCAGAAGCTCGAGATAGGCCGAGGGCGAAGCCGACTGATTGGCCTCGATGTGCTTTTTCATCACCTCGATGGCCTGATCGTGCTCGCCGACGGACACGAAAAATTCGGCCTGCTGCTGCAGATCAAACAAGTCTTCGGGATTGAGCACCGCCGTGACGGGCGCGGGCGCTGCAGCCTGCACGGAACTCGCCGCTGAAGCAGGCTCAGGCGCGTCGACCGACGTCCCAAATTCGAGCGGCATCATGCCCGATGGCAGCATCTCGGGTTCAGCCGGTTGCGGCCGGGTTGTGACGTCGTGCTCGTCAGCGACGTGTCGCACGGCCCCTGCCGGAGCCACAGAGGTGGCCGCTTTGGCTGGGCCGTGAGTCCAGGATTGTTCGCTGTCGCTCGGCAGCCCCTGTCTGCGCGTCCACACCCACGCCAGCAATGCAGCAAGCGCGACGAGCAAAGCCAGCAATGCATAGACGAGGTTGGCAGGAAAGCGCGCAGCAGCGCGCTCTTGAAGCTCCTGCTGCACCGCCAAGGCAGCCTCCTTGTCGCGCTCGGCAGCGGCAAGTTTCTCGCTTTGGGCTTTGTCCTGCGCGGCCCGGCGTGCGTCTTCCTGCAGCAAATCTTCGGACTGCATGTTCAGGGCGCGCCAGCGCGCAGCCGCTTCCTCGCGCAGCGATGGCGAGGTCGATTCTGGCAGGGCCGCCATTTCCGTCGAAGCGCGCAGCACCGAAGGAGCCTGCAACCAATCAGACAATGGCTCCATCACCAAACGCGGGCGACCCGGTTCAAGCTCCGGCTTGCGGGCCACAGCGGGCTTGACCGCCCGCTCAACGCGAGACGAGCGCTGCGTGACGACTTGATCCGCAGGAACAGCGCCTGAGCGTGTGCGCACGCCATCACGCGCACCTGCTGCATCGGGAGTCAGCGTGCTGCGCAAAACCAGCGGCGCCGCAGCAGCACTCGTGCGTTCGGCGCTAGCCTGCGATGCGCTCAATGCCTCCGCTGGGTAGGCCAGCACGGTGTAGGTGCGCACCACGCTGCCCGAACAACCGGCAGAAAGGCGCACATCGATCACTGGCTCGTTGATCGGCTGGCTGCTTCGCAATCGCACGCTTGCCGACCGCCCCGCAGCGTTGGGCAGGGGGGTCACGGAAATCTGGCTTTGCGAAATCGGGTCATCGCCCGCAGTGACCTTGGCAGTGACACAAGCGTCGGACACATCGGTTCCGTCGGTACGCACGTCGAATACGAGATCCAACGGACGCCCCAACACCACGGTGCCTTGCGGATTGCCAAGCGAAAGTGCTGCAGCCCCACCCGCCGCAACGACCATCACCATTCCGAGTAAAAGTTTACGAAGTCTCACTTTTTTTTGTAAATTGCTTTTGCCGATTCTTGCATAAATTACATTGCCTGCGCGAACGACATAATCCAACGATGACAATGAACTTTCCCCAGGTGGGCGTGGTGGGTGCGGGTGCGATGGGCCAAGGCATCGCACAAGTGTCGGTCCAAGCAGGCAGCACTGTCTTGCTGCAGGACGCCCGGGCAGGTGCTGCGCAGGCAGCTATCGAGGCCATAGAAGCGCAATGGCGCAATATGTCGGAAAAAGGGCGCGCTACGTCCGAGCAAACGAGCCAGTGGCGAAAAGCGCTTCAGGTGGCCGACGATATTTCCGAACTGGCGCAGTGCACCCTGGTGATCGAGGCAATCGTTGAGGATCGACACGCCAAGCATGTCTTGTTTGAGCAACTGGAGTCCGTCGTGGCAGTCGACGCCGTGCTGGCTAGCAACACATCGTCGCTCTCCATTACCGAATTGGCTTGCGGCTTACGCCAACCCGGGCGTTTTTGCGGTTTCCATTTCTTCAATCCGGTCCCGCTGATGAAGCTTGTGGAAGTGGTTCCCGGGCTGCGAACGCATTCGGCAGTGTGCGAAAGTCTGGCTGATTTCGCTCGGAAGATGGGCCACACGCCCGTTCGCGCACAGGATACGCCGGGATTCATCGTCAACCATGCCGGGCGCGGCTTTGGTACGGAAGCGCTCCGCATCGTTTCCGAGGGAGTGGCGGACTTTGCGACGGTGGACCGCATTTTGCGCGAACAGGCAGGCTTTCGCCTGGGTCCGTTCGAGTTGATGGATTTGACCGGCCTTGATGTCTCACATCCGGTGATGGAATCCATCTACCGCCAGTTCTACGAGGAACCCCGTTTCCGTCCCAGCGTAATCACAGCGCAGCGCCTGGCTGCAGGCGTGTTGGGTCGCAAGAGCGGCGAAGGTTTTTATCGCTATGCAGACGGTGCAGCACAGGTACCGGCCGAAGCACCTGTGCCGACAATGGGGCCGCTGCCTCCCGTGTGGGTCTCGCCACGCGCCGCGCGCCGCACCGAGATTTACCAATTGCTGAAAGATCTTGGCGCCTCCATCGAGACCGCGGCAGCACCGTCCGCGAAAGCGCTGTGCTTGGTGGCCCCGCTTGGCTTTGACATCACCACCGTTGCTGTGGTGGAAGGCCTGGACCCGTCGCGCACCGTGGGGATTGACATGCTGATCAACGACGCCAGCACGCGCCGCCGCGTATTGGCTACGAATCCCGCCAGCCGCGAGGACATGCGCGATGCCGCCCACGCCCTGTTCGCACGCGACGGCAAGCCGGTGAGCGTGCTGCGCGACAGCGGTGGTTTCGTGACCCAGCGCGTGGTTGCGCACATCGTGAACATTGCCTGCGATATCTGCCAGCAAGGTATTTGCAGCCCCGCTGATCTGGAGATGGCAGTCACACTCGGCTTGGGCTATCCGATTGGCCCGCTGGCCATGGGCGACCGCTGGGGCCCTTCCAGCATTCTGGAAATCCTGTTCAACATGCAGACCGTCTACGGCGACCCGCGATACCGCCCGAGCCCCTGGCTGCGTCGACGCGGTGCCCTGGGACTGAGCCTGACACACGTGGAGCGCTGACATGGCCGCAGAACTCACCAGCCGCACCGAAGGTCAGACTCTGGTTCTGACGCTGAATCATCCGGGCCAGCTCAACACTTTGAGCCCTGACATGTACGCTGCAGGCATCGAGGCGCTCAACGGCGCCGAGCGCAGCGCCGAGGTCCGCTCTGTGGTGCTGACAGGCGCCGATGGCTTGTTCAGCGCCGGCGGAGACCTTGCGCGCTTGCGCGCCAACCGCAAATATCCGCCCGCGGTCCAGGCGGCAAGCATCGACGCGCTGCACGACTGGATTGAGACCATCCGCGCCTATCCAAAGCCCATCGTCGCTGCCGTCGAAGGGGCGGCGGCCGGTGCTGGCTTTTCCTTGGTGCTGGCCTGCGATTTCACCGTCGCATCGCGAAGCGCACGCTTCTCACTGGCATACAGCCGCGTGGGTCTCTCGCCCGACGGGGGCGCCAGTTGGGCCTTGGCGCATGCGGTGCCGCGGGCGCTGGCAGCACAGTGGCTGATGCTGGGTGAAGCGGTTTCGGCCGAACGCCTGCACGCGCTGGGCCTGATCAACCGCCTCACCGAGCCGGGAGCCGCGCTTGCGGGCGCGCTGGACCTCTGTGCAGGCCTCAATGCACATGCGCCGAATGTATTGGCCAGCGTCAAGGAACTGCTTTCCGAAGCAGTGGGAAGCGATCTGCATGCACAGTTGGCCCGTGAGCGCAGACATTTCGTTGAGAACCTGCACCATGAAAACGCGGGTGAAGGGATCGCGGCCTTCTTCGACAAGCGCGCGCCACTCTTTCGATAACAGAGATACTGGCGTCCCACCCGCCAGTCCCCAAAGACGCTGCGATTCGAGTGCGCTGGTCCCCCACGCGACAACGAAGCCGCCACCAGTCACACAAAGGACAGACCATGGACGACCCCATCCTTACTATCGATGAACGCGAGGCGATCAACTCCGGTCGCTGGTTCTCCACCCTTTCTCCTTCGCTGCGACACGACATACTTCGATGCGCCTACGTCAAACGTTTCAAGGACGGCAGCCTGATTGCTGCCCGCGGCGATCCGCCCGAGGAATGGATCGCTTGTGCGCGCGGCGCGGTGCGAGTGAGTTCAACGTCGATTTCGGGAAAGCAAATCACGCTGACCTATGTGGAGCCGGGCATCTGGTTTGGCGACGTGGCGATCTTCGATGGGGACCAGCGCACCCACGATGCCTACGCGCACGGCGCAACCACCATCCTGTGCGTCGCCAAGGCCGATTTCAAAAAAATCCTGGCCAACCACGTGGAGTTCTACGAAGCCATGCTGCGCCTGCACGCGCGGCGCATTCGCCAGCTCTATGGTCTGGTGGAGGATCTCAACACCCTGCCCTTGCGCGCACGTCTTGCCAAGCAGTTGCTGCATTTGGTACGCAGCTACGGCATCTCCAGCCTCTCGAACAACGAAGAAATGCGCATCGGCCTGCAACTGGCGCAGGAGGAACTGGCGCAGCTCCTGGGTGCTTCGCGCCAGCGAGTGAATCAGGAACTCAAGGCCATGGAGCGCGAAGACATCATTCGGATCGAGCCCGGGGGCCTGGTGGTGCGCGACCGACCTGCGCTGATGCGGCTGACAGAAATAGACACTTAGGAAAAATCCTGCCATGAGCAACTTTGACCACTTCGTCGGAACCCGCGAGGTATCGGGTGCTCATGCCTTCGACACCGATGTGCTGAGCGCTTGGCTGGCGCCCAGACTGGAGGGTTTTTCGGGCCCGTTGCAGGTGGAGATGTTCAAGGGGGGGCAGTCCAACCCGACCTACAAATTGATCACTCCGGCGCGCAACTACGTGATGCGTTCCAAGCCCGGACCAGTGGCCAAACTGCTTCCCTCAGCGCACGCCATCGAGCGGGAGTTTGCCGTGATGAGCGGCCTGCAGGGCACACAAGTGCCCGTCCCCCACATGCACGTACTGTGCGAAGACGAAAGCATCATCGGTCGCGCCTTCTACATCATGGAGTACATGGAAGGCCGCGTGCTGTGGGACCAGGCATTGCCCGGCATGACGCCGGCCGAACGCAGCGCAATTTACGATGAAACCAACCGGGTGATCTCCGCGCTGCACACTGTGCCGTTTGCTGAGCAGGGGCTGGCGGGATACGGAAAACCAGGCAACTACTTCGAGCGCCAGATTGGCCGCTGGAGCAAACAGTACCTGGCGTCCATCACGCAGCCCATTGCCGAGATGGACCGGCTGATGGAATGGCTGCCAGCACACATTCCTGCTGGCGCCCGTGACGAAAGCCGAACCTCCATCGTGCACGGTGACTTCCGGCTCGACAACCTCATGTTCCACCCCAGCGAGCCGCGCGCAATTGCCGTATTGGACTGGGAGCTTTCCACACTCGGCCATCCGCTGGCCGACTTCAGCTACCACTGCATGGCCTGGCATATTCCCCCGGGAATGTTTCGCGGCATTGGGGGGCTGGACCATCAGGCGCTGGGCATTCCCACCGAGGCCGAGTACATCCGGCGCTACTGCGAGCGTACGGGTCTTGCCACGCCCGACGAGTTGGCGCGCGACTGGAATTTCTATCTGGCCTACAACCTGTTTCGGCTGGCAGCGATCCTGCAAGGCATTGCCAAGCGCGTCGAAGCGGGCACGGCCTCAAGCGCCCAGGCCAAGGCCTCGGCCGCCGGTGCGCGGCCGCTCGCGGAAATGGCCTGGGGCTTTGCCCAGACCTCCTGACTCGCCACCGTACCCCTGTTTTTGAAGGAGATCCCATGGACTTTGACTACTCACCCAAAACCAAGGACTTGCAGGCCCGGCTGCTCCAGTTCATGGATGACCACATCTATCCCGCCGAGGCCGCCTACACGGCTGAACTGGCCGCCAACACGGCCGCCGGCAAACGCTGGACACCGCTGGAGACGATTGAACAACTCAAGCCCAAGGCGCAGGCCGCCGGGCTCTGGAATTTGTTTCTGCCTGTGGACACGGCCGAAGCCTCTGGCTACCAGGGCGCTGGCCTGACCAACCAGGAGTACGCACCCCTGGCCGAAATCATGGGGCGTGTGCTGTGGTCGAGCGAAGTCTTCAATTGCTCGGCGCCCGACACCGGCAACATGGAAACCATCGCCCGCTACGGCGACGATGCCAACAAGGCGCGCTGGCTCAAGCCCCTGCTGGAGGGCAAGATCCGATCGGCCTTTGCCATGACCGAGCCAGACGTCGCGTCGAGCGACGCCACCAACATTGAAACCCGCATCGAACGCCAGGGGGACGAATACGTCATCAATGGTCGCAAATGGTGGACTTCGGGCGCCAATGACCCGCGCTGCTCCGTGTTCATCACCATGGGCAAGACCGATCCGCAAGCGCCGCGCCATTCGCAGCAGAGCATGATTCTGGTTCCCGCCGACACTGCGGGGGTGAAGATCGTGCGAGCGCTTAACGTGTTTGGCTACGACGACGCACCGCACGGCCACGCCGAAGTGCTGTTTGAAAACGTGCGTGTGCCCGCCTCCAACATTCTGCTGGGCGAAGGCCGCGGCTTCGAGATCGCACAAGGGCGCCTGGGCCCGGGGCGTATTCACCATTGCATGCGCCTGATTGGGTTGGCCGAGCGTGCGCTGGAGCTGATGTGCAAGCGCTCGATGTCGCGCGTCGCTTTTGGAAAGACCGTGGCCCAGCAAGGCGTGACCCAAGAGCGCATCGCCGAAGCACGCTGCAAGATCGACATGGCACGCCTGCTCACCCTCAAGGCCGCCTGGATGATGGACGTGGCCGGCAACAAGGTGGCCAAGACGGAGATCGCGATGATCAAGGTTGTCGCCCCCACCATGGCCTGCGAAGTCATCGATTGGGCGATCCAGGCCCACGGCGGCGGTGGCGTGAGCAATGATTTTCCGCTGGCGTTTTCCTACGCGCAGGCGCGCACGCTGCGTTTTGCCGACGGCCCGGACGAAGTGCACCGCGCCTCGATCGCCAAAATGGAACTCGGCAAATACGCGCCACCCAAGGCGCACTGAGCAAACACAGAGCACACCCTGCGGTTGGCAGGCCGCAGTTGAAGGGCACACGCCAGTGCGCGTCGTGGCCCTCCAATTGCTACTAAATAGATAGCTACTAGTGCTTATCAAATAAGCGCTAGCAGACATTTTTAGCTCAACTTCATGCTGCTGCCGGTAACATGAAACTTCAGCACGGGAGCACCGGGCCCGAAGGCAATGCCCAAGGAAATGGTGCCGCTACCGTGAAGGATGCAGGCGTCGCGCCGCAGTCGTACCTCAGCGTCGCTGCCGTCAAAGCGAACCCAGCTGCCAAAGCTGCTCAGATCGGTCAGCGTGAACACCCCCTGCCGCCAGTCGATGCGCGCATGCATGCGCGAGACGCGCGGATCATGGACAAAGCAATCGGCCTCGGGCGAACGCCCCACATGTACGGGGACCTCGTCCGAGTTGAACACGCGCTTCTCGTCTGTCCACGCCAGCTCCACCGTGCCCAGCACATTGTCGAGCGGGGCGAGCACGCTCGGCAGCAGTGCGTGCTGCGTCAACGCCTCCTGGGGCTGGTCGTCGCGCCAATCTGCCTGGTAGACCACCTGCGACTCGGACTTGCCCCGGATGTCAAACATCCCCAGCCGCCGAAAATGCACACGCGGCACGACACCAGCGTCCACGGCCGTGGCGTCTGTGACCCAAATCTCGCTGGCACCCGCCCGCTCGCACAGACGCGAGGCGACGTTGACAGCGTCGCCATAGGTGTCACCTTCGAGTTCCACCACTTCACCGGTGGCGACGCCAATCCGTATCGCCATGCGCATCGGTTCCGCCCAGCGCGCCAGCGTGAGCTGGTGGTCACGCTGCAAATCGGCAGCGGCATGGACTGCGGCGTGAGCGTCGGTGAAAACGCTCAGCACGCCATCGCCCAGCTCCTTCACCACGCGGCCGCCATGGCCGACCACGACATCTCCCATCCAGCGCGTCAGGCGCGTAACGGCCTGTGAAGCGCGCTCGTTGCCAAGGGACTCATAGAGGGCCGTGCTTCCCGACAGATCAGAAAACACTACGGTGGCAAAGATGCGCAAGAGAACAGCCTGAAGATAGATTGCTAAAGAAACAGTTTAAAACAGCCCCATGCATTTGGCTGCAATATGCGTGTCAGATCGATGCATTTGCGCCAACGCCGAGCCACAGCGCCGCACCCTCTCCTGCCACCCTGCCGCTGGCAATGCAGGCAGTGAGCAGGTAGCCTCCCGTCGGTGCCTCCCAATCGAGCATCTCGCCGCAACAGAACACGCCCGGACGGCGCGTCAGCATCAAATGCTCGTTCAGGTCTTCCAGCGCCACGCCACCCGCCGTGCTGATGGCTTCGGCCACCGGACGCGCGGCACACAGCACCAGCGGCAGCTCCTTGATCGCAGCGGCCAGCAACGCCGGGTCAGCCATTTGCTCCTTGCTAAGCACCTCGTGCAGCAAACCCATCTTCACGCCGCCCAGACCCAAGCGGCTCTTGAGATGGCTCGACAACGAGCGCGCACCGCGCGGATGGGCGGTCTCGCTCAATACCCGTTCTGCGCTGTGGTCCGGCAGCAGATCAAGATGCACTGTGGCGCTGTGGTTCCGAGCGATTTCCTCGCGAACCAGGGCCGAAACGGCGTAAATGAGACTGCCTTCCACTCCAGTCGCCGTGACCACGAACTCGCCGCGCCGGGAGAAGCTCGCCCCCACCGCATCGGTAAAGCGCAAAGCCACCGACTTGAGCGCAGCGCCTGCGTACCGCTCGACAAAGTGCGGCGTCCAGCCGCTGGGCGACGCCCCGCCCTGACCGAACAGCTCCTTGAGGAACTCCCGCCGGCTCTCGCCACGCAAGCCCTGGCCCCCTACAACGTCGAAACCGCAGTTGGCAGGAGCCAACGCCTGTACGCGGGTGCCATCAGCCGCCAAAGCCTCTACCCAAGCGCCGTCGGAACCCAGCTGTGGCCAGCTGGCCCCACCCAGCGCCAGCACCGTCACACCCGCTGCGACGCGGTAGGCCCCCGCAGGGCCTTGAAACAGCAGCGTGCCATCGTCGGCCCAGCCATGCCAGCGCTGGCGCATATGGAACTGCACCCCTGCAGCGCGTAGACGTACCAGCCAGGCGCGAAGCAGCGGCGCGGCCTTCATTTCCGCTGGAAACACCCGCCCCGAGGTGCCCACAAACGTGTCAATCCCCAAGGCTTGCGCCCAGGCACGCACCTGGTCCGCACCGAAGCGCGCCAGCCAGGGCGCCACCCAGGGGGCGCGCGCACCATAGCGGCTCAGGAACACGTCGGCGGGCTCGGAATGGGTAAGGTTGAGCCCACCCCTTCCGGCCAGAAGGAATTTGCGCCCCACCGAGGGCATGGCGTCGTACACATGCACCTGGAGCCCCGCAGCGGCGAGTTGCTGGGCCGCCATCAGGCCGGCCGGGCCGCCGCCGATGACGACGGTATCGTGCGAATGCACCGAATCATTCAGGCCTTGCTGCAATTTCGAGATCCTTCCATATCGTATTTCGCTATGACTGTGATAGCGCATTTCGCTACCGTCGCGGGCAAGTGTGCAGTGGTTTCTGTCACAATGAATGGACTCTATCTCTTTCGCACCCGTCAAAGGAAAAGCATGGCCAGCGACCTCATCAAACATCTTTCCGACGCCAGCTTCGAGGCCGACGTACTCAAATCGTCCACCCCCGTTCTGGTGGACTATTGGGCCGAATGGTGCGGCCCCTGCAAGATGATTGCCCCCATTCTTGATGAAGTGGCCGCCAGCCACCAAGGCAAGCTGCAAGTGGCCAAGATGAACGTGGACGACAACCGCGAAGTGCCTGCACGCTACGGCATCCGTGGCATTCCCACGCTGATGCTGTTCAAGAACGGTGAGCTTGCCGCGACCAAGGTGGGCGCCATGAGCAAGGCGCAACTCACCGCCTTTATCGAGCAACAACTCGCCTGATTTTCCCGCGCGTGCAGTCCTGCCCCAATGGCTGCACGCAACGCGCCTAATTTGTTGACCTAGATGTCCATGCCGATCCCCCGCATCCGGCCCATTTTTTTCCTGTCATAATCTTTTCTGCTCACTGCGTCGCAAACCCATGCGATCAGTTCGAGCAACTTCAGACGTGCCAAGCCCGCGTTCCGCGGCTCTCCTGGCATCCAGCCTCTCCCCCTGATTCATACCACTCCGCTCAGGAGTTTCTCCATGCACCTTAACGAACTCAAGGCACTGCACGTGTCCGAAGTCCTCAAGCAGGCCGAAGAGCTTGAAATCGAAAACGGCGGCCGCATGCGCAAGCAGGAGCTGATGTTCGCGATCATCAAGAAGCGCGCGAAGGCCGGCGAGCAGGTGTTTGCCGATGGCGTGCTCGAAATCCTGCCCGACGGATTCGGCTTCCTGCGCAGCCCGGACACGAGCTACACCGCCAGCACCGACGACATCTACATTTCGCCCAGCCAGGTGAGGCGCTTCAACCTGCACACCGGCGACATGATCGAAGGCGAGGTACGCACGCCCAAGGACGGCGAGCGCTACTTTGCCCTGACCAAGCTCGACAAGGTCAACGACGGCCCACCTGAGCAAAACAAGCACAAGGTGATGTTCGAGAACCTGACGCCGCTGTTCCCCAAGGAACAGATGCGCCTGGAGCGCGACGTCAAGAGCGAAGAGAACATCACTGGCCGCATCATCGACATCATCGCGCCCATCGGCCGTGGCCAGCGCGCACTGATCGTCGCGCCACCCAAGAGCGGCAAGACGGTGATGATGCAGCACATCGCCCACGCCATCACCGCCAACAACCCCGACGTACACCTGATGGTGTTGCTCGTCGATGAGCGGCCTGAAGAAGTGACCGAGATGCAGCGCACCGTCAAGGGTGAAATCATTGCGTCCACCTTTGACGAGCCCGCAGCGCGCCACGTGCACGTGGCCGAAATGGTGATCGAGCGCGCCAAGCGGCTCGTCGAGCTCAAAAAAGACGTGGTGATCCTGCTTGACTCCATCACCCGTCTTGCCCGGGCTTACAACAACGTCGTGCCTTCATCGGGCAAGGTGCTTTCGGGCGGCGTCGACTCGAATGCACTGCAACGCCCCAAACGCTTCTTTGGCGCAGCGCGCAAGGTGGAAGAAGGCGGTTCGCTGACCATCATCGCCACGGCGCTGGTCGATACCGGCAGTCGCATGGACGAAGTGATTTTTGAAGAATTCAAGGGCACGGGCAATTGTGAGATTCACCTCAATCGCCGCCTGTATGAAAAGCGTGTGTTCCCGGCCATTGAACTCAACAAGAGCGGGACGCGCCGCGAGGAACTCCTGCTCACGCCCGAGATTCTGCAAAAGACGCGCATCCTGCGCCAGCTCATGTACAACATGGACGAGATGGAATCCATGGAACTCATGATCAAGAACATGAGAGCCACCAAGAGCAACGTCGAGTTTTTTGACATGATGCGCAGGGGTGGATAAAAGCTATAATTTAGGGCTTTTTTGCGGAAAGTAGGCTGGACGGTCCGGCCCGGCTCCCGCAGCGACCTCCAAGGAACATCATGAAAGACGGCATTCACCCCAACTACCGCGAAGTGCTCTTCGTCGACCTCTCCAACGGTTTCAAGTTCGTCACGCGCTCGTGTGTGAACACCAAGGAAATGGGCAAGACCGAAGACGGGCGTGAACTGCCGATGTTCAAGCTCGATACGTCCAGCGAATCACACCCCTTCTACACCGGTACGCAAAAGTCGGTCGACAATATGGGTGGGCGCGTCGAGCGCTTCCGCAACCGTTTCGGCAAGACGACGACGGCCAAGTAAGCGTCTGCGGGCACGCTGGCAGGCCTTCGAAAGCGCCCTGTCCAAGCGCCAGTGCCCTCGCACCAGTCCAGAGGCAGCCCGGGAAACCGCGCTGCTTTTTTTTGCCCGTATGCTTCACAGCGACTCTGCAGCCTGACTTCGCGTGAACCAACCCACTCCCGCCATCGTTCCCCACAGCGCCGTGCGGCCCCTGCCGCGCTGGGCTTTGCTGCTTTTGTGCGCAGCCTACGTGCTGCCGGGTTTCATCGGCCGCGACCCCTGGCGCGGGGCCGATGTCACTGCTTATGGCTACATGCTGGAATTGGCGGGCGGGCATACATCTTGGTTCGCGCCCCTGCTGGGCGCCTTGGCGCCGGAATCGGACGGTCTGCTGCCCTACTGGCTGGGCGCCTGGGCCTTGCAGATCACGCAGGGCCTGCTGCCTGCCATTTTTGCGACGCGCATTCCCTTCGCCTTGCTGCTGGTGCTGAGCTTGTGGGCCACCTGGTGGGGCATTTACGCATTGGCGCGCAGCCCCGGTGCGCAGCCCGTGGCGTTTGCGTTTGGCGGCGAAGCCTCGCCTGCCGACTACGCGCGCGCTATCGCCGACGGCGGCCTGCTCGCATTGCTCGCCAGCCTGGGACTGGCCCAGCCCACCCACGAGACTTCGGCCTATCTCACGCAGCTTTGTGGCACAGCGCTTGTCTTTTATGGGCTGGCGGCCATGCCACGCCAGCGCTGGGGGCCGTGGCTGGCAATCGCATTGGGCCTGCCTGGACTGGTGCTCAGCGGCGCGCCGATCCTGGCGGTGCTCTACGGCGCGGGTGGCACGCTGCTGTGCCTATGGGCGACAGACGAGGCACAACCCGAGGCTCCCATGGCGCGCCGTGCGGCCCTGGGCCTGTTGGTACTGACGCTGGCAACCGCATGGCTTGCCTGGCAACTGGGTCTGTGGGAGCGCCGCGTCCTTTGGCCCGACTTTGAAAAGGAAGCGCGCAGCCTGGCGCGCCTGTTGCTGTGGTTCACCTGGCCCGCCTGGCCGCTGGCGCTGTGGACGCTGTGGCGCTGGCGACGCCATGTTTTGGTCCTGCCTCTGCGGCGCCATCTTTGGTTACCGTTGTGGTTCGCCGTCTGCGCCCTTGTGGCCATGGCGCTCTCGCGGCCTGCCGACCGCGCGCTGCTGCTGGGCCTGCCGGCGCTGGCGGCGCTGGCGGCGTTTGCTCTGCCCACGCTCAAACGCAGCGTGTCGGCGCTGATCGACTGGTTCACGCTGCTCTTCTTTACGGCCTCTGCCATTGCCATCTGGGTTATCTGGGTATCCACGCAAACCGGTTTCCCGGCCAAACCCGCCGCCAACGTGGCCAGACTTGCCCAGGGTTTTGTTCCGGAATTTTCTGCCCTGGCCTTTGCTGTGGCCTTGGCTGCCACCGCTGCTTGGTGCGCGGTCGTTGTCTGGCGCACAGGGCGCAACCAGAGCGCGCTGTGGAAAACACTTGTGCTCCCAGCGGCGGGCACCACGCTGTGCTGGCTTCTGCTCACCACGCTGTGGCTTCCCATGCTGAATTACGCGCGCAGCGACGCGCCCCAGGTGCGGGCAGTAATGGCGCTGACCGGAAACGCGCCCTGCGTGCACGTGCTGGGCCTGGACCAAGGCCAGTTTGCCGCGCTGCAGGTGTTTGGCACCGTCGCCACCCGCCCGCTGACGGCTGCCGCTCCCACGTGTCCCTGGCTGCTCGTGGCCGACGATGCACCCCGGCCTGCCTTGCGCCGCAGCCCGCCAGACGAAAAAGAATGGATATTTACAGCCCGGATCGGACGGCCTACCGACCGCAACGATGCGCTGGTGGTGTACCGGCGCCTGCCACCTTAAGCCTCAAGGATTCCAGCGCGCCGCAGCCGAAAGGCGGGGAAGCGGATGCTGAAGGTCGAGCCCCTTCCCGGCGTGCTCTCCACCACCAATTGCGCTCCGTGGCGCTGCACCACGTGCTTCACGATGGCAAGTCCCAGACCTGTCCCGCCAGTGTCGCGCGAGCGGCTGCGATCCACGCGGTAGAAGCGCTCGGTGATTCGCGGCAAATGTTCTGCATCGATACCGGGCCCGGTGTCACGCACACGGAACACGGCGTCGCCACCGGGCTGCCACGTCCACTCCACCTCAATGCTGCCATCGGCGGGCGTGTAGCGCACCGCATTACCCACCAGATTGGACAACGCACTGTGCAGCTCGGCGCCGCCGCCGGCAATCTCGCCCGCGTCCTCTGGCTGTGAAAACCGGGGGAAGCGCAGGCTCTGCCGTAGCCCCATGACTGCGGCCAGCGCGCCGGCCTCCTGTTCGCAGCGCTCCAGCAGTGCCGCCACCGGCATCCACTCCGCCAAGCCCGGCGGCGGGCTGGCCTCCAGCCGGGAGAGCGCCAGCAAGCCCTCGACCACACGCTGCATGCGCTGGGCTTGCTGCGCCATCAGTGCGAGGTAGCGCGACTGCTCCTGCTCCTCCAGCGGCAAGGTCTGCAGCGTCTCGACGAAGCCGGCCAGTACGGTCAGCGGCGTGCGGATTTCGTGCGAGACATTGGCTACAAAGTCGCGCCGCATGGACTCGGCCTGCTCCGCCGCCGTGACATCGCGCGTGAGCATGAGCTTCTGGCCAACGCCGTAAGCACACAACTGGATGGACAGGCGCGCCGCCCGTCCATCGCTCTGGCCATGGGTGGTGATGACGAGTTCGCGCGACCAGTCGCCACCAGCCAGATAGGCCGAAAAATCGGGGTCGCGCAGCAGGTTTCCGATGAACTGCTCGACATCGCGCTGGGCGTCGATGGACAGATGCCGCGCGGCGTTGTGGTTGCACCAGACGATGCGGGATTTGTCATCCAGCAGCAGCACACCGCTCGGGGTGGCCTGAAGAGCGTCCAACATACCGCCCAGCCGCTGCTCGCTCGCAGTAGCTTGCTGCTCACGCTGACGCAGCAGACGCTGGACGCGATCCACCGCTTCGCCCCAGACGCCGACGCGCGCTGGCACCGGGCCTGGCGGCGCATCGCGCAGCCAACGCAGCACGCGCCCCGCCCGCATCAGGTCGACGAGGAACCACAGCCAGACTACAGCCGCCGCACCTGCCAACGCGCCCCAGGCGCCATGCAGAGCAAAGCCCAGGCCGGCGCCCAGCAGTTGGGCGCCAAGAAAGATCAGCGAGCGGGTCCACATGGGCGGCCGTCAGAATAGGAAAAAATAAAGTGAAAATTGCCCATAGCGCTTACTACACAAGCATTAGCAGCTATGAAATCAGGAGAAATATGCGGTCATGTCATGGCCTGTTCGCTTGCGCATCCGCCGGACCCGTCTGACCCGCCAGTGCAGAAAACCGGTAGCCCGCGCCACGCACCGTTTCCACCATGCCGCTCGCGGTGCCCAGCGCCTCACGCAGGCGTTTGACGTGCACATCCACCGTGCGCTCCTCGATAAATACGTGGTCACCCCAAACCTTGTCCAACAATTGTCCGCGCGCATGCACGCGCTCCGGGTGCGCCATCAGATAGCGCAGCAGCTTGAATTCGGTGGGGCCGATGCGCAGCTCCTGCTCCTGAAAACTCACTCGGTGCGCTGCCGCATCGAGCCGCAGGCCGCCCGCTTCCAGCGCTTCGCTCGCTTGCTCGGGCGCGCGGCGGCGCAACACGGCGCGGATACGCGCCAGCAGCTCCTGCGTGGAAAAGGGCTTGGTGATGTAGTCGTCCGCACCGGCGTCGAGGCCGGTCACCTTGTCTGGCTCGCCACCGCGCGCCGTCAGCATCAGGATGGGAATGTCGCGCGTGCGCGCGTCGGCGCGCCACTTGCGCGCGAGCTGCAAGCCGCTCTGGCCAGGGAGCATCCAGTCCAGCAGGATCACGTCGGGCAGCACCGCGTCGAGCTCGCGCTGGGCACTGGGACCGTCTTCGGCCCACACGGGCGCAAAGCCGTTGTGGCGCAGGTTCACGGCAATCAGTTCGGCAATCGCGGGCTCGTCCTCGACCACCAGCACCTTGGGGAGATGCCTCATCAGCGCAGCACCGATTCAATGTCTTCGAGCGAGGTGTGGCGCACGTCCGTGCCCTCGACCAGGTAGATGATGAGCTCGGCCACATTCTTGGAATGGTCGCCAATGCGCTCAATGGCCTTGGCGATGAACAGCAGGTCGAGGCTGGGCGAGATGGTGCGCGGGTCTTCCATCATGTAGGTGACGAGCTTGCGCACGAAGCCGTCGAATTCCTCATCAATCAGGTCGTCTTCCTTGAGGATGGCGAGCGCGGCGCGCGTGTCGAGCCGGGCAAATGCGTCCAGCGCCTTGTGCAGCAGGCCGGAGGCCAAGTCGGCCGCCACGCGCAGGTCTGTTGTGGGCAAGTTGCGCGGGGCGCCGGTCTCGATGATCGAGCGCACCATGCGCGCCATCTTGCTGGCCTCGTCGCCCATGCGCTCGAGGTTGGCCGTGGCCTTGGAGAACGCCATCAAAAGGCGCAGGTCCCGCGCCGTGGGCTGTCTGCGCGCAATGATGGTGGAAAGCTCTCGGTCGATGTCCACTTCGAGCGCATTGACGCGCGTCTCCAGCGTGGCCACCGTCTCCACGGCCTCCAGGCTGAAATGTGACAACGCGCGGATGGCGTGGCCGATTTGCGATTCGACCAGCCCGCCGAGTTCCATCACCCGAGCGGACACGGTATTGAGTTCGGCATCGAACTGCGAAGAGAGGTGCTTTTGCATCATGAAAGGTTCCGCTCAGCCAAAACGGCCGGTGATGTAATCTTCTGTCTCGCTGCGTTCGGGCTTGACGAAGAGTTGCTCGGTTTCGCCAAACTCGATCAGGTCGCCGAGGTACATGTAGGCGGTGTAATCGCTGCAGCGCGCGGCCTGCTGCATGTTATGCGTGACGATGACGACGGTGTAGTCGGTTTTGAGTTCGGCAATCAGCTCTTCGATTTTGGCGGTGGAAATCGGATCGAGCGCCGAGCACGGCTCATCGAGCAGCAACACCTCTGGCTTGATGGCAATGCCGCGCGCAATGCACAAACGCTGCTGCTGCCCTCCCGAGAGGCTGGAGCCGCTCTGGTGTAGCTTGTCGCGCACCTCTGTCCAGAGCGCTGCCTTGCGCAGTGCCCATTCCACGCGCTCGTCCATCTCCGGGGCACTCAGGCTGTCGAACAGCTTCACGCCGAAGGCAATGTTGTCGTAGATTGACATAGGGAACGGCGTGGGCTTCTGGAACACCATGCCCACCTTGGCACGCAGCAGGGCCACGTCCTGCTTGCTGGTCAGCAGGTTTTCGCCGTCGAGCAGGATCTCACCTTCGGCGCGCTGCTCGGGATAGAGCTCGAACATGCGGTTGAAGGTGCGCAGCAAGGTGGACTTGCCACACCCCGAAGGCCCGATGAACGCCGTCACCTTGTTCTCCGGGATTTCAAGGTTGATGGACTTGAGCGCGTGGAACTTGCCGTAATAGAAGTTCAGGTTGCGCACCGTGATTTTGGGCGGAGTCCGGGGCAGGGAATGAGGCGCCTGGGCGCTGGTCGTCCGAACGGCGGATGCAAGCGGGGTGTCAATCATGGGGGTCTGGGATGTGGCGCGCTGCGCTGCACGCGTTATTTGGCACGCGTGAGAACACGCGCAATGATATTGAGGGCCAGCACGGCCATGGTGATGAGAAACACCCCCGCCCAAGCCAGCTTCTGCCAGTTCTCGTAGGGGCTCATCGCGAACTTGAAAATGGTCACCGGCAGGCTGGCCATGGGTTTGGACAGGTCGGCATTCCAGAACTGGTTGTTCAGCGCGGTAAACAGCAGTGGCGCCGTCTCGCCCGCGATGCGCGCCACGGCCAGGAGCACGCCGGTGATGACGCCGGCCCGCGCGGCGCGCAGCGTGATGAACGAAATCACCTTCCACTTGGGCGTGCCCAGAGCGTAGGCGGCCTCGCGCAGGCCGGCGGGCACCAGCAGCAGCATGTTCTCGGTGGTGCGGATGACCACCGGCACCACGATCAGCGCCAACGCGAGGCCACCGGCGTAGCCGGAGAAGCTTTTGAAGCGCGTCACCATGACGGTGTAGACAAACAGGCCGATCACGATGCTGGGCGCGGACAACAGGATATCGTTGACAAAGCGCGTAACCTGCGCCAATGGGCCGCGCGTGTCGTACTCCGACAGGTAGATCCCCGCCAGGATGCCGATCGGCGTCCCCACGAAGGTGGCCAGCGCCACCATGGTGAGCGAACCAAAAATGGCGTTCGACAGGCCGCCCGCTTCGTTGGGCGGCGGTGTCATTTCGGTGAACAGGGCCAAGGACAAGCCACCCAGGCCCAGGCGCAGGGTTTCCCACAGAATCCACACCAGCCAGAAGACGCCGAACACCATGGCCAGCAGCGACAGGCTCAGCGCAATGCGGTTGACACGTTTGCGCCTGGCAAAACGCGCGGCCCGCGCAGCATTCTGGTCGGCCGCCGAAATCAAGCTTTGCGAGCTGCTGCTCATGACCGGGCTCCTTCGTTCTTCTGCAGGCGCAGCAGCAGGATTTTTGACAGGCCCAGCACCACGAAGGTGATGAAGAAGAGCACCAGCCCCAGGTAGATCAGCGACGCCTGGTGCAGCCCTTCGCCCGCTTCGGCAAATTCGTTGGCGAGCGCGGACGTGATGCTGTTGGCGGCAGCAAACAGCGACACCGAATCGAGCTGGTTCATGTTGCCAATCACAAACGTGACCGCCATGGTCTCGCCCAGCGCGCGGCCCAGCCCCAGCATGATGCCGCCGAGCACGCCGGTCTTGGTATAGGGCAGCACCACCTTGGACACCACCTCCCAGGTCGTCGAGCCCAGGCCGTAAGCAGACTCTTTGAGCAGCACCGGGGTCACCTCGAACACGTCGCGCATGACGGCCGAGATGAACGGGATAATCATGATTGCGAGAATGATGCCGGCCGACAAAATGCCGATGCCTACGGGCGGACCCGACACCAGCGCGCCCAGATACGGCACGCCGGCAAACAGTTTTTGCAGTGGCACCTGAACCCAGGTCGCCAGAATGGGGCCGAACACCATCAGACCCCACATGCCATAGACGATGGAAGGGACGGCGGCCAGCAACTCGATGGCCGTTCCCAGCGGGCGCCTGAGCCAGCCGGGCGAGAGTTCGGTGAGGAACAGCGCAATGCCGAAACTCACCGGTACGGCGATCAGCAAGGCAATCGCCGAGGTGGCCAAGGTGCCGTAGATCATCACCAGACCGCCGTACTCGTTCTTGACCGGATCCCACACGCTATTGGTCAGAAAACCCAACCCATAGGCTTCGATAGCGGGCCAGGCCCCGATCACCAGGGACACCAGGATCCCAGCCAAAGTCGCCAGAGTGAGCCAAGCCGCCGCATGCGCGAGCAGCGCAAAAACACGGTCGGCCAGTACGCCGGAGATTCGAAACTTACGCGGTGGAGGCATATTCTTCTGGGCACCTGCCAGGACATGAACGTCTGGCGCTGAGGAAACGGTAAGTGTAGACACTGGCTGTCCTGGTGACCGAAATCGGGCAGCGGCGCCCAATGCGCCGCGCCCGACCGCGCTTACTTGAACGCAATGGCCTTGCCCGAGCTGTCCTTGATCTCGCCCCAGGCCTTCATGATCACGGCCTTCACGCTATCGGGCATGGGCACGTAGTCCAAGTTGCTGGCGGTCTTGTCGCCCTGGTTGTAAGCCCAGTCAAAAAACTTGAGCGTCGTCGTGGCCTGCATTGGCTTGTCCTGCACCTTGTGCATCAAGATGAACGTGGCGCCCGTGATGGGCCAAGAATCTTTGCCGGGCTGGTTGGTGAGGATCTGGTAGAAGCTTTTGCTCCAGTCGGCGCCTGCCGCAGCGGCCTTGAAAGCCTTGTCATCAGGCGAAACAAAGGTGCCGGTGCTGTTGGACAGCTGCACGTACTTCATCTTGTTCTGCTTGACATAGGCGTACTCCACGTAGCCAATCGAGTTGGGCAGACGGCCGACGAAGGCTGCAACGCCTTCGTTGCCCTTGCCGCCCGCGCCGGCGGGCCAGTTCACTGCAGTGCCTTCGCCCACGGCGGACTTCCACTCGTCGTTCACCTTGCTCAGGTAATTGGTGAAGATGAAGCTGGTGCCCGAACCGTCTGCACGGCGCACCGGAGTGATGTCGGCATCAGGCAGCTTCACGCCGGGGTTCAGCGCAACGATGGCCGGATCGTTCCAGCGCTTGATCTTGCCCAGATAAATATCGCCCAGCACGTGGCCACTCAACTTCATCTGGCCGGCTTCGATGCCTTGAATATTGACCACGGGCACCACACCACCGATCACGGTGGGGAACTGCATCAGCCCCTTCGTGGCCAGCTCCTCGTCTTTCAGGGGTGCGTCGGACGCGCCGAAGTCCACCGTCTTGGCGTCGATCTGGCGGATACCGGCGCCCGAGCCGACCGACTGGTAATTGATGCGCACGCCGGTCGCCTTGTTGTAGTCAGACGCCCATTTGGCATACAGCGGTGCGGGAAAGCTGGCGCCCGCGCCGGTGGCCTCTTGCTGCGCGTAGGCGCCGCCAGCAAACACCGCAGCGATTGCGCCAGAGATCAGAATTCGAATCATTGAACCGTTCATTGCAAAACCCCTTGCCTTGGTTGATGGAAAGCAAGTCAAATTTATGCGCCCAATGTGACATGTCTGTGACATGTGCGCCCCCTGCGTCCGTCGAGACCGCTAGTTGTAGTTTCTCGACACGTTGTTCCCTCGAATCCAAGGCGAGTCATGGGAGGACGATGCGAATTGGTTGAGGCCGATGAAAGTTGTAGTGGTACCCCTAACAGAAGTTGCGATCCCACTCAACGACCCCCGAGATCATTCAAATTTGCGACTCTGGACTTCCTCGTCATGAATGACACGGTAGGGGTTGGTCATGACGACCAGCCCCTCGTGTCCCATCTTGGCTTTGTGCTTGGCTGCGGCCGCCGCAGAGGCGACAGCGTCCGGCTTATCGAAATGCCCGGCCTCAACAACGAGGGCACCAAGAGACAGCGTTGTGAACGGGAAAAACCGCAGTACGCCGTGCCGATCCTCTGCATCGATGCCGCCGCGCCGCAAAGCCTCCTCATCGAACAGATCCCGTGCGCGCTCGTTGAAATGGTCGAGGATGAGCCGACAACGCGGCTCCCAATCCTCGCTCTGGAAAAGAATCATGAAGTCATCGCCGCCCACATGGCCAAGGAAGTCTCGTTGCGGCTCACAATGGGAAAGCAAAGTGCGCGCCGCTAAGCGGATCATTTCGTCACCTTGCCAATACCCGTAGTGATCGTTGAATGGCTTGAAATCGTTCAAGTCGGCGTAGCAGGCCACGAACCGCCGCCCCGCCTTCAGTAACCGTCGTATGTGCTCGTTGATGGGAATATTGCCAGGCAAGAAAGTCAGGGGATTCGCATGCCGGGCAGCTTCGATGCGTACCTCGGTCACAAGCCTCACCAACTGCTGCCCACTGCCGAGGCCCGCGTATTGGCCGTTTTCCGTGACGATGAAACCTTCGGACAGGTAGCGCTGGTCGGCCGAGATGAGTACGTCGGTCATGGCGTCAACCCCAGCATGCTTTTGAAGCACCAATGGATTGGTGTTGGCGAACTGCATGGCAGGACGCCCTCCAAACAATTCCTTGAAAAACGGCCTTGAGTAGCTGTCGTTGAACGTCTGGCGAATGACCAGCCCCACAGGATGTCCACTGTCCACCAATGCGATCGCTTTCAGCGAACTGTGGGTCTGGAACACCTCGGCCAATTCGTTCACCGTAATCGTCGGATGCTGCGGCTCTACCCACGTCGTCACACGTGCGAGCGTCACGTCGCCGCCTCCAGCTCGCGCCAAGCTGGGCAGCACCGAAATTTCAGCGCTGGCAATCACGCCCTGCGCGGCAGGCAGAATTTCCATGACGGGTAGCTGCTGGGGCCGCCCCAGGCCATACCCTTGTCCCAGTGCGATGCCAAGATCGCGCACGACACGCAGTTCGGATTCCGTTTCGATCCCCTCTGCAATAAGGGTCGTGCCAAAGATCTCTGCGAATCGCACCAGACCTCGGAGGGTTTGCACTTTGACCGGGTTGGCCTCGACGCCCGCTGTGAAGTACTTGTCAATCTTGACGTAGTCGGGCCGCAACTCTGCCCAGAGACGCAGGCTTGAATGGCCCTCGCCGAAGTCGTCCAACGCAAATCGGACTCCGCAGGCGCGGATCTGGGTTGCCGAATGGATCAGTCGCGAGATATCCGTTGCGTGATCGTGCTCGGTTATCTCGATGACCAAGGACGATGGAGACACGCCTGCTGCTTCAAAGGCACACGCCACGCCGGCTGCGGTCAATCGATCGACCATCTCCACGACGGCGAATGCGCTCAGGTTCAAAAAAAGCAATCGGCCAGCAAGGCTGCTCCAGGTGCGGATGCCTTCGTCAAGGCAGGCTTGTTCAAGGCGTACCAGCAGCCCCTGCTCTCGAGCGGCATGAAACAGTTCGTCCGGGTTGCGTATGGCATGGCCCGCAGGCAGACGAATCAGACTCTCATGGGCAACAACCGCTCCGTTGTCCAGCCGGGCAATGGGCTGGTAGTGCGCCCGTAGCGTGTTCTCGTCGAGCAGACGGGCGATAGACATGGTGTGAGACTCAGGAGCCGATTGCACAGGTACGCCCACAGGGGAAGGATTCGTGGGCCAAGCTCTGACCCACGGTCCCGAAATCACTTTTTCAGGGGCCCATGCGTTGGTTTGGCGGTATTGGTTCAGCATAAGAGCCTGTTTGCGTTCTAAGTGCCGGCGCCGACCAGTAGTGCGCGTCGCCCAGCCGGCGGCAGCCACACTGGCGTGTGTTCTGCCTGCTTGGGCAGCACAAAGCGACCAACCAGCGCCGACAGGTCGTGCGCCTGGCCGAGCAGGCTCTCGGCCGCCGCGGCGGATTGCTCCACCAGCGCGGCGTTCTGCTGCGTCATCTGGTCCAGATGCGACATGGTCGCGTGGATGGATGCGATGTCCTGGTTCTGGGCCTGGTTGGTGGCCTTGATCTCCGCCATGGCTTCGGCCGCATGCGTGATCGACGCGACCACCCGCTCCATGGTGCGGCCGGCATCGCCCGCCAGGTCGGTGCCGGCGTCCACCTGCTGCACCGATTCCGTGATGAGCGTCTTGATCTGGCGCGCCGCTTCCGCTGAACGGTTCGCCAGACGGCGCACTTCGCTGGCCACCACGGCAAAACCCCGGCCCTGCTCACCAGCATGCGCCGCCTCAATCGCTGCGTTCAGCGCGAGGAGATTGGTCTGGAACGCAATCGAGTCGATCACCCCGGTGATGTCGGCAATCTTTTGCGAGCTGCGGGAGATCTGCTGCATGGTGGACACCACGCGCGTGACCACGCCGCTGCCTTGCTGGGCTACGCTGGCGGCTTGCACGGCCAGGGCCTCTGTGCGCTGTGCTGTGTCGGCCGACTCCTGCACCTTGCGCGTAACGTACTCCAGCGACGAGGTGGTCTCCTGGAGGCGGGCTGCGGTCTGTTCCGTGCGGTTGGACAGATCCGCGTTGCCGTTGGCGATTTCCGCGGACGCCATGCGAACGCTCTGCACGGATGCACTTACCTGCTGCACCAGTGTGCGCAGCGCTCCCTGCATCATGGCGAGCGATGCGAGCATGTGGCCAGTCTCGTCGCGCGTGTGGCCGACAATATCGTGGCGCAAGTCCAGGCCCGCGACGCGATCGGCCGTGGCGCTGGCCAGGGCGATGGGCCGCGTAATGCTGCGCACCAGCCATAGCGCCAGCAGCGTGCCCAGCACCAGCGCCAGTCCGCCGAAGGCCAGCAGCGACAGGCGCGCCACTTTGCTCAGCTCCGCCACGCGCAATGCCGCCAAATCGATCGCTTGGCGCTGTGAGTGGGTAAGCTCGTCCAATGCCTGCAGAAGACCCCGCGAAGAGGGTAGGAAGCGCTCGGCGTAGACCTTGTTGATGCGCGCAGTCAGGCCCGAATCGCGTGCGGCAACCAGTTCGGTGCGGGCCCGCAGAAAGCCCAATCCCATGCTGCGCACATGGTCCAGCCGCTGGGCATCGTCGTCGGTGTTGAGGTGCTGCCCAAGCAGCGCGATGAGTGCATCGTACTGCCCCTGCGTCTGCGCAATGTCTGCTCCCAGGATCTCACCCACCTGGGGTTCAGAACTCAGGGCTACCGCCTTGTAGCGCTCGGAATTGATCGCCTGCAACCGGTAAGCATCGGCCACGAGCCGCTCGTTCGCCACGCTGTTCTGCACCATGGCTTCGGTCGACTGGTTGATGCGGTAGAGCGACCAGATCCCGATGGCCGCGCCAACCAGGCTCAGCACCAGCACAGCCAGGAAGACAGAGATCAAGCGGCGCCCCAGGGAGCCGGTGGTGGAAGGCGCAGGGGAGGAAAGAGCGTCTGTGGACATGTCACAAGTTGCGAAGCAAAAGGGCCGCCTGATGGGCGGGATATTGGATCGCCGCAGAAGATGTTTGCGGCAATGCAACATACTGTGCGTCGCAAATATGTCAGTTTGTTTTCAGTGGTGTACTTGACGAAAGTACAGCCGCCGCTTCGCAGCAATTGTCACCAGCCCGAATATTCACCGTAGGAGCCAAAAAACGAGGACGACATTGCCCTTGTGTGCTCGAAAATCGAGGTATCGAATCTTGATCAAGCGAACGTGCAATGCCCAAGCCAACCCGTACCGAAAATAGGGATGTTGGAACGCTGGACTTTGGCCGATTGGCTCGACGTATTCGCGGCTACTACGACAACTGCAGCTACCTGTCGCTGTACGTACTCTGCGGCCAGCAACTGCTGTGCGCCTACCTGCAGCCCAGCGACACGGATGGGGCGCGCCACGCGGTGGCCATTCTGAAACAGTAACCATCCCCCGGCTTTGCCGGGGGATGGTTACTGTCACAGCACCGTCACGGCGCAAATATACGCTGAGCGCTTCTTCCATCAACCGCTTCGCGCGGGTTTGCCATGCCTTCAGGTTTGCGCTCCAGCCTTCCCATCAGCCGCAGGGGGCTTTTGCACGCCGCCAGCTCGGCTCTTGCCCTGTGGGGCCTGCCGTCTGCAGCACAACCACGGTCACCCGGCACCGACACCACGCCTATTGCCGTGGCCCAGGTGGTGGATATGTCCCCCAACCTGCAGGACGTGGGACGCGATTTCCTTGCCGGCTCGCAGGCCGCCTGGCAAAGCATCAATGCCGCGGGAGGTCTGCAGGGCCGCCCTGTGCGCCACCTGAGCGTCGTCACCGACGGCAGTGCCCAGGGCACGCGTGATGCCTGGCTGCGCATTGAGGCAACGGCCAACTGCGTGGTCCTGTCGGGCTGCGTGGGGGACGCAGCCACCCGCACCCTGACTGAACTACAGGCCAAAAGCCCAAGCGGTGCCACGCTGGCGCAGGTGGCGCCCTGGGTACAGGCCGAGGACACCCACTCCGCCAGCAGCGCCGTCTTCGGTATTTTTCCGGGCTACCGTGAACAGATGGCGCATGCGCTCAGCTCCCTGTCCAGTGTGGGTGTGCGGGAAATCGGGGTCGCGTTTGCCCATGCCCGCCAGCGCGATGCAGCCTTCCCCGCAGTCGAGCAGGCGGCCGCTACCCTGGGCCTGAAACTGCGCTCCCTGCCTGCGCCGGGCCAGGCGCCCAGCAGCGCCGAACGCCAGGCCGAGCAGAACCAGGCCATCGTGTTGTTCGTGGGCGGTACACCTGAACTGCACGCGTTCGCACAGCGTCTGCCAGCCCAGCCGGGCGGCCACCGCTACATCATTACGCTGGCCGATGTGAACCTGCAGGTGCTCGGGCAGATGGGCGGCGTGCCCCGCCACTCCTCCGTCATTGCGACACAGGCGGTGCCACTGCTGACCTCAAGTACCGGCGTGGTACGGGCCTACCGCCAGGCGCTCGCGCGCTACTACGACGAACCGCCGTCGCCACAGGGCCTGGCCGGCTTCGTGGCGGCGCGCTACACCGCAGCCGTGCTCTCGGGCATGCGCGCGGGCATCACCCGCGCCAGCGTTCTGCAGGCGATGCGCGAGCGCAAGGACACCGATGTGGACGGCTTCATTGTGCGCTGCGAAGGTGCCGAGCGCCGCAGCGGCTACGTGACCCAGACCATGCTGTCCGCCGATGGGCGACTGATCGGCTGACCAGCGGGCTGCTGCAGTGCCGGCCGGGCCGGGCGCAGCGCATGCGGGTGCTATCCTGCCCAACGCCGCTTCTAACTGCCAGTTTTTCCCCCATTTTCCCCAGATGCAAAACGGAACATTGCTCGCCGCCGTGGATCTTGGATCCAACAGCTTTCGCCTCGAAATCGGCCGACAGGACAGCGGCCATATCCAGCGCGTGGAATACCTCAAGGAAACCGTGCGCCTGGGAGGCGGCCTGGACGAAGACCACAACCTGAGCCTGGACGCCATGCAGCGCGGCTGGGATTGCCTGGCGCGCTTTGCCGAACGGCTGGGGGGTTTCTCGCATGCGCAGGTGCGCGCAGTGGCCACGCAGACACTGCGCGAGGCCAACAACCGCGAAGCCTTTCTGCACCGTGGCAGCGAGGTGCTGGGCCATGCCATCGACCTGGTCTCCGGCCCCGAGGAGGCCCGCCTGATCTACCAGGGCGTGGCGCGCCTGCTGCCGCAGTCGGACGAGCGCCGGCTGGTGATCGACATTGGCGGTCGCTCGACCGAGCTCATCCTCGGTCAACAATTCCAATCCCGCGCGGTCGCGTCCTACCGCGTGGGGAGCGTCGCCTGGTCGGTGCAGTATTTCGCCGATGGCCGCTTTACCGCCAGCGCCTTTGAGCGCGCCGAGGTGGCCGCGCAAGCCGCCTTGGAAGATGCAGCGCTGATGTTTTCATCCGACCACTGGGAGCTGGCCTACGGCGCTTCTGGCACGGTGGGAGCGGTGGCGGACATTCTGGCGGGAGCCGGTTTCGAGCGCGATCGCATCGGCCGCGACGGCCTGATCTGGCTCAAAGCCCAATTGCTGCGCGCGCAAAGTGCCGACCGCGTGCGCCTGGACGGACTCAAGGAAGACCGGCGTCCGGTGATCGGGGGCGGCATCAGCGTACTGTGCGCCGTGTTCGACCTGCTGCGCATCGACAGCCTGAAGGTGGCCCAGGGAGCGCTGCGCCAGGGTGTGCTGTATGACATGGTGCAGCGTGAACACCCCGAATCCGACCTGCGCGTGCTCACCGTGCAGACCCTCATGCAACGCTTTGCCGTCGATGCGGAGCAGGCTGCGCGCGTGGCCCGCACGGCGGTGGATCTGTACGGACAACTGCGCGGCCAGGACGCGGTGGGCGCGCGAGAACTGGCCTGGGCAGCACAGTTGCATGAGATCGGCTGCATCGTCTCGCATGTTGATGCGCACCGCCACGGCGCCTACATTCTGGACAACACCGACGCGGCAGGCTTTTCGCGCGACGAGCTCGCCCAACTGGGCACGCTGGTGCTCGGCCAGCGCGGGAAGCCGCGCAAACTGGACGTGGACATGAGTGACACCACGCTGGCCCTGCAACTGCTGTGCCTGCGGCTGGCCAAAGCCTTGTGCCATGCGCGGCGCGACCCGTCGACCGAAGGGCTGAGCCTGCGCCTGTCCGGTCAGCGCTTTGCCCTGCAGGCGCGGCCCGGCTGGGCGAGCGAATTTCCGCAATCGGCCTATCTGCTGCAGGAGGAAGCGGCGGCGTGGAACAAAACGCCCTGGGACCTTCAGCTTGATCTGCCCTGATCCGCTCCCGCGCCATCCGGCCTGTCGATTGCTATAGTAAATATAGCTACATTCCTATAATGGAATTGCGCTAGCTGCCTTTATTATTGGAAACTAGTGTGCTGTCCCGTAGATAGTTGCCTGAAATGAAATCGATGGATTCGTGCTCAGGACAAGACGCAAACCGCAGTGATAGCCATTGCTATCACGAGGATTTGCAACGCGGTACTGGGCAGGAAGGCGCTGTTTTCTAGGCAATGTATTTGCGGGACTGCACACTAGAGCAGCTCAGGCGACTGCACTGCCAGCAGCACGGTTTCCCATGTGTCGACGCGCTGGCGCTGGCGCAGCCACCACACCGCGCCCTTGCGCACTGCGCAGGCCCCGCCCGCCAGGCCAAGCGTCTGGGCCAGCACCTCGCCCAGCACGGGCTGGTGTCCAACGACCAGCACAGTGCCGCGCCCCTGCGGCCAGCGCGCGCAGTCAAGCAGCTCTTGCGCCGTGCTGCCCGGCGCCAGTTCGGCGCACAGTCTGTACTTGCGACCCAGGGTGCGCGCCGTCTGCTCCGTGCGCAGCGCCGGGCTGCACAGCACGCGCAGGCCTTCGGGCAACTGGCAGTCGAGCCACCGGCCCATGCGCGCCGCCTGGCGCTCGCCGCGCGCCGTCAGCGGGCGCCGCAGGTCTTCAATGCCAGCGCCGCCCGGAGCGGCTTCCGCATGGCGCCAGAGGATGAGATCCATCACCGGGCGCGGCGCACCGCGTCGCTTGCGCACTGGGCATAGCGCGCCATCAGCGCGGCCTGAACGCTGTTGCCGGTGACAGGATGCTGCGCACGGGCATAGCTGCCATCGGCGCGCAACTGCCAGGCGTCGCGGTCATCGTGCAACGCTCCGACCAGGCACTCGTCAATGATGCGCTGGCGCAGGCGCGGATCGGACACCGGCCACGCCAGCTCGACGCGGCGCAGCATGTTGCGGTTCATCCAGTCGGCGCTGGAGAGATACAGCACCTGCTCCTCACCGTGCGCAAAATAAAACACGCGCGCATGCTCCAGAAAGCGGCCGATCACCGAGCGCACACGAATGTTTTCGCTCACACCCGGAACGCACGCGGGCACGATGCAGGCGCCGCGCACGATCAGGTCGATACGCGCCCCCTGGGTCCCCGCTTTCAGCAGCGCCAGCGCCAGCGCCTCGTCCGTGAGCGCGTTCATCTTGAGGACGATGCGCGCTTGCTGCCCCTGCGCTGCCGCCTCACCCACTGCGGCCACGCATTTGAGCATGCGCTGCTGCAGGTGAAACGGCGCCACCAGCAAGCGCCGCATGCGCGGCAGCGCACTCTGGCTCGCCAGATGACTGAAGACCTGGTCCATGTCGGCGGTGAGCATGGGGTCGGCCGTCAGGTAGCTCAGATCGGTGTACAAGCGCGCGGTGCCCGCGTTGTAATTGCCCGTGGAAAGATGGCCATAACGCCGCATGCGCCGGCCTTCGCGCCGGGTGATGAGCAGCATCTTGGCGTGCGTCTTGAGGCCAAGCACCCCGTACACCACCTGGGCGCCAGCGCTCTCGAGCGCCTCGGCCCAGTTGATGTTCGCTTCCTCGTCAAAGCGCGCCTTCAGCTCCACCACCACCATCACTTCCTTGCCCAGCCGCACCGCCTCGCGCAAAAGTTCCAGCAACTGCAGGTCCGAGCCGGTGCGATAAATGGTCTGCTTGATGGCGACCACCGCCGGGTCAAACACGGCTTCGCGCAGCAGCGCAAGCACCGCATCGAAGCTCTCGTACGGCTGGTGCACCAGCGCGTCCCCGGCGTGCAGATGCGCGAACAGCGAGCCGGTGCGCGGCAAATCAGCCGGCCAGCGCGGCGTCCAGGCCGGGAACAGCAGCGCGGGCTCGCTGGCCAGATCGACCAGTTGAGACAAGCGCACCAGATTCACCGGGCCTTCCACGCGGTACATGGCCGCCTCGGGCAGTTCAAATTGGTGCAGCAGGAAGGCGCAGAGAAACTCCGAGCAGCCCGCTGACACCTCCAGGCGCACCGCCTGACCAAAATTGCGCTGCTGCAGGCCCTGGCGCAGCACGGTGCGCAGACTGCGCACGTCTTCTTCGTCCACCGCCAGATCGGAATGGCGCGTGACGCGAAACTGCGACATTTCCGTCACCTCACGGCCCGGGAACAGGTCGGACAAGTGCGCGCGCACCACGCTTGAGACGCTGACGAACTGCCGGCCTTCGGGCGCGACGGACGCCGGGAGGCGGAAAAAGCGCGGCAAGGCCCGCGGCACGCGCACGATGGCCACCTCGTTGTGGCGACCGAACGCATCGCTGCCGGAGAGCCGGACGATGAAATTGAGCGACTTGTTGGCCACCTGGGGAAAGGGATGCGCGGGGTCCAGGCTCACCGGCAGCAGCAACGGGCGCACCTCGCGCTCGAACAGGGCACGCACCCAGCGGTGCTGTACGGGCGAACGCTCGCCATGCGGGATGACCCGGATGCCCTGCTGCGCCAGTTGTGGGAGCAATTCGTTCTGGTAGAGCGCGTACTGCCGGTTCACCAATTGGCGCACCGTGGACGCAATGGCCTCGAAAGCCGGCCGGCCGCCTCCCGAACTGCGCGCAGACGCCAGGTGCAGCTCGGCGCGCACTTCAAAAAACTCATCCAGGTTCGAGGACACGATGGCCAGGAAGCGCAGGCGCTCGAGCAAAGGCACGTCGGACCGCGCAGCCCAGTCGAAAACGCGTTCGTTGAACGCCAGGATGCTCAGATCGCGGTCCAGCAGCGCGGCTTCCAGACGGGGCACGGCGGCGGCTGGCATGGGCGGCCCAGACAGCGGCGCCACGCCTTCGGCAAGTGGTGGCGCAGCGAGACACAGGAGCGGACGAAGCATAGGCGAGCAGAACCCTCAAAGCAAAAGGACAGCCTGCGACAATCAGGCCGCACCGGCGAAGTGCGCAAGTGGCGTACGCACACCGCGCTCGGTGTGCCTGGCAGTTTGTGCAGCCTTTGTGACACGTTCGTGACGCTCCCGCACCGAGACCAGGGAGTCGTCTGCGACCGGACGCTCCGCATGCACGCCCTCGCAGATAGATTCAGAGATTCAGAGATTCAGGCGCGCCCACGGCCGATGACGAAACAATTTCATACAATCTCGTGGCCAAGGCCCCCTGCATCCGTCCGACCGCCTCCGCACCGCTGTTTCATTGAACGAGTTCGCCTCCTCCCTTTCTGCCGCGCCCCCCAACACTGCCTCGCCTGAGCGCACCCTGCAAGAGCTGCAGGCGCTGCTGGACAACGCGGGGGCGGGCATCGTTTTCATCCGCGAACGGCAGGTGGTGCGCTGCAATGCCCGGTTTGCACAGTTGTTCGGCTACGCCTCGGCGGCCGAACTGATTGGCCAGCGCAGCGAGAGCTTTTCCCTGGGTCGAGCGGCCTACCGCGATCTGGGGCGCGCGGCCTTTCCCGTGATCGCGGCCGGCAAGCCCTACACCACCGAACGCGAAATGCGGCGGCGCGACGGCCGGCGTTTCTGGGCCCGCCTCACCGGCAGCCTGATCAACACTGCCGAGCCGCTCGATGGGGCCGTCTGGGTCCTCGATGATCTCGATGCGCAAAAAACTGCGCAGAAGCAACTGGAAGCCGCTTTGTGGGAAAAGCAGACCTTGTTTGACCACGCCATGGTGGGCATCGTCTACCTCGTCGACCGCAAGATGACGCGCTGCAACAGCTTCTTCGAAAACATGCTGGGCTACGGTCCGGGCGAGCTGACCGGCTGCTCGACACGGCAGTGGTATGCCACCGACGCCGAGTGGGACGACATTGCGCAGCGCAGCCATCCGGTCCTGCAGCGCGGCGATTCGTTTGCGGGCGAAGTCACCATTTGCCGCAAGGACGGCAGCCAGATCGTCTGCGAAGTCCGCAGCCGGGCCTTGCATCCGGGCAAGCCCGAGTTGGGATCGCTATGGACCGTGATGGACGTGACCGAGCGCCGCAGCGCCCAGGCCGCGGTGGCTCAGGCCCAGGCCGAGCTCGAACGCCAAGTGCAGGAACGCACGCGCGAGCTCAGCGAAACCGTCGACACCCTGCACCGCGAAATGAAAGAGCGCCGCGTCGACCGCGACCGCATCCACTGGCTGGCCCACTACGACGCCTTGACTGGTCTGCCCAACCGCACGCTGCTGGCCGAGCGCAGCCGCGACGCCATCGCGGCGGCTCAGCAAAACAACACACCGCTGGCCGTCGTTTTCCTCGACCTCGACCATTTCAAGCACGTCAACGACTCGCTGGGCCACCGCGTCGGCGATGCCCTGCTGGTGGCCATTGCCGAGCGCCTGCGCGCCGTGGTGCGCGACAAGGACACGGTCTGCCGCCTCGGCGGCGACGAGTTCATTCTGCTGCTGCCCGGCGCCGATGCCAGGGGTGCTGAACGCGTGGCAGGCAAACTGCTCGATGCCTCCAAGACGCCCTACCAGATCGGACACCACGAGCTGACCATGGCGCCCTCGATGGGCATTGCCGTGTTCCCTCGCGACGGCGCAGATTTCGAAACGCTTACGCAATCGGCCGACGTGGCCATGTACCGTGCCAAGCAGGGCGGGCGCAATACCCACCGGTTCTTCACGCCCGAGATGCAGGCCCAATCGGCCCGCGCCCTGATGCTGGAAAACGCCCTGCGCCGCGCGCTGGAGCGCGAGCAGTTCACGCTGCACTACCAGCCACAGGTCGGTATGGCCACCGGCCAACTGCGCGGCGTCGAAGCGCTGCTTCGCTGGCAGCACCCCGAACTGGGCGCTATCTCGCCCACCGAATTCATCCCGCTGGCCGAAGACAGCGGCCAGATTCTTGCCATTGGCGATTGGGTGCTGCGCACAGCCCTGGCGCAGCTGCGCGCCTGGCAACAGGCGGGCCATGCGGTGCCCAGCGTGGCCGTCAACCTCTCGGCCGTGCAGTTTCGCCAGCCCGGCATGCCCGAACGCATTGGCCAGATGCTGGCCCAGGCCGAGCTGCCGGCGCATGCGCTGGAGCTGGAGCTGACCGAGGGCGTGGCCCTGGACGACCCGCAGTCGGCGAGCGCCACCATGGACCAACTGAACGCCCTTGGCGTGCGCCTGGCCATTGACGACTTCGGCACCGGGTATTCGTCGCTCAGCCTGCTCAAGCGCTTTCCCATCCACAAGCTCAAGATCGACCAATCCTTTGTGCGCGACCTGGGCGAGGACGCCAGCGACCGCGCCCTGGTCAGCGCCATCGTGCGCATGGCACAGGCCCTGGGCATCGAGACCACCGGCGAGGGTGTCGAGACAGTGCAGCAGCTCGCCTTCCTGCTGGAACAGGGTTGCACCGAGGCCCAGGGCTATTTCTACGCCCGCCCCATGCCTGGCGACGCCTTGCCAGACTGGCTGCATGCCCACCCACAGGCTGCCGGCAAACCCCCTGTGACTTGACGGCCAAAATTTTAAGGAAAATAAGGCTCCAGCGCTTATTGGACCTAGGTTTTTAGCTATTTTCTGGATAGCAAATTACTTCGATCTGCAGCGCGTGAGAAAATGCCCGATTACTCACCAGACACCCAAAGACAACACCATGGAAGCAGAACGCATCAACCTCATCGGCAACTCCCTGCAAGACCTCACGGAGCGTACCCGTGAGTTACGGGGGTATCTTTGACTACGATGCCAAATTTGAACGCCTGCGCACGGTAAACGCCTCGCTGGAAGACCCTTCGGTCTGGAACGACCCGAAGAAGGCCCAGGAACTCGGCAAAGAGAAAAAATCGCTCGACGGCGTGGTGGTCACGCTCGAGCGCCTGACGCGCGAGCTGGCCGACAACACCGAGTTGTTCGAAATGAGCCGCGACGAAGGCGACGAGGCCGGCCTTCGCACCATCGAGTTGGAGACCGCCAAGCTGCGCCCGGACATCGAGGAGCTCGAATTCCGCCGCATGTTCCGCAACGAAGCCGACCCGCTCAACTGCTACCTCGATATCCAGGCCGGCGCTGGTGGCACCGAGGCCTGCGACTGGGCCAGCATGCTCTTGCGCCAGTACCTGCGCTATGCCGAGCGCAAGGGCTTCAAGACCAGCGTGGACGACGAAACCGCGGGCGACGTGGCCGGCATCAAGGGCGCAACCATCCATATCGAGGGTGAGTACGCCTACGGCCTGCTGCGCACCGAAACCGGCGTGCACCGCCTGGTGCGCAAAAGCCCGTTCGACAGCTCGGGCGGGCGCCACACCAGCTTTGCCAGCGTGTTCGTCTACCCCGACATCGACGACTCGATCCAGATCGACATCAACCCGTCGGACGTGCGCACCGACACCTACCGCGCCAGCGGCGCCGGCGGCCAGCACATCAACAAGACCGATTCGGCCGTGCGCCTGACGCACCTGCCTACCGGCATCGTGGTGCAGTGCCAGGACGGGCGCAGCCAGCACGGCAACCGCGACATCGCCTGGCAGCGCCTGCGCTCCAAGCTCTACGACTTCGAGATGCGCAAGCGCCAGGAAGAAGCGCAAAGGCTCGAAGACACGAAGACCGACGTGGGTTGGGGCCACCAGATTCGCAGCTATGTGCTGGACAACAGCCGCATCAAAGACCTGCGCACCAACGTCGAAATCTCCGCCACCCAGAAAGTGCTGGACGGCGACCTCGACGCCTTCATCGAAGCCTCGCTCAAGCAAGGCATTTAAGGACATTGCATGTTTTCATTGCGCGAAGACGGCCAGGCACCCGCCACCGCCCGCCACCGCGGCGACTACCAGGCCCCGGCCTGGTGGATCGACACCGTAGACCTCACCTTCGACCTCGACCCGGCCAAGACACGCGTCTTGAACCGCATGCACGTGCGCCGCAACAGCAACGTGACGCTGCAGCCGCTGCGGCTCGACGGCGACGAGCTGAACCTGGCGCGCGTGATGGTCAACGGCGCCGGCACGTCCTTCCGCATGGACGCAGGCCAATTGGTGCTCGAGAACCTGCCCCAGGACGAGGCCGGTTTTGACCTGGAGATCTTCACCACCTGCGCGCCCGAGAAGAACACCGCGCTGATGGGGCTCTACGTGAGCCAGGGCACGTTCTTCACGCAGTGCGAGGCCGAGGGCTTTCGCCGCATCACCTACTTCCTCGACCGCCCGGACGTCATGGCCAGCTACCAGGTGCTGCTGCGCGCCGACAAGGCGCAGTACCCGGTGCTGCTCTCCAACGGCAACCTGGTAGAGCAAGGCGACCTGGACGGCGGTCGGCACTTTGCCAAATGGGTGGACCCGCACAAGAAGCCCTGCTACCTGTTCGCCCTGGTGGCCGGCAAACTGGTCGCGCGCCAGCAGCGCATCACGTCCCGCACGGGCAAGGAGCATCTGCTGGAGGTGTACGTGCGCCCCGGCGACCTGGGCAAGACCGAGCACGCCATGCATTCGCTGATGGCCAGCGTCGCCTGGGACGAAACGCGCTTTGGCCTCAGCCTGGATCTGGAGCGCTTCATGATCGTCGCCACCAGCGACTTCAACATGGGCGCCATGGAGAACAAGGGCCTGAACGTCTTCAACACCAAGTACGTGCTGGCCAGCCAGGCCACGGCCACCGATGTTGATTTTTCCAACATCGAAAGCGTGGTCGGCCACGAGTACTTCCACAACTGGACCGGCAACCGCGTCACCTGCCGCGACTGGTTCCAGCTCAGCCTCAAGGAAGGCCTGACGGTGTTCCGCGACCAGGAATTTTCCATGGACATGGCGGGCAGCGCCTCGGCCCGCGCCGTCAAGCGCATCGAAGACGTGCGCGTGCTGCGCACCGTGCAGTTCCCCGAAGACGCTGGCCCCATGGCGCACCCGGTGCGGCCCGAGAGCTACGTGGAAATCAACAACTTCTACACCGTCACCATTTACGAAAAAGGTGCTGAAGTGGTGCGCATGATGCACACCCTGGTGGGCCGCGAGGGCTTTGCGCGTGGCATGAAGCTGTACTTCGAGCGCCACGACGGCCAGGCCGTCACCTGCGACGACTTCGCGGCCGCGATTGCCGACGCCAACCCCGGCAGCGAGCTGGCCACGCGGCTGGACGCCTTCAAACGCTGGTACAGCCAGGCCGGCACACCCTGCGTCAAGGCGCAAGGCGAATACGACGCCGCCACGCAGACCTACACCCTCACGCTCAGCCAGAGCTGCCCGGCCACACCCAATCAGCCAAGCAAGCTGCCCTTCGTCATTCCCGTCGAACTGGGCCTGCTGGCACAGGACGGCAGCGCCCTGCCCCTGCAGATGGACGGCGAAACCGCCCCCGGCGCCAGCACGCGCACCGTGGTGCTCGACGCGACCAGCCTGACGCTGCGCTTCATCGGCGTGGCGAGCGCGCCCGTGCCCTCGCTGCTGCGCTCGTTCAGCGCACCGGTGCGGCTGGACTATGCCTACACCGACGCCGAACTGCTGACGCTGCTGGCGCACGACACCGACGCCTTCAACCGCTGGGAAGCAGGCCAGCGCCTGATGCTGCGCTGCGCTATCAATGCAATAGCTGGTAGCGCAGATGCATCAAGCGCTGGAGGCACATTTGATGCTGAAATCATGGACGCCGACCTGCTCGCCGCCCTGCGCCGCACGCTGCGCGACCCGCAGCTCGACGCCGCCTACAAGGAGCTGGTGCTGAGCCTGCCCTCCGAGAGCTACCTGGCCGAGCAGCTCGACGTGGTGGATCCGCAGCGCGTGCATGCGGTGCGCGAAGCCATGCGCCTGCAACTGGCCACCGCCCTGCGCGGCGACTGGGAAGCCGCCTACGAAGCCAGCCACGACACCGGCGCCTACCAGCCGGACGCGGCGTCGGCCGGCCGCCGCGCCCTCGCCGGCCAGGCGCTGTCCATGCTGTGCCTCGCTGCACAGCACACGGGTGACGCCGTCTGGCCCGGAAAAACGTTGCAGCGCTTCAAGGATGCCGGCAACATGACCGACCGCTTTGCTGCGCTCGCAGCCCTGGTCGGCAGCGGCCACCCGCACGCGGCGGCCGCGCTGGCGCGCTTCCATGCCTTGTTCAAGGACGACGCCCTGGTCATCGACAAATGGTTTGCCCTGCAGGCCGGCACGCCCGATCGCGGCGGCAACGTACTGCCCGCGGTTCAGGCACTGATGAAGCACCCCGACTTCCATCTGAGCAACCCCAACCGCGCGCGCAGCCTCATCTTCAGCTACTGCAGCGCCAACCCGGGCGCCTTCCACCGCGCAGACGGCGCGGGCTACCGCTTCTGGGTCGAACGCGTGCTCGCGCTTGACGCCATCAACCCACAAGTCGCCGCCCGCCTGGCACGCGCCTTGGACCGCTGGAGCAAGCTGGCCGAGCCTTGGCGCAGCGCGGCCCAGGCTGCCATTGCCCAGGTGGCCGGACACGCCAAACTCAGCAAAGACGTGCGCGAGGTCGTCACCCGCGCTTTGGAGACCCCATGACACCCCCCAAGAAAATCTCCCTCACCCGCTACCTCGTGGAGCAGCAGCGCATCGACGGCCTCATCCCCGGCCAGTTGCGCCTGCTGCTTGAAGTGGTCGCACGCGCCTGCAAGAGCATCAGCCACGCCGTGAACAAGGGCGCCCTCGGCGGCGTTCTGGGCAGTGCCGACAGCGAAAACGTGCAGGGCGAAATCCAGAAGAAGCTCGACATCATCGCCAACGAGGTGCTGATCGAAGCCAACGAATGGGGCGGCCACCTGGCGGGCATGGCGTCCGAAGAAATGGATGCCATCTACGTCGTCCCCAACCGCTACCCCAAGGGCGAATACCTGCTGCTGTTCGACCCGCTTGATGGCTCCAGCAACATCGACGTGAACGTCAGCATCGGCACCATCTTCAGCGTGCTGCACATGCCCGAGGATGACCGCGGCGTGGACGAAGGCGATTTTCTGCAGCCGGGCAACCGCCAGGTCGCCGCCGGCTACTGCGTCTACGGCCCGCAGACCACGCTGGTGCTGACCGTGGGCGACGGCGTCGTCATGTTCACGCTGGACCGCGAGCAAGGCTCGTTCATCCTCACGCAAGAGAACGTGCGCATCCCCGCCGACACGCAGGAATTCGCCATCAACATGAGCAACATGCGCCACTGGGCCCCGCCCGTGCGCCGCTACATCGACGAATGCCTGCAAGGCCAGGAGGGCCCGCGCGGAAAAGACTTCAACATGCGCTGGATCGCCAGCATGGTGGCCGACGTGCACCGCATCCTCACCCGCGGCGGCGTCTTCATGTACCCCTGGGACCAGCGCGAGCCGGGCAAGCCCGGCAAACTGCGCCTGATGTACGAGGCCAACCCCATGGCCTGGCTCATCGAGCAGGCCGGCGGCGCCGCCACGAATGGCAAGGAGCGCATCCTGGACATCCAGCCCACCAAGCTGCACGAACGCGTCAGCGTCATCTTGGGTTCAAAAAACGAAGTTGAACGCGTGACCAGCTACCATTCCGGGCTATAATTTTGAGCTAAGCCGGTGTAGCTCAGTCGGTAGAGCAGCTCATTCGTAATGAGAAGGTCGGGTGTTCGATTCATCTCTCCGGCACCAAATGAAGGCCCCTGATTCGCAAGAGTCAGGGGCTTTTTCGTGGCTGGGTGCGCAACCTGTCACCTTATCCTCACGCCAAATCCGACCACGTGGGGCTCAGATGCGTCAGCGCACCTCACCCACCATCCAACGCGCCACGACTCTGAGCAGCGTGATGGGCCGTCAAAAACCCGTTCGCCACCATATCCAGACTGGGCCGGGTGTTGCCCTGCTTGTCCGTCCAGACGCGCGGCGTCAGGCTTCCGGCCAGGGCGATGCTGTCGCCATCGCGCAGTGCGAGCAGCGCGGTGCAGATCTCTTGGTCGAAAGCGATGACATTGACAATGAGGTTTTCGCCCTCGGACGCCGAGGCGAGCACCTTTGCCACCACAAAGGCCCTGCCCGCCTTGTCCATGCGTTCACCGGGCGCGCTATGGAGGCGGCCCGCTACCAATCCGTCAATCATGTTTCATCCTTGCTCGACTGCTTCGTGGCGCAGGTGCGCCATGCGCCGAGCTTAGAGCCTGTTCACGATCTCGCAAGGCGGCGCCTAGGAGCCGACCTCCACCCGCGCCAGAAAGGCATCCACCAGGGCCAGTTGCTCGGGCACGTTGAGGGCGGGGGCGTGGCCGCAGCCGGCAACTTGCGTCACTTGCAACTGGGCGCGTGCGCCGGGGCCGCGGGTCTGCATCGCGGCCGTGGTTTGCGGCAACACCAGGTCGGAATCGGCTCCGCGCAGGCACAGCACGGGCAGATTCAGCGCATCGTAGTGGTCCCAGATCAGGTAGTCGTTGTCGTGCCGGGTGAACTGCTGCACCATGGCCGGGTCGTAGTGCGGGGTGACACGGCCGTCCGCGAGCCGGCGCGTCGAGCTCTCCGTCAGCAGGCGCCACTGCGCATCGGACAGCCAGCCGTAGGGCGCGTACACCTGGCGAAAAAACGCTTCCAATTCGGTCACTGTGTCAAACGCTGGCGGCTGGCCGGCGTAGGCCTTGATGCGTTCAAGCGCTGCGTCGGCAAGCTGGGGCGCGTTGTCGTTGAGCAGCAGGCTGCGGATGGCGCCCTGCAGCGCGGGCTCGAACAGGCCGCTTGCGCTGACCGTTCCAATGGAGCCGCCCATCGATGTACCGATCCAGTGCGCGCGATCAATGCCCAACTGCGAAAACAGATCGGCCGCGATGCGCGCATAAAAGCGCAGGCTGTATTCCTCGGCCGGGTGGCGCGCCCACTGGCTCAGGCCCCGCCCCAGGGTGTCGGGGCAGATAACGCGGTAGCGATCCGCCAGATGCTGAGCCAAGGGGTCCATATCGCGCCCGGTGCGCGCCAAGCCATGCCAGGCGACAATTACCGGAGCGTCGGGGGCGCCCCATTCCATGAAATGAATTTCATAGCCGGCACAGGTGGCATAGCGCGAGCGCGGTTGCATGCGAGATCCTTGAGAGGTGCTTATTTCATGAGTCGGCCAGTACTGCCGATCACGGTGACTTCCACGCCGCGCGAACCAATGCGGTTGGTGGGCGAATAGCTGATGACCAAGCCACCCAGATCAAATTTCTGTAGCGATTCGAGCGCCTTGACCACGCCCGCGCGCGTGGGCGCCGGGCCAGCGCGGCGCAGGGCTTCCACCAGCACTTTGGCACCCAGAAACTCTTCGAAGCTGGTGTAGTTCAGCTCGGCGCCGGGCGCGTACTTTGCCAGCAGTTGCTGGTATTCGCGCACCACCGGGAGCTTGGGCTGATAGGGAAAAGGCACCACCTGGCTGATGCCCAGGCCGTGGGCATTTTCCAGGCCCGCCAAGCGCACGATTTCGGCAGGGTTGACCACCGAGATGTTGTAGAGCTGGGCCCCTCCCCCGGCCTCGCGGTACTTCTTGATGAACGCTGCTGCGGGCTTGTTGACCGCAATCATGATGACCGCGTGGACATTGGCGGCCGAGATGGTCTTGACGGCGGCCGCTACGTCGTCGGTATTGCGTGGGTAGCTTGCCACTGCCGCCAGCTTGAGCTTGCGCCTCGCCAGCGCAGCCTCCACGCCCTCCAGCCCCGACTGGCCAAAACCGTCGTCCTGGTACATCACTGCGATGCGGTTCATGTTCAGCGTGGTGAGCTGCTGCACCATATGCTCGGCTTCGTCGACATAGCCAGCACGCACGTGGAAGATCCAGGGGTTGAACGGCGATCGCAGCGATTCACCGCCGGTGTAGGGCGCCACCAGCGCTGCACCCCCGTCCGCGAGCACGCCGTCCTTGAGCAACTGCGTGATGTTGGCGGTGCCAGCAAAGCCGAACAAGGCCACGACGTCTGGGCGTGCCAGCAATTCGCGGGTGCGCGCCACCGTTTTGCTCACGTCGTAGCCGTCATCCACCACCAGCTGGTGCAGCGAGGCGCCGTGCACGCCCCCCTGGGCATTGACGGCATCGAAGTAAATCTTTCCGCCGAGCACCATTTGCTCGCCCGAGCTGGCCAGCACACCCGTCAGCGGAGCCACCTGGCCAATGACGATTTCAGCGGCACGCGCAACGCCCTGGCCGAAGAGCGCCAAGACCACGCAGAACATAGCGAACGCGCGCGGCCAGGCAGCGCCTGTGCGCAGCGAAGAAATTGAATTCATGGTTGGCTCCTAGGGATGCAAGTGGCCCCGCACGGCTGAAGGTGCGGGGCGCGAGGCTCACTCTGGCACCGAGATGGAGCCCGGGGTCAGCACGATGGCATTGGCTGCTGCCGGAACCGTGGCAATCGCCGGGAGGTTGGCCGTGCCGAGCGCCGGCGCACGGCCGGGGACACCGCCGCGCGCTACGGTGCGCACCACCTGGCTGGCTGGCAGTGCCGCGCCGCTGCTCAGGTGCGCGTACATCGCATCGAGCGCACGGTTCAGGTAGATGTGCAGCGGCACATAGCGGCTGTCGTACCCAGGCAGTACCGTGGGCAGGCCGATGAAGCTGTCGAAATGCTGGGCGTTCGCCACTTCGATATAGCTGAGCTGGCTGGCCGCGCCTTCCACCTTGCGGTTGAGCGCAGCGTAGGGGCGCGAGGTATGGTTCACCGGCAGCAGCGCGTCGGCGCGGCCATGCACGATGAGCGTGGGCTTGCCGCGCAAGTTGCCGCTGCGGCGCGTCTCGTCCAGGCCCGCTTGCAGCTTCCTGGCGGCGGCATCCGTGCCGGTAACCAGGTTGCGCAGGCACACGGCACCGTCCAGATTCCAGTCGAATGCGCCTGCCGGCGAGGCCGAGAGAAAGTCGCGCGCTGGCCCGAACTTGCCCAGGTTGTTGACCAGTTGCACGCCGCTGGTGGGCGGCACGCCGTTGCCGGTGGCAAACATGCCGGCCAGCGCTGCGGGCGCAAGCGGCGTGACGGCACCGGCCGCCGTCGTGGCGGCGTAGCTGAACCCGCACAGGTTGTCTCGTACGCTGGCGCTCGATAGGCTGTTGGCGAAGGTGACGGCCACGGCCGGGGCCACTTCAAATGCGGCAAGCGAGGCGTGCAGGGCATTTGATTCACCCTCCCAGCCATAGTCGCGCAACTTCTGCAAAGCCTCCTCGGCCTGGGTGGGCGTGGTGCTGGCGCTGAGCAGGCCACGCGCTGCCAGGCTGGCACAGCGGTTGGGAGCGATCGGCAGGGCCGCACTGGCAAAACCCACGGCAAACCCAGCGGCGTAAGGCGTGGACGCAATCGAGGGCGCCAGGGCGGCGCAGGCCTGGTACAGATTGGCGACAGTGGTGAAGTCAATCAGCGGCTTGGCCGTGGTGGCCACCGCGGCGCCGCCGCGCTCCACACGCACGCCGGGGTTGGCCGGCATCTCGATGGCGGGTTCCGACACAGCAACGCCGCTGATCCAGCCGTCTGCGTCCTGCTCGGCCGCAGCAATGGCCGCGCCGCCGCCGTTGGAAATGCTCGACGCAATGGTGATGGTGTTTTTGGGCGTGAAGGTCTTCACGTGCTCGCCGCCCTGCACTTCGCCATAGCGTTCGTTGATGGCCCAGAAGGCAAACTCCACCGCCTGCAAGGTGCTGCGACCCCAGTCGCGCTCGGCGTTCTGGCCGGAATGCGCGTGCTTGAAGGCAAAGCGGTTGGGCGTGGCAGCGTTGAACGCTGCCAGCTCGGTGGCGCTGAGACCGGCGTTGAAGGCTGCGCCTTTGCCGGCTGCAGCCGCCGAGGTACGCATGCCATCCATGAGTGGCACGGTGTCATTTTGCAGATCGTGCGGCGCGCCGCCCGTACCCTTGTCGGAATAGGCCACTGCGCAACCGTGCTTCAAGCCCCATTCGCCGGTGGAAATGCCGCCGTACACCCCGCGCGATCCCGAGGCCGTGGCGGTGATGATGCAGGGCTTTTTCGGATCGAAGCTGGCGGGCAATTGCACCATCAGCGTGACCTTCTTGCGGCCGCTGCCGTCGTCGGCAAAGGCCAGGTATTCGGTGCCCGCCACCTTGCCCTCCCCGGCAGTCACCTTGCCATCGGCGTCCACGTTCGGGCCGTAGAAAGTGCCGTAGCCGCCGGCGACTGTCATATCCAGCATGGCGCGGTAGTTGGTGTGGATGGCGGCGCGGCGCAGTTCGGCGGCGGTGGGCGCCAGGGCATCGGCGTAAGCAGGCGGCGCTGCCGCGGCCAGGCCCGAGGCCCCCAGACCCGCAGTAAGCAAATCGTCGGACGCGCCGTCGTAGCTCGTGGCCCGCACTGCACCAAGGAAGTCGGGTGCGGTATTGGTGTTGTGATCGCCGCTGCCGCCGCAGGCAGCCAGCAGGGCTGCCGCAAGCAGGCTCGGAATCAAAGGGTGTTTAGCCATCTTCATGCGCTTGTCTCCTGGTGGTTTTTGTGGGACGTGAAGCAACGAAAAATCAGGCGCCGCCGCGCCGCGCCGCGCTGGCGCGCAGCCGGCCGACGACACCGGTGGGAAAGTAATAAACCGAGAGCACGAACAGCACGCCCAGCCAAAGCAACCAGCGGTCAGGCGAGAGCAAGGCAGCCAGCCAGGGCAGACCACTGGCGGCCTCATTGCCCAGGCGCAGCAAGTCCTGCAGGTAGCTCTGGGCGACGAGGAACAGCACGGCACCGATGGCGGCGCCATAAATGGTGCCCATGCCGCCGATGACGACGATCAGCAGCACGTCGATCATGATTTCAAACGACAGCGAGGTGTCCGGCCCGTTGTAGCGCAGCCAGATCGCCAGCATGGCGCCAGCCAGGCAGGCAAACAATGCAGACAGCACCGACGAGAGCGTGCGGTACACCACCACGCGGTAGCCAATGGCTTCAGCGCGGAACTCGTTTTCGCGAATGGCTTGGAGCACGCGGCCAAAGGGCGAGTTGACGATGCGCAGCAGTGCCAGCACCAGCACCACTGCCGTGACGAACAGCAGGTAGTACGTCAGCAGCCGCCCGTCAAGCGACACGCCCAGGAACGGGTCTTCGGCAAACTCGTGGCTGGGCGAGAGCAGCTCCGGCAAGCGGAAGGTCAGGCCGTCCTCGCCGCCGGTAATTTCGAAAAGCTGCGACGCCAGCGTCTGGAACGCTGCTGCCACGGCCAGCGTGATCATGGCGAAGAAGATGGCGCGCACCCGCAGCGAGAACAGGCCAACGGCGAGCGCCAGCACGAAGGACAGCACCAACGCCCCCAGGATGCCCACCGCCAGTGCCCCCCAACCGGCCCCCATGCGCGTGCTGGCCACCGCCACGCCGTAGGCACCGATACCAAAGAACATGGTGTGCGCAAAGCTCACGATGCCGGTGTAGCCGAGCAGCAAATCGAAGCTGGCCACCAGCACGACAAAGACCAGCACCTTGGCCGCCACCGACAGCGCCTTGACGCCGGGGAACAGAAACGGCGCGAACGCCAGCCCGAGGAAGATGGCGACCAGCACCACGGTCAGCACGCGGCTGCGCGGGTAGTCGCCAGAGAGGATTCGGTTCAACATGCGAGCTTGACTTTCAAATTGCTACAGCGGCCTGCGTTAACTGCGCGACGCACGCACAACGCGTCCAAACCAGCGGCCACCCTGCAAGGGCCGCCCCGCCGCAGCGGTGGCGTCCCCCTTCCAAGGGGGAAGGCGCGAAGCGACTCAGGGGGTGCTTCATCTGTTCGTGACCGGATAAACGCCCTGGGGACGCCATAACAATATGGCGACCATCAGCGCAATATTCGAAAACAGCGCCGCCTTTGGCACGAGGAAGCCGGTGTAGTTGGCCATCAGCCCGACCAGCAGCGCACCGATCAGCGCCCCGCCCGTGCTGCCCAGCCCACCGATGATGATGACGATGAAAATCAGCACGTTGACTTGCGCGCCCATCTGCGGAATCACGCTCTGCTGGTACAGGCCCCACATCACACCGCCCAGGCCCGCGAGCGCGCTGCCGGCGACAAACACGCCAATGAACAATCGCCGGATGCGGTAGCCGAGCGACTCGACCATCTCGCGGTCCTGCACGCCAGCGCGAATCAAGAGGCCCACCTTGGTACGCGCCAGGGTCCAGGCCAAGATGGCAAACACCAGCAGCCCCACAACCACGGCGATCAGCCGGTATTTCTCGATGGCAGCGTCGCCGATAAAGAGCGAGCCCTGCATGCCGGCGGGCAGTGGCAATGGGATTTGCGCCGGGCCCCAGATCATCTTGATGATTTCTTCACCAATGATCATTCCGCCCATGGTGATGAGAATCTGCTTCAAGTGCTGGCCGTACACCGGCCGCACGATGAAGCGCTCGAACGCCAGCCCCACGGCGCCCGCTACCAGCATGGCGATCAGCATGGCCGGGATCACAGCCACCAGGTTGCGCCACAGATCCTGCGAGCCGGTCCAGTCGCCCATGCTGCCCAGCACGCTGACGGCGACAAAGGCACCCAGCGCAATGAACACGCCATGGCCGAAGTTGAGCACGTCCATCAGGCCGAAGACCAGCGTCAGGCCCGACGCGATGATGAAAATGATCATGCCCATCGCCAGGCCTGCCACGGTGAGCGTGAGCCAGGTGGACGCTGAGCCGATAAACGGCAGTACCGCCAGCGCCAGCACGGGCACCAGGGCGAGCGGCTTCCAGTCGAGTTCACGCCAGTTCATGCAGCACCTCTGGCGAATGAACGCTTCACTATTGATTTCATAGCTGGTTGCGCAGGTGCAATAAGCGCCAGAGGCGAAAAAGATTTGAAATTCATAGCGCCAACCCCAGCAGCGAGCGCTGCAGCGCCTCGTCTTGCGCCAGCGCTGCCATGCGCCCGGCGTGCACGACGACGCCGTTGTCCATGACCGCCACGTTGTCGCCCAGGCGTTTGGCGAAGTTGATGTTCTGCTCAACCAGCAGGATGGTCACGCCGCGCTTTTTGAGCTGGTCGAACGCGTCGATCATGTTGTTGATGATGGCCGGCGCCAGTCCTTTGCTGGGCTCGTCCACGATAAGCAGCTCGCGCGGCTCGACGATGGCGCGGGCCACGGCCAGCATCTGTTTCTGCCCGCCCGAGAGCTTGCCGGCCGGGTGGTTCCAGAACTTCTCGACCGCGGGAAACAGCTGAAAGATCCAGGCCAGGCGCTCGGCGTCGATTTGCGCGGCGGTGCGCGCGCTGCGTGCCGCGAGCACCATGTTTTCCCTGACCGTCAGGTCTCCAAAAATACCCATGGTTTCGGGCACATAGGCGATGCCCAGCCCGGCGATCTGCGGCGTGGCAAAGCGCGTGATGTCCTGCCCCGCAAACTTCACCGTGCCCTGGGACGCGCGCCACAGGCCCATGATGGTGCGCAGCGTCGTCGTTTTGCCTGCGCCATTGCGCCCGAGCAGCATGGTCACTTCGCCGCGCGGCACCACGAGATGGACGCCATGCAGGATGTGGTACGCCGCAATGTGCGTGTGCACGCCCGAGAGTTCGAGCAGCGGCGCAGAGCTGGCGGTCATTGCAGCGCTCATGCGGCCACCTCTTGCCCATCGGTCTGCACCACACCCAGATAGGCCTCTTGCACCACAGGCGAGGCAATCACTTCGGCGGGCAAGCCATCGGCCACCAGCGTGCCGTTGGTGAGCACGATGATGCGGTCGGCCAGCTCGCGCACCACGTCCATCTTGTGCTCCACCAGCAGGATGATCTTGGTCTTGTCTTTCTTCAGCTCGCGAATCAGGTTCAGGATCACCGGCGCCTCGTCGTGGCTCATGCCGGCCGTGGGTTCGTCAAACATGTAGACCTGCGGGTCCAGCGCCATCAACAGCGCGACTTCAAGCTTGCGCTGGTCGCCGTGCGGCAAGCTGGCCACCGGCGTGTCAGCCCGCTCACGCAGCGCCACACTGGCGAGGATGGCGTCGGCACGCGCGATCAGGCCGGTGTGGTCGCTCCAGATGCTCCAGAGGTTCAGGCCGCGCCGGTGCTTGCCCTGGTGGGTGGCCTGCACCGCCAGGCGCACGTTTTCCTGCACCGTGAGCTGGGGGAACAAATTGGTCAACTGAAATGCCCGGCCCAGGCCGGCCCGCGCGCGCTCGGGGACCGACAAACCCGAGAGTTCACGCCCGCCCAGCAACACCTGCCCCTTGGACGCCTTGAGCTGGCCCGAGATCAAGTTGAAATAGGTCGTCTTGCCGGCGCCGTTCGGGCCGACGATGGCGGTCAGCGTACCGGGCGCGAAGGCGCAGCTCACGGCATTGACGGCGACGTGGCCGCCGAAGCGGATGGTCAAGTCTCGGGTTTCAAGCATGGCGCTGAAATTTAGGCAAAAAGTGGCTCTAGCGCTTGCTACGTAAGCGCTTGAAGCTATGAAAAAAGTAACAATCGAGCGCTACGACAAAGCCGACCACGGCCTAGGCCAGCGGACGCCGCGCAAGGGCCGCCCCGCCGCGCTGGGGTCGTCCCCCTTCCCGCAACGCGCAGCGTTGCGAGAGAAGGGGCTGAGGGCCGCAGCTCCAAGCCTGCCTGCGCAGGCTTGGACGGCTCCGAAGGGCTTGCGCCTCTGGCGCTTGCTCGGAGCGGCAAAGCCGCTCAGGGGGATGCTCACCGGTTGTTCCGGATCGGAATATCCATTTCTTCGGGCTTGATCTCGTGCACCAGCTCCGGAACGCCCCAGGCGAAGGCCGGGTCGTTCTTGATCTTGAAGTGGTACATGCTTTGCATCGCCTGGTGGTCTTCCTTGCGGAAGGTCATCTTGCCCTTGGGCGTGTCAAAGCTCATGCCCTCCATGGTCTTGATGAGCTTGTTCGTGCCGGTGTCGCCGTTGGTTTTCTTGAGCGCCGTCACCAGCGCCATGGCCGCCGAGAAGCCGCCCGCAGTAAAGAAGTCTGGCGGCGCCTTGAATTCCTTGTAGTGCGCGGCCACCAGGGCGTCGTTCACGGCGTTCTTGGGAATACCGAAGTAGTAGTAGGTGGCGCCTTCCATGCCGGGGAAGTTCTTGTAGCTCGCCATGGCCGGCAGAATGTTGCCGCCCGTGAACACGTCGATGCCGTAGCGCTTCTTCAGGTCTTGCGCGGCCAGGGCGTTGAAGGGCGGCGTACCACCGGCCCAGATCACCTCGATGGCCTTCTTGCCGGGCTTGTCCTTGAGGGCATCCACGATGCGCTGAATACCGGCCGTGAAGTCGGTGGTGGTCTGCGGCAGGTATTCCTCGTGCCCGATCTTGGCGTGCTTGAGGTTGGCCTTGAAAGCCTTGACGCCGTCGCGACCAAACGCGTAGTCCTGCGCCAGCGTGGCCACGGTGACGCCGTCCTTGTCCATCGCCACGGCGTTGCTGATGGCGTCCTGGCTGGAGTTGCGGCCGGTGCGGAAGATGTACTTGTTCCACTTGTCACCCGTGATCGAATCGGCCACGGCGGGCTCGACCAGCAGAATCTTCTTGTATTCCTCAGCGACGGGCAGCATGGCCAGCGCCACGCCCGATGAGGTAGGGCCGACGGCGATGTCGGCTTTGTCGTCTGCGTAGGCAGCCGCCAGCAGGCTCTTGCCCAGGTCCGGCTTGCCCTGGTCGTCGCGCTCGATCAGCACCAGCTTCTTGCCGCCCACCATCATGGTGCCGCCAGTGGCGTATTCCAGGCCCATCATCAGACCGGTCTGGGTTTGCTTGCCGTAGGCTTCGAGCGGGCCGGTCTTGCTGTAAACGTGGGCGATGCGGATTTCATCGGCCGCAAAGGCGGATACGGATACGGTGGCGGCGAGGGCCGCGAGCGCGGTGAAGGTGCGACGATGCATGGAATGCCTCCTGTTGTGATGCAAGCCTTGATTGCACGGACCGTGCCAAGTTGTAAGCCGTTGATTTACAAGAACTCTAGCTCCACGCCATATTAAAATGCCTTGTTTTCAGACAAATAATTGTCTGAAAACAAGGCATTTGTCTGAAATTTATTCAGGGTTTTCCAGACGCTCGTAGAGCGTGGCACGCGAAATACCCAGTGCGCGCGCTGCCGCCTGCTTGTTGCCGCCCGAGGCGCGCAAGGCCGCCGCAATGGCGCGCTGCTCGACTTCTGCCACCTGCTCTGCCAATGGCCGCAGCAGGGCGGCGTCGTTGGTTGCGGCGGGAGCTGCTTCCGCCAGGGGCGCGGCAGGCTCGACGCCGGTCTCCCGGAGGATGCGGGTGAGTTGCTCGGCGTCGATGCTCTGCGAATCGCTGCGCATGGCGGCCTGCTCCAGCACATTGCGCAGCTCACGGATGTTCCCGCGCCAGGGCTGGCCCATCAGCAGCGCCAGCGCGTCGGGGCGCAGCTCCGGCGTTGCGGTGCCGTTCCTCAGCGCCATGTCTTCGCCGAGCAATTCGACCAGCGCCGGGATATCGCTGCGCCGCTCACGCAGCGGCGGCACGCGCAGGGGCAGCACATGCAGGCGGTAGTACAGGTCTTCGCGGAACTTGCCTTCCCGCACCAGCGCGCTCAGGTCGCGCGAGGTGGCGGCCACCACGCGCACATCAAAAGGCACCAGCTGGTTCGAGCCCAGCGGTTCGATCTCGCCCTCTTGCAGCGCGCGCAGCAGCTTGGCCTGCAGGCTCTGCGGCATGTCGCCGATCTCGTCGAGAAACAGCGTACCGCCGTCGGCCAGCTTGAACTTGCCGTCGCGCGCCTTGCGGTCCGCGCCGGTGTAGGCGCCGGGTGCCACGCCGAAGAATTCCGCCTCCAGCAGCGTGTCGGGCACGGCGGCAATGTTCACGCTGACAAAAGGCCCGGCCGCACGGCTGGATGCGGCATGGATGGCGTGCGCCAGCAGCTCCTTGCCGGTGCCGGTCTCCCCCAGCAGCAGCACCGGGCTGGAGGACTGCGCCGCGCGCCGCGCCTGGCGCTTGACTTCGGCCGCAGCCGGGCTGGAGCCGACAAAGCTGGCAAAGGTGTGGCGGGCACGGCGCGTACCGTCGCCGCTGTCGGCGCGCAACTGGCGCCCGCGCTGTGCAGCCAGCTCGCGCCGGGCGTCGTCCAGGTCGCGCTGCAACAAAGCGAACTTGCTGATCAGCGGCTGCAGCGTGGTCTCAGGGTGGTCAAACAGCACGATGCCAATGGCGCCAATCACCCGCTCGTCGTCGCCGCGCAGCGGAATGCGGCTCACTACAAAGGTACCGGCACGGTTGGTAAGCAGATCAATCAACACCGCTTCGCCCGTCTCCAGCACACGGCGCATCTGGGTGTTGGGAATCACGTCTTCCACCAGATGGCCGAGAAACTGGTCCACGCGCTGCAGGCCCAGCGCCGGCAGAAAGCGCTGGTAGCCTTCGTTCACCCAGACAATGCGCCCGCGCAGGTCCACCAGGAACATGCCCTGGCTGACGCTGGAGAACAAATGGAACATCGAGCGCGCCGCCAGCTCAAGAATGCCTTGCGCATCGAGCGGCAGCGCGGGGGTGTCGGGGGCAAGCGCGTCCATGCTGCGGATGGTAACGCGCGCCCGCCAGGGCATTGGCAAACTATCAATACGATAGCTTACAACCCTTGCCGGTAAATCGCTATAGCCCTATTTGATTCAAAACTCAGGCCACCCCTTGCGCCGGGCGCATCGCCGCCCAGCGCCGCACCGCGCGCGGCAGCACCAGCACGGCCAGCACCACGAGCAGCAGTGCGAGCGACACCGGGCGCTCCAGGAAGATGGTCCACTTGCCCTCGCCGATCGCCACCGCGTTGCGCATCTGCGCCTCGGCCAGCGGCCCGAGGATCATGCCGACCACCACCGGCGCGGTCGGGAAATCAAAGCGCCGCATCACCACGCCAAGCAGGCCGATGGCGTACAGCAGCACCAGGTCGAAGGCACTCTGGCGCATGCCGTACACCCCGAGCGTGGCAAACACCAGGATGCCGGCGTACAGGTAGGGCTTGGGCACCTTGAGCAGCTTGACCCACAGGCCGATGAGCGGCAGATTGAGCACCAGCAGCATCACGTTGCCGATGTACATCGAGGCGATCAGCGCCCAGACCAGCGCGCCATTCGTCTGGAACAGTTGCGGCCCGGGCTGGATGCCGTAGTTCTGGAACGCGCCGAGCAGGATGGCCGTGGTGTTCGACGTGGGAATACCCAGCGTCAAAAGCGGAATCAGTGTCGCGGTAATGGCCGCGTTGTTCGCTGCCTCGGGCCCGGCCACGCCTTCGATGGCGCCGGTGGTGCCGAATTCTTCCTTGTGGCGGCTGAGTTTTTTCTCGGCTGCGTAGCTCAAAAATGTCGGGATCTCGCTGCCGCCCGCAGGCACGGTGCCAAACGGGAAACCAATGGCCGTGGCGCGCAGCCACGCCGGCCAGGAACGGCGCCACTCCGCACGTGTCATGTGGGTGCTGGTCAGGCGGTTCTGCGTCTCGACCGTGCGCCCTTCGTAGAGCACGCAGTACAACGCCTCACCCACGGCAAACAGGCCCACGGCAATCAGCACCACCTCGATGCCGTCCATCAACTCGGGCACGCCGACGGTGTAGCGCGCCTGGCCGGTGATCTGGTCGATACCGATGAGGCCCAGCGCCAGCCCGATGAGCAGCGCCGCCATGCCGCGCAGCGTACTCTTGCCGAGCACCGCACTCACCGTAGTGAAGGCCAGCACCATCAGCATGAAGTATTCGGGCGGCCCGAGGCGCACCGCGTACTCTGCCACCAGCGGCGCGAAGAAGGTGACCAGTACCGTGGCGATGGTGCCGGCCACGAAGGAGCCGATTGCCGCCGTCGCCAGCGCCGCGCCGGCGCGCCCGTTCTTGGCCATCTTGCTGCCTTCGAGCGCGGTCACCATCGAGCCGGCCTCACCAGGCGTGTTGAGCAGGATCGAGGTGGTCGAGCCGCCGTACATCGCGCCGTAATAGATGCCGGCAAAGAAGATCATCGAGGCCGTCGCCTCGACCTTCACGGTGATCGGCAGCAGCATGGCCACCGCCACCGCCGGGCCGATGCCGGGCAGCACGCCGACCGCCGTACCAATGACGCAGCCGACAAAGGCCCACATCAAATTGATGGGCGTGGCCGCCGTGGCAAAGCCTTGCAGCAGCAGGTTCCAGGTTTCCATCAGAGCCACCCCGTTTCGGTCAGACCCGGCAGGCGGATGTCGAGCAGCTTGGTGAACATCCAGTACACCGGCGCGGACACCACGCAGCCAATGGCAAAGTCCTTGAACCAGGTACCAACGCGGCGGTCGGCCCGGCCCTCAGCGCTCTTGAAGCCGCGCGCCGCGAGCATGAAGCACAGCGCGCAGGCCAGGATGAAGCCGGCGTGCGTGATCAGCGCAGCGTCCAGCAGCAGCCCGGCCGAGACCCAGGCAAAGCCGCTCCAGTGGCCGTGCTCGGCGCCCGAGCCGGGCTCCAGGTGGCGAAAGCCGCCCGTGCGGGCCTCCAGCACACACAGAACGCCGCACAGCAGCAGCGCAGCACTTACCACCCAGGGCAGAAAATTCGGCCCCACTCCGCCGTAGCCAGCCGCCGAGGAGATGCCCACGGCGCCGGCGCCCAGACCGAGCGCAAGCAGCACCGTGCCCGCGCCCACCAGGGTCTGCAGGCGCACCGAGCGCGAGGAATGTGCGTCCATGGCGGCTCCGGCCTCAGACCATGCCCGACTTGACCATGGTGGCGCGCAGGCTGGCGAACTCCTGGTCCACGAACGCGGCGAAGGCGTCGCCCGCCAGCCAGGCCGGCGTCCAGTTGTTCTTCTCGAGTGCCGCTTGCCAGCTGGCGTGTTTGGTGGCCTTGGCCAGCGCCGCCACCAATGCGTCGCGCTCGGCCTTGCTGATACCGCCCGCGCCATAGACGCCGCGCCAGTTGCCGATTTCCACGTTGATGCCCTGCTCCTTGAGCGTGGCCACCGGGATACCCTTGATGCGCTCGCCGGAAGTGACGCCGATGGCGCGCATCTTGCCCGCGTTGATGTACTCGGCGAATTCGCTGTAGCCACTGCCGCCGATGCTGACGTTGCCGCCCAGAATGGCCGCCGTGGCCTCGCCGCCCCCACGGAAGGCCACGTAGTTGATTTTTGCCGGGTCCACGCCGACTTCGCGCGCGATCATCGCTGCGGCGATGTGTTCGGTCGAGCCGCGCGAGCCGCCGCCCCACTTCACGCTGCCGGGGTCTTTCTTGAGCTGCGCAACCACGTCGGCCATGGTCTTGAAGGGCGAGTTCGCGGGCAGCACGAAGACGTTGTATTCGCTTGTCAGCCGGGCCAGCGGCGTTACCTGGTCCAGCCCCACCGGCGGCTTGCCGGTGATGATGCCGCCGAGCATGACCGCGCCCATCACCAAGAGCGCATTCGGGTCGCCCTTGCTGGCGCTGGCGAACTGCGCCAGGCCGATGGCGCCGGCCGCGCCACCCTTGTTGTCGTACACCACCGACGAGGCGGCGCCCGAATCCTGCAGCGCCTTGCCCAGCGCGCGCCCGGTCGAATCCCAGCCGCCGCCGGGGTTGGCCGGAATCATGATCTTCATGCCACTGGCGGCCTGGCCGGTCAGCGGCAGCGCCCCGGCTGCAGCCAGCGCGGCAAGGGATTTGAGAAATTGGTCACGGCGCATGGTGTCTCCTGCGGGTCGGGTTGTGGATGAAGGCTCCGGCGCCCATGGTGCGCGCCCAGGCTGTCAATTGGCTGTCCGCCAGCCCAGGGAAAACACCCATAAGCGCGCTGCCCCGGCGGCGCATAAGGTGCAGGCATGCGACTGCTTCTGGTGGAAGACGACCCGGTGATGAGCACCACGCTGGCGCGCGCGCTCGAGCGGCGCGGCCTGCGCGTGGCCGCAGTCGGCGACGGCCTGGCCGCCCTGGCGCACTGGCAGCGCCACCCGCCCGACGCGGTGCTGCTCGACCTCTCCTTGCCGGGCCTGGACGGCCTGCAGGTGCTGACGCAGGCGCGCGCCGCCGGCCTGCGCCAGCCGGTGCTCATCCTGACCGCGCGCGGCACCGTGGGCGACCGGGTGTTGGGCCTCAACACGGGCGCCGACGACTACCTGCCCAAGCCCTTCGACCTGGACGAGCTCGAAGCGCGGGTGCGCGCCATGGTGCGCCGAGCGGCACCAGAAAATCAGGTCAAATCTGCCTCCATCGCAATATCAGTGGGCAGTATCAGCTATGAACCTGATAGCGGAGGGATCGGCCTGCGCGGCCAGCCCATGGAGCTGACCCCACGCGAGGCGGCGCTGCTGCGCGCGCTGCTGGCCCGGCCCGGCCACGCCGTCGCCAAGGAGCGGCTCTACGCGCTGGTTTTCCCCGGCGAGCTGGACGTGCAGCCCGAGGCCATCGAGGTGGTGGCCTACCGGCTGCGCAAGAAGCTCGCGGGCACCGGCGCCGGCCTCATGACGCTGCGCGGCCTGGGCTACCTGCTGCGCGAGGAGACGCCTGCATGACGCGGCGCTGGCGCACGCTGTCGCTGCGCGGGCAACTGCTGGCGGGCATCCTGCTGCCGGTGGTGCTGTTCGTGGCCTTCAACACGCTCAGCCTGTACCGCCAGACGCTTTCCTCGCTGCACACCGCCTACGACCGCACCCTGCTCGCCTCGGCCAAGAGCATCAGCGAGCAGCTCGACGTGACGGGCTACGACGAGGCGGCGCGGCTGCGCGCCACCGTGCCCTACTCGGCGCTCGAAGCCTTCGAGGCCGACAACCAGAGCCGCATGTTCTACCGCGTCTCCAGTCTGGACGGCGCACTGGTCTCGGGCTTTGCCGACCTGCCGGTGTGGCGCGGCAGCATTCCGGCCAAGCCGCCGTATGCGGCGCTGGTCGATTTCTACGACCTGCAGTTTCGCGGCCAGCCGGTGCGCGTGGCTGTGCTGCTGCAGCCGGTGGCGAGCGAGCGTGGGCGCGGCATGGCCGTCATCCAGGTGGCCGAAACGCTGGAGCTGCGCCAGGCGCAGGCGCTGCTCATCTTGCGCAGCACGCTGTTGCGCCAGGGCGTGCTGATTGTGGTGATTGCGCTGACCGTCTGGGCCGTGGTGCAGCGCGCCACGCGCCCGGTGCGCCAGCTGAGCCAGACCTTGCGCACACGGGCCGAGGGCGACCTCACCCCCATTGCCACCGCCGCCGCGCCGCGCGAGCTGCAGTCGCTGGTGGACGACACCAACCAGGTGCTGCGCCGCCTGCGCCACCTGCTGCTGCACCAGAAGCGCTTTGTCCGCGACGCCGCGCACCAGCTGCGCACGCCGCTGGCGGTGCTCAAGACCCAGGTGCAATCGGCGCGGCGCGGCGACTTGCCGCCCGCGCAGGCGCTGGGCGAAATCGAGACCACGGTGGACCGCGCCACGCAGCTTGCCAACCAGATGCTGGCGCTGGCCAAGGTCGAGCAGCTACGCCAGCAAAGCGCGCCCGAGCCGGCAGCGCTAGACGAACTGCTGCGCGACGTGGCGCTGGAGCTATCGCCGCTGATTGCCCAGCACGACATCGATTTCAGCATTGCCACCGAACCCGCCCCGGTGCGCGCCGACACCTGGATGCTGCGCGAGCTGGCGCGCAACCTGCTGCACAACGCCATTGCCCACGCGGGCGCCGGGCGCAGCCTGTCGGTGGTGCTGGCGCGCGAGGGACCGCAGGCGGTGCTGCGCATCAGCGACCGGGGGCCGGGCATCAGCGAAGCACTGGCGGTGCGCCTCTACGAGCCTTTCTCCAGCGGCAAGCTGCATGCGGGCTCGGGCCTGGGCCTGGCGATTTGCCAGGACATCGTGCAGGCGCTGGGCGGCAGCATCGTACTGTGCAACCGCCTGGAGGACGGCCACACGGCAGGGCTGGACGCGGTGGTGCGCCTGCCGGCGGCCAGCGCCTGATCGCGGCAAAATGCCGCCCATGACCACCCCCGCCGACACCGCCCGCATCGACAAATGGCTGTGGTGCGCGCGCTTTTTCAAGACACGCAGCCTCGCCGCCGAGGAAATCGCCAAAGGGCGCGTACGCGTCAATGGTGCCGTGACCAAAGCTTCGCGCGAACTGCGGCCCGGTGACACGGTGGACTTGCGCCAGGGCCAGGTGCCGCGCACCGTCGTGGTACGCGGCGTAAGTCATGCGCGCGGGCCCGCCCCGGTGGCGCAGTTGCTGTACGAAGAAACCCCCGAGAGCCTGGCCTCGCGCGCAGCGGCGGCCGAGCGCCAGCGCCTGGCACCGGAGCCCGCTGCGGCACTGCACGAAGGGCGCCCCACCAAGCGCGACCGCCGAGACATTGACAAGGCGCGCGACTGGGGCAGCCGCTGGAGCGCATCGCTTGACGAATAAGCGGCCACCGCGGCAAAAAGCCTAGGGATGTCCTGCATAACCCTCGCGAGGCGGTGATAGTGCGGATCGGAATGGACTACAAGGCGTCTTTTTGCAGCCAATAGCCCAGCTATTGGCAAAGAAAGCAACGCAGTAGACCGCCCGAGGCCGCGCTATCACAGACCGCAGGGAGTTATGCAGGCCATCCCTAGCGGTTTATAGTGGGCTTGGGTAAGGCACTCCCCGCGCAACCCGTCGAAGGAAAGAGAAACGATGTTCCCTGAATACCGCGACCTGATCACCCGACTCAAAAACACCGACCACCACTTCACGCGCCTGTTCGACAAGCACAACCACCTGGACGAGAAGATTGCGCAGTTGGTGGCCGAAACCGGCCCTTCGGCCGATCTGGAAATTGAAGTGCTCAAGAAGCAGAAGCTGCAACTCAAAGACGAGCTTTACGCCTTGCTCAAATCCAAGGCCGAGGCCAACTGACAAGCCCGGGTCCGGCTTTGAAGCCGCCGGGCCCTTTTTCTCTCAGCGGTAGCTGCTGAACACGCGGGTGCCGCCATCGCGTGCCACCAGCAGCACGTCGTACGGGTCGCGCCGGCCGGCGTAGACCGCGCCATCCATGCCCGGCGAACCCACTGGCATGCCAGGTACGGCCAGACCCAGTGCCTTGGGTTTTTGCGCCAGCAGCTTGCGCACATCGCCCGCAGGCACATGGCCTTCAAGAAGATAGCCGCCGACCAGTGCCGTGTGGCACGAGCCAAGCTTTTGCGGCAGGCCCAGCCGGGTTCGCACGACGCTGTTGCCGCTGTCGTGCACGGTGACGGCAAAGCCGTTGTCCTGCATGTGGGCGACCCAATCCTTGCAGCAGCCGCAGCTCGGGTCTTTCCAGACCTCGACGGCCAAGGGGCCGGTGGCGGCACGTGCCAGTCGCGGGGCCACGGTAGCCGCACCGATCAGGCCAAAGGCAACCAGCAGGTGCCGGCGCGGCATCTGCTTCGACGCTGCAGGAAAAGGTTTGGCAGCCGAAGGCAGGGGGACAGAAACGGCTGAAAAAATCTGGGACATGAATATTCCTTGAATGCTGAAGTCTGGGCGAGAAACCGTGCTGCGGCACGCGGATCCGGAAAGGGAGCCATCGGCTCAGCCGACGCGGCGCGCAATGGGCGGTTTGAGGGCCGTCGCAACGGGCGCACTGGCAAAAGCCCCATTGGCCTGTACAGCGGGCAATTGAGCACCCGAGCGGGCGGGCACCGTCTCGACCGACAAAGGCGGCGCTACCGCGTGGCAGAGCACGCAGTCCGCGCACGTATCGCAAGCAAGGGAGACCGCAGCGCCGTGAGCGCAGTGCGTGGCTACAGGGGCGGCAGCCGTTGGCTCGCAACGCGCAGCGGCCGCCAGCGCCACATCAGCGCCCAGCAGCATGCGCAGTGCCAGCAGAGATACGGCAAGACAAGCGAGAAAACGGCGCATGCCTGCATGGAGCACGCCAGCCGCAAAGAGGTTCCCCACTGCGCCCGCCAATGCAGTCTTTTTCATAGCTTTCAAGGCAATATGCATAAGCGCTAGAGGCATTTTTTACTGATATTTTTCAGTGCACTTCCTTGCCATGGCGCCGTACAGGTTCCGCGCGCAGCATGCGCAGGCCATTGGCCACCACCAGCAAGCTGGCGCCCATGTCGGCGAACACCGCCATCCACATCGTGGCCTGCCCGGCCAGCGCCAGCGCCAGAAACACCAGCTTGATGCCCAGTGCCAGCACGATGTTCTGCACCAGCACCTGGTGTGTGCGGCGCGAGAGGCGCACCGTCTCGGCCACACGGCGCAGGTCGTCGTTCATGATGACCACGTCGGCGGTTTCCATGGCCACTTCGGTGCCGGCGGCGCCCATGGCAAAACCGATGTCGGCCTGCGCCAGAGCGGGCGCGTCGTTGATGCCATCGCCCGCCATGGCCGTCATGCCGTGCAGTTTTTGCAGCGCGGCGATGGCGCCGAGCTTGTGCTCGGGCAGCAGGTCGGCCTGTACCTCGTCGATGCCAGCCGCGCGGGCAGCGGCTTGCGCCGCGGCGCCATGGTCGCCAGTGAGCATGATGGGCGTGATGCCCAGGGCGCGCAGCTCGGCCACCGCTTCGATGGCCTGCGGACGCAGGGTGTCGGCCACGGCAAACAGCGAGCGCACCGCACCGCGTTCGGCCAGGAAGGTGACGCTGCGGCCCTGCGCCTCGTGCTCGGCGGCAGCGGCCTCAACCGTCTCGGTCCACAGGCCCAGCTCACGCATCCAGCGCCGGTTGCCCAGGGTCCAGCGCTCGCCGCCCACCCAGCCCTCCACGCCGCGCCCAGCGTGGGCGGTGAAATCGCTCACCTCCGGCAAGGCGCCTTGTTGCGGTCCCAGTCCGAGCGCAATCGCCTGCGACACCGGGTGGTCCGAGCGGCTGGCCAGCGCCAGGGCCACGTCGTGCGCGGCGTCGCTGCCAAAAGCGCTCTGCCCCACCAGCACCGGGCGGCCGGTGGTGATGGTGCCGGTCTTGTCAAAGGCCACGGCGCGAATGCCGCGCGCCTGCTCCAGCCAGGCCCCGCCCTTGATCAAAATGCCGCGCCGCGCGGCGGCGGCCAGGCCACTGGCCACGGTGACTGGGGTCGAGAGCACCAGCGCGCAGGGGCAGGCGATCACCAGCAAGACCAGCGCGCGGTAGATGGCGTCCAGCCAGGCCCAGCCGAGCAGCAGCGGCGCGCCGACGGCCACCAGCACAGCAATGGCAAACACTGCCGGCGTATACACGGCAGCAAAACGGTCCACCAGGCGCTGCGTGGGCGCGCGCGTGGCCTGCGCATCCTCCACTGCGCGGATGATGCGGTCGAGCGTGGTGTGGCCCGACGCGGCCGTCACGCGCATTTCCAGCTCGGCGTGGGCGTTGAGGGTGCCGGCAAACAGCGCGTCGCCCAAAGCTTTGTCCACGGCCAGGCTTTCACCCGTCACGCTCGATTCGTCCACGGCGCTGGCGCCGCGCGTCACGCTGCCATCCAGCGGCACCCGGCCACCAGGGCGGATGCGCACCGTGTCGCCCAGCGCCACGTCGGCAGCGGGCACGCTGCGCCACTGGCCGTCTGCGCTTTGAACTTCGGCCTGGTCCGGGCTAAGCGCCAGCAAGGCACCGATGGCATGGCGTGCCCGCCCCACCGCGCCCTCTTCGATGCGCTCGGCCAATGCGTACAGCGCCATCACCATGGCCGCCTCAGGCCACTGGCCGATGGCAAAGGCGCCGGTCACCGCCACCGCCATGAGCGCGCTGATGCCCAACTGCCCCCGCATCAACGAGCGGACGCCGCTTTGGTAGACGCCCAGGCCCGCCAGCAGGATGGCCACCGCGGCCAGCAACATGCCACCTGTATGCCAAGGCCAGGTATCCGGCCCCAGCAAGTGCAGCAGCTCTGCCCCGGTCGCCGCAAGCAGCCCGGCGCCAATGCGCGCCCAGCCCGGAAGCGCACTGTGGTCGTGGCCGTCGCCATCCCCGTGTTTGTGATCGTGCTCGTGATCATGGTCTGCGTGCGCACCAACGGATGCATCGCCCTCGCCTGAACACTTGGCGCTGCGGCGCGCCGGGTCTGCGGTCGATGCGCATCCACCATCCTCCGTGGGGCAGCAGGAAAGCGAAATGCGCGGGCCGGCAGGGCGTGCGGTGGTGGGCTCGACTGGCATGAAATCCTTGCAATCAACGCGGTTGAAGGCCGCAATGGCACCATTGGAATCCTTGAAGCCACTTGAAGGTCAAGCCATGCCCTTGCAGGACACCGCCGCGTGGCGGATTGGCGAGGCCGCGCGCCGCTCCGGCGTGTCGGCCGCCAACATCCGCTTTTACGAGAAGGAAAAGCTGCTGCCGCCCGGCGCGCGCGCGGACAACCGCTACCGCCTTTACAGCGCCGCCGACGTGCACCGCCTGCGCTTCATTCGCCTGTGCCGCGCCATGGACATGTCGCTGGGCGAAGTGCGCACGCTGGTGGCGCTCAACGCCCAGCCGCCCACCGACACGCATGCGGCCTGCCACACGCTGGACGAGCACCTGGCCCACGTGCGCGCCCGCCGCAAGGAACTGCAGGCGCTGGAGCAAGACCTGCGCGCACTGCGCAGCCGCTGCGACGGCACCGACGACGCGCACTGCCATGTGCTGGATGCGCTGCACGCGCAAGCCGACGCGCAGCCCAATGCAGCACCCGACGCAGGGCCGGCAGGAGCGTCGCCGAAGCGGCATGTATAGGCGCAACGCATGGGGGGCATGGAGCTTTAAGCGCCCGCGCCGGCCCAACGCAGCAGCCTGCAAGGCCATCTGTCCAAAATCAAAGACACTTGTGCATCAGTGCACGCAGCCCCTCCTTCATGACACCTCTCTCCCGCCGCCAGCTCATCGGCCTTGTTCTGCTCACCCTGATGTGGGGCCTGAACTGGCCGGTGATGAAGCTCGCGCTGCGCGAGATCAGTCCGCTCTATTTTCGGGGGCTGACCATGGGAGTCGGCGCGCTGATGCTGGCGGGGTATTTCGGTAGGCAAGGCATTCGCCTGCTTCCCAGGGAGCGTTCGGAATGGCGGACCGTAGTGGTGTTGGGGCTGCCCAACATCCTGGGCTGGCATGCGTTGTCCATCATCGGCGTAGCGCACCTGCCGGCCGGGCGCGCCGCCATCCTCGGGTTCACCATGCCCGTGTGGACCGTACTGCTGGGCGTACTGCTGTACCGCGACAAGCTGACCCCGCGCCTGGTACTCGCCGTCGTGGCGGTGCTCACGGGCATTGCGCTTTTGCTCTGGAACGAGTGGGCACACCTGGCGGGCCGACCGGTGGGCATTGCCTGGATGCAGGGGGCGGCGCTCTGCTGGGCGCTGGGCACGATCTGGATGCGCCGCGCGCACCTGACCCTGCCCGCCGAGACGCTGGTGGTGTGGATGATGGTTTTGTCGGCAGCGGTGATCATGCTGCTCGCGGTGACACTGGAGCCGCCCCAGCACTCGCATTTCAGCACAGCGGTATGGGTGAGTCTGGTGTGGAGCGTGCTGATCAACTATGGCGCGGCGCAGGTGATCTGGTTTGCGCTGGCGCGGGAGCTGCCGGCGGCCACCAGTGCCATGAGCGTGATGGCGGTGCCTCTCATCGGCACCTTGAGCGCACCGCTCATCGTCGGCGAATGGCCCCATTGGCAGGACATGGCGGCGATGGTGTGCGTGGTGGTGGCGATTGGCGCCGTGTTGCTGCGGCGGCCGAAGCAAGCCACAAACGAAAAAACCCTAAGTGAATCCATCACTTAGGGTTCTTATCTGGCGGAAACGGAGGGATTCGAACCCTCGATGAGGCTCTACACCCCATACTCCCTTAGCAGGGGAGCACCTTCGGCCACTCGGTCACGTTTCCAATCCCTCCATTATGCCCGAAGACAGGGCGCCTTCAGGCAAGCAGCGGGGTGGTATCAGGCGTTTTCCTGATCCAGGCCGAAGGCGGTGTGTAGGGCGCGCACGGCAAGTTCCAGGTACTTTTCGTCGATCACGACGGAGGTTTTGATCTCGGAGGTGGAGATCATCTGGATGTTGATGCCTTCTTCGCTCAGCACGCGGAACATTTTGCTGGCCACACCGACGTGGCTGCGCATGCCGATGCCGACGATGCTGACCTTGCAGATATTGGGGTCGCCCACCACTTCCTGCGCGCCCATGGCGGGGGCTACCGATTCGCGCAGCAGGTCAAGGGTGCGCTGGTAGTCGGTCTGAGCTACGGTGAAGCTGAAGTCCGCCTTCCCGTCCTTGCTGATGTTCTGGATGATGACGTCCACCTCGATGTTGGCGTCGGCCACCGGGCCCAGGATGCGGTAGGCAATGCCGGGCGTGTCGGGCACGCCGAGCACCGAGACCTTGGCTTCGCCGCGGTTGAACGCAATGCCTGATACGACGGCTTGTTCCATTTTTTCGTCTTCCTCAAAAGTGATCAATGTGCCCGACTGCATTTCTTCGGCCAGGTCGATGTCCCAGGGGGTAAAGCTCGAAAGCACCCGCATGGGCACTTTGTACTTGCCGGCAAACTCCACCGAGCGGATCTGCAGCACCTTGCTGCCCAGGCTGGCCATTTCCAGCATTTCCTCGAAGCTCACCGTACCGAGGCGGCGTGCAGCCGGGACGACGCGCGGGTCGGTGGTGTAGACGCCATCGACATCGGTGTAGATCAGGCATTCGGCCGCCCCCATCGCCGCAGCAATGGCCACAGCCGAGGTGTCGGAGCCGCCGCGCCCCAGGGTGGTGATGTTGCCCAGTTCGTCGATGCCCTGAAAGCCGGTGACGATGACCACGCGGCCTGCATCCAGGTCGCCCCGCACGCGCTGGTCGTCAATCGATTCGATGCGCGCCTTGGTGTGGCTGCTGTCGGTGCGCACCGGCACTTGCCAGCCGGCGTAGCTGACCGAGGGCATGCCCTCGGCCTGCAGCGCAATGGCCAGCAGGGCCGATGAAGCCTGCTCGCCGGTGGCGGCCAACATGTCGAGTTCGCGGTGGTATTCGCTCGTTGCGCGCGCCGGCGCCAGCTCGGCCGCCAGGCCCAGCAGGCGGTTGGTCTCGCCGCTCATGGCGCTGGGCACCACCACGATCTGGTGGCCGGCGCGCGCCCATTTGGCGACGCGCCGCGCCACGTTGCGAATGCGCTCGGGCGAGCCCATGGAGGTGCCGCCGTATTTGTGAACGATCAAGGGCATGAAAATAGGTGCGACGGGAACCGGGGTCTGCGGCGCAGGTTGCAAGGCGTTTTGGGGCGCCGCCGGTGCCTTGTGCTTTAAGGAGCCAAAACCGGGGGATTGTACCAATGGAGCCGATCGTTGCTGCGCCGCACAAAACCCGCACCCACCTTGATTTCTATTCGGTGCCCGCGGGTGGTGCAGGCGGCAATCTGCCGCTGCAGTTCGTGCAGCTGCGCGGCGCTTGGGGCGCAACGGTGCTCACTTTGCAACCAATGGCGTAGCACGTTGGCCTGGCGGCCCACACTGAGTTGCTGCAGCGCGCGAATCTGCGGTGGCGTGCCCACGGCTGACAGATCGCCCTGCGCCACTTCAAGCAGCAGCAGCTGCGCCTGCGCAGCGTGCGCGCTGCTGCGGGCAAAGGTATCGCGAAAAGCCGGGAACTGCGCCTCCAGCACCGGCATGAGTTGCGCCCGGATGCGGTTGCGCGTAAAGCGCAGGTCACCGTTGCTCGGGTCTTCCACCCAGGGCTCGGGGCGCGCGCGCAGCCAGTCGCGCACTGCCCGGCCTGGCACACGCAGCAGCGGCCGGTACCAGTCGAGGCCGGCGCGCTGCCAATGGCCGGGCATGGCGGCCAGGCCCGGCAGCCCTGCGCCGCGCGAGAGCGCCAGCAGCAGCGTTTCCACCTGGTCGTCTGCATGCTGCGCGATCGCTATTGATTGAATAGCAATTAACCCAATACCATCAAGCGCTAGAGCCTCAAAAGCCTTGTAACGCGCGCTGCGTGCGGCCTCTTCCGGGCTTTGGCCCGGCGCCGCACCTGCGGCCACCTGCTGCACTGCCAGCGGCACATTCAGGCGCTGGCACAGCGCTTTGCAATGCGCCTCGAAATCCCCCGCCGCCTGCTGCAAACCGTGGTTGACGTGAATGGCACAGACCTCGCCCGGCCAGCGCTCGGCGCAGGCGATCAGCAGGGCCGAAGAATCGGCCCCACCGCTCAGAGCGACGGCCAGTGGCAGCTCGGGCCGAAAGGCCGCCATGGCCTGTTCAAAGGAATGCGTCATCGGCCTGCCCATGCTGCGAGCGCATGGTTGGAACCCAGTTCAGCGGCTGTCGGCCTTGGTGTCGGTAAAGCGCCCGTAGCTTTGCAGCCGCCCGTAGCGGCGCTCGATCAGTTCCTTGACTTTGAGGTCGGCCACCTGGCGGAAGGCGTCGCCCAGCGCGCGCTTGAGGAAGGCCGACATCTGCTTGGGATCGCGGTGCGCTCCCCCGACGGGTTCGTTGACGATCTTGTCCACCAGACCCAAGGCCTTGAGGCGGTGCGCGGTGATGCCCAGCGCCTCGGCGGCGTCCTGGGCCTTGTCGCTGGTTTTCCAGAGAATGGACGCGCAGCCCTCGGGGCTGATCACCGAATAGATCGAGTACTGCAGCATCAGCAATTGATCGCAAACGCTGAGCGCCAGCGCGCCCCCCGAGCCACCCTCGCCGATAATGGTGGTGATGATGGGCACTTCAAGCTGTGCCATCTCATAGATATTGCGGCCAATGGCTTCCGATTGGCCCCGCTCTTCGGCGTCAATGCCCGGAAAAGCGCCGGGCGTATCGACAAAGGTGAACACCGGCAGGCCGAACTTCTCCGCGGTTTTCATCAGGCGCAGCGCCTTGCGGTAGCCCTCGGGGCGCGTCATGCCGAAGTTGCGCAGCGCGCGCTCTTTGGTGTCGCGCCCTTTCTGGTGACCTACCACCATGCAGGCGTGGCCATTGAACCGCGCCAACCCGCCCACGATGGACTTGTCGTCGGCAAAGTGCCGGTCGCCGTGCATTTCGACAAAATCGGTGAACAAATCACGCACGTAGTCGAGCGTGTACGGCCGCTCGGAGTGCCGCGCAATCTTGGTGATCTGCCAGGGCGTCAGATTCGAGTAGATGTCTTTGGTGAGCTGCTGGCTCTTTTTGCTCAGCTGGTCGATTTCTTCCGAGATATCGACCGCACTCTCGGTCTGCACGTAGCGCAGCTCTTCGATCTTGGTTTCGAGTTCGGCAATCGGGCTCTCGAAATCCAGAAATGTTTTTTTCGCCATGTTTTGTTCCTTGCGCGCGGGGCGCGTGTCTGCGGGCAGCCGCTCAGTAAGCGACCGGCAGGGGGTCCAGCGAGCGCCAAATATACCAAGTGGCCACGCTGCACCAGGGCTTCCAGGCCTGGGCCACTTCGCGCGCATCGCTGCGGCTGACCGGGTCGCCCGAAAAGTAGTTGCGGCTGATGCCGTTGAGCAGGCCGACATCATCAAGCGGCAGCACGTTGGGCCGCATGAGATGAAAGATGAGGAACATCTCGGCCGTCCAGCGGCCAATGCCGCGCACCGCCACCAGCTCGGCAATGATGGCTTCATCGTCCATGGCCTGCCAGGCATCGACATGCAGCTTGTTGCCGTCAAAGTGAAGCGCCAAGTCCACCAAATACTCGACCTTGCGCGCCGACAGGCCGGCAGCGCGCATGTCGTCGATTTTCAGGTGCAGCACGTCGGCTGGCGTGAGCGTGGGCGCCAGCAGCGCAAAGCGGTCCCACACGGTCTGCGCCGCCTTCACCGAAATCTGCTGACCGACGATGCTGCGCGCCAGTGTGACAAAGGCGTCGCCGCGCGTCTGCAGGCTGGTCTCGCCGAACTGCGGAATCAGGCGCTTCATCACCCGATCCTTCTTCATCAAATGCGTGCGTGCCTGGGGCCAATAGTCGGGCGTTGCCAGGTCGAGTGTTGTCGTTACCGCTATTACTTTAGAAGCACTCACCGCTTGTCCTTATTGCGCTGGGTGCCAATTTGACCCATATTTTTTCTCATCAGGCAGCTTCCCAGGTGGTGCCGGTGGCGCTGTCCTTGAGGACGATGCCCTGGGCCAGCAAGGCGGCGCGGATGCGGTCGGCTTCGGTGTAGTTCTTGTTGGCCTTGGCGGCGGCGCGCGCTGCGATCTGTTCCTGGATTTGTGGTTCAGACAAGGCGTTGCTTGCTGTGGGTTTCCCGGCAGCAAATACCGAGGCACCTTCAACTTGAACAATGCGCCCCTGCAAGAAGTCCGACGGCTTACCCTGCAGCAGCCCCAAGCAGCCGCCCAACGCCTTGAGCAGGCCGGCTGCCTGTGGCGAGCGCCTGCGATTCACGTCACCGGCCAGATCGAAGAGCACCGCGACAGCCTCGGGCGTACCGAAATCCTCGTCCATCGCTGCCTTGAAACGCGCAGCATGTGGATCTGCCCAGTCAATCCCGCCTCCATCTTCAGGCGGCACTGCATCGAGCGCTGTGTACAAACGCTTGAGCGCCTGGTGGGCGTCGTTCAAATGAACGTCGCTGTAGTTGAGCGCGCTGCGGTAGTGGCTACGCACCAGGAAGAATCGCAGGGTTTCGGGCCGGTAATCGTGCTTTTCCAGCACATCGCGAATGGTGAAGAAGTTGCCCAGGCTCTTGGACATCTTCTCATTGTCCACGCGCACAAAGCCGTTGTGCATCCAGAAGCGCGCCAGCGGCTTCCCGTGAGCGCCTTCGCTCTGGGCGATCTCGTTCTCGTGGTGCGGAAACTGCAGGTCGGCGCCGCCGCCGTGGATGTCGAAGGTCTCGCCCAGGGTCGCGCAGCTCATGGCCGAGCATTCGATGTGCCAGCCGGGGCGCCCGGTGCCATAGGCCCCGTCGAACCTGGCCTCTGGCGGCTCGTCCGCCTTGGCAGCCTTCCAGAGCACGAAGTCCAGCGGATCGTTCTTTCCATCACCCACCGCTACACGTTCTCCGGCGCGCAGCTCGTCCAGCGACTTGCCCGAGAGCTTGCCATAGCCGGGGAACTTGCGCACTGCGTAGTTCACGTCGCCGCTCTCGGCCCGGTAGGCCAGGCCCTTGCCTTCGAGCGTACCGATGAGCGAAAGCATCTGCGGCACGTATTCGGTCGCGCGCGGCTCGACATCGGGCGGCTCAATGCCGAGCTTGGCGATGTCAGCGTGCATCGCCGCGATCATCTCGTCGGTCAACGCGCGGATCGTGATACCGCGATCCAGTGCACGGCGGATGATCTTGTCGTCGATGTCGGTGATGTTGCGCACGTAGGTGACGCGGTAGCCGCTGGCGCGCAGCCAGCGCTGCACCACGTCAAACGCCATCATCATGCGGGCATGGCCGATGTGGCACAGGTCGTAGATGGTCATGCCGCAGACGTACATGCGCACATGGCCAGGTTCGATCGGGGAAAACTCTTCCAGGGCACGCGAGAGCGTGTTGTAGATGCGCAGACTCATGGGGATGGCGGTACGAAACAGGCGGGCAGAAGAGGGGCGAAGCATCGGGCGGGCGATGCGGACCCTGCGGGGCACATGCACGCAAGCACCGCGCCCGGAGTGACCCAAAGGCCACTTTGGCGGCGGTGTGCCGCTCTCTGGCAGCGTACCGTCATGACCACCCTCTCAGCTACAATCCGCCGCAGTATAAGCGCCTGCCCGGCCTCCCGCTGATCACTTCACGGACCTTCATGACATCCTCCCGCCGCACCCTCACCCCCCTTGTGCGTCTCGCGCGTCTCGTGGCTTTTTCTGCGCTGCTGGGCGCAGCGGCCGTGCATGCGGCGGACTATTCTGACATCACCGTTTTGCTCAAGAGCGGCAAGGCAGCCGATGCGCTGGCGAAGGCCGACCAGCGGCTTGCAAGCGCGCCCAAAGACCCGCAATTGCGCTTTTTGCGTGGTGTCGCGCAGGCCGATTCGGGCAAGCCCAACGACGCCATCGCCACCTTCACCCAGCTGACGCAGGAATACCCCGAACTGCCCGAGCCCTACAACAATCTGGCGGTGCTGTACGCTGGCCAGAATCAGCTCGACAAAGCGCGCACCGCGCTGGAGATGGCCATCCGCACCAACCCCAGCTACGCCACTGCCCACGAGAACATGGGTGACATCTATGCCAAGTTGGCTGCGCAGGCCTACAACAAGGCGCTGCAGCTGGATGCAACCAACAGCGCCGCACTCAATCCCAAGCTCGCGTTGATTCGTGAGCTGTTTGCACCGGGCCGCGCGCCCGGCGTGCCCACGCGCACCGCAACTGCGCCTGCTGCAGCCGCCGCGACGCGTGCGCCAGCAGCGCCAGCGGCTGCAAGTGCACCGCCCGCCACACCACCTGCCGTCGCGGCTGCGCCTGTCGTGGCCCCAGCGCCCGCTGCCGCACCGAAGCCACCCGTCGCGGCACCTGTGACTCCGGTGGCCGAGGCTGCGCCAGCAGCAGCCCCAGTCCGCGCGCCTGCCGCCGAACCGGTGAGCGCGCCCGCAGCCCATTCCGAAAGTGCTTCGGGGGCGGACACCGCCGCCCAGCAGGACGTGGAATCGGCCGTCAAGGCCTGGGCAGCCGCCTGGTCGGCCCGCGACATGAAGAACTATTTGTCCTCCTACGGCAAACAGTTCGATCCGCCAGGCAGTCAAAGTCGCTCCGCCTGGGAGAAAGAGCGCGAGGCCCGCATCGTGGGCAAGAAGCAAATCAAGGTCACCATCACCGACCTGTCGGTGGACGTCAAAGGCGACAAGGCGACCGCGCGCTTCCACCAGGCGTACAGCGCCGACACGCTGAGTGTGGCCAGTCGCAAGACACTTGAGCTGGCACGCAGCCAGGGTCGCTGGGTCATCGTGCGCGAATCCACTGGCAGCTGATGCAGCAAGGCGTCTTCCTGCGGTGCACTCGCACCGCCGTCCTGCATTGAGCGCGCCAGGCAAACGCCGACCGCGCCCTTGGCCCGGCGCTGGTACCGCCTGGATGGCCACTGCGCTGCTGGTGATCGGTGCACTCACGGCGCTTCCCGGCTGGGCGCGTGAATCGCATCGTGCGGCGCCTAAAAAGACCGTTCACACCCAGCGAGCAGCGGCCAAAGCGCCGCGCGCGAGCTCGCAAAAGCGAACGCATACCGCCCCTGCAGTTCCTGTCGCAGCCGCCTCAACCGCAGCACCTTCAGCCGGTACCGATCAGGCCGAAACCCGGTTGATTCGCGTGTATCGGCTGACGGCCCAAGGCCGCGCCGACGAGGCCTTGGCTCAGGCACAGAGCCTTGCGCGTGATTTTCCGAACTTCCAACTCGCACAACTGGCACTGGGCGATTTGCTGGCTGCGCGCACGCGCCCGTTGACGCAGTTTGGCGACGTGGCGGCGCCCCCGCCCGAAGCAGCAACGGCATTGGCCGAATTGCGCCAGGAGTCGCGCCAGCGCGTGGCTGCCGAGCGCCTGCGCCCAGCAGCGGGCGCCATTCCGGCGGCCTTTATCGAAATCTCCGACCGCACGCGCCATGCCATCGCCGTAGACGCGTCGCGCTCGCGCCTGTATTTGTTTGAAAACGGCAAGCAGGGCTTGCGTCTGGTGGCCGACTACTACGCGTCGGTGGGCAAGCTCGGAACCGAAAAGGAATTCGAGGGCGACCAGCGCACACCGCTGGGCGTCTACTACATCACCAGCCGGCTCGACGCCAAGCAATTGGCCGACCTCTATGGTTCGGGCGCGCTGCCGCTCAACTACCCCAACGCGCTCGACCTGCGCCGAGGCAAGACCGGCAGCGGCATCTGGCTGCACGGCACGCCCAGCGCCCAGTTCTCGCGTGCGCCGCAGGCCACCGATGGCTGTGTGGCCATTGCCAACCCGGATCTGGAGCGCATTCTGAATACGGTTGAGCCGCGCAGCACGCCAGTGGTCATTGCCAGCCAGCTCCATTGGGTGACGCCCCAGGGCGTGGTCGGGGAGCGCCAGGAGTTCAACCAGGTGCTGGACGCCTGGAGCAAGGCCAAATCCGACGGCGACCTACAGCGCCTGCTGGGCTTTTACACCTATGATTTTCAGGGCATGCGCAGTCAGTCGATCACCGAGTGGCGCACCACACTGCAGGAAGACCTGCAGGCGCTGCGCGGCCGAACAGTGGTGCTCAAGGACAAATCCGCTTTGCACTGGCAAGACAGCAGCGAGACCATGGTGGTCACCTTTGCCGAAGTCCCCGCAGGCGCCCGCAGCGGCCCGGTCAAGCGCCAGTACTGGCGCCGCCAGGGCCAGCGCTGGCAGATATTTTTTGAAGGAGTGATAGGATGATTTCAAGAAGAAAGTTGGCTCTAGCGCTTAATGCGCTTGTGCTGACAGCTATGTTTTCCGTAGCGCCTCTGGCCTTGGCCCAAGAGGCTCCCAAAGTCAAGTTGGCCACATCCATGGGCGATATCGTGGTGCAGCTCAACCCGGAAAAGGCGTCCAAGACGGTCGCCAACTTCCTGCAGTACGTGCGCGAGAAGCACTACGACGGCACCATCTTCCACCGCGTGATTGATGGCTTCATGATTCAGGGCGGGGGTTTCACGCCCGACATGGCGCAAAAGCCGATGCACGCCCCCATCCCCCTCGAAGCCTCGAACGGCCTGAAGAACGACAAATACACCATCGCCATGGCACGCACCGGCGCCCCCGATTCGGCCACCGCGCAGTTCTTCATCAACGTGAAGGACAACGCCATGCTGAACGCCCCCCAGCCCGACGGCCACGGCTACGCGGTGTTTGGAAAGGTGGTGGAAGGTGCGGACGTGGTGGACAAGATCAAGGCCGTCGCCACCAGCAACAAGGGCCCGTACCAGAACGTGCCCAACACGCCTGTCACCATCAACTCGGCCACCGTGGTCGAATAAGCGCATTCGCGAAAGGAATTCCCATGAGCAACCCCCAAGTCGAACTCCACATTGCCGGCCACGGCGTCATCACCCTGGAACTTGACCAGGAAAAGGCGCCCAAGTCGGTGGCCAACTTCCTCTCTTACGTCAAGAAGGGCCACTACGACAACACCGTCTTTCACCGCGTGATTCCCGGCTTCATGGTGCAAGGTGGCGGCTTTGAACCCGGCATGACCCAGAAGCCCACCGATGCGACGATCGAGAACGAAGCACAAAACGGCCTGAAAAACGCCAACTACACCGTGGCCATGGCGCGCACCAACGACCCGCACTCGGCCAGCTCGCAGTTCTTCATCAATGTGGCCGACAACAATTTCCTGAACCACACCGCGCCCTCGGCCCAAGGCTGGGGCTACGCCGTATTTGGCAAAGTGGTAGGTGGCACCGATGTGGTCGACAAGATCAAGGCGGTTCCCACAGGTCGCAAGGGTTTCCATGACGACGTGCCCAAGGAAGATGTCGTGATCGAAAAAGCGGTCGCTCTCTGATCTGATTCACGCATCCCGCACGTGAATACGGCCGTGCCCCAGGCGCAGGAGCTTGTCGCTCCTTCGCACTGGCGCACGGTCGATTTCATTTCAGACCTGCACCTGCAGGCCAGCGAACCCGCCACCGTGGCCGCTTGGCAGAACTACCTGCGCACCACGCCGGCCGACGCGCTGTTCATCCTGGGCGATCTGTTCGAGGTCTGGGTGGGCGACGATGCACTGGACGAGCCTGGCAGCTTCGAAGCGCAGGCGTGCGCCCTGCTGCATGCCGCCAGCCAGCGACATGCGCTGTTCTTCATGCACGGCAACCGTGACTTCCTCATCGGCAAGCACTTCGCCCGGTGTACTGGCGCCACGCTGCTGCACGACCCCACTGTTCTGGTCTGGCACGACCAACGCCTGCTGCTGAGCCACGGCGACGCCCTGTGCCTGGATGATGTGGACTACCAGCGCTTTCGCATACAGGCGCGCAGCGCAGGGTGGCAACGGAACTTCCTGGTGCAGCCACTCGCAGAGCGGCGCGCGCAGGCGCGGGCCATGCGCGCGCAGAGCGAAGCGCGCAAGCAGGCCGCTGAAGCCTACGCCGACGTGGACGGCCCGTCCGCACTCGCCTGGTTGCAGGCCGCTGGCGCACACACTCTGGTGCATGGCCACACCCACCGCCCGGCTGAGCATGTGCTTGCGCCCGGCTTCCAGCGCCTGGTGCTCAGCGACTGGGATGCTACCGCCCAACCGCCGCGCCTGGAGCTGCTCCGTCTCTCCATTGCGGGCTCTTCGGTTCCGACGCTGGAACGGCTGCAGGCAATCACCCCGGGCACTTGACCCATTCCGATGAGCGGCAGCCTCCAAGCCGCATCACCAAAGCCGAGTCGCGCCCTTGCGGGGCACAAGCCGCCTCACGCACGCTGCACGGCCACCGATGACCGTTCGGCCATCCAGGCATCCAGGTGCGCCTGCGCCACCGGAGGACTGAACCAGTACCCCTGGAAGGCGCTACAGCCCAGGTCGGCCAGCAAGCCATGTTGTGCGGCCGTTTCAACCCCTTCTGCCATGGCCGGCAGGCCCAGACCACTTGCCAGAGCGATGACGGCACGCGCAATGGCCACATCGCTCTGGTTCGTCAAGATCTCCCGCACAAAGGTTCTGTCGATCTTGAGAAGATGGATCGGCAACTGCTTGAGGTAGGCCAGCGATGAATAACCCGTACCGAAGTCGTCCAGCGCACATCGCACACCCAACTGGTTGAGTGCACGCATCTTGTCAACCGTGCCGGCGACATCTGACACCAGGACGCTTTCCGTCAGCTCCAGTGTCAAGCGATGCGGCTGGACACCGGCACGTTGCAGCGCCTGAGCGACAAGATCCACAAACCGCTCCTCACGAAACTGGTGGGCACTGACATTGATGGCAATCGACACCTGCGCCAGATGCGGCACATCAGCCCAGTCGCGCAGATGCAGACATGCCCGCTCGAGCACCCAGTTGCCCAAGGGAATGATCAAACCCGAATCCTCTGCGATGGGAATGAACTCCATCGGTGGAATCGAACCGCGCGTTGGATGCGCCCAGCGCAACAAGGCCTCAACGCTGACAACGCTTCCGTCCGCCTGCACCTGCGGTTGAAAATGCAGCGCCAACTGGCCATTCTCCTTCTCGACGGCATGGCGCAGGTCGAACTCCAGCGCGGCCCTGGTGACGGCATTGGCGCTCATGGAGGGATCAAAGAAATGCAAGGTATTGCGACCCGCATCCTTGGAGTGGTACATGGCCAGATCGGCCTGCTTGAGCAACTCGTCCACCGAGGCGCTTTGGTCATTGAACAGGGCAATCCCGATGCTGGCGGTACAACGGTGTTCGTTCTCGCCCAACGGGTACGGCTGGCGCAACACTGCCAGAATTTTGTTCCCGATGAGTTCGCTTTGGCTTGCCGCCTGCTCCTTGTCTCCTTGCAGGTTGAGCAGCACCACGACAAACTCATCACCCCCCAATCGGGCCACGGTATCCCCCGCGCGCACCGAATCGCACAGACGGGTCGCCACTGTCTTCAGCAGCAGATCACCCTGGTCATGGCCTCGAATGTCATTGAGGGTTTTGAACTGGTCCAGGTCAATGAAGAACAATGCGCCCCAAGTTCGATTGCGTGCGCAGATATGGAGCGCCTGTTGCAGGCGATCAGTGAGCAAGCGACGGTTGGGCAACTGGGTCAGCGGATCAAAGAAGGCCAGATCGTGGATCAGTGCATCCGACTTCTTGCGCTCTGTAATATCCTGCGATACGCCCTCTGCAAGGAGCGGCAGCCCCTGCGCATCCCTCAGGTCTCGGCCTTGAGCCGCACCCAACGAGACTTGCCGCCTTGCACAATCCGGTGTTCGGAATCAAATACCGCGCCCTGCAGCGCGCCACGCCACTGCGCCTCCACCCTGTCGCGATCCTCGCGGTGCACACTCGCCAGATAGCCGTCGTGCGAGAACGTTGTGCCCAGTGGCAAGTTGAAAATACGACAGGCCTCCACTGAAAAGCGCAACGTGTCGTCGGCAAACGAATAGATCCAGCTGCCAATTTTGGCTACCGCCTGGGCGCGCTGCAATTCCGCTCCACGAGCCTCCAGAGAGATGGAACGCTCGGCCAGATCATCGCGAACACGATTGAGTTCAGCCAATTGCCGCGCATGAAACCGCACCAGGGACACGATCAGCCCGGCCGTCAAAAGGCACACCGCAATCTGGACGCTGGCATGCAATGCGGGATGCGTGGAAGGCGGAACCGGCAGGATTGCGCTCGATTGGGCCCAGGCAAAAACACCCACGGCCAGCGACGACAGCATGACAAAACACAGGGCCGCCCGCACGCTCATCAACCACCCGGCAATGAAAATGACCAACGGATACGCATAGACGACAGGGGTATTTACGCCGCCGTGGTAAATGGCAGTTGCCGTGATGGTCAGCCAAAACCCGACGCCGAGCAGGTTGATCGCAGACTGCACGCGGCCTTCGCGCACCATCAGCCAACTGGCGATCGCCAGGACCACCAGGCCCAATGAAGAAAGCATCCGGTACGTCTGGTCTGGGGCGATCAAAATCACAAGAACCAGAAACACCATGCCGCCCATCGCCAGCGCAATGATGGCCGCCTGCACAAATGCCTGCGCATTGCCCCATCTTTCTGCTGTCGATGCAGGGGCCACCTGTTCGGAGCACCTCCGTCCGAAGAGGCGCGTTCCGAGAAAATTCCGAGTCATACGATCATTCGAGATATCCCGATCCGCAATCTCCGCTACAAAGCAGACACCACCATCACAGCGTGCAGACCGACCCCAGGCAGCGCCTCAATGCTTCAGCGCAGCCCCTGCCGCTCGTTGGTCCCGGCATTAACAATATGCAACACATTATGTGCCCTCGATGGCCGGTGGACATCGAGGAATACGCGAAGAGATCGGCCCTGATTTCCCATCAGGCTTTGAGATGGTAGCCAAGACAGCTGCAAAGCCATTTGGTGCCGACGCAAGTGTTCATGGGTCGGTACCATGGACGGTGAAGAGGCGAAAAAATGCCCGAATTTGCATCACTGCCACCCCACCAGCGCAGAAGGTGCCACCAATGAAGCATGAGGGGTTTAAACCGCACAGACACATCGCAGCTTTCGGGTGCGGGCGCTTCGGCCCTGGGCTTGGAAAGGCTGCGGACGACCCCATGTGCGATGCACTCTGTCCATGGAGGGTGTGTCACCATGCCCCGAACTGCTGACCATGCCCCCCTTTCTTCAGCGGCTCTGGAGCCACGTCCGCACCGTTGTTGCCCCAGTGCCCGACATTTCTGCCGAGCTATGGCTCCAGACCTTGGCGCGCTACCCCTTTCTCGCCGCGCTGCCGCTCGCGCAGCAGGCCAAATTGCGCGCCCTGGCAGCGCAGTTTCTGGACGGCAAGGAATTTCACGGCGCCCACGGCCTGGTGGTCACCGACGCCATGGCCATCGACATTGCCGCGCAGGCCTGCCTGCCCCTGCTGCACTGGGGCGATCCGCAGGAGGCGCTTGCCTGCTACGACGACTTCGTCACCATCGTGGTGCACCCCGGCGAGGCCGTTGCACGGCGCGAAAGCACGGACGCCGCGGGCGTGGTGCACCAATACACCGAGGTTTTGGCCGGAGAAGCCATGGAGCGCGGGCCCGTCATGCTCAGTTGGCGCCACGTGGCCGAAGGGGGGCTGAGCGCAGATCATGGCAGCAACGTGGTGGTGCACGAATTCGTCCACAAGATCGACATGCAAAACGGCCACGCCAACGGTTGCCCACCCTTGCCGCGCGGTCTGCTGGGCACGCGTGGCCCGCGCGCGGCGCTGGCCGCCTGGCAGGCCGCGTGGAAGCCGGCCTATGCCGATTTTCGTGAAGCGGTGGTCAAGGCCGAACGCTTTGGCGCCGAGCGGCCCTGGCTGGACGCCTACGGCGCCACAGCACCGGCAGAGTTTTTTGCCGTGGCCTGCGAGGCCTATTTTGTGAATCGAGAGCGCTTTGCGCTGGAGTTTCCGTCGCTAATGCCGGCACTGGACGGGTTCTTCAAGCGCCCCGTGTGATGCCGGGCCTCCTCTGCAGACTTGGGGAGATCCTCAAGGCTTGGCCTTGGCCACCACACCGGTGGCCACCAGGGCCCGAAGCGCCTTCAGCCGCGCCTTTAACCGGCGCTCATTCACCAGCCCCACGCGCACCATGATTTTTTGCCCACTCGACAAGGCCTGCAACTGCGGGTCGGCAAACTCGTAGCGCACCCAGGGGCGGGCCGAACTCCATTCGCCCTTCACTTCGGTGAGCTGTACGCGCACCGGCGCAGCCGGCTCGGGTGCCGCAAGCAAGTGGTCAATGACCGCCACCACCCGGTCATTGAAGTAGCGCCCGGGGTAGCCAAGCTCTTCGTAGGCCTGCTGGAACAGCGGGTACAGGCGCGCGTACAACGCCACGGCGCGCTGCAAATCCACAGATTCCACCCATTGCACCACCGCGCTGTAGCGTGCTGCGTTGTCGGGCGCGATCTGCTGGCCCTGCGCTTCGCCCTGAACGGTGAAGCGACCGGGAGCGGGCTGCACCGGCCAGATGCCCGCCGGGGCGTGCGCGCGCGCCAGGTTGTCCACCGTGGCGACGGCGCGGCGCACCAGGCCATCGATTTGCAGGAAGCTCGCCACCTGGCGCTGGCCCAGCAGCTCGGTGATCGCCTGCGCAACGTAGTTGTCGGCGGCGGCCAGTGCCGGCAACGCCGCATCGGGCGGGGCCAGTGCATCGATCAGATTTTGCGGGCCCGAGGCAGGCGTGGATGCGGGTGCAGCCACCGGGGCTGCGGTGGGCGGCGCCGCGCTGACGGCAACAGGCTGCGCCCGGTTCTGCCACCACCACCAAACGCCCGCAGCTACCAGCACAAGGATGACCACCGCGGCGGCCATCCCCCAACCATGAGACTCCTGGGGCGGGCGCAAGGTCGTGCGTTCTTGTCCGGGCATGCGAAGGGTCCTTTCTGCAAGGCAGGTAACAAAGGCTGATTGGACCCCGAAAAGCCGCCCAGGTTCGTAACGGCCTGTTCAGTCTTCGCCTACCCCACCGCCTGGCGCGCCGCACGGGCCACATTCTGTGCATCGACGCCAAAGAATTCCCTCAGCGCAGCACGCGTGTCGCTGCGGCCAAAGCCGTCGGTGCCCAAGGTGATGTAACGGCGACCCGCAGGCACCCAAGCGCGCACGCTCTCGGGCACCGCGCGCACATAGTCGGTGGCGGCAATCACCGGGCCGCTGGTTGCCTCCAGTTGCTGCGCAAGCCAGGGCACGCCGGGTTCTGCTTCGCCTGCCAGAGCGCGCCGCTCGCAGGCTTGGCCATTGCGTGCCAGTTCGCTCCAGCTCGTGACGCTCAGCACCGTCACCTCCATGCCCTCTGCGGCCAGCAGCTCGGCCGCCTTGACCACCTCGGTCAGGATTGCGCCGGAGCCCAGGAGCGTGACATTTTTACAGAAAATAGGCCTCTCGCGCTTATCTGGTATGCGCTTCCAGCTATTGAATATATAGCAACCACGCAAAACACCCTCTGCCGCCCCTTCGGGCAAGTCAGGCTGAGCGTAGTTCTCGTTCATCAGCGTGACGTAGTAGAAAACGTCGCGCTGCTCGGTCACCATCTCGCGCATGCCGGCATCGACGATGACGGCCATCTCGCCCGCATAGGCCGGGTCGTAGGCTTTGCAGTTGGGAATGGTGGCCGCCACCACGTGGCTGGTGCCATCCTGGTGCTGCAGACCCTCACCGCCCAGCGTGGTACGGCCCGAGGTGGCGCCCAGCAGGAAGCCGCGTGCGCGCTGGTCGGCAGCGGCCCAGATGGCGTCGCCCACGCGCTGGAAGCCGAACATGGAGTAGTAGATGTAGAACGGCAGCATGGCCAGGCCGTGCACGCTGTAGCTCGTCGCCGCTGCCGTCCAGCTGGCAATCGCTCCGGCCTCGCTGATGCCTTCTTCGAGAATTTGTCCGTCCAGCGCTTCGCGGTAGGCGAGTACCGAGCCGATGTCCTCGGGCGCGTAGCGCTGGCCCACGCTGCTGTAGATGCCAATCTGTTTGAACAGGTTGGCCATGCCAAAGGTGCGCGCCTCGTCGGCCACGATGGGCACGATGCGCGGTCCGAGCGTTGCGTCTTTCAGCAGACCCGTCAGCATGCGCACGAAGGCCATGGTGGTGCTCATCTCTTTGCCAGCGGCCTGCAGCGCGAACTGGGCGTAGCTGGCGATGGGCGGTACGGGCAGTGCCTCGCACACTGTTTCGCGGCGCGGCAGGTAGCCACCGAGCTGCTGGCGGTGGCTGCGCAGGTACTGCATCTCGGCACTGTCCTCGGCGGGCTTGTAGAAGGCCAGACTGGTGGCCTGCTCGTCACTCAAAGGCAGGTTGAAGCGGTTGCGAAATTCAATCAGGTCCCCACCGTCGAGCTTCTTCTGGCTGTGCGTGGTCATCTTGCCCTGGCCGGCCGTACCCATGCCGTAGCCCTTTTTGGTGTGGGCGAGGATGACGGTGGGCTGGCCCTTGTGCGCGGCGGCGGCGGCGTAGGCGGCGTGGATTTTCACCAGGTCGTGCCCACCGCGCTTCAAGCGGTCGATCTGCTCGTCTGTCATGCCCTGGGCCAGCGCGGCCAGCTCGGGGTTCTGCCCAAAGAAGTTGTCGCGGTTGAAGCGCCCGTCCTTGGCGGCAAAAGTTTGCATCTGGCCGTCCACGGTGCCCTCCAGCGCCCGCGCGAGCGCCCCGGTCAGGTCGCGGGCAAACAGGCCGTCCCAATCGCTGCCCCAGACGAGTTTGATGACGTTCCAGCCCGCACCGGCAAACAAACGCTCCAACTCGTCGATGATGCGGCCGTTGCCGCGCACCGGGCCGTCGAGGCGCTGCAGGTTGCAGTTGACCACCCAGACCAGGTTGTCCAGCCCTTCGCGCGAGGCGAGGGTGAGTGCGCTGGTGCTCTCGGGCTCGTCCATTTCGCCGTCGCCAAAAACGCCCCACACGCGCCGCATCGCGGTGCGTCCTTCTGTGTCATTGCGGCCGGAGCAGTCAAGCAGGTTGCGGTGCGTGAGGTAGCGCATGAAGCGCGCGTGGTAGATGCTGCTGATCGGCCCGATGCCCATCGAGCCCGTTGGGAACTGCCAGAAGTCGGGCATCAGCCACGGGTGCGGGTAGCTCGACAGGCCGCGCGCACCTGCGGCCGGTGCCGTCAGCTCCTGGCGAAAGTGCATCAAATCCTGCTCAGAGAGCTTGCCTTCGAGGAAGGCGCGCGCATACACCCCCGGCGCGCTGTGCGGCTGGAAGAACACCAGATCGCCCCGGTGTTGCCCCTCGCCCAGGCCTTCACGGGCACGGAAGCAGTGGTTGAAGCCGCTCTCAAACAAGTCAGCCGCGCTGGCGTAGCTGGCGATGTGGCCGCCCAGCTCGCCATAGGCCTGGTTGGCGCGCACCACCATGGCCAGCGCGTTCCAGCGGATGATGGAGCCCAGCCGCTCTTCGATGGCCAGGTCGCCCGGGAACACGCCCTGCTCCGCGACGCCCACCGTATTCACGTACGGCGTGTTCCAACCCGGCTGCCAGCCCACGCGCTGCGAGCGCGCCAGGCGCGCGAGTTCCTGCAGCATGTGGCGGGCGCGCTCTGGGCCTTGGGTGGCCACCAGAGCCAGAAAGGCATCGCGCCACTCTGCCGTTTCTTCAGGGTCGGCATCAAGAGCGTCGGAGGCTTGCAGCATGGCGTGGGGCGTAAGGGCGTTCATGGCTTGGACTCTAGGCAATTAACGGAAAAATGTGGTGCTGATTGCGCTGCGACACGAAACATGAACGGCACAATACGCTGTAAAAAATTACTTTTAAAGCATATGAAGCTGGACGCCGTCGATTTGCGCATCCTGCACGAGCTGCAGGCCGATGGCTCGCTCTCGAACGTGGAGCTGGCGCGGCGCGTGCACCTCTCGCCTTCGCCCTGTCTGGCGCGCGTCAAGGCACTCGAAACCGCCGGTGTCATCAGCCGCTATGTGGCGCTGGCCAATGCAGCGGCGCTGGGCCTGGGGCTCAACGTCTTCATCAGCATCAGCCTCAAGGCGCAGAACAAGGCGGCGCTCGCCGACTTCGAGCACCGCATTGCCGAGCAGGACGAGGTCATGGAGTGCTACCTGATGACCGGCGACAGCGACTACCTGATCCGCGTGGCGGTGGCCGACATGGCGGCGCTGGAGCGCTTCATCCTGGAGCAGCTCTCGCCGATTCCGGGCATCGAAAAGATCCGATCCAGCTTTGCCCTCAAGCAGGTTCGCTACAAGACAGCGCTGCCGCTGACAGCGCTGGTGCCTGCGGTGCGCGGCTGAGGAGGCCCGCATGCGCCAGGTCCAGCGCCTGGCCGATATCAGCCAGCAAATCCTGCACATCCTCCAGCCCCACCGACATGCGCACCAGGCCTTCGGAAATGCCGTGCGCTGCGCGCTCTTCGGGCGTGTAGGTCGAGTGCGTCATGCTGGCCGGATGCTGCGCCAAGGTTTCGGCATCGCCCAGGCTCACGGCGCGGGTGACGAGTTGCAGCGCGTCCATAAAGCACACGCCAGCCTCCAGCCCGCCTTGCAGTTCAAAGGCAATCATGCCGCCCATCTGGCGCATCTGCTGCTTGGCAAGAGCGTGCTGCGGGAAGCTGGGCAGACCAGGGTAATGCACCGCAGCCGTGGCAGGGTGAGCGGCAATGAATTCGGCCACCATTTGTGCGCTCTGGCAGTGCCGGTCCATGCGCAGCACCAGGGTTTTCAGGCCGCGCATCACCAGGTGAGCGTCTTGCGCCGACATGACCGCACCGGTCATGTCTTTGAGGCCGTACAGGCGCACGCGCTGGGCCAGCTCAGCGTCTGCAAAGATGGCGGCGCCGGCCGTCAGGTCGCCGTGGCCGCCCAGGTATTTGGTCATGGAGTGCACGCTCACATCTGCGCCCAGCAGCAGGGGCTGCTGCAGGTAGGGCGTGCAGTAGGTGTTGTCCACCACCACTTTCGCGCCGCTTGCGTGGGCCAGCGCCGAGACGGCCGCGATGTCCACCAGGCGCATGTTGGGGTTGGCGGGCGATTCAAGGTAGACCACGCGCGTCTTGTCGCTGAGGGCTGCCGCCACATTGGCCGGGTCGGTCATGTCCACATGGCGCACGCTGATGCCAAAGCGCGCCAGCCCATGGTGCAGGAACGAAAACGTGCAACCGTAGAGCGTCATGTCGGCCAGAACTTCGTCGCCCGGCTCCAGCATGGACCACAGCGTGGCCGTGATGGCGCCCATGCCCGAACCAAACACCACCGCGCCCACGCCTTGCTCCAGGCTGGCCAGTCGCCCTTCGAGCAGCGCCAGCGTGGGGTTGGCAATGCGGGTGTAGAAGTAACCGCTTTCTTCGCCGGTAAAGCAGCGTGCGCCGTAGCCCACATCGGGAAAGGCAAAGGTGGCCGAGGTGTAGATCGGCGGCACCAGCGCGCCCTGGTGGTCGGCCGGGTTGTAGCCGTGGTGGATGGCGCGGGTGCTGAAGCCGCCGGTGTGCGTGTTTGCCTTGCCCATGGGGTGTCTCCTGAAATAGCGTGTGTGGTGACTGAATTCTTTGCCAAATCACTGGGCAAAAATTCGCTATCTGGCCCACGCAAAGACGCTATATTGGAAATATTCACCCTGTTCTATAATTTCAAAGGCAATTTATGCTCCACACCGCCACCACGCTGGACGCCGTGGACCGCAGCCTGCTCGAAGCGCTGCAAAAAGACGGCCGCGCCACCGTGGGCGAGCTGGCCGAGCGCGTCTCGCTTTCCACCTCGCCCTGCTGGCGGCGCGTGCGGCAACTGGAGGAATCGGGCGTCATCAGCGGCTACCACGCACACCTGAACCGCCACCGCGTGGGCTACGGCGTGCTGGGCTTTGTGCACCTGGGCCTGCACAACCACACGGCCGAGGTGACGGCGGCGTTCGAGCGCGAGGTGCTGGCGCTGCCGCAGGTGCTGTCGTGCCACAACCTCTCGGGCCGCTACGACTACCAGATCGAGCTGGTGGCGCCCGACCTGGAAACCTTTGCCGAATATGTGCGCACGCGCATCCGCAGCCTGCCGGGGGTGCGCGAAATATCCACCAGCTTTTCGCTCAAGGAAGTCAAGCGCACCGTGGCGCTGCCGGTGGCTCCCTAAAACGCGTTCGGCGTGGTGCTCAAGGCTTCGAGCCAAGTCAGCGTGGCTGCCAGCTCGGAGGGGCGGATTTCGTGCTCACTGGGGAACTCGCGGTAAGTGAAGGCCAGCGGCAACGGTGCCACGTGGTGGGCAATGGCCTGCGCATGCGCCAGCGGGATCACCCCATCGTGCGTGCCATGGCTGACCCACAGGGCCCGTCCGCGGAAAGCGTCGGCCGGGGCGAGTGCCGCCAGCGGCTGGTCTAGCAAGCGCCCATGCCAGACGATGGCGGCACGCATCAGCGCGGGTTGCGTCAGCAGCAGGCCCAGCGCCATGGCGCCCCCCTGGCTGAAACCGGCCACCACGGTGCGCTCGGGCGGAATGCCCAGCTGCTCCGAAGCAGCCGCCAAGGTCTGCGCCAGCAGGGCGCGGCTGGCCGCCTCTTGCGCCTCATCAATCGTGCGTACGCCGCCTGGCTCAATCGAATAGTCGAACCAGGCGAACGCGCCCGGCCCCATGCGGTAGGGCGCGCGCAGGCTCAGCACGTAGTAGCGTTCGGGCAACTGCGCGCAGAGCGAATACAGGTCCTGCTCGTTGCTGCCTACCCCATGCAGCAGCACCAGCAGCCAGGGCTGCGGCACACTGGGCAAGGCAGGGCGCTTCAAAAATGTGAGCGGTAAATCAAGCATAGATAAGCGCCAGAGGCAGTTTTAACCAAAAATCTGCAACCCCCATAGCTCAGGCTTGCGGCTGCAGTTCGAATGCGTCCATCGCCAGCATGCTGTACATCACCTCGCGACTCAAGTAGTTGGCGTGCAAATCTTTGCCGGCAGCACCCAGCGCAAAGAACAGCGGCAGGAAATGGTCCTCCGTCGGGTGGGCGCGCGCGGCCTGCGGGGCCTGGCGGCGGTAGTCCAGCAGGGCCGCCACGTCGCCACGCGCCAGCGCCGCCTCGATCCAGCGGCTGAACGCCACAACGTAGGGTGCAGGTTCCCGCGCGCCGCCAAAAAACTCGCCCAAGTTGTGCGTCATGCTGCCCGAGCCGACGACGAGCACGCCTTCGCTGCGCAGGCTTTGCACGGCAGCGCCCAGCGCATAGACCTCGGCCGGGCCAGCGTGCTCTGGCAAAGCGATTTGCACCACGGGCACATCGGCCTGCGGAAACAGGTGCATGAGCGGCACCCAGGCGCCATGGTCGAACGGCCGTTTGGCATCGCCCTCGGCCTCGATGCCGGCCTGTTGCAGCAATGCAAGCACTTCGCCCGCCAGCGCAGGCGAGCCGGGTGCCGGGTATTGCAACTGGTACAGCGCGGGCGGAAAACCGCCGAAATCGTGCCACGTGGCCGGCTGCGCATCGGTGCCGACGCGCGCGCCCGGTGCCATCCAGTGCGGCGACATGATGAGCACGCCGCGCAGGCTTGGGTACTGCGTGCGCAGCGCCGCACCCCAGCGTGTCAAGGCCGGGCCGGTCTCGCCCGCATCCAGCGCAAACAGCGGCGCGCCGTGGGACACATACAGTGCGGGAAGGCTGCTGCGGGGCAGGGAAATGTCTTGGGAAGAAGTGGACATGGTGGGCTTTCAAAGCAGCCTCCCACTTTAGACCTCTGCTGCCGCCCGACAAGCCCCACGCCAGCAGATACAGCGTTGCACAGGCGGTACCAGTACCCCGCCGCCACGCCAGCCGGTACGTCAATCGCGCACCGGGCCGCGCAGCGCCTTGGTATCGCTGCGCTGGCTCTTGCCCTCCAGGCGGCGCATCTTGGCCCCGTAGGTCGGCTTGGTGGCGCGGCGGGCTTTTGGCGGCACGGCAACGCTGTTGACCAGGGCATTCAAGCGCGCCAGCGCATCAGCGCGGTTTTGCAGCTGGGTGCGAAACTGCTGCGCCTTGATCACCACCACGCCTTCATCGGTGATGCGCGCATCGCGCAGGCACAGCAGGCGCTCTCGCACGTCTTCTGGCAGCGACGATGCCTGCACATCAAAACGCAGATGCACGGCGCTCGACACCTTGTTCACGTTCTGCCCGCCCGCCCCTTGCGCGCGAATGGCAGATATCTCCACCTCAGTCTCTGGAACAGCGATCAGCGGCGCAGCGTCTGCCATGCGGAAGTCTTTTCAGGCCTGCGTCTGCATGCGCGCCAGCGCTTGAATGGCCAAGGGGTAGCCATCCACGCCCAGGCCGCAGATCACGGCGCGCGCCACCGGCGAAATGGTGGAATGGTGGCGAAACGCTTCGCGCGCAAATACATTGCTGATGTGCAGCTCGATGAGCGGCACACCCGTGCCCTTGATGGCGTCGTGCAGCGCAATGCTGGTGTGGGTGTAGGCGCCGGCGTTCAGCACCACACCGGCCAGTTCGCCCTGCTGGTGCAGGCGCCCGGCCTCGTGCAGCCAGTCGAGCAGCGCGCCCTCGTGGTTGCTCTGGTGAAACCGCAGCGCGAAGCCGGCCTTTTCGCAGGCCGCTGCGCACAGAGCCTCGACATCAGCGAGCGTGTGGCGCCCATAAACCGCCGGCTCGCGCGTGCCAAGCAGGTTGAGGTTGGGGCCGTTGAGAACGAAAAGAGTGGACACAAATGCGCTTTCAGGCTGGGTGCGGCCGGCTCTGCTGTAGGCAAACCGACGCGCAAGCGGACGAAGCGCAAATTATGCGGCGCGCCCGGCCCCATGGGGAGCCCTGCGCGCCGCTACACGACATCAGTCGCGGTCGCGCCCATGGCGGCGGTGGCCATGGCCGCGGTAGTCGTCGCGGTCACGGTAGTAGCCGCGGTCACGGTAGTAATACGCGGGCGGTGGCGAATACACCACCGGCGGGGAGTAGTACACCGGGCGCGGCGGAGCGTAGTACGTCGGGGGCGGTGCGTAATACACCGGGGCCGGGGCGCTGTACCCATAGGCCGGGTAGCCGTTGCTGGCCCCCACCACCACGCCCGGAACGCCAATACCCACGGACCAGTTCACGTTGTCGCGCGCCTGCGCTACACCGGCCGAGGCCGCCAGCGCAAACCCGATACCGACCACGGCGAGCTTACTGAAAACGGTCTTGAACATATGCATCTCCTGGTTAAACAGATTGGCTGCCATTGCCAGCCCTTAGACGCTTTAACGCGCCACATGCCTGAAAGGATGGCACGAAAGCACGTCTAAAGTGTGTCTGTGCGTACAACTGCTTGTTTCCATGCGTAAAACCGCACGAATGCGCCGCCTAAAATGCCCGGTATGACCGCCACCGCCCCCGCATCCACGCCCGCCGCAAATGCTGCGGACGCCACCAAAACCAGCAATTTCCTGCGCCAGATTATCGAGAGCGACCTGGAAAAAGGCAGCTACGCCAGCCGCCGCTGGGCCGGCAGCCCCGGCGACGCCGCGCACCAGGCCGCAGGCGCGCCCGACCCAGCCAAAATCCGCACCCGCTTCCCGCCCGAGCCCAACGGCTACCTGCACATTGGCCACGCCAAAAGCATCTGCATCAACTTCGGCCTGGCACGCGATTACAAAGGCGTGTGCCACTTGCGCTTTGACGACACCAACCCGGAAAAGGAAGACACCGAGTACGTCAACAGCATTGTCGAATCAGTGAAATGGCTGGGTTTTGACTGGAGCCAGCCGGGCAACGACAAACCCTACCAGGCCAGCGACTACTTCGACTTCATGTACCGCGCGGCCGAGTACTTGATCGAAGCCGGCTACGCCTATGTCGACGAACAAACGGCCGAGCAGATGCGCCTCAGCCGGGGCGACTTCGGCAAACCCGGCGTGGACAGCCCCTTTCGCAGCCGCACCCCGGCAGAAAACCTGGCGCGCTTTCGTGAAATGCAGGGTGGCCAGCACGAAGACGGCAGCATGGTGCTGCGCGCCAAGATCGACATGGCCAGCGCCAACATCAACCTGCGCGACCCGGCCATCTACCGCATCCGCCGCGCCACGCACCACCACACGGGCGACAAGTGGTGCATCTACCCGATGTACACCTTCGCGCACCCGATTGAAGACGCGTTGGAGCAAATCACCCACAGCCTGTGCACGCTCGAATTTGAAGACCAGCGCCCCTTCTACGACTGGCTGCTGGAGCGTTTGATCGAGGGAAAACTGCTCAGCGCCCCGCCACCGCGCCAGTACGAGTTCGCCCGCCTGAACCTCACCTACGTCATCACCAGCAAGAGGAAACTCGCCCAACTGGTGTACGACCACAAGGTCAACGGCTGGGACGACCCACGCATGCCAACAATAGTCGGCCTGCGCCGGCGCGGCTACACACCTGCCTCCATCCAGACCTTTGCCGAACGCATTGGCGTCACCAAATCCGACAGCTGGATCGACTACGCCACGCTCGAAGGGTGCCTGCGCGAAGACCTGGAGCTAAAAGCCCACCGCGGCATGGCCGTGCTCAACCCCGTCAAACTCGTGCTCACCAACTGGGACGAAGCCTTCGGCGCCGGCCACCTGGAGCCCTGCACCCAGCCCGCCCTGCCCCACCCGCCCGAGGGAGTCGAATCGCCCACACGCCACTTCACCATCGGCAAAGAGGTGTGGATCGATCGCACAGACTACGAAGAAGTGCCGCCCAAGGGCTACAAGCGCTTGTTCCCAGGTAACAAGGTGCGCCTCAAGGGCGGCTACGTCATTGAATGCACCGGCGCCAACAAAGACGCCGACGGCCACATCACCGAAGTGCTCGCCACCGTCCTCCCCGGCACCAAAAGCGGCACCCCCGGCGCCGACAGCGTGAAAGCCAAGGCGGCCATCACCTGGGTGGGCGTGGCGGATGGTGTGCAAGCCGAAGTGCGCATGTACGACCGGCTGTTTCTAGACGCGCAGCCGGATGCGGGCGGCAAGGACTTCATTGAGAGCCTGAACCCGGACAGCCTGAAGGTGGTAACGGCCATCGTGGAGCCGTCATTGGCGCAAGGCAAGCCGGACGACAAGTTTCAGTTTGAGCGGCACGGGTACTTTGTGGCGGATCGGGGGGATCACGTGCAGGGCAGCAAGCCAGTGTTTAACTTGGCGGTGGGGCTGAAGGACAGTTGGGGCAAGTAGGCTCCACAAGAAAATCGGCAACGCCATGTTCTACCTCGACCTCTTCGCCGCACTGCACCGCCACGAGGTCGAATATGTGCTGATCGGCGGGCTGGTGGCGGCGTTACCGTTGTCCTAGCCACCATTGACGACCTGATCGCCCTCAAGCAAAGTGCAGGCAGACCCATCGACTTGTCAGACATCGAACACCTGCACCGCATCAACAAGCCCGGCGCAATCCCACCATGACGAACCCTTCAGCCCCGGCCAACACCGCCAACGCAGATATCCAGCAGCGGCAGCTCTCGGCCCGCGATCAGCGCACCTATCTGGTCAGCGACGAACGCCTGCGCGCTTTTGGCCAACTTAGCCTCCTTCAGAGATTGCAATGGGTGGAGCAGTGTTCGAGTTTTGTGCGTTTGGCGCAAGCGGCGAAACAGGCGCAAGGGGTGGTTCCTGCTGGCCATTGAATACAGAAGATGCACCATGGGAATTTTGGCAGCGGCAACATCACCGAAGTGCTCGCCACCGTCATCCCCGGCACCAAGAGCGGCACCCCCGGCGCCGACAGCGTGAAGGTCAAAGCTGTCATCACCTGGGTGGGCGTGGCGGATGGCGTAAAGGCCGAAGTGCGCATGTACGACCGGCTGTTTCTGGATGCGCAGCGGCATGCGGGCGGCAAGGACCTTATCGAGAGCCTGAACCCGGACAGCATGAAGGTGGTCACGGCCATCGTGGCGCCCTCTTTGGTGCGGGCCGATCCGGATGACAAGTTTCAGTTTGAGCGGCATGCGTACTTTGTGGCAGATCTGGTGGATCACGTGCAAGGGAGCAAGCCGGTGTTTAACTTGGCGGTGGGGTTGAAGGACAGTTGGGGTAAGTAATTCCACCACGTGCGATTTAAAAGGAGACCGAGTGATTACGACACTTCAACTTGAAAATTGGAAGAGCTACGAACGGTCTTCTTTGCATGTCGATCCTTTGACCATACTCATTGGCACGAATGCCAGCGGCAAATCAAACGCCCTAGATGCGTTTATTCTCTTAAACCGGATAGCGTCGGGAGCAATGCTCACCTCTGCATTGCAGGGTGATGGTGCCCTCACTCCCATGCGCGGCGGCGTTGATTGGGCAGCGCAACGCCCGGGCTCAACATTTGCGATGGGAGTCATATGTCGTGCCGACGAATTGACGGACTATGAATATCGGATCGAATGCCGCGTTTCAGAAAACCGTTGTGACGTCATTGCGGAACAACTGTTTAGGAAAAAATATCGTACAAATAAGTCTGGGCAAAGGACGTCGGTCGCGGGAACTGTCAAACTTTTTAGAACAGATCCCTACATTGACGCTGCACCCAATATTGTTGCACGCCTTTACAACGAAAAACAAGGAACCCCCAGAACACTTGGTCGGTCACATTCAGTGTTATTTCAGCTAGTGGGCCAAAAACTAAGGCAAGAGATTCAGGATGGAGTTTATACGGTCGTTGAATCGCTGAAAGATATTTTTTATCTCGACCCCATACCATCACACATGCGCGCGTATTCACCTCTGGCCGAAAAATTGGATTCAGATGCGAAAAATATCGCCGGAGTTATCGCCGCGCTTCCTGAGGCGAAACAGAAAGACATTGAAGCCGTTTTAACCAAATATGCGAGCAAGCTTCCAGAACGAGACATTCGTAATGTCTATGCCGAAACAGTTGGAAAATTCAAGTCGGATGCCATGCTGTATTGTGAAGAAGATTGGCTTGAAGCGGGCGAATCTCATACTGTTGATGCGCGCGGTATGTCGGACGGAACACTGAGATTTCTCGCAATTCTCACCGCACTACTCACGCGACCAGAGAAAAGCCTTTTAGTTGTCGAGGAAATTGATAACGGATTGCATCCATCAAGAGCAAACATGTTACTTGATATGCTGAGAACAATTGGTAAACAACGTGGTGTTGACGTACTTGCAACAACCCACAATCCGGCATTACTGGATGCAATGGGCACAGAAATGTTGCCGTTTATCACAGTTGCGCATAGAGACAAGAAAACGGGGCATAGCGTTTTGGTTTTGCTAGAAGATATTAAGCAACTGCCAAAACTATTAGCGCAAGGCTCCATCGGGCGTTTGTCAAGTCGCGGATTGATTGAAAAGTCGCTTCAGCAATCATTCGATTTCACTGACCCTAATGAGGCGACAAATGTCTAGAAGAATCATTATTCTCGACACATCTATTCTCTGTTGTTGGCTCCGCGTTCCTGGTAAAGATACGGCTGGTGGGGCGCAAGACCATTGGGACTACGACCGAATTAATCAACTTCTCCAAGCTGAACGCGCGCGTGGCAGCCTTTTCGTACTACCAATTGCCAGCTTGATTGAGACGGGCAACCACATTTCCCAATGTAGAGGTGATCGATTTGGTTTGGCGACTTCGCTGACCAATCATTTGCAAAATACGATTGATGCATCTTCTCCGTGGACGGCATTCACGGAACAATCAACACTTTGGGAACCATCAAACCTTCAAGAGTTGGCGGCTACATGGCCCAACTTGGCAGTTGGAGGAACAAGCATCGGTGACGCGACTATTAAGCACGTAGCAGAACACTACTCGAGAGCTGGTTTTGAGGTAGAAATACTTACCGGCGATGAAGGGTTGAAAGCCTACGAAACCAAACGACCGAGCCAAGTTCCGAGGCGACGGACCTAACTGCCATTCAGATGGTCCGTATGCTCCGCCCCCAAACCATCCAAATCTTCCTCCCCGCCGGCGACCCGCGCGGCATGCGCGTGGCCGAGATCACGACGCGGATTGTTCGCGTCATCGAAGTGCCGCGCAGCCAGCTGACGGACTTCCTCAAGTTGCCCGAAGCGCAGCAGGTGCGCGTGTACTTTTTGATGGGCGACTTGTCAGAGGCCGGTTTGCCGCGGGCCTACATCGGCCAGTCTGGCAAGGTGGGCGCACGGCTGGTGCAGCACAACCAGAACAAAGACTTCTGGAACCGCGCGTTGGTGGTCATCTCGCTTACCAACAGCCTGACGCAAACGCACGCGCTGTTTCTGGAGTGGTTGGCTATTGCCGAGGCCACCAAGGCCGGGCGCTACAGCTTTGGGATGTCCTGCATAACTCCTCACGGCGCGTGGGAGCACGGCTCGGGCGGTCTGCGGCGTTGTGCTTCACAGCGAATAGCTACGGCTATTCGCTGCAAAACACGCCTTGCATCCCATCCCGATCCGCACTACACGCACTCGCGTAGAGTTATGCAGGACATCCCTCAAGAAAGGCAACGCGGGCTCGCAGCCCTACACCCCCGCGCCACTGCAGGCCGCAGACTGACTTTGCTGCATTGTTGATAGCTGGTTGCGCATATCCCACGTGCGCTAGCGGCTTGTTTGAGACATCAATTGGGTGCGCCGGTAAACTGTAGCACATGCGCCCGTCAGAAGCCCTCGCCTTGCACCGCAAGCAAATCCGCGAGATTGCCTTACGTCACCGCGTGAGCGACGTGCGAGTGTTCGGCTCGGCACTGCATGGCGACGACACCCCCGAGAGCGACCTGGACTTGCTGGTGGAGCCCACCGCGCAAACCACGCTGATGGACATTGGCGCCATACGGTTTGAACTCAAGCAGTTGCTGGGGATAGACGTGGACGTGCTCACTCCCAACAGCCTGCCCGCCAGCTTTCGCGAGCAGGTGCTGCGCGAGGCCATGGCCGTATGAGCCGGGCGCACCCGCTGCGGGTGGCAGACTATTTGCAGCACGTGCTGCAGGCTATTGGCAACATTCAGGACTACACGGCGGGGATGGATCTGGCCGCATTCATGGCAGACCGCAAAACCTGCGACGCCGTGATCCGCAATCTGGAAGTCATCGGTGAAGCCTGCAACAACATCACCAAGAACCATCCCGATTTCGCGCAAGGCAACACCACTGTGCCCTGGGGCTTTGCGTATGAGATGCGCAATGCCCTGGCCCACGGGTATTTCACCGTGGACCTTGGCATCGTCTGGCAAACCGTGCAGAACGATCTGCCGTCGCTACAAAAGCAAGTATCGGCGGTGCAAGCCAATTCAATCCGTTTTTGATAGCTGGTTGCGTATATCCAGCAAGCGTTAGAGGCCCATTTTTTCCCCATAAATTTGGTGCACCGGCAAACTGCAACCCATGCGCCACTCCCTCGCCCTGAGCCAACACCGCGATGCTGTTTGTCAAGCAGCGGCGCGTTATCGGGTGACGCATCCAAGGGTCTTTGGCTCCGCTTCGCGTGGCGACGATCAGGAGGGCAGCGATCTGGATCTGCTGGTGGACACATTGCTCGGCACCACACTTCTGTATCTGGGTGGCCTGCAAGACGAGCTGCAAGAGCTGCTGGGCGTATCGGTCGATGTGCTCACGCTGAAGGACTTGCCCATCAAGTTCCGTGACGTTGTAGCGCGCGAAGCCAAACCCCTATGAGCGAAAGCAGACTGCCGGACTACCTGGATCACATGCGGCAAGCCATTGGCGACGCGCAGTCTTTCGTGGACGGCAGGGCGCAGGCCGACTTCATGCAAGTCAAGCGCACCCAGCAAGCGGTGGTGATGAGCCTGATGTATTGGGCGAAGCGGCCACCAAGGTGATGGACCAGCACTCCGCCTTTGCGGCAGCGCACAGCCACATCCCTTGGCGCAGCATGCGCAGCATGCGCAACCGAATCGCCCACGGCTACTTCGATATCAATCTGGAGGTGGTGTGGTCCAACGCCATGAAAGCGATGGATTCATTCGCGGGGCAAGATGCCCTTTCTATTGAGATTTCTCTATCAGGCTGCGCAAGGCCGCGCCGCCGGTTGGCAGGTTAAAAAGCACCCCCACGGCCTGCACCTGCCAGTCTGCACTGCTGGTCACGCGTTGGAATCCGGTCATCACGCAATCGGTGCTGCGCACTTCTCCGGCGCCGGGCGGGTGTCGGGTGCGCCCAGCAGCGACTGGGTATAGACAGCCCCGCTCCCGCCAGGTGGTAGCGCTGCACGGCTTGCACCGTGTGCTGCAGGGGCGGGTTGTCGGCCGGCACCTCGCGGCGCTGGCCGATCTCGCGCGAGGCGGCTTGCAGTGGCGCCTGCGCTGCAAAGAAAGCGGTGCCCGGGATCGCCAGAATCGCCAGGCCCGTAACCCCCAGCACCAGGCTCTCGGCGCGCGTGAGGGGCGGGCGCACCCACCGCCCGGCCAGCAGGTGGCTGCCAAACCAAATCAGCGGCGCAACCGTGTACAGCGCGACGACAAAGATGCCCAGTGCCACAGGGCCGCCGACGGCCGCGCTGGCAACACCACCGCGGCCAGTGCAAAGAGCGCCGCCACGGCCGATACCAGACGCACGGTCAGCCAACTGCGCACACGCCCACTGCGCTTGAAGAACCTGCTTTCCAGCGAGAGCAGGACCAACACCAGCGCCAGCAAACCGGCAGCGCCGCGCCACCAGGTCTGCTGGTCTGCGAGCGGCATGCGCGCAAACGTGTCCAGTATGTGTTGCCATTCCATGCGAGTCCTTTCAGGCGCCCAGCCACACGCTACGTTGAACGGGGCCAGAATCCTGTCGACAGCGGAACCGGGTGTCAGCCTCCCTCCCCTGCAGCTAGCCTTTGTGCCCTCCAGCATTCTCGCCATCGTGGCCTACCATGTCTGCAGGGCCTGACGGTCCCAGCCTCTTTCTGAAAGGTCACATGCCATGAACGCACCCACCTCCCTGGTCGACGAACTGATGGCCCAGCTCCAAGGCGCCCCGCTGCAGCAGATGGCCCAGCAACTGGGCGCCAGCCCTGCGCAGACCGAAGACGCGGTGGGCGCGGCCCTGCCTTTGCTGCTGGGCAAGTTGGGCAGCAATGCAGCCGAGCCCCAGGGCGCCATGGACCTTTTCGGGGCACTGCAGCGCGACCACACTGGCGGCAACGATCTGGGGAGCCTGCTGGGCTCGCTGCTGGGTGGTGGCGGCGGTGCGGGCGGTGGCCAGCCGGATGGTGCGGCCATCCTCGGCCATATTTTTGGTGGCAGCCAGCAGCGCGCCGAGGCGGGCCTGGGCCAGGCCACAGGGCTGGGTGCCAATGCCGGGCAGTTGCTGCAAATGCTGGCACCCATCGTGATGTCGTTCCTCGCGCAGCGCATGAGCAGCGGCGGCATGAACGCCGGGGGTCTGGGCCAGGTGCTGGGCCAGGAGCACGCGCGCGTGCAGCAGCAAGGCGGGCTGGGGGGTGGCCTTCTGGGCAGCCTGCTCGACCAGGATGGCGACGGCCAGGTGGGGCTGAGTGACCTGCTCAAGATCGGCGGCGGGCTGCTGGGCGGGCGGCGCTGAGCCAGCATTTTGCTATCTTTTAAATAGCACATAGCGCTTGTTGGACAAGCGCTAGAGGCCAATTTCATTGAGAATTTCAGAGGGACCCGTTTCAATGTGATGCGGAGCCAAGGCGAAGCTCTCAATGGTTCGGTTCAGAACGATTTGCCGTGGCAGCTGAGTCCCATGGCGGCAGGTACTGGAGCCGTGGCGCAAAACACGCAATCTGGTGGATGCCCTGCCGCATCGCCTTCTTAAAATGCCGCAATGCCTTTCCCCACCCGCTGGCCGCTTCGGCTTGTCGCCCCACTTCTTTTGCTGGCCTGCGGCCTGGCAAATTCCCAAACCCCACCGAACGCCAGCGCTACGAGTGCGCCGGCCATTCGCGCGTCGGCCGTAGTCTCCCCGGGGGGTGCTGCGGCGGCGGCTGTGCCCAGCTCTGCGGGGAGCCCGCAGGACGTTGCGGCGCCCGCACCGGGCATCGCGCCAGTGGCCCCAGCGGTGCCGGCTGCGGCGCTGTCGCGCGACGCCCGGCGCATTTATGAACTCTCGCGCGACAAGCTGGTGCAGATCCGCACGCTGCTGCGCAACTCCAACACCCAGGCGTCCATCGGCTCGGGTTTCTTTGTGTCGGCCGACGGCTTGATCGTCACCAACTTCCATGTGGCGAGCCAGCTCGCACTGGAGCCTGAGCGCTACAGCGGCGCCTACGTCACCATTGATGGGCAGGAAGGCGCGGTCGAGCTGCTGGCGTTTGACGTTCAGCGCGACCTGGCCGTGCTGCGCGCCAAAAACCGCACGGCATCCGCGCCGGTGCTGGAGTTTCGCCCGGCAGCCGAGGCCATGGCCCAGGGTGAGCGCATCTACTCGCTCGGGAACCCCCTGGACATCGGTTTTGCGGTCACCGAAGGCACCTACAACGGCCTGGTGCGCCGCAGTTTTTATCCACGCATCTTCTTTGGCGGCGCGCTCAATCCCGGCATGAGCGGCGGGCCGGCAGTGGACGATGCAGGGCGGGTGCTGGGCGTCAACGTGGCCAAGCGGCTCGACGGCGAACAGGTGAGTTTTCTGATTCCGGCCGAATTCGCCCAGGCGCTGGTGCAGCGCGCCGCCCACGCCCAGGCAATCACCCAGCCGGCTTACGACGAAGTGACGCGGCAGTTGCAGGTGCACCAGAATCTGCTGACCGAGCGCTTCCTTCAAACCCCGTTTCAGGAGCAGCGCCACGGCAGATACCTGGTGCCGGTGCCGAACGACGCGCTGGCGCGCTGCTGGGGGTCCGGGCGCGACCCGGACTTTCACGCGCTGAACCTGGAACGCACCAAGTGCCAGGCCGATAGCGACGTGGTGGCCGGCGACTTCAACACAGGCACGGTGCGACTGAGCTACGAGGCCTACGACGCACCCACCCTGGGCGCCGCGCGTTTCGCCCGGACCTATTCGCAGAGCTTTGGCAACGAGCCGTTTCTCAAGCGTGGCAACCGCCGCCAGACGGCCGTCGAGTGCACCGAGCGCTATGTGGACCAGGGCAGCCTGCCGCTGCGCGCGGTCGTCTGCATGTCGGCCTACCGCAAACTGCCGGGGCTGTACGACATGACCGTGATGGCCGCGACCCTCAACCAATCGACGCAAGGGGTGCTGGCCCGCCTGGACGTGCGCGGAATCGCGTTCGACAACGGCCTGAAGCTGGCGGACCGCTATCTGCAGGCGTTTCGCTGGGAGGGCGCGCCATGATGCCGACCCTTGGACTGATGGAAGCCTTTGACCGCCACGGCGCGTTGCTGGCGCGCGCGCCCATCACGCGCTGGCCCATGACCGTGGGCCGGGGGCTGGACTGCGATCTGGTGCTGGACGACCCGTTCGTTGCGCCCCTGCACCTGCGCATCGACCGCGCGGTGGACGCGCCGCGCACGGTCAGCGTTGAAATATGCGAGACCCGCAACGGCGCCACACTGCACCGCAAGCACCATGGCAACGGCGAGCGCTTTGACTGGCCGGACGGCACGCCGCTGGAAATCGGCCGCACCCGCATTGCGCTGCGCCTGGCCGACACGGCCATCGCCGAAGAGCAAGCGCTGCCGCAGTTCCCGTGGCGCACGCTGGCCACCACGGTTGTGCTGGTGGCGCTGATGGTGGCCGCGGTCCTGGGCTCGTCATGGCTGGAGGCGAGCGAGGTTTCGAAGTACCTCAAATCGCTGCCCGGCTTGCTGCTGGGCCTGGTGGTGATGCTGGGCGCCTGGTCGGGCCTGTGGGCGATTGCGAACAAGGTGTTTGACGGCCGCCTGCAGTTCTGGCGCCACGTACGCATCGCCTGCGCCATGTACCTGGCGGCCGAAGCGATGCAGGTGGCTGCGAATCTGGCTGCCTTCGCTTTCTCGTGGGAAACGCTGTCGCGCTTTGCCTACCTGCTGATCTCCCTGGTACTGGCGACCGGCATCTATGCCCACCTGGCGGCTGTCCTGCCGCGCCGCCGCGCCGGCCTGGCATGGGCAGTGGGCGCCGTGGTGCTGTTGGGTGTGCCGGCGTGGCTTGGGGCGCAGTGGCTCGACCGCATGCGGCTGTCCAACGAGCTCTACATGAGCAGCCTTTTCCCGCCGAGCCTGCGGCTTGCCCCGGCCGTACCCATTTCGCAGTTTCTGCAGGAAACCGGATCCCTGCGCGGGCGACTCGATCGCCGGCTGCGCGGCGACGACCCTGGGGACGATGAGGAATAACCGCGCAGTGGGCGGTTCACGCAGGGCTACCTGCCCTGCGTGCAGACAAAGTCCACCCCCGCGCACACCGCCGCCACTTGCGCGGCAATGCACTGCTCGGGCGTGGCCCGGGGGCTGTCGGGGTAGACCTCGGTGGTGGTGGTGTAGCGCGCGCCGCTGATGCCGGCGCACAGGCCCAGGCTCTGCATGGCATAGCGAATGACGCCGTGGGCGGCCAGGGGTGAGCCGATGATGCCGTGGTCGGCGGCGCCCGGCGCAATGTGCGTGACGCGGGCCACCGCTTCGATGATCGCCTGCTGGAACGCGGGCTGCGGGTTGGCGCTGTCGTCTACCAGGTAGAAGCCGTCGGGAATGCTGCAGGGCTCCAAGGGCGTGCCATCGCGCGCAGCCACCGCCGGGCGGAACTCGGTTTTGTCGGTGTCGGTGGTTTCGTGCAGATCGAGGTGGGCGGCAAACTGGCCATGCAGGGGCGCCACCAGGCGCATCAGCGCGGCACATTCCTGCGCGGGGCTGCCCTCGCGGAACGCGCGGTTGGGGTCGATGGCGTCAAAGTTCCAGCGCTGGATGCGCTCGTACCCCCAGGGGCTGACGCATGGCACCACGAGCAGGTTCACCCGGCCGGCGTAGCCAGCGGCATGCGTTTGCAGAAAGCGCAGCGCGCCGTGCACGCCACTGGTCTCATAGCCATGCACACCGCCGGTGACCAACACGCTGGGCAGATCGCTCTGCCAATGGCGGCTGCGCAGGGCCATGAGGGAGAAGCGCTCTTGGGCGTGATGTTCATTGCCATAGCGCAGCTCGCCATAAGTCTGCACATCAAAGTGGCTGCGCAGCGCGTCGATGGCGGTGAGCACGTCGTCCGCATAGCTGCGCTGGCGCCTCTGGCGCGCACGCCACTGGGCACGCTCAGCGTCGCCCCAGGCTTGGCCGGGGGTGCCTATGGGATAGAAATGGGGAATCTGCATGGGCGTGCGGGGGATTGGGGAATTCGGTCGATGCAATGGGGCGCCACCCATTATTTCCCAGCACGCTGGCGCGTGATGCGGCGCGTGAGCTGCTCGACGAGCGGGCAATCGCCGAAAACCAGGCAGACAGCCAGCTGTGAAAGATTCAAAATTGATAGCTGCTGATGCTTACTACATAAGCGCTAGAGGCCTATTTGAACGAATAAATGGCCGCTACGATTACACTGCGCCGCATGCCCCGCCGCCGCCGCGCTCACCACCATGTCTATGTGGTCGAACTGCACCCGGACGTGCTGCTGGAGGCCAAGTTCCGCAAGAACAACCCGGGCTATATCGATGGCAAACCGTGCGTGTATGTGGGCATGACGGGCCTGGACCCCGATGTGCGCTTCGACAAGCACAAGGCCGGCATCCAGGCCAACCGCTACGTCACGCAGTACGGCCTGCGCCTGCTGCCAGACCTGTACGAAGGCTTCAACCCCATGGGCTACGAGGACGCCGTGGACAAGGAGATCGAGGTGGGGATCGACTTGCGCTCTGCGGGGTTTGGGGTGTGGCAGGCGTGAGGGCTGTGAGGGGCGTTGCGCTTTCGGCTTGGGATTTTGATCAAGCTGCCGCGTAGAGGCACCAGATTTGATAGCTGTCAGCGCTTTGTGGGTAAGCGTCGGGAGGCAATTTGACTCGATTTTTTCGGCTTGCCTGCGCCAGCCACTCGTCTGACGCCAACGCGCTCAATCGCCATCGTTATCGAGCGGTGGCCACTGCTGCGGCCGCACTTCACCGTTCGCGCCTTCGCCCACCTTCCCAGGCATGCGCGCACCGATGTGGGGTTGCGCCCGCTGGCGCGCCAAATCCACCTGCTTTTGCCGCTCGGCCAGGCCCGCCAGCGCTTGCGCGCTGCGCGTGCCGTGGCAGTAAGGGCAACTGATGCCGCGCACGAACAGCGTCGAGGCGATCTCGTCGGGCCCGAGCGGCCAACGGCATGAGCGGCACAGTTCATGGTGACCAGGCGCGAGGCCGTGGCCAACGGAGACACGCTCGTCGAAGACAAAACAATCGCCGTGCCAACGGCTGTGCTCGGCCGGCACGGTCTCCAGGTATTTGAGGATGCCGCCTTCGAGGTGGTACACCTCGTCGAAGCCCTGCGTGCGCAGGTAGGCGGTTGATTTTTCGCAGCGAATGCCGCCGGTGCAAAACATGGCCACGCGCGGCTTTTGGCCACCAGTGCCAGCGAGCGCACCGCCGGGCTGGGCTTCGCGCTCGACCCAACCGGGCAGTTCGGAGAACGTTTTGGTCAGCGGATCAATGGCGCCGTCGAAGCTGCCGATCTTCACTTCGTAGTCGTTGCGCACGTCGATCAGCACCACGTCGGGCTGGTCAATCAGCGCGTTCCAGTCGGCGGGTTTAACGTAGGTGCCGGCGTTTTGCGAGGGGTTGAGCCCCGGCACCCCCAGCGTGACGATTTCGCGTTTCGGCCGCACCTTCATCCGGTAAAAGGGCAGGACGTCGGCTATGGCTTCCTTGTGCTGCAGGCCCGCCAGACGGGGGTCGGCGCGCAGCCAGGCCAGCACCGCATGCACCCCCTCAGACGAACCGGCAATGGTGCCGTTGATACCTTCTTCTGCCAGCAGCAAGGTGCCTTTGACGCCGTGCGTATCGCAGCAGGCCTGCAGCGGCGCGACCCATGCGGCGCAATCGGGCAGATCGACGAATTGGTAGAGGGCGGCGGTGAGGTAATGGGGCATGGAACGGAAATCATAGCGAGGGCACCTGGGTGCCATCGCGCCGCCCGGCCCTGCGGGCCAAGCTTGCACGCTACAAAAATAACCCTCAAATAGTGCTTCAGCGCTTATGTATGAAGCGTAAGCAGCTATATTTTTTGATTACTCCACGGCGGCACCGGAACCCAGGCGGTTTCGCAAATCACTGCCACTCGGGTGCTGATACAAGCTGAGCCCGAACTCCGGAAGGATGGCCAGCAAGTGGTCAAAAATGTCGCCCTGCGTGGCCTCGTACACCAGCCAGGCGGTGCTGGCAGTGAAGCAATACAGCTCTAGCGGCACGCCCTCGGCGGTGGGTTGGAGCTGGCGCACCATCAGCGTCATGCCCTGGTGCACGCCGGGATGGGCGCGCAGATAGGCCAGCACGTAGGCGCGGAAGGTGCCGATGTTGGTCAGGTGGCGCTGGTTGGCCAGCAAGTCGCCGCGCTCGCCCAGCGTGGTGCGGGCTTCGGCGTTGGCGCGGTCGATCTCTGCGCGCTTGTTCTCCATGTATTCGTGCAGCACGGTAATGCCGGACAGGCGGGTGATATCGGCGGTATCCAGAAACCGGATGGAGCTGGCGTCAATCTGCAGCGTGCGCTTGATGCGCCGCCCGCCCGATTCGCTCATGCCGCGCCAGTTGCGGTAGCTCTCGCTCATCAGCCGCCAGGTAGGAATGGTGGTGATGGTCTTGTCCCAGTTCTGCACCTTGACGGTGTGCAGGGCGATGTCGATCACGTCACCATCGGCACCGACCTGGGGCATCTCGATCCAGTCGCCGATGCGCAGCATGTCGTTGGACGAAAGCTGCACGCCGGCAGTGAACGAGAGGATGGTGTCCTTGAAGACCAGCATCAGCACGGCTGACATCGCCCCCAGACCCGAGAGCACGATGAGCGGCGAGCGGTCCATCAGCACCGCCACAGCGACGATGCCGCCGGCCAACATCAGCATCAGCTTGCCCAGTTGCACGTAGCTCTTGATGGAGCGCACCTTGTGGACCGAAGCCTGGTCGCCCTTGTCGGCGCTGTATTTTTGCTGCAGTGTCAACAGCGCGTCGAGCATCGCCATCAGCGTGCGCACCGCCAGAATGGCGATGAACGCCATGGCCACGTTGCTGATCACCGTCGCCGCGGCAGGGTTGAGATGCGGCACCTGGTCCACGCCGCGCTGCACCACTACCCAGGGCAGCATGCGCCCCAAAAGTGCAAGCACTGCATCGTGCAGAAGGATTTCCGTAGGCCAGGCGCTTGCGCGCTGGCGCACACGGCGCAGCACAGGCTTCAACACCCACAGCGCCAGCAGGCGCAAAGCAATCGCCGCCAGCAACAGCACAGCCATGCCGAAGAGCGCCTGCATCCAGGGCTCAAGCGTGGCAAGGAACGCCAAAGGAGAAAAGTCGGTCAGGAGCACAAGAAATGTCGGATGGAGCCCATCGGGCGATGGGGACACCATAGGGCATTCGCGCGCCTCGACAGGAACCTGGCGGCCAAGGCCTGCTTGCAGGCCCTAAGCCGACGATTGCCGAAACGCCATCACCGCCTGGTTGCGCAGGGTGCGCAGCATGGCCAGCTCTTTCTCATCGACCACCAGGCTGCCCTGCTCTGCCTTGTCGGCATAGATCATGCCGAACGCACGCCCTTTTAGCAGCAACGGAAGGATCAGAAAAGTGGGGGCGTCGGCCGCCTTGCGGTACCAGTCGGGCAGACACTCCGCGATGCGCGGTGCGCTGGCGTCGCTGATCAGGGTGTCGGCCCCCTTGGCGCAGATGGTGGCAAACAGGTCGGGTGGGCCACTGACCTTGCCCATGGGCACGCGAAACTGCTTGACGACGCCCTCCACACCCATGCCCAGCCCAAAGCGCCCGGTGAGCATGTCGGACCTGGACTCGCGCATGCAGAACACGATGCGGTGAAAGTCCAGCGCGCGGAACATGGTCTCCAGAATCATGCGCAGTACGTCGCTGAGCTTGAATTCTTCCACCATCGCGTTGGTGATGTCCTGGATGCCGGCCGCCAAGGTTTGAGAGACTGGCTCTTTGCCCGGTGGATCTGAACCTAGCGAGACCGGCAGTTTTTGGGTGGCCTGCAGTTCCGTCGCTGCCAGGGCGTCCCCCCCGGTGGCAGTGGCCAGCGCGTGCTCTGGCGCAGCGTCCGCCCCCTGGAGCAACTGGGCGGCGCGCGAATTGGGGCGCACGTTGATGTCCATGGCCTGCGCCAGCTCGACGAGTTTTTTGCGGGCTGTCACCGTGGCCGCCTGCATTTCGTCCACGCTCAGCCCCAAGGATTTCTGATAGGTCTGGACGGCCTGGCTGAGGCGTGCCTGGACCTCGTCGGGATCGGCGTGCAGCATGGCATCGGCCATTTCATTGCCGGCGCGGGAACGCCAGCGCAAGCGCTCCAGTGCGTCGTCCGGAATGCGGCCAGGGGGCAAACCGGGGGGCCGCACGATGCAGCGCTGAATGCCCTCGGGCAGGCCCCAGGCCTTGGCAATTCCGAGCCCCAGCGCTTCGAAGCCGATGCCCAGGACGCGGCTGGAAGCCGCCTCTTCGCTAATGGGCTCGCGCGGCGAGGCCACCAGCTTGCGAATGCTGTCCGCTTCTTCCGGAAAGTAGAACTGCGAGAGCATGCGGCCCAGGTTCTGGAACAAGGCACCAATCAAGGCCTCTTCGCCTTCTTTGGCCGTACTGCCCAGCTGGGAGGCGATCGATCCGGCCATCAAGGCACGCAAGAATTCTTCCTTGAGCAGGTGCGCATTGCCCTTGTCCTGCATATGTTCCAGAAGCACGAGGCTCAGCGCCATGTTGCGAATGCCGTTGAAGCCCACCAGAACCACCGCGCGTGAGACCGTTCCGATGCTGTCGCCCCGGGCGTAGTGCGCGCTGTTGACCAGACGCAGCAGCTTGTTGGTCAACGCCACGTCCTTCAGGATTTCGTTGGTGACGCTGCTGATGCTTTCCGTATCGGAAGAAGCCATGCGCTGAATCTTGCCGATGGACTCCGAGAGCGCCGGAAAATCCGTCTTGTTGCGCATGCGGCGAAGCAGAAATTCAAGGGTGCTGTTCTGCTTGGCTCCGGCGGCAGCATCTTCCGAAGCTGCGTCCCGTTGCGCGCCTGACCATTTCAGCAAGGCGTCCAAAAAGGGCTGCGCGCCGGCATGGCGCTGGGCTGGGTCAAACGCCGTGGCGCGCAGCACAATGGCTCGCAGGGCATCGTCAAGAGCATCGAGCAGCGGCGCCGGCAGTTGCAGCGGTTCGGCAGCGGTCTGCTGCAGCACGTGCGCCACGTCGCGCCCCTCTCTTATGGGCCGGCCCCAAAGCAGCTCGGCGAGCAAGAGTCCAGCGCCGTAGACATCCATCAAGGGAGAGATCGCTTCGCCGCGCACCGCTTCGGGGGCCATGTAGCCGGGGCTGCCCGCAGCATCGGGCTGGCTGGCGTCGCTGGGCGACCGGGCAACGCGCACGGCAATCCCGAAATCCATGACTCTGGCGCGGCCACGGGCGTCAAGCAACACGTTGGACGGCTTGAGATCGCGGTGGACCACGCCGTCGGCATGGGCTGCGGCCAAGGCACTGAGGACGTCCTGAAGGATAGGCACGGCTTGGGTAGCGGGCATTGCGCCTTTCGCCGCGAGGCGCTGGGTCAAAGTCTGACCGGCCACGTACTCGAAGACCAGGTAGGGCTGCTGCTCGTGCACATCGGCTTCAAACACAGGCACGATGTTGGCGTGCGTCAGGCGGCTGACACTGCGCGCCTCCTGCAGCCATTGCTGGACGGCAGACGCCTCTTGCTGGGGCACCGGCTTCATCTGCTTGATGGCAACCTCGCGCTCCAGGCGCGGGTCAAATGCCAGCCAGACCTGTGCCTGTGCCCCCTGCCCCAGCAATCGCTTGAGCTCAAAACGGCCGATATGGGTTTTCATGGGGGTTGCGGCTGGCCAAATATCTCGGTGAAGTATGGCATGTGCAGCGCGCTTGGCGCCCCTGCCGAAACCCTGGAAGCACCGCCGCGCAACGGTCGGCGAACGATGCGAATGCTTTCAGCGAAGGCCTGAAACGGCCTCGGTCGATGTCAGCCACTGCTCGCGCAGTTCCGTCTTGAGCACCTTGCCGTAGTTGTTCTTGGGCAGCGCCTGCACCATACGGTAGTGCTTGGGCCGCTTGAAGCGCGCCATCTGCGCCAGGCAGTGCTGGTCAAGCGTTTCGGGGCTGGTCGCGGCGCCGGCTTGCAGCACGACGAACGCAACCACCAGTTCGCCCCAGGCAGGGTCCGGCGCGCCCACCACGGCCACTTCGGCCACACCGGGAGCGGTGAGCAGCACTTCTTCGACCTCGCGCGGGTAGATGTTGGAGCCGCCGCTGATGATGAGGTCCTTGCTGCGGTCCTTGAGCGTCAGGAATCCGTCTGCATCCAGGCAGCCCACATCGCCGGTAAACAGCCAGCCACCGCGCAAGGCCGCGGCCGTGGCCTCGGGGCTCTGCCAGTAGCCAGCCATGACGCTGTCGCCCTGCACCAGCACCTCACCCACCTCACCCAGCGGTAACTCGCAGCCCTGCGCGTCGGCCACGCGCAGCTGCACCGGTGTCTGGGCGACGCCGACCGAAGCAATGCGCTCCAGGTAGCGCGGATGCGCGGTGTCTGCCAGTTGCGCACGCGAGAGCGCTGTGGCCACCATGGGCGTTTCGCCCTGGCCATAGATCTGCACAAAGCGTGGCCCCATGACCGAGAGCGCACGCTGAATGTCCGCCACGTACATGGGCGCACCGCCATAGACGATGGTCTTGAAGGCGCGGGCGCAGGCCTCCTGGTCCAGGTCCGCCTGCTGCGCGTGGTCCACCAGGCGATTGACGATGGTGGGGGCGGCGAAGGTCGAGAGGCCGCCCAGCTCCCAACCCAGCGCAAACAGCTCGGCCGGGTCCACCCCGCCGGACTGGGGCACCACATGGCGCGCACCCACCATCAAATGCGGGATGGCATACAGCCCGGCGCCATGCGACATGGGCGCGGCGTAAACAATGGCATCCTGCGAGGCCACCGGGTCCACGTCGATGAAGTACGTCAGCCCCATGGTCATAAGGTTGCGGTGCGTGAGCATCACACCCTTGGGCCGGCCGGTGGTGCCGCTGGTGTAGAACAGCCAGGCGACGTCGTCCGGGGCACGCTCGGCGGTGGGCACGGCCCACGGGTCATTCACTGGCGCCAGCAAGGCCTCGGCCTCGGGCGACTCGATGTCGATTTGGCGCTCCAGCCCAGCCAGCGGCCCAGGCGCCACGTCGGCGGTCACGAAACCCCAGCGCGCCTGGGCGTTTTCCACGATCCATTCGGTTTCGCGCGGGTGCAGCTTGGCGTTGACCGGCACCACCACCAGCCCAGCCCACCAGGCGGCGCACAGCACCTCCAGATACCGCGGGTGGTTGCGCATGAACAGCAGCACACGGTCACCGGGCACCAGACCCGCAGCGCGCATGCGCCCGGCCAGCGCGGCACTGCGCGCAGCCCATTCGCCGTAGCTGGCCCAGGGCTCGCTGCCTTCGAAGATGGCGGGGCGATCGGGGGACAGTCGGGCGTGGCGCTGCAACAGGTGGATGAGGTTCATGCCAGCATTTTCCATGCTCCCCGTAGGCAGCGTGCAGACCCGCCCAGATAATGCAGCCCCATGGACCTGACGCTTTCCCTCTTCCCCCTGGGCTGGCAGCACTACCTGCTCGGCGGCGTACTCATTGGCGCCGGCGTGGCGCTGTTGTTTGTGCTCACCGGCCTGGTGGGCGGTATGAGCACGGTGTTTTCATCAACCTGGTCGTTCGTGGTCCAGCGGCCATTCTTTCAGCAAGCCCGGTTCACCGATTCGCGCAACTGGCGGTTGGTCTTTGCGCTGGGGCTGGTGCTGGGTGCGCTCCTGTGGTGGTTGGTACTTGCCCATGGCGCACCGCAAACCACGGACGTGCCGGCGTGGCGTTTGCTGCTGGGGGGCGTCCTGGTGGGCTACGGCGCGCGGCTGGGCAATGGCTGCACCTCGGGCCACGGTATTTGCGGGCTGGGCTCGCTGCAGTGGCCCTCGCTTCTGGCCGTGCTCACTTTCATGGCCACTGCCTTCCTCACCGCCAATTTGGCCGCGAGGTGGCTGGCATGAGCGCGCAACGCATGAGTCTGCCGCGCTTTGTCACCGTGCTGGTGGCGGGCGCACTGTTTGGCTTTGGACTGGCCGTCTCCACCATGGTCCGGCCCGAGGTGGTGCTGGGTTTCCTGCGCTTTCAGGACTATGGGTTGATGCTGGTCATGGGTGGCGCCATGGGAGTCACGCTGGTGGCGTACCAACTGGCACCGCGCATGTTCTCGCGCCCGCTGCTCGGAGAGCGCTTTCACCACCACGCCAGCGTGTGGAACCGCGACACCGTGCGGGGCGCCGCCCTGTTCGGCATCGGCTGGGGCCTGTGCGGCGTCTGCCCAGGCCCGGCGATTGCGGGTCTGGGCACTGGCAACTGGATGCTTCTGTGGGCACTGGCCGGCATTGCCCTGGGCGCCCTGGCCCAGGGCCTGCGCGCCAGAGCCCAATAAATGGGGACCGACCCCAATGCGCTACAGCCAGCGGCGCACCTGGGCGCAGTAAGCGGTGTAGGCAGCGCCAAAGTGCGCGGTGAGTGCGCGCTCCTCCGGCAAGATCTGAAAACGTGTGATGTAGGCCGCAAACGCCAGCGGCCCGAGCAGCGCCCAGGGCGACGCCAGGTACAACGCCAAACCCAACAGAATGAGCACCAACCCAAGGTACATGGGGTTGCGCGTCATGCGGTAGACACCGTTGGCCACCAGTTTGGCGCTGCGCTGTGGTGCCATCGGGTTGACCGTGGTCTTGGCCTTTCGGAAAGCCCATATCCCAGCCAGATCAAAGCAGGCGCCCATGGCAGCCAGCGCCAGCGCGCCACCCATGCGCAAGGCCATGGGCAAATTCAGCACCGGCCCCACCCAGAGCGCTACCGCCACCATGCCCGCCGCGACCGTTGCGGCAATAACTGGGGGCGGAATTTTGAGTTCAAGCTGCAAAATCAAATCCTTCCAAAAAATTCAAGGTGCGGCGTTCAGCACGAGACCTACACCAATCCAGCGCATGATGCGGCCTACGGCGACTTTGTTGCACCCCTCCTGTCATTGACCTCCTCATTTTTGACCCCATGCCATGAAAAAACTCCGCGTCACCCTTGAACTCGAAATGTCCGTCCCGGAGGACTGGGAACTGGTCAACACCTCCGAGGGCACGCCGGTGCTGCGCCTTCCCAACGGAACCTTTTTGGACCTGACCGTGGAACCACTGTTCGCCAGTGACCCCGAAGAAACCTGGGCCAGCACCGACGAGGACGAGGCGCTGAACGAGATTCTCGACATGGTGGACAGTGAAGTCGTGAACTACGAATTCGTCACGCACTGAAACTTGCCCGCAGTGTCTTGGCAGACTTCTTTCGCGCGTGTATTCCAGCCACGCCTTCGCTCGTTGGCTAACGCGCCATGTCCTCATATTTTCCGCTCGCCATGCCCTACGACGAGTTGATCTCACGCCGCAATGCACTCTTGCGCGGCTTGGGCTCACTGGCCGGACTCACTCTGCCGATGGCTCTTTCTGCGCCGGCTGCAGCGGCCGGGCGCGCTTCAGCTCCATTGCCACGCACGCTCTTGGTTCCGGGCGGCGTCGCGCGTCTCACGCTGGGGGCTTCGCCCTTGCGCCCGCGCGCCTTGGCACCAGCCGCAGACGGCTCGGGCGAGGTGCCGCTGCTCGTGCTGGGCGACGCCAGCGCCTGGACGGCTGTGCTCGGCATCCCGCTTTCGGCAACGCCCGGCCCGGCCCGCATTCGGGTAGAGCTGGCGGGGAGTGCGCCGCGCAGCCTCAGTTACGACATCGCTCCCAAGCAGTACCGCGAGCAGCGCCTCACCGTGGCGCCGCGCACGGTGGACCTGTCACCCGAGGACGAAGCGCGCTGGCAGCGCGAGCGCACCCACCAGGCGGGCGTCATGGCCACCTTCAGTACCCCGCTGCCAGCCAGCCTGGCGATGCAGGTGCCAGTCCCGGGCCGGCGTTCCAGCACATTCGGGCTGCGCCGCGTGTTCAACGGCCAAGCCCGCAATCCACACAGCGGCATGGACATTGCGGCAGCGACCGGCACGCCCGTACTCGCACCACTGGCTGCAAGGGTGATCGACACCGGAGACTATTTTTTCAACGGCAACACCGTGTGGCTGGACCATGGCGGCGGCTTGCTGTGCATGGTGTGCCACCTGAGCGCCATCGATGTGCAGGTGGGCGAGGCCGTGGATATGGGGCAGCGCGTCGGCGCGGTGGGCGCCACCGGCCGCGTGACCGGGCCGCATTTGCACTGGGGCGTCATGCTGAACCGCAGCATGGTCGATCCTGCGCTTTTCCTTCCCACTTAAGAATCAGAGAAACGCCGCCAGGCGCTTGCGATCGAGCTGGGCCAGCGATTTTTCTCCAAGCCCCACCAAGGTCTTTGTTGCCTCGGGCGTCGCGACGTCGATGCCCAGTCCGGCCTTGGCCGGCCAATCCGCGTCGATGCGCATGTAGCGCTCTTCCAGCCGGTCTTCCATCACGGCGTCCACGTGCTGCTGTTGCACGGAAATCATGGTGAGAATCAAGCGCCCATCGGTCAGCCAACCAACGGCGCCCGCATCGGCGTCGACAGACTCTGCCGGTTGGTAGCCCATGGTGGCCGTCCCAACGGACAGCATGCGCGTGCGCGCCAGCTTGGCACCCATGAAATGCTCGGCTTCATGCAGCGCCACGTGGTCGGGCGCAACCGCAAACAGACCGCCATCGGCGTACAGCCGCTCGCCCACCTTGACGCAAGGAAAATAAGCCGGCGCCGCGCAGGTGGCCAGGGTCACGTCCACAGCCGACAAGCCCTCGTCGCCCAGTGAGCCCTGCGTGTGCGGGGTCTTGAACACTTTGGTGACGCTGCGACTCACATCCACGGCCGGCACCACCACTGCGTGGTGGGCGTCGCCCATGGTGCGGCCCCCGAAATGTTTCGCGACCTCGCGCCGCAGCGCTTCGCCGGTGTATTTGGGGCCGAGCACCGAGCGCGTCATGTCGAGCAGGCGCGTGACGGTGCCCCCCGGCAGTCTGCGCGAGGAAAAAACCTCTTCGCCGCGTTCGATAAAGAGCTGAACGATGTTCGCCATCGGCACTTCAAAAGCCAAAGCCATGGCGAGCAAGCCCCCAACAGAGGTACCGGCGATGAGGTCAAACCGCCGGCCAAGCGGTTCTCCCACCTGTTTTTCCAGGTCGGCAAGGACCACCGCGGTGTAGAGACCCAGGTAGCCGCCGCCACTGAGCGAGAGGATGCGAAATTCTTTGGGCTCTTTGGAATGGACGGCTGTCATCATGGATTCGGTGGACAAAAAGAAAGGCGCAGTACGGCGCCCGAAATATCAGTGAAACTGTTGGGGCGCAAGGACCGTCAGCCGTGTAAGCCCGCACCGCACGCGCCCCTCAGGCTTGCGTGCCTCGCTGGCGCATCCAGTCCGCACAGGCCTGCGCGGGCATGGGGCGGGCGAAATGGTAGCCCTGCGCTTCCTGGCAATGGTAGAGGTTCAGAATGCGTGCCACTTCGGCGCTCTCTACGCCCTCGGCCACGACCCGCAGCTTGAGGCTGCGTGCCATGCTGATGATGGCGCGCACGATGGCGGCGTCTTCCGGGTCGGTCACGATGTCGCGCACGAAAGACTGGTCGATCTTGAGCTTGTCCACCGAAAAACGGCGCAAATAGGCCAGACTGGAATACCCGGTACCGAAGTCGTCGATGGACAGGCTCACGCCCAGCGCCTTGAAACGCTGCACCGTTTGCAGCGTCGCTTCGACATCGTCCATCAGCAGCGACTCGGTCAGTTCGAGCTCCAGCCGCGACGGGTCCAGGCCCGACTCTTCCAATGCCTGCGTCACGCTGGCGAGCAAATCGCCGCGCCGGAACTGCACTGCCGACAGATTGACGGCCATGGTCAGCTCCGGCAGCCCGGCCTGCTGCCAGCGCATGGCCTGGGCACAGGCTTCGCGCAGAACCCATTCGCCGATGGGCACAATTTGTCCGCTCTCTTCTGCCGCCGGGATAAAACGGCCCGGCGGTACCAGTTCGCCGTCGCCGCGCTGCCAGCGCAGCAGCGCTTCGACACCGATCACTGCTCCACTGACCAGATCCACCTGCGGCTGGTAATGCAGCACGAACTCCCGCTGGTCCAGGGCCCAGTGCAAGGCCGAACGCATTTTGAGATTCTCGAGCGCCTGGGCATTCATTTCGCTCGTGTAGAAGCAATAGGCATTGCGCCCGCTCTCCTTGGCCCGGTACATGGCCGTATCCGCGCGCTGCAGCAGGGTGTCGAAGTCTGCGCCGTCGTCGGGACACAGGGTGATGCCGATCGACAACGTGGCCGCCAGCTCATGGCCTTCGATGTCGAATGGGCGCGCCAGGGCTTCGGTGATCTTGCCGGCAATGCGGCCCACGGCCTCGACATCCTGCACGTCGGTCAGCGCAATCAGAAATTCGTCGCCGCCCTGCCGGCTGATCGTGTCGGTGTCGCGCAGCGTGCTGGACAGACGCTGGGCCACCTGCTGGAGCAGCAGGTCCCCCACTGGATGCCCCAGGGTGTCGTTGATCTGCTTGAAATGGTCCAGATCCAGGTACAACAGCGCCAGCTTGCTCTCGCTGCGCTCGCTCCAGGCCTTGGCTAGTTCGAAACGGTCACGAAACAACACCCGGTTGGGCAAGCCGGTGAGCGGATCGTGGTGCGCAAGAAATTCAATGCGTGCGGCGCTTTCCTTGCGCTCGGTGATGTCCTGGGCAAACGCCACCACATGCGGCTCGCCATGCAGATCCATCAGCTCGGCCGAGAGGCTCACGCAGCGCTTTTCGCCCGACTTGCAGACCCATTCGGCTTCGAAGTCGAGCGTGCTGCCTCGGTGCTGCAACTCCGCCAGCCAGGCAGCGCGCACCTCAAGATCGGCCCACAAGCCCACTTCCCGCGTAGTCTTGCCCACCAGTTCACACGCCGGCCAGCCAAACCAGGTTTCGTAGCGGTCATTCACCTCGACAAAAAATCCATCGCGCACGCGCGCAATCGACGCCGCGAGCGGGCTCGCACGGAACGCCACCTTGAAGCGCAGTTCGGACTCGCGCAGGCCGGTGATGTCCTGCATGGCGCCTCCCAGCGTGATCGGCTGTCCCGCTGCATCACGCTGCACGATTCCGTTGGCAAAGCCCACACCGAGGCTGCCATCGGCACGGCGAAAACGAAACTCCATTTCGTAAGCGGCATCCTGCGCAAGTGCCTTGGAAACGGCGTCCTGCACGCGCTGGCGATCGTCCTGCTCGACCTGCTGCAGGAAACGCTCGAAGGTGGGTACGAACTCGTTCGGTGCAAAGCCGAAACAAGCGAAGGTCTCATCGCTCCAGCGCAGATCGTCTGCCGCGATATTCCACTCCCAGTGGCCCAAGCGCGCAATGCGCGCCGCCTCGTCCAGGCGCCGGCGCGCCTCTTTCATGTCGGTGATGTCGTGAAACAGTTCGAGCTTGCTGATGCTGCCGTCGGCGTTCTTCAGCGGAATGTCAAAAAGATCGTACGTGCGTCCCTTGGGCGAGACCCATTGCCATTGCACCGTATTGCCCGCCAGCACATCCTTGTTCTTGCACCAGGTGCAGGGTGAGGCGCGGTGGTGAAAATAGTCGTGGCACTTGCGGCCCATGACGTCGCCAAACTCGCGCTGCAACACCGGGTTGATGTATTCGATCTCGTACTCTGCGTTGACGATGTACACCCCATCGGGCAGGGCCTCCAGTATGGCCAGCAAGCGTTCTCGGTCTGCTGCAAGCTTTTCGGCGAGCGACTCGATGCGCTTGGTCTTGCTGATGTCGGTCCAGGTCAGCACCACGCCGTGGCCCTGGCCTGTATCGTCGCGAAAAGGCAGCATGCGCTCGAACACCCAGCGCCCATCGGGCAGCAAGGCTTCGCGCTCGATGCGTTTCTCACTTCGCGCGCATTCGCGCAGGTCCTCCAAAAAGGCCTCCTGCGGGCCCAGCCGATAACGGATGTCACCGATCGGGCGGCCGATGTCGCTGCCCCGCAGCGCCAGAAAATCGTTCACGCCGGGGCTGAAGCGCCGCAAACTCAGATCGCTATCAAGAAAAACGGTGCCGATCTCGGTGCTGTCGAGCAAGTGGTCGTAGTCGCGGTTGAGGGCATCGAGCTCGTCGTTGCGCGCTTCCAGCTCATTGTTCAGCGCATACAGGTCTTCGTTGACCGACTTGAGCTCCTCATTGGTGCTTTGCAGCTCTTCATTGGACGCCGTGAGCTCCTCGTTGCTCAAGTCCAGGCGCTCGTGGCTGGTCTGCAACTCCAGCACCATTTCGTGCAGGCGCTCGCGCGTGGCGTCGAGCTCGGCGGCCAGGCCTTCCGGCCCTTGTTCCTCGACGGATGGCTGCAGGCCGAGCAGGGCCGGCACGGCCGGCACAGCCTGGGCGCCCAGGGTATGGGTGTCAAAATTTCGGGCCAGCACCGCCGGCTGCTTGCGAAACAGCTTGTGGCTGCGGTCCACCACGGAAAACGCATTCGACTCAAACGCCCCTACATTTTCGCTGGCACCCAGCAGCAGCAGCCCCTGCGGCTTGAGGGCGAAGTGCAGTTGCGACAGGGCCTTGAATTGCGCCTCGGGTTTCAGGTAAATCAGCAGGTTGCGGCACAGCGCCAGATCGATGCTGGTAAAGGGCGGATCGTTCAGCAGGTTGTGGCGGGCAAACACCAGGTGCCGGCGCAGCGTGGCGTCGGCACGCATGCCCCCGGTCGAATCGCCCTGGAGATAGCGTCGGCGCAAGCCTTCGGGCACTGCAGCGAGGCATTCGCCCTCATAGCTTCCACGCGAGGCCTGCGCCAAGGCCTGGGGCGCAAGGTCGGTAGCAAACACTTTGACATTGCCGTGAAACCCCAGCCGCCCAGCGGCCTCCAGCGCCAGCATGGTCACCGAATAGGCTTCCTCCCCACTGGCGCAGCCCGCGCACCAGATGCGCAGATCGTCCCCAGCGTCCCGCCCGCGCAGCAAGTCGGGCAGCACCTGCTCCTCCAGCTGGCGAAAGACCTCGGTGTCGCGAAAAAACTCGGTCACGTTGACCAGCAATTCGCTGCTCAGTGCCTCGCGTTCTCCGCCTTGCTCTTGCAGCATCTCCAGGTAGTCTTCGGGCCTGAGTACCGACAGACGGGCCATGCGCTGGCGCGCGCGCCGGGTCAAGGTGGTGGTTTTGTAGCCGGAAAAGTCAATGCCGCAGCGTCGCCGCAGCACTTCGAGCATCTCGTTCAGCTGGGGCAGCGGCTCAACCACCGCTTCCAGCCATTGGTCGGCATCTTCGGGTGCAAGGGGCTGCGGGTCCATGCAGACATTATGGCGGGCCGACGCCTGGCGAAAAACCTGGAGTGCCCGGGGCCAGATGCTATTTTGGAGCCGGTGCTTGCCCATCTGGCACGGCGGCGGTGTCTTCCAGCAGGTAGCGCTTGACGATGTCGAAGAAGCGGTCGTAAAAGACTTCGGCGTTGATGGTCTGACTGGCCACCTTGACCAAAGATTCGCTTCCCGCCATGAAGGGAAGCGACACCGATCCCAGCGCCGGCACCCCCACGCTGGCCGAACTGTTGCCTTTCTTTACGGTGTAGCTGTCCTGCACGCCGGTGACAAAACCCAGCGTGACGCTGCCGCGCCCGCCGTCGGGCACGCAGACCACGCGAATCGTCATCTGCATATGCGATTCGGCGTCGGGTTGAAAACTCTTGACCCCTTCCACCATGTCCTGGCGGGCCACGCTGATCAGATAGCCCTGGCTGAGCAGCGCGCGCCGGCCCGCTTCGCAGGTCTGCTCCGGCGTGGCGTCAAACAGGCGCGAATGCATGTCGCCCGAGCCAAAGCGCTCCTGCAAGGCGTATGGGTGCGGTGTGGCACTGCAACCTGCCAGCACCAGCGCGAATCCCACCAATGAACTGCGCGAGAAAACGGACTCAAGGGCCAAGAAAAACTCCTGTATGCGGCGCAAAGAATTTTCAAAAATCATAGCAATAAACTTAATATGCATCAGCGGTAGCATCTGTTTTTTTCATATTCTTGATCGCAGGCGGCGCGCGCAGGATCTGTCGCAGCGCATCCACCACCAGAACGCCCACCGCAGCAAACACCAGCCCGTACATCAGCCACTGCCCCGGCGCCAGCCGCTCGCCCAGCAGCAGCGCCACCACCACCAGCAGCACCGGCTCCACATAGGTCAGCAGACCAAACAAGCCCATCGGCAGCAACTGGCTGGCCGCCATGTACAGCGCCAATGCCACGGCGCTGAGCACGCCCACCACCAGCACCAGCGCCGCCAGGGGCAGGTCGCCCACCACGACGGGCAGCGTGGAAGGCGCGCGCAATACGAAATACAGCGCCACAGGGACAGCCAGAGCCATGTCCACCCAGTGGCCGCCGAGCTTCTCGGTGCGCAGGCGGCGGCGCAGTGCGAAATACAGCGGATAGCCCACGGCCACCAGCCAGGTCTCCCAAGACACGCCGCCGGCGCGCAGCAACTCGGCGCCAACGCCCGCAGCAGCCAGAGCCGTCGCCAACTTGTGCGGGCCCGAGAGCCGCTCCCGGTACAGCACGGCGCCTGCCAGCACCATCACCAGTGGCAGCAGAAAGTAGCCCAGCGACACCGGCAATGCCCGGCCCGCCATGGGCGCCCACATGAACAGCCACAGTTGCACGCCCACCATGGCGGCGCTGAGCACCAGCGCCGCGCCAAGTGCCGGGCGCTGGCGCACACGCTGGGCCAACTCGCGCACCTGCGTCCATTCGCCCCGCCACAGCAGCAGCACGGTGGTGAACGGCAGCGTGGCCAGCACGCGCCAACCGAAAATCTCTTCTCCGCCGAGCGGCTTGAGAAACGGCGAAATCCAGTAAATCACGCCAAACAGCACCGAAGCGAGCACCGATGCGACGACCCCCTTCAGCATGACCGGGCCTGCGAAGCGGTGGGTGCAGCCCCAAAAACCAGGCTCATTGCGCTCCCTGCCCTGCGTCCAGCACACCGGCCAGCAGACCGGGCAGCCGCTCGGCCGCCATCTTGAAGCCGCAGGCCTGGGCGTGGCCGCCGCCGCCCATGCTTTGCGCCAGGGGGATGCAGTCGTAGCCGCGCTGCGAGCGCAGGCCCACCTTGACCACGCCGCCCTGCCCCGCGGTCCACATCAGTGCAAACGTGCCCGAACGGCGCGAGAGAAGCTCGCCCAACAGGCTGTGGAACACCCCCGGTGCGTTCACCATGAGCCCTGCCTCGCCGTTGAAAACCACGCTCTGCGCACCCTCGGCCATGTCGGCCGCGAGTTTGCTGAACTTTTCGTCCATCGCCTGGCCGCGCGCCATGAACTGGGCACTCTGCTCGGGCGTGAAATCGGCCAGCTCGCTCCAGCGCGCAAAGTCCTGCGGCTCCATGTCGAGCGCGGCAAGGTAGGCCGCGCTCTCGGGGAACTGCCAGTTCCAAAGGTCGCGGTCCTCCACATAGCGCACCAGGTCGGGCAGCGGCGCATCGGGCAGAAAGAACTCCCAGGCCAGGCGCGCGCCCGATTTGGCCATGTCGAAATGCACCACCCCGCAGCGGCAGGCAAACCCGCCCAGTGCATCGGCGGCGCTTTTGTGGTGGTCCAGCAGCACCAGGCGCGCAGCCCGCTCGTCGATGGCGCGCAGCAGCTCGGCGGGGAAGGAAAAATCAAGGATGTAGACCGCCCGGCCCTCCAGCGCCGGCAGATCGGCTACGGAGCGCGCCTCGCCATGGTCCAGGCCGCGCAGTTCCACGGCGCCGCCGTAGAACCGCCAGGCCGCCAGTGCGGCGGCAAAACCGTCGGGGCAGTTGCGGCCGTGGTAGAGCACCAGTGGCGCGGGATCGTCGTGGCGCGGAGCCACCAGCAGTTGCAGGGGAAGGATGGATTTCATGAACCCTTGATTGTCGCCGCCCTGTCGCCGCCCTGTCGCCGCCCTGTCGCCACGCTGGCGTTGCTCAGTTTCGGGAACCTTGCGAGGTCGGCGTGAATCGAGCCTCTTTCAGGCACAGTTGCACCGCATGTTCCAGAGCTTCAAAGACTTTCTTACCGAAATCACCCACGCGCCCCAGGCCGATTCGCCCGCCGAGAATGCGCAGCGCGTGCAGCTGGCGGCCGCAGTCCTCATGGTCGAGGTGGTGCGCGCCGACGGCCGCATGGACGCGAGCGAACGCGCAGCCGCGTTGGCCGCGCTGCGCCGGCGCTTCGACCTGGCGCCCGAAGCGCTGGGCGCCTTGCTGGATCAGGCCCAGGACAGCGCACGCAGCGCCTACGACTACCAGCAGTTCACCAGCCGCATCAACGACGCCTTCGGCCACGACGACAAGGTCCGGCTCGTTGAAGCCCTTTGGCAGATCGCCTATGCCGACGCCCATATCGACGCCAACGAAAACCACGCCATCAACAAGATCGCAGGGCTGCTGCACGTAACGCATGGGGAATACATCGCCGCCAAGATGCGCGCCAAGGCTGCGGCGAATATCCAGTAGTGCTTCTACAACGATAGCTGCAAGCGCTTTCCGCACAAGCGCTGCGAGCTGATTTCATTCAGAATTCTCCCGTGTGCGCTGAGCGTAGGCGCTCGCCGACAGCGCGCAGCGCCCCAGGCTGGCGGCGCACGGCCCCTTTCCTCGGCACAGTGGCAGCATGTGCCTCCACTCCCCCCCACTTGCCGCTACCCTTTGCCATGGATGATAGTGCCTGGAACCAGGTCACCGGCACCGTGGCGGCCGAGTTTTCCGACCTGACCGATCTCTCGGACGCCATGCGCATTGTGGTGCGCCTGCTGGTGGCGGGTGTGCTCGGCGGCACCCTTGGCTGGGAGCGCGAGCACGCAGGCAAAGCGGCGGGCGTGCGCACGCACATGCTGGTGGCCATGGGCGCCGCGCTTTTTGTACTGGTTTCGCAGCAGATTGGCATCGAATCGCCGGACATGAGCCGCGTCGTCCAGGGCATCATCGCCGGCATCGGCTTTTTGGGTGCCGGCACCATCCTCAAGGGTACCGGGGACGAAAAGGTCCATGGGCTGACGACCGCTGCGGGCATCTGGCTTACCGCCGCCATCGGTATGGCGGCCGGACTGGGCCTGGAGGCCACCGCAGTGCTCAGTGCATTGCTTGCCTTGGCCGTGCTGGGCGCCCTGCCGCTGCTGCAGCGGGTGCTGACGCGGCGAACCGGCGCACCGCCAGACCGCAGCCGGTAGACAGCAGCCGGTAGACCGCAGCCGGTAGACCGCAGCGTCGACGCTCCTCTTCGCTTCGCACTACATTTGCACGAGCGTTTGAATGGTTCGAACGCTCTGCACGTGCCCTGCTTGCGCTGCTGCCCACGCTCGCTCTCCGAACTTCTCCATGTCTGAGTCCATTTCACGCCAAGGCAACCTGCGCGGCGTGCTCGCCATGCTCGCGGCAGTCGCCTGCTTTTCAATGATGGACGCCCTGCTGAAGATCCTGGCGGGCCACTATCCGCCCATGCAGGTGGCTGCGCTGCGGGGCCTGGGCGCCTTGCCGCTGGTGCTGGCGTATGTGATCTGGCGCGGCGAACTGCGCAAGCTGCTGCGGGTGCGCTGGCGCCTGCATCTGCTGCGCGGGGTGCTGGTAGTGGCCATGCTGGCGCTGTTTACCGCCAGCCTGCGCACGCTGGGGCTGGCCGAGGCCTACACGCTGTTTTTCATCGCCCCGCTGCTGATCACCGCACTCTCTGCGCCGGTCTTGGGCGAGCGCGTGCGGCCCGCCCATTGGGTGGCCATTGGCATCGGCCTGGTCGGCGTGCTGGTGGCGCTGCGGCCGGACCAGCGCGCCATGCTGTCGCTGGGTGGCCTGGCCGTGCTCGCAGCGGCGAGCTTCTATGCCATCTCGGCCGTCGCGGGGCGGGTGCTGACGCGCACCGATTCCAGCGCCACCATCGTTTTCTGGACCACCAGCATGCTGGCGCTGGGCGCGGGCGCGCTGGCCCTGCCCGGCTGGAGCCGCGTGGCAGACGCCCACTGGCCGCTGGTGGCCGGGCTCGCCATTACGGGCTTTCTGGGCCAGACCGCCATCACCGAGGCCTTTCGCCATGGCCAGGCTGCTGTGGTGGCTCCGTTTGAATACACTGCACTGGCCTGGGGTGTGGGGCTTGACTGGCTGCTGTGGCAGGCGCTGCCCGACGGCACCACCTTGCTGGGCGGCGCCATCATCGTTGCCAGCGGCATCTACCTGGTGCGCAGCGAGCGTCGGCGTTCGGCAGCGGCTCAATAAGCTGCACGCGGGGCATGCCGCGGCATGCCAGGGCGAGCGATTTTTTGCGCCCTTGTCCCACAGGGGCAGCGGGCCGCGTGACTTTCAATGGACGGTTACGGAGGAACTTTCCATGACCCAGCAAGCCACCATCAGCGGCGAAGTGAACTACACCCCGGGCGACGGCGCGCCGATCACGATTCCGCTCGGCCCCGTGCACATTGACCAGAGCGAGGACAGCACCACGCTGTCGTGGACGGCAGACAACGATGCCGCAGGCTCCGCCGCCATGCCACACGATGAATTCGAGCGCTACGTGCGCGAAGGAAAAATCACGCTTGAAACAGCATGATTGCTATTATTTAGATAGCTTTCTACGCTTATTCATAAAGCGTTGGAGGCCAATTTGACTGATATTTCCGCCCCGCACGCACAAGACGTGCTCGACTTCTGGTTTGGCGAGCTCACAGCGCAGCAGCATTTCGCCAAAGACACTGCCTTGGACGCGCGCATCGCCGAGCGCTTTGGCGCCCTTCTGCAGGCGGCCGAGCGCTGCGAGTTGGCGCCCTGGCGCGCCACGGCGGGCGGGCGTCTGGCGGAAATCATCGTGCTCGACCAGTTCTCGCGCAACGTCTACCGGGACAATGCGCGCGCTTTTGCGAGCGACGCGCTGGCGCTTGCCCTGGCACAAGAAATGGTGGCGGGCGCGCACGACACCGCGCTGCCCGTGGCGCAGCGTGCGTTTGTCTACCTGCCCTTCATGCACAGCGAGTCGCTGGCGATCCACGCGCAGGCCTTGCTGCTGTTTGATCAGCCGGGGCTTGAAGACAACCTGCGCTTTGAGCGCCTGCACCAGGACATCCTCCAGCGCTTTGGCCGCTACCCGCACCGCAATGCCGCGCTCGGCCGGCGGTCCACGCCGGAAGAAGAAACGTTCCTGAAGCAGCCCGGCTCGGGGTTCTAGGGTTCTCTGCGCCGCTAAGCGCCGCCCCAACTCAATCCTTCAGCGGGCGCGTCAAGTACACCGCCTCGCGCCCGACGATGGGCTCGCGCGTGGGCATGAAGACGGTGCAGCCGTCGCAAGGCGAGCGAATTTCGCGGGCGCCATCGGTGGCGATCAATTCCCCCTGCTCAAAGGTCTCGAATCCGACCAAGGGGCGCACAAAGGCGAAACCCGGTGTCTCCACCAGGAAGGTTTCCAGCAGTTCGAAACGCCGCGCCGGTGCCTCTGGCACGCCAAGCGCCCCTGGTTCGATCAAACCGAAGTGCGCCAGAAACCCCAGGGTCACCTTGATCGCCATGTCGGCCGACGCCTGGTGGAAATGCTGGCCGCATTCCGCCACCAGCGCCACGCCCGTGCCATCTGCGTCGCCATGGCGACCGTGCTGGATCAGTGGCACGCCGGTACCCAACCCTCTGGGCATCACCAGATGCACCGCAGGCACCCCGATGGCGCGCGCCGCCTGCGCATTGCGTGCAAAGGCCGGGTAGACCCAGAACGGCTGCACGTCCTGGCTGGTGGAATGCAGGTCCAGGATGTGGTCGGCCGCAGCCACCACCGGGCGAAGCGCCCGGGCGCGCAGCAGTTCGGGGCTCACGGCGGAGCCTTCCAGCTCGGCCACCGACCAGACGCGATTGAGGTTGTGCACCAGCTGGCGGCTCTCGAACGGTCGTGCCGGGTCAAAGCTCTCGTACGCCGCCACATTGGCAAAACTGACCGTAAGCGTGCCAATGCGCGGGCGTACGCCCGACTCCAGCAGGTGCAGCGCGGCCACCATGCCGCAGAACTCGTTGCCATGGGTCAGGGCGTTGATGAGCACATGCGGGCCGGCGCGGCCGGACTCGAATCGGTGCACGTACTCCACCCCGGTATTGCCGGCGCGATAGGCCGACAGATCGCGCGGCAGAACTTCGAAGTGGGGGAGGCTTTGGGTCATGAAATAAGGGGTTCAGCAGAGCAGTAACAAATGCCTTACTGCAGGACGAGTTCGACGCGTCGGTTCTTTGCCCGACCCTCTTCACTGCTGTTGCTGGCCACTGGCGCCAGCGAGGCCACGCCGTTGCCCACCATGCGCGCGGGGGCAATGCCATAGCTCTTGGACAGCGCCGCCGCCACAGCGTCTGCGCGGCGCTTGGACAGCGCCATGTTGCTGTCAAAGCCGCCTACGCTGTCGGTGTGGCCGACCACATGCAGCTTGACGCCCGGTTCGGCCTTGAGGAAAGCGGCAATCTGGTCCAGTGAGGCCTTGGATTCGGGCTTGATGTCCGCCTTGCCGGTATCAAAAAAGATGCCATAGATCGCCACTTTGCCGCTGGCCGCAATGGATTGGCTGATTTCCGACGCACTGACCACCACCATGCTTTGCTGCATGGCCTTGGTTTCCAGAATGTCCACGGCCACATAGGCGCCCTGGCGCGCCTTGTAATCGTCGTCGCTCTTGTTCCAGTCAACGGCCACCAGGCGCACGGTCGTGTTGTCCTTCTGGAAAGTGCCGGTGCGGATGGTGTTGGCCTGGGCGGCGTACATCACGTATTCACTGCGGTTGTTCTTGATGAAATCCTTGCCGGCACTGCTGAAACTGGCCAGGAAATTGGTCCACTTGACAGCGGCGGCATCTTGCGTCGAGTCGTAGAGCGGCTTGAAACCCTGGGCCGCGAGCTCGTTGACGTAGTTCCGATACAGCTCCAGCGAACGCGTGTTGCCCGGCGCCTCGTACCACAGGCGGGTGAGCTTGCCCTCCAACACCAGTGGAGGTTTGGCGTAGCGGCGGGCGCCAGCATCCAGATCGAACTCTTTGAACGTGGAGGTCTGAAACTCGATCGCGTCGAAGTTGCGCGCGTCGTAGCCGACGATGCTGCTGCCCGCAAACCGCTTGAGCGCCGAGTGGTCCTTGGCGCCGGCCAGGTCTTGGGCCGCAGCACCGCCTGCCATCAGCAGGGACAGGCCCACTAGCGCCAGCCATTGGCGCAGGAATCGAACGATGTTCATATTGGTTTTCCAGCTGGGGGCTCGATGGAGCGTGAAGGTGCAATGTACGCCCGGAGACGGATTAACGATCCTTGGATCTCAGCGCATACCGTCCAACTGCGATTTTTATCACGCCCACTCAATGCCGCACCAGCTCCACGCGGCGGTTGCGCGCGCGCCCGGCGCTGCTTTGGTTGTCGGCCCAGGGCGCCAAGGGCCCTACCCCGTGCGCGCTGATCCGCCCTGCGGCCACGCCAAAATCATGCACCAGCGCATCCACCACGGCCTGGGCACGCTCGCGCGAGAGCTCCAGGTTGCCTTCGAGCTCGCCCGACACGTCGGTGTGGCCCACCACATAGAGCCGCACTTCGGGCTGGGCCTGGAGGTATTGCGCCACGCCGGCCAGCGCCAGGCGGGCGCCTTGCTCGAATTCGGCACTGCCCGAGACGAAGCGAACGCCGCTGAGTTGAACGTGGCCAGTCGATGAGAGCGCGCGTGCCACCGCGTCGTCGGGGGGCGCCGCTGCGGATGGGGGCGCTGCAGGGGTGCCCCGCAGCACGCGGGCTTCGACGATGTCAATGGCGATGTAGGCGGCCTGGCGCGCCTTGGCATCGGTGTCGGCCTTGGGCCAATCCACGGCCACCAGGCGCACGGTGGTGTTGTCTTGCTGAAAGGTTCCAGTGCGCAGGCTGGCCGGGCGTGCCGACGAAAAGATCTGCGGCGAGCGGTTGTTGGTGATGGCGTCGCGCTTGCCGGGTGCAAAACTGGCCAGAAAATTCACCCATTTGCCCGCAGCGGCCCCGCTGTCCTGCGCCGAGTCGTACAGCGTTTTGAAGCCCTTCGTCGTCAAGGCCCGCACCTGGCCTTCATACAGCTGTGTCGCAGTGGTTTTTCCAGGGACTTCGTACCACAGGCGCGTGACGCGGCCATCCAGCGTCAGCGGCTGCTCGGCGTACTGGCGCCGGCCCGTGTCCAGGTTGAAGCCCGTATAGCTGGACGCCTGAAAGTCGATACTGCCATGCGCCGCCTGGGTATAGCCCACCAGCGTGCTCCCTGCGGGGCGATGGATCAGCGGGTGGTCCCGCCCGCCCGCCACGTCCTGCGCCGACGCATGGGCCAGCGCCGACAGCGCCAGAACCAAGCACAACGACCAGCGCGCGAAAAAACCTGTGCGCATGCATTCCACCTTTTCACAAAAATTCAAAGAAAGACCATAGAGTGCGCGGCGCCGCAAATCGTTCTGTCGCACTTTTCCTGTTACTTGGCCGGGATCACGCCGCCCCGCGTTGCGGTGCGTCGCCCGAGCGGCCCTTGCGTTGCTTGCGAGCGGCCTTTTTGGCTTCGCGCTCCGCGTCGGCCAGCAGGCCGGCGGCCCGCCAGGCTTCGAACTCGTGCGGCGTCTCCAGCGTGATGCGGCCGAGCACGGCGCTGCGAAAATCCGTCAGCACGATTTCTGACGCCTTTTGCAGGTTGACGCGGCCGCCGCTCATGACCGCGCCGCGTTTGCGGCCGATGGCGGCCAGCAGTTCGTCGTCGGGCATCTCGGCCACCGCCTCGGGCGCCAGACTCAAGCGGTAGCGGGCCTCCAGCAAGGGCGCGTACTGCACTTGCAGGCGGCGCAGCAGTTCCAGCGCCACCAGTTCTTCGTCGTAGGCGTTGCGGCCCACGGCGCCGCTGGCGGCCAGGTGGTAGCCGCTTTCAGGCGCGGCGATGCGCGGCCAGAGCATGCCGGGCGTGTCCCATAGGTAGAAGTCGTCGGCCAGGGTGATGCGCTGCTCCAGCTTGGTAATGCCGGCTTCGTCGCCGGTCTTGGCCTGGCGTTTGTTGGTCAGGGTGTTGATCAGCGTGGATTTGCCCACGTTGGGCACGCCGCAGATCAGCACCCGCATCGGCTTGGCCATGCCGCCGCGCTGGGGCGCCAGCAGGTGGCAGGCATCGATCAGGCGCCGCGCGGGCGCGGGCTCGGACGCGTCCAGCGCCACGGCCAGAGTGTCCTGCTGGGCGTTGTACCAATGCACCCACTGCACCGTGCGCTCTGCATCGGCCACGTCCTGCTTGTTGAGCACCTTGAGCGTAGGCTTGTGGCCCGTCAGCTCGGCCAGCAGCGGGTTGGCGCTGGAGCCGGGCAGGCGCGCGTCGAGCACCTCGATCACGACGTCGATGTCCTTGATGCGCTCGGTGATCGCCTTCTTCGTCAGGTGCATATGCCCTGGAAACCACTGAATCGCCATGTATTGCCCAGCTTAGAAATGAACGCCTTGCGCTCGCACCATCCAGAAACCCCAGGTCATCCCCAGGCCATAAACCGCTGCCGCTGCAATGCCCAACACCAGCGCAGCGCGCAGCCGCGTGGGCTCGCTGGCATGGCGCAGCAGCAGCGCGCCGGCTGCCAGCGACAGCGGCGCCGCTGCCAGCGCCGCCAATGTTGGCCGGGGCAACACCCCTGCAACCACCAGCGCGAGCACCCAGGCCTGCGCCGCAACGGCCACCGCCAGATACAGCCAGGCCGCCCGCCGCAAGCCCAGGCGCACCGCCAGGGTGCGCTTGCCCACGCGCGCGTCGGCCGCGGCATCGGGAAAGGCGTTGGCGAGCAGGATATTGCCAATCATCAGCCCATAGCCCAGCGCCGCGGCGGCTGGAACCAGAAAAAAACGCCCGCGTTGCACATGGTCGGCTCCCACCACCACCAAGGCCCAGGCCAGCGCCACGCTCACCTCGCCCCAGCCGCGCTTCATCAGCGCCAAGGGCGGCAAGGAATAGGCCCAACCCAGCAGCAGGCCCACCAGGCCAATCACCAGCAATCCGCCACCACTGTGCACGGCAAGCCAAATACCGCCCAGCACCACCACGATGGCCAGCACCAGCGAAAACTGGCGCATGTCGGCAGCCGCCACCACGCCGCGCTGCACCAGGCGCGATCCGCCGGTGAAGGGATACAGGCCGGCGCTGTTGGCCGCGTCCGCCCCATTGAGGGCATCCGCGTAGTCGTTTTGCATGTTGGCAGAGGCATGGGCCAGCAACGCCAGCGCCCAGGTGGCCAGCGCACGCGGCCACGAAAACCCGCCGCCGCTGGCCACCGCCGTGGCCATGCCCAGCGCGCAGCCTATGGCGGTGATGACGAGAAAACCCGGCCGGGTCATGGCCAGGTAGACGGTCCAGGGAATCGGCGACGGGGAAACTTGGCGCAATGCAGACACGGGAATGTGGGGGTAACCCTGAGCTTAACCTTGGGTTTGCGATACGCTCGACGGAGCACATTCGCCCCATTGACCCCATTGACCCCATTGATTGTGCGCGGAACACTTAAAAGTTAGGGTTGCGTCCCATGGACTACGACATTCTCATCAGCGGCGCCGGCCCCGCAGGGCTCTGCCTGGCGCGTGCGCTCTCTGGCTGCGGGCTGACCATCGGCATCGCGGACCCACAGCCGCTGGCCGCACTGGAAAACCCGGCCTACGACGGCCGCGAAATCGCATTGACGCAGCGCTCCGCCCACCAGATGCGTGTGCTGGGCCTGTGGGGACGCATCGAAGGCTATGAAGCCACGGCGTTCTCGCCCTTGCGCGACGCCCAGGTGCTCGACGGCCTGTCGCCCTACGCCATGCGCATCGAGCACAGCCTCTCGCGCCACTCCGAACTGGGCTGGCTGGTGTCCAACCACCTGATCCGACGCGCCGCCTTTGCCGAACTGCGCGCCGCACAAGACAAAAATGGCGACATCACCCTGCTGGCCGGCGAGAGTGTGGCCCATGCCCACACCGACGCTGAAGGCGCGCATGTGCGGCTGGCCAGCGGCAAGGCCCTTTCGGCTCGATTGTTGATTGCGGCCGACAGCCGTTTTTCCGGCACCCGTCGCGCCATGGGCATTGGCGCCGACATGCACGACTTTGGCCGCTCCATGCTTTTGTGCACCATGACGCACCAGGAGCCGCACCACCAGGTGGCCTGGGAATGGTTTGGCTACGGCCAGACGCTGGCGCTGCTGCCCATGAACGATGCGCCCGAGTCCGGCGCACACCGCTCCTGCGTGGTGCTGACGCTGCCGCACCACCAGCTCGAAGCCCTGGAGGCCATGGAGGCACCCGAATTCGGCCGCGCGCTGACAGCGCGTTTTTCCGAGCGCCTGGGCGCGATGGAGCTGGCCAGCACGCGCCACCTGTATCCCCTGGTCGGCGTGCGCCCCCACCGTCTGGTGGCAGAGCGTTTTGCCTGCGTGGGCGACGCGGCCGTAGGCATGCACCCGGTCACCGCCCATGGCTTCAACTTTGGGCTGCTGGGCATTGCGGCGCTGGCCGAGGCGATCCGCACGGCGCAATCGTCGGGCGACGACATTGCTGCGCCGCGCCTGCTGGCCCAGTACGAGCGCGGGCACCGCCGCGCCACGCTACCGCTGTATCTGGCCACCAACTTCGTCGCACAGCTCTACACGGCGGACGCCGGCCCGGCCCGTCTGCTGCGCGGCGCGGCCCTGCGCCTGGCGCAGAACTTTCCGCCGTTCAAGCGGGCGGTGGCGGCTTCATTGTCCGGTGGACACTAAGCGTTTTCTATTGTTTTGATAGCTGCTCGCGCTTATCCAGTAAGCGCTAGTTCGTTATTGCATGGGACTTTATAGCTGCCTCCGGCAAAGATTGGAGAGCGCCATTTCGCACAGGGCGGAAGCCGGGTCTCGCCCCGGCAGGCGAGCATCTTTTCTTTGCGTCGCCAAAGAAAAGATGCCAAAAGAAAGGCGACCCTGCTGTCCGTGACCCCGTGCTGCGTACGGAGCAACCTGCGATGCTCGCGCCGGGCGGGGTCTCGCTCAACTCGCGCTACGCGCTCAAACAGACGCGAGCCCTGATCCGCCCGCCGCTGCGCTTCTCGGCACGGCCACAAGGGCTCAGACATCCATACGGGCCATTGCTGCGCTCGGCCCAATAAAAGACATACGCGTCGCTGTGGACCGAAGTTGCATTTCCCCAGGCCGAGCGCAGCAAAGGCCCGTGTGGTTCCCAGCCCTTGTGGATGCGCCTGCGGCGGGGTGCTTGCGGGGTGGCATGCGCGCAGGTGCGCGCATGCTTCGTTGACTGACTCGCCGTGGTTGTTCGAGCGTAGCTGCGTAGCAGCGAAGTGAGTTCCACGGCGCACCCCGCAAGTGCCCCGGCGCAGGTTGCCCCGTAGCGCAGCGAAGGGGTCGCAGACAGCAGGGCTAGCCTTTTTTGGTGACTTTTTTTGGCAAAAAAAGTTACTGCGCCGCCGGGCGCATCACCCGGCCTCCGCCCTATGCCACGAGGCGCGAACCCATCAAAGCCGCGCTCTCATTGTTGTCTGTCCGCTTTTCTGAGGCAGCTACATGGTCAGGTGATTTCATCTTGCATCTGCAGCCCCTCTCGCACCGTGGGGTAGCGCAGCCGCAGGCCCAGCTCGCAGAGCATGCGCGTCGCGTCAAGCCGGCGCGACTCGCTCATGAAGCTCAGCTGCATCGCGCCCAATTGCTCGGCGGCTTCGCTGCGCGCAATCCGGGGCGGATGCGGCAGGCCATAGAGATCGGCGGCCAGATCGAAGTACTCGCCCATGCGCAGCGTGCTGGCGTCGCTCACGTTGTAGATGCGCTGCGGCGCGCCGCGCCACAGAGCCGCCAGGCAGGCGCGCGCCAAGTCGTCGGCGTGGATGTGGTTGGTGAAGACATCGTCCTCTGGCCGCAGCACCGGCGTGCCTCGGCGCAGACGCGCCTCAGGCGTGCCGTTTTCCCGGTCTGGCGCATAGATGCCGGGCACGCGCAGCACGCTGGCCCGCACGCCTGCGCGCCCCAGTTGGCGCACGCTGCGCTCGGCGTGCACCCGTCGCACCGCGCGGGCGGTGGCGGGCGCCGGGGCGCGCGTCTCGCTCACCCAGGCCCCCGCGCAGTCGCCATAGACTCCGCTGGTCGAGGCATACACCAGGGCGCGTGGCGGCGTGCGCAGGCGCAGAGCGCGCACCAGCGCGCGCGTGCGGGCGTCTTCGGTGCCAGCCTGCGGCGGCGGCGCCAGATGCAGCACCTGCGTCGCCAGCCCGGCCAGGCGGCGCAGCGTGGCCGCATCGTCCAGGTTGCCGCGCAGCGGCTGGGCGCCGAGCTGGCGCAATTCGGCCATGCGTTCGGGGCTGGAGGTGAGCGCCAGGACGCGCAGCCGCGGCGCGACGCCGCCCTGCGACAAGGCCCGCAGCACGCGCACGCCCACGTCGCCGCAGCCCACGATGAGCAGCCGCGGGCGGCGAAAGCGCGAAGGCAGTGCGCCAGAAGGGCTTTGGTTTGAAGGCAAAATTGATTCGCGTCTTGAAGAACCAACGAGGATACCCAAAGCATGAGCAGCGCACCGCCCGCAAATTCCGCCTTTCAGATCAGTGTCTTGCCCAGCGGGCGCAGCTTTGTCGCCGAGCCCGGCGAAGCCATGCTGGCAGCCGCCATCCGCCAGGGCATTGGCCTGCCGTACGGCTGCAAGGACGGCGCTTGCGGCTCCTGCAAGTGCAAGAAGATCGAAGGCACCGTGGTGCATGGTGAGCACCAGTCCAAAGCGCTGAGCGCCGAGGAAGAAGCCGCCGGGTTCGTGCTCACCTGCTGCGGCGTGGCGCACAGCAACGTGGTGCTTGAGTCGCGCCAGGTCACCGACGAAGGCGCGTTTCCCATCCGCAAGCTCCCCGTGCGCGTCACTGCCATCGAGCGGCTGTCGCACGACGTGATCCGCCTGCGCCTGCAGCTGCCGGCCACCGAGGCCTTTCGCTACCACGCCGGCCAGTACGTTGAATTTATTCTGCAAGGCGGCGTGCGGCGCTCGTACTCGATGGCCAATGCGCCGCACACGCAGGAATCGGTGGGCGGCGTGGAGCTGCATCTGCGCCACATGCCTGGCGGCAAGTTCACCGACCATGTCTTTGGCGGTATGAAGGAGCGCGACATCCTGCGCATTGAAGGGCCGTATGGTGGCTTTTTCCTGCGCGAAGACTCGGACAAACCCATCGTGCTGCTGGCCTCTGGAACCGGTTTTGCACCCGTGAAAGCCCTGATCGAGCAATTGCAAAAGACCGGCAGCACCCGGCCCGTGGTGCTGTACTGGGGCGGGCGCCGCCCGCGCGACCTGTACATGGACGGCTGGGTGCAAGAGCGCCTGGCCGAACTGCCGCAGCTGCGCTACATCCCGGTCGTCTCCGACGCCCTGCCCGAAGACGCCTGGAGCGGCCGCACCGGCTTTGTGCACCAGGCGGTGCTCGACGACTTTGCCGACCTCTCGGGCCATCAGGTGTATGCCTGTGGCGCGCCCATCGTGGTGGACAGTGCACGCGAGGCGTACTGCAGCCAGCGCGGCCTGCCCGCCGAGGAATTTTTCGCAGACGCGTTCACCTCGGAGGCGGACAAGCACGGCGCTTGAGCAAACGCGCTGGCGGGCTGGCGGGCGCACGCGCGCACCTTAATGCGCCATGGCCCGGCAAGCCTCGGCACAGCGCTTGCACGCCGCAGCGCAGGCCTGGCAGTGGTCCATTTTGTGGCTGCCACACTCTACTGCGCAGGCATCGCAGACGTTGGCACACAAGGCACAGAGCGCAGACGCATGCTCGCTGTCGCGCGCCATCAGCGTGGCGGCCAGCGCGCACAAATCAGCGCAGTCGCGGTCCAGCACGATGCAGCGGGCCATGGCCGTGACTTCGCTCTCGCGCAAGCACGCACTGGCGCAGCCCTCGCAGGCCAGCACGCAGGCTTGGCAGGCAGCGATGCAGTCGGCATAGCGCTTGGGGGTGTTGGGTTGGTTGGTGGCGGTGTTCATCGAGGTTCTCCAAAGAGGTGAAGGCAACTCACCGTTTTAGGGGAAGAACTGCTTGCAGGCTGTAGGAGATGGGCGGCCTACCACGTAGACGCCGACTTTTTTGCACAATGGGACCCATGAAACTCCGCACCCTCCTCCTTGCCAGCGCCGCAGCCGCCGCGCTGTTTGCCACCGGCGCGCAGGCGCAAGACGCATCCAAACCCATTCGCCTCATCGTCCCCTATGGCCCGGGCGGCCCGGTGGACATCACGGCGCGTGCCCTGGCCGAGAGCGTCAAGGACGCCCTGGGCACCGTCATCGTCGAGAACAAACCCGGCGCTGGCGGCAACATTGGCGCCGACTTTGTCGCCAAGGCCGCGCCAGACGGCAACACCATCGGCATCGCCGCCACGGCCACGCATGCGGTCAACCCCTGGCTGTTCAAGCGCATGCCCTACGACGCTGGCAAGGACTTTGCCGGCATCACGCAGATGGTGCGCGTGCCCAACGTGCTGGTGGTCAATGCCGACATGGCCAAGAAGCACCACATTGCCAACCTGGCCGACCTGATTGCCTATGCCCGCGCCAACCCCGGCAAGCTCAATTACGGCAGCGGTGGCAACGGCAGCGCCGGCCACCTGGCGGGCGAACTGTTCAAACAGCAGGCAGGCATCTTTGCCGTGCACATCCCCTACAACGGCGGCAGCCCGGCGCAGCTCGCGCTGCTCTCAGGCCAGGTCGACTTCAACTTCGACAACCTGGCCACCGCAGCGCCCAACATCAAAAGCGGCAAGCTCGTCGCTCTGGCGGTCACGAGCGCCCAGACCAGCCCTGCCCTGCCCGGCGTTCCGCCGGTAGCCAATACGCTCAAGGGGTTTGAAATCGACACCTGGTGGGGCCTGGTGGCGCCAGCCGGCACGCCCAAGGCGGTGATAGACAAGCTGAACAAGGCGTTCGTCGCAGCGCTGAACGCGCCCGAGACCAAGACCCGCTTTGGCCATTTGCTGGCCGAACCGGTGCCCACCACGCCCGAGCAGTTCGACAGATTCATGGCGGCCGAGCGGGCCAAGTACCAGAAGCTGGTGAAGGCGTCGGGGGCGACGGTGGACTGAAACACCGTCTGAAATTCAGCAAAAATGGCTGCTAGCGCTTATCCGGTAAGCGTTGGCAGCTATTTTTTTGGGAGCATCAGGCGCGCGCCAGTGCCTGCGAGACCTGATCCATCCTGTCTTGCCCCCAAAACAGCTCGTCGCCGACGAAGAAGCTGGGCGCACCGAACACGCCGCGCGCAACCGCCTGGCTGGTGTTTTCCTTCAGCCGGTCTTTCACCGCTTGCTCGCCGATCTGCGCCATGAACTGCGCCGCATCGAACCCCGCCGCCGTGAGCACGCCCGCCACCTCGGCCGAGTCGCCCATATTGCGCGGCTCGCCAAACATGGCGTGGTACATCGCCTGCATGTAGCGCTGGAAGGGCTCCTCTCCCTGCATCTGCATGGCGACGGCGCCGCGCATCAGCGCCAGCGTGTGGATGGGAAACGCCGGGTTGCTGGCAATCTGCAGGCCCCAGGCCTGCGCCCAGCGCGCAAGGTCAATGTCCAGGTAGCGGGCCTTGGCCGGCACCTCGGCCGGGCTGGCGTTGCCCGTGGCCTGAAAGATGCCGCCCAGCAGCACCGGCGTATAAACGATGGCAGCGCCCTGCGCTGCGGCCACCTTGGGCAACTGGTGCCAGGCCAGGTAGCTGTAGGGGCTGCCCAGGTCAAACAGGAATTCAACGGTTTTGCTCATGGTGTGCTCCAGCAGTGTTTATTCGGTTTCTCAATCAATCGAGTACGCGAAGGCGAAGCGCAGACAGTACAGACGTACTGACCAAGCGAAGCCGACAAAGCAATCGTTTGATTTAGAAATGGAATTACCAGCGCTCCATCCAAGGGCGCAGGTCGAGTTCGTGGGTCCAGGCGTCGCGCGGCTGGGCGTGCACATGCCAGTAGTTGTCGGCAATGTGATCCGGGTTGAGGATGCCGTCCTGGTCCTTCAGCGCGTAGCGCTCGGGAAAACTCTCGCGAATGAAATCGGTATCGATGGCGCCGTCGACCACCACGTGCGCCACATGGATGTTCTTCGGCCCCAGCTCGCGCGCCATGCTTTGCGCCAGCGCCCGCAGCGCATGCTTGGCGCCGGCGAAGGCAGCAAAGTTGGCCGAGCCGCGCAGACCGGCCGTGGCGCCGGTGAACAAAATCGTGCCGCGCCCGCGCACCACCATGCGCCGGGCCACCTCGCGCCCAGCGAGGAAGCCCCCGAAGCAGGCCATCTCCCAAATCTTGAAGTACTTGCGCGCCGTTTCGTCCAGGATGCTGCAGGGGACATTGGCGCCAATGTTGAACACCATCACCTCGATCGGGCCGACTTCGCGCTCGATGGTGTCCACCAGCGCCACCACTTCGTCCTCCTTGCGCGCGTCAGAGGCAAAGCCGCGTGCCTGGCCACCCGAGCGGGTGATCTCATCGACCAACGGCGCCAACTTGTCGGCACTGCGGCGGGTAACACAGGCCACCAGGCCTTCGCGCGCAAAGCGCTTGGCGATGGCGCCGCCTGTGGCGTCGCCCGCGCCGACGATCAGGGCTGCGGGGCGCAGCGGCGGTTCAATTTGTGTGGTCATGCTTGAATTACTTAAAATAACGATCGTTATCGTAACGATCGTGATGCCATACTGCAAGTGTTTTTCCAAGACCCAACGATGCGCTACCCCGCCACCCACAAACAGGACACCCGCGCCCGACTCCTCAAGACCACGGGCGCCTTCGCCAAACGCCAAGGCTTTGCCGGCACTGGTGTCGATGGCCTGATGGCCGCCGCCGGCTTGACCTCAGGCGCGTTCTATTCGCATTTCCGCTCGAAAGGCGAGCTGCTGGAAGCCATCGTTCAGACCGAGCTGCAGCGCTCGGGCAAGCTGTTCAGCGGCAAGTCGCGCAAACAGCTGCTGCGCATCGTCGAGGGCTACCTAAGCCCCGCCCACGTCGCCCAGCCGGAATCTGGCTGCGCCATCCCCGCGCTCGCGGGCGAGGTGGCGCGCGCCAACGACGCCACGCGGCAGGCGTTTGAACAAGGCGTGGTGGCCATGAAGGACAGCATGGCAGCTGCGACCGCGAGCGAAGCGCAGGCCTGGTCGGTGGTGGCGCAACTCGTGGGGGCGGTGGAACTGGCGCGGGCGATGCCGTCGGAGGCGCTGCGCGAGGCGTTGTTGCGGGGGGTGTTGGGAAACGTACGGCGGCAGCTTGAGGGGGCGGAGGGGCCTGTGGATCCAACGTAAAGTAGGCCGAGAGCGCTGGATGGCGCCTGGTTCGGACGCTCTATCGCAAGACGCGAGACCATCGTACGGGCGGCCGCTGGAGCTGGTCCCGGCCAATAAATTCTCAGCGCTGCCTGGCCGCGTCCGACCCGAAGGCGACATCTCATTTGTGAAACCGCTCCCCACAAAACAATCACATTCGCTCCTTCGCGCCGCTGGCACCGTTCGCCGAAGGTCGGGCTGCTAGGATTCCCCAATCGAGTTGCATGTTTAGGGGACGCTATGGCAGTAAAGCAAAGACAGACAGTCAACCTCGACGCACTGATACCAAGAGATGACGTGGAGGCGAAGAAGCCCAAGTCTGGGAAAGGCGTCATTCAGGTCACCGAACTGGAGTTGGGTCGTCACTTCTACGGGTTACTTCGCAAGCCATTATTTCAGCGCGAGACGAACGATTGGGGTGTTGACAACGTGGTTTCGTTGGTCCGCAGCTTCCGCAACGGGCACCTGATCCCGGCCGTCATTCTGTGGTCCGCCGATGGCTCTACGTTTGTTATTGATGGTGCTCACCGCTTGAGCGTCTTCGTCGAGTGGGTCAATGACGACTACGGCGATGGCGCACTGTCTCATGCATTTTTCAAGCACCAAATTCCGAAGTCTCAGCGAGACGCAGCCCAAAAATGCAGGGTGCAGATTAGATCCGAGGGCCTGGAATATGCAGAGTTGCAGAAACTGACCAAATTGCCGACCCGAACCCCTGAGCAACTCGAATGGAGTACTAACATCGCTCAGCCTGTTGAAACACAGTGGGTTGTCGGCGACGCGGAAGTTGCGCTGCAGTCGTTCCTTGATATCAACCAGCGGTCAGTTGAGATTGATCCCACAGAGCGCTACATGATTGAGGAGCGCAAAGCGCCAAACGTCGTGGCTGCCCGAGCGTTGGTTAGCGCTGGACGCGGCCATGCCCATTGGGGGGCCTTCGAGCCGCTGCATGTTGAGGAGATTGAGCGATATGCAAGGAACATCTACGACGCAATATTCGAACCAGAAAGTGCACAGCCACATACACATGCCGAACTACAGCCTGCGGGCATGGCGCAGACGGCAAATGGCCTACGTATGGCGCTCGAGCTGGCTAACATCGTCACGGGGATGAAGGGAGCATCAAAAAACGTACCTCCCGACTACGACGGCAGCCAAACGTCGCGAGTCCTTGCGAGGGTGTGGGGTGTGGTCAAGTACGTCGCCGGTGATGAGCCGGCCTCCCTAAGCTTGCATCCGGCCATCTACTTTTGGGGAACCACCGGAAACCATCGCCCCAGCATGTTCCTTGCGGTAGTGTCGTTTGTTCAAGACATGATCGTCTCGAACGAATTGGTGAAATTCACCCAGCACAGGGCCGCTTTGGAGGAAATGCTGATCGGCCGAGGCAATCTTGGTCAACAGATCTTGACCCGTTACGGAGGCTGGAAGCGCAGTCTCGAACCGATTAAGGCACTTCTGCGAGAAATTCTGGATGGCTTGGACGCAGGCAAGTCGGAGGCGGAAATACTTGGCAAGTTTTCTTCAGCGATGCCTGACTCTTTAAGGGAGGCGCCAGAGCGTCCGGATGCTTGGAAAGAGACGCGCAGCGCCGCGCGAATCAAAGCGAGTTTGGCTACTGCACCGCGGTGCGGTATTTGCAAGGCGCGACTAGTTCTCGCCCACGCCAGTGATGACCACATAGAGCGCCGCTCCGACGGCGGGCATTCAGGTACGGGTAATGCCCAACTAACCCACCACTACTGCAACCACGGGTTTAAGGAGTACTTTGCGCAACTTGGAAAGCCACTTCCGATGATTGCAAGCCCTGCCTAAAGATGTGCGGATGTCATAGGTCTGGGAGCGAGCGTAAATGCCAGGCAAGTGGCTCCAGCATCCACAACGAGAATTTGGACTGATGGGGTTGTCCAATGTGGCCGAAACCGTGACTCTTCAGTCATGTTCTGAATATTGGCGTCGGCGACATTCAAAGCTCTGCTGATCTGCTGTCCTACTTTGGCGAGATGCATTCTGGCTCCACGCTATATAGCTGACCGCAGAGGATGACAGGTCATGGCCGACAACAGCCGCTCATCGTCTGGGACTTGAATGCACCGTCTCAGAGACGAATGGCAAAGAACGCGCGCTGCGCCCACCATTCCGGGCACTGCTGACGCCGGGGCCGAGCGCAGCGATGGCCCGAAGGGCTGCTCGGCTCCCCTTCCCCTCTGGCCGTGCCGAGGAGCACAGTTTCAGGCGGATCAGGGCCGCGCGCTGTTTGAGCCGCCAGGCGAGTTTGCGCGGACCCCGCCTGAAGCGCGCACCGCAGGTTGCCCCGTAGCGCAGCGAAGGGGACACGGACAGCGGGGTCGCCTTCTCTTTGGTGACTTTCTCTTGGCGACGCAAGAGACAAGTTACTGCGCCGCCGGGCGCACATCCCGGCACC
>Ga0207978_100020_pt1 | contig 213100 bp, 174 predicted proteins | sample LakWasM100_LOW12_2_FD_183920 | JGI IMG/M metagenome (GOLD analysis project Ga0207978, IMG submission 183920) | Freshwater sediment methanotrophic microbial communities from Lake Washington under simulated oxygen tension - Sediment Metagenome... | ecosystem: Environmental > Aquatic > Freshwater... | reverse complement strand
CCCCCCCCGAAAAAGCATGGGCCGAATGAGCTTGTCAAGAGCTTTTTTTATTTATTTAAGGTGACGCTGTGAGTTTGACTGACTCCACACAATCTGGAGCGTCTGACTCATCAGAAACATTGACGGCCAACACGCAAGGCGTTTTTTTGCGCGTACAGGCCGATAAGGTTGATCGACTGATGGATTTGGTCGGCGAGCTGAGTCTTGGCGTATCCGAAGTTATACATAGCCCCGATCTTGTCGGGTTGGAATTATCCGAATTTGAAAAGTCCGCACATCGGCTGCGGATGATCGTGCGCGAGATACAGGATACCGCCGCCGAGCTGCGGCAAGTGTCGGTGGGTGACGTATTCCGCCGCATGCGCCGCATGGTGCGCGAACTGGAGCGGCAGACCGGAAAAAAAATAGAGTTGGCAATGGTCGGCGAGGATACCGAGATCGACAAAGTGGTGGCCGACCGCCTGTATGAGCCGTTAGTACATGTGTTACGTAACTCCGCGGATCATGGCTTGGAATCTCCCGCTGAGCGAGTTGCCGTCGGCAAGCCGGAGACCGGTCGTATCACCCTTACTGCCGCTCAATTGGGCGGCGACATCCAGATTACCGTGGCGGATGACGGGCGCGGCCTGCATCGCGAAAAAATTTTGGCGCGTGCCAGAGAGCGCGGATTGGTCGGAATTAATGAAGAGCCTGAAGACTCGAGTCTGTGGAAAGTCATTTTTCAGCCGGGATTTTCGACTGCGGAAGCCGTGACCAATTTATCCGGACGCGGCGTGGGTATGGACGTGCTTAATGCCACAATGAAAGACTTGCGCGGACGCATTGCCGTTGATAGCAAAGCCGGAGATGGTACGCGCGTCAATCTCTCGATTCCGCTGTCTCTTGCCTTTCTCGATAGTCTGGTCATGCGCATCGGTCAACGCCTGTACGCCACGCCGGTTGATGTGGTCAGCGAAGTATTCCGGCCAGAACTTGGGCAGATCAGCACCGTTTCAGCCGGAAATGGCGCTGAGATGATCCGGGTGCGTGAGCATATGGTGCCGGTTTGCCGTCTGCAACGGTTTTATGGTGAAGACTGCCAGACGCTACAACCGCTCGACACGTTGGTCATCGTGGTGTTCAAAACCAGTTTCGGCCAGATCGGTTTGCCGGTTGATGAAATGTACGATCAGCAGCAGGTGGTGATGAAACCGTTGCAGGGGCAGCTTGGATCTATCCGTGCCAGCCTTGGTTGTGCCCTGCTTGGTACCGGCGAGATCGCCGTCGTGCTCGATTGCGAAGAGTTGGCGCGGGGAGGCCGGGCATGAACAGACATCAGAAATTATCCGGGGTGGGTGCGCCTCGCGAACAGGGCTATCAGCGTATGCGTGACTGGCTGCATGAGCGATGCGGCATGATCTACCCTGAAAAGAAAAAAGAGCTGTTGATTCAGCGCATGCAGCGAGTTTGCGAGCGTTACGGGGTGCCGGGTCTAGAAGCGTTGGTTGATAGAGTGGAGTCTGGACGCGATCAAGACATGGAATTTGCGGTAATACATGCGGCATCCACCAATCACACCTATTTTTTTCGCGAACCGCAGGTACTGAATTTTTTTAAGGACACCATACTGCCCACCTTGCCTCAAGATGGCGGGCGCATCTGGAGTGCGGCGGCCTCCACCGGCGATGAAGCCTACACCCTTGCCATCATGACGGCTGAAACACGCGGACTCGACTGGGCGAAACGTAAACTGGCGATCCTGGGCACCGATATCAGCGAAGTGGTGATTGCTCATGCCGAAGCAGGCATTTACGGAGGATCTCACATCGAGCAAATGCCGGGGAAGATGCTGGAGCGTTATTTTGATCCGGTGGGCATGGATCAATACCGGGTGCAGGATGACCTGCGCCGTGTCTGCACTTTTCGCCGCCTTAATCTAAAGATTAGTCCTTATCCGTTCCAGAAGGCCTTTCATGTCGTATTTTGCCGTAACGTGCTGTATTACTTTGACCGTGCGCAGCAACAGGACGTTGTCAATGCAATCTATGACGTTACCGAGCCGGGCGGCTGGCTGTTGACCAGCGTCACCGTGTCGTTACGCGAGCTGGGCTCGCGCTGGATTCCCATCCAGAGCGGCGTTTACCGGAAGGCTGGCTAAATGATGAAGCGTAACCGCCCCGTCCGCGTCCTGATCGTCGACGACTCCGCCCTGGTGCGGCGTATTCTGTCCGACGGCATGCGCCGAGACCCCGAAATTGCGGTAGTAGGCGAAGCCTCTAATCCTTACATGGCGCGCGACCTGATGGTCGAATTGCAACCCGACGTCATCACTCTGGACGTAGAAATGCCGCGCATGGACGGCGTGACTTTTCTTAAGCGTTTCATGCCGGTGATGCCGATTCCTACCGTGGTCATCAGCTCGCTTACCCGGCAGGGCGCGCGTATCAGTCTGGAGGCGCTTGAATCCGGCGCAGTGGATGTCATACCCAAACCGCAAGTCGGCGTGGTAGACGAGCTGCCCAAGATGATCGAAGACATCAACCGCCGGGTCAAGGCCGCCGCCGAGGTGAATGTCGCTTATTTCAAACGCACCGGGCGGCGTGATGTTGAAGCCGTCACCAGCTTAGGCGAAACCACCGATAAGGTGATTGCCATCGGCGCCTCCACCGGCGGCGTGGAAGCACTGATGCGCATCATGCCCGCGTTTCCGGCTAACGCTCCCGGTATCGTGATCGTCCAGCACATGCCGGGCGGGTTCACGGCCACCTTTGCCGAACGTTTAAACAGTATTTGCAAGATGCAGGTCAAGGAAGCCGAGGATGGCGACCGTATTTTGCCTGGGAGGGCGTTGTTAGCTCCCGGCGGCTTGCGGCACATGACCGTGGTGCGTTCCGGCGGTCAATACCGGGTCGCGCTGACCGAAGGCGTAGCGGTCAACTACAGCCGTCCTTCGGTAGATGTGCTGTTTAAATCGGTGGCGCAAGTCGTCGGCGTGAATGCGGCGGCGGCGATCCTGACCGGCATGGGGAAAGACGGTGCCGAGGGCTTGCTCGACATTCGGCAGGCGGGCGGCGGTACCGTCGTTCAGGACGAAGCCACTTCGGTCGTGTTCGGCATGCCTCAGGCGGCCTATAAATTAGGCGGAGCGAACAGCATTGCGCCGCTGGAAAAAATACCGTCATTGCTGGTGCGCGCATTGCAGCGCGTCTGACAGGGGGTAAAGAGCTTGTAACTACTCGTATTTTTCTCATTCCCACGCGCTGCGTCACTGCCATTAAGTTAAGGATTTTAGTGAGTGCTAGTTCCCAAGCTCCAGCTTGGGAATTCAGTATGGGAAGCTCCAGCTTCCCGGTTCGCAAAGCTGGAGCTTTGCTCACTGGGTTCCCAAGCAGGAGCTTGGGAACCAGCGTATCTCTTAACTTAACGGTAGGATGTAGGCCGGAATAAGCCCGCCCGGCGACAGCCAGGGTGGGCGTTTCCGGCTGAGCCTCGGAATGCCGGAAACGCCTGTCCTGCGATTAATGCGCGGACAGGCTTATTCCGGCCTACTTCGAGATGTGTATAACGATGAGCGTAGCACATGGGAACGAGTGAAAACGGCTTAACAAAATCCGTATGGCAATGGTGCCTGACGGGGATAAATCAATAACTGCAATATTAGAGGAGGTTGAAATGTCGGACATGGCAGACGCCCAGGAGCGTCAATACGACGCGGATAATGAAAACACCACGCTGGTGTTCAATGACGAAGATAACATTGAGGATATGTACCTCACTTTTGGGGTGGCAGCCGAGGAGTACGGCATTGGCATCGGTTACGTGACCGAAGTAGTCGGCATGCAACGCATTATGGAAGTGCCGGACGTGCCGGGTTTTATCAAGGGCGTCATTAATCTGCGCGGCAAGGTGATCCCGGTGATGGACGTGCGCGTCCGCTTTGGCATGGGCGTCAAGGATTACACCGAACGCACCGTGATTATCGTGCTCGACATTGACAACGTACTGATCGGCTTGGTCGTCGATCACGTTAGTGAGGTGCTGGAGATTCCCGAAAGCCATATTGACCACCCTACCCAGTTTGGCGGCGGCGATAGCAATAGCGTGATCCGCGGTTTCGGCAAACAGGGCGACAAGGTGGCGATCATGCTCGACATCCAGCGGATGGTGTCGGATCAATCCATCGATTTACGTAAGGCGCTGGAATCGGCGCGGAGCGATGCTTGAGTGAGTTTTTAGCCATGAAAGGCACGAAAAATACATCATTCCCACGCGCCGGCGACAATGCCATTAAGTGGCTACCAATATAAGCTGGGACAGTTTTAAATGGGTGGCTGGGAACGCCAAGCTCCAGCTTGGCTGGAACACTCGCCAAGCTGGGGCTTGGCGTTCCTGTGGCTGGACGGGGTTTGCAACCCCGTCCGAAACGTTTGACGGATGAAGATGTGGCAGCATTGTAGGGTACGCTGTGCGTACCATTGAATGACGAAAGGTACGCGTAGCGTACCCTACGAAGGAAACCGGAATGAAAATAATGATCTTCAACCAGAAAGGCGGAGTAGGCAAGACCACTACCGCGCTCAATCTAGGCGCCGGGCTGGCGCGCTGGGGCAGTGCGCCGGTCACCCTGGTCGATCTCGATCCGCAAACGCATTTGAGCGCCGCCATGGGCTTTCGTGCCGAAACGCTAACTTGGAACGTGAGCGATTGGCTGTCTGGCTCGCCCGAGCCGACGGATGGATATGGCGCAAAGCGTATCGCGGACCTGCTCTATCTGGTGCCGGGGGATTGCAATCCGAAACCTGGACGCAAGATGGAGCGGAACTTGGACGATTTGACCGGGCATCTGGTGATTGACGCGCCGCCGACCTGGAATGACGAAGTGGCGGCCCTGATGACAGTTTGCGACTACGTGCTGACGCCGATGGAGCCGGAGTTTTTGAGCATGCAGGGCATCAGTCGGCTGTTGCAACAGATGAAAACGGCCGGGATTCCCTGGTCGCGTTTGCGGCTGCTGTTATGCCGCTACGACAAGCGCTTGGCTGTGCATCGTGAAGTGCGGGAGCTCTTGACAGAACGTTTCGGCGATCATCTGTTGTCGTTGGTGATTCGCAATAACGTGCGTCTGGCCGAAGCGCCGGGATACGGACAAAGTATTTTTGATTATGCGGCGGATAGTGCGGGCGCGGAAGATTACTTCGCATTGGTGACAAACACACTGCTGGCTGACGACGCTTGGCTGGGAACGGGCGAAGCTTTACCCGTTTGTTAATTTTCAGGCTGACGCTTTGAGCGCTGGGCATATTAAATTTAAGAACAGGAGAGTAGATGACTACGAAAAAAACAGGAAAATCCAGTCGCGGCCGAGTTCCTAACGATCCGCTGGACTGGGTGGATGGTGTCGGCAAAACAAGCTTAGAGGAAAACGCGACTATAACGCAGCCGGTTGCGGACAAACAGGAAAACGTCTTGTCGGCGGCACCGGTACAAACACAAACTTTAATTGAACGCAAACAGGAGAAAACGATGTCAGAAACCAAGAATATTGAGCAATCCGGTCGCTGCGAAGCGATAGGAGAAATCCGTCGTGTAGCGGAGGCCGTCAGGAACGGTAATTTGGAGGTAAGAGCCGATGTATCGGAGATGAAAGGCGAATGTGCAGAAGCGGCGGGCGCTGTGAATGAGATGTTGGCACATTTTTCGCAGCAGCAGCAGCAGCAGCAGCAGCAGCAGCAGCAGCAGCAGCAGCAGCAGCAGCAGCAGCAGCAGCAGCAGCAGCAGCAGCAGCAGCAGCAGCAGCAGCAGCAGCAGCAGCAGCAGCAGCAGCAGCATTATACCTCAGTTTTGTCTGGCGTGTCAACCTGTCTACAGCTTGTCGATGCGGACTTCACTATAATCCACATTAACCCCGCACTGGAGGAGATGTTCGCCGCAGCGGAGGCAGATATTCGCAAGCAGATGCCCCATTTTGACAGGACAAAACTAATCGGGATGAATATGGATGCTTTCCATAAAAACCCCGCCCATCAACGCAATCTGTTGACAAACCTAACGGGCAAGCTTAGCACGGAAATCAGCTTGGGAGATCGTACATTCTCGTTGGTAGCCACAGTACTGCGGGATACCGATGGGGTGCGCACAGGAGCGTTAGTTGAATGGTCTGATATTACTGCCTGGAATAGTGTGACGACATTCCTGAGTGCATTGACTCGGGGTGAACTGGAACAGCCCATTATTGCTGCCGAGCAATGCCAAGGAACAGCGCAGGTTTTACAAAAAACCGCTGTATTGCTGCGCGACAATCTCAAAAAATTTACAATCGATATGCAGCACATGTCGAACGAACACGACAAAGGCGACATTGACGTCGTCATGGATGCCTCGAAGTTCCAAGGCGGATTTGCGGAGATGGCCAATGGCGTCAACAACATGGTGTTAGGCCACATCGTCGTAAAGAAGAAAGCCATGGCCTGTATCAAAGCCTTTGGAGAGGGCGATTTCAACGCAGAATTGGAGAAGTTTCCCGGCAAGAAAGCCTTTATCAACGACACCATCGAACAGGTGCGCGACAACCTCAAAGCGCTCGCGGCTGAATTTCAGCGCTTGATCGCCGCTTCAATGGCTGGTCAGTTGTCCGAGCGCGGCAAATCGGGGCAGCTAAAAGGCGATTTTGCCGAACTGATCGGCGGCGTCAACCAGATGCTCGATGAAATCCTGATCCCGATCGGCGAAGGCAACCGTATTCTCGACCAGATTTCAAATGGCAAGATCGATGAGTTGATCGCCAAGACCTATCAGGGTGACCACGAGAAAATGAAGCAGAACGTCAACAACGTCGCGTTGATAATGCAGAAGTTCCAGGCAGAATTCGCGCAACTGACCGAGTTTTCGCGTCAGGGGCAACTCGACAAACGCGGTAACGTCGCTGCGTTCGATGGGGCTTACGGCGAGATCGTCAAAGGTGCTAACGACATGCTCGATGCGATTCTGCTGCCTATCGGAGAAGGTAACCGCATACTGTCTCAAATTTCAGTTGGCAACTTTCGCGAAAAGGTCGAGATCATCTGCCACGGCGATCATCAGAAAATGAAAGACGCCATTAATGCTGTTCATGGCGCTGTAAGTACGCTAATCGCTGACTCTGGGGAGTTAGCTCAGTCCATCGTCGATGGAAATATCCACGTGCAGACAGATGCCTCGAAGTACCAAGGGGATTACCGCAAGATCATTGATGCCTTCGAGGACGCCTTCGTCGGCCTCAACAACACCTTCTTTCAGCTTGCCGATACGGTTGAGCAGGTCGGCGAGTCCGCCGAACAGTTGAATGCCGCTTCGCAAAACATGGCGGCGAATTCGGAAGAGCAATCGTCTTCGGTGGAAGAGGTGACTTCCAGCTTGGAGGAAACCGATAGTCAGGTTAAGGCCAACACCGACAATGCCAATGCCGCCAACCAATTGGTGATGGATACCTCGCAGGCGGCTAATCAGGGGCAGGTGAAGATGGCCGGCATGATTGGAGCGATGGACGCGATCAACCAGTCATCGCAGGATATTGCCAAGATCATCAAGGTGATTGACGAGATCGCTTTCCAGACCAATCTGCTGGCGCTTAACGCTGCGGTGGAAGCGGCGCGCGCCGGTCAGCATGGGCGCGGTTTTGCGGTAGTGGCGCAGGAAGTGCGCAATCTCGCGGGGCGTAGCGCCAAGGCGGCGCGGGAGACTGCCGATTTAATCGAGGATTCATCCAAGCGGGTGACTGAAGGGGTAGGGATCGCCAATGAAACCCGCGAGGCGCTCGACCAGATTGTCGGCAATGTGGTCAAGGTCAAGGATTTGGTGGCCGAGATTGCCACCGCCAGCACCGAACAGTCGCGCGGCGTGTCGCAGATTAACGTGGCGATGAACCAGGTGGCCAAGGCTGCACAGGAAGGTAGCCAGCAAGCGGAGGAACTCGCTTCGTCTTCCGGCGAGCTGACCAATGTCGCGAACCAGATGCGCGTGGAAATCAGCCGTTTCAAGCTGCGCGAGCGCCAGCATCAAGCGAGCGGCGTGGGGTTGGAAAATATATCGCCGGAGATGATCCGTCAAATTATGGCGATGATGAGGGCAGAACAGGCTGGTCAAGGTGTAGCGCCGAAAGCGGCAGCCCCGGCACGCGCCAAGTCGCCTAAGTCGGTGTTGCCTTTGGATGCCGATGAGCGGGGTTTTAGCGGTTTTTGATGGTGCTGACGGGGGTATCGTTCCCACGCCAATAGCCGGAGTGCACGCTTCGCCTGCAAGCCGGGTAGCCGGGTAGGTCGGGTTAGCGATAGCGTAACCCGACATAAGGCGCGCGTGTGTCGGGTTACGGCTAGCGCCTAACCCGACCTACGATACTGCCATTAAGTTAAGAAAAAAGCTCCTCTGCGCGCTAGTTCCCAAGCTCCCGCTTGGGAATTCAGTACGGGAAGCTCTAGCTTCCCGGCTCGCAAAGCTGGAGCTTTGCTCACTGGGTTCCCAAGCGGGAGCTTGGGAACCAGCGTAGCTCTTAACTTAATGGCGTGACGTAGTACGTGGGAATGAGCCGGGTAGGTCGGGTTAGCGATAGCGTAACCCGACATAAGGCGCGAATGTGTCGGGTTACGGCTAGCGCCTAACCCGACCTACGATACTCCCGTTGGTCGGCGTGCGGGAACATGACCAAACCCGCGAAGCTATACGATTTTTTTCTCGTTTCCACGTAGTACGTCACTGCCACGTGGGAAGGAGACCCATTTTTTAACTGTAAGAAATAAGGAGTCAATATGGAACACAAGGTTTTGATAGTGGACGATTCGGTGATGATGCGCACGGTAATTCGAGGTTTCGTTACCAAAATGCCGGAATTTACGGCAGTGGCCTTTGCCGAAAACGGTAAGAAGGCGCTGGAAGAGCTTGATAAGCACAAGGATCTGGCGTTGATTCTGCTGGACATTGAAATGCCGGAAATGGACGGCTTGGAATTTTTGCGCTATGCCAAGCTCAAGAGCAAGGCCAAGATTGTGATCCTGTCGTCGGTGGCGCTTTCCGGTTCGCCTTATGCGGCCAAGGCGCGCGAGCTGGGGGCGGATGCCATTGTTACCAAGCCTTCTGGGGCGGTGTCGCTCGATTTGGTCGATAAGCGCGGCGATGAGTTGAGTCAGGTGATGAGGCAATTGGTGGGGTTGAGGTAAAAAGGCTAAGGGGGCGGTCTTAGCGAATCGGACGGTGCATGCAGCTCCGTCCGAAATATAAGGCGTTGGTTAAGTGCCGTCACTTAATTCTACTTTGTCAGATTATACGTAAGCTCGTCATACCCGCCGGGAAGCGGGTATCCAGTGCCATGGATGGTAAGCTCTAATCCATCCATGGCACTGGATTCAGGCACAAATCTGTCTGGAACAGATTTGCATTAACCCGAAGGGCGTCAGGCAGGATAGCCTGACGTGAATCCCTGCTGGAATGACGACCTTGAATTGTGTAACCATAAAATCTGACAAAGTAGAATTAATGAACGATTTATAGAGGCAAATTCATTTACCCTACATATCGCGGTTTCATGCGCGTCCTTTTAAATATCACGACGATCAACGTAAGAACGCGTAGCGTACCCTACGGTGAATTATAAAAACAAAAAACTTGACTGTTAACGTCAAAATTGACTGAGGGTTGTGGAATGTCCGATGAGTTAGATATAAATGAGGTCTGGGGCTTGTATGCTGAAGAAGGCGGGTGCTCTCTCGATGAAGTCGAAGAATGCCTGCTGATTCTTTCGGCTTGGCTCAAGACAGGCTTGCGGGACGAGCCGTCGAATACTGAAGCGGTGGCGCGTCTGTTCCGCGCGATGCATACTTATAAAGGCAATGCCCGTATGCTGGGATTGTCGGTGATCGAATCGGTGGCGCATCTGGCGGAGGATATGATCGGTTTGGTGCGCGACGAGGGGGTAGCGCTGGACGGGGAAATCGTCGATCTGCTGCTGGAGGCGACGGATATCTTGCGCGGAATGCTGGAAACGTCGGTATCCACGCATCAGGATGCACCCTCTGCGATGGCGGGCGATCTTAAGGTGCGCATGAAGGAAAAGTTTACAGCCGTTCGTGACGTAATGACTGCATGGATGCAGGAGGACGAACACCTAAAAGCAGGAACCGTTGCCGACGACTGCATGGACGCAGGAGGTACGACTCCACGGATGGAGGAGGTAGACCAATGCATGGAGCAATTGCCGAGAGCACCAACAGTAGGCGCTTTAGGCGACGCAGGAGCAGTTGCCGAGGCCCCGCAGTCGATTGTGTTCGAGCCGCTAGACACGGCTTCTCTGGCCAACGATCCGGTCTATCGCGAGATATTTTTCGGTATGGCGCATGACGTGTTGCATGAGATGCGCTCGATACTGGAAGCTGATTCTAGCGGAGCGTTAAATGTCGTTATCGAGGAAGCCGAGCGCTTGTGCCATGCGGCGGAGCAGATCGGCATGCTCGAATGGCTGCTGGTGTTGCAGGATTTTCTGGGGATCGTGGGGGCTACACGAGGTCAGGCAGAGGCGCTGCTGTCCCGCTTGCAAGCGCTTTATGATCAGAATTTTGCTACACAGAAACCTAACCTTAGCAGTGAAGCCATTGCTTCTGACGATCCGGTGCGCCGTTTTTTCGATGCGCTGGAACAGCCTCTCGGTAGATTGTCGCAACTGGGCAATCATCTATCAGCAGACAAAGAGCTGTCGCTGGAGGCTATTGTGGCTGCGGCGGGAGAGGTGCGGGCGCTTGCCGAAGCGCATGGTTTTGTGCGGGTGATGGATGTGCTGGACAGGGTAATCGCCGATGCCCGCACCGGAATTGAATCCCTGAACGCCCATTTCGCCCGCCTTGAATTCCTGCTCTACGAGGAACTCGCCTCAGTGGCCGAGGTGATGCTCGAAGATCGCTTCGGACTGTCTACCGATCCTCGAACCACCTTGCGCGCCTGGTGTGCGAATCATGTGTTTGAGAGCCTGCTTGATATGCGTAACGTGATAGAGCGCATCAAGCGTCAGGAGGATGTGCGCTTGCAGTGTACGCGCATGATCGAGTTGATGCGCCAGGTTTATCACGCCTGTTTGTTCTATGGCATGGAAACGGCGGCGCATTTGAGTATGTCGATAGTGGATTTGTTCGCGCGCGCGGAGATCGGCGAGACGGCCCCGGATGTGGTGCTGTTGCATATCGCCAAATCGTTTATCGGCGACATTGAAATTATCCTGGATGTCGCCGAACTGGGCGAAACACCCGATATGGCGCAGATTGAAAAGCTGTTGCAGGAAGCGTCCGAGGCAACCTTTGCCGCTAACGGCACGGTATCTTCCTCGCAGATAGAGGCGCGTCTGGGCTTGCCGAAGGCTTTCCACAAGGTGCTGACGCCGGAGAATGTACAGACTGCATTGTCCGGTCTGGAAGACGGTCACCATTTTTACATTGTACGTTCCGATCTCAACAACGATGAAGAGTTGGCGGCGAATTTTCTGAGTTGGATGAGTTCGGGTGCTGCCCAGGTTATCAGTAATGTGACAGTCTTCGAGGGCAACCGTTCGCTATTCGATTTCCTGGTCTCAAGTCCCCTTGACGAGGTGGGTTTCAATGAGGCGTTGATCGTGCTGGACCCGAAAGGCCAGTGTCTGCACGTGGAAGTTGCGTTGGTGGATCGTAAGGCAGGAGATCATGAGAGCGACAAGGTTGGCGGCGATCAGGCTGTAACTTCCGCCGAGGAGGACGTTACCCGCGCCATGGCGATGCAAGGAACGATGTCGGGCGATATGCTCGAATCTATCGGCGAACTGGTCACTGGACAGGCTATGGTGCATCACTTGCTGACTCGTTTGTTTGAGTCCGATCTGGTGCGCACTGTCGAGTCGAAAATGGCCGGCGCCGGGGATAGCTGGCAGGCGGCGCGCGGCGGGGTGCGGGAGACGCTGGAAAATTGGCTGGAAAGCGTGGAAAAGCTCATTCAGCTCGAATCGCAAAACACTGCGTTGCTGAACCGCTTGCAGGATGAAGCGCTTGCCGTGCGCGTGCGCCCGGCCGCTTTGTTGCTCAAACCCTTGGCGCCGTTCATAGAGGGGCTGGCGCGGCAGCACTCCCGGCAGGTATCGCTGGTGACTATCGGCGATGAAATAGAGCTCGATTTTAGTATGCTCGATACGCTGAAGTCGGCGTTGCGTACCTTGGCGGCCTTTTGCGTGAGCCAAAGCATTGAAGCGCCGGAGCACCGTGTCGGTGCAGGCAAGGTCGGGCGAGGGACTTGCCGGGTGTTGCTGGTTAAGCACGAGGATCATGTGGCTATTACGGTAGAGGATGATGGCAACGGTATCGATGTTCAGCGGGTCATGCAACGGAGCCGCCAGTTGGGCTGGATTGAGGATCGTCCTGATGTCGCGTTGGTCTTGCGCGACGGTTACGGGGAGGTGTCGAACGGCGAGGGCGAGGGTGTCGATCTTGCGGCTATCCGCAACCAGCTGCGCCATCTTGGCGGCGACTTGCGAGTGAACAATTTGCCGGCCGGCGGTACGCGCTTTTTCTTGACCATGCCGTTGGCGATGGTAGTGTTGGAAGGCATGGCGGTGCGCGTCGGCGAGGTGCAGTATGTGGTGCCTATTGATGCCATTCAACGCATCGTGCGTTCAGGCGCAGACGAGTTGATGCAGGTATCGGCCGACCGGGGGCGCTACATGCTGCGCCTGGCGGCCGATGACGTGCTGCCGATCCAGTTCCTGAGCGGTCATGGGCAAGCGGAAGGCGGCGCGGCGTCTCGGTTGACGGCCTTGACGCCGGATGCGGACAGTCGTGATGATGAACTCAAGCATTTGTTCGTGGTGGTGGGTAAAGATGGGCAGCGTACCGCGCTCTCGGTGGATGAGCTGATCGGTCAGCAGCAGGTGTTGATTCGCCCGTTGCATGGCTATTTGTCCGGTATTCGCGGGGTGACCGGGTGTGCTTTGCTCGGTAGCGGGGATGTCGGCATGGTGCTCGATATGAGCTATGTATTGAGCCGGGAAATGGGCGTGGGTTGATGAGCATGATGGCTCCCTCTCCTGCTGGACGACTGCACGGATGCAGAAGGTAGAGCAACGCAGGAGCGGTTGTCGAGAGGGTTGGGGTGAGGAAAGTAAAAACAACCCTTTATATCCCTCGGCAATTGCTCCTGTATCCATGTAAGTCGTCATCCCAACCTTCTCCCTCAGGGAGACGGGGCCGGTACTTGTGTAGATACTTATGCCGTGCATCCCAAAATGGGCGGTGCGCTTCCTGTAAGTATTTGCTTATGTGGAAAATACCTGTTAGATTATGCGCGTCGCTTTTAAAACGGTAGCCCCGTTCGGTTTTCAGCGTCGGCACAAGGATGTAATCGGTACCAATGGGATGGTGCATATTTGGTGTAACTTAGCTATCTCGGTTATATCGCGGAAACATCAGTATTCGCGGGAAGCCTCGATACAGCCCGCTTTTCTCCATTTCATCAATAATTCAGCGTTAAATTTCCATTGATTGTTGGTTCTCTGCCGAATTATAAATTCCGCGTGCTGACAAATTCCTATGTCGTCGTGTCAAGGCAAAGCAATTTCCTCGTGCAGTCAATGAGTTTTGGCTCAGCAACACCAATGCCCCGTTCACGTCCGCGCAATAGAGTTGATTAGCCCCTTTTTCTTTCCAATTGCCCGATGGCTTGTCATTAGCCGGTTTTTGCAATATTCGGCTTTCAAATCCGCTGTAACAATATTTGACTGACGCCATCCCGCCATAGGCGTTTGCCCTGAATATTTCAGCTGATAAGCGATGCGTCGATAGGGATAGTGATGGTTCCTTTTCACCATGCTCTGCCCCCGCTACCCTGCGAACCGTGTATTCGGTTTGTAGGGAAGGTAGGAAAGGAACCATCTCTACTTCTATTAAGTGGGTCAAATATGCAAACCGTAAGTCAACCTTAGGCTTCGATTTAAGGAACTGTATTTTTTAACATTATGCTGATTTATAAAAAGTTCGATAAAGCAGGAGGCGCGATGAATATGCCAAACAGAAAAACGGGAATAGTCCGGATACCTATCTATGAACTGCGCATCGGTATGTGCGTCCGTCGACTGGAAGTGCCCGAGCATGAATCGTCTTTTCGTATAAAAAATAACTGCAACACCGGCCAAGTTTCGACGCATTGAAAAATGACTAAAAAAATTAATGTAAAACAATTGCGAAAAGGCATGTTTATCTGCGGCACCGATCGAAAATGGATCGACATGCCTTTCTTTCGCAAAAAGTTTCTGATTACCGCCAACAAACAGATAAATACGTTACAGGAGTACTGCGAATTCGTTTATATCGATACCGAAAGGGGCGTTGATGTCATCAGCCGACCGGAAGCCGAAACAATCGCTGAGCAGTACAACGACGAAACCGTGGTTGAGCGTGATAGTGCTAACCAAGGTCATGAAGATAATGCCTATCGAAAAAACTATCAGGAAAGCCAGACGGTCTTAAGCGATGTATTAAATGACGTACGGCTGGGTCGCTGCGTCGACAATCCCAAGGTCAGGGGCGTCGTGCAGGAACTGATCGTCAGCATCGTAAAAGATAGCCAATCGATGATCGGATTGATCCAGTCCAAAGACAAGAACGACACATTGGCGCGTAAATCGGTCAATGTTTGTATTCTGGCTTTGGCTTTCGGCAAACATATAGGCATTCCGAAAGAAAAAATGTATGTGCTGGGTTTGGGCGCGTTATTGCATGACATCGGCATGGTGCAAATTCCCAACAGAATACTGTTAAAAAAGCAGCCATTAACGCCTGCCGAGCGCGCGATTATGGAAAAGCATACCGAATACGGCCTCGCCGTATTGGCTAAAACGCGGGAAATTCCTGTCGACGTATTAAAAATCGTGCATTCCCATCATGAACGCATGGATGGCAATGGTTATCCGCAGAAATTGCAAGGCAAGGAAGTCGGCTTGTTGGTGCGCATGGTCACGATCGCTTCCGTTTACGAGGCGCTAACGCGAGAGCGTTTTTACACAGAAACGCTAACCCCGGTTGCGGCATTGAAATACCTGTATACCTCGGGAAATGCGATATTCGATGCGCCTTTGGTGGAGAAATTCATTCAGGCGCTCGGCATCTATCCATCGGGATGCGTTGTCGTACTCAATAGCGGAGAGATTGGCGTTGTCGTCAACGTCAATCCCCAGGATCGGTTACGACCGACCTTGCGCATTGTGACCAATGCTCAAAAACAGTTGCTCGGGCAAGCGTATGTTCTTGAACTCGCGGACCGCACAACTAAAGACATAGACATCGTTAAAACATTAGCTATGGACGATCCTATTATCGAACTGCTTATGACGCTGAACGAACAGGCGCAAGACGGAGCGAATGAAGCCGGTATTCATTCAAATTTATAATGGCGAGTGAGGAAGGCTCTGTGGGAGCGGCTTTAGCCGCGACAATGGCGGCTTTAGCCGCTCCCACAGTTAAATTATCGGCAGACTGTCAGGCCGGAAAGCCTTAAACCGGAGATACGGTCTTTCGGTCCGGCAACATGCCGCTTTGGCAGAGCAAGCCGTAGCGGCGGAAGAACCGCAGGACAAGAACGGACCCAATAGCTGTCGGATATAGTTGATTTTAAATGATAGGTAACTCAATGACTTCAAATGACAATTCAGTATCGGCAACGAACAAAACCACCTTCTTATCCGCTAATGCGGCGAGCAATAGTCCGGTAGCAACCCAGCCGGAATTACAGCTGCCGATTGTTGAGGAGGGCGACGAGTGGGAAGGATTTTATGAGGATGACCAGTATGAAGACTTTTAATGTGGCGGTGTATTCATGTTTAGCGCTTATCTTTATGCTCAAGCGTCTGCGGAATTTTGGTAATGGGCGCTACGCGCGGCAAGGATAGAAATAGTATGAGCAGCATCTGGAGGATAGGCAATCATGTGAAGGTACAGGGTATGGTCGATAATTTTAAAATACTCTCTTACGACTTTATCTTGGGCGGCTGCGTTGAAATGATTTTGGAATCGCCTGAAGGCGGCAGAATTTTTTTAAAGCGGCGAAAATCGCAAATCCTGAATTCAGCCGGGCAAGGCGACGCGAGTCAATAACAGAGGGAATAGGTGAAGCGTAAATGAAGACTAATAGGCCTGTGACTAACCGGTATATTCTGATAAAAGATGAAGAAAAAGAGCGGCTTAACCGGATGCTCGGGGCCGGTAAAAGCACAAAAAAAACGGCCGCATTAGCCGCAACGGTCGGCCTAATCAAAGCAATAGATGTCAGGAAAAAAATGGCAATAATAGCATTCGCGTTGTCGGCGCTTTTGGCGCCGGTTTTCCACTTAATGCACCCGTTGTTTTTAGCGCAGGATTATCCGTTGTTAGCCGGTGTTGCCGCTTCGGTAATGATTGCATTGGCGATAACGTTCAATGTAATCAAAAGCGTCGCGGCCATGCTAAAAAAAATCAACGCTATTTTTTATCGGTTGTTCGAGAAAAGGTTTGGCAATGTGCAGGATTTAGCCGGGAATGAGCTGCTTGGCGATTTCCAGCACGCCTTATATTCAATGAAGGCGAATTTGGATTTAGCCCAAGCCGGGGAAGATGCAGCAAAAGTGACGCCGGTTAACCAGTCGCCAAGTCACCTCCATACCGGTGTAATTGTTGCGAATAATGATTTTGAATATATTTATATGAACGACAGTCTGTTGGAAATTTTTAAAAAAGCCGGAAGCGATAGCGCCGCACTGTTGCCGAATGGCAGGGCCGACGGTGCTTACCGGCATGCCGCTCATCAAGATCAGTCAAACTTAAATAAACCGCGCCGCTTCGAACTCCATATCGCCGGGCAAGTCATCAGGTTCTCTATCTGTTCGGCATGAACTCGGCAAAACAAGTAAATTCAATAAGAAACCGCCATAATAGGGGCATGAAAAACTCAGTAAATAGGAAAAGCGCTGAGTTGCCATGCTGGAGCGTGGCTAGCCGCAACGCTTTTGGCGACAATAACCTCTTAAACGAATTTATGAAAATAGAAGAAAAAGTTAAGCAATATATAGAACAGTTCAAGCATGCTACCGAGCATCTTGACCCGGCGGATGAGCGTTTAAAAAAACTCGATATTGATTTCGTCCGGAAACTGTCGCGGATTATCGAAACGCACCCCGGCATTAAAGACGGACAGTCGAAGTATATCGCAGAAAAAGCCTTGCTGATTGCCGCCGTATACGACATCAGCGCGGAACAGAAAGTCGACATTCTCTACGCCGGATTGCTGATACAACTGGGCAAGATAAGTTTGCCGGAGAAATTGCTGACCAAGCCTTTTTATTCACTGTCTATGGTCGATAAATACCGCTTTTTAGGACATGCGGTGGACGGTGAAGTTTTATTGCACGGCTTAACCCAATTTAAAGGCGCGGTTACCTTAATCCGCCATCAAAACGAACATTATAACGGCGAAGGCTTTCCCGACGGTTTGGTTGAACACAACATTCCATTAGGCTCGCGTATTCTCAGCGTGGTCAGCGACTATATCGCCTACCTTGAAGGCTCAATGACCGGTAAAGTCATGTTCGCCGACGCTGCGCTCAGCCAATTGATAATCCAGAAAGAAAGCCATTACGATCCTGAAATTGTCGACATTTTCATGCATGTGCTCAGAGGTGAGACCCTTGAAGAACTCAAAGAAACGATCGCTCAAGCGAAACTGCTCGCGGTGGCTACCGAGCGCTGGAGAAAAGGCCTTGTGCTTAATGCGCGAAATAAGCCGTTACGCACCACCACGATTGTTGAAATTGCCTTATCGCAACTGAGACTGGGCATGAAAGTGGATAGCATTTATTTCGGCAGCGAGCCCTATATTAGAAATTGTATTGTCGATCAATCAATTATCGACAACGTTACCCTATTAACAAAAAGATACGGCAAAAATCCCATCATCAAAATTTTCCTGAGCATGAAATAAGTTACGGTTAAGGAACGAGCATGAAATAAAGTGGACAACGGTGTGCGGGAGGAGTGCAAGCTTTGCTTGCGCATGCAGGCGAAGCCTGCACTCCGGCTATCGGCAACTTGCCTAAGGTATTCCATGCTCATTCCTAAGCAGGCGTTCATAAGTTTCTTAACATGCTGGAAAACTTTTGCCCAACTACTTATTGCTTCGGCTCCGCCCTGGGCAGGCGTCGCCATGCAGACATCAGGTAAAGGCGAATCCGCGCGGGACGGATTTGCTCGGCTCGACGTCTGCGGGACTTAAGCGGTTTACGAAAGAAAACTCAGCATTGACGGCAGATGGGGAATCCTTATGCCGGCGCGCGGGAACGATAAAGTTGTCAAATAGAAGCACTCTAATAATAAAAAACGGAAGATAGCTCATGAAAATCAATATGCCTGTGACGAATCAAGAAATCCTGATGAAGAAGGGAGGAATCTTGGTTTCGCGAACCGATTTAAAAGGAATTATTACCGACTGCAATGATGAGTTTGTCAATATCAGCGGTTTTGCCCGCGATGAGCTGATCGGCGCAAGCCATAATATCGTCCGTCATCCCGACATGCCGCCGGCGGCGTTTGAAGATTTATGGACAACGGTAAAAGCGCTTAACCCCTGGCAGGGGATCGTAAAAAACAGGACGAAATCAGGCGATCATTATTGGGTGGAAGCGAATGTGCTGCCGGTGTTTAAAAATGGCAAGGTCGATGGATACCTGTCGGTTCGCCGCGCGCCAAGCCGTGAAAAGATTGAAAAAGCGGAGCGGTTATATCAACTGCTTAGCGCCGGGAAAGCGACAATAAGGCCGACCGGTTTGCCGGCGACGGTTAAAGCAATCAAGGAAATAGGATTCTTGAAAAAAATGGCAGGGGTGCTGGCGGTGTTGTTGATGCCTATTTTCTGCTTCATGTACCAGTTGTTTTTAGCGCGGAATTACCCGCTATTAGCCGGTGTTGCCGTGTCGGTAACGATGGCGTCGCTGATCGGCTTTAATGCGATCAGCAGTCTTTCCGCGATGTTGAATAAAACTATCGGTATCTTTTATCGTCTGGCCGAGAAAAGATTCGGCAATGCCTATGCGTTAGATAGAAATGACCTGATCGGCGATTTTCAGAAAGCCATGTATTCCATGGAAGTGAATTTGAATCTGGATTTGGCGCAAGCCAGGCAAGATGCGGCAAAAGCCATGCGCATTAACCAAGCGCTGGATAATGTTCAGTCCGGCGTGATGGTGGCCGATACCAACCTTGACATTATTTATACCAACGAGAGCGTTGAGCGTATGTTCAAGGCTGTCGAGCAGGATATTCGCAAACAGTTGCCGAATTTCGATGCCGATAAGCTGCTCGGTTCGAATATCGATAGTTTTCACCAAGCCCCCTCGCATCAGCGTCGCCTGCTGGCCGAGTTAAAGGGATCGAACAGCCTGGAACTGCTTATCGGCGGCCAGCACATGAAGGTTGTTGCCAGCCCGGTTATCAACGCCGAGGGGGAGCGCATCGGCTTTGTCGCCGAATGGCAAAACAACACCCAAGAGATAAGCATCGAACAAGAGATTGGTCAATTAGTGCAGGATGTTAAAGCGGGCGATCTGAGCACTCGCATTGACATGGGCGACAAACAAGGCTTTGCCAAAATACTGTCGTCCGGCATCAATGAATTAACCGATGTCATTGAACGCGTGTTGAGCGATGTTAGCTTGGTGATGGAAGCGATGGCTGAAGGCGATTTAACCATCGCCATCGCTAATGACTATCAAGGCATCTATGCGGAATGCAAGAACAATATCAATGGCACCCTAATCAATTTGAGCAATTTCATTGTTCAAATCAGGGACGCGGCTGATTTTATAGACAGTTCATCGCAGGAAATAGCCAGCGGTAATGACAATCTGTCCCAGCGTGCCGAACAACAAGCGGCCAGCCTGGAACAAACCGCCGCCAGTATGGAACAACTCGCCACCACCGTAAAAGATAATGCAGGGAACACGCAACGAGCTCATCAAGTTGTTGATTCAGCAAGCCAATTGGCGCAAAAAGGCGGCGAGATCGTTAAGTCGGCGATCATGGCCATGCAGGATATTAATAACAGCAGTAATGAGATTGCCGAGATTATCGGCGTGATTGATGAAATCGCCTTTCAAACCAATCTCTTGGCTTTAAACGCAGCGGTAGAAGCGGCCAGGGCGGGAGACCATGGGCGCGGATTTGCGGTGGTGGCAACCGAAGTGCGTAATCTGGCTCAACGCAGTGCCGACGCCGCCAAGCAAAGTAATGACCTGATTCAGAACAGTATGCAAAAAGTCCGTGCGGGAACGGCATTCGTTAATGAAACAGGTGTTGCGCTAACTGAAATTGTCAACAGTGTCGCACAAGTCGGTGAAATTGTTGCTCAAATTGCAAACGCCAGCGCAGAGCAGACGGCGGGTATCGATCAGGTCAATCAGGCGGTTTCGCAAATGGACGATATTACTCAGCAAAATGCGGCTTTAGCGGAACAAGCGGCAGCGAGTAGTATTTCTATGCACGATCAGTCTGCCAATATGAGCAAGCTGCTCGGTTTCTTTAAAATAAATTCGAAGGCTGCCTCCTCGCAGTCAGTTAAAACTGCCGGGTACAGTAAGGTGCTGGTAGCGCCGGTAAGAGCAACAGCGAAAAAACCTGTGTCGGCTCCGGCGATGTCATCAAACAAGGTCAATATCGATAGCAGCGACGACTGGGAGGAGTTTTGATCCCGACGTAAAAACAGTCGCGCCCCGCAAGGCGCTACGCATTTTTAATGCCGCAGTTTTATGGCGATGATTGAGAGGAATGTAAAGTGACCCGGATCGAGCAACTTGAAAATGAAATAAAGAAAAAGACCAAAGAATTAAATACAAGCTTGAAGAGCCAAATTTTGTTGCGTGAACGGCTGAAAAATAATACTAAAACGCTGGGAGAAGTCTTAGACCAGCTTAAGGCGATAGAAGCCTATTTAGAAAGTTCAAACGAATATATTTATAAGTTAAAGCAGAACAACCGGACGCTGCAATTATCATGCGACACATGGGCGAAGCGCGCCATAAAGCTTGAGTTTGAGGTTTTAAGCGCGCGCGATGCGACCAAAGAATAAGAGCCGTTACATGAAAGCCAGGACGGCATCAATAATAACTTCCGCTTATGGTTCCCACGCAGAGCGCTCGTCTTTATACGCAAGTGTTTACGAGACACCGTCTTCTGGCAGGGATGCCGGAATTCTCGTTCCCACGCGCCGCGTGGGAACGAGGTGTGCTTGAACATTTGCGTATAAAGACGAGCGCAGAGCGCGAGGGAACGACGCGTTTATGTTTCGGGAAGTTATTACCGCCCATATCCTTACATCCTTCCTAAAAGATAGACCCCGCCATGATATTCACTAATTCAAAGCTTATTTTTATCGCAATGCTGGCGGTTTTATCGACTGGCTGCGCATCGCATTCGGCCGGTCCGGGGTGTGCTCCTGTCAGCAGCAATTATCCTGATACGGGTAAACGCGAGCCGGAATATTACCGGGTAAAAAAAGACGATACCTTGTACGCAATATCGCTACTGTTTGATCTGGATTATGGGCAATTAGCGCGATGGAACCAGATCACTCCGCCTTCTTATACGATCAGAGTCGGTCAAAAAATAAGACTTTCCGACCCGGCGTGGGAAAACAATCCCAGCCAAGCTCAGATGGATGCCGGAGGCGCGGCCCCAAGGACCGGGACAGCGGAACGGCGCTCAAGAGCAAAATAGTCGTATCGAGGTAAAGCAAAAAGCGTAGCCCGCGAAAAAAACGGGCTTTATTTTACAGCGCGTCATCCCGGCAGTCCTAAATCTTGCGTTAGCCGAGAATGCAGACCTTGCAGGTTTTTAAAATCTGCAAGGCCTAATTTGCAACGTTTCGAGCGGAGCAATATTTCGGTTCAATAGGTATTTTCACGCATGGTGCAAATAATGGGTTTCCTATAATCTGGACTTGTTGTTATTTTTCGAACCGATTTATTTAAGCATAAAAGGAATGTTTTCAGTATGCCTGACGGGGTCTTATGGGTTAGCTTTCCGGTTGAGTCGGTTTTAAGTACGGGACGACTTTTCCATGATCCTTTAAGCATTTGTCATGACGGCGGTTTGCGGACAAGACAGACTGAAACAGCCGATTCGCATGGCTTGATAACGACTCCGGTTATCGGCTTAACCCTTTTGCAACTACCGGCCCTATTAAATTTTGCGTGAAAACACATTCTTCCGATATTAATAAACAAAGTGTCAGCGCCGTAAAATGGAGCGCACTTGGAAGCATCGCCCAATACGGCTTATCGCTGGGTGCGCAGATTGTATTGGCTAGAATCCTTGGGCCGGAGAACTACGGGTTATTTGCCATCGGCACGATAGTGCTGACGTTCAGCAGTTTTTTTTCCAATTTCGGCTTTGCCTGGGGCTTAATTCAAATCCAGGACTTGGTTGAAGCGGATATTCGTTTCGTATTTACCTGGCAGCTTATTACCGGTGCTTTGGTCGCTATCGGGCTTTATTTATTGGCTCCTGTTGTCGCCGACTATTTTAATGAACCTCGAGTTATCCCTATCGTGCGTTGGTTAAGCTTGGCGTGCGTATTTAGCGCCATTACCGCGCCTGCCGGTAATTTACTCAGGCGGAACCTTGATTTTCGCTGGATTAATATTATTCAAATTATCAGCTACAGCATCGGCTATCTCGGCGTCGGCATCCCGTTTGCGTATCAGGGCGGCGGTGTTTGGGCGCTGGTTGCCGCCTGGATTACCCAGTCTTTTACGATGATGGTGATGACCTTTATTCGCTATCCGCACAGCGTAAAACCTTTATTCTGGTATAGCGGCGCTAAGGCCATGTCAGGGGTGGGCATAACGGTATTCGTCACCAATCTCTGCAATTGGCTACTCATCAATATAGACCGTATTTTATTAGGACGCTTTCTCGATTCTCACGCAGTAGGCCTATACACCGTGAGCTATAACCTCGCTAATACGCCCAACAATCTGCTTATCGGGGCCTTTCAACCGGCATTTCTTACTGCCGGCGCCCGCCTGCAATCGGAGCCGGAGCGGTTGCGCCGCGCTTACCTGCCGGTTATTGCGACGGTGTGGATACTGATTGCCCCGCTCTTCGTGCTGTTTGCGATGATTGCCGAGCATTTAGTCGGTTTTTTATACGGCGCGGCCTGGAAATCGTCGGCGACGGTATTGGCTATTTTGGCGCTAAGCATGCCCGCCTACATCACTTGGGCCATGTCCACGCCGATTTTGTGGAACACCGGCCGGAAACATTATGAGAGCTTATTGCAATTACCGATTCTGGCCGTTGCAGGATATGCCTTCTATAGCTTCGCCAACAAAGGCATTGTGATCGTTGCCTTGATCGCCGGCGGCGTTCTTTTCCTTCGGGCGGTGGCGATTACTACCGCGGCGTGCCGTCGCTTAAGTATTTCCGTGCTGGACCTATTGCCGCTTGCCGGGCGCGGGATTGTCATGATGAGCATCGCCGCAGCCGGGACCTTTAGCGGCATTAAACTCGGCGTTGCCGCAAGCGTTTATGCCGACACTCAACTGAGTCTTATTATTTATGCGTTGACCGGCATTAACATGAATTTTACGGCAATCGCCGCCCATTTATTGCCGTTGCTGGGCGGGGTTTTTATAGGGGGCATTATTTTATTAGCGATCGTATTCATTTTTCCCCGCTTGTTGGGCCATGAGGTAGTTGGGATGTTAGGCCGATTTAGCGGTCGACTGTCTCGCGCAGCAGGCGATCGCGCCGAACCCGAATCAAGCAAATTAGTGGCGTTGGCGGAAAATGACTGAGTTTTTGCTAGCTCCGCTAGGGTTCTTGACGGCATTTTCGGCGGCCGTCGGCGCAATATTTTGCTTGATGAAACTGTTGCAGATGCTCCGTAACCAGGAAAGCGCCTACTTGCCGTATATTTTTTATAGCTCGACCCTGGTTTCTATACTCACCCACATCGCCACAGGGCGAAACCTGTTTGCGCAAAGCCTGCTAGGGGCCACCGAGCTTAGCGATAACAGTTTGAGCTTTCCTCCCTATTATTTATGGATCAGCCGTGCCAATACGACATTTATTCTTTTTGTCGCCTGCCAATGGCTGGTCAGCCGCTTAATGCGTTACGGGACCAAACCCGACACACCGGCGCTGCTGATCGGCGCATTCTTGTTTTTATATGTTACCAACGTGCTCACCCCGGCATTATTCAGCGCTCATCCGTCGTTCGATCACAAATATGTGTACTTAAGCTTATTGGGGGTTGCCTCGCTGTTCGCCCAAGACAACGAAGACGCCGCCATCCGTGCCGCGCGTAATTCCCTTTATATTTTTCTGCTGGTCAGCGCCGCCTGCATACCTTGGAATCCCGGCTTAGTGTTGAGCGACAATTATCTCGAAGGCGTTATTCCGGGATTAACTTATCGTTATGCGGGATTGGCTAATCACGCCAATTCTTTGGGTCCCATTATCGTGTTATTCCTGCTTTGCTTATACAGTAAGCCTTATGCCCGCCGTTGGATCAATTTCCTGGGCTGGATACTCGGCTATTCGAGCCTGGTGTTGGCTCAGTCGAAAACCAGTTGGATCGGTTTTATTATGTGCATGTGCTGCATGGGATATTTCAAATACGGCGATTTTTTTAAACGACGCCTTTTCGATGCCAAGAATCCTGTTCTATCGGCTATTTTTATTGTTACGGCAATGATAACCGTCAGTGTCGTGTCGGCGGTGATTATGTTGAGCGACATAGAAGGCGAAATTAATGCGTTTTTTTCCACGCGCGCGGGTGCAGAGCTGACGACCATGACCGGGCGAACTCCGATATGGGAAGTCGCGCTCAGCGAATGGCGCAATAGTCCGCTTTTCGGCTATGGATTAACCCTCTGGGATGCCGCCCATCAAACCAAAATCGGCATGCCTTGGGCATTCGACGCGCATAACCAGTTTATTCAAACGCTTGCCAGCGCCGGGCTGGCGGGGGCGACGGGGTTAGTAATCTATGTGGCGACATTATTCTGGTTTACGCTGAAAACGGCCAAATCGAGCCGAGGCTTAACGCTTGCCATTTTCTTGATGATTTTCAGTCGATCAATCACCGAAGTGCCGTTACCGATATTCGGTTTCGATTTCAATTCGCTCACCCATATCTTGCTGTTGATGATTATTGGCGCGCAATTCAAATATAGGCGCAGCGAAAAAACCAACCGGATGGTACTGGCGGCTTATCCCAAACCTGCTATCTACAGAGGTCATATCTGATGTTTTGCTCAATCATTATTCCTTTGTACAACAAGGCAAACTTTATTGCCGATGCCATTCAATCGGTGCTGAATCAAAGTTATCAGCATTTCGAAGTGATTGTGGTCGATGACGGTTCGATTGACGATAGCGCGTCGCGCGTCCGAGCCATTGACGATCCGCGGATTAAACTGATTCAACAACCCAACCGCGGCGTTTCGTGTGCGAGAAACCAGGGTATCGAACTCGCCAAAGGCGATTTGGTGTGTTTTTTGGATGCCGATGACTGGTATTTGCCGATGTATCTGGAAACAGTGGTTTCGATGGCAATGCGTTATCCGGAAATCATATTTTTTGCCTCGGGCTATAAAAATATTAACGCAATGAATATGGATAGAGACAGTATGTCCTGGGACCCTGGCGATACCGATACGGTCGAGATCATTGACGACTTTTTCTATCGTTGGCGTCGATACGGCCCGTTCTTCGGAACCTGTTCAGTCGCCGTTCGCCATGCCGATCTTCGCCGATTCAAGCCTTATTTTCCGCCGGGGGAGCAATGGGCTGAAGATCATGACCTCTGGTTTAGGTTAGCCGAGAAGTCGAGTCTCGCGTATTGCCCGGCGCCGCTGGTGGCTTATAGAAAGGAAGTGGACGGCAGTCTTTGCGCAATCAATGAGTCGCGGTCATTATTGCCCGCCTATATTCGCCTTGAACAACGCGCACTGGATCGGCAACTGCCGGACAGTCTTCGCTATTCCGCGCTGAGATTAGTGGCCGAGACGAAAATCACGGTGGTGCGGAGATTATTAATGAACGGCCAACGTTACGATGCTTTGTTGCAACTCTTAAATACGGGGCGGGGCATGGTCTCAAGGCGATGGTGGGTAAGCTTGATGATGTGCCTGGCGGGGCCCGCGGCCTGGGTTAATCGCTGGGAAAATTGGCGGCTGCAACGAACCCGCGATTGGTGACATGCGCTATGTGTAAGTCATTTTGGATAGTGCGTCCCGGCCTGGACTGAGGCGCTTGTTAAACCCTAACGGCAATCGGAGTAATCGAGTATGCGTATTACCTTAATAGCAATGCATTTTGCCGAGTACGCTTGCCGCCTTGCGGAAGCGCTGGCTCAAGAACACGAAGTTCAGCTGTTGCTGGGTGAAGCGAATGCGGCGTCCGAACTTGAAGAGGAGTTCGAACGCTACCGTTCCATTCCGCAGTTGACCCTGGTAACGCTGCCCCATAGCAGGTCGCCGCTCCGTTGGCTGCGCAATGCCGTCCGTTTGGCTGGGGAAGTGCAACGTTTCAAACCGGATGTCGTTCATCAACAAGAGCATACGCGGGACTATGAGGTTGCCGCATTGCTTTATCTGAGTCGATTGTTCCCTTTTGTCCTGACCGTGCATGATCCGCAGCCGCATTCGGGCGAGGATGCGCGGCAGCACAACTTTAGTCGGCACAGTCTTTACAAAGGGCTGTTGCGTAAGCGTTGCGACGCCGCCGTCACCCACGGAAACCTATTGTGCGAACAGATGGTTTCGGTAGCGCCCTGGCTTGCCGGGCGCGTGGCCAATATTCCGCATGGGCCGTTAGGCCCGCTGGCAATACCGGAACAGGCCCCGGATTCCGGGGCGCTGCTTTTCTTCGGCCGCATCAATGCATACAAGGGACTGCGTTATTTCGTCGATGCCGTTTTGCAGTTGCGGGCGAAAGGACTTTGCGTCAACGGCGTAATCGCCGGGCGCGGAGGCGATCTTGCGGCCAATCGAGCCGTTATCGAGGCGCATGATTGTTTCGAATTGCATGACGAATTTGTATCGCGGGCAAAAGTGCAGCGGTTATTTACCCGCGCCCAACTGGTGGTCATGCCCTACATCGATGCCACCCAGAGCGGCGTGGCCGCGATGGCTATCGGCTTTGGTCGGCCGGTGGTGGCGACACGGGTTGGCGCGCTTCCGGAAATGGTATTGGAGGGTTATACCGGCTTACTGGTGCCGCCCCGCGATTCGGCCGCGTTGGCCGACGCGATCGAGTCCTTGCTCTTAGACCCCGGCCGATATGCTCTGTTGGCCGACAATGTCCGGGCGACAGGCACGCAGGGGGCTTTCAGTTGGCAAAGCATCGCCGGCGCCACCGCTGCGGTCTACTCCGAAGCGATAGCGCGTCGCCAGGGACTCCGGCAATAATAATTTCCACTGTCTGCGCTCATCGTCATACACAAGCATCTGCGAGCAGTCCCAATCTCGGTGGTAGGCGGAAAGCAGGCCGATATACAGACCTTCCAGGTTTTTAAAACCTGGAAGGTCTAACGGGCAACGTTCCTCCGAGCGGGACGATGTGTGGGAGCGGCTTTAGCCGCGACAATCGCGGCTAAAGCCGCTCCCACACATGCCGGAACAAAGCCTGCACTCCATCGACAATAAATACCGGAATACCTACCGATTTTGGGTAACGCCTGAGTATTTATACCAATACCCAATAGATAGAAAGCCGTTAATAATAACTACCAACAACGTAGCAGGATATGCGCTCACTCTTTGGTTTTGAGCGCAAAGATTCGTTCCGCTACAGACGCTCAGCGTCATGGCGTTAATAAACGTTACCGCTTGGGTTATCGGTGTCTTTACGCCAAGCAGGACTATTTAAACCCGGCACCGGCGTCTGTCGCCAATGCATAACGTCCACCTATATCCCGGTGGTAGGAAAAAGTCAGCAAAGCGCATGATGCATATTGATAGGCCGGCACGGCTTTAAGCTATCTATTTAATAACAAAAAGCAGACATATTGAGGACGTTTCATTATGCAAAACATTCAACAAGAGAATGACGGCATTTCCCCGTTAAAGGGCCATTGCTCCGGAGCTATGACCGGGATGGTTTCTCTGGCCGCCTGTGTACTGATATTGTTGGCCTTAATTAACGGCGGCCGGACAGCACAGGCCGCAACGGCGGTTCGGCCGACGCTGGATCTCAAACTGGCCGGGCCGCAGACCGGACGCGCGGGGCGAGCGCTCACCGGAATTAGAGTCAGTCTTATCAACCCTGGCGTTGCAGCGGAAAATGCGCGGCTGCGTCTTATGATCCATGACGGAGCCGATCGCGATCTGGAGGCCGACGATATTAAGATCGAGGTGAGGGAGGGCAAATCATGGCGCGCCGTTCCCCTTGAACCGCTGGATGGCGGCGCTATGGCCGCTATCGGCTCCGAGGGATCGGGGCACGAAGAGCGCCACCAACCCGGAGGTTTCACAATCCCGGCTAATTGGAACAAGTTATGGCAACTACGGCTTACCTTTCAATTGCCCGGCGTTTATAAATTGGTCGTCGCGGTCTCGCCCGACAACGGCCAGACCCATTTGGCTCCACCGGCCACGATAATCTTGGAAGCGCTGTGATGAAGGCCGTGAAGAGCGTATTGTCGATAACGGAACTATTCAGGCGAGCGCGAGACCGTCGGTTGCCGCGGTTTAGCGGAATGCTGGCGATCGGCTTTCTGTCGACGATAATGGCGATGCCGTCAGTCGAAGCCGCGGCAAGGACCATCGTGTCGTTGACATTCGACGACGGCTTAAGGGAGTCTGCCGCGATTCAACCGCTGCTTAACAGCGCCCTGAAAGCCACGTTCTATGTCAACTCCAATCGGATACGTCTTTCGGGGTCCATAGACAACAATGACTACCTGACTAAAGGCGAACTCGATACGCTGTTTAACAACGGCCATGAAATCGGCGGACACACCATTGACCATGCCGACCTTGCCACGCTTAGCGACGCCGCCCAGCGGCAAGCTATCTGCGACGATCTGGTAACGCTCCGCGGCTGGTACGGCGACAGCGTTTATTCTTTCGCATATCCGTACTCATCGACCGGGCCGACCACCCAAAGTCTTATTGTCGAAGGCTGTCCCGGTACTTACGGGCCTTTGAATAGGCCGATCGGTCGATACGACAGTGCGCGAGCGGTCGGCGGCGCGGGATGCCAGGCTTGTCCCCTGACAGAGTCGTTACCGCCGACCAACCCTTATTACATCGCAACCGTAGGCTCGGTGGTGTCTACGACTACGCTTGCCGAAATGCAAAACTATGTGACCCAGGCGGAAGCCAATTCCGGAGGGTGGGTGATATTCAATTTTCATTCTGTGTGTAATGGCTGCGATACCTATGCGGTGACGCAGGGAACCTTGAGTAATTTATTGACATGGTTAAGCGCCCGCGAACCGCAAGGCACCTACGTAAGAACCGTTCATCAAGTCATGTCGGGGGATTACCCGCCGTCTCCACCGCCGCCGCCATTAGGTCCCAACCTGTTGATCAATCCCTCGCTTGAGGCGCTCGGCACTAATAATCAACCCGATTGCTGGGTGCGCGATAGCTGGGGGACTAACGCCGCAACATGGACGCGCAGCAGCGATGCTTTTAGCGGAAGTTTTGCGCAAACAGTTCAGATGACCGCTTATACCAACGGCGACCGTAAGTTGGTGCCGACGTTTGATGCAGGCCAGTCAGCAGGCGGCTGCGCGCCTCCGGTGGAAGCGGGCGCGACTTATCAAATCAGCGCTCATTACAAGTCCACCGCCGGTTCGACCGTTGTGCTGTTCTACCTCGACGCCAACGGCGCGTGGCAGTACTGGCGGGACGGACCGGTATTGCCGGCGTCCGCCGATTGGACCCAGATGACCCATAATTCAGGGACGCTGCCGACCGGCGCCAGCGCCATGAGTTTTGGTATCGCCCTGGCCGGTATCGGCACGCTGACAACAGATGAATATTCAATGGCGAGGATTTTGGATACGCCGCCTCCCGTGAATACAGCGCCCGCATTTACAGGCGGCGCTACCACCTTGACAGTGGCAGCGAACAGTCCGGCGCTGGATTTGAAAGCCAACCTGCATGTCAGCGATATCGACATCGGTCAGACCGAAACCTGGAGCGCAAGCACTGCTCCCGCTCACGGCACCCTGGTTATTACAGCTGCCACGGCCAACTCCGGCAGTATCAACATAACGCCCGGCGGCACGCTGACCTACCAACCGTCGGCCGGTTATAGCGGTCCCGACAGCTTTTCGGTGCGGGTCAGCGACGGCAGCGCCAGCGCGATTCGCACTTTCGCGGTGACGGTTGCGCCGCCTGCGAATACCGCGCCCGTCTTCACCGGCGGAACCACGACCTTGACAATGGCGGCGAATAGTCCGGCACAGGATTTGAAAGCCAACCTGCATGTCAGCGACATTGACATCGGCCAGACCGAAACCTGGAGCGCAAGCGCGGCTCCTGCTCACGGCACTCTGGTTATTACGGGCGCCACGGCCGGTTCAGGCAGTATCAATATAACGCCCGGCGGCACGCTGACCTACCAACCGCTGGCCGGTTATAGCGGTTCCGACAGTTTTACGGTGCAGGTCAGCGACGGCAGCGCCAGCGCCAGCCGTACTTTCGCGGTGACGGTGACTGCGCCGCCTGCGAATACCGCGCCTACCTTCACCGGCGGAACCACAATCCTGACAATGGCCGTCAACAGTCCGGCGCTGGATTTGAAGGCCAACCTGCATGTCAGCGATATTGACATCGGTCAAACCGAAACCTGGAGCGCAAGCGCGGCTCCCGCTCACGGCACCCTGATAATCACCGCTGCCACGGCCGGTTCAGGCAGTACCGATATAACGCCCGGCGGCACGCTGACCTATCAACCGCTGGCCGGTTATACCGGCTCCGACAGCTTTACGGTGCAGGTCAGCGACGGCAGCGACAGCGCCAGTCGCACTTTCGCGGTGACGGTAAGTACGGCTCCCAATCTGGTTACCAATGCCTCGCTTGAATTGGATCAGGACGCTAATAGTCAACCCGATTGTTGGCAACGGGGCGGCTGGGGAACTAACACGGCGACCTGGACGCGCAGCAGCGATGCTTTTAGCGGAAGTTTCGCCCAAGCGCTTCAGATTAGCGCCTATACCAACGGCGATCGCAAGCTATTGCCGACGCTCGATGCCGGTCAGATAGCAGGCGGCTGCGCGCCTTCGGTGGACGCTAATGGGGTCTATCGACTTAGCGCCTATTACAAGTCCACCGTTACCGCGACCGTACTGCTGTTCTACCTCGATGCTAACGGTGTTTGGCAGTACTGGCGGGACGGGCCGACATTACCGGCGTCCAATGCGTGGGTTCAGATGGTTCATGACACAGGGGTATTGCCGGTCGGAGCTAGAGCCCTGAGTTTCGGCATCGGCCTGAGCAGGATCGGTACGCTTACTACGGATGAATACTCAATGGTGAGGGTTAATTGAATCGGCGATGGCGGGGCTTTTCCCTATTTATGAAATACGGTAAGCCAGCGAAGTTATTTTTTTCAACAACTTGTTAAAGAGGCGATTGCCCGTTTCTGTGTTCGAAAATGCAGGGTTGCAGGGCAAGGCCAACAAATACGGAGGTTCATCTCTATGAGTATAAGCAAAGAAAAAACACGGGTTCTTTATATCATTAGCGGCGAGCTTTTCGCCGGTGCCGAGCGAGTGCAGGATTTGCTGGCATTGCGTTTGCCTCATTACGGCTACGAGGTGGGATTTGTCTGCTTGAAGCAGGGTAAGTTCCCGTCGTGCCGGGCTTCCGCCGTGCCCTTGTTCGAGCTGCCGATGCGGTCGAAATTCGATCTGGCGCCTGCCTGGGAGATTGCGCGGATCGTCAAGCGCGACGGCTACGCCTTATTGCATAGCCACAGTCCGCGCGCCGCCATGGTGGGACGGCTAGCCGCCTGGTTGGCAGGCGTTCCTATGGTGCATCACATCCACAGCCCTACGGCGCGAGATACCGAATGCAGCTGGCGTAATCGAATAAATACGGTCATGGAACGGGTGAGTCTGGTTGGCGTCGCGAAGCTGATAGCGGTTTCGCAAAGCCTTAACCGGTATCTAAGATCGCAAGGTTGGTCGGCGCAAAAGATAGTTACGGTAGCCAACGGCGTACCCACATCCGGCCCCTTGCCGGATCGGCCGGAGCCCGGTCCTGAATGGGTGATCGGTTGCGTGGCATTGTTTCGGCCGCGCAAGGGCCTGGAGGTGTTGATCGAGACCTTGGCCAAGTTGCAGCAAGCGGGACGATCCGTGCGCCTGCGTGCGGTCGGCGCTTTTGAAACGACTGCTTATGAGACGGCTATCAAGGCGTTAGCCCTGCGTTTGGGGGTACAGGATGCAATCGACTGGGTCGGCTTTACCCAGGATGTAAATGCGGAGTTCGCCAAAATGGATGTGTTTGCCTTGCCCAGTCTGTTTGGCGAAGGCATGCCGATGGTGATTCTGGAAGCCATGGCCTCCGGCGTTCCGGTGGTGGCGTCTGATGTGGAAGGTATTGCAGAGGTGCTTGACCACGGACACTCCGGTTTGGTGGTGCCTGCCGGCGACGCGGACAGCCTGACCGCTGCGCTGGCCGATCTGATGGGCGGCAAGTACGATTGGAAAATCATGCGCAAGGATGCCTACCGGATTCAAACGGAACGCTTCTCGGATCGCTGCATGGCCGAGGGCGTGGCTCGCGTGTACAACGGGACCATCGGTATGAATACGGCGCAAGATCGTAGCCGTGCCTATTCCGTCATTTCCCAATTAGATCAGTCAGGAAGGATGTAAATCATGAAAAAAATATTAGCTGTTGCCTCTGCCGGCGGGCACTGGACTGAGATGCTGCTGCTGAAAGAAGCATTTGCAGACCATGATGTTGCGTTTGTCTGCACGATGGAAATGTACCGCTCGGAAGTCGCTCCGCACCGATTCTACGCCATTCCCGGCGTGAGCCGCTTGCGTAAGCGCTCGATTGCGGTTTCGATTGCAAAACTACTGATTATTCTTGTTAAGGAGAAGCCGGATATTGTCATTACCACCGGTTCGGCACCCGGCTTGCTGGCGATTTTTTTCGGCAAAATGCTGGGTGCGCGAACACTGTGGATCGACAGCATCGCCAGCGTAGAACATTTGTCCTTCTCCGGGCGAATGGCTAAGAAATGCGCCGATCTGTGGCTAACGCAATGGCCTCATTTGGCCGATGCCGTCAATGGGCCCAGTTATCGGGGGAGTGTGCTATGAAAGTGTTTATGACCGTGGGATCGATGTTGCCGTTCGACCGCTTGGTGCGGGCAATGGATAGCTGGGCGAAGGCGCATCCCGAGGCTCAGGTTTTTGCTCAAATCGGCGAGACCCGGTTGCGACCCATGAATATGGACTACGCCCCGATGATTAGTCCGGCCGAATATCGGCGTCACTTCATCGACTCCGACGTCGTGGTTTCGCATGTGGGCATGGGTACTGTGATTAGCGCATCCGAGTTTTGCAAGCCGCTGGTGATGCTGCCGCGTCGGGCGGAACTGAAGGAGCATACCAACAACCATCAGTTTGAAACGGCCAAATGGCTGGAAGGGCGCTCAGGGCTTGATATTGTCTATTCAGAGCGCGAATTGGCGGGAGCCATCGCTAACAGTATCGGAGCGGACCTGGGTTCGACTATCGATACCGGAACCCGAGGCAAGCTGATCGATACCCTGCGCCAATTTATCTTGAATTGAATTTTTTTAAATGTATGAGGGATGGTTATGAAGCTGCGTGTCGCTTTAATTGGACTTGGCAAAATGGGACTTTCCCACTATGCCATCATTAATTCTCACCCGGATGTTACGCTTGCGGCGATTTGCGACACCTCGGGTTATGTATTGGACGTGCTGAACAAATATGTCGGCATTAAGTGCTATACCGACTACCGAAAAATGCTCGACGAAGAAAGGCCGGATGCGGTATTTATTGCGACGCCTTCGCGCTTTCATGGCGAGATGGTGAAAGCGGCCCTGGACCGGGACTGTCATGTTTTTTGCGAAAAGCCGTTCTGTCTCGATGTAGAGGAGGGCCAGCGCCTGGCGGCACTGGCCGAGAGCAAAGGGCTGGTCAATCAGGTCGGCTACCACTATCGCTTCGTGGGCGCGTTTCAAGAGGTGAAACGCCTGGTGGACGCCGATGTTCTCGGCCGTATCCATCATCTACAGGTTGAGGCTTACGGTCCCGTGGTACTTAAGCCGAAGGGCTCCACTTGGCGTACGTCCAAGCAGGAAGGCGGCGGTTGCCTGTACGATTACGCTTGTCACGGTATCGATCTGGTCAATTACATCGTCGGGCCGCCCGATGCAGTGGGGGGGACGGTGTTGAATAAAGTGTTCTCGCGCGATGTCGAAGACGAGGTGTACTCGACGTTCTTTTACGCGGACGGCAAGACCGGACAGATTGCGTCAAACTGGAGCGACGAGAGTAACCGGAAGATGTCTACCACGCTGACGATTTGGGGAACAAACGGCAAGATTGCGGCAGATCGGCAGGCGCTACAGGTGTATCTGCGCGATGGCCCGAACGAAGCGCTAAAGCTTAATAAGGGTTGGAACACCCGCTACACCACGGAGTTGACCGAAGAGGTCTGGTATTATTTGCGCGGCGAGGAATATTCCTCGCAAATCGATCACTTTGTGCAGTGCGTTAAGGCGGGCCGCTGCGATACCCGAAGCACTTTTCGCTCGGCCGCGGCCACCGATCGGGTGGCCGCGATGCTGATCAAGGACGCGGACAGTAGTCATGTCGATGCGTCGGCTTTGACTAGACCTTTGCCTCTACCCGAGAAGCAAAGCGCCGGGCGGGGCATTTATCAAAAACTGACTGAATTGAATGACGGTCGGTCGTTTTTTAAATCAGGCCATAGATAAAGGAGTTGAATGTGGAAAGAATATTATTTGGCGACAACCAGTTCTTCGGCGTGAACCATCTGTCGGAGGAAAAAGCCCGCGCCCAGGCCGTCAAGTTTCAGGACATCAACGCCGTTATCGATGTTTTGGATGCCGCCTACGACGAGGGTATCAAGGTATTCATGTGTACGACGCATGAACGTATCGGCGAAGTCTGCGAGCATATGCGCGCCGATCCGCAGCGTTACCGGGATTATCAGTTCTATCCCTGCATGCCTTATGCGCACAAGTACGCCAATGCCGTAACGGAGCTGGGTATTTTAGACGCGCTTAAGGGCTTTCTTCCCGAGCAAGGGGCATTCAATGCCATGGTCAAGGGCGGGATGGCGTTGGCGAATAAAGATGTCGAAGCTATCGGCCAGTTGCTTATTGATGCGGAGATGAAGATGTTTCAAGGCTTGCAGACGCCGGTCATCTTCCTGCAAAACGTGGTGACAGATTTATTGCTTGGTCTGGGATTCAAAGAGGCGTTGCGCATCTTTGCCGACCATGTGAAAAACAAGTACAACGCAGAACCCGGCTTTATTACTATGAATATGCCCAAATTGCTGGATGTATTGGAAGAGTTGGGTATCGACAATCCTATCGTCTGTTCGAATATCAATAAAATAGGCTTTAGGATGTGCGGGGGAATCGAGGCTTACGAAAACGCTATAGCAACGCGGAAGTTTCGACCGGTTGCGATGTCGGTTTTTGCTTCCGGCGCCATTGCCCCAAAGGAGGCTTTGGAGTACGTCTGCACGCAGAAAAAAATCGAGTCTATCGTGTTCGGCGCGTCCGGTCGCGGGAATATTCGGCAGACGAAGCAATTAATCGAGCAATTGCTGCCTGCCGAATGAGAGCCGTTTAAAAAATGCGGCGATTGAGTAGAGGCAAGAAATACTGCGGTTGCCTGCCTTGGCCGCCTCTATCCTTATTGCACTTGGAGGTTAAAGCGGTTTTTTCTTACCATCTTGTTTTGAAGCTGGAGACAGGCGACGTGTAAGTAGCGCCATTCTTGTCTTTAGCAACGATTTTATAGTAGTAGGTGTAACCGTCCCATAAATAGTTAAGCTTCATTGAATGACTGGTCGTCAGCGCGTCATAACTCCACGATGAGTCGAGACTGGTGCTTCTACCGTAATAAACAACAGCGTTGGACGGGAGATTGGTCGTCCAGTTAATAACAGCATCGTGCAAGTTTATGTTACTTACATAGTAGGCGCTTATGCTCAGATTGGACGATGCCGCCGGTGTCTGAACGGTAGCCGTGTTGCTTGCTGCTGAAAGATTACCGGCAGCATCGTAGGCTTTGGTCGTGTAGTTGTAACTCGTTCCGCCTGCCACGGAGCTGTCGGTAAAGCCGGCTACGGAGCTGCTGCCGACTTCTGCGCCGTTTCTGTAGATTTTGTAACCGCTAACACCCACATTGTCGGTTGACGCTTTCCATGTAAGATTGACTTTTGACGCATCGGGAGCGCTTGCCGCAAGGGTAGCGGGAGCCGATGGCGCAGTCGTGTCGGCGCTGGGCGATGGCGTATTTTGAGGAGGGGTTGATGATGAACCGTACTCAAAAGCACCGATGTCGACTTGTCCGCCCTGCGGTCTTGCGTTTAAATCAAAGTCTGTCGTTGGCGCACTGGTTGTGGTTCCGGTGTTGATCGCGGGAGACGACGATTGCAGATGAAAGTTGCTGTTAACGGCATCCGCGAACAGGGGATTGCCGGCGACAGCGCTTGTTCCTGCCGCTGAACCGCCTTCGAACAGATTGTTGCTGATCGTGGTGCCGGACGACGCCTGGATATTAAACGCTTTGGCCTGGCTGATTACGTTATTCCGGACCAGAATGCCGCTGTTCTGCGAGCCCTGAATACCGATACCGCCGCCGCTTCTGAAGCCGCATTTGTAAGCGGTATTGTTGTATATCGAAATGTTGGTGAATTTAGGCTCGCTATATCCGGACTCAGTCCAGTTGGCTAGAAAAACGCCCGATCCGGCCAAGTTATAGAGAATGTTGTTGTATATCTTGACGTTGCTGATATTACCGCTACGTTCCCCGCCGAGCCTGATACCGTCTTCCCCTGCGCCTGAAGCGGCCGATTTCGAATTGAAAACGGTGTTTCTATAAATCTCGATAGTGTCGGCGGGGGTGTCCCAGCCGTCCACGTAAATGCCTATTCTGGACATATTGTAGACGGTATTGCCGAATATCTTGCCGTTGGTCGCGCCAACTTTGGCATCGATTCCTTCCATGTTGCCTTCGTGAATGCGATTGTTGCTGACGGCGAAGTTATTGGTCGAAACCATCGAGATACTTTCTTGAGAGAAACCGGTATTAGCGTTGACGATCTCATTGCCGTCAACCGTTACGGTATCGCTGCTTATCGCATATACGCCCGAGTAAGCGGTGCTGTTGGTGTAGTTATTGAGAACCCGCACATTAGTCGAATTGTTCATATACACGCCAAACCCTGGCGAATTGATAAAACGCAGGCCGGAAACTTGTATGTAGTGGCGGTTAGAGAGAGAGAATACGCCGCTCCAATTGCCATTGTTGAGTCCTCCTGAGCCGTCGACGGTTACCGTTTCGCCGGGATATGCGGCGTAGGCGATGAAACCCGCTGAGGCGCTCCCTGAGTTCTTGGGAAGAATCTGCTCTCTGTAAGTACCGCCCCGGATGCTGACGGCATCCCCTGCAACGAGCGTATTCGCTGCTTTGGTTATGGTTTTCCAAGGCGATGCCAAGGTACCCGGATTGCTGTCGCTACCATTGGTGGCGACATAGTAGTTGGCTGCATTGGCAACAGGTACGAAGAACAGAGAGCAAAGCAGGATAGCGGGCAAATTTTTAAAATTGCCAAGTACCGCCGGGATTGAATTTGCTCTGAGTTTTCGACCCGCGCCAAAGAAGGCCGAATCTGAACAGCTGGAGAAGGCCGAATCAGTGCTTGCTGATTTAGTCGATTTATTCACGAAATTACCTCTATTACATAAAGCTATTAATGTACGAGACACTCGATGTCTCTTTGTTGTATTGCATTGAATTATATTGAAAACTATAAAGTAAGTGAGTTTTCTTCCATTTCTCAAATAAGAAATAATTTCTATATAAGACGGGTAAAGTTTAGCTGTGAAATATTAAAAGTCACTTAAATCTAGGTATTTTTACGTAGGCTGTGTCACATAATTGAAAATTTCCCAAACAAAGGCGTTGAGGTTGTGACATCCGGAGGATTGACGACTACGTTAGTCTTTAACCTGAAATCGCAGTTGGACAACGAAAAATATGAAAAATATGAAAAGTATGAAAATAAGTCGGTAGGTTCGCCTTCATTCCCGCGCAGCGGATGCTTCCTTTCAAACTAAGCAGGACGAGGCATGTTGTTCCGTTCGAAACGTTGCCAGTTAGACCTTCCAGGTTTTAAAAACCTGGAAGGTCTGCATATCGGCCTGTTTCTCACCTAAGGTCAGGCAAGAGACTGTCGGAATGAGACATTCCGCAGATACGTGTGCATAACGATGGGGGCGGAGCATGGGAACCCTAAGAAGACGTTATTTTTAGCGAAATCCTGACACACCCGAGCGGGGCGGGGTTGCGCTCCCGTCCAGCCACATGACGGGCGCAACCCAGTTTAATTGGCTATTAACATCAGTTGATACAAGTGCGTAGCGGTTCGGTGACGGGTAAGCGGTGCTGTACTGGGCGGATTGCGTTGCTATGATGGTGCTTGAAAGGAGCGAGCATGGCATGAGAGACCTCACAATATTGCGCTATTATCGTAATCCTGCTTGGCGATACGACCCGGATTGCCAAGCACCAGACAGTGCTTAGGGATGTCCTGAGTAACCACCGCGCCGGCGCCGATGGTGGCGCCGTCTCCCACGCTGACATCGGCGCGAATTCGTGCATGGGCGCCAATATAGACCCCTTCGCCAATTATCGGTCCGCTATCGGTCGTCTCGGCCGCTCCCAGCTTGACCTGCTGATAAATGGTGCAGCGGGGTCCGATACGGCAATTTCTTACCTCAATTCCCCCGAAGTGATTAATATAGAAACCGGGTGCAATATCGGCGCTTTGATCCAGGTCGATACCGTAGGCCTTGCGTACGCAAGCCGATAATATCCGGTAAACCGGGTAAAGGGGAATAGCAATGGTCCAGCCGTAGCGGTGTTTGCGCACGCTGCTTAACCAGCGTCCAAAGCGGTATATGACCAACGCCTGGAGCCCATGATGCGCCCACAGCAAACGTAGGACATCAATTGAATAGAAGGCTTTGCTCCGATGAAGCGCGCGCAGGGTGTCGGCACGAATGTTTTTGAACACTTAGGACTCCATCAATAATAACTTTCGCTTAGGGTCTCACGCTCTGCGTGGTAACCCAGTCAGGGATGTTCCAGCGTCCCGAACCGCAGAGCGGTTCAGACTGCATTCCCACGCAGAGCGCTCGAATGTTCAAGCACACCTCGTTCCCACGCGGCGCGTGGGAACGAGAATTCCGGCATCCATGCCGGTATGACGACTCTGCAACACATTTGTGCATAAAGACGAGCGCAGAGCGTGGGAACGATGAGTTTATGTTTCGGGAAGTTATTACCGACCATATTTTTAATCCCCCCATTTTGTTTTCGCATACGCTGCGGCCTCTTGATCCGAGCGTTTTCGCAATTCGGAATTATCGAAGTTCCGTAATACCAAGCGTGCGAGATTGCCCTGCATCACAACGCCTGCGGGGATGCTTTTGGTCAGCACGGTGCCCGGCAGTAGCGTGGCGCCATCGCCTATCTTGATGGCGCCATGTATCACGCAATCGGAACCAATCCATACATTACGCCCAATCTCCGGGCGCTCACTGTTAGCATAGCTCATGCCGACGGTCACTCGCGCGCCAATTACGGTCCCTGCGCCTGTTTTCCCGGCTCCGAAAATGATATGTCCCTGATCGGAAAAGCAAACGCCGCCTTCAATTTCACAGGTATTGGCAATATCGCTTTTTGTGTCGATCTCAACCGCCAATCTCAACAGTTTAAGGGGAATGACCATGAGGTACCATTGCCATGCGCGCCAGCCCTTTGCTTCATGCTTTAAATGTAACCAGTGAGCGATGCGGTGTATCAGCATCAACCGCAAACCGGGAGAAATTGTCAGCAACCATGAGCATGAGACCGGGCTCATGGGACGACCCGGCCGACACCGCCGATGGGCAATCTCAATGTCCTTGCTCAGCTTGCTGCCTAATTCGCCAAGGAGCGGTACAGAACGGCAGCGGTCGGCAACGCTTGCCCACGTTTGTTCAGGCATACGGACAGCTCCGACGTCCTTGGCTAGTTGGTTCACTTTGCGGCCTGTTTGTTGGGGAGAGCGGCGATAAAACTCAAAAAGGCGTCGGCAAGCAACTCTTGCCCGCGTTCGTTGAGATGGCCGCCATCGCCGGTAAGTTCGGGACACAGCGCCTCAACCTCTTGCCCGCCCACTTGTACCTTGCAGCCTGTGTCGCGGTTCGATTCAGCCTCGATCCGGGCAAGGTCGAACAAGCGGCCCGCGGCAAGATAGCGTTCACGAAGCAGGGTATTGAATTCCGCGCGTCTGGCATTATCGAGATAGCCGTTGGGTTGTTTGCCGATGAGTTGCTTGACCCAAGCCTTTGGCCCGGTTTGTGCCGCCATCAACGGCGCGGTCACCGCGACGAAGCGGGTGGCGGGATGTCTGAGAGCCAGGGATTCCAGGCTGACAATATAGTCGTTAGCCAGCTGTCGTGCATCGGTAGCGGCGTTGAAGTCGATATAACACAGCTTCATCAGCGCTATGTCCGCTCCTTGTGCGGCACCGGCATCAACGGCTCCGGCAAAATCCTGGATTTTGGAGAGCGGGTCGCCGTTGCTGCCAATGACAAAATGGCTGATGCCGGGTTCGTCGGACGCGGTCCGCTGCTCGTGAATGCCGATTTTGACGCCGTCCCGATCGGCCAAGCGCGTTAAGCCGTTGAGGAGGTTATAGCCCACCGATTGGTGACCGAAAACCACGTGTTTTTTTTCCAGTGCTTGCCATTTCGATGCGTTAATGTGTGTTGTTGCCGGCATTGATGCTTCCTCATGTTTCGATTGAGTAAATCCGGGCAGTACCAGTATCGCAATCGCAACCAGCCACCACCGTTCGTATGCCTTTCTTATCGTAATGCCGTGTGTCCGCTTAGTTGTATTCATACTCAAAACCTATGGGGGATTTACTGCTGTCTGTAAGATAGAGAGTTCGATTTTTTCAATCAATAAGTGCCATTACCTATCGAGCGGTTCCGCCGGCCAGCTCAATGTCCTGTAGGACAAAGTCGGCGGCTTTTAAATTCCCAATGATTATTTAGGGTTTGGCTAAAATAACTTCCCGAAATCACTATATTCGCTCGTCAAGCCGTTCGTGCTGAACTTGTCGAAGTATGATCGGCTTGACGCGGCGGGATGAAATTTTTCCGCCCACCCTTCGACAAGCTCAGGGCGAACGGAAAAATTTCATCCGCTCAATATCGGGAAGTTATTACTGACCATATCCTTAGTCCGGCCTCAGTCCGGCAGCGGCGGTTTAGTATGCGGGCCGGTTACTGCTTCCATTGGAATTCCCGGCCAGTGCAGCACCGCCGTGGTTTTACGCTTGGCTTCGATGTCGCGGTAGATGAATGCCGCTTGATCAAGACTGATGCCCAAAGCCTCGGCTAACGTGGCGCTCGATTCGCCGCTATTGCAAGCCAATAAGGCAATATCCATTTTGTCGTAGGGCAGGGCAAAATAGAATTCGTCCTGGCCTTGCGCCATGCTGTAGGTATCGGTAGTGGGTTGCGAGTCGCATATGGCCTGGGGAAGCTCCAGGTAACGCGCCAGCGCGTAGACTTGGGTCTTGTACAAATGCGCGATGGGTTTTAAATCGGCCGAGCCGTCGCCGTTTTTGACAAAAAAGCCCTGATCGTATTCCAGACGGTTGGGCGTGCCGACGACTGCGTAGTTCAAGCGGTCTGCATGAAAGTATTCGAGCGTTTTGCGCACCCGTTGCTTGAAGTTGGTGGCGGCGACGATTTGCAGGTAATTCTTCGAGTCCAGCCTTTCCTCGAATAATTGCCCTTCCGGGGATTGCACCACCAATTTGAAATAATTGAAATGACCTTGCTGTCCTCCTGCGATGACGATTTTGTTTTTCCAGTCGTCGGAATAGTCAGGAAAGACCGCACGGATGGCCTCGTCACGCCAGCGGTAGCAGCCTAGGGCGTCTAGTACCGGGGCTATATCGAATTGCTGGTAGGCGATGCCGAGTTGTTCGGCGAGCATGCGGCCGCGAATAGAGCTTTCGGAGGCGGAATCGCGCTCGGGCAATAATAGGCCGAAGACGCGCGCGCTGCCGACCGCCTGCACTGCCAGGGCCGCGCAAACCGCGCTGTCCACGCCGCCGGAAATGGCGACGACGAGGCCGCGGCGGTGCAGATGGCTGCGTAACAACTCGCGCATGCGTTCGGCAATTTTGGCGGTTTCGGCCGCTTCGTCGAGCTTGAGCGCAGCGGAAAGATTCAGGGTAGCGGTAAGATTCAGCGCAGCGCCAAGATTCAGCGCGGCAGTAAGATTTATAGTCATAAATAACTCCTTAATAGTGAATTAGTTCAGTTCGGCAAGCAACGCGGCGCACTGTTCCATAATCAGCTTGCGGGACAGTTTGCCGTTGACAGTGCGCGGCAGTTCGGGCAATAGCAGGATGTGTTTGGGGACCATATAGTTTTCCAGACGCTCGCTGCAAATGCGCTTGATTTGTTGCACACTCAGTTCTTCGCCTTGGCGCGCCGCAACAAAAGCGCATACGGCCTCGCCCAGCAATGGGTCGGGAATGCCGATCACTACGGCGTCCTGTACCGCAGCAAGGCTGTAGATGGCATTTTCAACTTCGGCAGGGCTGACTTTTTCCCCGCGGCTTTTGATGATCTCATCGCTACGCGCCACGAAATAGAAGTCGCCTTCTGCGTCCTGCCGGAATAGATCGCCGCTTTTCAACACGAACTCGCCCGGTAGCGGGCCGGGTATCAGCACTTCAGCCGTTTTTTCCGGCTGCTTCCAGTAACCCCGCATTACATGCGGGCCGCGCACGTATAGATTGCCGATCTCGCCCCGTGCCACCGGCTGTCCGTTTTCATTCAGCAGTAGCAGTTCGGTGCCGGGGATGGCGCAGCCTACCGATTCCGGCTTTGTTTCGGCCAAGCCGGGATTCAGGTAGGCGCTACGGATGCACTCGGTCTGTCCGTACATCTTGTATAAGCTAGCCTGCGGGAACAGCCGCCTAATGCCGGGGATGAATTCGGCGGGCAGCGCGGCGGCGGCGTTGGTAACCCGTCGTACGCTGGGAAAGCGTAGCGCTTGTTTGGCATCCTGCGCGAGCATCATGGCGAAGACGGTCGGTACGCTGGCGAAGCTGGTGACGGCTTCGTCATTCATGCGCTTAAAGACTTGCGCCGGATAGGTAAACGAGCGTTCCAGTACCAGGGTCGCCCCGGCATGCACTGTGGACAGCCACTGGAAAAGACCGTAGCCGAAATTGAGCGGTAACGCGGAAAATAGGCGGTCATCGGTTGAAAAGTCCAGATATTCATTAATGCTGCCGAGTGCAAACAATAACGACTGATGCGAGTGCATCACGCCTTTAGGTTCGCCGGTGGTGCCCGAGGTGTAAATCAGCGCCGCCAAATCCAGGGTGATAGCCCGTTGCGGCGGCGGGGCGGACGGCATATTAATCAACGTATCGTTCAGGTTTTCAACGCCCGCAGGCAAGGCGTTGGATTCGGCGCTGCATAATATCCGCAGCATCGGCAGTTGCTCGGCCACCGGTCCGAACACGCGGATGAAATGCGCTTCGCTAAGCAATACGCGGGCGTCGGCATCGCGCAGGATAAAGGCCAGCTTGTCGGTCTTGGTTTGGGCATTGATGGTGACGAATACAGCGTCGGCCAGCAGCACCCCGTAAATGGCTAAGGCGCATTGCCACGTGTTGTCCATGAAAATCGCCACGCGGTCGCCACGGCCCACGCCATGCGCGCGCAATGCATGGGCGAGGCGGCAGGCGTAATGCAAGGCCTCGCTGTAGCTCATGCGTACATCGCCGGCAATTAAAGCGCAGTGATCGGGATAGCGCGAGGCAGTCGCGAGCAAGGTATCTTGCAACAGTCGGGACATAGCGGTCACCTTTAGGCGGCAATTGCTTGTTTGCGGTTGATAAAAGCGGCCAAATTGTCCACGGAATCGAGATTGGCCGGAATCATTTCATCATCGTTGACTTTGACGCCAAAGGTTTCTTCGATGAAAAGGATGATTTCCAGAACGCCGGTGGAATCGATAATACCGCTGTCAAGAAAGGAGTCGCCGTCTTGTAAAGCCGATTCGTCTTCGGTGAAGAGGAGGTTCCCCAATATGTAGTGTCGAATGGTTTTTTTCATCATCATGGCCCTGGTTAGTGTGAGGTTAAGGAAGAGCAAGCGCCATCCGTTGCGCGGATAGTCCGGGAAAATTGTTCAATGAAAAAATAATGGCACAATTGCGTGGAAAGGACGCCGACCAGCGCCATGTTGTCTTTGTAAGCAATCGCATTGCCGCAACGCGCCTTGTTAAGCAGGAAGCCGACTTTTTTCGCGTCGAAATAACCGTAGTGTTTGAGTTTTTCTTCGCTCAGCATCTCGTCGACATAGGCCGGCGGATGCGCAGAGCAGAAGGCGGGGATGTCCGGGGCGCGATACGGTTGTTTGCAGCGCTCGATAATCTGCCGGGGCAGCTGGTTTTTCATGGCTTGCTTAAATAAATACTTCTCGTTGAGCGCCCGCATTTTCAGGCGCGGATTCAGGCGATTGGCGAACTCGATAACGCGATGGTCGAGAAAGGGGAAGCGTCCTTCTACGGAATTGGACATCAGCATGCGGTCTCCCTGGGAACATAACAGATAGTCGCCCATCAGCGTTTTAGCTTCCAGATATTGCGCTTTGTTGAACGCATGCCACTGCCCGAAAGCGGGAGGCAGCTGCCCGGTCAGCCGGTCGATAGCGTCTTCCCGCAACGCGGCGTTGAGGTCCTGAGAGAAAAAGACTTTGCATTGGGCGGTGGTAAACCACCGGGTAAGATGGCTGAATCCGGGCTGGCCGGGATTATCCAGGCCGATGCTGTAATACTTGCGCAAGTAGGCTTTAGCTTGGGTGCCGGAGGTTTCCAGATAAGGGTATAGCGTTTTGAGCAACAGCGGCCGCCATTCGGACTGCGGATGGCGGCCCCAAAATTGGCGAATCTTGGCTTCCTTGAACAGGTCGTAGCCGCCCAGCGCCTCGTCGGCGCCTTCGCCGGTGAGAACTACCTTGTATCCTGAGGCGCGTACCAGTCCGGACAGCTGCCGCATCGGCGCGGGGGCGGTGCGCAGAATGGCGGTCTCGGCGTGGTAAACGGTGGCGGGGAAATCTTCGGCAATGTCGCGGTTAAGGCTGACGATCCGGCTGTTTTCTACGCCGAGATGAGCAACCATTTGCTGCTGGAAAACCGATTCGTCTAGGGACTGATCTTCGAAGCCGATGGAGAAGGTCTTGAGCTGGGTATCCGAGTGTTTGCAGATTAGCGCGACTAACGCGGAGGAATCGAGTCCGCCGGAGAGATAGGCGCCGACCGGCACGTCAGCGCGGAGGCGGATGCGGGTTGCATCGGCCAGCAGCCGGTACAGCTGCTCGGCCAGTTCGGCGTCCGAACCCCGGCGGTAGTCGTCCTGTTCGGGAAAATGCCAGTCCCAATAGCTTGATTCGCGCAATCGGCCGTTTTCCAGCGCCAGCATATGCCCCGGCGTTACTTGGAAGATGTTCTCGAACAGGGTATTGGGGCTGCGCGGAGCCCAGAAGGTGAATATCTGATCCAGCGCCGTCGGCGAGATGCGTGGCGCTGCCGATAATTGCGGCAATAACGCCTTGATTTCCGAAGCGAACAGCAGCCGATCGCCTTGGCGGGTATAAAATAGCGGCAAAATACCGACCCGGTCGCGCACTAACAGCAGGCGTTGGCGGTTGCCGTCCCAAAGCGCGATGGCAAATTGGCCGTTCAGGTGTTGTACAAAAGCGTCGCCGTATTGCTCGTAGGCATGGACGATGACTTCGGTATCGCTGTGGCTATGGAAGCTGTGACCCGCTTTGAGCAAGGTTTCGCGTAACTCAAGGTAATTGAATATCTCGCCGTTGAAGGTGACCCATACGGTTTGATTCTCGTTATGCATGGGCTGAGCGCCTCCGGCAAGGTCGATGATGCTAAGGCGGGTATGGCCCAAGCCAATGCGTCGGCTTGGATCAACGTACGCGCCGCTACCATCCGGACCGCGGTGACGGAGCGGCGGCAGCATGCTGCGCACATCCGTTTCGTTAATGTTGGCCTGCGCCGAGAGCGCTGCGATACCGGTAATGCCACACATGCGTATTCCTTATTATTTCATTATGGTTAGGTTTTGCTTGTTGAGTTGCGAAGGAACTGATTAGGCTTGGAAATCATTCTAAATAGAAAAAATAGGGAAGAATATTGGTACAAACACCTAAGGATGAACTGAATAAGGCGCATGCCGGGATTTGCCCGATCGACTAACAGACCGAGCGCGGGTGCATTTTTATCAAGGCTCCGATTGGAAGCCTGATTGCTGTTTTATCATCCGGAAAATGGTTCGATCGAGGGCAGTTTTCGATGGCGCTTATGGGGTGGATTTAAGACCAATCAATAGGCGCGTCCTAGCATCGACGATTGCTTGGGCGAGATACCAAAGTTGTACGAATAGAGGTCATCTGTCACAATAACGCCCACTTAGTGACTAACAAAAGGACAGCTCCATGGCTGAGATAACTGAAGTACCTAGCCCTTTTTGCGGTATCGGCACGGACGACCTGACCATTCAGGTTGACGGTGTATCGCTTACGGTGGCTGAAAACGGCTGTGCGGTTAATTCGCCCGCTTTTGAACAGGCGATTACCGATACTTGTCCAAGAGTCGATGGTAAGGATGTCAGTCTGGAGGCGGCCGTGGCAAAGGCGGCGGCGCTGTTAAAGAATACTAATCAACCGGTTATCGGCGGTTGCGCAACGGATGTCAACGGCATGCGGGCGTTGCTGGCCTTGGCCGATCGTAGCGGCGCGGTGGTCGATAATATGAATTTTACCGGCGCACGGAATAACTTTCTGGCCTTGCAGGATTCCGGCTGGATGAATACGACGCTGGCCGAAGTAAAAAACCGCTGCGATTTATTACTGGTGGTCGGCGTTGATCTGGAAGGTTTTTCGCCGCGCTTTTTTGAGCGTTATCTATGGAATAAAGAATCCATGTTTATGGAGGATACCGCCAAGCGTGAGGTTATCTATTTAGGTAAAGCGCCTTCCGGTACGGCCTCGACTTCGCCTGACGGCCAAGCCGCGCTGGTTTTTGAATGCGCAAACGAAGATTTGCCGGATGTTGTCGCGGTATTAAGGGCGTTGGTGAAAGGCAATCCGATTCGGGTCGATTCGGTCGGCGGCATTGCGCTTGCCGATTTACAGGCTATTGCCGATAAATTAAAAGCGGCAAGCTATAGCGTAGTGACCTGGGCGGCCGGCGCCTTGGCTTATAGCCAAGCCGAATTGACGGTGCAGACCCTTTCTGAAATGGTTAAGGACATTAATGACCGGAATACCCGTTGCTCCGGTTTGCCGTTAGGCGGTAAAGAAGGGGATCAGACGGCTAACCAGGTTTGCGGATGGACTACCGGTTATCCGGCGCGCACCCGTTTTTCCAGCGGCTATCCCGAATACGATCCTTATTTGAATGATACCCATTTTTTGCTGGACAATGGCGAGGCCGATGCGTTGGTTTGGGTGCAAGCGTTTAATGCCAAAGCAGTACCGCCGGTAACGGCTTTGCCGACTATTGTGGTGGGCCGTTCCGGGATGACTTTTGCCAAAGAACCGGACGTGTTCATTCCGGTCGGTACGCCGGGTATCGATCATGTCGGTCATGCTTATCGCATGGATAACGTGGTTGCGATACGTCTGAAAAAATTACGCGAATCCGGCCTGCCCAGTACGTTTGACGTACTTCATGCCATTGAACAAGCTTTGTAGGTAAGTAATATGTTGATTAAATTAACAGGCGGGGCTGTTTATGATCCTGCCAGCGGGATTGATGGCGCGAAACAGGATATTTACATTCAGGACGGACGCATCGTCGACAAGCCGGTCGGCGATTTTAAGGTCGATAAGGAATACGATTTAAAAGGCAAGGTGGTGATGTCCGGCGCGATTGATATGCACACGCATATCGGCGGCGGTAAAGGCAATATCGCCAGAACCTTGTTGCCGGAAGATCACCGCGCCGATCCTGTCGCACGTACCGATATTACCCGCTCCGGCTGCGGTCATGCGATGCCCAGCACCTTTGTGACCGGCTACCGTTATGCGGAAATGGGTTATACCGCCGGTTTCGAGCCTGCGGTATTACCGATTAACGCTCGCCAGGCGCACATGGAAATGGCCGATATTCCGATTCTGGATAAAGGTGGTTATGTGCTGATGGGCAGCGACGATTATTTGCTGCGCATGTTGACGGCCAAGAAAGACCAAAAAGCCATTAACGATTATGTCGCTTTTACCATGCAAGCCGCGAAAGCGATTGGCGTTAAAGTCGTTAATCCCGGCGGTATCAATGCGTTCAAATTCAACCAGCGCAAACTGGATCTGGATGAGCAAAACAGCCATTACGGTGTGACCCCGCGTGAAATTTTGCGGGTATTGGCGACAGCGGTTAAAGAGCTGGGCATTACTCATCCCTTGCATGTGCATGGCTGTAATTTGGGTGTGCCCGGCAACATGAATACCACGTTGGACACCATTCAGGGCATCGGCGGCTTGCCGATGCATTTAACCCATATTCAGTTTCATAGTTACGGCACGGAAGGCGATTTCAAGTTTTCATCGGGCGCGGCCGAGATTGCCGAAGCCGTCAATAAAAACAAAAACATCACGATCGATGTTGGGCAGATTCTGTTTGGGCAAACCGTAACCGCATCCGGCGACAATATGCGTCAGCATGCCAATCATAAACACGCCAGCCCGAATAAATGGGTGACCATGGATATTGAATGCGATGCCGGTTGTGGCGTGGTGCCGTTCAAATACAAAGACAAGAATTTTGTCAATGCGCTGCAATGGGCGATCGGTCTGGAAACTTTCTTGTTGGTTGATGATCCTTGGCGTATTTTCCTGACTACGGATCATCCCAACGGCGCGCCATTCACCAGCTATCCGCATTTGATACGCTTGCTGATGGATAGAAGTTTCCGTAACGATGTGTTGTCCACGATACATCCCGAAGCGCAAAAAATGACGACTCTGGCATCGATTGAGCGCGAGTACAGTTTGCAGGAAATTGCGATTATGACTCGAGCCGGTGCGGCCAAGTTGATCGGCCTGCAAGATCGAGGCGGCTTGAGCGCCGGTAACTGGGCGGATATTACTGTTTATACCGACAACGCCGACCGGCAGAAGATGTTCGAAAAACCGGATTACGTGTTTAAGGACGGTGAGCTGGTCGTGGTTGACGGCAAAGTCGTTCATACCAAATGGGGCACGACCCATGTGGTTAAACCCGCTTTTGATGCGTCGGTAGAAAAGGATCTGAAAGCCTATTTCGACCGGTTCCTGACCATGAAACTCGGCAACTTTACTATCAGCGATGATGAAATAACAGAAGATGGTCGCGGCAGTTTGACGGTGCATCCGCTTAAAGGGACAGTGGCATAATTGCCACAGACATTTAAAAATAAGCGTTAACCTTGTCAGCAGCCAAGCAGGATCTTAGAGGGGCTGAATTAAAGCTGGAGTTGAAAATTGCCGAATTTAAAGCTGAATTGATATGCTGGATTGTTGGCGTCGCTTTTTTGCAAACGGCTTTGATTGCTGGGCTGTTGATAGGGCTTAGTGCGGGAATGTAATGATAAAAATGCATGTGAATCAGTGAGTAAGGGCAGTCCGCTGTTGGTGCAATTGAAATAAAAAAGGGTGTTCACTTTGGCGGGTGAATACCCTTTGCAAAGGCCCAACAAGCTAACTTGAATTAGTTAGTATTGCGTTGCACGAATTGATCAAAAAGCTCAAGCCTTTGGAAAACGTAGTCAGCGGACAGTATCTGTCGCCGGTAAACACCCAAATCATCGGCGATTTAACGGAGACTTGTTTTGCCAGTGAGGATTATGAATAGTTGAAAGAGTTTTTGACGGTAAGAATTTATTACGAATTATTGGCTGACACAAACAATACATCGGGAGAAATAACATGCCTACAACTATTTTTGCAGAGACGGCAGCGAGTCTCTCGGAACTAAAAAACGATCCAATTGCGACTGTAGCCGCGGGCGATGGTTTTCCGGTGGCTATCCTCGATCATGACGAACCTGCTTTTTATTGTATTCCGGCTAAAGCTTATGAAATACTGATGGATAAGCTGGAGGATGTCGAATTGGCGGCAATTGTTGAATCGAGAAAATATCAGGTCGAAATCGACGTGGCTTGGGATGAGCTTTAAACTTCGCTTTAAGGAACAGGCGCTTCAGGAGTGGCATAGCCTAGATCATACTATTCGTGAACAGTTTGCTAAGAAATTACACGCATTAAAAGACAATCCGCGTGTTAAAAGCGCAGGTCTTGGCGGCATGAAAGACTGTTATAAAATAAAATTGCGTAAAGTCGGATATAGGCTTGTTTATGAAGTGCGTGACCGAGAACTGATAATATTGGTTGTTTCCATCGGTAAGCGTGAGCGGAATGCGGTATACAAGATGGCAGCAAAACGGCTGTAAATTAAACCTAAAAATTTCAACACCAGAAAAATATCAATAATGAGTTTATCAATATGATTATCAACGGCGTAACCATAGACGCAACCTTTGCCGAGGCCTTTCCGATGAAAGCCACTCGCGCCATCATCACCGCACAAAACGAAAAATGGGCGATGATTTCAGCTCAAGCCATGACCGGCTTTGCTACTTCGGTGATTGCCTGTGGGTGCGAGGCTGGGATTGAGCGGGTTCTTGAACCATCCGAAACCCCGGACGGACGTCCCGGCGTGTCGATCATGATTTTTGCGATGGGCGGCAAAGGCTTGGCCAAGCAGCTTGAAACGAGGGCGGGGCAGTGCGTATTAACGTCGCCGACCTCAGCCTTGTTTGCGGGTATTGATGGCGGCACTCGAATAGCGTTGGGTAAAAACCTGCGTTATTTCGGCGACGGTTTTCAGGTGTCCAAGCTTATCGACGGCAAGCGATATTGGCGTATTCCGGTGATGGACGGCGAATTTTTAACCGAGGCGACTACCGGTCAAGTCGATGCAGTCGGCGGCGGCAACTTTTTGGTGCTGGCCGAATCCCAACCGCAAGCTTTGGCTGCTTGCGAGGCGGCGATTGAAGAAATGCGTAAAATCCCCAATGTGATTATGCCTTTCCCGGGCGGCGTGGTGCGTTCCGGTTCCAAGGTCGGTTCAAAATATGCGGCTTTGGGCGCATCAACCAATGATGCTTTTTGCCCGACTTTGAAAGGCATGACCAAAACCGATCTGTCGCTGGAAATCGAATCGGTCATGGAAATCGTTATCGACGGTTTAACCAAAGAAGACATTGATAAAGCCATGCGTGTCGGTATTCAGGCGGTTTGCGATTTAGGTGCTGCGAATGGCATCAAACGCATTAGTGCGGGTAATTACGGTGGCAAGCTGGGGCCGTTCCACTTTCACTTACAGGAGATTATGGCATGAGCGCTTTAACCTTTACGCTGAAACAAAGACCCGATCAACGCGTGGATATGTCGCCGCTGGTTTGCCATAAACTGGCTGATTTGGAGCTTGCTGAAATTGCCGCCATTACCTTGCAGAATGGCAAACGCAAAATCCGGGTGGATGAGATATTCGGCATCGCCGGTGCTGATACGCAAAATATTGTGATAAAAAACAGCTTCGGCAAACTCGATTTTATCGGTAAAGAATTGGATGGCGGGCGTATAACAGTCGAAGGCGATGCAGGGGCTTATCTTGGCTTGGGCATGAAGTCAGGAGCGATTGAAGTATCCGGCGATGTTGGTCTTTATGCGGCCTGCGAAATGAAAAAAGGTGAGCTGGTCATTAACGGTAATGCCGGGGATTTTTTGGGCGCGGCTTTGCCGGGCAACAAAATGGGCATGAAAGGCGGAACCATTCTGGTGAAAGGTAATGTCGGCGAGCGTGCCGGTGACCATATGCGCCGCGGCAATATCCTGATTGAGGGTAATGCCGGTGATTATTGCGGCTCCAGGATGACGGCGGGCACCATTGCGGTCATGGGGCAGACCGGAAGGTATTTGGGTTTTGCGATGCGTCGGGGTACGTTATTGTTATGGAATCAACCGCAGGCGTCGGCAAGGTTTAATGATTGCGGTGCGCATACGTTGGCGTTTTTACCGATATTGTTTGCATCATTTAAAAAGCTTAATTCCAAATTTGCCGATAACTCGGCGGCCTTTAACCGGGTGCAGCGTTATGCCGGCGATATGTCGGAAATGGGGCGCGGCGAGGTTTTGGTTAAAATAAGCTGATCGATATAGTAGGTTAGGGATGAACGAAAGCCTCAGTATAAAAGCTGGGGCTTTTTTTATGGTTTGGCTAATATATTTTCAGCTTGTTTATTCAGAGTTGTATTCAAATAGGGTTATGGTAACAAGATTAACAACAACTAATCATAGCCGGGATGTTGCCGGGTTAAAGTATGTATACCCGGTGCTTTCCAGGCGATCAGGCGGCTTGTCTGTCGGCATCAATTTTAATGCTAATAACGCCTGTAACTGGCGTTGCATTTATTGTCAAGTGCCTGATTTAAAAATCGGCGCCGCGCCGAATTTGGATTTTCAGCTATTGGAAGACGAGTTGAGATTTTTTCTTGATAACGTGTTGAATGGCGATTTCTATCAGCGGTTTGAGGTTGATGAAGACAAGCGAGTCATTAAGGATATTGCTATTTCCGGCAATGGCGAACCGACCAGCTTAAAAGACTTCGATAGGGCTGTCGCTTTGATTGGGCGGGTAGCGACGGAAGCAGGGGTTTTGCCCCGGAGTAATTTTGTGTTGATTACCAACGGTAGTTTGGTGCATCGGCCTGGCGTCCGTAATGGCTTGAAAAAGTTAAAGGAATATGGCGGGGAAGTATGGTTTAAGTTGGACAGCGCTACGGAAGAGGGCAGGGCTTTGATGAATAATGCCGGGCAAAGTTGCCAGGCGAGTATCGATAATCTGTTGCTTTGTGCAAAGCTGTGTCCGACAAAATTGCAAACCTGTTTGGTGGCTTACGATAAGCAAGGTTTGTCCTCGAAGGAAAAAGACGCGTATCTTGATTTGCTGAGACGTATTAAAACAAAGGGTTGTGCGTTGAAGGCGGTGATGTTGTATACGATTGCGAGGCCGTCTCTTCAGCCGGAGTCCGGTCGGCTGGAGAGCTTACCTGTAGATATGCTGAATGCGTTTGCCGATGAAATCAGGCTGTTGGGTTTTGATGTGCTGGTAAGCGATTAATTTAAGCGCTTATGTCCAGCAAAGAACCAACCGTTTTTTTATCGGCTTCAAGCAATTTAACAGCGGCAGAGTTTTCAAGTTCAGCTTCTTTTAGACTGAGTACTGGTTTGATGATGTCGCCGGGTTTGAATTCGGAACTGCCGACTTCATCGTTTTGTATGGGTAGCCTGGCTATCACTTGAGCGGCATCCGCTGATTTATGTTGAGCGGTATTGATTAGATTGATTGCGCTGGTAGTGGGTGTGATGTTCATTTCGTACTCCTTATACAATGAATTGGCGTCAAACTGAATACTACATCGATATGAATAATATGCAAAGAATGGTTTGTGGTTTTAGATGGAAATGCGAAGAACAAGGCATTTTATAAAACGAAGAACGACTATAGACATGCACTGTTTTTGAATTTATAGCTTGTTATGCCCGTGTAATTATGGATATAATTACGAGTTCATTTAAAGTGCGAATGTGGCGGAATTGGTAGACGCGCTGGATTTAGGTTCCAGTAGGTTATCCTGTGAGAGTTCGAGTCTCTCCATTCGCACCACCCAATTCATAATTAAGAGTTAGCTATTCATTGTTGACTCTTCAGTTCTTTTGAGCCGTTTACCGGTATCCTATAAAAATTCTTATTTAAATTTTAGTTGAGGTAAAGAAATGCAAGTTTCTGTCGAAAAGACATCAGAATTAAGCAGAAAAATGACTGTTTGCGTGCCTGAAGAGGTTGTTCAGGAGAAGATGGCGGCACGTTTAAAGTCGTTAGCGCGCGAAGTTAAAATTGATGGCTTTCGTCCGGGTAAAGTGCCCCAGCATGTCATTAAGAAAATGTATGGAGACCGGGTTCGCGGTGAAATCGCGGGAGACTTGGTTGAAACTACTTATTTTGAGGCATTGAAGGAACAGGATTTAAGACCTGCCGGCTATCCGCATATTCATTCGTCGGATGAAGCCGACGGCTTTAAATATACCGCTGAGTTTGAAGTCTATCCTGAAATATCACTGGAAGGCGTTGAGCAAATTGAAGTGTCGCGTCCAGTTGCCAGTGTTCAAGATGTCGATGTTGACGACATGATTGAAAAGCTCAGAGCGCAAAAGAAAAGTTGGACTATTGTTGAGCGCGCATCTCAGGAACATGATCGCGTGACGATTAATTTTTCAGGCGCTTCCGACGGCGAGAACTTTACCGACGGAAAAGTAGAAAATTATCAGGTTGAAATTGGCGCGAAACAAATGATTCCAGGTTTTGAAGACAACCTGATCGGCCTCAATGCGGGTGCCGACAAAACCTTTGAAGTGTCTTTCCCTGAAGAATATGGCAATGAAAAGTTAGCAGGTAAAGTCGCTGAATTCGAGGTTGAAGTCGTCAGTGTTGAGGAGTCAGTGCTGCCGGAAATCGATGACGTTTTTATCAAGGCGTACGGTATTGACGGTTCGGTGGATGCGTTCCGCGAAGATATTAAAAGTAATCTGGAAAGCGAACTTGAGCAGGCATTGCGCGGCAAGCTGAAAAATGCGGTGATGAATGCGTTATATGAAAAAATTCAGATTGCCGTTCCGAATACATTGGTCGACCAGGAAGTCGAAAGTATGATGAAACCCTACATAGAAACGGCCAAAAGACAGAAAATGAAACTGGAAGATTTGAAGCTTCCCAGAGATGCATTTGAAGAACAGGCGAAACGTCGTGTGGCGTTGGGTTTAATCTTGAGTGAAATTATTCATAAAAACGATATTAAAGTGGACGATAATAAAGTACGCTCTACTATCGAAGGCATGGCGAAAAGCTACGAACGCCCCGGCGATGTTGTTGAATGGTATTATTCCGACGAAAGCCGATTGAACGATGTTCGGCAGATGGTTTTGGAAAACCAAACTATCGACTGGCTGGTTGCGCGAGCAAAAGTGTCTGATGAAGCTATAAATTTTACTGATGCGATGAGCAAACAAGGGTAAGGAGTTCAGATGTATAACCAGTACGCAAGAAATCAAATGATGGCGCCTGAAGCAGCAGGCGGTTTGGTGCCTATCGTAATTGAGCAAACAGCTCGAGGTGAGCGTTCTTTCGATATTTATTCAAGATTATTAAAAGAGCGGGTGATTTTTCTGGTAGGGCAGGTTGAGGATTACTCCGCTAATCTGATTGTTGCCCAGTTGCTTTTTTTGGAATCGGAAAATCCCGATAAAGATATTCACTTATATATCAATTCGCCCGGCGGCTCGGTAACGGCAGGCATGTCGATTTATGACACCATGCAGTTTATTAAGCCTGATGTCAGTACCATGTGTATCGGTCAGGCAGCGAGCATGGGCGCATTGCTGCTGGCTGGCGGAGCAAAAGGCAAGCGTTATTGCTTGCCTCATTCAAGAATGATGATTCATCAGCCGTTAGGCGGTTATCAAGGGCAAGCTTCTGATATTGATATTCATGCCAGAGAAATTCTGTTAATCAGGGAAAAGCTGAATAAAATTCTTTCTGATCATACCGGACAACCGATAGAAAAAGTTCAGCAGGACACAGACAGGGATAATTTCTTAAGTGCAAATGACGCTGTTAGCTATGGTCTTATTGATCAGGTGTTGTTGAATCGAGCAACTGTTGCTGATAAATAACGGTTGGTATTTTTTTGTATTTCGATATATTCTTTGCCCCATTGAAAGTAAAGACATCGTCTGTGGATGTTTGCGGGAGTCCAATTTATGAGTAATGACAAAAACAGCAAAGATGACGATAAGCTGCTTTATTGTTCTTTTTGCGGTAAAAGTCAGCATGAGGTCAGAAAGCTTATTGCAGGACCGTCAGTTTATGTCTGTGATGAATGCGTAGATCTTTGTAATGATATTATCAAAGATGAATTACAGGATGACTCTTCTTCTTTTGGCGGTGGCGAGTTGCCTAAGCCGAAAGAGATAAAAGAAGAGCTCGATCACTATGTTATCGGGCAGGAAAATGCGAAAAAGATTTTGGCGGTGGCCGTTTATAATCACTATAAGCGCCTACGTAGTAAATCTAAAAAAGATGCGGTTGAATTAGCCAAAAGCAATATTTTGTTGATCGGACCTACCGGGTCAGGGAAAACTTTGTTGGCTGAGACTTTGGCTCGATTGTTGGATGTGCCTTTTACCATAGCTGATGCAACTACGCTGACAGAAGCCGGTTATGTAGGTGAGGATGTAGAAAACATCATTCAGAAAATTCTACAAAAATGCGATTACGATGTAGAAAAAGCTGAAAGCGGTATCGTTTATATCGATGAAATCGACAAGATTTCCAGAAAATCCGATAACCCGTCAATTACCCGTGATGTTTCGGGCGAAGGTGTTCAGCAGGCTTTATTGAAGTTGATTGAAGGGACTATCGCTTCGGTTCCTCCTCAAGGCGGACGAAAACATCCTCAGCAGGAGTTTTTGCAGGTTAATACCGCTAATATCCTGTTCATAGTCGGAGGGGCTTTTGCCGGATTGGATCGGGTTATTAAAGCTCGCTCGGAAAAAGGTGGGATCGGTTTCTCTGCTGAAATAAAAACCAAAGACGAATCTAAAAATATTGGCCAGCTCTTTGCCGAAGTCGAGGCTGAAGATTTGATTAAATACGGATTGATTCCCGAGTTTGTCGGCCGTCTTCCGGTTGTTGCCACATTAGAGGAGCTGGATGAAAAAGCGCTGGTGCAGATACTGACCGAACCTAAAAATGCGTTGATTAAACAATATAAGCACTTGTTCGAGATGGAAGGCGCCGAACTGGAATTTCGGGATGATTCCTTAACTGCAATTGCCCGTAAAGCAATGGATAGAAAAACAGGTGCTAGAGGATTAAGGACAATTGTTGAAAATGTCTTGTTGAACACCATGTATGAATTGCCGTCTGCGGATAATATTTGCAAAGTTGTTATTGATGGCAGTGTTATTTTAGGCGAATCAGAACCTATTCTGGTTTATGAAACAGAAAAGAAAAAGGCCTCTGCGGAATCTTAAAATTTAGTCCTGAGTCATAAAAAGGGAGCTTTTATTTTTTAAAGCTCCCTTTTTTTTGCGCTCCGGGTAATCAAAGATGCAATTTTGAGTCTGATTCCTTGCTATTTTAATTAACGTCCCCATAACCTTATTTTCCAAGAAAATTGTTATAAGGTTCCATTTATGGAAACGCACAAAATGACAGAGATACAACAAATAAATGTACTGATTCCGGTTTTACCGCTCAGAGATGTAGTGGTTTATCCGCACATGGTAATTCCCTTGTTTGTCGGTAGGGAGAGATCGATTGATGCTTTAGATGCAGCGATGAAAGACAATAAGCAAATTTTATTGGTCGCGCAAAAAGAAGCGGAAGTTGATGAGCCGGATATTGCCGATCTTTATGAGGTGGGTACCCTGGCTAATATTCTGCAGATGCTGAAATTGCCTGACGGAACGGTCAAGGTTTTGGTTGAGGGGATTCAGCGCAGTAAAGTGTTACGTTATGAAGAAACGGAAAGTTATTTTTCTGCCGTGGTGACAGAAATTCACGATGTTTTAAAGTTGACCGAGCAAGAGCAGGATGTATTGCAGCGGACGGTCATTAATTCATTTGATCAATACGTTAAGCTGAATAACAAGATTCCGCCGGAAGTTTTGAACTCGCTGTCGGGCATTGACGATCCAAGCCGGCTTGCCGATACCATGGCGGCGCATATGACGTTAAAGGTCAATGAAAAGCAGGCTATTCTTGAAATGGCGGATATTGAAAAGCGTCTTGAGGATTTAATGACCTTAATGGAAGGTGAGGTTGATCTTCTGGAGATGGAAAAAAGAATTCGCGTGCGGGTCAAGCAGCAAATGGAGAAAAATCAAAGGGAATATTATCTGAATGAACAGATGAAGGCGATTCAAAAAGAATTGGGGGATATGGACGATGTGCCTAATGAAATTGAAGAGCTGACCAAGAAAATTGAAAACGCCGGCATGTCAAAAGAGGCCAAAACCAAGGCGGATGCAGAGCTTAACAAGCTTAAGCAGATGTCGCCTATGTCGGCCGAGGCAACCGTGGTGCGCAATTATATTGACTGGATGGTCAATGTGCCCTGGAAGAAAAAAACCAAAATACGGCATGATTTAAAACTTGCAGAGCAGGTTTTGGAAGCCGAACATTATGGTTTGGATAAAGTTAAAGAACGCATTCTTGAATATCTTGCCGTTCAGCAACGAGTGAAGCAGCTCAAAGGACCGATTTTGTGCTTGGTGGGACCTCCAGGTGTTGGCAAGACCTCGCTGGGCGAGTCCATTGCCAGGGCAACCAATCGTAGCTATGTGCGCATGGCTTTGGGCGGGGTGCGTGATGAGGCGGAAATTCGCGGGCATCGACGAACTTATATCGGTTCTATGCCGGGTAAGATTTTGCAGAATCTGGCTAAAGTGAAAACGCGCAATCCGATGTTTTTGCTCGATGAAATCGACAAAATGGCAGCCGACTTTAGAGGCGACCCGGCATCGGCTTTATTGGAAGTGCTGGATCCCGAACAGAATCACACGTTTTCCGACCATTATCTGGAAGTGGATTTCGACTTGTCCGATGTGATGTTTGTCGCGACGGCCAATACCATGAATATTCCTCCTGCATTGCTGGATAGAATGGAGGTTATACGCATCGCCGGCTATACGGAAGATGAAAAAATCAATATTGCAATTCGGTATTTGATTCCAAAGCAAGTAAAAAATAACGGTCTTAAAGAGCGGGAAATTGAGATCGCGGAAGAAGCTGTTAGGGATATGATTCGTTATTATTCCCGAGAAGCCGGTGTTCGGAGTCTTGAGCGCGAAATTTCGAAAATTTGTCGCAAAGTGGTTAAAGATTTATTGTTGAAGCCGAGAAAAACCAAGATTGTAATTAATGCTGAAAATTTGGATAAATATTTGGGCGTTAAGCGTTTTCATTACGGCCTTGCGGAAGAGAAAGATCAGGTCGGACAGGTAACCGGTTTGGCCTGGACCGAAGTGGGGGGGGAATTATTAACTATTGAGACCGCGGTAATTCCGGGGAAAGGCAAGCATTCGGCAACGGGCAAGCTTGGTGAAGTGATGAAGGAGTCAATTGAAGCAGCGATGACGGTGGTCAGGAGCCGGTCTGGAATACTGGGCATTGATAATGAACTGTTTCAGAAAAACGATATCCACATACATGTACCCGAAGGGGCGACGCCAAAGGATGGTCCGAGTGCCGGCGTCGGGATGTGTACAGCCATTATCTCCGCTTTGACCAAGATACCTGTTCGAGCATGTGTCGCTATGACCGGTGAAATTACCTTGAGAGGTGAGGTGCTGCCTATCGGGGGCTTGAAAGAAAAGCTTCTGGCGGCTCATCGCGGTGGCATAACAACGGTTTTAATTCCTGCCGAGAATGAAAAAGATTTGGCGGAGATACCGGAAAATATTAAGCAGAATCTGGAAATAAAGCCCGTTCATTGGATAGATGAGGTGTTGGAAGTCGCTTTGCAATATATGCCGATTCCCGTTGAAAAAATGGAAGTCGAAGAACAAGGAAAAAATGAGACCGAGTCGGTTAAGGTAATAAAGCCGAGTCTAACCGCACATTAATCGGTTTGCGGATTTGTCGGGGAAGTTGGCAAAACCGCAAAAATCATGGCTTCCGGGGCGGTTAATGCTTGACACTGCGTAAGTGCAGTTGTTATAAATACCAGTGTTTTTTGTGTCGCTGAGGATGGGGCATAAGAATTATCACGCTGATCTTCGAGAATATAACTTTAAAAATGACTTCCTAAGGGGGAATAATGAATAAATCGGAACTTATTGACGCTATAGCAGAGTCTGCTGAATTAACTAAAGCGGACGCGGGTCGCGCATTGGATGGTTTTATTGGTGCGGTTACAAAAGCACTGAGCAGCGGTGATTCGGTCGCTTTAGTCGGCTTTGGAACCTATGCCGTAAAAGAAAGAGCAGAGCGTAAAGGACGTAATCCACAGACTGGAGCAGAGATTACTATTAAAGCTGCAAAAATTCCTTCATTTAAAGCTGGTAAATCTTTAAAAGATGCTGTAAACTAGGATTTCTTTAGTCGGGTGCTTAGCTCAGCCGGGAGAGCATCGCCCTTACAAGGCGAGGGTCGGGGGTTCGAACCCCTCAGCACCCACCAGACTTTGGAGTGGTAGTTCAGTTGGTTAGAATACCGGCCTGTCACGCCGGTGGTCGCGGGTTCGAGCCCCGTCCACTCCGCCAAAATCAAAAAGCTCCGGATCGATTGGTTCGGGGCTTTTTTTTTGATTAAAATTTAAGATGTTTCTTTAGGACAGAGCTATGCTGACAAAGATTAGAGAAAAAGCACAGGGTGCTTTTGCATGGGGTATTTTGATAATAATTTGTGTGCCTTTTGCTTTGTGGGGTATTCAGAATTATCTGGATACCGGAGAAGAAGCTCCTGTCGCTTCCGTCGGCGATAAGGATTTTTTTCAGCGCGATGTTAATAAGGCTTATGAGCAATATAGCCAGAATCTTCAAGGGATGATGATTGACGAGCAAACCTTGAAAACGCAAGCACTAGAAAAACTGATAAAAGATGAGGTTTTATTGCAGTATGTGCATGCCAATGGCCTTGTTACAACGGATGATGCCGCGCGTGAACTTATACAATCCCTGCCTTATTTTCAGGTAGACGGTAAGTTTGATGACAAGCGGTATAGGACGGCGCTCAATTTACAAAAAATGTCCTCCGGGGAGTTTGTAAATAGAATCAAAAATGCACTGATCATGGAACAGTTTCAGCGCAGTATTATAGATAGTAGTTTTGCAACGAAATACGACGTTGAGAGTTTTTTCAAAATCCAGAATCAACAGCGCGATGTGGATTATGTCACCGTTGCGGTACAAAAGTTGGCGGAACAGCCTTCAGAGGACCAAATAGCGGCCTATTATCAGCAGCATCAGGACTTGTATCAAACGCCCGAGCAGGTTTCTGTCGAGTACATAGAATTAGCGCTTGAAGATATAGCCAAGACTATAGCGGTAACCGATGACAAGTTGAAAGCCTACTATGAAGAGCAAAAAGATCAATACACCACTCCCGAGAGAAGAAAAATAAGCCATATCCTGTTTGCAATTAATGACAAGGTCGACGAAAAAACCGCGTTGGAAAAAGCCTTAAAAGCGCAAAAAGAATTGGCTGGTAAAGATTTTGCCGTTGTTGCGGCGGAAGTTTCCGATGACAAATTAACCGCTAAAATAGGCGGAGATTTAGGCCTGTTTAATGCAGGCGTCATGGAGAAATCGTTTGAAGATGCGGCAAGCGCTTTAAAGCTGGGTGAAGTATCGAATCCGGTAAAATCGGCATTCGGCTATCATTTGATTAAAGTAACCGAGTTAGTGCCGGGAGAGATCAAGCCGTTCGAATCAGTTAAAAATGAAGTAACCAAGGCTTATCAGAAAGCTCAGGCGGAGAATGCGTTTTATGAATCAGGGGAAAGACTGACCGAAATGAGTTATGAGCACCCCGACACCCTGAAAACAGTTGCGGATGCTTTGGGCATTACCATTAAGAAAACAGATCTTTTCACAAAAGATAAAGGTGATGGCGTTGCCGCTGAAGAAAAAATTCGGAGTGCCGCGTTTACTGAAGAAGTTCTGCAAGGTAACAATAGTACGCCAATCGAATTGGGCACCGATCGTTTGGTTGTGTTGCGAATGTCGGAGCACAAGCCGGCAGCGGCACGAGAGCTAAACGATGTAAAGCAGGATATAGTCGCGGTATTGTTGGCTGATAAAGCCAAACAACAGGCTATTGAAACGGCTAAAAATATCAAGGCAGGATTACAGGCAGGCGCATCCATTCAAACCGTTGCGGCTGAAAATAAACTGCAAGTAAAGACGGTTGCAGGATTAACGCGCAATAAGGAAGATGTGCCGTTGGCGTTGAGTCAAGCGATTTTCAAGGCGGCTAAACCTGTTGGCGGTAAGCCGACTGTCTTTATTGCCGAATTGCCCGCCGGCGAACAAGCGGTGGTGAGTTTGTCAAAAGTAACAGAAGGCGCGATGACTGAAGATGACAAGAAAAAAATGGAGCTGGCAACCAAGAATATTGCCAAAGCTTTCGGTCAGACCGAGTTTAATGCGTTGATATACAGTTTGCAGGCCGATGCCGATATATCGGTAAGGGCGCCTAAGTAAAACAGCTGAACCGGAAATAAAAAAGGGAGCTTAAAGCTCCCTTTTTTTGTGTCGAAATTCTTGCTTTAAGATGCCGCTAAACCGGCAATGTTATAGCCGCAATCGACAAAAGTGATTTCGCCGGTAATACCCGAAGCCAGATCGGAACACATAAATGCCGCTGCATTGCCGACTTCTTCAATGGTTACGTTTTTCTTAAGCGGAGCCGTATCGGCCGCTTTGTTGAGCATGGATTTAAAGTCGTTAATACCCGATGCGGCAAGCGTTCTGATGGGGCCTGCGGAAATCGCATTAACGCGCGTGCCTTCGGCGCCCAAGGCTACAGCCATATAGCGGACATTGGCTTCCAGGCTGGCTTTAGCGACGCCCATGACATTGTAGTTAGGAATCGCCCGGTCGGCGCCTAAATAAGTCAGGGTTAAAAGAGAACCGTTGCGGCCTTGCATCATCGCGCGTCCGGCTTTTGCCAGGGCGGTAAAGCTGTAGGAGCTGATGTCATGGGCAATCTGAAAGTTTTCGCGGGTGGTGACATCAACATAATCGCCATTCAGTGCGTCGCGGGGCGCGTAAGCGACCGAATGCACGATACAATCCAAGCCGTCCCAGTGTTCGCCCAGCTTGTTAAATACCGTGTCGATATGCTCATCAATGCTGACATCGCATTCAATGGTAATATTGGAGCCGCAAAGACCTGCCATTTCTTCGACGCGACTTTGCAGCTTTTCATTTTGAAAGGTAAAGGCTAGCTCAGCGCCTTCGCGGTGCATGGCTTGGGCAATGCCCCATGCAATTGAACGGTTACTGGCTAAGCCCACAATCAAGACTCGTTTGCCCTGCATAAAACCCATTATCATCTCCCAATGTTTTTGTTGTTACAATAGAGTTTCAAGTATCTATGACCCATCTAATGATGTCCAGCATTTTGTCAGTCTCCCGCTTTAGGGCTTTTTAGAATGATGTTGCAGGACTTATTGGAAATCGGCTGCGATGTTCCCGGCAGGATAATCCCATGCTCCAGGCAAGCGGCATTGCAATAATACTAATGCAGCTAAATAATAGCGGTAGAACAATACGGGCTAGGGACGCTGCTTTTGTGCTATTCTCGTTTGTCCGCAAAGGTGTTGCATAAACCTCCGTTAAAATTCTTTAGACACACTGACAATCATGCAAAAACAACTGACTATCAGGGACTGGATTCTCTATTCGCTCCTTAGCTTGCTGATACTATTGCTGGTGCTGGCTATGTACCAGATCGACCGGCAGTGGCTGAAACTCACCGAGATGCAAACCTCGATGTCGGAACAGGCAAAGAGCCTGCGCGAATTGCGTAGCGCCATTGCTTCCGGCGCAGTATCGGCTGCAAGTCCCGCGACAGCCGAAAAAATCGCCCCGGCTTTCAAGCGTGCCTACGCGGCTACCCGTCTGCCTGATTATGCGCAGGGCGATTGGAGTGTGGAAGCTTTCGGCACCAATCTCAAGACCATCACGCCATTGGTTTCCACCGATGCCTATGCGGCCAATGTGCAAAGCTATGTGCTGGAGAGCCTGATCACTCGCGATCCCGATACTCTGGAATGGCAAGGCTTAATTGCCAAAAGCTGGAAGGTCAGCGAGGACGGTTTGGTGATCAGCTTCCAGATGCGCGAGGATGTGCGTTTTTCCGACGGCGAACCGTTGACAGCGGAGGATGTGGCTTTCACCTTCGGTTTTATTATGACCGATGCCATTCAGGCGCCGCGCGACAGGGCCTATCTGGAAAAGATTAAGGAGGTAAAAACCAACGGCAAATACGAAGTTGCGTTCACCTTCAAGGAACCGTATTTCGAAGCGCTGTCGCTGGCCGGTGGTATGTCGATTCTTCCCAAGCATTTCTATTCGGCCTATTTGAAAGAGCCGCAAAAATTCAACGAATCCAAAGGCTTGATATTAGGTAGCGGCCCTTATAAGTTGCTCGATCCCAAGAGTTGGACGCCGGACAAAGGCAATGTCGAGCTGGTGCGTAATGATCGCTATTGGGGCGATGTACAGCCCTCATACAGCCGCATTCTATGGAAGATTATTCAGAACGACAGCGCCCGGCTGACCACCTACCGCAACGGCGACATCGATTCTTACTCTGCCCGCCCCGTCGAGTACCAAGAGCTGAAAAAGGATGCGCAAATCATTTCCAAAAGCCAGAATTTCGAATATATGCCTCCGGTAGTCGGTTACAGCTATATCGGCTGGAACCAGCAGCGCGGCGGCAAGCCGACCCGCTTTGCCGATAAGCGGGTCAGGCAGGCGATGACTTACCTGAGCGATGTGAACCGCGTTATCAAGGATGTTTTTCTGGATTACGCCGAGCCTGCGGTCAGTCCGTTCGGTAAGGCCGGTAAGCAGCACGACAGCGCTTTACAGCCCTACCCATTCAGCCTGGATAAGGCCAAGGCCCTGTTGAAAGAGGCCGGTTATGAAGACCGTAACGGCGACGGCGTATTGGAAGACAAAGCGGGCAAACCGTTCGAATTCAAGCTGACCTATCTGGAATCGAATGAAGATACCAAACGCATGGTGCTGCTGTTGAAAGACCTTTATGTCCGTGCCGGCGTGCGGATGATCCCGTTCCCTCAAGAATGGCCGGTGATGCTGGAAAATCTTGATAAGAAAGACTTCGATGCGATCACGTTGGGCTGGACCAGCGGCATTGAAACCGATTTGTACCAGACATTTCACAGTGCGCAAGCCGTCAGCAACGGCGACAATTTCACCGGTTACAAAAATCCGGCGCTGGATAAGCTGATCGATGAAGCGCGCCGAACTGTGGACGAAAGCAAGCGTATGCCGTTGTGGCAGCAGGCGGAGCGGATCGTTTACGAGGATCAGCCCTATACCTTCCTGATGCGCCGCAAGAGTTTGCTGTTTGTCGATAAACGCATCCACAACCTGCAAATGACCAAGCTGGGCCTGAACCTGGGATCATTGCCGCTGGAAACTTATGTGCCTGCCGCTCAGCAAAAATATACGCCATAAGCGGAGGAGCTTTTAATGTTGACCTATCTGCTGCGTCGCTTACTGCTGATGATTCCTACCCTGCTGGGAATTACGATCGTGGTGTTTACGGTGATGGCGATGTCGCCGGGCGGTATCAGCGCACAGACCTTAGTCGGCGGCATGGATATGAAGCCGCAGGAAAAGCAGGCGCTGCTGGCGTATTACAACAAGCGTTACGGGCTCGACCAGCCGGCGCCGGTACAATACCTGCGCTGGCTGAATAATGTCTCGCCGATCGGATTTGTAACCGACGAACACGGCAAGCGCGGCGAGTTTTCCTTCAGCAAGGGCATGGATTTGGGCACCAGCTTCCAATACGGGCGGCCGGTATCGGACATTCTTGCCGAACGTATTCCGATCACACTGCTGCTTAATCTGGTCACCATTCCGTTTACCTATCTGATCGCGATTATGGTCGGCATGAAATCCGCGACCCATCGCGGCAGCGTTTTCGATGTGGGAACCAGCATGTCGATGCTGGCTTTGTGGTCTATCCCCACCATGCTGGCCGGCGTGCTGTTGCTGGGTTTTTTCGCCAATGTTCAGCATTTTCATTGGTTCCCGACCGCTGGAATCAGCAGCCGCGAGGCACAGGACATGCCGTTCCTGCCGCATTGGGACGAAACCGGTTTTGTACGCGGCTTTTTGCTGGATCGGGTGTGGCATTTGGTGTTGCCGGTGATCTGTTTGTCCTACGGCAGTTTTGCCGCATTGGCGAAATTAACGCGGACATCGATACTGGAAAACCTGCATTCCGATTATGCGCGGACTGCCAGGGCCAAGGGCTTGGCCGAAAATGATGTGTTATGGAAACATGTGTTCCGCAACAGCCTGCTGCCGCTGATTACCATATCGGCAGGGTTGTTGCCCAGTCTGTTGGCGGGCTCTTTGATTGTCGAAAACATTTTCAGCATCAACGGCATGGGGCAGCTCGCCGTGGAAGCGGTCAAAGGCCGCGACCGCGAACTGGTGTTGTCGATTACCTGGGTCAGCGGTTTTCTGACCTTGATAGGCTATTTGATTGCCGACTTCTGTTATACCTTGGCCGATCCGCGGGTAAGCTATGACTGAGCATGCCGTTAGCCGCGAATCCTTCGCCGCGCGTATTTGGCGCAAGACGCTGGATGGAGCAGGAGTAAAAGTCGGCCTGTCCTGGGTGGCGCTGCTGGTGTTCGCCGCCGTGTTTGCGCCGTTTCTGGCGAATTCCATGCCCTTACTGATGAGCAAAAACGGCGTCATTTCCGCACCGGTATTGCAATATTTATCGGTGGAAGATACGTGGGTATTGGCGACTTTTTTTATCGCCTTGGCTGTATACCGGCTGCGGGTCGGTAGCGCCAAACGCATCCTGTTGTTTTTGCTGGGCAGCGCGCTTGCCGCCGTGCTGGTCAACCTGTTCGTCAAGCCGCCGGTACTGGTGATTTACGACGATTTTCGCAGCGCCGCCTATACCGAAGCGGATTGGCGGGTCATGCCGCCGATTCCGTATGCGCCGACCGATTACTTGCGCGATTTGGGCAGCAAAGGCCTGGAAGCGCCGTTGGCAACCGAAGGCCGTATGCACTTAATGGGCACCGAAGAAAACGGCGCGGACGTGTTGAGCCGCATGATTCATGCCTGCCGGATTTCGCTGAGCATAGGGCTGATCGCTTCCGGCATCGCCTTGTTGATCGGCGTGGTGGTGGGCGGCTTGATGGGCTATTTCTCCGGCATCGTCGATATGCTGGGTATGCGCTTGGTGGAAATCTTCGAAGACATTCCAACCTTGTTTTTGCTGCTGACCTTCGTGGCGTTCTTCGGTCGCAGCCTGTACATGATGATGGTGATTATCGGCGTCACCGGCTGGTCGGGTTATGCGCGCTATGTGCGCACCGAATTCTTGAAGTTGCGCAAACAGGATTATGTGCAGGCGGCGGTAGCCGGCGGCTTGCCGCTCAGCTCGATCCTGTTTCGGCATATGCTGCCGAACGGCGTGGCGCCATTGCTGGTGGCCGTCAGTTTCGGCGTGGCCGGTGCAATTTTGTCGGAGGCAACCTTGAGTTTTCTGGGCTTGGGCGTAGTGGATGCGCCATCCTGGGGGCAAATGCTGGATCAGGCGGTCAAATCGTCGACATTTAATTGGTGGATGGCGGTATTTCCAGGCGGCGCGATTTTCATGACCGTGTTTGCCTATAACCTGATCGGCGAGGCATTCCGCGATGCGATCGATCCGAAGCTTTCGAGTAAAGCCGGGGTGAACCGATGAGCGGACAGTTGTTGGAAGTCCGTAACCTGCGTACTTATTTGCAAGCGGACGGCCGGGAAGTCAGGGCGGTCGACGATGTCAGTTTCAGCATTCCCAAGGGAGACACTTTTTGTCTGGTCGGCGAGTCGGGCAGCGGCAAGTCGGTCAGCGCGTTATCGGTGATCCGCTTGTTGCCGCAAGATGTGGCCTCCCATCCGAGCGGTGAAATACTGTTCAACGGCTGCGATTTGTTGAAACTGGACGATCCGGGGATTCGGGCGATTCGCGGTTCGCAAATCGCAATGATCTTCCAGGAACCGATGACTTCGCTGAATCCGGTATTGACCATCGGCGAACAAATCACCGAAGCCTTGCAATTGCACCGCCCGGAGATGAGCGATGCCGAAGCCGAACAACGCACGATTACGGCGTTGGAGCAGGTGCAGATGCCTCAAGCTTCACGCCGCTTCCGCGATTACCCGCACCAATTGTCCGGCGGCCAGCGGCAGCGGGTGATGATAGCGATGGCTTTGGCCTGCCAGCCGCAATTGCTGATTGCCGATGAGCCGACGACTGCGCTGGATGTGACCGTGCAGGCCGAGATTTTGCGGCTGATGCGCAAGTTGCAGGACGATACCGGCATGAGCATGCTGTTTATTACCCACGATTTTGGCGTGGTGGCGCAGATGGCGCAGTGGGTCGGGGTGATGCAACAGGGCAAGATGGTCGAAGTCGGCCCTTGTTCCGAGGTGTTGCGAAAACCCCGGCATTCCTATACCAAGCAATTGCTGGCGGCGCTGCCGGAGAATTTGGTTAAACCGGTATCGGTACGTCCGCATTCTCAAAATGCGACTGATCAAACGCCGCTGCTGCAAATTCGAGATTTAAAGGTTTGGTTCCCGATCAAAAAAGGCTTGCTCCGTCGCACCGTCGATTATGTGCGCGCGGTAGATGAAGTGTCGCTGGATATTCCGCAAGGCCAAATCGTTGCGTTGGTCGGCGAATCCGGCTGCGGAAAAACCACATTAGGGCGGGCCGTGCTGCAATTGGAACCGCCGACTTCCGGCAGCATCCGGATACAAGGGCAGGAGCTGACCGGGCTTTCCGCCCGTGAATTGCGGCCATTGCGGCGCAAGATGCAGATTGCTTTCCAGGACCCGCAATCGTCATTGAACCCGCGCCTGCTGATCGAAACCACGCTGACCGAACCGATGAAAGTCCACGGCATAGGCGCAAATCATGAGCAGCGCATCGAACTCGCAGGCCTGCTTCTGGAAAGCGTACAGCTCAACCGGGATTTCCTGTGGCGTTACCCGCACGAATTTTCAGGCGGACAGCGGCAGCGAATCGGTCTGGCGCGCGCGCTGGCGCTGAATCCGGAATTTATCGTCTGCGATGAAATCACCAGCGCATTGGATGTTTCGGTGCAGGCGGAAATTTTGCAATTGTTGTTGAGTATCCGTCAGCAGCGAAACCTGACGCTGTTGTTCATCACCCACAACATCGGGGTAGTGGAATATCTGAGCGATAGGACGGTGGTGATGTACAAAGGCAAAATCGTCGAGCAAGGCGAAACCGCGCAAGTGTGCGGACAGCCTCAACATCCTTATACGCAGAAATTATTGGAAGCGGTGCCGAGATTGTCGCTTTAGGTGTTTCGCATCAAACTGGCTACTACATTATGACTTCTTAACTTTGTGGATAAACTTATGAAAAAACAAATCCTGCTTGCGGCAACAATGGCGCTCGGCGCCTTAGCCTTTACGGCATCAGCCGAAGAGATCGGCGATGTAACCACGACATTTAAGCTGCTGGGAGCCAATCATAAAATTGTGATTGAAGCCTTCGACGATCCGGATGTTCCGGGAGTTGCCTGTCATATATCGCGCGCTAAAACAGGTGGCATGAAAGGCGCGGTAGGTCTGGCCGAAGATCCGACAGAAGCGTCAATTGCCTGTCGGCAAATAGGCGCAATCGATCCGGGCAAACTGGATAAATTAAAAAGCGGCGATGTGGTGTTTAAAGAAAGCCTGTCGCTGGTTTTTAAGACCCTGCAAGTGGTGCGTTTCTATGACAAAAAACGTAATGTCCTGGTCTATCTGGCTTACAGCGATAAGGTGATTGAAGGCTCGCCGAAGAACTCTATTTCATCGGTGCCGGTTATGAAGTGGGATTAGTAACGCTTTGGATATCGGGCATTTGTTTGGGTATACGGTGGTTACGATAAAAACACAAAAATGAAAGCAATGGAAAAACTTAGCGTGCCGAAAAACACCGGGTCTTGCAAAAATCTTTTAAAGGTTTCAATCAGAATGGCGCCTCCCAGAAGATAAACAGGGAAGACATAAACAGTGGTCAAATGGCCCATGTCTCCAGGCAGATAATAAAATATGAAGGTGTTAAGGAAAAAGTTACTGGAAATATTGACGAATATTTCCAGTAACAACGCCTCTACAGAGATCACCGCAGCAAAAATATAGGCTTCATGTTTAAGGTTAAGGGACTGAATCTTGTTTTGAACGAAATAAACATGATAGCCATAGAGCGACCACTGAAAAAACGCAAAAATCGAGGTATCGCCATTGTGTACGGGCGTCACCTGATATATCCAAAGAGAAGAGTCGAAAACGGCCCTGCAGAAGCTATTGATAGCCACCTCGCTAATGCATCCTATCAGGGCGAGTGTTCCTGAATACATGTAGACTTCTTTGATTTTTATCTGCGTTGAACTATTGATCAGAGCAAAGCCTGCAAAATAAATAACTGTAACCAAATACAAGAAAAAAATGATGAGGTTTGTAACCATAAGGGAGTTCTCTAAACTGATTTAATCGTCAAAGTTGGGCGGGGCAGGTTGCCCTGTTTGGAATCTTTTACGTGGGTTAAGGCGTGTAGCCATTTAGCTCGGACATCGCTGAAGCGTTAGGGGCGGCGTTGTAATCCCCGTCCCGCAAGGAGGTTTCATCAAAATAAGTGGCTACAGAGTAAATTAGATGGCTATCGTTAGGTTTATGTAGGGTACGCCGAGTTTGCTTTACGGTCTTAAATGGCCGCCATAAACGACCAATCAATGCTCAAATCCGGGAACCGTTGTACAGCGGTAGCTTCATCCATGCCGAACACGCCGGGCTGGCCGTACCGTCCTTGTTCGTCCAGCGTGTACACCAAAAGCCAACGATCTTCCGGGTGGATAATCCAATATTCCTGCACCCCATGCAGTTGGTAAAGGCTGCGTTTGGTGTTCATGTCTTTGAGCGCGGTGGAAGGCGAAAGCACTTCGACAATCCAATCCGGCGCGCCGCGGCAGCCTTGTTTGTCCAACTTGGCCGGATCGCAAATGACGCTTAGGTCGGGTTGCACTACCGTTTCGACACTGGCGTCGGCTTCATCCTTGCGCGGCAGGCGCACGTCGAAAGGGGCGGTATAGCCTTTGCAGGGCTTGCCTTGCAGGTAATTGCGGATTTGTCCGCCCAACTCAAAGACAATATCCTGATGCAACCGTTGCGGGGCGGTCATGGCATAAGGTTCGCCGTCAATCAGCTCCCAGCGCTCATCTTCAGGCCAGTTGAGATAATCAGCATAGGTGTACTTTTGTTGCAATTGTTCTGCGGTACTCATGGTTTGCTCTCCAAAGTGGAAGCCATGTAACTTACAACATCAAGGTATGGATTCATCAATAATGTGATGGGCAGAAAAAGATAATTGACTTAAATATATCACCACGAAGGCACGAAGAGCACGAAGAAAAATATAAAACTTCGTGCCTTCGTGGTGAAAAATCAACCCGCCAACCGCTCCTGCCATTCGGCGATTTTGATCTTCAACTCATCAATATTAACCGTGGTCAGGTGACGTTGCTTTAACAAACGTTTCCCTGCCACCCAGACATCGGTGACTTGCTGGCGGCTGGCGGCGTAAACGATCTGCGAGATCGGGCAATATAACGGCTGGGTTTCTAAATGCGATAAATCAATGGCAATCACGTCGGCGGCTTTGCCGATGCTTAACGAACCGGTTTCATGGTCCAGTCCTAAGGCTTTCGCGCCGTTGATGGTCGCCATGCGCAGGGCGGTCATGGCCGGAATGGCGCTGGCATCACCGGCAACGGCTTTGCCGAGCAGTGCCGCGGTGCGCATTTCGCCGAACATATCCAGGTCATTGTTGCTGGCCGCGCCGTCGGTGCCCAACGCCACATTGATGCCTGCGGCGATACATTTGGCAACCGGGCAAAAGCCGCTGGCCAGTTTTAGATTGGACTCGGGGCAATGCACGATATGAGCGCCGGATTCTGCATAACGGGCGATTTCGTCATCGGTCATCTGGGTCATGTGTACCGCGATGAACGACGGATCGATCAGGCCCAATTCATGCAATCTTTGCAAAGGCCGCTGCCCGGTTTTTTCCAGTTCCTGCTCGATTTCGTGCAGTGTTTCGTGGACATGGATATGGATCGGCAGTTCCAGCTCATCGACCAGGGTTTTGATTTTTTGCAGCGGTTCGTCCGACACCGTGTACGGCGCATGCGGCGCAAACGGCGTGGAAATCAGCGGGTGGTGGCGCAGTTGCTCATGCAAAGCCAAGCCTTTTTCAATATAGGCCTCGCTGTTTTCGGCCCAGACCGTCGGGAAATCGATGACGATCAGGCCGACGCTGGCGCGGATGCCGTGATGAATGGCTTGGGCTGCGGTGATTTCCGGAAAGAAATACATGTCGTTGAAGCAGGTCGTTCCACCCAGAATCATCTCGGCTATCGCCAGATCGGTGCCGTCTTTGACGAACGCCTCGCTCATCCATTTTTGCTCCAGCGGCCAGATGTGGTTTTGCAGCCAGTCCATCAGCTGCAAATCGTCGGCAATGCCGCGCATCAAGGTCATCGCGGCATGGGTGTGGCTGTTGATCAGGCCGGGCAGCAGCGCGTGATTTTCCAGGTTCTCGGTCGTCGTGCCCTGGTATTTTTGCTTGGCAAGTTCGGTAGGCAGCAGGTCGATAATTCGGCCGCCATCGATAACCAGCGTATGGTGTTCATAGGTTACGGATTCCGGTTCAACGGGTATAATCCAACGAGCATGGATGAGGGTATCGACAACTGTCATAAGGTATTCCTGTATTGGGTTGCCGAATTATAACTTTTTACCATTGGTTTTTGATAAAAATGACTATACAAAATAAATTGACTGTACAAGCCTTGCAATGGACAGGCAGCGCCTTAAAAGTGCTGGATCAACGGAAATTGCCGGATGAAATCGTTTACGATGAATACACGGATGCGGTCGGCGTCACCGAAGCCATTGTCGGCATGCGCGTTCGCGGCGCACCGGCTATCGGCATAGCCGCCGCTTACGGCGTGGCGCTGTCGGTTCGCAAGCATTACGCCCAGTCCAACCATTGGCGGCAAAAAGTCAGCGCCGACATAGACATGCTGGCAAAGTCGAGGCCTACGGCGGTCAATTTGTTTTGGGCGCTGGATCAGATGAAGGCCAAACTGGCCAAGCCGCTTGACAATCCTCCTGCCGCTGTTCTGGCTTGCGCGGAAAAAATCCATAACGACGATATTGCCGCCAATCACAAAATGGGCGAATTGGGCGCGGATATTCTGGCAGGCGCCAAAGGCGTGATGACGCACTGCAACGCCGGGGCCTTGGCAACCGGCGGCTACGGCACGGCGCTGGGCGTCATCCGTAGCGCTTATCAACGGGAACGCCTCAACGTCTATGCGGGCGAAACCCGGCCCTGGCTGCAAGGCGCAAGGCTGACCGTTTGGGAATTGGCGCAGGACGGCATCCCGGCGACCTTGATTGCCGATTCGGCGGCGGCATGGCTGATGAAGTCCGGCGCGATCGATTGGATAGTGGTCGGCGCGGACCGCATTGCCGCCAACGGCGATGCCGCAAACAAGATCGGCACTTATTCCCTGGCCGTGTTGGCCAAACAGCATGGCGTAAAGTTGATGGTGGTCGCACCGACCACGACTATCGACTGGACCATGCCTAGCGGCGACCTGATAGAAATCGAACAACGCAACCCAAACGAATTATTGCCTGCCTGTTATAACAACGAAGGTTCCCTGGTTAGCGCCTGGAACCCGGTTTTTGATGTGACCCCGGCGGAACTGATTGCGGCGATTGTGACCGAGCGCGGTGTGGTATTGAATCCAGCCGGGCAAGGCGTGGGAGGTTTAAAAAATGCAATTTGATAAGAAAGGTAATAATCCGGTATTAGCCATCGGCTTTTTATTGAAGGGCCTGAGCTTATTGACCAGTCCGGAATTGCGCAAATTCATCATCATCCCCATGTTGATTAACGTGGTGCTGTACAGCGCCGCCTTGACCTTGGGATATTTTTATATTTCGGACTTGATCGATCAATTCATTCCCGGCTGGCTGCATTGGTTGAGCTGGGTGTTATGGCCGCTGTTTTTTATCAGCTTTTTTATCGCCGGGTTTTTCACCTTCACGGTCTTGGCTAATCTGCTGGCCGCGCCTTTTTACGGCAAGTTATCGGCAAAAACGCTGGCAATGGTCAGCGGAAAGCCCCTGTCAGCTGCCGAACAGCCTTTAGTTAAAGTTCTTTTTGCGGAATCAAAGCGCATGGGCTATCTGGGGACTCGAGCCTTGCCGTTGCTGGTCTTGTCGATTATCCCCGGCATCAATGTCATTGCGCCTTTTTTATGGGCGCTATTCGGGGCCTGGGGCATGGCGCTGGAATACATGGCTTATCCGCTGGAAAACCAGGGCGTGTTGTTTTCCGAGCAGAAAGAGCTGGTTAAAAGCGTAAGGCTGGGCGCGTTAAGCTTTGGAGGTCTGGCGGTGCTGGGGCTGACCATTCCGGTGCTGAATATCATCGTCGCTCCGGCTGCGGTGATTGGCGCTACGCTTTATTTTAATGAGATTAAGCGGGATTGAGTCCTAAATGGTAAAGCGTTTACTGGCTTAAATTAAGGTGTCTATTTGTCGTTAGGAAAAAGCTTTCGAACTTCACAGAACCCAACAATCACAATGCATTATTAACAGTAATAGATCATGTTTAGCTACAATACAGACAACTACAACAAAGTGTGAGAATTTAAAACATGGCTATTTATGCAATTTGGAATAACAAAGGTGGTGTTGGCAAAAGTTACTTAACTTTCCAATTGGCATCAGAGTATGCCCGCCAACACCCAAATAAAAAAGTGCTGGTGGTTGACTTATGTCCGCAAGCAAACTCATCATCTATGTTGCTGGGAGGTATGGAAGATGGTGAAGAGCAACTTAATAATATTCACGGAAAACAGCCAAGATTAACTATCTCAGGATATATTGACGATAGAATCCGTAGTCCTTATGTCCCAACAAAATCGGGTGCTGATTATATAACGCAGGTTTCTCGATATAACAAAAATGTTCCTAGCAACGTATATCTAGTTGTGGGCGATGAAAAATTAGAGCTTCAATCATCACGAGTGTCCAGTGCAACAAATCCTGGCCCCCATGATGCTTGGCAAATAGTTCATTTGTGGATAACAGATTTAATTTCAGATATTAAACGTTCGTGGAATGACGAAGAGTGCTGTGTGTTTATTGATTGTAATCCTAGTTTTTCTATTTATACCGAATTGGCATTAATAGCGGCAGAAAGATTGTTAATTCCATTTTCTGCGGATGGCTCATCAAAGAGAGCTATTAGAGCCGTACTATCGCTTGTTTATGGGCAAAGGCGGCAACTAGGCGACACACAATCAGAGTTCTATCTTGAAGCTAGTAGAAAAATGCCACTACCCGAAATTTATATGTACATAGGCAATAGGTTGACACAAATGAATAACTCATCGGCTTCGGCGTTTAGAACAGTCGTAAACGAAATTAGCGAGGAAATTTATTCCGTATGGCAATCAAGTGATACTCCATTTTGCATCCATCCATTTGGAGCGACCAGACCCACTAATAAAAAATCATTTAAAAGTATGTTTCAATTCGAAGTTAATGACGCAAATACCGCTTCTGTTGTTTCAGGTGCGTTGGGAATTCCTATAGGTGTTCTTACAGCGGGCCAAAGAAAAGTAGCAGTCATGTAGGGTACGCTGTGCGTACCATCAATGCCGAACGCCGAAAGGTACGCACAGCGTACCCTACATGACTTATGACTATATTGTTAATTACCGGAGTTTTCCGCATGGAACAGATTATTAATCTTCATATTGAAAAACTACCTGAAGGTGTTTATTTAGCTACCTCGGACGATATTTCCGGCTTGATCGCCCAAGGACGAACAATAACCGAAACCTTGGAAATTGCGCGTGATGTGGCCAAGAAGCTTCTTGAGGCGCAAGCCGAGCACCATCAACTTTCCAATCTCAAGCCATGTAGGGTACGCTGTGCGTACCATTAATGTCGAACGTTGAAAGGTACGCACAGCGTACCTTACATGACTTACGACTATATTGTTAATTACCTGAGTTTTCCGAATGGAACAAATTATTAATCTTCATATTGAAAAACTACCTGAAGGCGTTTATTTAGCCACCTCGGACGATATTTCCGGCTTGATCGCCCAAGGACGGACAATAACCGAAACTTTGGAAATTGCGCGCGATGTAGCCAAGAAGCTGCTTGAGGCGCAAGCCGAGCACCATCAACTTTCCAATCTCAAGCAAACTGAGGATTCATTCGACTATCCGCTGGTTGTGGGCAGCTAAATGGGGCAGCTGGGTGGTTTTTGTTATCGTGAAATCATCAAACGATTAAAGCAGTTAGGGTTTCAATTCGACAGGCAGGCCGCAGGCAGTCACGAGATTTGGTACAACCCAAGCACCAGCCGTTATACAACAATACCCAACCATCCGAGCGATATGCCGGAAGGCACTTTGCGTGCGATTTTGAAGCAAGCGGACATTTCCGTGACCGAGTTTTTATCCCGATAGATGGGCAGCAGAATAAGAATAATTTTACCTAGTTCCCACGCGCTGCGTGGGAATTCATGCAGTCCGCGCTGCGGACTATTTCTCAACGCAGCGCGTTGATACTGCATTCCCACGCAGCGCGTGGGAACGAGTTAATAATTTTAGCCATAAAACCCAATGAAATTCGCCATTCAAGTTAACGCCAGCCCTTACCAATCCAATGCCGGGTATACCGCGTATCAATTTATCAATGCCGCCTTGGCCGCGGGACATGAAGTGTTCCGGGTGTTTTTTTATCACGACGGCATTTACCATGCGTTCAAATACGCCACGCCGCCGGATGACGAACTCCAGTTCACCGCGCAATGGAGCGAGCTGGCAAGGCTGCATCAGATTGACTTGGTAGTGTGCATTTCCGCTGCGCAACGGCGCGGCTTATTATGTAGCGACGAGGCCAAGCGGCAGGGCAAGCAGGATAATGACCTAGCCGAAGGCTTTCGCATTTCCGGTTTGGGGCAGCTGGTCGAGGCCACGCTGGAAGCCGACCGCTTTATCGTATTCGGGTGAGGGCATGAACCTAAAAATCACCCACTCTCGGAAATCATTCCAAAATCCCGCTTTCCCTTCGACAAGCTCAGGGCGAACGGGATTTTGGAATGCTCAGCTGCAATTTTTAATATGAAGCGTTATTTATTCGTACTACGCAAGCCTCCGCACAGCGGGGCACAGGTCCAGGAAATGCTGGATATTATTCTGACCACCGCCGCGTTTGACCAGCACGTCAGCCTCTTGTTGCTTGACGATGGCGTGTTTCAGCTGAAAAACGGCCAGAATCCAGAAATCGTGGGCATGAAAGATACCGCCTCTATTTTTAAAGCGCTGGAAATCTATGATGTTAACGACATCTACACCGAAGTGGAGTCGCTGCAGGAGCGCGGCTTAAAGCCGGGCGATTTATGTTTGCCGGTGCAGGAGTTTTACCGGAAAGACATAGCAGGATTGATGAAGCGGTTTGATGTGGTGTTTGCTGGGTAGGTTGTAGGGGCGCCCCTTGTGGGTGCCTAAGACATGACGCAAAACAGGGCACCCACAAGGGGCGCCCCTACGAACACCAATTAGCCAGTCAATTTCTTATACTTCAACCGATGCGGATTATCCGCATCGCTACCCAAGCGACGATGACGGTCGGCTTCGTAATCTTCATAGTTGCCTTCAAACCAGACCACATTACTGTCGCCTTCAAAGGCCAGCATATGCGTGGCGATCCGATCCAAAAACCAGCGGTCATGCGAAATAACCACCGCGCAACCGGGGAACGCCAGCAGCGCTTCTTCCAACGCGCGCAGGGTTTCAACGTCCAGATCGTTGGTCGGCTCATCGAGCAACAACACGTTGCCGCCGGTTTTAAGCAGTTTGGCTAAATGCACCCGGTTGCGTTCGCCGCCGGAAAGATCGCCGATACGTTTTCCCTGGTCTGCACCTTTAAAGTTAAAACGACCGACATAAGCCCGTGATGGCGTCTCATATTTGCCGACGGTAATCAAATCCAGCCCGTCGGAAATTTCATCGAACACGGTTTTTTTCGGATCCAGGTCGTCGCGCAACTGATCGACATAGGCGAGTTGAACGGTTTGTCCCAGTGTCAAGGTGCCCGAATCGGGCTGGTCGACACCGGCCATCATGCGGAACAGCGTGGTTTTACCCGCGCCGTTCGGGCCGATAATGCCGACGATGCCGCCGGGCGGCAGTTTAAAGCTCAAGCCGTTGATTAACAGCTTGTCGCCGAAAGCCTTGCTGATGTTGTCGGCTTCAATCACCACGTCGCCCAAACGAGGTCCGGGTGGAATGTAGATTTCCTGGGTCTCGTTGCGTTTTTGCACGTCGGATGACGACAGCTCTTCAAAGCGCGCCAATCGGGCCTTGCTTTTGGCATGGCGGCCTTTGGGGCTGGAGCGTACCCATTCCAACTCTTCTTTCATGGCTTTTTGGCGGGAAGATTCCTGTTTTTCTTCCTGCAACAGACGGTTGCTCTTTTGCTCCAGCCAACTGGAGTAATTGCCTTCCCACGGTATGCCGGAGCCTCTGTCCAGTTCCAGAATCCAACCCGCCACATTATCCAGGAAGTAACGATCATGGGTGACCGCAACCACGGTGCCCGGATAATCGTGCAGGAACCGTTCCAGCCACGCGACCGATTCCGCGTCCAAATGGTTGGTCGGTTCGTCCAATAACAGCATGTCGGGGTTGGACAGCAACAACCGGCATAAGGCCACTCGGCGTTTTTCGCCGCCGGACAGTTTGGTGACATCGGCATCCCAATCCGGCAAGCGCAACGCGTCGGCGGCGACTTCCAGCTTGCGTTCCAGGTTATGGCCGTCGCAAGCGTTAATGAAGTCTTCCAGGAACGCTTGTTCGGCGGCCAGTTTGTCAAAGTCGGCATCGGGTAGCGCGTAAGCGGCATAGACGGCGTCGAGTTTCGCCAAGGTTTCCTTGATTTCCGCGACCGCTTCTTCGACATTGCCGCGCACGGTTTTATTGGGGTCGAGTTGCGGCTCTTGCGGCAGATAGCCGATCTTAATGCCTTTTAGCGGGATAGCCTCGCCTTCGATTTCCTTGTCGATGCCCGCCATGATGCGCAGCAGCGTCGATTTACCCGAGCCGTTTAAACCCAATACGCCGATTTTTGCGCCGGGGAAAAAAGACAGCGAGATGTCCTTGAGGATGTATTTTTTGGGCGGGACAATCTTGCCGACCCGGTTCATTGAGTATATGTATTGCGCCATAGTGTTTTAGTTTATCGGTTTAAGGTTGATAGAGAGTGCCGGAAGTAGGCACCTTGGGCGCAGCTTCCGCTCCTGCTCACGCTAAGTACCAACATCCTTGCGGTAACGCGATGTCGGCTATTATTCCATGTTATTTGGCAATTTTTAAGCGTTATAGTGCTTTATCGGTATGCGATAGCGCGGAAGGTCGATGCACGATGCCAATAAAAACGATTAAGCATTGGGGTTTCCGAACGCGCCGGGTCCTTCGGTTCTGAAGCAGCCACTTTAGCGTTGAGGGGGAATAGTTTTGACTCAATAGTATTCCTGATTATAAAGATGCTTCAGCTAATGCAAAAAACGCCGTCATTCCGGCATGGATGCCGGAATCTAGAGCCAGGGATGGTGACTGTCCCTGGCGCCCGTATCCGATTTAGGCATTATGCCAAGTCATCCATTCACATCCATGTGACTGGATACCGGCATCCATGCCAGTATGACGGCGCTAGCTGAAGCATCTTACTAATCAGGATAGTATTTGCACACAGCAACAATCAGTAACTTAGCGATTCCTTTAAATGTGCCGCTTGAAGTCTGATAATTGATTGTAAGTTATTGATAGTTTATAAAATTATTGATTTGTTGAGTTTTTGTACAATTTAACAAAACACTAATAAAAACCGCAGCTAAGCGGTAAATAAAACAATCAATCCACAGAGTTATCCACAGCTTTTGTGAATAACTTTGGGGTATGTTAAACGCTATATTTTGGTGTGAAACAATGTTTCTGTGAGTAGAAACGGGCAGGCTTATTAAAGATTCGGCAAATATTGGGGAAGGTGTTGGCGAATGTCGCTGGTACTGAGCAGGGTGATTTCTTTATCGAGTTCGAAACGAACCAGTTTTTTAATCTGTTCCGGCAGATGGCTGCGCAGCAAACCGAGAAAAGAGGGGCCGGCAACAATCAGCAGTTGACCAAACCGGTTTGCGTTGTGCGCGTCTTCCAGATACTGGGCGACGCGCTGCGCAAAATTGTCCGCTTCGTGTTTTTTCGGGTCGGTAGGTTGTTCAAAGGCGTGCCCGCCTCCGCCGACGCTTTTGATTCTTCCCGGCAGGTCGGAGGTTATTTCCCGGTCATGCAAACGACCTTCGGTATGAGAAAAGTCTTCGATTTCTTCTAAAGGCGAAGAGGGCGTGTCGGTGGTAAAAATGCGTGCGCGAGTATTGTCGGCAACGAGTATCCAGGTTAATTTCATGATTGTTCCCTCTGCGGCGATTTTGTTGAAGGTGCATTTATTTGCAAAAACCGTTAAATCTAAAAAGCATCCGGTTTTGTTCTGCTGGCTGTAGGATAGAGAAATCAAGTCCTTCAAACAATAAGTAGTAATACCAAGCGGGTGAGGCCTGTAGAAGATTTCGGCATTTTTAGCGCCGCGTTTTCTTTCATGCAAAGTAAAGCGGCCTGTCCGTAGCATGGCGCGGGCAAACTTTTTATTAACCGGTTTTTGACCAGCGCATTCAGGCTTTGCACACAGCAACAATCAGTGACTTAGCGTTGTTTTTGAATGAGCGGCGTAAAGTCCGATAGGCGACTGTAAGTTATTGATAGTTAGTGGGATTGTGGATTTGTTGCATTTTTGTACGATTTAACAAAACACCAATAAAAACCGCAGCTAAGCGATAAGCAGAACAATCAATGCACAGAGTTATCCACAGATTTTGTGAATAACTGGCGGGCCTATGATTAACAATCGCTTAGCAACATAAAACGCTTTGGAACGATGGCGACTTGTACTCGGTCAATCTTATTTTGTCTGCTGATAATTTAACTGTGGGAGCGGCTTTAGCCGCGATTGTCGCGGCTAAAGCCGCTCCCACATAGCCTTGTCTTCACTCGACATTATAAGCTTGACTGAGTACTGGCTTTACATCCCTGCAATAGTTATTCAGTGCCATGTCTGTCTTGAACGTAGCCGAAGGGGTAACTTTCGAATCAAGCGGGATAGGGTATGTTGTCCGATTCGAAACGTCCCATCCGTGTCAAAACGTTGCCCGTTAGACCTTCCAGGTTTTAAAAACCTGGAAGGTCTGTAGCGCACGCCTAACGACAGCCCGCAGACACTTGTGCATAACGATGAGCGCGGAGCGTGGGCACGATGAGTTTATGTTTCTGGAGGTTATTACCGACCCTATCCTCAGTTAACTGTTTTACGATTGTCATTATGTTGGTCGCACGAAAATCTTGCGGACGGGGTAAAATATCGTATCCGGCATAACAGTAAATCTGAATCAACTTTCTAATCTTCATGCAGCCAGCTTTTGTCCATTTAAGACTCCATACCGAATTCTCCCTGGTCGACGGGATCGTCAAAATCAAGCCCCTGGTCAAGCGTTTGGCCGAGTTAAATATGCCTGCGATTGCGATTACCGAGCACGCTAACCTGTTCTCGCTGGTTAAGGTTTATAAAGCATCGTTAGGGCAGGGCATCAAGGCGATAGCCGGCGCCGATGTGCTGATTTTTAATCCCGAAGATCCCGCTACGCCGTATCGCTTAACCTTGCTGGTCAACAATCACGCCGGTTACATTACCCTGACCGAGTTGATCTCAAAAGCCTATCAGGAAGGCCAGCACCAAGGCGTGCCGATGCTCAGGCAGGAGTGGATAGAAGCCAACCATAACGGCTTGATTGCGTTGTCCGGCGCGATGAGCGGAGAGATTGGCAAGGCGCTGTTGGCTGAAAACTTTGATGCGGCCAAGCGGCTGGCCGAGTTTTGGGGCGGCTTGTTCGAACAAAGCTTTTACCTGGAATTGCAGCGGGTCGGCAAGCCGGAAGAGGAACGTTATATCGCTGCCGCCGTCGAGCTGGCGCTGGCCACCGACTTGCCGGTGGTGGCGACCAACGATGTGCGCTTTGTTCATCAACAGGATTTTGCCGCCCATGAAGTGCGGGTCTGCATCAATCAGGGCCGGGTGCTGGACGATACCCGTCGGCCCAAGGATTACACCGATCAGCAATACTTGCGCAGCGTCGAGGAAATGCAGGCGCTGTTTGCCGATATACCGGAGGCCTTGGAAAATACCGTAGAGATTGCCAAGCGCTGCAATTTAAAACTGACGCTGGGTAAAAATTTCCTGCCCGATTTTCCGGTGCCCGAAGGCATGAATCTGGGCGAGTTTATGGCCGAGGAGTCGATGAAAGGCCTGGAAGAGCGTTTGCAGCATTATCCGGCGGTGGGCAAGGGGACCGATGAGGAAAACCGGCGCGTTTATTATGAGCGCCTGGATTTCGAGCTGAAAATGATCACCCAGATGGGTTTTCCCGGTTATTTCATGATTGTTGCCGACTTTATCCAGTGGGCTAAAAGCAATTTGATTCCGGTCGGACCGGGGCGGGGATCGGGTGCGGGTTCGTTGGTGGCGTACGCGCTGAAAATTACCGACCTCGACCCTATCGAATTCGACTTGCTGTTTGAGCGGTTCTTGAACCCCGAGCGGGTTTCGATGCCCGACTTCGACGTGGATTTCTGCATGGACCGCCGCGACGAAGTGATCGATTACGTCGCCCGCAATTACGGCCGGGATCATGTGGCGCAGATTATCACCTACGGTTCGATGGCGGCCAAAGCGGTGATCCGCGATGTCGGCCGGGTGCTGGGTTTCGGTTACGGTTTTGTTGATCGCTTGTCCAAACTGGTTCCGTTTGAAATCGGCATGACGCTGACCAAGGCGCTAAAAGACAGTCCTGAACTGAAACAGCTTTACGACACCGAAGAGGAAGTTAAAAGCCTGATCGATATGGCGCTGTCGCTGGAAGGCACGTCCAGGAATGCCGGAAAGCATGCCGGCGGCGTGGTGATTTCGCCGACCAAGTTGACCGATTTTACCCCGCTGTACTGCGACCAGGACGGCAATAACCTGGTTACCCAGTTCGACAAGGATGACGTGGAGGCGGTCGGTCTGGTCAAATTCGACTTTTTGGGCTTACGCACCCTGACCATTATCGATTGGGCCTTGCAGGACATTAATGCTAAACAACAGAAGCTGGGCAAGCCGCCGGTCGATATAACCACTATTCCCCGAGACGATCCGGCTTCCTACAAGCTGCTGACCAACGCCCAGACCACCGCCGTATTCCAGCTGGAATCGCGCGGCATGAAGGAGCTGATCAAAAAACTGAAACCCGACTGCTTCGACGACATTATCGCGCTGGTCGCGCTGTTCCGTCCGGGACCGTTGGAATCGGGCATGGTCGACGATTACATCAACGTCAAGCACGGCGCTAAAGCCGAGTATGCGCACCCGCTGTTGGAACCGATTTTAAAGCCCACCAACGGCGTTATCTTGTACCAGGAGCAGGTGATGCAAATCGCTCGTGAAATGGCGCTGTACACGCTGGGCGGCGCGGACATGCTGCGCCGGGCGATGGGTAAGAAAAAGCCGGAGGAAATGGCCAAGGAGCGGGATAAATTTACCGCCGGAGCCATAGAAAATCAGGTCGATGAAAAAATCGCCACTTACGTGTTCGATTTGATGGAGAAATTTGCCGGGTACGGTTTCAATAAATCGCATTCCGCCGCTTATGCGCTGGTCGCCTATCAAACCGCTTGGCTGAAGGCCCATTATCAGCCTGAGTTCATGGCGGCGGTGATGTCCGCCGATATGGACAATACCGATAAAGTGGTGATTTTGATTGAAGAATGCAAGCAGATGAAGCTGGAAGTCTGTCCGCCGACCATCAATGTTTCCAAATACAAATTTACCGTTAATGACGCGGGCCATATCGTTTACGGCTTGGGCGCGCTAAAAGGAGTAGGCGAGGCGGCTATTGAAGAAATGCTGATCGAGCGGGGAGCAAACGGCCCGTTTTCCGGCCTGTACGATTTATGCAAGCGGGTGGATTTACGCAAATTCAATCGCCGGGTGCTGGAAGCTTTGATACGCGCCGGTGCTTTCGATGAATTCGATGATAATCGGGCCTGGCATTTGGCGGAGCTGCCGACAATATTAAAAGTCGCCGAGCAACACGGAAAAAATGCACAAACGGGTCAGAACGATTTGTTCGGTTTGGCCGTTAATGCCGAAAATGTCGATGACGCTCATGCTTATTCCACCGTGGTTGAGCCGTGGTCGGAAAACGAACGCCTGAATGCTGAAAAGCTGGTGCTGGGCTTGTTTTTGACCGGGCATCCGATCAACCAATACGAGGCTGAATTAAGGCAGTTTACCAACGGCACTATCGAGTCGCTGCTGGCCAATGTGGAACGTTCCAAAAGCAGGAAGATGGAAGCGCGAACCGCCGGTCTGGTTGTCGAAGTGCGTACCCGTCAGACCAAGAACGGTAAAACGATGGGCTTTGCAACTATTGATGATAGAACCGGAAGGCTTGAAATTGCGGCCTTTGGCGAAATTTACGAAAAATACCGGGGCATTTTCTCCCGCGACAGTCTGTTGATTGCCGAAGGTGCATTGGGAATTGATGATTATTTGGGAACGCTGCGCTTGACGGTAGAAAAGCTGTACAGCATGGAGCAGGCCAGGGAGGCTTTCGCCAGAAGCATCCAGTTGGTCTGGAATGCGCTAGACGGCGATGATTTCGTGACGAAGTTGATTGCGGTTTTGGAGCCGTTTAAAGGCGGCGGTTGTCCGGTGGGTATCAGTTATACGTCAAAGGTTGCAAAAGCGGGTCTACAGTTGGGCGATGAGTGGCGCGTCCATCCCACCGATGAATTGGTGGCGCGCTTGAGGGCGTTGCTGGGAAGCGAGGCGGTAGAGGTTAGGTATAGGTGAGGTATTATTGATTAATTCACCACGAAGACACGAAGAACACGAAGTTTTGATTTTAGCGCTGAATCGCGCGCTGGGGCGCTCATTGTTATATATAGTGCCTGTCCAGAGCAAAGCCGAAGGGCGTGTAGCGCGAGGTGGCGTTGCCTACATGGATGTAGGTAAGGAGCGTGAGCAGGAGCGGAAGCTTTTCCGGCGAGTTTGTGAGGTGTTTGTCGGAAACGTCCTGCCTGTTCAGAATGTTGCAAATAGACCTTCCAGGTTTTTAAAACCTGGAAGGTCTGCATATCGGCATGTTTCTGAGCGCGGCCCGCCCGCCCGTGGGAATAATGCAAAATTAACCACGAGGACACGAAATTCTACCTTGTTTTTTCTTCGTGTCTTCGTGGTGATAGGTTTTAAATTATTCCGTTTCTTGCCTTACCATTTCAGCGGGTCTTGGCGCTGCTTCAACAACCGGTTTTGGCGCAGGCGCCGGTTCAGCCGGAGCCGCCGGTTTGGGCGCTTCCGTTTGCTGAGGGGCAGTACTGGCCTGGCTGGGGGCATGAGCCTGAGCCTCCGGGCGTTCGGTTCTTTCCGCTCTTTGTGCAAAGTCATTGTCATAAGAACGGGGGGCCGGGCGCGACTCGTCGCTGCTTTCGCCGGACGCTTCATACGCGGTATTCGAATCGCCATCTGTTTCAGGCTTTTTGTAGTTGGGATTACGCGGTCTTCTGCGATTCGGCCCTCTTCTGGCATTGTTTCTTTTGGGATGTTCTCCGGCAGTGGCAGGAGCCTGTTCCGGCGCGCTTGAAACAATCTCGCTAACCTCGACAGCTTCGCTTTTAACGGACTCGGTTTTTGTTACAGGCAGATTAGCCGGGTCGAGATTACGTTTTACGTTTCTGCCTTGACCGCGGGGCGGACGGTTTGGACGTGGCGCGTCCGGATTTTGTTCCGGTTTTGATTTCGGCGCATGTCCTTGTTCAGGCGCTTGGATTTGTTCCTGATTCGGATGTTGTCCTCGGCCTTGACCACGACCGCGTCCGCGGCCTCTGTCCTGATTTTGACCTTGGCCTTGTCTGTTGCCTCTGTTTTTGTTCGGCTGGCCCTCGTCGACCGGCTTGGCTCGTTCAGTGCTTTGTTGATCGGCGGCCGTTACCTTTGCTTTAGGGGCTGTATTGGTGCCGGGGCCTATCAGTTTGTGCCAGAAACGTTGAATCAGGCTGGCCGATTCGCTTTTGTTTTGCACCGGTGCAGGGGAGTCGTGCAGGAATTCCTTGACGGCCGCTTTCGTGGTGCTTGGTTTTACTTGCTGGGCAAACTCAGGGATAGTGATGTCTTCGGCTTTGATTTGCAAGTAGCTGGCTTTGCTGTCGCCGGACTCTTTTTCCTTGATGCGCTCAATGTCATAGGCCGGTGTTTCCAAATGCTTGCTGGGCAGAATGACAATGCCGACTTTCAGGCGGCTTTCAATTTGCTCAATGGCGCTGCGTTTTTCATTTAACAGAAACGTGGCGCACTCAATCGGCAAGTGGGCAATCACTTTTTCGGTGCCTTTCTTCATCGCTTCTTCTTCAAGAATACGCAATACCGAAAGCGCGACCGATTCTACATTGCGAATCGTGCCCTGGCCTTTACAACGCGGACACGGCAGTTGCGTCGAGTCGCCCAGCGAAGGCCGCATTCTTTGTCTGGACATTTCCAGCAGGCCGAAACGCGAGATGCGGCTGGTCTGAATGCGGGCGCGGTCGATTTTAAGCGCGTCGCGCAGGTGATTTTCAACGGTTTTCTGGTTCTTATTGGACATCATGTCGATGAAGTCGATAACAAACAGGCCGCCCAAGTCGCGTAATCTCAGTTGGCGGGCAATTTCGTCGGCCGCTTCCAGATTGGTATTCAGCGCGGTTTCTTCGATGTCGCTGCCTTTGGTGGCGCGCGCCGAGTTGATGTCGATGGAGGTCAGCGCTTCGGTATGGTCGATAACCAGCGATCCGCCGGAGGGCAAGGATACTTCCCGTCCGTAAGCGACTTCAATTTGGGATTCGATCTGGTAACGGTTAAACAGCGGGACGGCATCCTGATACAGTTTCGCCTTGGGCAAAAAGTGCGGCATGACTTGTTTCAAGAAGTTTTGCACCAGTTTGAAAGCGTCTTCATTGTCGATCAATATCTCGTCGATATTGCCGCGCAAATGGTCGCGTAAAGCCCTGATGATAACGTTGCTTTCCTGAAACACCAGGAACGGTGCTGAATGTTCGCTGGCAGACCGTTCTATGGCTTCCCAGAGTTGCAGTAAATAATTTAAGTCCCATTGCAATTCTTCGACATTTTTGCCGCATCCTGCCGTTCTAACAATGAGTCCCATGCTTTCAGGGATCTCCAGCGCGGCCATCACTTCACGCAGGTCGCTACGGGTTTCGCCTTCGATGCGACGGGAAATGCCGCCCGCTTTAGGGTTGTTGGGCATCAGCACCAGATAGGTGCCGGCCAGGCTGATATAGGTGGTTAAAGCGGCGCCTTTGTTGCCGCGTTCTTCTTTTTCAATCTGAACAACGATTTCCTGGCCTTCTTTAATCAGGTCTTTGATGGCTGGACGGCGGCCGTCGTTTTCGACGCCTTCTTGTAGGTGACGGTAGAGCGGAGAGATTTCTTTGAAAGGTAAAAAACCGTGTTTTTCTGCGCCGTAGTTTACAAAGGCGGCTTCCAAACTGGGTTCTACGTGGGTTACTATGCCTTTGTAAATGTTTGATTTTTTTTGTTCTTTCGAAGGTACTTCTATGTCAAAATCATACAGTTTTTGACCGTCTACCAAAGCGACTCGCAGTTCTTCCGGTTGCGTAGCGTTGATAAGCATTCTTTTCATTCAATATTCCTTGTTGTGTCCTGCTCCATGGTCAGATTTTACTGAACAGACTGGTTTGGGTCATCGTGTTTGTGGAGAAGGGCCTGCTAAAGCCGCTCCGACATAACTTAGTTTTTTACGGATTTAATGTTCCGTTTCTGCGTGTTGTAATGGGTATCCCGCTCTTCACTTAGGTGAAGGCCGTGGATAGTCGCACGGGCAGAGTCTAAGCAAATAATATTCTTTCTTCAGTCTTAGTTGTAAATTCCGTCTTAAACAGGAGTTATAAATCGTTCGTCTAGGGTCGAACGATGAACCCGAAAATCTTAAAATGATGAGCCAGCGTGGGATTAATCGCTACGTTAATCATCATCGAGTATTGCTCCAAGGCAGTTTTGTTAGTAAAAACCGCAGAGCAAGAGCATGTTTTTTATATTAAAAAAACCTGCTTAATATAGCAATCTTATTGCTATACATCAATTTAAAGAATCAATCATAAGCAGATGCTGGTATTATTTACCCATGAATAGTGAAGAAAAAACCGTAACACCCAAAGTTCAACTGGTCGAAATTACCGAAGAGAATTGCGATCAACGCTTGGATAATTTTTTAATTGCCCGCTTGAAGGGCGTACCTAAAAGCCGAATTTACCGTATCGTTCGTAAAGGTGAAGTGAGGGTTAATAAGGGACGCGTCGATGTTAAATATCGTCTGGCGACCGGCGATATTGTCAGAATTCCGCCGGTCAGAGTGGCCGAACGAAGCGAAGAGTCATATGTTCCTCAGGGTTTGCAAGCGGCATTGCAACAGGGCATTTTGTTTGAAGATGAGGGTTTCCTGATCGTCAACAAACCGGCCGGTTACGCAGTGCATGGCGGCAGCGGCGTGAGTTCCGGGATTATCGAAGGACTGCGTCTGTTAAGACCCGAAGCGCACTTTTTGGAGCTGGTGCATCGGCTCGATAAAGACACCTCCGGTTGTTTGATCATCGCCAAAAAGCGTAGCGCGCTGAAATTGTTGCATGAGTTGTTTCGCGACAATCATATCCATAAAACCTATGTAGCTTTGCTGGCAGGGCAATGGGCCAGGAAAAAGCTGGTGGTCAATGCGCCTTTGCTGAAAAATGTCGCCAAAGGCGGCGAGCGCATGGTGGTGATTAGCCCGGCCGGTAAAGAGGCCGAGACGCTGTTTCGGCGCTTGACATTATTCGGCGACGCGACGCTGGTTGAGGCCTCGCCAAAAACCGGACGGACCCATCAAATACGGGTTCATGCCGCGAGTCTTGGGCATCCGATCGTCGGCGACGAACGTTATGGACGGGATGAAATTAACCAGAAATTTAAAGGCCGGGGCTATAAACGCATGTTCCTGCATGCGGAAAAGTTAAAGTTTCAGCACCCGGTTTCCGGTGTGCCGCTAACCATTTTGGCGCCTCTGCCGCCGCAATTGGAAGATTTGCTAAAACATGAACAACAAGTTTGATTTAATCATATTCGACTGGGACGGCACCCTGATCGATTCGATAGACTGGATCGTACATTGCCTGCAAACGGCGGGTAAGCACTGCGGCTGCGCTATTCCCGAAGCCCAGGCGGCAAAAGACGTGATCGGACTGAGCATTACCAAGGCCTGCGCCAAGCTATTTCCCGGCGTCGACCCGGAAACGCTGAGTCGATTGACGGATTGCTACCAGCAAACGTATTTGTCCAGACAACTGGATCGGGGCGATTTATTTCCCGGCGTTTACGACATGTTGGTGGAACTGAAACAGGCCGGTTATCAACTGGCCGTCGCGACCGGAAAAACCAGGGCGGGTTTGCAGGAAGCCTTACAGGCGACAGCTACGGAAGATTTGTTTTGCATCACCCGTTGCTCCGATGAGACCGCCTCCAAGCCCGATCCGCTGATGCTGCACCAGATTATGCAGCACACGAATGCGGCGAATAATCGGAGTTTAATGGTGGGCGATTCCACCCATGACTTGCAAATGGCGATGAATGCCCAAATATCGTCGATAGCAGTGTCGTGCGGAGCGCATCCGGAACACATATTGCAACGCTACAATCCGTTGATGTGCTTACAGCAGCCGGCGGAATTACTGAATATTATTAGAGGTTAACAAGGCATGGACAATCAGAACAAAGCAGAAGTTACACGGGAATCCGGTTGGGAGCGGGAGGTTCTTGAAAAACTGGCGCTGGCAGCAATCACCGAGCAAACCCGGGCAAGGCGCTGGAGCGTTTTTTTTAAGAGCTTGATGTTTGTGTATTTGATCGCCGTGTTCGGCGTGGCCATGTATCCAAAGCTTAGTAAGGATATTGGCGTTGACGGCAAGGATCATACCGCCGTTATCGATGTGGTCGGCATGATTGCCGAAGGCAAAGAGGCCAATGCAGACAGTATTATCGAAAGCTTGAGAAATGCAGTCAAAGACAAGCACACTAAAGGCATTATCCTGCATGCCAACTCACCGGGCGGCAGCCCCGTGCAGTCGTCTTATGTCTATGAGGAAATCAGGAAAACTAAAAAAGAACACCCTGAGTTGCCGATTTATGCCGTGGTCAGCGATATTTGCGCGTCGGGTTGCTATTTTATCGTCTCGGCCAGCGACAAAATTTTTGTCAATCCGTCCAGTCTGGTCGGTTCCATCGGCGTATTGATGGACGGCTTCGGCTTTGTCGACGGCATGCAAAAACTGGGCGTAGAGCGGCGCTTGTTCACGGCCGGCGCACATAAAGCCATGCTCGATCCTTTTTCCCCGTCTAAAGACGACGAAACGCAGTATATACAAGGCCTGCTAAACCAAGTGCATCAGCAATTTATCGGCGCGGTTAAAGCCGGTCGCGGCGACCGGCTTAAAGAAAACCCCGACATGTTCTCAGGACTGGTCTGGACAGGCGAAGAAGGCGTGAAACTGGGCATAGTTGACGGCGTCGGCAATCAGGATTACGTCGCCAAAGAACTTATCGGCGCGGAAACACAGGTTGATTTCAGTCGTCAGGAGCATTTGCTGGATAAGATCGCAGGCAAACTGGGCGCATCTTTCGGGCAAACAATAGGCAGCCTGGTCCAGGGCGTATCGTTACGCTAAAGGTTCAGCATCGATTCAGGGTGATCGGCTAAAATGCCGGTCACCCGATAATCCTAAAAGCCGCGGATTGTCCACGAAAAGCACGAAGGACGCGAATTAAATCAATAAGGCTTATTCACGCTTCGGCGCGCTCTGCAATTTGGCGTTTTTCGTGGAACAAATAATTTTTAGCGGTTTAAGTTGAACACATATTTTGCACTTGGATGGCCCATGAGAAATTTGCTTAAAGTCGTCGTCGCCAGCTTGCTGTTTTCCAATAGCTGTTTTGCAGATGATAACCGGTTGGCAACCATCAGTTTGGACGACGCAACCAAGCAAATCATCGAAGGCACCTACAACAAGGTGCTGGGCGCGCAAACGGAAATCATTGACGGCAAAGCCGTCCATATCATTAAAGTGCTGACCCCTGACGGCCGTATCCGGTATTACAAAATCGATGCCGAAACCGGCCAATTAGTTAACTAAGCTCGATAGACAAAAAACATGCGCATTCTAGTTGTTGAAGATGAAGTAAAACTTTGCGAACAAATTCAGCAGTTTTTTGCCGATAAAGGTTTTGCCGTTGATACTGCAAACACCGGTCAAGACGGCTATTTCATGGGTAAGGAATATCCGATTGATGCGGCCGTAATCGACATCGGACTGCCCGATTTTTCCGGTATCGAGCTGATCAAGCGTTTGCGTAAAGACAAAGTGACCGTGCCCATCCTGATTTTAACCGCCCGTAGCCGGTGGCAGGAAAAAGTAGAGGGGTTGGAAGCGGGAGCCGATGATTACCTGGTTAAACCTTTTCATTATGAAGAGTTGCAGGCCAGGATTAACGCCCTGATCAGGCGGTCGGCCGGGGTGGCGCATCCGGTCTTAACCCACGACAATATCGAGCTGGATACCGTGGCTCAGGAAGTTACCGTATCCGGCGTCAAGCAGGAGTTAACCGCTTACGAATACAAGGTGCTGGAGTACCTGATGTTCCGCAAGGGCGAAGTGGTTTCAAAATCGGTATTGACCGCTCACATTTACGATGAAGACTTTGACCGGGACAGCAATGTACTTGAGGTTTTTATCGGGCGATTGAGAAAAAAGCTCGATCCCGACGGCACGCGCAAACCCATTGAAACTCTGCGCGGACGGGGCTACCTGATTTCCGCCAAACACGATTGATTCGATTTAGCCGGTTCTACACTAAGTAATCGAGCTAAAATTTTCGGGTATTTTGGAGTGCAAGCTCTGCTTGCAAAGCAGGCAAAGCCTGCACTCCGGCTTTAAATCAAGATCTGGAAACTTATATTCAGGCACTTATAATAATTATTTTGTGGAATAAAACACCTATTAAACTGTTTTGTTTTTAACCCTAAAAAGAGAATTCAGCTTCATTATGATTTATCCAGTTGACAATTTAGACGATGCTTACAATGCCTGTCACCCTGATAAGCCTTTAGAAGTCGGTGATCCACGTTATTTAGATTTAAAAAATGTACGTAACAAGAAAAGCGTCAACACCCTTGCCAAACGGATTGTTCGGACCAGTCAAACCGATGATTTTTGCAAGCAATTGGTTACGGGGCATACCGGCTGCGGTAAATCGACTGAATTAAAACGCCTGCAAAAACAATTAGAAGACGATAGTTATTTTGTCATTTATTTGGACGTAGAAAGCAGTTTGGATCTTCGTCAAATAACTTATCAAGATGTATTGCTCAATATTGCTCAAGGGGCTGTCGAGGCGCTTGCGGAAGCGAAAGTTAATTTAGATAGCGCTCTTTTAAACGACTTGCAGCTGTTGCTGGCGGAAAAAATTGTTAGCCAAGACTATGTAAAAGAAACTAAAGCCAGCGCAGGCGTCAGCGCCGAAGCGGGTTTCGACATTCCTCTGATAGCCAAACTGTTCACCAAAATAACCGGCGAAATACGTAGCGGCAGCAGTCATCGCGAACAAATCCGCGAGAAAATCAAAAATGTTCAACAAGAATTTATAGCCAAGTTAAACGATTTATTGCTTGCGGCGCGTTTGAAATTACAACACCAAGGCCATGCCGACTTGGTCGTCATCGTCGACGGTTTGGAAAAGATCAGGGAAAGCGCAACCTATAACGGTTTGTTTATAGAACACGCCGAGCAGTTAAACGAAATCAATTGCCATCTGCTCTATACCATCCCTATCGCCTTGGCTTCCACTGCGAATTTAGGCGACTTTTTCGCCAATGATATTTTTTTCGTGCCGATGGTTAAGTACCAAACCGACGAGGGCAAACAATATTTAACCGATTTAGTGAATAAACGCATCCAGGTTTCCAAGCTGTTTGCTGATGAAGCATTATTAGATCAATTGATTGCGATGAGCGGCGGCTCTATCCGCGATTTATTCAGGCTAATCCGCTCAGCATCCGAAACGGATGAAGGCGATAAAGTCCAGGAAACCGACATTGAACGAGCGATAAACAATTTAGTCAAAGACTATGACCGCTTAGTGAAAGAAGATGATGTTGCCCTGCTAAAAGACATTGCCAAGGATAAACGAGTAATAAAAGATACAGGCAAGCACTATGAGCGTTTACTCAGTTTACGCTTAGTCAATGAATACGAAAACGGCAAACCCTGGGCTGACTTACACCCTGCATTAAGAAAAATAGCTTGGTTACAAGCTAAATTAACCGATGGCTAGCACTGTGACCGAGTCATCGGCAACCGACAGCTTCGTTCTATACCCCGAGTTAAAACACCTGCTCCGCGCCTTGCAAATGTGCCAAGGCTTCGGCTTATATTTTGTACGTTGCAATACCGTGTCTTTGCGTAACGAGTTAGTCGCTACGTTAAAGGCTAAATTAAATAAGCCGATTATCGAACTGCCGTTAAACCCCGAAAACGATATTTTTATCGATGCGCAAATGACTGAGTTACTTGCCGATGCGAGTGATGATGCGGTGGTGTTTATTTATGACCTGGAAAAACTATTTTATCTAAAAGACCGCTATGTGATTCAGGAATTAAATTGGCGACGCGGTTTTTATGGACGCAGCAATCACCCGATTGTGTTTTGGTTGCCGGAATTTTTATTAACCGAAATCGTTAATAACGCGCCCGACTTTGCCGATTGGCGTAGCGGGCTTTATGAATTCAGTTTATCCCAGTCCGAACGGCTAGACCTGATGGACAGCACTTGGCAGAGTGCGAATGAAAATTTTGTTGAACAATTGTCGTTAGGTGAGAAGCAGCGTTGGATTGTTAATATACAAAATTTATTGGCGGAAATTGCCGGGCAGGAAGCATCAAAGACAAAAATCGATTTGTTGAATCGTTTAGGGCTTTTGTATCATTCGTTAGGTGACTATGCTCAAGCTTTATTATGTTATCAGCAGGTGTTGCAAATCAGCCCAGACATCGGCGATAAGCAAGGCGAAGGTGTGGCACTCAATAACCTTGCCTCAACTACATATGCTAAAGGCGACCATGACACCGCGTTGCAGTACTTGATGCAATCGCTGCAAATCAGCCAAGAAATAGGTGATAAACAAGGCGAGAGTACAACGCTCAATAATCTTGCTACAACTGCATATGCTAAAGGCGACTACGACACTGCGTTGCAGTGCTTGACGCAAGCGCTGCAAATCAGCCAAGACATCGGTGATAAACAAGGCGAAGGATCAAGGCTCAATAATATTTCCCAGATCTACGATACTCAAGGCGATTACGACACTGCGTTGCAGTGCTTGACGCAAGCGCTGAGAATCCGCCAAGAAATCGGCGATAAACAAGGCGAGGGTACAACGCTCAATAATCTTGCCACAACTGCATATGCTAAAGGCGACTACGACACCGCGTTGCAATGCTTGACACAGGCGTTGCAAATCAGTCAGAACATCGGCGATAAACGAGGCGAAGGCACGACGCTCAATAATATTTCCCAAATCCACCAAGCTAAAGGCGACTACGGCACCGCGTTACAGTACTTGACGCAAGCGCTGCACATCAGGCAAGACATCGGCGATAAACCCGGCGAATGTACTACGTTGTTTAATATCGGGTATATTCATCGCCAACATAATGACCCGCACCAAGCACAGTCAACATGGCTAAAGGCCTACCATATCGCTAAACAAATCGGTTTAGCAGAAGGTTTGCAAAAGCTGGATAAACTAGCCAAAGACTTAGGCGGTGAGGGCTTGGCCTATTGGGAAGCCTTAAGCCAGTCAACTCCGAAGGCATAATGCCCATAGTATGACAGGCAACCAACTCAAGCCTATAGCTTATCCCCTGTCGAAATTTTTCGTGTCTTTCGTGGACAAAATGATTTTTCTAGCTTTATCCCCAAAAGGCCTTAAATGCAAATTAAATCATTAAGCTTTAGACTGCTGGTTTCGGCAGGCCTTGTGCTTGCCGCATTTTTCGCGCTGGCTTCGGTGGTGCTTGAACAGGGTTTTCGCGAGAGCGCCGAACAGGCTTTAAAGGAAAAATTGCAGGTTTACGTGTATTCGCTGCTATCGGCCGCCGAGCTTAAAAACTCCGGCGATTTAAGCATGCCGGCCAACTTGCCGGAACCGCAGTTTGCAACTCCCGGTTCCGGTCTTTACGGCTTTATACATTCGGCAAAAAAAAATCTGCTATGGCGTTCGCCGTCGGCCATCGGGCTTAATGTAACGCCTCCGCCGGAATTAATCGCAGGCAATTCCGCCTTTTTGTTGGCTGAGCACGGGCGTTACGCGCTGCATTACGCGGTCATCTGGAAAAATGTAGTCGGCGTCGAACGCGAATATATCTTTACCGTGACTGAAGATGCCCAGTTTGTCAGCAATCAGGTGGAGAGATTTAGGAAGACCTTAAGAGTCTGGCTATTGGCTTTAGGTTTGGTGCTGATATTTATTCAGCTGGCCTTATTGCGCTGGAGCATAAAGCCTTTACGGATCATCGTAAAAGATCTTGAGGCGATAGAAAAAGGCCGTAAAACCCATTTAGACGGCGACTATGCCACGGAACTGGAAGGTCTGGCCGGTACTCTTAACGCCTTTATCAACAGCGAGCGGGCGCATCTGGAACGTTATCGCAATGCCTTGGCGGACTTGGCGCACAGCCTGAAAACGCCGCTGTCGATATTGCGCGGCTGCGCCGAGTCTTTCAGCGTTAATAAGGAGACGGTAAAGGAGCAGATTTTCCGCATGGATGAAATCGTCGAGTATCAATTACAGCGGGCGGCGGCCAAGGGCGAGCATAAAACCGCCGGCGCGGTGGATTTGTCGCTGATTATCAAAAAAATAAGCGCATCGCTAGGCAAGGTTTATATCGATAAAAACATCAATTTCGATAGGGCCGTGCCGGAACAAAGCCTGATTTATTACGATGAAGGCGATCTGTACGAAATAGCCGGGAACCTGATGGATAACGCCTGCAAGTGGTGCCGCAGCACGGTGAAGGTCACCATTTCCCTGAATGCGCGCAAAGGCAGGCGGAATTTTGCGCTGTTGCTGGAGATTGAAGACGACGGGCCGGGAATCCCTGCCGGAAAATTGGCGGAAATTTTAAAAAGAGGCGTGCGTGCCGACGAAAATATTCATGGGCACGGTATCGGCATGGCCGTCGTTTACGAATTAATCGGTCTGTTGGGCGGGCTGCTGGAAGGCAAAAAGAGCGAAGCGCTGGGCGGCATGAAATGGAGTGTTTATTTGGCGTGATGATTTGGACAGATTAGTTCCAGCCGATTTCAGGGCATGATAAAGCAGGGGAGTAACCTGCTGTGTTGAGCAAGCTTATGACGCCTGCTTCAACATCCCCATGCCGTTAGGTTTTTTAACGACTTGCAGTTGGGCTTTAAAGCGTTTTTGAACGCCTTCCACATGGGAAATAACGCCGACGGTTTTGCCGTGGGTTTGCAAGCCTTCCAAGGTGCTGATGACGGTATAAAGCGTTTCCGCGTCCAGGTTGCCGAAGCCTTCATCGAGAAATAACGAGTCCACCGACTTGCCGTTATTGGCCAATTCCGACAGTCCCAGCGCCAGCGCCAGGCTCACCACAAAACTCTCGCCGCCGGACAAGGTTTTGGGCAGGCGGTGCGCATTGCTTTGATAAGTATCTTCAACTTCCAAGGCCAAACCCTGCTCGCTGGGCATCTGTCGCAGATAATAACGGCCGCTGATTTTTTCCAGCACGGCATTGGTTTGGGACAATAACCGGTCGGCGACCCGCTGTTGAACCCGGCGACGAAAAGCCATGCCGCTTTCCTCGGCTATTTGTGCGGCTTCGGCGCTGCACAGACGGGCAATTTCCTGTTGATCCTGTAATTGAACCAGGATCACATCGGCCTTCTGTTGGTATTGCTTTTGCTCGTTCAACTGCTGTTCCAGGCGCTGCACTTCCAGACCGGCTATCGTCAGCTTTTCGGTTACGCTTTTCAGCTGGGCATCGAGCTGCTCCGGGCTTAGTTCCGTTGCGACCTGAGCATTTTCGGCTTCCAACTCAAGCCGGCTTTTTTCCAACTCTATGGTTTTGGCGTCAATCTCCTGTTCCAATTCGGCCAGATGCCGCTCCAGTTCCGGTTGGTGTTGCAGCAGTTCCAGCGTTTCCGTCAGCTGGTGCAGGTCGGCAAATTGCGTTCCCTGTAACTTGCCCTGCAACGCCTGTTTCAGAGCGGCGAGTTCGTCTTCCAGTTTGGCAGTCAGTTGTTCCTTGTCGGCAATCAGTTTTTGCTTTTCGATCAATGCCAAGTGCAGGCCGACGATTTCTTCGCTTTGCAATTGTTGGTTGTAGCGCTCAAGTTTTTCACTGCATGCCGTTATTTCAATTTGGCAATGCTCCGTTTTTGCCTTTAATACGTCCAGTTCCTCGGTTAAGCTTTTTTGACGGAAAGCATAGCTTTGATAGTCCTGGCGACGCGCATTCAGCCGGTCGAACAAGGCATCCTCTTTGCCTTTAGCGGGCATTTTTTCGCCCAGCGAGGCTAATTGTGCGAGCACCTTGTCGGCCAGTTGTTGCTCTTCCTGCTGACAGGTAGCCAATGCCGCGGCGTAATCGATTTCTTCCTTGGGACGCTCCCGCCATTCGGCATCCAGTTGCCGGGAGTTTAGCTGTAAGCGTTCAACAGTGGCTTCGCCCTTGGCGATCAAGGCTTCCAGTTGTTCGATGCCGGTCTGTTTTTTGCGATAGTCGGCGACTACGGCGGTAATGGTTTTTAATGCGCTGATTTCGGTCTTTAAGCGGTGTTGCAGCAACCCCAGTTTATTGATTTTCAGGTCTTCGCTGGCGGTGTTAAGCCGGTTGCACAAGGTTTGCCATTGGGATTTGATCTTGACCTGTTCTGTCTGGTTGGCCTGATCCTTTTCCGCCTGTCTTCGCGTCGCTTTAAGCTGTTGTTCCAGCTTGGCGGCGGCTGCCGTTAAGGCCTTTATTTTCGCCTTTTGATCGGTTAAGGCTTGTTGGGAATTGGCTTCTCTCGGTGGGTGCAGGGTATAGGGATGCTTCAACGCGCCGCATAAAAAACAAGGTTCGCCATCGACCAGATGCGGCCGGTCCGCGGCCATTTTTCTGAGCAACGTTTCACGGAACACAGCCGTTTCCAGCGTCAGTTTAATATTTTCTTCCCGACCGGTTTGCTGTTTTAACCCCGCAAGTTCGGATTCCAGCTCCTCAATGTCATGATTCGGTTGCTCTTTACGAGCAAAGATGCCGAACAAGCTAAAACCGCTTTTGGTCAGTTTTTGGTAAGTTACAGCCAAGCTATAGAGTGCCCGAAAATCCTTAACCCGCTCTTGTTGCTCTTGTTGAAACTCCTCAAGTTCAGCCAGATTCTTGCCCTGCGCCAGTTGTTCCTGCGTCTTTTTTGCCAACGGCAGCTTGTGGTTTAACTCGGCAATTCTTTTATTTTCCTGGGCAATGGCGGAGCTGTTGTTTTTCAGCGATGCGGCCGTATTTTTGGACCATTTGGTGAACGTTTTTTGTTTTTCTTTCAGCTCGGCCAGCTCAGCCCGGAGATTTTTTAACCGGCCTGTTTCGGGAAAACTTGCCAGCAACGATTCATCCGCGGCATGTTCTTCCAGCCATTTCGACGCCGTGGCAAGATGGGATGTTTTATCCTCAATCTGCATGCCTAACGATTGCCATAAATCCGATTCCGATTGCCGCTGAGAACTAAGCTGGCCTATCTGGGCCCTGATTTCGGATAGGGTTTGGCCTTGTTCGGTAAGCGATTTATGGGGCAAGCGATCCGGAGCCGTTTTATCTGCGCCGATACGGTCTTGTAGTTGCTTAAGTTCGCCGCGAAAATCCGCCAGTGTTGCTTTATCCTGATGAATGTGGTGATTTTTTTCCTTAATCGCATCCAAGTCATCTTTAAACGGCAGGGCGTTCTGAGCCGTAGCCAGCCGATCCAGTTTTTGCCGCTCGATTGCCGATAGCGCTTGGGTTTGCTGTAGGTTTTTTTCCTGGTCGGCAATTCTGTTTTGAAGAGTTAGTACATTATGCAGCGAGGCTTGCTGCTGCTTCAGGTCGCTTTGCTCTTCCCGCAGCTCGGTCGTTTGATCGGTAAAATCGAGCAAATCATGTTCGCAGGCTTCCAGCTTTCCCGGTTCCATGATCGGTATAACCGATAAGTCCTGTTTTAAATAATCCAGGCGTCGTTGCGCTTCATCGGCTTTTTCATTGACTTCATTTCTATAGTCTTCATAAATATCGGCGCTGATGATTTTTTCCAGAATGTCCATGCGCTCATTGTCCAGCGCGTTCAGGAATGCGGCAAAATCTCCCTGCGCCAACAGTATCGAGCGGGTGAAGTTGCGGAAATTCATTCCGGTGATTTCGGTAATTCGCGCGCAGACCTGCTGGGTTGTGGTCGCCAGCACTTCGCCGTCGCTCAAGCGGGTCAACTTCATTTCAGGCGGCGTTAATTCGCTCTCGGGATTCGCGTCACGCCGTTGCGCACGCCAGCCGGACCGGTATTTCACCTTGTCCAGGGCAAATTCGATTTCCGAAAAACACTCGGCCGTATGTTGCGTCATCACATGTTCGGCAGGGCGGTTAAAGCGAAAAGTCTCGCCGTACAAGCCCAGCGTGATAGCGTCTAAAATACTGGATTTTCCCGAGCCGTTAGGGCCGGTAATGGCAAAAACCCCGGTATCCGAAAAAGGCGATTGTTCAAAATCGATCCGGCTTTCGCCTTCCAATGAGTTGATATTTTTAAAATGAATATTGAGTATTTTCATTGGCTGACGATGTTGCTTTGCAACAGCTGGGGATTTTTAAATGAAATATTATAACGCTGTCCGGCGATTTTTTCCCAACCTATGCGACATGCTGTAATAACCGGTAAATATAATGACCGACACAAAGCGGCATAACCTGGAGTTTTTGAAGAAATCGATGAAAACCATGTTTGCCAAAATTAAATAAAACATCTGCTAAAATGGCGCAAGGAGGAAATCTAATGCTGAAAAAAACTTTACGCTGGCTGTTGACCTTGATTTACAAGGTTGAAATTAAAGGGTTGGATAATTACGAAAAGGCCGGGAAACGCGTGCTGATTATATCCAATCACACGTCCTTTCTGGACCCGCTACTGTTGGGCGTATTCTTACCCGATGACATCACTTTTGCGATAAACACCCAGATTTCCGAGCGCTGGTGGTTGAAGCCTTTTTTGGTGTTATCCCGCGTTTTTCCAATGGATCCGACTCATCCCATATCGTTGAAGGATTTGATTCATCATTTACAGCAAGACTCCCGCATCGTTATTTTTCCTGAAGGGCGCATTACCGTAACCGGCTCGTTGATGAAAATTTACGACGGCACCGGCATGGTCGCCGATAAATCCGAAGCGGCGATATTGCCGGTACGCATTGAGGGCGCCGAATACACGCATTTTTCCAGGCTGCGCAATATCGTGCGCTTGCGCTTATTCCCCAAAATCACTATTCAGATATTGCCTCATACTTTCGTTTCGCCGCCTCCTGAATTAAGGGGCAAAAACCGGCGTAAATACAGCGGACACATTTTGGCGGATATTATGACTGAAATGATGTTTGCCACCAGTCATTACCGGCAAACCGTTTTCGCCAGCCTGCTTGAAGCGCGCAAGATACACGGCGGCAAGCATACGGTTGCCAACGATCTGGAACGCATCCCTTTGTCCTATGACAACTTGATTACCCGCACCATTGTCATCGGCAACGCCTTAAAGAAGACAACGGTCGAGGGGGAAAATATCGGGGTTTTTTTGCCCAATTCGACCAAAACCCTGTCGGTTATTTTGGGCTTGCAACTTTATGGCCGGGTACCGGCGATGTTGAATTATTCAACCGGCTCGGCCGGTATGGTTTCCGCGTGTAACACGGCGCAAGTCAAAACCGTGTTGACTTCCCGCCGCTTTATCGAGCTGGGCAAGTTAAGCGCGGAAGCCGAGCACTTGGGCGAACAGGTCAAGCTGGTTTATCTGGAAGACTTGGCGGCGCGCCTGTCCGGATGGGATAAATTCCAGGCGCTGGTGCAATGCAAAACCGCCAATATCTGGTACAAACACACCCAATACAGCCCTGACAGTCCGGCGGTGGTTTTATTCACCTCCGGTTCCGAAGGCACGCCCAAAGGCGTGGTATTGTCCCACGCCAATATCCTGTCCAATCTTAAGCAATTGGAAGCCCGGATCAATTTTACGGCGCGGGATGTGGTGCTCAACTTTTTGCCGATGTTCCATTCCTTCGGCTTTACCGTCGGAACCATGCTGCCGATACTGCACGGCATGACCACTTTCTTTTATCCGACTCCGTTGCATTACGCGGTCATTCCCGAAATCGCTTATGAAATCAGCGCCACCATCATGTTCGGCACCAATACCTTTTTAGCCGGATATGCTAAAAAAGCCCACGCCTATGATTTTTTCAATATGCGTTATGTGGTTGCCGGCGCGGAAAAATTGCAGGAAACCACCCGTCGCCTTTGGGCGGATAAATTCGGCATACGCATACTGGAAGGTTATGGCGCGACCGAAACCACGCCTATCGCCTCGGTCAATACGCCGATGGATTTTAAAGCCGGGACCGTAGGCCGGTTTATGCCGTCTATGGGCTACAAACTGGAGCCGGTCGAAGGCATTGAAGAAGGGGGCAGGCTGCACGTCAGCGGGCCCAATATCATGCTCGGTTACCTGTTGGCCGACAATCCTGGCAAACTGGTTGCGCCTAAATCGATCTATGGCGACGGCTGGTACGACACTGGCGATATTGTGCATGTCGATAATGAAGGCTTTCTCAGCATACGCGGCCGCAGCAAACGTTTTGCCAAAGTCAGCGGCGAAATGGTCTCATTAACCGCCGTAGAGCAGCTGGCGACCAATGCCTGGCCGGATGCGCATCACGCCGCAATCAGCCTGCCGGATGCCAAAAAAGGCGAACAGGTCATTTTGCTCACCACCTATAAACAGGCGACGGTTAGCGATTTGGCGGCGGCCTCTAAAGGTGTGGCTCTTATCCTTTTGCCCAAGAAAATTTTGATCGTTGATGCGATTCCGGTGATGGCGACCGGTAAAACCAATTATATTGCAGTGACGGAACTGGCGGCCGGCAGAGGCTAAAAACTGAAAAAGTTCTTAGGCGATGTCCGGTAAAGAATATACCTCGTATAATTTATTTTTTATTCACCACGAAGACACGAAGGACACGAAGTTTATGTTTTTTCTTCGTGTCCTTCGTGTCTTCGTGGTGAGAAAATAATGCGTAATTCGGGTATGTTCTTTCATGGAAACGGCCTTAAATCGCAATGCAAGTATTTTTGCCCTTCGTCCTTCGCCTTTTGCCTTAAATAATCATGAACAAACAAATCTATCCCTTACTGATCGCCCAGTTCTTATCCGCATTTGCCGATAACGCTATTTTGTTCACAGTGATTGCCATGGTGATGCAGTCCGCACAGCTGGCAAGTTGGTACGTTCCGGCTTTGCAAAGCGCGTTTCTGGTTGCCTTTGTATTGCTTGCGCCGTGGGTCGGCGGATTTGCCGATAATCATCCCAAATCCAGGGTGTTGATTATCGGCAACCTGATTAAAGCGGGGGGCGCAGCATTATTGCTGTGCAATGTGGAACCGTTGATCGCTTATTGCGTGGTCGGTGTCGGCGCGGCCATTTACAGTCCGGCTAAATACGGCATTCTTCCTGAGCTGGCGGGGCATGAGTTTCTGGTTAAAGCGAACAGCTGGATTGAAGGTTCCACTATTCTGGCTATTTTACTGGGCATGATGATAGGCGCCAAGGTCGCGGATTATTCGATAACGTGGGCGTTAATCGGCACCATCGTCATGTTCATAATCTCCGCATTGAGCACCTTGTTTTTACCGGCAAGCATTGCCAAAAAAACCGCTCCCGGTTCGGCCTTGCCGATGTTTTGGCGGGAAATAGGGCTGTTTTTTTCTACGCCTAGATCGCGCTTCGCCATTCTCGGCGGCTCTTTATTCTGGGCCGCGGCGGCAACCTTAAGGGTGATTATCGTGGCCTGGGCGCCGCTGATTTTGTTGTCGAAAAATGCCTCCGAAATTGCGGAACTTACCTTATTCATCGCTATCGGCATCATCGCCGGATCGGCCTTGGTGCCGGGGCTCATTCCGCTTGAACACTTACGCCGCGCCAGATTGCCTTCCTATTTAATGGCGTTGTTTATTTTCGGGCTGAGTCTGACCGATAGCATCTGGCCGGCCCGCTTTATGCTGTTTTTCGTCGGCGTCATGGGCGGCATGTTTATCGTTCCCGTCAACGCCGCCTTGCAGGAGTTGGGGCAGCAGAGCATCGGCAGCGGCAGCGCCGTCGCTTTGCAGGGCTTTTTTCAGAATCTCACCATGTTGGCCGCGGTGGGCGGCTATACCTATGCCGTCTCGCAACATGCCGATCCCGTTCTGTCCATGCTGAGTCTGGGCATGCTGGTTTTTACGGCGACTTTTCTGGTATCGCTGCATCTGCCGGACAATCAAGCTAAAAACGGCGGTTAGTCCACGAAAAACACGAAATATACGCTGATCGCTGGGGCTGGGGACCGCACAAATATTTTTGTGTTTTTCGTGGATGAAATGCTTAACCAGTACCGTTCATTATTGCAGCGGCTTTAATCCTGCTTTCACTTAAGCGATTGACCAATCCCCATAAGCCTAAAAGTTCGCCCGCTCGGTCGGTGAAAATTTACTGACTAAAGCGGGCCCGACAGCCGGGCTTGCGCCCATTGCCAAGCCGATAATATTTCCGGCTATCCACATATGCGTCGTTTTGCCGGCAAATAACGCCAACACCGCCGCAACAATAAAGCCCAGGCCAGTATCTTTACCGCTTGCGTTGTCCATTAGTCGACTGTTTTCGGCAGCAGGCGGTTGGGTTTGATCGTTATTCATATCCGGGGAGTCCGCTGCAATCGGTAGCGTTGTTATTCTTCAAGGGGGGAGGAATATTCTTGGCTTTGATTTGAAGTGTAGTAGTTCAGTGCCGTTGATGGGTAGGTCGAGCGTTTGCCCCGCATCGGCTTGCCGAAAATCGGTAGCATGGATCTGTCCACGCGGCATGAGGGGAATGAAATCAACAGCCCCGCCAGGGTTTATCAAAATCTTGTTATGTTATTGGCAGTTGGCGGCTATACTTTGCTGCCGCAAATAAAGTAGCCCAGCGCTTGTCATGCTTAAGCTGCGCTTGCCGGTACGCGGCGTAATTTTTCCAGTATTTTTGTAACTGCCGGAGCATCAAGAAAAACAAAAAACGCTTAACGACTATAAGTAAGCTTTAGACTACAATAATTATAATGAAGGATTTATCACATGAAGCTGTTTGAACTCGGAAAAATCACTATGACGCCATCGGCTATTTCGGTTATAGCCAGTTTTAAGGTGCCCATCGGCGATTTGCTGGACAGACATGAAAGGGGCGACTACGGGGATGTCTCCGAGGTGGATTGGCGTGAAAATACGCTTGCGTTGCTACCTGAATCGGTGGAAAGAATAATGTCTGTTTATAGTATTGAAAGCGAAAAACTATGGGTTATCACCGATCCTGATAGAAAGGTAACAACGCTATTAACAGAGGAAGATTTTTAACGATCTGTTGCTCCGGGTTCAGCATTTATGGACTGCAACGTGTTAAAAATATTTAGCCGCAGGGTATCGCAGAGTTGCACAAAGTAATGCTGAGAAAAATTTACGTAACGCTGCGGTTATAAAGTTTCAAAATGGAAGACTGAATGTTTGCGTGGTTTAATGATTTACTGGCCGTTACCGGCGATTTTATGCCGCACGGCGCCTGTTATCTATGGCTGCCGTCAGTCTTGTGGTTACATGTCATCAGCGATAGCGTTATTGCGATTGCCTACTTCTCCATCCCGTTTGCCTTATTGTATTTTGTCAAAAAGCGCATCGATTTGGCTTATCGCTGGGTGTTTGTGCTGTTCGGGGTTTTTATTTGTTTATGCGGCGCCACGCATTTACTCAGTATCTGGACAATTTGGCATCCCGATTATTGGCTGGACGGCCTGGTAAAACTTGCCACGGCGCTGGTTTCTATAGTGACGGCCCTGCTGATTTGGCCGTTGATTCCAAAACTGTTACGTCTGCCTAGCCCTCAAGCGCTGCAAACCAGCGAAACCTATCTTCGCGCTATCTTCGATGCTACGCCGGATGCCATGCTGATCAGCGATGAGCGCGGCATTATTACCATGGCCAATCAGCAAGTCGAATGCTTGTTGGGTTATCCGGTTAACGAACTGCTCGGGTCATCGATTGAAATTCTGGTGCCGGAGCGTTTTCGGGCGGCGCATCCGGGACAGAGAGCGCAATTTTCCAGGTCGGCAGCCGTCCGGGCGATGGGAGCCGGTCGGGGAGTTAAAGCATTGCGAAAAGACGGCATTGAATTGGATGTGGAAATCAGCTTAAGCCCGATTCAAACAGAGCAAGGCTTGTTTTTCGCCAGCGCTTTGCGGGACATCACCGAACGCAAACAAGCCGAGTCTACGCTACGGGCAAGCGAGGCGCGTTTCCGCCTGATGGCCAATAGCGCGCCCATTATGATCTGGATTACCGATACCGGGGGCGAGCCCACTTTCGTCAACCAAGCATGGCTTGATTTCTCAGGTATCGATTCGGTACAGGGCATGACGCACGGAGGTTGGATCAGTGCTATTCATCCCGACGACAGAGAAACCGCCTTCGTGGCGTACTATCAAAATACCGAAGTTCAGGCCGCCATTACTACCGAATACCGCCTTCGCAATGCGGCCGGCGACTGGCGTTGGATTTTAGATAAAGGCCTGCCGCTTTATGATGAAAGCGGCATGTTTACCGGTTATATCGGTTCGGCAATCGACATCACCGAACGTAAACAAGTGCAGCAAATGTTACAGGACAAAGAGAGCATGCTGTCCGAATCGCAGCGCATCGCCCATGTCGGCAGTTGGTCCGTGGAACTGGCGACCGGTTGCGTCAGCTGGTCGGACGAAATGTATCAAATTTACGGCGTGACACAGAAGACCTTCGATCCTTCAGCGGGAAAGTATCTCGATTTGGTTCATCCCGACGATCGCGCCATGATGAAAAGGTGGTTCGGCGACTGCCGGGCCGGAAAGGAAACGCCGGAACTGGATTTTCGTATTATGCTGCCGGATGATACGGTTCATTTTGTCCGCAGCAGCGGCGGCTTGCAATACGATGGCATGAACAGGCCGCTACGCATGGTCGGCAGCGTTCAGGACATAACCGAGCGTAAGCGGGCTGAGCGGGTGTTAAATCAAATCAAAGCGATGATCGATATATCCCTGGACGGATTTTGGATAGTCGATTTGATGGGCAATGTGCTGCAAGTTAATGAGGCTTACGCAAAAATAATCGGTTATTCGAGCGATGAGCTGATGCACATGCATATCAGTCAATTGGAGGCAATGGAAGGGCCGGAGCAGATAAAAAACCATATTGAACATATTATTGCCCAGGGTTACGACCTGTTCGAAACCCGTCACCGCCATAAAGACGGGCATGCCGTTGATATTGAAGTCTCCGTCGCCTTCCTGCCCGAGTTTCAACAGTTTTGCGCTTTTTGCCGGGACATCACCGAGCGCAAACAAACAGAGCTGGATCTGCGCATTGCCGCGACTGCCTTCGAAGCTCAGGAAGCCATGGTCATCACCGATACGGCAAGCGTCATTCTGCGGATCAACAAAGCCTTTACCGCATCCACCGGTTACACCGAGAAGGAGGCCGTAGGCCGGAAAATAAGCATACTCAAGTCCGGCCGTCATGACGCGGCTTTTTATGCGGCGATGTGGAAGAGCATTTTAAGCGTCGGCGCCTGGCAGGGAGAAATCTGGGATCGACGCAAGAATGGCGAAATTTATCCCAAATGGTTGTCTATTACGGCGGTAAAAAGGAACGACGGGGTAATCAGTCATTATGTCGGCACCCATACCGACATCACCGAGCGTAAGGCGGCCGATGAGCAAATCAAGCAGCTGGCCTTCTACGATCCGCTCACCCAGCTGCCCAATCGACGCTTGTTGCAGGAGCGGCTAAAACACAGCATTAATGTGGAGCGGCGCGACGGCAAGCAACTGGCTTTACTGATGCTTGACCTGGATCGCTTTAAAGCGATTAACGACAGCTTGGGGCATTTGGCCGGCGACGACTTGTTGCAACAAGTCGCCGAACGTATCACCGCAAAATTACGCGATGTCGACATGGTGGCCCGCTTGGGCGGCGACGAGTTTATTGTGTTGCTGGAAGATATTGCCCAGCCGGAAGATGCGGCGCGGGTGGCTAAAGAAATCATTGCCGATTTAACTAAAGCCTTTTGCTTGAGCCAAAGCGGCAACGTTCAGATTGGCGTTAGCATCGGCATCAGCTTGTCTTCGCAACACGGCGACACGCCGGAATTATTGATGGATCATGCCGATGCGGCGCTGTATCAGGCTAAAGACGCCGGGCGCGGCTGCTTCGCCTATTTTTCGGAAGATTTGACGATTGCGGCCCGCGAGCGCATCGCGTTGGAGACGCGGCTGCGCCATGCGATTGAGCACCGGGAGCTGCGCGTTTTTTACCAGCCGCAGGTGGATATTGCCAGCGGCCGCATCGTCGGCGCCGAGGCCTTGGTGCGCTGGCAGGACCCGGTGGAGGGATTGATTGCGCCGATCCGTTTTATTCCTATTGCCGAAGAAACCGGACTGATTGTGGAGATCGGCGAATGGGTGTTGCGCGAAACCTGTCGCCAAGGCCGACAATGGCTGGATGCGGGGTTGCCGCCATTGACCCTGGCGGTCAACGTGTCCTCCCGCCAGTTTCTCCGTAGCGACATTTGCGCTGTGGCGGCTACGGTACTGAGCGATAGCGGTTTTCCGCCTCAGCAACTGGAATTGGAAATAACCGAAAGCGGATTGATGGAAAATCAGCATAACGCAACGGCCATTCTTAACAGTCTCCGCGCTCAAGGCGTTCGGCTGGCCATTGACGATTTCGGCACCGGTTATTCATCGCTGGCGTACCTTAAACACTTTCCGCTGGATGTATTGAAAATCGACAAGCGCTTTATCGACGATATTCCTGTTCAGCAGGATGACATGGAAATCGCCGCCACTATTGTCGCCATGGGGCATATTCTGGGCTTTAAGGTCTTGGCCGAGGGCGTGGAAACGATGGCGCAACTGGCGTTTTTGCAGGAAAAAGGCTGCGATATGTATCAGGGCTATCTTAAAAGCAAACCGGTGACTGCGCATGAGTTTGCCGAGTTACTGCGTGTTCAACGCTAGTCGCGGGTAAAATGCTTCTGCGGCTATCACTAACGCAACACCCCGTAGTGGCAAAGGTTGGGCCGATTAAAGGCGCAAGCTACTAAAAATCGTAGCAAGGAAAAAAATAATAATAATGATAAATTTCCATCGACTTGCAGCGCTGCTAAAGCAATTCTGCGTAGCCGCACTTTATGCGTTGCTCGGTTTGAGCATTCTTGCCTGCTGTTCGGACAACGGTGTTATCAGTATTGTCTGGCTACCTGCGGGGCTGGCGTTGTCGGTTTTGTTGATCGGCGGGAACAGCTACGCCTGCGGCGTATTCCTCGGGGCTCTGGCCGTCAACGTCATAACAATCAACTCCTTTGGGATGGCCGTCGCCGTTGCCGCCGGCAATACCCTGGAAGCGTTTTTGGGCGCGCTGCTGGTGAAGCGCTACGTTACCTTTAATCAAGCCTCCTTATCCACTCAAAACTATCTGCAACTGCTTATAGTCGGGGCTGTTGCCAGCGTTACTGCCGCTTTGCTCGGCACCGCAACATTGGTTTTTTCCGGGTTTCTGAGCGGAGAAACTTTTTTCCGCTACCTGACTTATTGGTGGCGGGGAGACACGCTGGGTATTGTGCTGATGACCCCGATGCTGCTGGTTTGGCGGCAAGCGCCTGACGATTGGCTTAAGCCGAAGCGGTTGATCGAGCTGGCGGCGTTGATCGGTTTGGCCTTCCTGGCCGGGCAAATGATTTTTATGGGATGGATGCGCGACGCAGTGGGCGATGTCGCCAAGGCCTACTGGATGTTCCTGTTTGTTACCTGGGCCGCGGTACGCCTTGGACCTCACGCCTTAGTCATAATCCCGGTCATGACCGCAATTCAGGGACTTCTTGGCGCGCAGCAGGGAACCGGTTTCTTCGCAGAGGACATTGCCAAAACCTATCTGACCAGCTATTGGTCTTTTATCGTGATACTGTCGGTGACCGGTATGACGCTGGCGACCTATTTCGTCGCCCGCAGGCAGGCCGAACAGACGCTGACGGCAAGCGAAGGCTATCAGCGCGCCATCTTCAATGCCACGCCGGACGCCATGCTGATTAGCGATACGCAGGGGATTATTACCCAGGTCAACCGGCAAGCCGAGTTAATGCTGGGTTATAAGCTTGGAGAATTGGTCGGGCAGTCGATTGAAATTTTGGTGCCGGAAAATTTTCGCCTAAAGCATCCTGCGCTGCACGCCCGATATGTTGCAGCGCCAATTACCCGGCCGCTGGGCGTAGGTCGCACCGTGCAGGCGCAGCGAAAAGACGGCAGCCGTTTTGACGTCGATATTAGCGTAAGCCCGATTAAAACGGAGCAAGGCTTGTTTTTCGCCAGCGCCTTGCGGGATGTCACTTTACGTAAGCAAGCGGATGCGCATCTTCGCGTTGCCGCCATCGCCTTCGAGTCGAACGAGCCGATGGTCATTACCGACGCCGATAATATTATTTTACAAGTGAATCGGGCCTTTACCGAATCGACCGGGTACAGCAAAGAAGAGGCGGTCGGTCAAAAGATCGGTTTGCTTAAATCCGGACGGCATGGCGCGGCCTTTTATGCGGCGATGTGGGAAACTATCAACAGCACCGGGACATGGCAGGGAGAAATTTGGGATCGGCGCAAGAATGGCGAAATTTATCCCAAATGGCTGATCATCTCCGTCGTGAAAGGCGAGGATGGCGCGATTACCCATTATGTCGGCACCCATATCGACATCACCGAGCGCAAGGCGGCCGAGGAACAGATCAAGCAGCTGGCTTTTTACGATCCGCTCACCCAGCTGCCCAATCGCCGGTTGCTGCAAGAGCGGCTGAAGCACGGTATCGATGTCGAACGACGCGACGGCAAACAGCTGGCATTACTGATGCTCGACCTGGATCGTTTCAAGTCGGTCAACGACAGCCTGGGCCATCTGGCCGGCGACGAGTTGCTGCAACAAGTGGCGGCAAGAATTGCGGGGCGCTTGCGCGATGTCGACATGGTGGCCCGCTTGGGCGGCGATGAGTTTATCGTGTTGCTGGAAGACATTGCCCATCCTGAAGATGCCGCACGCGTGGCCGAAGAGATCATCGCCGATTTAAGCAAATCTTTCGGCGTAGAGCAGGGCGAGGATATACAGATAAGCGCCAGCATCGGCATCAGTTTGTACCCGCAACACGGCGGCACGTCCGCGCTGCTGATGGATCATGCCGATGCGGCGTTGTATCAGGCTAAAGACGCCGGGCGCGGTTGCTTCGCCTATTTTTCGGAAGATTTGACGATTGCGGCCCGCGAGCGCATTGCCTTGGAATCGCGTTTGCGCCGGGCGATCGAGCAACAGGATCTGCGCGTTTTTTACCAGCCGCAGGTGGATATTGCCAGCGGCCGCATCGTCGGTGCCGAAGCCTTGGTGCGCTGGCAGGACCCGGTTGAGGGGCTGATTGCGCCGATCCGTTTTATCCCGATTGCCGAAGAAACCGGCTTGATTGTCGAGATCGGCGAATGGGTGCTGCGCGAAACCTGTCGCCAAGGCCGACAGTGGCTGGATGCGGGGTTGCCGCCGTTAACCCTGGCGGTCAATGTGTCCCCGCACCAGTTTCGGCGTAGCGACATTTGCGACTTGGCGGCAACGGCGTTAAGCGATACCGGCTTTCCAGCCACGCAACTGGAATTGGAAATAACCGAAAGCGGGTTAATGGACAATCAGGGCAATGCGACAGAGATTCTCAACTGTCTGCGAAGGCAGGGCATTCGGCTGGCCATTGACGACTTCGGCACCGGCTATTCGTCTTTGGCCTGTCTTAAACATTTTCCGCTGGATCTGTTAAAAATCGATAAGAGTTTTATTGACGACATTCCTCATCTGCAAGACGACATGGAAATTGCCGCGACCATTATTGCGATGGGGCATATTCTGGGTTTTAAAGTTTTGGCCGAAGGCGTGGAAACACCGGAGCAACTGGCATTTTTTCAGGAAAAAGGCTGCGATATGTATCAGGGCTATATCAAAAGTCGGCCCCTGCCGGCGGCAGAGTTTGCCGCGTTATTACGCGATCAACAACAGTCAATGATCGCATACGGTTGATTGAAGGCTCGAAGACACGGCGTTTCCTGAGTTTCAGTTGTTCGCGGTGAATATTGTTTAGGCATGCGCATAAAATAACGCCACAAGTTAGACCTGGCAGGTTTTTAAAACCTGCCAGGTCTGGAGATAGTGGCGATGCTATTTGCAAAAGTTATTTCATGCATATTCCTTAAGTTGCTTGCGGCTGTTTGTTAGGCAGCGTAAAGCTGAAGACGCTGCCCTGACCGGCAACGCTTTGCAGTGAAATAGTTCCGCCCAGGCGTTTAATAGCCGACTTGACGTAATTGAGTCCCACGCCTTCGCCTTCTACGGCATGATTGCTGCCGCGGCGAAACATCTCAAAAATTTTCTTTTGATCTTTTTCCATAATACCCAAGCCGTTATCGCTAACGGAAAACCGGAACTGATCGCCCAGGTCCTCCGCCCATATCTCGATTTTGCCGGGGCGCTTCGGGTCTAAATACTTGACCGCATTGGATAATAAATTGGCAAAGATCTGCGCCAGCAAATAAGGGTCGGTCTCGATGCGCGGCAAGGATTGAACATGAAACTCGGCTCCGGCCCGGTCGCTCTGATATTTTATGGCCTCAATGTTATCGATTACCAGGCGTTGTACGTCGATTACGTTGACGTTCAATTCCTGCCGTCCCAAGCGGGAAATTTTTAAAATGCCGGCCAGCAATTGATTCATTTTGGCGACGCCCCCGGTAATAAACCGTGTCGATGTCGGAATATCCTCATCCAATATTTCCAGCAATGCGGTTTTTTTATGTTCAGGCAGATGTTCTATTTCTTCATTCAGCAGTTTACGCAGGTCATTAAGGCTCAAGCCTAATTCGTTAACGAAGCCCTGAACATTAATCATCGGCGCGCGTAAATCATGCGACACAATATATGAGAAGTCCTTGAGCTCCTCATTGTATTGCTCAAGCTGGTCGCGGTGGTTTTGCCGCTCTTGGTCGCGAGACTGGATTTGCTCAAGCATCTGGTTGAAACCGTAGACCACGGCATTCAGTTCGATGATGCTCGGATGGAGCAGCACCCGTCTATCGTAATTGCGGTTTCGACCGATTTCGAGCGCGGTTTGCGCCAATTCCTCCAGCGGCTTGACGACGCTATAAGCCAGACGGTTGTTAAGTATTCGGCCTAAACTGTATACCCCTAACATGACCGCGATGAAAATACCCAAGGTAGTGGCCAGTTCCAGCCAGTCCCCGGTCATATCGGCTTCGATCCAAACCTGTCCGATGGCTTGTCGGTCGGACGGGTATTCCGGTTGTTCTTGATTGTGTGCGGCGAACACGGGGTGTTCCAGGCGCAGCTTATCGGCAAAGACGCGATGGAGCAGATGCTGTAAGGTTCCGGGCAGGTTTTGCGTCGGAGCGGGCGCGTAGTAGGCCAGTATATCGCCATTCGGCTTTACGATACCGGCAGCGGATATTTCGGCAATGGCGGATAACGCATGCAGATTCTCTTCCGCTGACGACCGGTCGAAAAAAATCAGCGGAGCTTCGCTATTGATAGCCAGAATCGACGCCAGCGTGTGCATACGCTGGATGGTGTCCCGGTACTGGCTGATCACCGTATAGCCGGTGAAGAAAACGAAAGAAATCAGCATGATCCCGGTAGACACCCGGAGGATCGAGTTGAGGCGGCTGGAGATGGAGAGGGAGCCGGCAGAACCGGCCTCCGCCGATGAAGCCTTGTTGTCCTTGCCGGTCAATGCGAGCATTTTTGAAATAATAAGTTTTACGATAGACATCTTAGGCGGTTCCCAGAAAAAAGCGTAGTCCACGAAAGGTACAAAAAGCGCGAAAAAACGGCGTACAGGGGCGCTGATTAGAAAGGCGTCCGCGATAACGCGGCATGGATGCGAGCTGTACAACATCCTCGTGCTTTTCGTGGGCAGTACTTAAGTAGGTGTTCATATGTTTCTTAACATGAGTGGCATGTGTGGGAGCGGCTTTAGCCGCGATTGTCGCGGCTAAAGCCGCTCCCACACATGCCAGAAAACGTTACTCCTCGTTCCCACGCGCCGCGTGGGAACGAGGAGTTGACGGTGTTTCGCAGGTATTTCATCGTTCCCACGCTCTGCGTGGGAATGCAGCCTGAACCGCTCTGCGGTTCGGGACGCTGGAGCGTCCCTGCCATTAAGTTAAGCATATCGACACTCCGTAGGAGCGGGCCGTGCCCGCGATATTTGCACGGCGATTGCAAAGTTATAGCGCGATCATCGCGGGCACGGCCCGCTCCTACATAATGGCAGTGACGCAGAGCGTGGGAGCGAGAGCATATACCGCTTTGGGTTTTTTCGCGCCTTTCGCGGACAGTGCGTAACATCGGATACTGACAGGCATGCCCTTTTTCTAACGGCCGAGCAGTCGCGGTCATGGTACGATTTTGGCTAATTTCAGCATCTTGGAGCTGATTTTCAGTTTCGCTGCCAAAACCGTACTTATGTTAATTTCAAACCTCAGTCGGTTGGATTCGGTGATCAAGTTGATCATCGAGCCCTCCGGCAAGCCGTCTTGAATATCGGTGATAATCAACACAGGGGTGTTGCGCAAAAGGGCGATGGCCTTGTCGAAACGGTCTTGTTCGGATTGCGCTAAATAGACAATATTGCAATCGGCCAGTTGCGCCGAGTGGAGCGGATATTTGAAAGCGGCATCAATTTGTCCCGCTTTTGCCGCCAGCAAGGTGGAGAGGGTGGCCGCCTTGAACGGGTTATTGCCGTAAACGCAAATCGTCACCGGCTTAGGCGAGTCGGGCCATTCGACATAGCCGGCGAAATTGAGCAGATAAGCCGCTTTAAGATCGTATTCGGTGACGCTGTCGGCGAATCCGGCGTTAACCGTGAGCACTAACAGCAACCCCAAGGCCGCTATTTTCTTTAGCATCGATACGCAGCTCATGGCGCTAAAACCGACATGCGAATTTCAGCCGGAAAGTGCGGCCTTCCTGGGGAATGCCGAAAATCCCGCCGGGCTCCAGGCGGTTGTCGTCGAGCAGGTCGTAGACGGCGGCGGACAGGTCAAGGTTGGTGACGGGTTGATAGAGCAAATTCAGGCCGACGCGGGTATAGCCCGGCGTTTTACTTTGCAAGGAGGTTCTTGATGCCAGCACTTGCATGTCGAAGCCGCCGCGCCATTTGGGGCTGAACAGCGGCGTCATAAAGTTTAACTGGTAGAGATGGCGAGGTACGTTGTTCAGCACGTCGGGGTCCAGGTGGGCAGGATCCAGATCTTTGGCAAAGACTAAACTGTAGCCGCTGCGCAGCAGGGTGCCGTTATCCCAGCGCCGCTGTAGCTCGAATTCCCCGCCGTAACCGATATCGCCGCCCAAGTTGACAGCATGCTGGAAACCGTCTATTTCCTCTACGCCAAGCCGTTTGTTCAGTTTCAGGTAATAGCCGGTGGCGGTGAAATGCCAGTCTCCGGCAAAAGCTTGCTCCCAAGCCAACGACACGGTATCGATTTGTTCCGACTGTAAGCCGTTATTGGCTATTTGGCTGGGGATGCCGTAAACGCTGTAGTATTGTTGAGCAATGGTAGGCGAGCGGAAAGCCTTGCCGTATTGCAGTTTGATCACGGTGTCGGCCAGCATCTGATAAACCAGGCCCACGCGCGGACTAAACATGCCTTGGCTGGACAGTGAGGTATCGTCGAAGCGCGCGCCCAGCGATAGTTTCAGGCGCTCGGTCAAGTCCATGTCGTCTTGCAGGAAAATACCGATACGGTGGGTGTCGCTCGCGTCGTCCTGAGAAACCGAGGTGGGGGGGGCTATGTCGGCATATTGCTGTAGCTGCCAGTTTTCCTGGACTTCCACGCCGGCCAAAAGTTTATGCCCGTCGAAGTGGCTGGACAGCAGCCGCATTTCCATGCCGCTCCACCAAGCGTGGGTGAAATTGCTGATCAGCAGGCCGCCGTAGCGGTACTGTCCTTTGAAATCAAAATCGCCGTAAAAGGCGCGCGCGGTAAAGTCCAGTTTCGGCGACAAGGCCTTTTGGTATTGCAGGTTGACGAACGCTTCGCTGTCCTGAAGGCTGCTGGCCGGGGCGCCGAAATCGACGCCGAAAATCCCGCCCGGTATCCCTTTGAATCGCCGCCCGTAACCGCCTTCGAAACTGAAATCGCCCCAGTTGGCCTTGGCGAAGAATTGTTTGTCGTGTTCGTTATTGGCGCCGGAGGACTCGCCGAAAGGATTGTCCTGTGTTGCGGCCTCGTGTACGCGTAGCGACGGGCCTTCGGAATTGAAACCGGTGGCGGAGGCCATAAAATCCAGGCCGTTATCCAATTTTCGCCCGTAGCTGGCGCGGCCTTTGTAGGTGTCGAAGCTGCCCCAGGCGCCGGCCAACTCGCCGCCGCGATAATCTTTGCCTTGCTTGGTGATGACGTTAATCACCGCAAAAAACGCATTGTTACCGTACAGGGACGATCCGGGTCCGCGCAGCACCTCGACACGCTCTATCAAGTCGATGTCGATAGGCAGGGCGTTATCGGTGAAGCCGGAATCGTAGATGGCCTCGTTCATGCGGATGCCGTCGATCATGACCAGCATTCGGCCGTTGTAAGCGGCGGACTGGTCGAAGCCGCGGACGCCGGCGTTGTCGTAGGCGCGGTTATTGGTGATGAAAAAACCGGGCACGGTACGCAACACATCGCTCAAGGTGCGATAGCCGAACTGCTGGATTTGGTCCTTGCCGATTACCGTAACCGAACTGGCCGTTTCCGACAGTTTTTGGCTGTATTTCGATGCGGTAACGGTTTCCAGTTCTACGCTCATCAGCTGTTCCAGGTCCATCCGGCCGATTTCATTTACTTCGGTGGCAAACACCTTGATGCTTGCGGCCAAGAGCAGTGCGGCCGACGCCAGTCTCAGGCGGGCTTTGGGACGATGAATGAATCCGGTCATGACGATGCGCTAGGGGCCGATAAGATTTTTAATGTGAGTCGGATTGTACTGCGGGGTTGAATTCGCCGATAAAAACGCCTTTTTGCAACAGCATTAGCAAATCGGCGGCGGGGGCGGGCGGACTGCACAAAAAACCTTGCCCTAAATCGCAACCCAGCTGTTTAAGGTATTCCAGCTGTTCTGTCGTTTCTATGCCTTCGGCGATAACCCGGCAATTCATGCCGTGGGCCATCGAAATAATGGCTTCAATGACATGACAGCGCCCGGCCTGGCCTATTTGGCCGATAAAACTCCGGTCTATTTTAATAAAATCAAGCGGCATGCCGCTTATTCTGGATAACGAAGAAAAGCCGGTGCCGAAATCGTCCAGGGAAATTTCGATGCCCGATGCCTGTACGCGCTTTAAGGTTTCCATTAGTTTAAGGTGATTGCCCAGCAGCGCGGTCTCGGTAATTTCAAGCTTGACTCGCTGCGGTGCAATTTTATGGACGGATAAAATCTCATACATCCGGGTCAGCCAGTCATCCAATCGGCGAAACTGTATCGGCGACAGGTTAATGGCGACTGAAACTTCATTACAACCCTGTTCAGACCAGGCTTTAATTTGTTCGGCGACCTCTTTGACGACAAACAGGCTCAGGGCGTGTATAAAGCCGCTTTCTTCGGCAATGGCAATAAACTGGTCCGGCATGACCATGCCCCATACCGGATGCTGCCAACGCAACAAAGCCTCTACTGTCGTGATGCGTCCGTCGCTCAAGCGCCAAATCGGTTGAAAGAACACTTTAAACTCGCCTTTTTCCAAACTGTCTTTAAAAGCGCTTTTAAATTGTTGGCAGGTATTCGCCTCGCGGGTCATTTCGGCGGTGAAAAATTCAAATCCGTTCCTGCCGGTTTCCTTAACCCGGTACATGGCCGCATCGGCATTCTGGATCAGCGAGCTGTCTTCCTCTCCGTCATCCGGGTACAACGATATGCCGATACTGGCGGAAATGGCGGCGGTAATACCGCCGCCCAAAGAAAACGGCTGTTCCAATACCCCCAGTATGGTCCTGGCCACATTCTCCGCGTCATGATTATTGCTTAAATTGTTAAGAATAACGACAAATTCATCGCCGCCCAAACGCGCCAGCGTATCGCTTTCGCGGATACATTCATTCAGCCTGCGGGCGACCTGGATAAGCAATTTATCGCCCGCGGTATGTCCGGCGCTGTCGTTAACTTCTTTAAAACGATCCAGGTCGATAAACAATAACGCCAGCTGTGTGCAGTTGCGCTTGGCCGAAGCTAGCGCCGAATACAATCGGTCTTGAAATAACTGCCGATTGGGCAGGTCCGTTAACGGGTCATAGTTGGCCTGATAATGAATTTTTGCTTCCGCTTGTTTTTTTTCGGTGACGTCGCCGAAAATGGCGATGTGTCGTTTAAGGTGGCCCGCCTGGTCGTAAACGTAGGAAATCGATGCCGATTCTGCGTACATTTTGTCGTTTTTATGCCGGTTCCAAATCTCGCCTTCCCAATGGCCGTGCTCATTTAAGGACTGCCATAAGGCGCTGTAAAAACCGGCGTCATGAAGTCCGGAACCGAGGATACGCGGATTTTTCCCTTTCACTTCATCGAAGCTATAGCCGGTAATTTCTGTAAAGGCCGGATTCACGGCTTCGATGCAATTGTTGGCATCGGTGATCATAATCCCTTCATGGATAGTATCGAATACCAGCTCGGCCAGACGTTGTTTTTCAATGGCTTGTTTGGATTCGGTGGTATCTATCAGGAATCCGCGCAGTATATAATCGTGCTCAGGATCCTTCTCCACCACGGAAATAAGCTGTCTAAGCCAAATCTCGCTGCCGTCTTTTTTTAATAGTTGGAATTCAAGCCCTTGTTCTTGGCGGTTATGGGGCAAAGAAGAGCAAAATGCGATGATCCGCGCATAATCTTCCTGATGCAGACGGGCTTCCCAAAAACCTTCTGAAGTCCATTCTTCCAGGCTGTGTCCGGTCAGTTTTTCCGCTTGCGCGGAAACATAGCTGAACCGCCTTAAACTCGGCAGATATTCCCAGGCCACAACATGAGTATGTTCGATTAAGGATCGATAAAACGCTTCGCTGTTATTTTTTTCCTGTTCAGCCGCTTCTTTTTCAGCAATTAAACGCTGTTTAAGTAGCGCCTTGTCCAACGTTCTCGGTAATAGCTCTAAATAAGCCCCTTCAAAATCCTTGAGTACAAAATCTTCTGCGCCTTGCTTAATGGCATTGACCATTAATTGCATGTCATTAATGCCGGAAATCATGATGCAGGTGGCCTTGGGCTTCATTGTCAGAATAGCTTTTAATACCTCCAGGCCATCCATGTCGGGCAGATAAAAATCGATCAGCACCACATCAAAATCCTGATCGCGCAGCAGTACCAAACCCTGACGGCCCATTTCCGCATGGGTCACATGATAGTTTTCGCGCTTGAGCTTTATGTTCACCAACTGGGCAAGACCTAGGTCGTCTTCTATATATAAAATGTTGGTTGGCATGTCGGACATATCAAGAAAATAAAGAAAGATCGGTCATTTAATGGCAGGCACGGCTACAAGTCCAAGCAGTAGTCCCAGCTCGCGCACGACTTCGGAAAACTGGTTGAATTCGACGGGCTTAGGGACATACAGATTGCAGCCAAGGCAGTAGCATTCGTCTATTTCACGTTGATCGTCGGTCGAGGTTAGCATGATGACGGGGATTTCACGCAGCTTAGCGTCCTGTTTGAGAATGCGCAATAATTCCACGCCGGTCATGACCGGCATGTTTATATCCAACAGCAGTAGCGTGCGCTGACTAATGGGATGACCGGCAAAATCGCCCTGACCCTTAAGGTAGTCCAAGGCTTGCCGGCCATTTTCAAAGGCTTTGAGCGGGTGTTCAAGGCCGCCGCGGCGCAAGTTTTTCTCGATCAGTTTCGAGTGGCCGGGGTCGTCTTCTACAATGATGATGGTTACAAGCTGATTCTCAATCACTTAAATAGCCCCAGTAAAAGTGTCCATTATAGATGCAAGCGTTAATAAAGATACATTGCAAATTTGCCAATGGCCGATATGACTGAACAAGCGCGGGAGCGATGTATCCGGGCAAGCGCGGGCTGCGATATGGCGTTATTCGCGCTGCTATAGGCTAACGCTTGTCTTGGGCCGATTGATTAAGGCGGCGGCTATTGAAAAATAGCGGCATAACCAGCGTTGCTTAACGCCCAGGCTTGCTAAGCAGGTTATTTTTTGGACGGCAGTGCGTTGACCCAGCCGCCAATAAAGCTGTCCACCAGCAAGGCAATCGCATTCTCCACGTCGTTAATCGCTTCGGCCTCCGCTTTGCCGGTCAGGGACAGGCTGCAAATGCCATGAACGCCGCTCCACAGCGCCCGCGCCGCCTGTTTGCACTGTTGCGCCGAGCGCTCCGGCGCAAGTTGTGCAAACTGTGTTTCTACCAGATTTAAGATCCCGTCGATTTTCTGCCGATACCCGGCGGGCATTTCGGTGTCAGGCATATAAATCAAGGTCCAACGGTTAAAATTTTGGACGGCAAATTGTAAATACGCCTTGGCCAGTTCCGCAAGCTGTTGTTCGGCGGGGTAGCCCTGCACTTGCTGCAACCGCCCGCTCAGTTCATCTACGGTATTCGCTTTAATATGCATGAGCAGGTCGGCCATGTTGGCAAATACCATATAAACGCTGCCGACGGTATAACCGATGTTCAGCGCAATCTTGCGCACCGTTAATGCCGAATAGCCGTCATTGATGATGATGGATTCCGCCGCATCCAGCACCATTTCCCGGATTTCTTCCAGGCTGTGTTTGTTTCGTCTTGCCATCGGCCGTGCCTTTAGATGAATTTGGGGTTAGCTTGCGAGTCGGTTGTTTTCCGCAAAGTATTTGATTAAAAAATCGACAAAGGTTGACAATTTAGCGGGCAGAAAGCGCCGTTGCAAATAGGTGGCGTAAACTTCCAGCGACGGGATGCGAAAAGCCGGCAAAATCTCGATCAGCTTAGCCTGTTCCAGATAATTCATCACCGACAATTCAGGCGCCTGGGTGATGCCCATGCCCAACGCGGCGGCCTGGCACAGAGCCCGGCCATTGTTTGAGGCAAAGTGCCAGTTCGCCTTGATTTTAACTTCTTTGCCGCCGTCATTAAACACCCAATAATCTTTATGTGGCGTATCGATATAATGCAGACAGCGGTGCGAACTTAGCTCGGCAATGGTTTGCGGCTCGCCGTGTTCGGCGATATAGCCGGGCGCTGCATAAGTGCATAACCGGGTTTGGGCGATTTTCCGGGCAACCACGCCCAAATCGAGCGTATCCGTGACCAGGATAGACAAATCGAAACTGCCTTCGCTTAAATTAACCTGGCTGTTGTGCAAGGTCATCAAAATCTTGACGTCGGGATATAGACGTTGATAGGAGTCGATGGCCGGCACCATATAAAGTCCGCCAAAATCGATCGGCGCGCTGATTTTTAAAGTGCCTTTTACCTGTAAACCCAGCTGCGAGGTGTATTCCTCCAGTTCCGAGAAATCATCCAGCAACTGTTTGCTGCGGTAATAGTAGACTTTTCCCGCTTCGGTCATGCTGAGTTGCCGGGTCGTCCGGTTTAATAAGGCAACGCCTAAAGACGCTTCCAATTGAGCCATGTATTTGCTGATCATCATCGCGGAAAGATTCATTTCGCGGGCAACCGCCGCAAAAGTGCCCAGTTCGACAATCCGGCAAAATACCTGTGTATTATTTAATTTAGCCATATTCGATCTTTTATAAACTTTAAGTTTATATTGTATAACCTATATTGCTATTTGAAACCTTGTTTTATAGGAGTAGACTTCTCTGTGGAGATAGTAGTCTAACTGCCGCTTGGTTTTTTTCATTACCCCCTTAGTGATCAGGAGCAAGCGGTTTTTTTATGGTCCAATAATTATAATGAGAGGTGTTTATGAGCAAAATTCTTAATGAAGTGCTATCGGCAAACAGAGATTATGTGAATGATTTCGGTGACAAAGGCGCATTGCCTATGCCTCCCGGACGGCATTTTGCGATCCTGACCTGTATGGATGCCCGTCTGGACCCCGCCAAATATGCCGGTTTATCCGAAGGCGACGCCCATGTCATTCGTAACGCCGGCGGCCGTGCCAGCGATGATGCGATCCGTTCTCTGGTAATTTCTTATAAATTGTTGGGAACCCGCGAATGGTTTGTCGTTCACCATACCGATTGCGGCATGGAAACATTTACCGACGAGATCATGCGCGGTCTGTTGGGCAGCAGCTTAAAAACCGCTTCCGTCGATGCCGAGGGCTGGCATGATTGCTGCGAAGGTCCGGGATCGGCAGAAGGCAAATATATCGATTGGCTGACCATTAAAGATCAACAAGAAAGCGTCTTGGAAGATGTCACCCGCATTAAGGGGCATCCGCTGGTTCCTTCCGATATTCCTGTTTACGGTTATATCTACGATGTTAAATCAGGCCGGTTGATTGAAGTCCCGGCTGCAACGGAAGCAGGCAGGGTTAGCTAAAAACTGTTCAAACATGCTCGCGTCTTTGGATGTGAGCATGGCTTAATTCCCCGCAGTACCCGCAGTACCCGCAGTACCCGCAGTACCCGCAATGCTTGCGTAGTCTTTATAAAAGCCTAAAATTCAAATTTTAATATTCACCACCAAGACACGAAGAAACAAATCTTCGTGTCTCGGCAACTGCTCCTGCGTTGTTCTATACCCTCTGCGTCCATACAGTCGTTCGTGGTGAGCTTTTTGCTTTATGACTCAATCTAACTGATGAATACCGAACTACTCTCCGTCGTCGATGAAAACGACTGCATTATCGACAGCTGCGCACGCCATATCATTCATGCGACAGGCCTTAGGCACCGTGCCGTACATATCCTGGTTTTTAATGACTTGGGTCAGCTATTCCTGCAAAAACGCTCGATGAAAAAAGATCTCAATGGCGGGCTTTGGGACACTTCGGCGGCGGGCCATGTCGACGCTGGCGAGGATTACGACATCAGCGCGATCAGGGAGATTGAAGAGGAATTGGGCATCGGCGAAGCTGCGCTGGAACCGTTGTTCAAATTGCCGGCTACAGCCGCTATCGGCATGGAGTTTATTCAGGTCTACCGCTGCCGTCATAACGGTCCGTTTAATTTGGCAGTCGACGAAATTGACGAGGGCGACTGGTTTAGCGTCGAGGAAATAGCCGAGCGCATCGCGGCGGACGATCAGATGCTGACGGAAGCCTTTAAAACCATTTGGCGACAATTCGAGGCATTGGCAATATGATCGCCCGTCAACAACTGCACGACTATTACTACGCTTTGCTTAGCCCCGAAAGCTATGCCGACTATTGCCCTAACGGCCTGCAAGTAGAAGGAGCCGAACAGATCGAGCGTATCGCTTTTGCCGTTTCCGCAACCCGCGATTCGATTAATCAGGCGATCGACAACAAGGCCGAGGCCTTGGTCGTCCATCACGGCCTGTTGTGGACCTTTCACGGCGCCAAGCCGTTGACTGGCGCGTTCGCCAAGCGAATTTTTCCGCTGGTAAAAAACGACATCAACCTGTTCGCTTATCATCTGCCGCTGGATGGGCACCCGGACATAGGCAATGCCGCGACGTTGGGCCGACTGATCGATTGCAGTCAGAAACAGCCGTTCGGCAATTACAAAGGCTCGGCGACCGGCATTAAAGGCGTGCTTGAACAGCCGCTAAGCGCCGCCGCTTTGCAACAAAAACTGGAAACCGTGCTCAAACACAAGGTCATTCTGGCAACGCCGGACAGCAAGGCGCCGATCAGGTCGGTCGGCATCATTACCGGCGGCGCAAACAGCGAATGGCGCTTGGCCGAAAAAGAACGGCTGGATGCCTACATTACCGGCGAAATCAGCGAGCACGACTGGCATGAAAGTAGGGAAGCAGGCATACATATGTTTGCGGGCGGCCATAACGCGACAGAGCAATTCGGCATTCAGGCGCTAATGGAAAGAACCCGGCAGCAATTTGCGGCGGAGTGCTTTTTTATCGATAGCGAAAATCCTGCGTAGCGAACGGGTTTGGTCCTGTCGGCGATTAATTCGCCATGAAGACACGAAGTTTTTTCTTCATGCCCTTCGAGTCTTCGTGGTTTTTTAGATTAAACTAAGCGCTGTCCACCTTGCGAGACTGAAACGATGACCGACAAGCAGGCGATTCCCCGCGCCACATCCGAAAACATCATTGCCGTTTTGAGCTTGCTCGGCATCGGCGGTTATCTGGTGTTGCGCTATGCGCTTGATATAGGCCATCAGGTCTATACGCTATCGTTGAATACCGCTTTAAGCTCGGCGGCTGCCGAAATCTATCAGGGGCAATTCTCTTGTTCGATTGAACTGGTGTCGGTGCCTTTGCTTGCCGTACTGGCGCTGGGCGGCATTCCGCTGGTTTACCAATTGATCGTGAAATTGGGGCGGGGCGATTGGGGCGCCGATTTGTTGGCAGGCCTATCCATCGTGACGGCGGTGTTGCTGGATGAATACTTGGCCGGTAGCTTGGTGGTGCTGATGCTGTCCGGCGGCGTGGTGCTGGAAACTTACGCGGTGCGCAAAGCCTCTTCGGTGCTTGAGGCCTTGGCCAAGCGGATGCCGTCGGTCGCGCATCGAAAATCGGGCGAGCAACTGGCCGACATTAGCACCGGGGAGGTTCATATCGGCGATACCCTGTTGATATTGCCGCATGAAATTTGCCCCGTTGACGGCACGGTATTGGAAGGCTCCGGCACTATGGACGAGTCTTATCTGACCGGCGAGCCTTATATGATGTCGAAAGTCAGCGGTTCGCAAGTGCTGTCCGGCGCGATTAACGGCGACTCGGCGCTGACCATACGCGCGGACAAACTGGCGGTCGATTCGCGCTATGCCAAGATCATGGAGGTGATGCAGTCGTCGGAGCAGTATCGGCCCAATATCAGGCGGCTGGGCGACCAATTGGGCGCGCTGTACACGCCGCTGGCCGTCGTCATTGCGTTGACTGCCTGGGCGGTCAGCGGCGATGTGGTCCGTTTTCTGGCGGTGCTGGTCATCGCCACGCCGTGCCCGTTGCTGATCGGCATCCCGGTGACCGTGATCAGCTCGATTTCGCTGGCCGCGCGGCGGGAGATCATCATCAAGAATCCGGCCATATTGGAAACCATCGGCACTTGCCGCACGGCGATTTTCGATAAAACCGGCACCCTGACCTATGGCCGTCCCATGCTGACGGCGTTGATTCCCGGCCAAGGCTATGACGAGCAGGACGTGCTAATCCTAATCGCCAGTCTGGAACGTTATTCCAAACACCCGCTGTCTCGGGCCATCATGGCGGCGGTGGAAAAGTCGGGATTATCGTTATTAAGCGTGACCAATATCACCGAGTTGCCGGGGGAAGGGCTTCAAGGCAAGGTGGCCGGAAAGCGGATTCAGATCACCAGTCGCAAAAAATTTGCCGAACAACATCCGGATGTTGCCAAAGACTTGCCGCCCATTACCGGCGGTCTGGAATGCGTGGCGCTGGTTGACGATGTTTACGCGGCGACCCTGCAATTTCGGGACGAAGTGCGTACCGACAGTTCGTCATTTATCAATCACCTGCGGCCCAGTCATTTGTTCGACAAGGTGATGCTGGTGTCCGGCGACAGGGAGTCGGAAGTGCGTTTTTTGGCTGAGCAAGTCGGCATCGAACATGTTTATTTCAGCCAAAGCCCCGAACAGAAACTGGAACTGGTGCGCAATGAAACTATTGCCGCAAAAACCGTGTTTCTGGGCGACGGCATCAATGACGCCCCGGCGCTGACGGCCGCGACTATCGGCATCGCCTTCGGACAGAATAGCGACATCACCGGCGAATCGGCCGATGCGGTGATCATGGACAGTTCGTTGTTAAAAGTCGACGAACTGTTTCATATCGGCGAACGGATGCGTAAAATTGCGCTGCAAAGCGCGGTGGGCGGCATGGCGCTGAGTTTGATCGGCATGGTGTTTGCCGGACTGGGTTATTTGACGCCGGTAGCCGGAGCCATCATCCAGGAAGTCATCGATGTGCTGGCGGTATTGAATGCGTTGCGGGCGGCTATTCCGCCGAAAACGCTCTCGGATTTTTAGCCATTCAGCGGTTAGAAAAATATCACCACGAAGACACGAAGAGCACGAAGTTTTATTTCTTCGTGTCTCGGCAACTGCTCCTGCGTTGCTCTACCTCCAGCGTTCATGCAGACGTTCGTGGTGAATAACAGGCTTTTAATTTCGGCTCCGGCTTAGGATTATCCGCGCTGATGGCTAAATAGTTACAAAAAGGAAACCCAATGTCTCATCACGAAATACACAGGAGTCATCGCATCGGCTGGCTGCGCGCGGCGGTGCTCGGCGCAAACGACGGCATCGTATCCACGGCCAGTTTAATCGTCGGAATTGCCGCCTCCCATGCCGCGCATAACGAGATAGTTTTGGCCGGTGTTGCAGGCTTGGTTGCCGGGGCGATGTCGATGGCGGCCGGCGAATTTGTCTCGGTCAGTTCGCAAGCCGATACCGAACAGGCCGATTTAAAGCGTGAGCGCAAAGAGCTGGAGGAAGACGGGCATCATGAGCAAAAAGAGCTGGCCGCCATCTATGTCTCGCGCGGACTCGATCCGTTACTGGCGGAGCAGGTTGCCGTGCAGTTAATGGAGCATGATGCATTGGGCGCACACGCCCGCGACGAACTGGGCATCTCTGAAGCAGGCAGAGCAAGACCCATTCAGGCGGCGCTGACGTCGGCAGCCACGTTTGCTGTCGGCGCGGCGTTGCCTTTATTGATAGTCCTGGTTGCCCCGGATGCCGATTTAATCGCGCTGGTGTCGGCGGCGTCGTTGTTATTTCTAACTTTGTTGGGTATGTTGGCGGCCTATAGCGGTGGAGCAGGCGTTATCAAGGGCGCTTTTCGTGTCGCCTTTTGGGGCGCGTTGGCTATGGGGCTGACCGCAGGCGTCGGTTCGGTTTTTGGGGCGGTCGTGTGACGCAGTGAACTGGCAGGTTTATATTATCCTTTGCAGTGACGACTCGCTTTATACCGGCATCACTATCGATGTCGCCCGGCGCTTTAATCAACATAACGATAAACAAGGCGCTAAATATTTCCGTGGCAGACAACCCAAGCAGCTGGTTTATGTCGAGATCGGGCATGATCGCAGTTCCGCCAGTAAGCGGGAAAGCGTCATTAAAAAATTGCCCAGGCTTGAGAAGTTACAGTTGCTGGTTTCGGATAGTAACAAGGTGGGTTCAATCCGTTATGAACTTAATGAAGGCCACTCACCACGAAGACACGAAGTTCACGAAGAAAAGACCGACTAAAAACTTCGTGCTCTTCGTGTCTTCGTGGTGAATTAATCAAAAACAAAACATGTATTCCAAACAAATATTCGATCAAGATTGCAAGCAGTGTAAACGCCTAGATGACTTTTTGTGTGACGTTAAACAAAAGCATCCCGACTACCATGCGCGCCCGGTTGCACCGTTTGGCGACAGCGCCGCCCAATTGCTGATAGTCGGATTGGCTCCCGGCATGCATGGAGCCAATGCCACAGGCAGGCCGTTTACCGGCGATTATGCGGGGTTGTTGCTGTATGAGGCGCTTTACGAGTTCGGCTACAGTAATCAAATAACATCCGAGTCATTGACCGATGGCTTGGCGCTTAACAACTGCCGTATCACCAATGCCGTTAAATGTTTGCCGCCGCAAAACAAACCGACCCATGCCGAAATCAATCAGTGCAATGCTTATCTGGCCGCCGAGCTAAAAACCTTGCCGGAGCAGTCGGTCATACTGGCTTTAGGTTTGGTCGCCCATCAGGCGGTATTAAAAGCCTACGGGCTGAAGCAGAGTAGCGCAAAATTTGCCCATAATGCACAACATAGCTTGCCGGATGGTCGCACGCTGGTCGATTCGTATCATACCAGTCGATACAATGTGCAGACCAAGCGGCTGACTAAGGAAATGTTTGGGGATGTTTTTCGTGCAATTGGGATGCAACGTTCGAAAATCGCGTAGCTCGTATGCAGGGAAGCGGAATCAGGGATAATCTTAAACGGCAGTTAGTCCACGAACAGGACGAGAGTCGCTGATAACAATGAGTAGGGGCGTCGGTTGGGCGGAGCGCCGCGAAGCCCAGCCGACGTCAGCTATTGAAATGGAGAGGGTCGGGCAATATCTTTTGTTGCTCGACTTTCAAACGTAATCAACGCAGTAAAGCCGCAATAAGGTAACGTGTTTGCCTTGCACGGCGAGAATATCATAAGTAGGTGTTTATAAGTTTCTAACATGTGTGGGAGCGGCTTTAGCCGCGACAATCGCGGCTAAAGCCGCTCCCACACATGCCGGAAAACTCTTGCCCAACTACTTACGGCGCAATACGCAATAAAGCAGCTATTGCGTCCTACAGGTTGATGTTCAAGTAAGTAAGGAGACTGTTGTTAGCATTTAACCGCAGCAAAAGCACGCGACAATACAACTCTGGCATCGAGCATTGATTTTTTCGCATCTTCGGCGTCGTTGCCAGCCTCGATTTTTGCTTGTTCGACACTGCGGGAAAGATCCTGAATGCGAGCTGTGGCCTCTTGGGCTTGCTCGTGTAATTTCTGCGCATCATCACGCAGCCTCTGTGCATCATCGCGAGCTTGTTCAGCCAAGCTCCGGGCATTTTGGGTTTCCGAAAGCGCTTGTTGCAGTTGAGATAATACAAACTCGGCCTGACTACGAAGACCCCGTATCCTATCTATTTCGGTTTGCGCTTCACTGCGCTGTTGTTCAATTTCTTGAGTGCGACTGGCCGATTGCTCACAAAATTGGGCTGCTTGGGCGGCGTGTTCTTGAGATTGACTTACTGCTTGGCCGGTCGTGTAAGCGGATGTTTGGGCCTCGCTGGCAAAGCGAGCGGCTTGTTGCGCTTCATCTTCTGCCTTAATGGCTGCCTGAGCTGCCGTTTGGGCGCTGCCGTTTGCATCCTGGGCTGAGTTGCCGGTAATTTCAGCCTGTTGTTGGGCTTGCTCGGCACAATCTTGCGCCGTCCGCGCAGAAGCCTGGCTTTCAGTCGCCGCATGAGCGGCAGTTTCGGCGTGGGTGCGTGCTTGTTGCGCTTCATCCTCTGCCTTGTTAACTGCCTGGGCCGCTATTTGGGCGTTGTCATTAGCACTCTGAGCCGAGTTACCGGTATTTTCAGCTTGTTGTTGGGCTTGCTCGGCATAATCTTGCGCCGTCCGTGCAGAAGTCTGGCTTTCAGTTGCCGCATGCGCGGCAGTTTCGGCGTGCGCGCGCGCGTGTTGCGCTTCATCCTCTGCCTTGCTAGCTGCCTGGGCCGCTATTTGGGCGCTGTCATTAGCGCTCTGAGCTGAGTTACTCGCATTTTCAGCATGTATTTCAGTATGGTGGAGAACTAATGCGGCTTGATGAGCGTGCTGATCGGCTTGAACTGCACGTTCGGATGCGGCTTGCGCTTGTTGTTCGGCAGCTCGCTGAGATTGTTCGGCAGATTGATAGAAATCTTCACAACGGTTTGCAGCCTGTCTGGCGCGTTCAGCTTCTTGATTGGCAATATCGAGTGCTTCGGAAATATATTCTGACATGAGCGTTACCTTCTTATTTGGGTAATTTATTATGGTTTAAGGCTGGCTGGATTCTATCAGCAAAAGCATTGCTTGAACAGCATCCTTGGCCTCGGCTCAGGCTATTGTGCGGTTTTATAATAAACAGTTTGGTTGGGCGGCAAAAATGCAGTTTTCGGTCCTAATTGAGAATTCATCTCAGGGAAGGGACAAATCGACTGCATAGCTTTCAAGAGTTGTGATAGATGATTATCTAAGTTATTGATTCAATTGGTCGGGACGACAGGATTTGAACCTGCGACCCCTTGTCCCCCAGACAAGTGCGCTACCAAGCTGCGCTACGCCCCGACAGTTTGAAATAAAGAACTTAAAGTTGAAAGGATTGCGAACACAATACCCAATAATTCAATGCCGCAGATTGTACTATATTTACGGCATTGAATGGGAAAAATCTACTTTAGCAATTCAAGAATTTCTTCCAGTTCGCTAACCATTTGATGAATCAACTGTTTGGTGCGGGTTGTGTCTTCTTTGGCGTCATCGCTGCTCAAATGAGCTCTGGCTCCGCCAATGGTGTAGCCTTGTTCATACAGTAAGGATCTTATCTGCCGGATCATCAACACATCATGACGCTGATAATAACGACGATTGCCGCGTCTTTTTACCGGGCTAAGCTCGGTGAACTCTTGTTCCCAGTAGCGCAGTACATGAGGCTTTACGCCGCATAATTCACTGACTTCACCTATGGTGAAATAGCGTTTTGCCGGGATGACCGGCAGTTCATTATTATTACTCGGCTCCAGCATATGCTTCCACTCTGGCTTTTAGTTTTTGACCCGATCTGAATGTGACCACGCGACGGGCCGTTATGGGAATTTCTTCGCCTGTTTTTGGGTTTCTACCGGGGCGGCTGCTTTTGTCGCGCAGTTCGAATTTTCCAAAACCGGAAATTTTTACTTGCTCGCCATGTTCGAGCGAGCCTTTGATTTCCTCAAAAAACATTTCGACCATATCTTTAGCTTCGCGCTTGTTCAAGCCAAGCTCGTCAAACAGCCTTTCGGCAAAATCGGCTTTAGTTAATGCCATTGTTAATCCCTCAGCTTTGCACTTATTTTTGTGGTCAATGTTTCTAACAGTCGGCTAAATATAGCATCTATTTCGGAATCTGTTAGTGTTTGTGAAAAATCTTGCATGATTAAGCTTAAAGCGACGCTCTTGCTGCCTTCTTCGACGCCTTTTCCTCGATATACGTCAAAGACTGTTATGTCTTGTAAGGTCTGTTCGGCGCAGCCTTTAATGCAGTTTATTATCTCGCTGACGGCGGTTTCTTCCTTAACAATTAAGGCGATGTCTCGGCGTACCGAAGGATATTTGGATAGCGGCCTGAATACAGGGGCTTGTTTGTTCAGTAATAAGTCCTGATCCAATTCAAACAGGAAAACCTGGGTATCAAAGCCTAACTGTTTTTCCAGCGTCGGATGCAGCATGCCCAGCCAGCCTATTTTTTCGCCTTGCTGCGATAAGATTTCAGCCGTTTGTCCGGGATGCAATGCCGGATGCTTGGCCGGGATAAATTGCACCTCACAAGCAGTCAATGAAAATAGGGCTTGCACATCGGCTTTAACGTCGAAAAAATCAACTTTGCGGGTTGCGACGCCCCATTGTTCGGAGTAGGCGCTACCCAAGGCCAGGCCGGAGAGCATTTTTTGTTGTTGCGTGTTGCCGTCTTGATTAACAAAGCGCAGGCCGGTTTCAAAAAAACGGACTCTGTTTTGTTGGCGATTGGTATTGTGCAGGGCGGCTTTCAATAATCCGCACCAAAGGGTAGTGCGCATCACCGACAAATCGGCAGAAATCGGATTTTTTAACCGGACAATCTCATCGTCAGGTGCGATGGTTTGTTGTATCTCTTCATCGACAAAGCTATAGGTAATCGCTTCCTGATAGCCGCGGTCAACCAGTAAGTCTTTAGCGCGATCCAGGTCCAGTACGGCTTCGGTGGCTTTGCCGAGTTCCGAGCGCATCAGCAAACTGCTGCTCGGCAGGTTGTTGTAGCCGACAATGCGAGCTATTTCCTCGATCAAATCGGCTTCGATAGCGATGTCGAACCGGCATCCGGGCGGCGTCACCGACCAGCTATCCGGCTGTATCTGTACGGACATGCCCAGTCGTTGAAAAATGTCGGCGACTTGCTCGTCTGCCAAGGCAATGCCCAAGGTTTTTTCCAAGCGCAGCTTTCTGAGTAACACAGCCGAGCGTTGCGGCAAGGTTGATGCGGTTGTCACTTCGGTAATTGCGCCGACGCTGCCGCCTGCAATGTCGATAATCAGTTGAGTCGCGCGCTCTATGGCGCGTTCCTGCAAGGTCGGATCGACGCCGCGTTCGAAGCGGTGCGATGAATCGGTGTGCAGGCCGTAGTTGCGCGCTTTACCGGCAATGCTTCGCGGATTGAAAAAGGCGCATTCCAGAAATACATTTTGAGTATCGTCGCTAACTGCGGATTCGCTGCCGCCCATTACCCCGGCCAAGGCCAAGGCTTGTTTATCGTCGGCGATAATTAGCGTTTCGTTATCCAGTTTAATGGTCTGGCCGTTTAACAGGGCGACGCTTTCGTCGGTTTGGGCATAGCGTACATGAATGTTGCCGGTTAATTTGGCGGCATCGAAGGCGTGTAGCGGTTGCCCTAATTCGATCAGCACGTAATTGGTGACATCGACCACTGCGCTCAAGCTTCTGACGCCAGAGCGGCGCAGACGTTCCTGCATCCATAATGGGGTTTCGGCTTTAGGATTTATGCCTTTGATTAATCGGCCCAAATAGCGTGGGCAAGCGTCTGTCGCTGCTACGGACACAGTCAAGGTGTCGGCGTGACTGACAGCGGCTGTTTCAACCTGAGTGGCCGACCAGTCCATTTTATTGAGCACAGCCACTTCGCGCGCTATGCCTTCAACGCTCAGGCAATCGGCTCTGTTGGGGGTCAAGTCGACTTCGATGATGTTGTCGTTGAGCGACAGGTAGTCGCGTATATCAACGCCTACCGGGGCATCGGCAGCCAGTTCCATTAAACCGTTGGCATCGGCGGCTAAGCCCAGTTCTTTTTCAGAACACAACATGCCGTAAGATTCTACGCCGCGGAGTTTGGATTTTTTGATTTTAAAATCGCCCGGCAATGCTGCGCCGATCAATGCCGCAGGGATTCTCAGGCCGACGCGAACGTTACTGGCGCCGCAGACGATTTGCAGCGGTTCCGCTTCGCCTACTGCGACCTGGCAAACTCTCAGGCGGTCGGCATCGGGATGTTGCTCCATTGCGAGAACTTCGCCGACCACCACGCCGCTGAATACTGCCGCGGCAGGCGTGACAGAATCGACTTCCAGGCCGGCCATGGTCAATTGCTCGACCAGTTGTTCCGTGCTTATTGCTGGATTGACATATTCTCTTAACCAGGCTTCACTAATTTGCATGACTCAAGTTTTCCCGTGTAACGACGACTTATTTAAATTGTTCCAAAAATTTAAGATCATTTTCAAAAAACAATCTCAAGTCATTAATGCCATAGCGCATCATCGCCAAGCGCTCTACGCCCATGCCGAATGCGAATCCTGAAAACTGTTCGTGATCGATATTTACCGATTTGAAGACTTCGGGATGGATCATGCCGCAGCCTCCCACTTCCAGCCAGCCGGTTTGCTTGCATACGCGGCAACCTTGACCGTCGCACATTACGCATGAGACGTCGAATTCTGCCGAAGGTTCGGTGAATGGAAAATACGATGGCCGAAAACGGGCTTGAACGTCTTTTTCGAAAAACGCCCGTAAGAACTCAAAAATCACGCCCTTCAAATCGCCAAAACTGACATCGGTATCGACCAGAAAGCCTTCGACCTGATGAAACATCGGCGTGTGGGTAATGTCTGAATCGCAACGGTACACGCGGCCCGGCGCAATCACTTTCAGCGGCGGCTTTTCCGATTCCATGACCCGGATTTGTACCGGCGAGGTATGGGTTCTCAATACGGTGTGGGCATCGAAATAAAATGTATCGTGCATCGCCCTGGCCGGGTGATGGGCAGGAATATTCAGTGCTTCGAAATTATGGTAATCGTCTTCGATTTCAGGTCCTTCAACGACTTGAAAGCCGACGCCGGCGAATATTTTAGAGATGCGGCGCAAGGTAGTCGTAATCGGATGCAAGCCTGCAACAGCCTGGCCTCTGCCTGGAAGAGTAACGTCGATGCCTTCGCCGGCCAATCGTGCTGCTAATGCGGCATCTTGCAGCTGGTCTTTTTTGGCTTCCAGGTGTTCTTGAAATTGATCTTTGGCTTGGTTGATGACTTGCCCGGCAGCGCGTCGTTGCTCGGGATCGAGTGCGCCGAGTTCTTTCATCTGGAGGGTAAATAAACCCTTTTTGCCGAGATAATGAACACGAACCAGATCGAGTTGGTTAAGGTCTTGTGCGTCGCGAAGCTGTTCTAATGCCTGCGCGAGAATTTCTTCTAGGGTAGCGGACACGGTTTAGCTCGCTGTGTTTGGGTGGTGGGGATGTTTCAAGGAGAAAAGGCTTTAAACCATAATACCCCTCCCAAAGAAAGGGGAGGGGTATGGTCGGATTTTAGTTAACTAAAATCCAGGTCTTCCTTAAGGCTTGCTTTGATGTTCTTTCGCAATTTTCGCAATTTCCGCAAATGCGTTTATGTCGCGAACTGCGATATCAGCCAGGACCTTACGGTCGATCTTTACATTGGCTTTAGTCAAGCCATTGATGAAGCGGCTGTAGGACATTCCGCTTAAACGGGCCGCCGCGTTGATACGGACGATCCATAAAGCGCGGAATTGGCGTTTTTTCTGTTTGCGGTCGCGGTATGCATACTGACCGGCTTTGATTACCGCTTGTTTGGCAACGCGATAAACCCGGCTTCGGGCGCCGTAGTAACCTTTCGCTTGCTTTAAAACTTTTTTATGTCTTGCTCTGGCTGTGACGCCGCGTTTAACTCTAGGCATGATCTACTCCTTAGATTAACTGTAAGGCATCATACGTGCGGCCATGCGCACATCTGATGGGTGAATAGTTGCCGGCGAGCGTAACTGTCTTTTTCTCTTAGTCGATTTTTTAGTCAGGATATGACGTTTGTGGGACTGTCCACATTTAAAACCGCCGTTGCCTGTGCGTCTGAAACGCTTGGCAGCTCCACGGTTAGTTTTGATCTTTGGCATTTGTTTGCTCCAATTAATTAAAATAAATCCCTGAGTTGTAATTCAGCAAGGCAAAATGCATGGCCCTGAATAATTACTCGTATCTTTATATGAGATACCTAGCAGCTCATCCTGTGCGGCTGTAAAGAGGTATAAACGCTTTGGTAATTATTTTTTCTTTTTCGGCGCCATAACCATAACCATTTGGCGGCCTTCCATTTTAGGAAATTGCTCGACAATGGCTATTTCTTCCAAATCGGTTTCTATTCGTTTCAGTAAATCAGAGCCGATTTCGCGGTGGGCCATTTCGCGGCCACGATAGCGCAAAGTAATTTTGGTCTTATCTCCGTCATTAAGGAATTTGGTTAAACTTCTCAGTTTAACTTGATAATCCCCTTCGTCGGTTCCAGGTCTAAATTTGATTTCCTTGACCTGAACCTGTTTTTGCTTCTTTTTGGCGATAGCCAATTTTTTGTTCTGTTCAAACTGGTATTTTCCGTAGTTCATCACCTTGCAAACCGGAGGGTCCGCGTTTGGTGATATTTCTACTAGGTCAAGGTCAGCGGCGTACGCAATTTGTTTGGCTTCATCTAACGAGATAATGCCTAACGCTTCTCCATCAGGACCCGTTACCCGCACCCGTCTGGCGGTGATTGAGTCATTCAGGCGCGTTTCATCTTTTTTAGCAGCGATATCCTAATCCTCCAATATTATTCATTTTCTGCCTGTGATCTCTTGTTTTAACCGTTCGGTAAATTCATGGATTGACAGGCTACCTAAGTCATCACCTTTTTGCGTGCGTACCGTAATGCTTTGTTGTTCTAATTCTTTGTCACCGATAATGACAAGATACGGTACACGCTGCATAGAATGCTCGCGGATTTTAAACCCGATCTTCTCATTTCTCAAGTCAATTTTTACCCGAATGCCTTGTTTTTCAAGGTCTAGCATAACTTGCGATGCATATTCCGAATGTCGATCGGTAATATTAAGCACGACTATTTGTACTGGAGACAGCCACAGCGGGAAGGTCCCTGCGTGTTGTTCGATCAAAATACCGATAAAGCGTTCCAGTGATCCGAGTATCGCCCGATGCAACATGACCGGCACTTGTCGCGATCCGTCTTCGGCAATATAGGTCGCGTCCAGACGGCCCGGCATCGAAAAGTCCACTTGAATGGTGCCGCATTGCCAGACTCGTCCGATGCAGTCTTTTAATGAGAATTCGATTTTAGGGCCGTAAAAAGCGCCTTCACCCGGCTGCAAATCCCACTTCAGTCCTTTAGTGTTAAGCGCCAGTTCCAAGGCATTTTCCGCCTTGTCCCAAACCGAATCATCGCCGACCCGGTTTGCGGGGCGGGTGGATAATTTAATGATAACTTCTTCAAAGCCGAAATCTTTGTAGACATCGAACAGCATGTCGATAAAGGTCGATACTTCATCCTGAATCTGGCCTTCGGTGCAGAAGATATGCGCGTCGTCCTGAACGAAGTTTCTGACCCGCATCAAGCCGTGCAGGGTGCCCGATGGTTCGTTGCGGTGACAGGAGCCGAATTCCGCCAGGCGGATCGGCAAATCGCGGTAGCTTTTAAGGCCCTGATTATAAATCTGTACATGGCAAGGACAGTTCATCGGCTTGATCGCGTAATCGCGATTCTCGGAATGCGTGGTGAAAATCATGTCGCCGAACTTTTCCCAGTGACCGGATTTTTCCCAAAGCGAGCGATCCACGACTTGCGGCGTTCTGACTTCGCCGTAACCGTTTACCCGTAATTTCTCGCGAATGTATTGCTCAACCTGCTGATAAATGACCCAGCCTTTTTCATGCCAGAACACCATGCCGGGCGCTTCTTCCTGAGAATGAAACAAATCCAGTGTTTTTGCCAGCTTGCGGTGATCGCGTTTTTCCGCTTCTTCCAGTCGATGCAGATAAGCCTGCAAGTCTTTTTTGTCGCCCCATGCCGTACCGTAAATACGTTGCAGCATTTCATTGTCGGAATTGCCGCGCCAATAGGCTCCGGCAATCTTCATCAGCTTGAAGACTTTTAGTTTGCCGGTGCTGGGTACGTGAGGGCCGCGGCACAGGTCGGTAAAGCCGCCTTGCTCATATAAAGACAAATCTTCATTGGCGGGGATGGATTCGATAATCTCGGCTTTATACGCCTCGCCCAGATCCTTGAAAAACTTTACCGCCTCATCGCGCGATAACACCGAACGATGGATGGCGTAATCTTCGGCAACCAGTTGTTCCATCTTTTTCTCAATGGCGCTCAGGTCTTCGGGGGTAAAAGGTCTTTCGTAGGCGAAATCGTAAAAAAAGCCGTTTTCGATAACCGGCCCGATGGTCACTTGCGCTGAAGGGAATAACTGTTTGACGGCCTGAGCCAATAGATGTGCGGTTGAATGACGAATGACATCGATACCGTCTTCATCCTTTGCGGTAATCAGTTGCAGTGTTGCGTCCTGATCGATCAAGGTGCCGGCATCGACCAGATTGCCGTTAACCTTGCCCGCCAAAGTCGCCTTGGCTAAGCCCGAACCGATAGACAGCGCAACGTCCATTACTGTTACAGCGTGGTCGTATTCTCGCTTGGAGCCATCGGGGAGGGTAATTACCGGCATCGTTTATCTATGTTTTAGTGTCTACAATAAAAAAAGCACTGCGGTGCAGTGCTTTAGTGTTTGGTAGGCACGAGTGGACTCGAACCACCGACCCCCACCATGTCAAGGTGGTGCTCTAACCAACTGAGCTACGCGCCTGAAGCCTGTTCAACTTCGAGCTGGCTATTATACCAACAGATTTTTGTTACGCAAGCCCCCGTTAACCTCTTTTGCTATAAAACTTAGATTCAACTCAGGTGCAAGCGATAGTGAGCGGAAAAGAAAAGGTTAGCCGATCGTAGCGTTACACGATTTTTTTATTCGCCATGAAGGCACGAAGCTTTGTGTCTTCATGGCGAATAAAATACGATACTCAGGTATATTCCCTGTTGGGAATGGCTTTAAATTCGTAGCGACAATCCGCCATCGATAATCAAGTTAGTGCCGTTGATCATGTTCGACTGATCGCTCAACATAAACTCGACGGTATTGGCAATATCCTGCTCCGTGCATAGCCGACGACCGGGCGTACGCGGAACGGCTTGATTTCCATCCGGCGAAGCCAGCAGGCTCTCTTCGTAGATTGGGCCGATGCCGAGACTGTTGATACGGATATTGTCTTCGCCCAGTTCAACGGCCAGGTATTTGACCAAGGAGTCCATGGCCGCCTTAACAGGGTTTTGGGCTCCATGATTCTCCAAATGCTGCTGAACGCCGTTAGACGCCAAGGCGACGATTCTGCCGCCTTGGCGATGGGCCATTAAAGGCACGGATTTTAGCGCCAGCATATGCAGGCCGGTTACGTTCGTTTGAAAAACAGTCTCCCAATGCTTCGGCAGCAAATCCTTTTGTTGTTCCAACAGATTATCGGGGGCATTGCTTACGATCCAGTCCAGCGCCCCGAATTTCTGTTCGATTTCTTTAAAGAGTTGTTCGATGTGGTTTTCGTTGGCTACCGAGCCCCACAGGTGATGGGCATGACCGCCTTCTGCGATGATTTGGGCCGTCGTCGCTTCACCGCGTTCGCGTTGCTGAAAGGAGTTTATCAATACCGTAGCGCCAAGGCGGGCCAAATGGGACGCAATGGTTTTGCCCAGTCCATGGCCTGAATCGGTGACCAGCACGATTTTGTTCATATAGGGTTTATGGCTAGTCTTTGGCGTTAAGGGGGCGTCGGGCTGTTGTTCGACTTGTTCCCCGGCATGGCTGATCGCCTCTTCTTCTACGACGGACGTTGTCCGGGCCGGCTGAATGCTTTCAGCGGGCCGAACCGGTTGTGCTGTTCGCTCAAGCCGGGCTGCGAGCAAAGCGGCGATAGTCGCAATGCTGCGGATTTCCCTGATGTCGTCGGTCAGCCTGCTTTCCATGCCGAAACGCTCGCGCAGGACGGCTAAAATCTCCCCCAGTTTTACCGAATCGATACCCAAGTCTTCTTCCAGATCGGCGGCAGATGTCAGCAGTTCAAGAGGGTAGCGGGTTATTTCGGCGACCACGGCGGTCACTTGAGTCAGCAGATCCTGCCGATCGCTTAGCTCAGGCAACGGGGCGGCGATAGGCGTTGCCTGAGCCGCTATTGACGGCGCTTCGCCGAGCCGGGCTTGGATTAAATCGGCGATAGTCGCAATGCTGCGGATTTCCCTGATGTCGTCGGTCAGTCGGCTTTCCAGCTCAAAATTCTCGCGCAGAACGGCTAAAATCTCTCCCAATTTTACTGAATCGATGCCCAAGTCTTCTTCCAGGTCGGCATGGGGCTCCAGTAGTTCGCGGGGATAGCGGGTCACCTCGGCAAAGAGGCGCTGAACGGTGTCCAAGGTGGTGGTTTGTAGCGTGCTGATAGTCGTCATAAAAAGTCCTTTGATAGGTTTGTAGAGGTTGATTTGATGCAAAGATGAATAAGGGTTATCACGCACCGCCCATTGAAACAATAAGCGGCGCGCACCGGGCGACCCTGAGGCAACGAACCGGAACGCAGGTCAATGGGCAGTAGGGGGACAATGTTGAGCTGCGACCAATCCGAAAAACGATCGTCGATGAGGTCGGGCAGACCGATAATGATCGTGTCGGCAGCGATCATGCCCGACTGCATTAGCAGACCGGTTTTGAACAACGACTCTTTAAACGCCCAAAGCAGGGTGTAGCCGAACATCCACCGGTTCCGGTTGCTCCCTCCCAGCCGTTGCACCCAGCGGTGTTCGGATTCGGCGAACGAACTGCGGTAATAGGCCGATGCTCGAAGCTCGCAGGTTTCGACGTCAAGGCCTATTTCGCCGGTCGAGTTTATGCCGACGCAGACCAGCCCTCCGGCATGGGCGACGGAAAGAGCGCCGTTTACCGGCGTTCCTTTCCAGAATAATTGCGGTGCTTTGCCCTGTTCAGGCGCTAAAATTTCGATTTGATGCAACTCCTTCATCGGCAACGCTGCCAACGCCGATGGCGTTAGCTGTTGCAGGTGAGGATGCTCTGACGGGTCGGCGGCGCCGAATTGTTCCAAACGCTGCCAAAAGAGAGCTTTAGCGGCCAGACGTCCGGCCAACCATTCCTGCTGACGCCGTTGATGCCGATATTGCCGCCAACGCTGTGTTTCACGCGCGGAAAGGCAAGCGGGAGCCATTGCCAATATGTGTTCGCAGCTAGCCATATCGATTAAGGCGACTTTGGGCGGATTCGACTCATTCACCGAATCTCCTCCAGATCGCTTGGGGCGGCAGCGGTCAACAAGGTCACTGCATCGACCACGCCGTAAGGCTGGGCAACCGTGCCGGTTATGGTCATCGCCACTTTGCCGTCGGCGGTGCGAATATCCATCCAGTCGCCAAGTATCCGTCCATCGGCGCGCCGGGAAGCGCTGGCGGTGATCGTCACCGGTTGCGCGGCTTGCATCAGTGCGTTGTCGTTCAACGGCGCGTTCCAGCGGATCGAACCGATTTCAGCCGCGACGCAGACCGGCATCGATCCGTCCGGATTCCAGGTTAGGATCGATAAGGTGAGCGCTGCATCGATGGCTAAGAACGGCGTAATATGACTTGCCAACAGCGCCTCGTAGGGGTGATCGACAAGCCGGAACTTGGCTTGGTGAGAACGCGGCCCCAAGGTGATCCAATGCAGGTGATGAAAAACGCCGCCGTGATAAACCGCCGAGCCGTCAGCGTTGTACGGATCCATGACGGTCATACCTGCGGCCGGTTGATCGCCTTGGCTTCGGGGTTGCAGCGCTGCGTCCGGCAACTTGCCCAAAACCACCTCGCATTCCAGATGGCGCACATCGGCTTCAAGAACGACGCCTGAGGCATGCACAAAGTCCGACAGCAATACGACTTCCACCCGCGCGGTCAGCCCGGTGTTTTCCAGAACCCGAATTCGGCTGCGTAGATCGGTTGGCGCGTCGTCGGTTAGTTTGACGAAACGCAGGAACCGGCAATGGTCGAAACCGATGACCGGTAACTCCGGCAGCGCCGCCTGTGCCGCTCGCGCCGCCAGCTCCAGCTCGTAAGCGCCGGGTATGGTCGGTTTGCCGTTGACCTGATGGCCGATCGCGAAAGGAATGTCCGTCAAAGATAGCGACCAAGCGGGCGAGGCGGCCTGCGTTGGGATGCCGCCGCTCAGCGGGACTTGGAAAAAATCAAGCTCGCCGGCCGTCAGCAGGACATTGATCGGTTGGGCCGGCGGCCCCGCCAACAGTGATTGGAACAGCGCCTTGCCTTCCTCCGCGGTGACCCCACGAATCTGCCGCTCACTACCCAATGCGGCAAATTCCGAGCCTCGGGTCATGCCGATGCTGTCCCAACCCAACCAGGCGATTGTCGACCAAGTGCCGGAGCCGCCGTCTGCGGCCATTCGCGCGGCAATCCGGTTCAAGGCCTCATTGGCCGCGCCGTAATCCGGTTGTCCGTCATTGCCCATTACGCTGAACGCCGAAGTGAGCAAGTGATAATGCACCGTCCGGTTCGGCAGGTGGCGACGGCAGGCCCCGTAAATGTGATGCAGGCCGGACACCTTGGTGGCGATGGTGCTGCGGATCTCATACAAGGTTTTCTTGGGCAAACGCCGCGAGGTCTGAATGCCTGCGCCGTGTACAACCAGATCGATCCGGCCCAGTTCCTTGGCGACGTCGGCGATGACGTTATCGACCGCTTGTTGGTTGGTAATGTCGACGGCACGATAGATGACGGTTCCGCGAAGCTTGCCTAATTGATTCAAAATCGCCTGTAATTCTCGGGCCGCTGCTAACGCTTGATAACGCTGTTTGCTTTCCGACAGGCGGACGCCCGGTTGCAAGGCCATTTGTTCGCGGTAAAAAAGCGTTTCGTAATCCCGAAACGTTTCATCATCCATGGCTAGCACGGTTGCGGGTATCGCCGACAGGTCGGTTCGTCCGAGCAGAACTACGGTGCAGCCGATGCTTTCAAGCATCGACTCAACCAGAACGGCGGTCACGCCGCGGCCGCCGCCGGTAGCTACCACGACCGAAGACGCATTGAGCAGCGCTTGTCCCGGCGCTGCATAGGCCTGCCTTTCGGACAACATTAAGACGTGACGCCGACCGCCAAGATAGCAGGTCTCGATCGGCAAACCTCCGCTGCTGCCATCGCCGAGTTCGGCAGACAGTTCCTGCAAACCGGTTTTTAGGTCTATGGCCGTGGTCTGGACTATGCGGCAGGTTGCCGTAGGCAGTTCACGGGTTAGTGATTTGAGAAAACCGGCAACCAGCCCGGTTTCAGGATCAAGCAGGCCGTCCGCATCGGTTCCGCCCAAACATAAAGCGCCCAGCACCACCTGGCCGGAACTCAGGTTTTCGTAGCTGTGCTGCGCAACAGCAAAAATCAACTCGATGAAACGGCTATCCCAGGGTTGTTCCAGCAAGGCTTTTCCGGTTTGACGGCTCAGATCACGGACGGCGATGAGCGTATCGAAAGGAAAATCGGCCAAGGCGCGTAGCGATTCGGCAATGCTGGACTCGGACGCGGTATCGACGGTCAAGGCGGCAGAACCCGGCAGCGCAACGGGACTGACGATCCGGTAGTTGAGGCCGGTCAGGCCGCCGTCAGCCGCCATCGCTTGGAAGCCTTGCGGATCGTCGGTCAGGAACAGGATGCGCCGGTGCGCCAGCGACAAGGCGGGGCGGTCCAGGCTCAGCGACTCAGGCACCAGGGTCGGCGTGTAATTGACGATCGGGGTTCCCGTTACAAAACCGCTGTGCTGGGTTTCCGCAGGACTTGTTGCCCCATTGGGCAGCAGGCGTATCTGCCGTTTGGCGTCGCCCCAACGCAAAGTCGTTGCCAGGCCCGATTGGACGCGGTCCAGCGCCGCCATCAATTCAACGACGCCTTCGGCTCCGCGGTAGTCCCACGCCGTAGCGCCGACCGCTTGACCGATTCCGTCGGGTCGGCTCGCGGCGGTTTCGACCTGTATCGTGCCCAGCACCGGCCAGCCTTGCGCTGCCGCTTCGGACAGCGTTGTCACGGCCAGCATCAGCGCCGCTTCGCCGACCGGTTTTGCGCCGCCTGCCGACTGACGCGGACTGGACTGGGCGGCCAGATTGCCGCCGTGAGCGTTGATTGCGCCCAGCAAGGCCAATTTACAGTCGCCGTGGCGCAGCAACTGGGTGGCGACTTCAAGAGTTTGCGCCAAGGACTCGGCGCCTTTGTCGATCACCATATTCGGGCCTTTAAGATTGAAGTAATTGGCTACCCGACCGGCGACGACATTAGGCATGCAGCCGGGCAAGGTGTAAGACCCCGACGGACGGTTGCGGGTTTGTATCGCGGTATCGAGCTGTTCCAGCAGGGCCGACCATTCGCTGTCGTTAACCGGGAAATCGGCGCGTCGGTCGCGTAACTGACGGAACAAACGGTCTTTGAAGATCATTTCGTTAGCGCTGATGCCGAGCGTTGTCTTGCCCTCAATTCCGACGATTACAGCGATGGATTCGGCGATGGATTGCCAATCCTTAAGGCCTTGCAATGCCTGCTCGACGGCGAGTAAAGCCAACAGCTGGGCGGTGTCCATTTGATCGACCGCATCCGGCAGCAACGGTTTGCCGGTCGGCAAGCCCAATGCCGATTTAGCAAAACGATGCGGAACGCCGCCCGATGCCGGCTGTCCGGCAATACCGCCCAAGGCATTGGGAAACAGGCCGCCGATGCCGACGATAGCCAGCGTGGTTGCCGTTGGCGGATTTACCGGACGCACCGGCAATCGATCATGGTACGCGGGTAGATATTGATCAACGATCAAATGGGCGTTGGTTCCGCCGAAGCCGAAGCCGTCAACCCCGGCGCGGCGCGGTTGACCGTCGCTGTTGGGCAGCCACGGCTGTGCAGTGGTGCTGATGCTGAAAGGCGAATTGGCCAGATCGATTTTGTCGCTGGGACGAGTCCAAAGATGCTGGGCCGGAATCAGGCTTTGCTCCATGGATTTGCACAGTTTGATGACCGATGCGGCGCCGGCCAACCAGCCGGTATGGCCCACGGTTGCCTTGACGCTGCCGAGGATAATGGCGGGATGACGGTCGCTAAGATGCCCGAACATTTGGCTCAACGCCTTAAATTCAGTGGCATCGCCGACTGGCGTGGCGGTGGCATGAGCTTCTACGACTTGCACGGTGGCGGGGTCAATGCCGCTATTTTCGTAGGCCCGATGCATTGCCAGACGTTGGCCTTCAGCTTGGGGGACATTGACCGAGGGGCTTTTGCCGTCGCTGGAAAGGCCGATAGAGCGGATAACGCCCCATATTTTATCGCCTGCGGCAACGGCGTCAGGTAAACGTTTGAGAACCAGAATGGCGGCTCCGCTTCCGAACACCACGCCGTCCGCAGAGGCGTCCAAAGGTCGGCTACCGCTGGATGATAAACCTTTGAATTGTGAAAACAGGCAACTGTTTGCCAGATTGGCTTCATAGACGCCGCCCGCCAAGGCCACGTCGCATTCGCCGTCGCGCAAGGCATGGATGCCGAGCGCCGCGGTATAGAGCGACGAGGAGCAGGCCGTGTCCAGGACGTAACCGAATACGCCTTGTCCCACCTGACGATCGACTACCGCTTCATACATATCGGATTGGGCCAGTGAGCGGATCGTCTCGGCTGAAACGCCGAGGGCAGCGTCCAGCGCGCCGATGAAGCGCTCTTCGGCCGAGTCCGCAGCCGGTTGCAACATGTCGGCAATACAGGCGGAAAATTGGGCCGTATCATGATCGATGGAACCGTCGGCTGTAGCGCCGACCAGACATTTAATCCTCTCTGCGGCGATATTCGAAAGCGCCGCGTTCGACTCGCCGAGCGCTTCCGCCAAAGCAACGGCCAAGTATTGTTGGACTTTCGGCAGGGCAAGGAATTCGGCCCGGCTGTAGCGTAAGCCCGGATGATCGGCGTGATCCAGCTCGGGAGCCTGTCCAATCAGCAGGGAATAGGCTTTGTCCGGTCGCACCCCTTCCGGGCTAAGAAAATCATCGCGCAGGTCGGGATCAAGTTCGCCGAGATCGACGATGCCGCTCACGCCTTCCACAACATGATGCCAAAAGTCGGCGACGTCTTTAGCTCCTGAGAAGACTCCGCCCAGGCCGACGATGGCGATAGGCATTTCCACCGCTGCCTGATCGGAGTGCGGAACCTCGGGATTGACTGGCGCAATCGCTTCGGTCTGGCGGTCAACTTGAGCGGCTATCGGCGTTGCTGGGATTGGGGAACTGACTTGATCGGTTATTTTCAAACGGTCGATGCCGGCCGACGCAGAGGTATCTTCGACCAGGGCGGGCAATGCCCGTAAATCGGCCGGTTCGCCAAGCGCTTTGGCAATGATCGTAGCGATCGCGTTGCCCTGTCCGCAGTGAATGAAGGTTCGGACGCCCTCGTCGTACAACTGGGTTACCGCAGCTTGGAAATCCAATGGAGTGATTAAGTGCGAGGGCAGTTGCTCTAAAATAGCGCGGCCATGACTGTGCCAATGACCGTCCATCGGTGAGAAAAGGTCGATTGCGGCGGTTCGGGCAGTGATGTGGCGTAGGCTGGCAGCAAAGGCTTCGACGGCCGGACTCAGCAAAGAGGAATGAAACGGATAATGGCTGCGCAATGGCGTAAAACCAATCCCCTGTGTCGCCAAGTGTCGGCCAAAACGGTCGGCATCCGCCGCGTTTCCCGACACGACGGTTTGACGGGCATGGTTAACCACGGCGATTTCCAAACTGGAAGGCCCCAACTCGGTTAATGCCAAGCTCACCTCTTGGCGTGATTTGGGTATCGCAGCCATAATGCCGCAACCCTTCAGGTCGCGAAGCGCGATGATCCGCAGGCAAATGATTTCCAGACCGGCATCCATTGAAATCGCCCCGGAAACCGTCAACGCGCCAATCTCGCCAACGCTATGGCCTAGGACGCCGTCAACGTGGAGTCCGGAATTTAACACCGCTTGAGCCGTTAAGACGCCGGAGAGGTAAATGCCGATCTGGTCGAGATTCGGACACTGATTAAGCAGGTTATCATGCTCGGCATCGGTTTTCGCCATGACCAACGGCAGGAAGGCGTAGCCGAAATATTTCAGGGCCAGGCGGTCTGCGTCTGCAAAGGTCGCGTGAAATTCAGGGTAGGCCTCGTAAAGCGACCGTATAGTTTCGCGTTGATAGGAGCCTTGACCGGGCAGCACTAAGGCGGTGCGAGGGCTGGAAGTCTTCGAGAGCGGCTTGGCGGCGGGTTTATCGGTTTGGATACTGCCGAAATCTAAGGCCGTCTTGGCTTGGACGTTGTCAAAATCGAAGATGGTCTCGCCGGAAAGGTTGATAAATGCAGCGCCGTGATTTTTGCCTTCGGTCACCCGTTTTCCTAAAGCGCAGACCTCATCGGTGAACAGTTTCTTCAGGGCGCTGCCGCCTTCCAGCGCCGCCGCTGCGAAACCGGCCCCAGTCAGCGGCTCGTCAATGATCCCGTAATACTGGGCCAGCGATTCGGGCACCACCAAAAATTCTTTGGTATCTTTTTCCACGCAGAGAATTCGCTGGAAGCCGACGGTGACCGGCGTCCCGTCTTCTTTTACAGCCCGGACGCACAGTTGCAGGGAGGACCGGGTGACTTCGCCATAAGTCAGCAACAGGGCTAGCTTGTCGCCCAATCTGACCGGGGCGAGATTGCGGCTGTACCCTTCGTAGGTCAGCATGACAAGATTCGCCAAGTCATCCCGCCAGCGGTTTTTGCCGTCCAAGCCCGGCCCAAAGTAAAACGCTTCTCTTGCTGCGCATTGAAAACGAAAATTGGTCAGATAATGGTGCGATCCGTACGCCATTGTGTCTTCGAAATGGATTTGATAGGGAATTGTGAAAAATGACATCGCAGTGTAACTCCTGGTTATATTTAAGGGTAAGTTTTGTTGCTTCTTTTATTCGAGACTTAGCCGGGTTTTAAAACATAGACTTAGAATTGTTTCCGCTGAAGATTGTCTTAATCCTGGAAAAATCATTTCGTCCACGAAAAGCACGAAAAGCACGAAAAATTATCAATTTCCAAGCCTTCACCCAAAGGGCGCACCGCTCAATCAATACAGCCTATTGATTTATTTCGTGTCTTTCGTGCTTTTCGTGGACTGACCCGGTCGTACTTCAATTCTTAAGCGAGTTGTTCTGTCTCGCTGGTCTTCTCTACAGTCCTTGTTCCGCCTCCTTTTGCCGTACAAAACAGCTGTGCAGGCAAGACATAAATTATCAGTGAGCGGCTTCGGCTATCCACCCGCCGCCAAAAGCCCGGTAAATCGAGACCAGGGCAACATGCACCGCAGTTTCGGCTTTGGCCCGTTCATCTGCGACGACGAGTTGGGTGCGCTGGGCGTCCAGTACGGACAGATAATCATTAGCGCCGTGTCGATATAAGCCATTGGCCAGCCGGTAGGCTTCCTCAGCCGAAGTTTCGGCCTCGGTCATTCGGTCGCGGCGCTCCAACGAGGAGACATGCGCGACATAGGCGTTTTCCACGTCTTCCAGCGCGAGCAGAAAGGTCTTCTCGTAATTCGCCGCAACTTGATCCAGTCTGGCATCAAAGGCGGTGATGTGGGCCTGGATGCGTCCGGCATTGAATATCGGCGCGGTGAGTCCCGAACCGAGCGTATAGACAGTCTCGGCAAGACTTGAGAATCCGCTCGAATCCAAAGCGCCGAAACCGCCGCTAGCCGACAGCACCAGTTTTGGCAGCAAATCGGCCCGCGCCGCGCCAAGGCGGGCCGCCATCGCGGCGACTTCGGTTTGCGCCAAGCGCAGATCCGGTCTTTGTTCCAGCAAGGCCGAGGGCAGAAGCCGGGGGATGCCCGGCGAATTTGCAGGTAACGGCTCGGCATGAGCCAAGCGGTTTTGCATATTTTCCGGCGGCTCGCCCAGCAATACGGCCAGGCGATTAATCAGGTTTGAGGCGGCGCTCTTGAGCGTAGGAAGCGCGGCGGCAGTGGTGTTCGCCAAGGTTTCCTGGCGGGCGACATCCCATTGGTTGGCCAAGCCGGTGCGGATGAATGCCTTTAACACCCTCAGGCGCTCCTGCTGGATGTTGATGTTTTTCTGCAAGATGGCTGTGCGTTGCTGTACGCCGCGCAGTTCTAAATAGTGGGTCGCCACTTGCGCCAGCAATCCCGCCTGGGCGGCATGAAGCGCCTGTTCGGCTCCTTCCGCCTGGGCGGAGGCGGCTTCCGCTTCCAGCTGTCTGGCGCCGAACAGGTCTATTTCCCAGCGGGCGGACAACCCGCCGGTAATCATATCGGCAGTGGGCGTGAACAGCCCGATGCCTTGATTGTTCGGTACGCCGATAATTCGGTCGATCTTTTTTTCCCGGCCGCCGGAGGCGTACAGGTCGATGCTTGGATAGAGCGCCGAGTCGGCGACGGTGGTCATGGCTTTGGCTTCGCGGACGCGCGCTACGGCGCTCCGAAGATCGTGATTGTTCGCTAATGCTTGGTCAATCAGGGCGTTAAGCGTCGGGTCCTGAAAGCCTTTCCACCATTCTTTAAGATCGGCCGGGTTAGACTGTGTTTGGGCATAGGGGGGCTGATGCCAATCTTTGGGCGGCGTTATCAAGTTCATTGGATTGTCGACACGGGTTGGAGTGCAGGCGCTCAAGCAAAGCAGCATCGCCATAATGGGAATCGGTAGCCAATGCGACATGTTCACCCCTCGTTCCCACGCGCTGCGTGGGAACGCAGTCAAGGCGCGCTGCGCCGCGAGCACACCCAGTGTCTTGTATATACGGGACGCAGCGCGTCCAGCACTGCATTCCCACGCAGCGCGTCCAGCACTGCATTCCCACGCAGCGCGTGGGAACGAGAACAATCTATTGTTATAGCTTAGCCATTCACGTGTTGGGTAACGATCTTCAGCACACCGTTTGGCTGCGTCATGCGTTACTTTCAACAACCTCTCAATGCACCGTTCTACCATCTGCATAATAGTTTGGTCTTTGTTCGGATATTTTCGTGCTTTTCGTGTTTTTCGTGGAAAAGTTAATTTTTTTTGGTTCATTGGGAAACTCGGTTGCCGACTGGCAAGATCACGGATGATTCAACACGTTTCACCCCGAACCAGGCGGCATAAAGCGCAGGCAAAAAGAAAACCGTCAGGAAAGTGGCTATGGTGAGTCCGCCCATAATCGCGATAGCCTGCGGGCCGAAAAAATCGTTGCGCGATAACGGTATCATCGCCAGGATGGCCGCCGCCGCAGTCAGCAGGATCGGCCTAAAGCGCCGGACCGTCGATTCGACGATGGCCGTCCAAAGATCAAGCCCGGCTTTTTTATCTTGTTCGATTTGATCGACCAGGATCACCGAGTTGCGCATAATCATGCCGGACAGGGCGATGATGCCGAGCAGCGCTACGAAGCCGAAAGGCGCGCCGAACAGCAATAGGGCGAACGCCGCGCCGATGACGCCCAACGGCGCGGTGACGAACACCAAAAAGGTCAGGGACAGGTTCTGCAATTGCATCATCAGCAGGATCAGCGTAACGATCAGGACCAACGGAATCCAGACGAAAATCGACTTCTGGGACGTCCAGGCATCTTCCTTGGAGCCGCCGGTTTCAATGAAATAACCGGTCGGCAATTGTTCCCGGATAGATTCAAGTTGCGGGATGATTTCAGCGGCCACGTCCGGAGCCATCTTGCCGTCGACCACATCGGCGCGTACCGAAACGGCCGGGAAGCGGTTACGACGCCAGCGCACGCCGTCCTCGAATGCGGTTTCGAAGGTGACGAACTGCGATAGCGACGCCGTCTCGCCGTTGCCGGTGCGCACCGTCACATCGGGCAAGCGCTCGGCTGCGCTGCGCAAGTTGTCTTGCGCCCGCCAGACGATGTCGATCAGCTTGTCGTCCTCCCGGAATTGCCCTAAGGGAATTCCGGTGTAATGGGCCTGTAAGGCTTGCGACAGGCTTGATGTGGAAACGCCGAGCGCGCGGGCCTTGTCTTGATCGAGCGCCAGGCGTAGCGACGGAATCCGGTCATGCCAGTCGTCGTTGACGTCCACGGTGCCGGGATTGGCGCGCATCACCTCGGCCACCCGGTCGGCAATGGTCCGAACCGTCATCGGATCTTCGCCGAACACTCTGAACACCAACGGATAATCCATCGGCGGACCGACGTTAAGACGCATGACGCGTCCGCGCAGTTCCGGGAAATCGGTGGCGAAAGCCAGCCGAATGCGTTGCATGACGCGTTCGCGGGCCGTATTGTCTTTAGTCATCACCACAAACTCAGCCAGATTGGTGTTGGCCAATTGTTGTACGATCAGCAGGAAGAAACGCGGGGTGCCGCTACCGATATAGGCGGTGTAATTCACCACGTCCTCGTCTTTGCTCAAAATCGCTTCCATCCGCTTGGCGGTTGCTTCGCTCTGCGCAAAGGAACTGCCCTCGGGCTGCCACAGGTCGATGATGACTTCGGGCCGATTCGACAGCGGGAAAAATTGCTCGGGAACTTGGGTCAGCGTCGCTACGCCAATGCAGAAGAGGGCGACGGTAGCGATGATGACTTTTTTGCGATGTTCCACGCACAATGTCACCCAATAGCGCAGGCGATTGTAAAACGGCGTGTCGAACAAGTCGTGATGGTGCCCGCTATGCGGCTGGATCTTGAGCAACAGGAAACCCAGATAGGGCGTAAAAACCACCGCGCCGATCCACGACAGCAACAGCGAGATGCCCATCACCTGAAATATCGAAACGGTGTACTCGCCGGCTTGCGATTTGGCCAAGCCCACCGGCAGGAAACCGACGATGGTGATCAAAGTGCCGGTCAACATCGGAAAAGCGGTGGCGCTGTAGGCGTAAGTCGCAGCATGTATTCTGTCCATGCCTTCTTCCAGTTTGCGCGCCATCATCTCGATGGCGATCATCGCGTCGTCGACCAATAAACCGAGCGCCAAAATCAACGCGCCTAATGAAATGCGATGAATTTCCATGCCGAACAGCAGCATGCACAGCAGCGTTCCTGACAGCACCAACGGCACGGTTAGCGCGACTACCGAGCCGGTGCGGAAACCCAGGCTCAAAAAGCTGACCAGCAGCACCGCCGCCAAAGCCTCGAAGAAGGTGGACAGGAATTCGCCGATAGCGGTGTTGACGACGCGCGGTTGATCGGCGACCTGTTCGACATCGATCCCCAGCGGGAGTTCGCCTTCGATTTCAGCCTTGGCGGCTGCCAGCGCCTTGCCCAGCGCCAGTACATCGCCGCGCTTGTTCATGGTGATGCCGAGGCCGACGGCTTCCTTGCCGTTGACGCGCATTTTAAGTTCCGGCGGGTCAATGTAGCCGCGCTTGACGTGGGCGAAGTCGTCAACACGCAAGCTGCGCCCGTTAATATGCACCGGCAGGTTGGCGATGCTGTCCACCGAATCGAATTGGCCGGTGATGCGGATCGGCAACGTACGCTGGGCGGCGTACACGGCTCCCGCTGCGGTCAGGCTGTTTTGCGCTTGCAGGGCTTCGGCGAGGGTGTTGGCGTCAAGCCCCAGTTCGGCCAGTTTTTTATCGGAAAATTCGATATAAATTTTTTCGTCCTGGACGCCGATCAGGTCGATTTTTTCGACATCTTTGACCCGCAGCAGTTGCTGCCTAACTAAATCGGCGGCTTTTTTCAGCTCGGCGTAACTAAAGCCTTCGCCCGAAAAGGCATAAATCAGGCTGTAAGTATCGCCGAATTCGTCATTGAAAAACGGCCCGATACTGCCGGGCGGCAGGGTCATGCGGATGTCGTCGACCTTTTTGCGCACCAGGTACCAAAGATTGGGGATTTCCTTGGGCGGCGTATCTTCACGCGGCGTCACGAAAATAACCGACTCGCCGGGTTTGGAGTAACTGCGCAAAATATCCAGGTCGGGCAATTCCTGGATTTTCTTTTCCAGCCGGTCGGTCAGTTGCTGTTCGACTTCCAAAGCCGTTGCGCCCGGATAGAGGGTTTTGACTACCATCACCCGGAAGGTGAACTCGGGGTCTTCCCGTTGTCCTAGGCGGAAATAGGCGAATAGCCCACCCAATAGCACCAGCGCCATGATAAAGCCGGTGAAAGCGCGGTGCCGTAACACCCATGCGCTTAGGTTGAAGTCACTCATGGACAGCACTCTTTGCCTGCGCCAAGCTGAATTGTTGCGGCAAACGCACGCTTTGAGCTTCACGCAGGCGGTTTACGCCGGCTTTGACAATCAGTTGCCCGGAACTCAATCCGGTCACGGTAACCCGTTCGCCGGGCAATGCCGCACCGATTTGCACCGGCGCTGCTTTGACTGTGGTCGTCTGTTCGTCAACCAGCCAGACACTGGTTTGCCCCGGCTTATTCTGGGGCGTAAAAATAGCCGAGAGCGGAACGGCGAGGCTGGAAGGCTCGATTGACGGTATCCAAACCGTTGCGGTCATGCCGAGCCGCGCTTCATCCCGGCCTTTCGGAAGAGTTGCTTTGACTCGGTAGGTACGACTGACCGGATCGGCTGCCGCCGCAATCTCCCGGATGCGCGCCTTGATTGGCTTGTCGCTATCGCTCCACAAGGTAACCATGACGTCTTGGCGCTGTTTAAGTTCGGCGACGCGATGCTCGGGAATGTCGATATGGATTTCCTTTTCATCGAGTTGGGCCAGCCTGATGACCGGCTGGCCGGGGGCGACGACTTGTCCTGCCTCGATTTCCAGCGCCGTCACCACGCCGTCGCGGTCGGCCTGTAAATCGGCGTAAGCCAGTTGGTTGCCGGTTTGCCCAAGCTGGGCTTCGAGCGCCGCAACCTTTTGCTGCGCGGTAATGTAGAGCGTTTGGCGGCGATCTAACTCAGGCTTGCTGATGATGTTCTGGTCGAACAATTCCCGGTATCGGCTTAAGTCGTCTTTGCTGTAATCGCGGTCGGCTTTAGCGGTTATAAGCTGGGCTTTGATGCCCTGCGCGGCAAGCCGGAAATCGCCGGGATCAAGCCTTGCCAGCAACTGCCCTTTATGCACTTGCTCGCCCATATCGACCAAGCGGCTGATTAGTTTTCCCTGTACCCGGAATGATAAGGATGTCTCGAAGCGCGCCCTAACCTCGCCTGAAAACGGTCTGTCGTTCAGCGTCTCCTGACTTGTTATGCGAACAATACTGACAGGGCGAAGAGAGCTTTGCTCCTGGTTGCGATGCGTACATCCTGTTAATGTCAAAACCAGTAAACCTATCGAACAGTTGATAGCGCTTTTCCTGAATAGCAAGGCTAAGCGGCCGCAATCGGCTACATGACGGCGAAAATTCTGTGAATGCATGTGTACTCCGTTTAATGTTGTTACATGTATTGGGAAAAGCTTCTCAACGTGCAACTTTCAATTAATATCAATGACGTTAATTAGAGCGCGATGCTACAAAACAGGCACCCTGAGACAACGCGGATTGGACGGATAAAAGCCCAGCTTGATGTTAAGGACTTCACCAATAATAACTTTCGCTTAGGGTTCCCACGCTCTGCGCTCGTCTTTATACACAAATGTTCAAGCACACCTCATTCCCACGTGCTACGTGGGAATGCAGGGCTGGACGCGCTGCGTCCCGCATACGCGACGTTGCCCGTGACTCGCGGCGCAGCGCGCCTTGACGGCATTCCCACGCGGCGCGTGGGAATGAGAATTATCGCTGTGCAAATATCGCGGGCGCGGCCCGCTCCTACGGAGTGTCGATGTGCTTAACCGCAGAGCGTGGGAGCGATGAGTTTTGTTATTACCGAGCATATCCTAAGCACTTTTAATCGAAGTTTGGCAGCGCCCTTATGGGCTGACCCTATGTGCTGGCAATGTAAATGATTCGATTTGGCACCGCATCACCCGTTCGGGTGAAAAATGAAAATTATTAAGGAATGTGCGTGAAATAACGTGAATAAGTTGTTTAGAGGCTTGAGGCTGGGGCGCAATTTTTGTTGTAGGAGCGGGCCATGCCCGCGATGATGGCGCTTATAAATTGCTGTCACAAGGTCGCGGGCGCGGCCCGCTCCTACGCGCTTAACTTAATGGCATTGGGTAAAGGGGGCGTTGGACCACTACAGCATATGCCCAAAGGGGAGGGAACTTTGTTGCCGCTCTATAGGTCAAGCGGCGAACTTTGTGTTAAGGCGGCTTGAGCCGGATTAGCAAGCATGCCGAAGCCGGTTGTCAATAGCTGTATGAGTTCGGATTGGCGATGCGTTCCCGTTTTTATCAGCACCTGCTTTAGCTGGGTTTTTACCGTATTGTTGCTGATGCCCCGCGTTTCGGCATAATCGCTTGGCGTTTGTCCGCGCAGCAAAGCGGTCGCGAGTTTGGCTTCAGCCGGGGACAGGCCGTAGCATTGAGTCAACAGGCTATCGTCCAGGTCGAGCGGCAAGTCGGGATCGCAAAGAAACAACGCAACGGCCGGCACTGATCCGATAAAAGGCAAGGTTTGGTTTTGTAGCGATACCACTATTGCCGATAAAGGGCGGTTTGATTTATTCCGGCGCAAGCTCATCGCATTGCCCTGTCCCAGTTCTATGGCATTGTCGAGTAACAGGCGTAAGGCGCGGGTTTCGTCAGCGGTGCCCGCCAGGCAGCGGCCTGCGGCATTGAAATAAAAACCGTCTGCACAGCGGGTTAAATTTTCGGCCATCCGATTGACAAATACGGCTTGCCCGCTCTTGTCGAGCAAGACCAACCCGACCGGCAAGCGGTTCAGCAGTTCAGCGTCCGTAGTCAGTATGCTTTTAACGTCGGCAAATTTTTTGTGGATCATGCAGGAGCGGCGTAAATGCGGCACCAAACGGGCGAACAGCGCTGTTTCGTCGGCAGAAAAGGGTTGTTGTTTGGACCTGAAAATTGACAGGCGCACCGCCAGCGTATCCTGCTTAAGAATATGACCGATCATGGCATGAAAATAACCCTGCGGTTTAAGCCAATCGTTATACCATTCGGTTTTGACAAATTCCTGTACGGGAAGCAAGCGGTCGGATGTTATGAGTTCGCCTTCCGGTAGATATTTGGAGTTTTCAAGCCAGACATTAACCTTGGAATAATAGCGCTCGTAAGACACGACGGTCTCGGGATCGGTGCGGACTGTTTGAATAAAGGAGGTTTCATCGCTGCGGCAAGTGGAACTGAGGCTGGCAAAATCCACCAGATGAAGTGCTGTACCCCTGCTTTTGAACGTATCCGACAACTGCTCCAAAAAAACCGGCCATAATTCCGGCATGACGGCGGCATCGTAAATTTTCCCAATTAAATTATCGTATTGGCTTTGATTCATAACTCGACTAGCTGAAGTTTCGGCGTTGAAATAATTTAAGTCATTGACGGGTCATGGATAAATAACCCTAAAGGACGCGATGATGGTCAGTTGCAGCCCTCCCAATAGGGCGGGCAATGAATCGTGACACAAAAATCGCATAACTGCCAGCAGTAACCGTCAATCTGCTGAAAGCAAACGGCGTAGGTAATGGGCTAAATATGCGGCGCTACCGTAATCATCGCGGACTGTACAATTCACTGTACGCAGCTTCCTTCAGCAACTCGAAGCTATAAATGAATGGCCTATTCGTTTGCCTGGAGGGTGGGGGATAGTGCGGACAGCATTGGCATTGATGAACATCGGGTCATAGCGGCTTTGCGACTCCGGCTCGTTAGCCATGAAGTCTTATAACCGAGGCCCCAACGTTTTGAAGCAACTTGTTTCCTGATTAGCTAGATGCTTCAGCCAGCACCGTCATACCGGCAGGGATGCCGGTATCCAGCACCATGGACGGTAACTTGCCGATACCATTGCTGCATGATTTAGACTCGATACCCGTCCATGGCTTCACATCCATGTAACTGGATTTCCGGCATCCCTGCCAGAATGACGAACTTTTTAGCGCTGGCTGAAGCAGCTAGCTAATCAAGACTTGTTTTGAACGATGCCGGAAACCCGGCGGACAGAATAATTTATCCCGTCCGCCGGGTAGTCTATTGATCTAGCCTCTAGCCCCGCTGTTTTTCCAGCAAATAATCCAACCAAAGATTGGACAGCTTTTCCTGTACGGTATTTTGCCGCAATCGGGCATTCAGATGCGGAAAGTCAACCTTATCCAAATCCTGGTCTTGGTTGTAGCAGGAATACACGAAGCATTCCTTGCCGGTGTCGGGATCGACATGTTTGCACAAACATTGCGCGCAAATGCCTTTCATCATGCACTGCATCGGCGAGTTGATGGAGCCGATGGCATGATGCGCTTTGTTTAAGTAAGGTTTCAGCACATCGAAGCGCGCACTTTTTACCGCCGCCATCATGCGATCCGAGCCGATTACGATCAGGTGATCGACATCGGCCAGTGATAGGGGTTGTTCGCCTAATTCGCCTTGGGCGTAAGCCAGCATGCATTCCAGGATATTGCCGACAAAAGTCTTGTCTTGCGGGCGGGTCGGGGTAATGGCGGTAACGCCTTCGCCTTTATCGACGGACCACACGATAATATCGGCGGCGGCTTCGACATCCTCGACTTTAAAGCGGTCTTGCGCGTATTTGTAGCCGGCGAAATAAATTACTTTATTGCCCGCCGCTCTTAACGCCTTGCCGATCGAGAACAGTACCGCATTGCCCAATCCGCCGCCGAGCAGCAATACGGTTTCGCCGGCCGGTATGTCGGTCGGCGTGCCGGTTACGCCCATCAGTACCAGCGGATCGCCGACTTTCCAGGTGGCGCACAGGCGCGAGGACGAACCCATTTCTAAAGCAATCAGCGAGATGGTGCCTTTTTCCTTGTCGACTTCGGCGCCGGTCAGCGCCAAGCCTTCTGCGGCCAGCACCGTGCCTTCGACGACCGGCGCGAAGGCTTCGTAGTTTTGTACGCGGTAAAATTGTCCGGGGTGGAATTTTTCCGCCGCCATCGGCGCTTTGACCACGACTTCGATAATGGTCGGCGTCAGTCGGTTGATGGCGACGATAGTGGCTTTAAATGCGTCGTCCAATCGGGCGAACAGAGCTTTTAGCGCCGCATCGCGTTCCGGTTGCCGGGCGGGATTCAATTCGGCCAGTTCTTTTTTAAACAGCTCAACCACGTAAGGGTAGCCGTTTTTGGCGCTGGCCATGGCTTTAACCACGTTGCCCGCGTAAACGGGATGGTTGTCGCCGTAGAAACTGATGAACTTGCCGTCTTTTTGGTAAGAAGTCAGCGGCGCGGGTTTGCCTAGCTTGGGCATGGCGTCATCGTGCATCGGCACCAATTCGACCGAGTCGTTGGTCCATTCAGGCTGGTAACGTTGGAAGAACCATTTATCCATCACAAAGGTGTCGGGATATTCGCTTTGATAAATGGTGTTCGGCGAGGTGCCCGCCGCAACGTATAAGCTGCGCAACGGCACGGTGATATTCTGTCCCGAGTTATTCCAACGGCCGTCTTCCAATGCCAGTTTTTCAAACTCGACCGCGTTTAAATGGCCGTATTGGTCCGCTTGCGCTGCCAGCGGACTCATGCCTTCGGCCAAGGCGATGCCTTCTTCCAGCGCTTTGGCGATTTCTTCGTGGTTTTGGCGATACGCGGGCGCATCGTTAATGCCTTTGCGATAAAACAGCGTGACGCCGCCCCACGCTTCCACCAGCGGTTGGAAATCCGGTTGCTCGCCTTCCGCTTCGGCGCGTTGCCGTTCGACATGTATGGCTTTGCCGTGGGCCAGGAATTCATCGAGTATGAGGGTTTCTTCCTGGTCGTAACGACCGCGAACGGATTGCTCGCCATAGGCGTTAACCAGCGTTTCATAACGATGCAGGATTTTTTCGACCTGCACCGGATAATACGCCATCAATTCGGTTGCGGTATCCATGGCGGTCAAGCCGCCGCCGATAACGCCGGCAGGCAGGCGCACTTGCAGGTTCGCCAGCGAAGACGCCTTGGCGGCCCCGGTTAATTGCAGCGCCATCAGGAAATCAGAAGCTTTGCGTATGCCGCGCATCAGGTTGTTTTTCAGGCCGATAACAGTCGGTTGGCCTGCGCCCGACGCGATGCAGATATGGTCGAAGCCCATTTTCCACGCATCTTCGATAGTAACGGTTCCGCCAAAACGCACGCCGCCGTAAGAACGGAACGCAGCGCGCCGTTGCAGGGTCAGGTAAATGACTTTCAGGAAGTTCTTGTCCCAACGCACGGTAATGCCGTATTCGGCCACGCCGCCGAAACCGGCCAGGATGCGCTTGTCCAAATCTTCGTACAGGTCTTGAAAATTTACGATCGGCGCAGGCAGGTTGTTGCTGTCGCCGGTCAGTTCCACGGGTAGCGGTTCCAGCTTTAAGCCGTCGATACCGGCAACGCCGAAGCCTTCGTTTAACAAGTAATGGCTCATCGTGTAACCGGCGGGTCCTAAGCCGACCACCAGCGCATTTTTGCCGTTGTAAGGCAGCATGTACGGACGCTTGACGTTTAGCGGGTTCCAACGGGTCAGCAGGCTGTAAATTTCAAAGCCGTAGGGCATGAACAATACGTCGGTCAGTACGCTGGTTTCAATTTGCGGAATATCGACGGGATCGGTTTTTTGGTAGATACAGCCTTTCATGCACTCGTTGCAGATACGATGCCCGGTGCCTGGGCACATCGGGTTGTCTATGACAATAATCGCCAACGCGCCGATATTGTCGCCGCCGCGTTTGACCAGATGCATCTCCGAAATTTTTTCATCCAGCGGGCAGCCGATGGTGGTCACGCCCAGCGGATCAACCTTGAACGTGTTGGTTTTTTTGTTGCGCATGCCTTTGGAGCAGGAATCGGTATCGCGCTCGTGACAGTAAATGCAATGGTTGACTTCGGACAATACCTGACGTTCATTGAAACGCGGGTCGGTCAGCTTGAAGCCATCCCGACGGCGGCGGTGCTCCTGCTCGCCCATCCAGGCCTTAAATTCGCCGCGATCGACCAGTTCATGCTCGACCAGATGGTCGAAATCGCGCTTTTCCGGCAGTTTGAAACTCGGCCAGTCCGCAACGACATCGTTATCCTGCTGGGCGACAAAACTCCAGCGCAATACAATGTCCATCAGGCCGTTGATAAATTCAGCCGGGTCTTGCTGGCCGATGATGTCTTTAAATTCGGTTGCCGCTTCTTGATGTGCGGAGAGTTTGGCGCGTAGCGCTTCTGCAACTAAATCGGCATTTTCGTAATCGCTGTCTTTGCCTTTGGCAACCAGCTTGTAATGGCTGTACAGCAATCCGATAGCCGCGCCGACCCTGGCAACGCGGTGCTCTGCGTCATCGTCCTGATTGGCTTCGGGAAAGCCCGCGTCGATCAGCAGGTCAAAGCGGTTCAGGATAGCGGGAATAGCCCAATCATCGGCATTTTGGCCTTTAAAGAAGAACGCCAGCTTATCGACGATTTCATTTTTAAAAGTAAAAATGGTGTCGATTTCGTCCTTGATTCTTGCGCCCTGCGTCTGATGCTGTTCGGAAACATTAAAAATCTTGGCGACAAACCGGCCGACATAAGGCCCCATGCGCACCAACAGATCGGAAATAGCCTCCGGCGACAAACCTTCACCCTGATTTTGGCGGTAAGCCTTGAACTCATTGTGCAGCTCTGAATCATGGCGTTCAACTGAAAGCAAAAACACATCGAGCAAATCTTTCAGACGTGCTGAATCGTATAAATCGGAGTAGTTAAAGCCGGGGATGCCTAGGGTAAGATTGTGTTGTTCCATAGTTCTCGTGTTTGATTAGATCGTTTGTTGATACAGGCAGCATAAAAAATGGCTTTATCTGTACGCAAAAGGTTGCCGAAAAGACTTAAAAAACCGTGTATTGTAAGTAGATATGACTTTGTTTGCCACAGATAATCTTTGGTTGTAGGGCGGATTGAGGCAAGTTCTCGGTCTGCCGGTCGTTATTCTTGGCAGACTCACGCTGTCGGCATCTTCTCTCTCAGTTTTAAAAACCGCTGATACCGGGTCATTGAAATGTCGCCGTTTTCGGCCGCCGCGCGCACTGCGCAACCTTTGTCAACCAGATGACGGCAGTCCTTGAATTGGCATTGATCGATTAAAGGCTGGAATTCGCGGTAGCCGTAGGCCAGTTGTTGTTCGCTTAGGCCCGCCAGTCCGAAGATGGCTACCCCCGGACTGTCGATTAAATCGCCGCCTTGGTTCATGTGGTACAGCGTTGCGGCCGTAGTGGTGTGCCGCCCGTGTTTGGTGGTTGCCGAGATGGTGTTGGTTTTCAGTTCCTTGTCGGGAATGATCGCATTAGTTAGCGACGACTTACCGACGCCGGATTGCCCCGTTAAAATACTGACCTGATTTTTTAAGGCTTGTTTGAGTTCATCCAGCCCCGAGGCCTGGGTGGCGCTGACCCGGTGCAGCGCGTAGCCCAGCTTGGTATAGTCCAGCAGTTCCTGTTCGATAGCGGTCGATTGCGTCAGATCGGTTTTGTTCAGCACTAGCGCCGCATCGATATTGCGATTCTCGCAAATCGCCAGATACTGGTCGATCAGCAAAAAATCGCAGTAAGGTTCGACCGCGAATACCACAAATACGGTGTCGATATTGGCGGCAACCGGGCGGGTCTTGCCGTTTCTGGACGGGCGCATCAATAACGAGCGTCGGGGCAGGATTTTTTCTATGCGGCCTTGGTCGGGCGAGGATTGCGTCCATAACACCCGGTCGCCGACTGCGACGGTTTCGAGCCGTCGCAGCGTTTGGCATAGCGCAATTTTGTCGTTATATTCAACCGCGATGCCCTGGCCTAAATGGGAAATGACCAGGCCTTCAAGTAACTCAGACACGTATTTTCGATTCTAAATTGGCAATGCGGATAGCCGCAGGCGGGTGGCTGTAATGGAAGGCGGAATACAGCGGGTCCGGCGTCAAAGTGCTGGCGTTTTCTTCAAACAGCTTGACCAAGGCGCTGACCAGTTTTTCGGCTTTGGCATTGTTGGAAGCGAAATCATCGGCTTCAAACTCGAATTTGCGTTGAAAATAGGCGCTGATCGGCTGCATAAAAAAGGTAAACGACGATGACACCAGCATGAACAGCAACAGGGCGGCGGCATGTGACGGTTGTTCCACGCCCAGTCCGGTGTAGAACCATGGCTGGTCGATCAGCCAGCCTAAAATCGCAAAACTGATCAGGGTCATAATCGAGTTGGCAACCAGCATTTTGATGGTGTGCTTGCATTTGAAATGCCCCAGCTCGTGGGCGAGTATCGCTTCCAGTTCTTCATCTTCCAGCGAGTTGATCAATGTGTCGAAAAACACGATGCGTTTGTTGCTGCCAAGGCCGGTGAAGTAGGCGTTGCCGTGGCCCGAGCGTTTGGAGCCGTCCATGATGAAGATGCCCTGGCTGCTGAAACCGCAACGGGCCAGCAAGCCCTGAATGCGGTCTTTTAACGAGCCTTCTTCCATCGGAGTGAATTTATTGAATAACGGCGCGATTACGGTAGGGAACAGCCAGCTCATCAACAGCGCAAAGCCCATCAAGATGCCCCAAGCCCATAACCACCACAGCGAACCGATGCTGTCCATGACCCACAGAATTAAAGCCAGCAACGGCATGCCGATAGCGGCGACCAAAACCAGTTGCAGCAGTTGGTCCTTGATGAATTGCTGCGGGGTGCTTTTGTTGAAGCCGAATTTTTCTTCAATCACAAAGGTTTGGTAGACGCTGGTGGGAATTTCAACCAGCGTCATGACCAGGAAAACGCTGGCGACAGCGGCCAAGCCGGCGATCAACGGGTTTTCAAGCGAAGACGCCCAAAATTCGAAAGCGAAATTAATGCCGCCGCCGAGCGTCATCACTAACAGCAGAATAACGCCGATGATACTGTCTATATCGCCCAGCTTGCTTTTTTCCAGCGTGTAGTCGGCGGCTTTTTGGTGAGCTTCCAGCGAAACGGTGTTTTTGAACGCTTCGGGAACGGCGGAACGGTGCTTGGCAACGTAGCCGGCGTGTCGTTTAGCCAGCCAAAACTGGACGGAAAAAGAAAGAGTTAGCGCGATTAAAAAGACGATCGTAAAGCTATTCATAAGCGGGATTCTTCAAAGTTTAAGAGTTAGACGTACAGATTAGCCAATGCTACACTAACCGCCCTCTTATATACAATGGAATCGACACATGGCGCAGGACTCATCGCATCTTATCTGGATAGACCTCGAAATGACCGGGCTGGATCCTGACAGCGATTTGATTATCGAGATTGCGACGATCGTTACCGATAAGGATTTGAATATTCTGGCCCAAGGTCCGGTGTTGGCCGTGCATCAGTCCGATGCGGCATTGGCGGCAATGGACGAGTGGAATCAGCATCATCATGGCCAATCCGGCTTGATCAAACGCGTTAAGGCGTCCACTATCGACGATGGAGAAGCCGAACGGCAAACGCTTGAGTTTTTAAAACAATGGGTGCCGGATAAGAGCTCGCCGATCTGCGGTAACAGCATCGGCCAGGACAGGCGTTTTTTGTACCGCTATATGCCTGAGCTGGAAGCGTATTTCCATTATCGCAATATCGATGTGTCAACGCTGAAAGAGTTGGCCGCCAGATGGGCGCCTCATGTAAAAGAGGGGTTTAAAAAGGAGTCCTCGCATCAGGCCTTGGACGATATTATCGAATCTATCGAAGAGCTGCGTTATTACCGCGAGCACTTCATCAGGTTTTAGCTGATGAACTTAAAAGCTTTAGTTTGTCCACGAAAAGCACGAAAGACACGAAAGGCACGAAAATCAATCGGTGTTTTGTGTTGATCTGAGTATTCTCCGTTTAGGTGAGAACGGATTTTGGCATGCCGCTATGGACAATCGACCATCGAGTTTCTTTTTGAAAATTTTCGTAGACGAAATGGTATTTTTTACATGAATCAAATTCTTGCAGTTGCGTTGGGCGGGGCGTTCGGCGCGGTGATTCGCTTCCTGGTGTCCTCGGGCATTTACCAGTGGCTGGGGCGCGGCTTTCCGTATGGCACCTTAGTCGTCAACGTGCTCGGCTCGTTTATGCTCGGCTTGTTGACCGAATCGTTGATGCAGCAACGCATCACCATCACCTTCGAATACAGGGCGGCCATATTAATCGGCTTTATCGGGGCGTTTACTACTTTCTCCACGTTTTCGCTGGAAACGTTTTATCTGTTAGAGCAGGGTCATTTGACCAAAGCGGGGCTGAACATATTCACCAGCGTGACGGCCTGCGTTTTTGCGATCTGGATCGGCTTGTTGTGCGGCAGGGGGCTGTTTTATTATTCGGACGGCGTTATCCAGTGGTCCGGCGGCATGATTCCTTATGCGTTGATGACCGTTAACGCCATAGGCGCGTTTTTGATCAGCATCATCGCGACTATTTTATTGCAGAAAGTGGCGCTGGCCGTGGAATACCGCGTCGTACTGACGGTAGTCATGGTGGGCGTCTTTTTAACGCTGTCCGGCTTATATCTGCTGCTGTTTTTGGTAGAGCATGGGTTTTCATTCGACGCCCATTTGAATTTAATGCTGGGTACGTTTGTCGGCAACAGCTTGATTTGTATTTCGGTGATTTGGATGGGCTTGCTGGTGGGCAGGCAGGTATAAGAGGTTCAAGGTTCAAGGTTCAAGGTTCAAGGCGAAAAAAGCATGTCCCTTTCACCTTGAACCTCACATATATTTATCGTTCCCACGCTCCGGCGTGGGAACGCAGTCTGCGCCGCTCCAGCGGCGCGAAGTCAACTACACAATTTTATTAAAGGTAACTACGCAATCATGTTAGATCCCCGCTTATTCAGAACCGAGCTTGATTTTGTTCAGGAACAACTAAATAGACGTTCATTCGATTTTAACCCCGAGTATTACTCCGAACTGGAAGCTAGGCGTAAAGACATTCAGGTTAAAACCCAGGAATTGCAGAACGAACGCAACAGCAGCTCGAAAGCCATCGGCATCGCCAAAGCCAAAGGCGAAGACGTACAGCCGCTGCTGGCTCAGGTTCAGCATTTGGGCGATGAGCTGAAAGCTGCGGAAACCGAATTGTCCGACATCCAGGCAAAAATGACCGCCTTGATGGAAGGCATCCCCAACCTCCTTGATGAGAGCGTGCCGAACGGCAAGAGCGAGGACGATAACCTTGAAATCAGCCGTTGGGGCGAAATCCCAAGCTTCGATTTTGAACCCAAAGACCATGTCGATCTGGGCGCAAAGATAGGCATGGATTTCGAGCTGGGCGCAAAAATCGCCAGCGCCAGGTTTGTGGTATTAAACGGGCCGCTGGCGCGTTTGCAACGAGCCATTATCCAACTGATGCTCGATACGCATACTACCGAACACGGCTACAGCGAAACCTATGTGCCATTCCTGGTTAACGCCGACAGTTTGCGCGGCACCGGCCAGTTGCCCAAGTTCGAAGCCGACCTGTTCAAGGCCAGCGACGATCCCGCCTTATACCTGATTCCGACCGCTGAAGTGCCGGTTACCAACATCGTCAGGGACGTGATTATCGACGCTAAAGACCTGCCGCTTAAATTCGTCTGCCACAGCCCCTGTTTTCGCAGCGAGGCCGGCGCTTACGGCCGCGATGTAAGAGGCATGATCCGCCAGCACCAATTTGAAAAAGTCGAGATCGTACAAATCGTCAAGCCGGAAGATTCAGCCGCTGCGCATGAAGAGCTAACCAAGCACGCCGAAGCCGTGTTGAAAAAACTCAACCTGCCTTACCGCAAGATGTTGTTATGCGCAGGCGATACCGGCTTTTCATCAAGCAAAACCTACGACCTGGAAGTCTGGCTGCCGGGGCAGGGCACTTACCGGGAAATATCATCGTGCAGCAACTTTAAAGACTTTCAGGCGCGCCGCCTGCAAGCGCGTTGGCGCAACCCGGAAACCGGCAAACCCGAGTTGGCGCATACCCTGAACGGCTCAGGTCTGGCGGCTGGCAGAACGCTGATTGCGGTGATGGAAAATTATCAGGATGCCGAAGGGAGGATTCATATTCCTGATGCGTTGCGGCCTTATATGGGCGGGTTGGAAGTTATTGGATAGTGAATGGGCTTAACTGTCCACCCTTCGACAAGCTCAGGGTGAACGGTTAAGCTATAAACTTGCTAATATTTAAAAATTGAGGCTAGCAACATGAATACAGCAGAAAAGATTTATCAGGGTGTACAGGATTTTCCAGAGCCATTGGCTTTAGAAGTTTTGCATTTTGTAGAGTTTTTAAGGCTTAAAAATCAGTCGTCAATAAATCAGGAATTGGAGCAAAAAATTCAGCAGGGAATTAATCAGGCTGACAGCGATTTGGGGATCACAGTAGACGATGATTATGTTGATAAATTAAATCAACGGGTTCAGCAACGGCTTGATGCATCCCAAAAAAACTGATGGCGTATCAAGTAAAAATCATGCCTCAAGCTGATGAAGAGCTGGAAGAATTAGCTCGCATAAAGGAGGCGCGTCATTGCTAGCAGCCGTTGAACAAACAAGATTGAGGGTATCGAAGAACACTGAGGCGAAACGAAAATCGCAACTCGGCCAATTTCTTACGCCTGCAAGAACGGCTCAGTTCATGGCCGACTTGTTTACATCGAAAGCCAATCATGATTGCCGTTTGCTTGATGCCGGCGCAGGTGTCGGCTCACTTTCAAGCGCGTTTCTCGAACGATGCATCGCTGGCGAATTGAATTTTAAAAATGTAGAGGTAACGGCTTTCGAATTAGACAGTCTTATCCACGAAGCATTAAATGACTTGCTGTCCAGTTATAAGAGCAGACTGCCGATTGATTATGAAATACTGGGTGACGATTTTATTGAGCAGGCGGTCAATAGAATACAATTTGATTTTGGCAGTGGATTCACCCATGCAATCCTGAACCCGCCCTATAAAAAAATCAGCAGCAATTCCCGCTATCGCCTATTGCTTCGGCAGGTAGGGATTGAGACAGTAAATCTCTATTCCGCTTTTGTCGCTTTGTCTCTTGAGATGATGGAAACGGGCGGGCAGATCGTTGCGATCATTCCGCGTAGCTTCTGCAATGGGCCGTATTACAGGCCTTTTCGCAATTTTGTACTTGAGCGGGCTGCAATTCGGCATATGCATTTGTTCGGCTCACGAAGTAAGGCATTCAAGGATGATGATGTGCTGCAAGAAAATATTATTATGTTGCTTGAGCGTGATGGGCAGCAAGGTGACGTGACGGTGACTACATCGACCGATGACAGTTTCGCTGACCTCATAACGCATACGCATCCATTTAACCGGATTGTGTTTCCCGATGATTCCGAACGTTTTATCCATGTACCGACTTCGCCAGAGCGCAACGTCATCGAACTTTCAAATGCAATTCACTGTTCGTTGGATGACCTTGGCATCAAGGTGTCAACAGGGCCTGTTGTCGATTTTCGATTGAAAGAGCATCTCCGTGATATGCCGGAACCGGACACTGTGCCACTGTTGTACCCTGCGCACTTTGCCGGGCAAAATATCGAATGGCCGAAATTTGGCATCAAGAAGCCAAATGCTATCCAGCGTAATTCCGAGACGGAAAAGTGGCTGTATCCGAATGGTTTCTATTGCGTAGTTCGTCGTTTTTCATCGAAGGAAGAAAAACGACGAATCGTTGCCAGCGTTGTTCAGCCGGGCACGTTTGGCGATGCCCAAATGCTGGGGCTGGAGAATCACCTGAACGTATATCACGAGAACAAGCATAGTTTACCGGAAGCTCTTGCACGTGGCTTGGCTATATACCTCAACACGACCGGCGTTGATGAAAACTTCCGCCGTTCGAGCGGGCATACCCAAGTTAATGCAACCGATCTTAAAATGATGAAGTACCCGAGCCGGGAGGCGCTGATTGCGCTTGGAGAATGGGCAAAATGTTGCGTCGAGCCTACGCAGAATATGATTGATGAACAATTGGATCGGTTGAGCGCATGACAGTGAAAAATAACAAGCACATTGATGAGGCGTATAAAATCCTCATTTCTTTGGGCTTGCCGCGTACGCAACAGAACGAACGATCCGCGCTATGCCTGTTGGCGTTACTGAATCTGACTCCCAGCAAGACATGGGGGCAGGCTGAAAATCCGCTTGTCGGTATCACTCCGATCATGGATTGGTCGCGTGAGCATTACGGCAAAGATTATGCTCCAAACTCACGAGAGACGTTCCGGCGCCAGACAATGCACCAGTTCGTTGATGCCGGTATCGCTCTCTATAATCCTGACAAGACAGATCGCCGGTGAATAGTCCAAAGGCTGTTTATCAGGTAGCTCCCGCTGTACTGACACTATTGCATAGCTTTGGCACAGCCCAATGGCACGACAATCTGACGGCTTATCTATCTTTGAACCAGACGCTGGCGGCAAAGTACGCAATGGAGCGTGAGCAAAACCGTATTCCTATGCAGATCGCGCCGGGCAAGGAAATTACTCTCAGTCCCGGCGTACACAGTGAGCTGATTCGGGCGATTGTAGAAGACTTTGCCCCGCGCTTTGCCCCCGGTAGCGTGTTGATCTATGCCGGGGATACTGGCGACAAGTGGGGATACTTCGATGCGGTGTTGCTGGCCGAGTTGGGTGTCGATGTGGATTCACACGGCAAGATGCCTGATGTGGTGTTCCACTTCGTTGAGAAAAACTGGTTATTACTGGTAGAGTCTGTCACAAGTCATGGGCCTGTTGACGGTAAGCGTCATGCGGAGTTAGCGCAACTGTTCGCCGGATCAACTGCCGGGCTTGTTTATGTGACCGCTTTCCCCAACAGGACAATTATGAGCCGGTATCTGGGCGAAATAGCATGGGAAACCGAAGTATGGGTGGCGGATGCGCCATCGCACCTTATTCATTTCAATGGTGTGCGTTTTCTTGGGCCTTATAACGCACCCTAATAAATTTTTCCTGTTCGCATGTGGAAAAACAACCGAGTAGGTTAGGATCCTGAGCGATTAAAGCCATATCTCAATCAGGTCTTCCTCGGCTTGCGCGGTCCGTTGAAGCACTGACATAACGGATTATATTTTTAGTGCTGCTCTGTGTCTTGGGACAAAAGCGGTTGTCGGGCTTTTGCTTTGATTGCGTTCATATCGGTCAAATGACCAGGGCCGCTGTCTATGCCGCTTTGCCAAAGACTACGCAACTCTTCGATTTCATTCTGTTGCAAGGATCGTTTCTGCTTCCAATCGCGAAAAGCCTCGCTACTGTCGGCATATTCGCCGCTTTCGACGCATTGGCGAACAGCCTCCGCCATTTCAGGGGTTAAAGCGATACTTAATTTTTCAACATGGGCCATGATAAAAACCTCCTGATCTCAGGGTAGTAATAATTCCTTCCAATAGCAATATCTCTGAGTTTGTATGATCAACGCAACCGCGTTCCGTTTACCGCATCATAAATAGCGGTTTCCTGCGCCAACTCGCCGACTTTGCCGTGAACGATAAAAATATCGGCATCGGCAAAGGTTTTTAACAGTTTTCTCGAGTCCTTGATGGCGGGCCGGGTGGTCGGGTTGGCGCTGGTGGAGACTAGCGGGCTGCCGAATTGGGCGCATAAATCGCGGGCTATCGGGTGATTGGTCACTCTGACGGCCAGGGATTGATGTTCGCCGGTCAGCCATTTCGGCACCCAGGGCTGGGCTGGAATAACCCAGGTGACAGGACCGGGCCAGGTGGGCGTTATGCGGTCGATGATGGTTTGGTTTAAGACGAGGTAGGGGCGCAGTTGCTCCAGCGATGAGGCGATAAGGATCAGGCCTTTTTCTATCGGGCGCTGTTTGATGTCGAGCAGGGCCATCGCCGCAGCTTCGTTAAGCGGGTCGCAGCCTAAGCCGTAGACGGCTTCCGTGGGGTAAGCGATAACTGCTCCGGCTTTGAGATGGCGAACGGCGGTTTTTATTTTAAAGGAGGAGTGGTAAGGCAACTTCATTACACCCAGTTTTCCAATAACAATCCCGGCACACGCTCAAATTCACGAAGATTGTTGCTGACTAAGGTCAGTCCTTGGCTGCGGGCTTGGGCGGCAATATGTAGGTCATTCACGCCAATAGTCTGACCGGTTTTCTCCAATGCGGCGCGAATACTGCCGTAATGGTAAGTAGCCGTATCGCCATAAGGTAGCGTTATCAGGCGGCTGCAAAAATCTTCAACCACCTCCAGATTGCGGGCAGGGAGTTGACTTTTTTCGGCCCCATGTACCAGCTCGGCGAGAGTGATTACGGATATAGCCATTCGATTATGCTGTTTATTGAACATCGCAAGCACTTCAATTGGGCGTTGTTTGATCACATAAATGACAATATTGGTATCGAGCAAATATTTCAGCATCTGAAAAACGGCGCTTACAGGCTGTCGCGTTCGCTTTGTTGCTGGCCGGCTCGTTCGCTCATGAAATCTTCACTAACTGAGGTATCGCTCAAGAAGAAGCTGTCCCAGGTCGATTCTGCGGGGGCAATAACACGCTCTACGCCGACTACTCGCACATTAACTTTTTTTACGGAATCGGGAAAGCGCATTTCGACCGGCAAGCGAACTGCCTGACTGCGGTTATTGGTGAATACAGTGCTGCTTGCCATGTGTTACTCCGTTGTTGCTATATACGCTGACTATATCCCTGGCGAATAATTAGAGTCAAACAGTTTTCGACAACCCAACTAAGGAACGGGCATGAAACAACTTGAGCATTTGATTCTCCTCACCCCAACCCTCTCCATCAGGAGAGGGAGCAAGTTGCCGACGTTATTTCGAACGCATTCCTAAGGATGAATTAGTTAGCCCCTATACAGTTCCCGGCTCTTTTGGTCCCTGCACATCTGCCGGATCGCCTTCATACGGCGTTGCGTACTTACATTCTTTTTGCGGACAAACCTTTTCCACGCCACGCCGTTTAGTTTCCTTGACGGTCAATATAGGCCATGTGCATTCCGGGCAGCTTTCTTTGATCGGCGCGTTCCATAATGCATAATCGCATTTCGGGTATTCCGAGCAGGAATAGAATATCTTGCTGTTCCGCGACTTGCGCTTGAGAATGTTGCCTTTTTTGCATTGCGGACACTCGACGCCGGTGTCCATCGGTTTTTCCAACGGCTCGATATGCTTGCATTTGGGATAGCCGCTGCAACCGATAAATTTGCCGTAGCGTCCGGTCTTGATCACCAAAGGCGATTCGCATTTAGGGCAAACTCTGCCTTCCACGACTTCCGGTTCGTCGCCGGCGCCGCCGTCATCGTTCAGGTTCCGGGTATAGGAGCACTCAGGATAATTGGTGCAGCCGATGAACCGACCATTCCGCCCTAAACGGATCGACAACGGGTTGCCGCAATCGGGGCATTTTTCGTCGATGGCTTCCTGGGTGACATCCTTGCGCTGGACGCTTTCTTCTTTTTCCTGGATCAGCGTGGTGAAGGGCGTCCAGAAATCGCGCATTAACGGAATCCAGTCTTTTTCTCCCCGCGACACTGCATCCAGCTCATCTTCCAGGTTAGCGGTAAAATCGTAATCGACGTATTTGGTGAAATGCTCGGTCAGAAACTTGTTGACGATTCTGCCGACATCGGTCGGATAGAAGCGTTTGCCGTCCAGCGTGACATACTCGCGGTTTTGCAAGGTCGAAATAATCGACGCATAGGTCGACGGCCGACCGATACCGTGTTCTTCAAGCGACTTTACCAGACTGGCCTCGCCGTAGCGCGGCGGCGGCTCGGTGAAGTGCTGTCCGGCATTGATGTCGTTGAGTTGCACAGGGCGGCCTTCTTCCATCGGCGGCAGAAAGCTTTCCTTGTCGTCGCTTTCGTTACTGTCGTCTTTTCCTTCCAGGTAGGCGGCCATGAAGCCGGGGTGGGCTATTGTTGAACCGGTTGCCCTGAATACGTGCTTGCCGCCTGCGCAAGTCAAGTCGACGGCGACCATGTTCAGCGTGGCATGAATCATCTGGCAGGCGATGGTGCGCTTCCAGATCAGCTCATAGAGTTTGAACTGTTCGATGCTCAGGTGGCTCTTTATCTGACTGGGCAAGTGCCGGGGAGAGGTCGGGCGTATCGCTTCGTGCGCTTCCTGAGCGTTTTTGGATTTGGTCTTGAAGACCCTCGGCTCTTTCGGCACATTTTCAGCGCCGTAGTTTTCGGCAATCAGCGCGCGGATTTCTTCGACGGCGTCTACCGACAGATTGACCGAGTCGGTACGCATGTAAGTGATTAGACCCGCGGTTTCGCCGCCTATGTCGATGCCTTCATAGAGCTGCTGGGCAACGATCATGGTGCGTTTGGTGGTAAAGCCCAGTTTGCGCGAGGCTTCCTGTTGCAACGTCGAGGTGATGAACGGCGGGGCAGGGTTGCGTTTTTGCTGTTTCTTTTCCAGCTTGGCGACCATCAATTGGCCGTCGGCGGCATTCAATAAGGTTTGTTTGGTTTTCTCGGCCAGCTGCTCATCGGTAATGCTGAATTGGGTGACCTTTTCGCCGTCAAACTGGGTCAGTTTGGCTTTAAAGGCTTGGTCCTGCGCGGTCAGTGCGGCGTCAATCGTCCAGTATTCGCGGGATTTAAAGGCTTCGATTTCCAGCTCGCGCTCGACGATCATGCGCAGAGCGGGGCTTTGTACCCGGCCTGCCGACAGGCCGCGGCGGATTTTTTTCCATAGCAGCGGCGACAAGTTAAAGCCGACCAGATAATCCAAAGCGCGGCGCGCCTGTTGGGCGTTGACCAAGCTGATGGCGACTTGTTCCGGGTTGGCAATGGCTTCGGTGACGGCTTTTTTGGTGATTTCATGAAAGACGACCCGATGTACCGGTTTGTCTTTGAGCAGTTTTTTTTCTTTCAGCAGCTCAAGCAAATGCCAGGAAATCGCTTCCCCTTCTCTATCAGGGTCAGTCGCCAGATATAAGGTGTCTGCGGTTTTAAGAGCCTTGCTGATAGCTTGAACATGTTTTTGGTTGCGATCGATGACTTCGTACTTCATGGCGAAGTCGTTGTTCGGGTCGACCGCGCCTTCCTTGGGGATCAGGTCGCGGACGTGTCCGTAAGAGGCCAAGACCTGAAAGTCTTTGCCCAAATATTTTTCTATGGTTTTGGCTTTTGCAGGCGATTCTACAATGACGAGATTCTTACTCATTTGAGGTTCAAGGGGAAAGGTAAAAAGGTGGAAGGTAAAAAGGTGAAAGGATCAAGGTGCGTAGTTTTTAACCTTGAACCTTTCGCCTTGTGCCTTGTACCTTAGTGCAAATAAGTTGGAATAAGGTCATAAACAATATCTTCCATCCTGGAGAAAGCGATTTCCTCATCCGGTTGGCTGAGCAATACCATCAGTACGATCCATTTCAGCTTTTCCATGGATAGTTCTTCATTTTCCAGCGCCATGGCCCGGTCGATGACAATTTCCCGGTTGGCTGAACTCAGGATGCCGCTATGCTCCAGGAACATGATCAGGTTGCGGGATTCAAGATCCAGCCTGGCTTTTTCCTGACTGCAAAAAATACGGAAGGTAGGCGACACGGATGCTTTTATTGCCCGTTGCAAGCTAAGCGATTCGAGCCAGTCGAACGCTTTATTGACTTCGATTTGTTCAAAGCCCGCTTCGAGTAATTCTGTTCTGACGATGTCGCTATCGGGAAGTATTTCAATTTCATCCTCCATGTAGTTTTCGAATAAGTACATCAGGACATCAAAAATATTTTCTTTCATAAAGTTTTATTTGTTTATTTGGTTCGGGTATAGCAACCGCCGGCGGTTGCTTCTATGTAACCTTGCAGTTCCAGAATCAGTAACATTGACGAAATAACTTCGACGGATTCGTTGGCGTTTTCAACCAGAGTATCGATAGAAGTTGGGCTAAACATGACAAGATTCAATAATGTTTGTTGCTCCAGGTCAAGTGTTGATTGCATTGTTAGCGGGGGTGAAATCTCATCTTGTTGATTATATTGGTTTAGTTCTTCGAGAATATCTTGGGTGGTTTCGACAAGTTTTGCCCCTTCACGGATTAATGCGTTGCAACCGCGGGCCAACGGGTTGTGAATAGAGCCGGGGATGGCGAAAACTTCGCGGTTCTGTTCGAGAGCCATGCGCGCAGTAATCAGCGAGCCGCTTTGCTTGGCGGCTTCAACCACCAACAGGCCTTGGCATAAGCCGCTGATAATACGGTTGCGCCGAGGGAAATGGTTGGCTTTGGCGGTCGTGCCGGGAGGGAATTCCGAGATCATCGCGCCGGTATTGACGATTTCTGTCGCCAGCTCTTTATGTCTGGCCGGGTAGACGCGGTCCAGCCCGGTTCCCGCCACCGCAATCGTATAACCTTTGGCCTTTAATGCGCCTTGATGGCTGGCTGCGTCTATGCCTAAAGCCAGTCCGCTGGTGATCACAAAGCCGCAATGACTCAGGGTTTTGGCAAAGTTAAAGGCGATTTCCAGGCCTGAAGTCGAGGGGTTGCGGCTGCCCACCATGGCGATTTGCGGCAATGATAATAATTCGGGATTGCCGCGTACGAACAAAATAGGCGGAGGATCGGAAATTTCCTTTAATTGACGTGGATAGTTTGCGTCATTGAGGGTGAGCACGCTGTTATTTTCTTGATCCAGCCAGCTCAGGTCGTAGTCGATAAGCGTCCAGTCAGGATTCCTGATGGCATGAACGATGTCGCTTTTTAAGCCCAAGGCGCTAAGCGCGGATGATGATTCCGCAAACAGCTGCGCCGGGGTATGGCTTTCGAGCAAGCGGAGAAAGGTTCTGCAACCGACGCCGGGCGTGCGCAATAACGCAAGCCAGTATTTTATGTCGTGGTCGGGTTGTTGCGCGGTGATGTTCAGGGGGTTTTTACTTTGTCTAAAACATGAATAGCCTGGGTCGCTTTCATGACCAAGGCGTAACTGACGCGCTCAAACGGACGGAACACCATCAAGGCGCCGGCAACTTCATCCGGAAGATTAACGGCATCATTTTTGATCGGGCTGTATTCGTCGCCGACAATCTTGCCGGTTTTATAGATATTCAGCTCATGTCCGGCTAAAAGGCCGTCAGTAGTGCCTTTGTCAATTACGACGACGTTATACCGGCCGATTTGGGAGACGCCGCCAAGCACGCTGATAATGCTGCCTTTGATGCTTTGTTCGGGTGGGCGGGGGAAATAAGTTAAGGTAAGCTCCTCTTCCGTGTGGGCCATAATCCGGTCGCCGGTGCGGATTTCACGGTCGGCTTTGGTGATCGCCAGCGTTGCCGGGTCGCCGGGTTGTTGCAATGAGGCATCGGCAATGTACTGCGCCTCATAGCCCAGAATTTCTCCGTTTTCCGGGCTGACGTAAGCGCTGCCCGGCCGGTAAATTGTGTGGGACAGGTTTTTAGCCTCGGTGATCGAGCGTACATAAACGCGGTCGCCGGTACCTACGATGATATGTTCTCCTGCAAAGCCGACCACATAAGGCGCATTGCCGAGTTCATTTTCATCCACTACTTTGGGTGATGCCAGGTAGCTTGCTATGGTTTCGGTCGGGATTAACCTGATAGCCTGTTTCAGGTCGGTTTCCCTAATGCAAGGCAGTACCTTGCCCGCTTCGGAAACGGCAAAATCTTTGCGACCGTGTTTATAGTCATCTTCCTTTAGTACGCAAGGGGAATGGGGGGCGGTCTGATACTGGGCTTGAGGAGTCAGGTCGCTTCTGGAAAGAGTCAACTGCGGCTTGCCGTTGACTACGGTAAAATAAAGGGTATCGCCGGGGTAAATCAAATGAGGATTTTTAATTTGGGTATTGTGGCTCCATAGTTCGGGCCATTGCCAAGGGTGCGTTAAAAATTTACCGGAGATTTCCCACAAGGTATCGCCTTTGACGACAGTATATTGATCGGGGCGGGACGGATTTATTTGTATTTCATCACCGGCTGTCCATGCCCGTGTCCCTGGGGGCGCATTGCGTGCCAATCCGCTCCTGGCGGATTGGTCATCAGCCCAGGCGCTTAAGCTGAGCAGCAGGGAAACTATCAATCCGGTGAATGTTCGAAAAGCCATGTTGGGGTTCCTGTCGAGTCTTTTTGTACTATCTGAATTCAAAGTTTAGATGAATTCAGATAGAATTCCAGTATTCAATTATTATAGTGGAGAGTTTGTTGAGTATTCTATCTATTCTCGAATTTCCGGATGAACGCTTGCGCAAGAAGGCGGCAATCGTCCAAAAGGTCGATGATAAAGTTAAAAAATTGGTCGATGATATGCTTGAAACCATGTATGAATCGCATGGCGTAGGATTGGCCGCGACCCAGGTCAATGTGCATCAGCGGATTGTCGTTATCGATGTCAGCGAGGAAAAGGACGCCCCATTATGTTTAATCAATCCTGAGATTATAGAAAAAGACGGCGTTAAGGAGTCCGAAGAAGGCTGCCTTTCGGTACCCGGTTTTTTTGAAAAAGTAGAGCGGGCAGAACATATCATAGTTAAAGCCCTGAACCGGGAGGGCGAGCCTTTTGAGTTAAGCGCCAGGGATTTGCTGTGCGTGTGCGTTCAGCATGAACTGGACCATCTGGATGGGAAACTGTTCGTCGATTATATTTCGCCGTTAAAACGGCAGCGGATTAAGAAAAAGTTGGAAAAAATACATAAGATGGAAACGAGTTGAGCATGAAGATCATTTTTGCCGGAACCCCCGAGTTTGCCGTGCCTTGTTTACAGATGTTGCTGGATTCGGGACACGAGGTTTGCGCCGTTTATACCCAGCCCGACCGTCCGGCGGGCAGGGGGCGCAAGTTGCAGCCAAGCCCTGTCAAAGAGCTGGCCTTAACGGCCGGAGTTCCCGTTCTTCAGCCGCTTACGATGAAAACCAGCGAGGACTTGCAACAGATCAGCGCCTTTGATGCCGATTTGATGGTGGTGGTCGCTTACGGCATGATCTTAACGCAAGCCGTTCTGGATGTGCCCAAACTGGGCTGCATCAATGTGCATGCGTCATTGTTGCCGCGCTGGCGAGGCGCCGCGCCGATTCAGCGGGCCTTGATGGCCGGTGATGAAAAAACCGGCGTGACCATTATGCAGATCGTGCGCAAACTGGATGCCGGCGACATGCTGCACAAGGAAGAATGCGTGATCGGCGAGACCGATACGGCCGGCGACTTGCATGACAAATTGGCGGCGTTAGGTCCAATAGGCCTAGCCAAAGTGCTGGCGCAAATAGAGGCGGGAACCGTTCATCCCGAACCGCAGGATGAGGCGTTGGTGACCTATGCCGAAAAACTGGAAAAAAGCGAAGCCGTTATCGACTGGACGCAAGCGGCTGCGGATCTATCCCGAAAAGTAAGAGGCCTAAATGCCTGGCCGGTCGCGCAAACGCTGTATCAGGGTAATGTATTGCGCATCTGGCAGGCTGTAGCAGTGAATGACGATTCGTCCCGCCCGCTGGAACCCGGCGTCGTGCGCTGTGCCGATAAACACATGGATATAGCGACCGGCAACGGCTTTTTAAGGCTGCTGGAAGTACAGCTGCCGGGCGGGAAGCGCATGCCGGTTCAGGCTTTTTTGAGCGCTCACGACGCTGACGGGGTAAAACTCGGTTGAATATACGATTAGTCGCGGCCAAAGTATTAGCGCGTGTATTGCAAGACGGGCAGTCTTTAACTGCCGCCCTGGATAATGCATTTCCGGCCATAGACTCGGCTAAAGACCGGGCATTCATTCAAGCGCTGTGCTACGGCGTTTGCAGGCAATATCACCGGCTGGATTTTATTTTAAGTCAATTGCTGGACAAGCCGCTAAAAGATGCCGACGTTAAGGCGCTGGCTTTAGTGGGTTTGTACCAGCTCAAGTTCATGCGGGTAAAACCCCATGCTGCGGTCTCCGAAACGGTATTGGCGGCACGTAAAAAGCCGTGGGCCAAATCGCTGATCAACGCCGTGCTCAGGACCTATCTGCGCGAGCAGGAAGGGCTTGAACACAAGGCCGATAAATGTCAGGTCGCAGCCCTGAGTCATCCCGACTGGTTGATTAAGCAAATCGAGCAGGATTGGCCCGAACAGGCGTTAAGAATTTTTCTGGAAAACAACCAGCAACCGCCGATGGTGTTGCGGGTCAATTTGTCGAAAACCAGTCGCGAGGACTATCTGCAACTGCTGATCGGACAGGACATAGCGGCCGAACCGGTCAGCTTTTGCCCGTCGGCGATTAGGCTCGACAAGCCGGTGCCGGTAGACCAGCTGCCCGGTTTTGCAGGCGGACTGGTATCCGTCCAAGATACCGCCGCGCAATTGGCGGCCGGATTGCTGGATGTCCAGCCGGGACATCGTGTATTGGATGTATGCGCCGCGCCGGGCGGCAAAACTGCGCATATTCTTGAAACTCAACCGCAGCTGAAAGAACTGGTCGCCGTCGATATAGACGAGTTCAGGATGCAGCGGGTCGGTGAAAATTTACAGCGCCTGAATTTGCAAGCCAAGCGGGTGGTGGGCGATGCGGCTAATCCTGCAAGTTGGTGGGACGGCAAGCCGTTCGACCGGGTTTTGCTGGACGCGCCGTGTTCGGCCTTGGGCGTTATCCGCCGTCATCCCGATATTAAATTATTGCGCAGAGCCGAAGACATCGGACAGTTGCAGGCCTTGCAAAAAAACATCCTGCAAGCCGTCTGGCCGCTGCTGGCGCCCGGCGGACTATTGCTATATGCGACTTGTTCCATTTTAAAGCAAGAAAACGAGCGTCAGGTTCAAGCATTTTTGGCCGAACACGCCGATGCAATCGAGTTGCCTATCGAAGCGGATTGGGGAGTCGCCGGAGTCTGTGGTCGCCAGATTTTGACCGGCGAATCGGCAATGGACGGGTTTTATTATGCGCGGCTTAGTAAGGATTCGGTTATGAACGAAATTGTAAACATATAGCTTAGAGAAGCAAAAATTGACAGCAGTCGGCCAATAAATGGAGATTGGCGAGTGGTAACAACAAGCACAAGAAATAGCATGATTACGAGACGGTTGCACTTTGGAATTGGATTTGCCATATTTCAATTGGTATCTTTGTTTCTGGTTTCGCTATTTATAGTTTCTCATGCGCTTTCTCCTCTTTAGTCAGATTGAAAAATGCGTGAAATTATATCCGCTGATTTTTTCTTTTCCGATAAGTGTCGGTTGCACTTATTAGTTGAATCTAAGAGTTGCGTATATCGGTAATTGCCTATAATTTTTTTAAACGCTGGTAGATTCCTTTTTCAGCGTCTGCCGTAAGTACAAATGGTGCCGCCGCTCCGACAGCAGAGCCAACTTGTGCTGCAAGTCCGCCTGTACGCCAAAGATGCGTTTGCTGTGCGGTAGTTAAAGTTCCTGCAGTTACGCCAAAAGCAAATGTACCCGCATTAAGCTGAACTGATCCTTTTAATTTCTCATTCATAACTGCTTTCCCCTATAAAAATATCGAGCCATAAAAGATTAGCCTTTCGCATTAAAACAGTTGGCTAAAATGACGATTTTCATTCTCCTCTTTTTTTTAAAAATATCCGCAAAATGTTCTCGATATACTCCACATATGTCCCCCGACATTTGTCGGATAATGTGGAGTTACCGATAGAAATTAATTTTTTAATGGATGCCGATAGGTTTTGATATTTGGCCAATTTAATTCTAATTCTGCTTCCAAATCATGATTACAAATAAGGACGGTATCCTTAAAAAATATTAATCTACACGTGTATTTAAAGTTTTATGCCTTTTTGTTGTGTCTCTTGTGGTAAATTCCCCCATCTTTAGTTGATAAATGTAAGACTTCCATTTTGTTAAAAAACTTTTTCTTGCTTGCTGGTTTGTGCAGCGTTTTATTGGGACAGCGGCCCGCTTTAAGCTACGCCAATGTGCCAGTCATGAATGCAATCGAAAGACCTGTCCTAAGAGTAACCGAAGGCTTTGGCGTGGAGGTGAAAAATGCCGAAATTACGTTGCAAGGCGATAGTTATGTATTGTCTGCCGATATAGATTATAAGCTCAGTGCGAGGGCAATGGAGGCGTTGGAAAACGGTGTGCCGTTGTATTGGGATATACACATCAAAACATTGCAACATCGGGATTACTTCTGGGATCAAACACTGGTTAATGCCGGTCTTCGTTACCGTATTCAATATCATGCCTTGCTGAACATGTACCGGGTCAGGAATGAAGGCGACGGCGATCTGTATAATTTTTCCACGCTATCCGCGGCGCTGGATTCGATGGCGGCGATACGTGATTTTCGGGTGCTGGAAAGGTCGGCTTATGTGCCGGGAAAACGCTATGCGGTCGGTATTAAAGTGACGCTCGACCGGGACGCCCTGCCGTTGCCGCTGCGCCCGATTGCCTACACTAACCCGCAATGGTATTTATCCAGCGATTGGACATTATGGCCTTTGACAAAATAAAACCCCCCATCAGTTTGTCTATATTGATCCTGTTCGGCTTGATTCTGCTGCTGTTGCAGCTACTGAGCTCGGCAACGCAGGAATCGTCGGAGCTGAGTGCGATGTACTCCTGGCTGCTGTTGGTCAACGGGCTGGGATCGGTGGTATTGCTGGGCTTGGTCGGCGCTAATATTTATTCGCTGGCCCGGCAGTTAAAAAAACGCGAGGCGGGTTCGCGGTTAACTACGCGCATGGTGTCGCTGTTTGTGGTGCTGGCCTTGGCTCCGGCTGCTATCGTGTTTTATTTTTCGATGCAGTTTCTGCATCAGGGTATCGACAGCTGGTTTAATGTGGAAATAGACCGGGCGATGGAAGACGCGCTGGAACTCAGCCAGGCGTCATTAGACCAGCGGATGCGCTGGCATTTGCGGCAAACCGAGCAATTGGCCGGGAAGTTGGTGGATGTGCAGGAAACGTTGGCAACGCTGGAAATGGAGAATCTGCGCGAGCTCTCGGGGGCATCCGAGATGACCTTGTTTTCCCGGCAGGGCAGGATTATCGCCTCAAGCAGTATCAATCCCGGCGATATTTTGCCGAGCTTGCCGGATGAGCATACCTGGTTGCAGTTGCGGCAGAATGCAGAGTTCGTCGCCTTGGCGCCGGTGCGCGAAGATGAATTGATGATTCGGGTTATCGTGACTGTCAAGGGCAAGGAGCCGCAATATTTACAGGCCTTGTATCCGGTGCCGGTAAGAATTGCCGACTTGGCCGATTCGGTGGAATTCGCTTTTGTGCGTTATCAGGAGATGCATTTTTTAAGGCATTCGTTAAAGCTGAGTTTTTCGCTGGCCTTGTCGCTGGTTTTGTTGATGAGTCTGCTGGCGGCGATTTGGGTGGCTTTTATCAGTATCCGTAATATTGTCGCGCCGGTAAAGGCGCTGGTTAAGGGGACGCAGGCTGTGGCTTCCGGGCATTATGACCAGGAACTGCCGGTTATGGCCCAGGATGATTTGGGCTTTTTGGTGGAATCTTTCAACGAGATGACGCATCGTATCGCCAGAGCCAGCGATGAAACCCGAATGGCCGGGATTGAGGTGGAAAACCAGCGGGCTTATCTGGAAACGATACTGGCTAATTTAACGGCGGGAGTGATCAGTTTCGACGCGGAACATAGGATACGTACCGCGAATCAGGCGGCTTACCGGATTTTTCATATTCCTGTGACCCAGTTTGTCGGGCGGACTTTGTTGGAGCTGGTCCAGAATTATGCGGAACTGGCTGAGCCGTTAAAATCCATTCAGCGCTTGTTGGAGCAAGCCGATGATATATGGCAGCAGCGGATTGCTTTCTTGGGTCCTAATGGGCGCCAGGAATTGTTGTGCCGGGGTACGCCGCTATTTTCCCAGGAAGGTCGGCGCGTCGGGGCGGTGGTGGTCTTCGATGATGTGACCGATTTGATTCAGGCGCAAAAAAATGCTGCGTGGGGAGAGGTGGCGAGAAGACTGGCGCATGAAATCAAGAATCCGTTAACGCCGATACAATTATCGGCAGAACGCTTGCAGCACAAGCTGGCCGACAAGTTGGCCGAGGGTGATGCGGATATGTTGCGGCGCTCAACCACAACCATTGTGCAGCAGGTTGTCGCAATGAAAGAGATGGTGGATGATTTTTCGGAATACGCCAAACCGTCCAAAAAACAGACGGTAGATATTGATTTGCCCGCTTTGGTTCAAGAGGTTTTGGCGCTTTATGTGTTAAAGTCAGGGGTTAAATTTAAGGTTGATTGTGAAGCCGGTTTGTTAATGATTAAGGGCGATCCGGTTAGCATCAGGCAGGTTCTGCATAATCTGATAAAAAATGCGTTGGAAGCGATAGGCGACAAGGGCTTGATCGAAATAAGCCTGCGCCGGGTGCAAAAAAATAATACCGATTTTATCGAAATAGCGCTTTACGATGACGGGCCGGGCATTAAAGAGGATCAAATCGAACAGATTTTCGAGCCCTACGTGACCACCAAAGCCAGGGGTACGGGATTGGGCTTGGCGATAGTCAAAAAAATAATAGAAGAACATGGCGGTGCGATTTGGGTTGACGCCGGCCGTAGGACGCCAGGGACGGCGGAAGTGTCGCAAGCGTCAGGGAATCGAGGCGACAAAGTGGGAGCGGGATTTATTATTCAGCTTCCGGCGTGTAATTTTTGAGGTGCCGTAAAAAAATATGAATGCACAAACACCGCATATATTGGTTGTAGATGATGAACCGGACATTCGCCGACTGGTCTGCGAAATTCTTGAGGATGAGGGCTATCAGGTCGCTACGGCCGAAAATGCCGGTGCAGCCAGGGAGTTAAAAAAGGCTAAAGCGCCCGATTTGATCCTGCTCGATATTTGGATGCCGGATACTGACGGCATTACCTTGTTGAAAGAATGGGTTGCGGAAGAGGCCATGCTTTGCCCGGTGGTGATGATGTCGGGGCACGGTTCCGTCGAAGCCGCCGTTGAGGCAACGCGGCTGGGGGCTTACGATTTTCTTGAAAAGCCGCTGTCGCTGGCAAAATTATTATTGATCGTGGAAAGGGCTTTGGAAGCCAGCAGCCTGCAAATGGAAAATGCGGGGCTTAAGCAGCAATTGCATGCCGATATTGAGCCGGTTGGCAAGAGCGCTACCGTTGCAAGGCTCAAGGATCAATTAAAGCGCCTGGCTCAGCACGACGCCAGGGTGTTGTTTGTCGGCGAGGCGGGCGTTGGCAAGGAGATGTATGCCCGATACCTGCATAATAACAGTGCGCATCGGGACGGTCCCTTCGTGGATGTGGCGGTAGGCAGCATATCGCCGGAAAATTCGGCGGTGGAATTTTTCGGCAAAGAGGATGCGGGTAAAGTTTATCCCGGCCTATTGGAGCGGGCGCATAAAGGAACGTTGTTTTTAGGCGAAATTTGCGGCATGGATAAGGAAACCCAGTTAAAGCTGCTCGGTGCTCTGGAGTCCAGTTCTTTCCTACGGGTAGGCGGTAGCGAGGCGGTGCGCGTCGATGTCCGCGTGGTGGCGTCAACCCGCATTGCCTTGGATGAGGAGGTTAAGGCCGGGCGTTTTCGGCAGGACTTGTATTATCTGCTTAATGAAGTCTCGCTCGATATTCAGCCGCTTCGGGAGCACAGTGAGGATGTGCCGGCATTGCTGAGTTTTTATGTCGATTATTTTGTCAGTCAGGACAGATTGCCTTTCCGGAAGTTTTCCATGGCGGCACAAAATTTCTTGCGCAATTACAGCTGGCGCGGCAATGTGCGGGAATTGAAAAATCTGGTGCAGCGCTTGATGATTCTGGGTGCCGGCGAAGATATAGAGATTGATGAGGTGAAGGCGGCGCTGGGCTCGGTGATCGGCGATAGCGTTATTTCCCACGCGGTGCCTGAGTTTTTTAATTTACCGTTAAAAGAGGCCAGGGATCATTTTGAGAAAGCTTATCTGGAGTATCATTTTGAAAGAACCGGCGGCAGCGTTGCAAAATTGTCAGCCGCCGTGGGCATGGAGCGAACGCATCTTTATCGCAAGTTGCATTCATTAAACATTAAATTGTAGGCAAAAGGCGAAAGGATTGTTCGTCTTTTGCCCTTCGCCTTTTACTTGAATCGCAAATAAACTTGAAACATCCCCTGATTCTTAGTAAAATCTCGTTTTTTTATATTAAGCCTTTAACAGTAAGCCTAAGCAACGATGAAAACATTTAGTGCAAAGCCAGCAGAAGTTAAGCGTGATTGGTTCGTGGTCGATGCAGAAGGAAAGACTCTTGGTCGTCTTGCTTCTGAAATTGCGCTGCGCCTTCGCGGTAAACATAAACCAGAATATACACCGCATGTTGATACCGGTGATTACATTATTGTAGTAAATGCAGAGAAGATAGGCGTTACCGGCAATAAAGAAAAGAATAAATTGTATCAACATCACACAGGTTATGTCGGTAATCTTAAGACCGTTACCCTGGGTAAATTGAGAAAAACTTTCCCCGATCGTATTCTTACTACAGCAGTTAAAGGAATGTTACCTAACAATCCACTGGGTCGTGCAATGTTCAAGAAATTGAAAGTTTATGCGGGTCCTGAACACGATCATCAGGCTCAACAGCCACAAGTATTAGAATTATAAGCGGGTAGATCATGGTAGCAGCAGCTCAGTACTACGGAACAGGTCGTCGTAAATGTGCAATAGCACGCGTTTACGCAACGTCAGGCACCGGAAAAATCACTATTAACAAGAAAACTATCGAAGACTATTTTGGCCGTAAAACCGACCAGATGGTTTCTCGTCAACCATTAGGTTGTGTTGATATGGAAGGTAAATTCGATATTAATGTCATCGTAAAAGGCGGCGGTCCATCAGGCCAGGCCGGTGCTATTCGTCACGGTTTGACTCGTGCGTTGATGGTATACGATGAAGCCCTACGTCCAGCGCTTAGAAAAGCAGGTTTTGTTACCCGCGATTCGCGTATTGTAGAACGTAAAAAAGTGGGTTTACACAAAGCCAGAAAACGTCCACAGTACTCGAAACGTTAATCGACTACTTCCATGCAGTAACTCGCGTTACGCATGTGAAAATAAAAAGGGCTGCATTCGTAAGGATGCAGCCCTTTTTTATGGATATTTCAAAGAGGATTGGGCGGTGAAGATTTCGGTTGTTGTTCCTGTTTATAATGAAGCTGATAATATTAGCGCTCTAATTGCAGAGATCGTTAAGGCTATGAATCAGGCCGAAGCCTATGAAATCATCTATGTCGATGACGGGAGCAATGACGAGACCGCGGCGGTTTTAAAACAGACGCAACAAAATATCAAAATGCTACGCGTCATTCATCATCAGCAAAGTTGCGGACAAAGCGCCGCCATTTACACCGGAGTAAAGGCAGCAAGCTACTCCTGTATCGCAACGCTGGATGGCGATGGGCAAAATGATCCGGCCGATATTCCCCGGTTATATGGGCTGTTGATGCAGCAAAGAAAAATCAGCAGCAATTTATGGATGATAGCCGGATGGAGAAATAAACGCCATGACTCCGCCTGGCGGCTGTTTTCGTCGAAAGTGGCTAATACCATTCGTTCCCGGTTATTAGGCGATAGTACGCCGGATACCGGTTGCGGTTTAAAAGTGTTTTTAAGAGATGAGTTTTTGGGCTTGCCGTATTTTGATCATATGCATCGTTTTTTACCGGCGTTGATTTTAAGAACGGGCGGGCAGGTCATTTCCGAACCGGTTAATCACCGAGCCAGGGCGCATGGCTATTCGAAGTATGGGACGTTAGATCGGCTTTGGGTAGGAATTGTCGATCTATTAGGCGTGATATGGTTGCAGAAACGGGCGAAATTGCCGGAGGCAAACGAAGTTGAGCGTGGATAAAGAGACTGTTTGGCTCATTGTAGGTTTTTTGGGGCAGGCGTTATTTTCGGCCCGATTTATAGTGCAATGGCTTAAAAGCGAACGCGAGAAAAAAAGCGTTTTTCCTATCGCTTTCTGGTACTTCAGCATCGGCGGCGGCGTCACCCTGTTGGCTTATGCGGTTTACCGGCAAGATCCGGTCTTTATCGTCGGGCAACTTACCGGCCTGTTTATATATTTCCGAAACCTGTATTTTGTGGTTCACGAGCGTAAAAATTTAGGCCTTGAATAGTGTCATGCATCGATTGCGCTCTGTCGGCCTTTGGATTTTCCTGCTTTGGGGCGTTTTAACCGCCGTCAGTCTAACTATTCGGCCATTATTTCCGGTCGACGAAACCCGTTATGCCGCCGTCGCCTGGGAAATGTGGCTCAGAAATGATTTTCTGGTTCCCTACTTAAACGGCGAAGTCTACAGCCACAAGCCCCCGTTGTTATTCTGGTTGATGCAGCTAAGCTGGCGGTTTTTTGGCGTCAACGACTGGTCGTTGCGCCTGATTTCACCGCTTTTTTCCCTGGCAACATTATGTTTATCCGGCGCAGTGGCCGGTATGTTATGGCCTGAACGCAAACGGGTTGAAACGCTGACTCCGTTGATCCTGCTGGGACTGTTTTTTTGGGCGATCTACAGCACCTTGACCATGTTCGATATGATGCTGGCATTTTTTGCATTATTGGGTATCTACAGTCTGTTGAAGCTCGTTGATTCGGACTTGTCCTTAAAATACTGGGCGCTGTTGGGAGTAGCCATCGGTGGCGGCGTGCTTAGCAAAGGCCCGGTAATCTTGTTGCATATTTTGCCTGTCGCATTACTGGCTCCCTGGTGGCTGCAAACAGCTGGTTTTCGTTGGCAGCATTGGTATTTCGGGCTGATTATCGCTATTTTAACCGGAGCCGTCATCGCCTTGTGCTGGGCAATACCGGCCGGAATTGCCGGCGGCGAGGCTTATAGAAAGGCGATTTTCCTGGGACAGACCAGCGGGCGATTGGTCGAGTCTTTTGCGCATCGGTTGCCGTGGTGGTGGTATTTAGAGATTTTGCCGTTATTGCTGCTGCCGTGGCTGCTTTGGAAGCCCTTGTGGACCGGATTGCGCAAACTCACCTATCAGGATTCGGGCATCCGTTTTTGTTTGGCTTGGGCGATACCGGTTTTTATCGCGTTTTCCCTGATCAGCGGCAAGCGTATCCACTATCTATTACCCTTGGCGCCTGCTATGGCCTTGATATTGGCGCGGGCCGTAGATGAAATAACCGAGCCTGAGCGTTGGCAACGAGCCCACTGTATTGCGATGGCGGTATTCGGATTGCTGGGCGCGGTCTTGATGTTGTTGCCCCGCTTAAATGATGCTTATCATTGGCGGGCTGAGTTATCGTTAATCTCGCCGATATGGGGAAGTCTGCTGGTCATGAGCGCGGCGATGTTGGGCGCAAGCAGGGCAAAAAGCGCGCAGGATTCGGTTCTCTATATTTGCATAGCCTCGGTTATCGCGTTAATAACGGTTTGCGGCGGCTTTTTTGAAGCTAAATCAGACCGCTACGATACCCGGCCCGCCGCCCAGGCAATCGCCGCTTTAATGGCCGAAAACAGGGCTATTGCTTTTTACGGCAATAAGTATCACGGTCAATATCATTTTGCCGGGCGTCTTAAACAGGCGATTACCGTGGTGCCGTACATCGACGATTTATACGCCTGGGCAAAGCGGCATCGGAGCGGTTATATCATAGTTACCTATAAGGATTCCGAGGTCTTGCTCCTGTCGCTCGTCAGTCGCCATTATCCTTTCAGAAGCCAACATGTAGGCTTGCTTTCTTGTCGGGTGCTGCTGGCGAATCCTGGGCTTAGGGCGGCTTTGACACCGTAGATTATACGGTCGTTTGAATATGCGGACTTTTTGCTTAAGTCCGCATGGTTGGGTTGCCTGCTCTTCGTCAACCCGCCGGCATTGCAGCGTTTAAATGGGAATATCGTCAACGCCGTCAGCCGCCGTATCGATGGCGTCATGAGCGCTATTGCCAACACCCGGCACGATTGATACGACAGCCCCGCCTAAACGCATGGGTACGGAGGCGACTTTTGTTAACACGCAGCCTTGTAAAACAAGGGTTGCGGCTAATAAATAAACAATTTTTAATTTCATTTTTAATCCCTATCGGCAAATAGTTAGCGGGCCTATTCGATAATGCCCGCTGTACAATAAACTAATGGCTTATCAATTGCCATGAGCAATATTTTTTTAGCGGATAAGCTTTCCAACGACTGAAAAATCAAATCGATACGGCGTTCAGGCATCGGCCTGACCCAGCTTGACCCGTTGCCCGAGAGCCGCGGATTGCAAGGCGGCGACGATGATTTTGCAATTGGCTTTTGCGTCGTCCAGCGACAGCGCGGGAGCATTGCCGTTTAATACGCAATCGCTGAAATGCTCTATCTCCAGCCGGAAGTGATTAGCCTGAGGCAGCCGTTCTTCTCCTTGCCCGCCGTCTTCAGTCCACCATGAAATTACCGGCGTATCGCCGGGCATGCACCAGACGTTGTGGCATTTAATGCCGCCTTGGGTGCCGATGATTTCATATTCGCAGCGTCTTGCGCGCTCGAAGCTGAAATCGAAATGCGCATATTTTCCGTCGCCGAAATCGATGATGCCGCTGGTTGCGATATCCGCGCCGCTGTCGACATACTTGGCTATCGCAGTTACCGAGGCCGCAGGCTGGTCGAAAAACATCCGCGCTGAATGGATCGCATAACAGCCGATGTCCCACATCGCGCCGCCGCCGTTTTCGACGCTTTCCGCCAAACGATAGATCCGCGCAGGCCGCATCATGAACGAATAGCTGGAGCGCACCGACCTGACTTCGCCGATCAGTCCCGACTGGATCAATTCCTGCACTCTTGCATGTTGCGGGTGGAAGCGGTACATGAAGCCTTCCATGACGGTGACGTTATGTCGCTGTGCGGCGGCTTGAATGGCGTCTATGTCGGCCACCGTTAACGCCATGGGCTTTTCGCACAGTACATGTTTGCCGTGTTCGATGGCGCGCAGCGTCCATTCGGCATGTTCGTGATTGGCAAGCGGCAGGTACACGGCATCGATTTCCGGATCATCGAGTAAGGCCTCAAGGTTGTCGTAAGTGCGCACTTGCCGCTGTTGCGGCGCGTACTGCGCCAGCGTTTGCGCGGCGGCTCCGGGTCGACGGCTGGCTATGGCAATCAGCTCGGCATTGGATGCTTCTACGATGGCAGGCATCAGGCGTTCGTTAATGCGCGCCGCGCCTAAAATGCCCCAGCGCAATTTTGTTTTGTTATTCATCGGATCTACCTTGGGTGCAGGGTTCGTTTATTTCAAAAGAGGATGATCTTTCGGCAATTGTCGCGCTATCCATAACGCTAATTTATGTTTCATATTCACCCCGTTTTCCTGATCGAGGGCCAAGGGCTGGATCAGTTGGTCATTAACCAGCAGGCGATACAGGCATTCAGTCTTGTCTTTTGCCGAATCGGTCGGGGAAAATCCTGAGTAACCGCGATTTTTTGCATAATTTTCAGCAACTTCTATCGCTTTTTTTAGCAGTTGAGGTTCGTTTTTCAATTTAGCCATTGACGCTTTCCTCCGGGTCATCGATGTTTAAAAAAGTCCATTCCTGGTCAATAAAGCCTTGTAGGGGATGGTATTGGTCCTTGTAATTCATTTTTTGGCAGTCGGCAATCCAAAATCCAAGATACAGCCACTCCAGTCCCTGCTCTTGCGCATGGTTAATCTGCCACAGCACCGCATAAACACCGAGGCTATGGCTGGAAAAGCGGGGGTCGAAGAAGGTATAAACAGCGGAGAGCGCATTATCAAGGCGGTCTACAATCGCCACTGCGGCCAGCTCATCGGCAATGGAAAATTCTATGAACTGGGTATTGCACCATGAACCGGCTAAAAAATTGATGTAGTCGTCGGGGCTGGAGTGCGCCATGTTGCCCTCGGCATGACGTTGATTTTGGTAGCGCAGATAGAGATCGTAATGGCTTTGTTCAAAGGCGGCGGGTTTGATTATTGCTGTGGTTTGCCGGTTTTTTTGCAAACAACGCTTGTGATTGCGACTGGGTTTAAATTGCGCAACCGGCAAGCGCACCGGAACGCATTGCGAACAATGCGCGCATTGGGGACGGTAAACGTCATCCCCGCTACGCCTGAAACCATGAGCGATAAGTTGCGAATAAACGGCGCTATTAAGTTTGAATGCGGGATTAACAAACGCCGTTTGCGCTTGCTCACCCTCTAAATAACTGCAAGGGTGCGGACCGGTAATCAATAAAGGAACAGAAGTCATAATGGTTGCCGTTGTCGATTCAGGAGGTATTTAGTCGCCGGATGCGGAAATAGACGACATCATACTCGATGCCTACCTTGTCATGTTAATGCTTGGCGGTTCTGTCCTGGAATTCCTTAAACCACGCGTTTGCCTGCTGCCGTAATGGCCTGCTGGAAAGCCCCGGCGGGTCAAAATGCAAAGTTTATACGGCGGATAGGCTGCGGCGGTAACAAGATAGTTTCGGGCAATGGTTCCCGTCGACGTTGCAATCGACGGTCAGCGGCGCGCATAAAGCAGAGGCATTCGAGAAACCCTTATTTTAGTGAGATTTATTTCCAATAAAATGGGGATTATTATATAAAACAAATAAATTCCATTAACCGCACTCTAATTTTCCACTGCGGGAGTTTTCATCGAACACGCTTAAACAGTGTTGGCAAGAAGTGGGGGCTATTATGCGTTTAAATAAACCTTTGTTAAAACCGGAAACGGCGATTGTTAATAGCGACAATGAAGCGAAAGGAAGCGCCGAGCATTGTAATTTTCAAATGGCGAGTAATTTAGACAACGGTAAAGCCAGGCTAATTTATAGTCTGTGTCATTTTCCCGCCACTGCGTTATGGTTGCTGCATCGATACGGAGCCGACGCTTATCTGCCTGAGCAGTCTGACGAAACGGCACTGACGACGGCTCTAGCCGAAATCAAGCGCCATTACTTGCAGGCAAGCCTGTCGTTTTCAGGTCGAGGCATCAACCGCGAAGCCGAAGCCGATGAAAAACAACCTTTAATCGAGGCGTTGCAAGCCTTTCCTTTTTCGCTTGAAGACCTGCTAGTGCTGACGGAACTTATTATTTATGCTTTCAAGACTCGAAACGATTGCCATCAAACCGTTAGTCAGGATGTTAAAAGCCGTGCCGAGTTGATTGTTAAACGGCTGGAAGGATCAAACCGGCGCGGCAAGTTAAATTTGCCTGATATAATCGACGCCATGCGCGCCAGTCGATTCGATGAGCAATTTCTCTTTTTAACCGCTGCGGATATGCAGCAATACGTGACTGAGATAATTATCGCCGAACAGCTTTGGTTAAGTTCAAGGCAAGCCTTGGCGGAGGCAAATTCCGGCTTGGTTTTATTCATAGCCAACCAGTATAAGTCTGGCTTCTTAGACTTTGACGATTTGGTGCAGGAAGGCCAAACCGGCTTATTAAGAGCTATCGATAAATTCGACCACCGCTTGGGTTTTCAATTTTCAACCTATGCGGCTTATTGGGTTAAACAAGCTATGTCCCGCGCCCTGTCTCGTTGCGAAAGAGTGGTGCGGGTGCCTTGCGAGCAGGTGGCCAATATTCATAAAGTGCTGCGCGCCAAAAACGCACTGCTTTCGAAAACGGGTAGGGAGCCTTCGATTAAACAATTAGCCGAATACGCAAACATACCCGGCGAGCAAATAAATGCTATTTTATGCACTTCGCAAACGGCAATATCGTTGGAAAGTCAGGATGACGATGACGAATCATTAGCGCCTATCGATTTTTTAGAACAGCAGGTTTTTACTCACCCGTTTAAAAAAATAGAGCAATCGGATCTTAAAGCGTGGATAGCCAAGGCCATTAAAATCCTCGACCCACGGGAATTAAAGGTTATTTGTTGTCATTTCGGCGTCAATACCGATAATGAAATGACATTGCAGGAAATTGGCGCAGAACTTAACTTAACCAGAGAGCGGGTTAGGCAGATTCAGGTGAAGGCGCTCAATAAGATGAAACTCAGCTATGGTAAGCAATTAATGAGTTTTTTATGATTAACGCTCGTTAGTAAGCATAACCAGGAGATACACATGAAGAAATATTTGTTTAATATTCTGATTTTCGGCGTCGTTATTGCCGGCGGATATTTGATCTACGACCGCGTCCACTCCACGCCCCCGATAGAAAACACCCTAGCTTATTCCGATTTTATCAGCAAAGTAAAACATGGCCAGGTTGAGCGGGTGGAAGTGTCCGGTCAACAAATCGGCGTTCGAACTTCGGACGGCCAAAACTATCAAACCTTTAATCCCGGCGATGGGCATTTAATTGACGATCTTCTGAGTGCCGGCGTTCAAATAAGAACAATTCCTCCCGAGCAGGAGACCTTTCTGATGCGCGTCTTCATCTCCTGGTTTCCTATGCTGTTAATGATTGTGGTGCTGGTCATTTTCATGCGCAGGACGCAAGGCGGCATGGGCGGCGGCGGTTTCGGCAAAAGCAAGGCCAAGCTGCTTGAAGAAGATAAAATGACCGTTCACTTTAGTGACGTTGCCGGTTGCGAAGAAGCCAAAGAAGAAGTGGCCGAGCTGGTCGATTTTCTGCGCGATCCGCAAAAGTTTCAAAAACTGGGCGGGCAAATACCGCGCGGCATTTTGATGGTCGGGCCGCCGGGGACCGGTAAAACCCTGATTGCCCGAGCCATTGCCGGTGAAGCGGGAGTCAAATTTTTTACCATTTCAGGCTCGGATTTTGTCGAAATGTTCGTCGGCGTCGGTGCGTCCAGGGTTAGGGATATGTTTGCCCAAGCCAAGGAACATGCGCCTTGCATTATCTTTATCGACGAGATCGATGCGGTCGGCCGTCAGCGCGGCGGTCCGGGCATGGGCGGCGGTAATGACGAACGGGAGCAAACCCTCAATCAATTGCTGGTGGAAATGGATGGATTCAACGGCAACGAAGGCGTTATCGTGATCGCCGCAACCAACCGCGCCGACGTGCTGGACAAGGCTTTACTCAGGCCGGGTCGTTTCGACCGTCAGGTCAACGTCGGCTTGCCCGATGTACGCGGACGCGAGCAAATCCTGAACGTGCATATCAAAAAAGTGCCTGCGGCTGCCGATGTCGAATTGAAATACCTTGCCAGGGGAACCCCCGGCTTTTCAGGCGCCGATCTTGCCAATGTGGTCAATGAAGCGGCGCTGTTTGCCGCTCGTTCCAACAAGCAGGAAGTCGGCATGAGCGACCTTGAAAAAGCCAAGGATAAAATTCTGATGGGTGCGGAGCGGCATACAATGGTGATGACCGAAGAGGACAAATTGTTAACCGCTTATCATGAAGCGGGGCATTGTATCGTCGGGCAGACGTCTCCTGAGCATGACGCCGTTTACAAAGTCAGCATCATGCCTAGAGGCAGAGCCTTAGGTATCACCATGTTCCTGCCCGAAAGGGATCAATACAGCGCCAGCAAACGCAAACTGGAAAGCCAGATCGCCAGTTTGTTCGGCGGCAGAATTGCCGAGCTGATGATTTACGGCGGCGACCGCGTGACTACCGGCGCATCGAACGATATTGAGCGCGCCACCGAATTGGCCCGCAACATGGTTACGCGCTGGGGCTTTTCCGAAAAGCTCGGTCCGTTGGTGTATGGCGAGGAAGGCGGCCAACCGTTTATGGGGCATCCGGGCGCTCAAGGCAGTTCTGTATCGAGCAATGTCGCTCAGCTTATCGATGAAGAAATACGCTCGGTAATAGACCGCAACTATCAACGCGCTGAAACCATCCTGCAGGAAAATATCGTTATCCTGCACAAAATGGCCACTGCGCTGATGAAGTGGGAAACCATAGACCGTTTGCAAATTGAGGATTTAATGGCAGGTAAAGATCCACGTCCGCCCGAGGAAGACGAGGATTTACAAGTGAGCAAGTCTTCGGATCCGAGTAATGGCATACAAGGTCAAGCCGATAAAAAAGCCGTTAAGCCAACCGCCAATAAACCTGCCGGACAAGTTTGATACGCTATTTCCTGATTAGTAAGCTGCTTCAGCTGGCGCTGTCATACTGGCATGGATGTGAAGGTATGACTTGGCATAATGCCTAAATCGGATACGGGGGCTTCACCCTCCCTGACTCTAGATTCCGGTATCCATGCCGGAATGACGGCGTTTTTTGCGTTAGCTGAAGCATCTTTATAATCAGGTGCTATTTTAAATAATTCTCCGGTCTTATTAAGACCGGAGAAAGCTTTATTGACTGATGTTACTCACGCACTGTCCACGAAAAAACTGTAAAGTCGTGTGTTTTCCTCTACTGACGGCGTAATGCCTCTTTCCCCTTTGGTTAAGTTCAGCGCAGGCATGCCGCTGGATTACCCAGGTATCCCGGTTTTTTTCGTGGACTACGCTTTTTATTAGGAGCATGGCGTTCCCACGCTGAGTAGTGTTACGATTTTTAAGGCCTATCGGCGTGGCGCGCGGTTGAGCTGATGCCGTGCCAAAATGCGGGAGTCTTTTGGCACGGCGTTGAAAACCCTCAGGGTGGCGTTATTTTTTAGGCGCCGGTGGCGGTGAGCCGGGCGGTGGCGGCGGAATAGTCGAGGATGGCGGCTCAGCTTGACGGACGCGGTCGTTAGAGAATTGCCCCGACACCGGAACCTGATGGCCTTTGGCATACATGCATTGAATATAAGCCACATCATAGCGCTGCTGTGTTCCATACATGGAGCTGTCGGCACCGCCTGTACCGACAATGCTGCCGCCCAGTAAACCGGTGCCTGCGCCGATCGCTGCCCCGCGGCCGCCGCCGAGCGCCGCTCCGGCTGCCGCGCCTAAAGCCGTGCCGACTGCGGCGCTAGTGACGCCGCTGCTTACCCCCGCTTCGCTGGCGGAAGTGCCGCCAACCTGAAAATAAGCGTATTGTTGGCAGACCGCATCGTCGTTCCGAAACTGATCAAAAGACAGGCCGGAGCCGGGCAGCACCATGACACTGGGGCCGGTAGGCAAGCTGACGCAACCGCTGACTGCCAGTATAAGCGCAGTCGAAAATACCATAGAAAAACGCGACATATTCGGACTCCTTAACGAGGTGAGGACGGTATCGGCTCAACTTGCTGCCAACCTTTTGGGCATTCCTTGATATAAGGGTAATAGCCTTCGGGGTTGCGGCAGTAATACCAGTAGCCGGGCGGATATTGTTGGGTAGTGGGAGGCGATTGCTGAATGTAGACCGGAGGTGTTACCGGTACGGTGATCACGGTCGGCGGATAATAAGGGTAATAAAAAGGATCGCGATAAAAAGGATCACTGTAATAAGGATAAAGCGGCGCACCGAAATAAAAGCCAAAACTGGAATGGCCGTGGCGCGCCCAACTGATTTCGCTATACACGCTGAAAATCATCAGTAGTATGGTTGATAGTACGGTGGTTGTTTTCATTATTTACTCCTTATCAAAAACAGTAGCGGTGTAACTAAAGCCTGCGGATAGAAGCACTATATGAATTTAAGTTTTTTAGCTGTCGATGTGCCGCCCATTGCCGGGTGTCAATCGATTATTGTCAATAAATCCGAAACAGACCGATTTAATGCAGGTTGTCGTCCCATCGGAGGGTAATGACGAGGACAGATTTGTTTTACTCTATGTTGCCGGTAGTCGTCAAATGTGTGTGTTGTTTTCAAAACGGCGGATTCAATTTCGAAGCGCATTTCGAGTAATCATCCAGCAAAACGGCAAGGCGGATTCAACTCCGAAGTGCATCATGGGCCGCAAGTCTTCGAACAATTGTTATCCCGGATGGGCGCGCCGTTAATACGCACTGCAATAAAGCAGGCCATGCAGCATCTGGCGTTGCAGTTTGTCTTTGCAGCGTCCATGCAGGCCCCGGTGTTTCGCTATTCTTTCGATATCCTGGGGGAAGCGGCGTTGATGCAGACCGATTCCGAGCATTATTTCCATGCCGCTTGAGGCGGCGCAGGCATATCCGGGGGCGGCGGAAACCATTCTTCCAGCCGAGAGTTGTACATTAATTCATCCGGCACCGGAATTCGATGCCCTTTGCCGTACATGCACTGGATATAGCTGATGTCATAATCTTGTTGAGCATCTTCTTTGGAGTCGGGCTGCTGTTGCGACGTTGCAATCTGCGCGTGGCTAAGTTGCCTGCACGCCAGATCGTCATTATGGAACTGATCGAAGTTTTTACCGATACCCGGCAGTACCAAAACACTGGGACCGCTCGGCATCGTTGAGCAAGCGTTGAGCAAGAAAACAGACATCAGAATTATCAGGATCTGTAACATTTGGCACACCTCCGTTAAGGAACAACATTCCGCCACACCGCCGAACACTCCCTGACATAGGGATAGTAGCCGGGAGGATCGGTGCAGTAATACCAATAGCCGGGCTGCTGTTCTATGGGTTGGGGTTCAATTCTCTGCCATCCTGCCGAACATTCTTGCACATAGGGATAGTAACCGGCAGGACTTGAGCAATAGTCCCAGCTGTTCGGCCCGAATGATTGGATAGTGGGCACAGTCCCTTGATCGATATAAGCGGGAGGGCTGGAGGGCATTATGATAGACGGCGAGGAATAATAGGGTTCAAAGGAATAGTAAGGCCAGTAGTAGAATTTCGGCCGGGAATAGGGCGGATCTATAAAAAAATCGACCCGGTCATGGACATGCTGACGAAGTCTTTTTGAATGTTCGACGCCCACCCGGCCTTTTTTGAACTTGTCGCCATCGCGGGCCACGGCAGTTCCGCCGGATAACAACGCAATAACGAGCATGAACAAAATTGATAATCTTCCGGGCATCATTGTCATTTCCTCATTTACCGAAATACACTAAAGTGAGCTGGATTTTATGGTTCCCACGCTCCAGAGACTGTGAAAGAATTATCCAAATCAGTTTAAGAGCCTATTCACCACGAAGGCACGAAGTGTACAGAGGAAAATAATTGTTTTTAATTCAATGCATTGAAAACTTCGTGTTCTTCGTGGTGAACTCTTTGATATTGTTCTAAAACGAATATTTTCACAGTCTCTCCAGCGTCCCGAACCGCAGAGCGGTTCAGGCTGCATTCCCACGCAAAGCGTGGGAACGATCAGTTTATGTTTCGGGAAGTTATTACCGACCCTATCCTAAAGAGAGCTGGGTTTGGCTTCAATGCCAACCCCGTCCTCGCCAACCGCGGCTGCCGCCCCATCCATGGTCTCTCCAGCCATAGCCTCTCCAGCCTCCGCCGTAAAAGCGCGGCCTAAACCCGTAATGGCCGTAAAAGCCGGAACCATATCCGCCGTAGGGGGCATAATGGTAAGAAATGCCGACATTGTCGTACGGCGTAGCATAAATGGCGCAACCATTCAGAGTGCAGATGATCATCCCGGCAAGGGCGATGGCTAACGTTAAGCGTCTCATTGTTGGCTCTCCTCAGTCGGTTAGGCAACCTGTCTTTCGGAAATACAGTCGGGCTTGTTGCGTAGTGCTTATTTTTGAAGTGTCGGCCGCGGTTCAATCCGGGCGGAAAGCTTCAACCGGCCCAAGTAGAATCCTGCTTGCCGCACCTTATATGCAGAACGGGTCAATGAAAAATCGCTTTCATAATTCCACAATAAAATCGCCTTATCAATACGTATGACTACGGGCTGCGTGGGAATGCAGCCTGAACCGTTCTGCGGTTCGGGACGCTGGAACGTCCCTGGCCGGGTTACTGCGCAGAGCACTCAAGTACACCTCGTTCCCACGTGCTACGTCACTGCCATTAAGTTAAGCGCATGAACACCGTAGGAGCGGGCCGCGCCCGCGACCCTGGGACAGCGATTTATAAGTTGCGGCGCCATCATCGCGGGCATGGCCCGCTCCTACAACGTTTAACTTAATGACATTGACGTGCTACGTGGGAATGCAGTGCTGGACGCGCTGCGTCCCGTATATGTTGCCCATGATTCGCGGCGCAGCGCGCCTTGAAGGCATTCCCACGCGGCGCGTGGGAACGAGGAGTTGACGGTGTTTCGCAGGCATTTGTGTATAACGACGAGCGCAGAGCATGGGCACCCCAAGCGGACGTTATTATTGATGGAGTCCTAAGCATTTCTACGGATTGTACAAACGATCGGGCTTCTCTAACCTGTCTATCAATGCCAAATCAGGCTGCAAGCGCCGTCCATAGCTTTAATCGATAACATGAGGCTCCGATATGCAGAACTCCGAAGCTATTCTCGCCGCCCATCTGCTCCCATTGATCATTTATTTCGGAGCCGTAGCCGCTATCACCGGCGTCATGCTCGGCGGCGCGTATCTGTTGGGCCAAAGACACCACGCCAAAGCGGCCGACCAACCGTTTGAATCGGGCATTGTTGCTGCGGGCGACGTGCATATCCGCGTTTTAGTGCCGTTTTACATGCTCGCCATCTTTTTCGTTATTTTCGATATGGAAAGCGTGTTCCTGTTTGCCTGGTCGGTGGCATTGCAAGAAGCGGGCTGGCCCGGTTTTATCGAAGCGCTGATTTTTATCAGCGTATTAATCGCGGCATTGATTTATCTGTGGGCTGTAGGCGCTCTGGATTGGCGTACCCGCAGGCAACGCTACAGCGGACTATAGGAGGAGTCGTGCATTGGACGCTAAGCAACGCGGAGACCGATCCCGCCCCGCAACCCGGCCAGCAGACTTATGAAGAAGCGCTACGCCGCAATTTCCTGTTCGCCATGCTTGAGGATATGGTCGCCTGGGGACAAGCCAATTCCGTCTGGCCTTTCAACTTCGGCCTGTCTTGCTGCTACGTGGAGATGGCGACCGCCTTCACCAGCCGTCATGACATTGCCCGTTTCGGTTCCGAAGTGATCCGGGGATCGCCGCGCCAAGCGGATCTGATCGTCATTTCAGGGACGGTGTTTCGAAAAATGGCCCCGGTGGTCAAGCGGCTCTACGATCAACTGCTGGAACCTCGCTGGGTCATATCGATGGGTTCCTGCGCCAACTCCGGCGGCATGTATGACATTTACAGCGTCGTGCAAGGCGTGGACAGGTTTTTACCGGTGGACGTTTATGTGCCGGGCTGTCCGCCCAGGCCGGAAGCGTTGCTGCAAGGCTTGATGCTGTTGCAGGATGCGATAGGCCAGGAAAGACGCCCGTTAAGCTGGGTGGTCGGCGATCAAACGGTGATCAAAGCGCCCAAGCCCAGTTACCGCGATTTACTGACGGAAGAGCGGATGCGTACCCGGCAGTTGAGAGATCCGGACGAGATATAGCTGGCTCAATAAACCTAAAAACGGCGATCAGTCCACGAAAAACACGAAAGACACGAAAGACACGAAATAAATCAGCATGTTGTATTGGTTAAGACTTCATTTCTTGGGGGTAATCATTTACAGCTTGGTGTCTTCTTGAATATTTTCGTGCTTTTTGTGTTTTTCGTGGATAAATGAAAATGAATGGGAGGAATACATTGGACGGTAACGCTGACAACATCGCTATTCCTACCGACTCGCCGCAGATCGTGCGCGAACTGACGGAACGAACCGGCAGTAATGACTTTGTCATCCAGCCGACCCGCGACGGCATAACCACGCTGTGGATTCTTAAGCAAAACCTGCGCGCGACTCTCCGCTATTTAAAAGCATCCTATGTATTACTGTTCGACCTGACCGCTATCGACGAGCGTCAGCGCACGCACCGGCAAGGCCTTCCCGCCAGCGAATTTACCGTCGTCTATCATTTGCTGTCGTTCGACCGCAACGAGGATATTCGGCTCAAAGTCGCGTTGAGCGAAACCGATTTGTCCGTCCCGACGATCAGCGACATGTGGCCCTCGGCCAATTGGTACGAGCGCGAAGTATGGGATATGTTCGGCGTCGTCTTTGACGGTCACCCGCATCTCAAACGCATCATCATGCCGCCGACCTGGCAAGGACATCCGCTACGCAAGGATCATTATGCCCGTGCGACCGAAATGGAGCCTTTCAGCCTTTCCGACCAGCAGCAGGACATCGAACAAGACGCGTTGCGCTTCGTGCCGGAGGATTGGGGCATGCGGCGGCACAGCGAAGATAGCGATTTCATGTTCCTGAATATGGGCCCCAACCATCCCAGCGTACATGGCGTGTTCCGTATCGCCTTGCAACTGGATGGCGAGGAGATCGTCGATGCGCTGCCCGACATCGGCTATCACCATCGCGGCGCGGAAAAAATGGGCGAACGCCAGTCCTGGCACACCTACATCCCTTACACGGATAGGGTCGATTATCTGGGCGGTTCGATGAACAACCTGCCTTACGTGCTGGCCGTGGAGCAACTGGCCGGAATCGAAGTTCCGGAACGCGCCCAGGTTATCCGCGTGATGATCTGCGAACTCTACCGTCTTGCCAGTCACCTGTTGTTTTACGGCACTTACGCCCAGGATTTGGGGCAGATGTCGCCGATCTTTTATATGTTTATCGATCGCGAAAAGGTGTTCGATATACTGGAATCGATCAGCGGCGCGCGCATGCATTCAAGTTACTTCCGGATCGGCGGCGTCGCGCTGGATTTGCCTAAAGGTTGGGATAAACGCATACGCGAGTTTATCGACTATTTACCGGCCCGGCTGGATCAATACGACAAGCTGGTGCTGCAAAACAGCACGCTCAAGCGCCGCACCCAAGGCATCGGCGCGTATAACACTGCGGAAGCCATCGATTGGAGCGTGACCGGCGCGGGCCTTCGGGCCACCGGATTGGCATGGGATTACCGCAAAGCGCGTCCTTACTCCGGCTACGAAAACTACGAATTTGAAATACCCACCGGCCATCGCGGCGACTGTTACGACCGTTGCACCGTGCGGGTCGAGGAGATGCGCCAGAGCCTTCGCATCATCAAGCAATGCCTCGATAACATGCCGGAAGGGCCTTACAAGGCCAGTCATCCATTGACCACGCCGCCGCCCAAAGAAAAAACGCTGCATGATATAGAAACCCTGATCCAGCATTTTCTCGCCGTGAGCTGGGGGCCGGTGATTCCCGTCGGCGAGTCCTGCGTAACCATCGAAGCGACCAAGGGCCTGAATGCCTACTATCTGACCAGCGATGGCGGCGGCATGTCGTATCGCACCCGTATTCGCACGCCGTCCTTCCCGCATTTGCAGATGATTCCGATGATGTGCCGGGGCATGATGGTTCCCGACCTGGTGGCGATATTGGCCAGTATCGATTTTGTGATGGCCGACGTGGACCGCTGAGATGAACGAGCCAATTTTTGAAGGATTAAGCCTCGCCGAAATCCGGGAGATTAACGCCGAGATGAGTCATTACGAAAATAAAACCGCCGTCTCCATCGAAGCGTTGAAAATCGTCCAAAAACACCGGCGCTGGGTTTCCGACCCATGCCTGATTGCCGTGGCCGAGCTGTTGGAACTATCAGCGGCGCAACTGGAAGGGGTGGCGACTTTTTACAACCTGATTTACCGGCAGCCGGTCGGCAAGACCGTCATTCATTATTGCAACAGCGTCACCTGTTGGATGCTGGGCAGCGACCAAGTAGGCGAAAGCTTGTGTCGGCATTTGAACGTCGAGTTGGGCGAAATGTCCGCGGACGGCGAATACACAATATTGCCGATTGTCTGCCTGGGCGCTTGCGACCATGCGCCGGTCGTGATGGTGGGCAATGAGCTGAAGTTCGACATCACCGAAGATGCCGTTAACGAGATTTTCGGAAGGTGAGGCGCTATGGAAATAATGGATAAGCCGCTGACTAAAAACATCCGCCCGGATCGCGCTTTTGCGACGCTGGCCGATTACGAGAGCACCGGCGGTTATCAAGGATTGCGCAAGACAATCTCCCAGTTGCAGCCGAAAGACGTGCAGCAATGGGTTAAGGATGCTGGGTTGCGGGGCAGGGGCGGCGCGGGATTCGGCACCGGACTTAAATGGAGCTTGGTTCCTTTGGATGATTTATCGCAAACGCGCTATCTGGTTGCCAATGCCGATGAAATGGAGCCGGGAACCTTCAAGGACAGGCTACTGCTGGAGCAGGACCCGCACCAGCTGATCGAGGGTATGATCATTGCGGCCTATGCCATTCAAGCCCAGAAGGCCTATATCTTCCTGCGCGGGGAATACCACCTTGCCAAGCTTCGTCTCGAACAGGCTTTGCTGGAAGCCAAGTCTAAAGGTTACCTGGGCGAGCATATTTTGAATTCCGCGTTCAACCTGGAGATAGTCCTGCATACCGGCGCAGGGCGTTATATCTGCGGCGAGGAAACGGCGCTGCTCAATGCGCTGGAAGGCAAGCGGGCCACGCCCCGCGCCAAGCCGCCGTTCCCGCTGGTCAGCGGGCTTTGGGGCAAGCCGACCGTGGTCAATAACGTCGAAACCTTGTGTAATGTACCGCATATTTTGCATTACGGCGTCGAGTGGTATCAGGGGCTGGCGCGAGGCGTCGATAAGGGCACCAAGCTGTTCGGAGCCAGCGGCCGCGTCAAGCATCCCGGTTTGTGGGAACTGCCTATGGGTACGCCTATCCGGGAAATCATCGAGCAACATGCCTGCGGCATGCGCGACGGTTACACGCTGCGCGGTTTTTTGCCCGGCGGCGCATCGACCGACTTTATGCTGCCGGAACACCTGGATGTGGTCATGGATTTCGAGGCCGTCGCCAAAGCAGGCAGCCGGATGGGTACCGGGGTCATCATCGTTCTCGACGACAAGACCTGCCCGGTAAAAATGGTGCTGAACCTGGAACAGTTTTTCGCCCAGGAATCTTGCGGTTGGTGTACGCCGTGCCGGGACGGTCTGCCGTGGACGGTGACCTTGCTAAAAGACATCATCGCCGGGAAAGGCCGCATCGAAGATCTTGATACCTTGGCCGGATTAACCCGCATGCTGGGGCCGGGAAATACCTTTTGCGCATTGGCCCCCGGAGCCGTCGAGCCGCTGCAAAGCGCGCTTAAATATTTTCGCGCGGATTTTGAACGCTACATCGCAATGGAGCGTGCGTAATGGCCCGTATTGAAATCGACGGTCAGCCTTATGATGTCCTGGACGGTAACAACCTGCTGTCCGCCTGTCTGTCGCTGGGTCTGGATTTGCCTTATTTTTGCTGGCATCCGGCATTGGGTTCGGCGGGCGCTTGTCGGCAATGCGCGGTTATCCAGTACAAGGATGCCGAAGACAAACATGGGCGCTTGGTCATGGCCTGCATGACGCCAGCGGCGGATAAGATGAGAATTTCGATAGCCGCCGAACCGGCGCGGCAATTTCGCAGCGACAACATCGAACTACTGATGACCAACCATCCCCACGATTGTCCAGTCTGCGAGGAAGGCGGCGAATGTCATTTGCAGGATATGACGGTCATGACCGGCCACACTGTCCGCCGCTACCGGGGCCTGAAACGAACCCATAACAACCAGAACCTCGGTCCCTTTATCAATCACGAAATGAACCGTTGCATCGCCTGCTACCGCTGCGTGCGGTTCTACGACGACTATGCCGGAGGGAATGATCTTCAGGTGTTCGGCATGCATAACAATGTCTATTTCGGCCGTTTTGAGGATGGCGCGCTGGAAAGCGAATTCAGCGGCAATCTGGTCGAGGTTTGTCCTACCGGCGTTTTCACCGACAAGCCCTTTAGCGCCCATTATGCGAGGAAGTGGGATTTGCAGACCGCGCCATCGGTTTGCGCGCATTGCGGCCTGGGCTGCAACACCGCGCCCGGCGAACGCTACGGCGAGCTCAGGCGCGTGATCAACCGCTATAACGGCGAGGTCAACGGCTATTTTCTCTGCGACCGGGGGCGCTTCGGTTACGGTTTTGTCAACAGCCCCAAGCGCATTCTTAAACCGCGGCTCAACGATCAGGAGATCAGCGCCGAGGCGGCGGAAAGCCATTTCCGTCAACTGCTGAAAGCCGACAAACCGGCGATCGGGATCGGTTCGCCACGCGCCTCGCTGGAAGCCAATTTCGCTTTGCGCACGCTGGTTGGCGAAGAAAATTTCTTCCTCGGTTTGGAGGATACCGAACATATCTTACTTAACACCATTGTCGAATTGATGCGTCACGGCGGCATCCATTCCCCGTCGCTGAGGGAAGTCGAACAGGCCGATGCGGTGCTGATTCTCGGCGAAGATGTGACCCACAGCGCCCCAAGGCTGGCGCTTTCGTTGCGGCAGGCGGCGCGCCATGCTTCATTCGATCTGGCCGCTAGCCTGCACCTATTGCCTTGGCAGGATGCGGCGGTCAGGAATCTGGAGAATCAGGCCCAAAGTCCGGTATTTATCGCGAGCATTTGCGCCACCCGCCTGGATGACGTGGCCGCGAACACGTATCGCGGCAGCCCTGAAGACATTGCCCGTCTGGGCTTTGCGATCGCCCATTGTCTTGACGAGTCGGCTCCCGCGCCTGCCGCTTTGGGCGATGCCGAACAAGCGCTGGCAGTCATCATTGCCGACAGCCTGAAACAGGCGAAACGTCCGCTGATCGTATCGGGAACCCGTTGCGCTAGCCTCGACGTCATTCAGGCGGCCTATAACGTCGCCAAGTCGCTGCCGATAACAGACAAACAACTGACGTTCACCGTTCCCGAATGCAACAGTCTTGGCTTGGCAATCATGGGCGGAGCAAGCTTGCAGCAGGCTTTCGAACGGATCGGCACCGGTTTGGCCGATAGCGTGATTATTCTTGAGAACGATCTCTACCGCCGGGTGCCGAGACCGGAGCTGGATAGGTTTCTGGAAACCGCCGCGCATGTGGTCGTCATCGACAGCCTGGAAAATAAAACCGCCGCGCAAGCCGAGTTGCTGCTGCCTGCGGCGGTTTTCGCCGAATCCGAAGGCACTTTGGTCAATAATGAAGGTCGGGCCCAGCGTTATTTCCCGGTTTATCCCGCGACAGAGCCGGTGCGCGGCAGTTGGCAATGGCTGACGAGTGTCATGGTCGATTCTCAATGGCGTCTTGATGCCCTTACAGCAGCTTGCGCAAGCACGTTCTCCGATCTTGCCGCCATCATCCGGGCCGCGCCGGGCTCGGATTACACCGTCAAGGGCAGCAAGATCCCGAGACAACCCCACCGCTACAGCGGCCGTACCGCGATGCATGCCGACATCAAGGTTGGCGAACCCGGCCAGCCGCAGGATATGGAAACGCCGTTCGCTTTTTCGATGGAAGGCGATACGGCCCAAGTCCCGCCGGCTTTAGTGCCGGTCATCTGGGCGCCGGGCTGGAACTCCAATCAGGCGATCAACAAATTCCAGCAACAAACCGGCGGCCATCTGCGTGACGGAGATCCCGGCGTGCGGTTGTTTGAAGCAGCCGGTACGCTGGATTGGTTCGGCGATATTCCGCCAGCCTTCAAACCGGAACCAGGCCGGTGGCGGGTCATGCCTTTGCCGCACATTTTCGGCACTGAGGAGCTAAGCCAGCAATCGCCATCGATAGCCGAACGGCTACCCGCTTTTTGTGTTTTTCTGAATTTTTTGGATGCGGAAACACTGGGCGTCGATAGCGGCGACCCAGTGGAAATCAGCAGTCTTTTAGGCATATCGATTCTAAAGATTCCGGTACAGATCGAACCTACCCTGCCACAAGGCTTGCTTGGCATAACAGCGGGATTGCCCGCATTCCAGGCCATGAAAATCTGGACTCAGGTAACGGTAAAGAAAGTGAATCAGGAGGATCGGTTATGAATGCCGGCCTTGGCGATGCAACCGATATTATCGGCATTCTGGTTTCGGCGATCGTCGTTGCGGCGCTGCTGGTTTGGGTGGAACGCCGTCTGCTGGCGCTCTGGCAGGATAGGCTTGGCCCCAACCGGGTCGGGCCGTTCGGATTGATGCAGGTGGCGGCGGACATGATCAAAATGTTCTTCAAGGAAGACTGGATACCGCCTTTCGCCGACAAGCCGGTATTCGTGCTGGCCCCGACCATCGTATTCATCACCATGCTGACCGGTTTCGCCGTGATTCCGTTTGCGCCGGGCGTCGGCATCATCGATTTCAACTTCGGGCTGCTTTACTTGCTGGCGCTGTCCTCGCTGTCGGTCTACAGCATCGTGCTGGCGGGCTATGCGTCCAACAACAAATACTCGCTGCTCGGCGGCCTGCGTGCCGCGGCGCAAACCGTCAGTTACGAGGTGTTCATGGGCATTTCGATCATGGGCGTGGTGATGCTGTCCGGCACCTTTAATTTGAGGGAGATTGTCGAAGCCCAGCGAGGCGGCTGGTTCATCGTTCCCCAGTTTTTCGGCTTTATCGTCTTCCTGATTGCGGTCGTCGCGGAGAGCCGCAGGGCTCCGTTGGATCTGCCGGAAGCCGAACAGGAGCTGGTTGCCGGTTTCCATACCGAGTATTCCGGCATGAAATTCGGCATGTTTTTCGTCGGCGAGTATCTCGGCATTACGCTCAGTTCGGCGATGATCGTGACGCTGTTTTTCGGCGGCTGGCTGGGGCCCTGGCTGCCGCCGTTGCTATGGTTTTGCCTGAAAACCGCGGTCGGCATCATATTCTTTATTCTGCTGCGGGGGGCGTTGCCGCGGCCCCGCTACGATCAACTGATGGCTTTCGGCTGGAAAGTGCTGCTGCCGGCGGCGTTGTTGAATTTGCTGGTTACCGGCGCAGTGGTCTTGTTGATGCGCAGTCCGCTAGTTGCTAATTCCCAAGCTGGAGTTCTCGTCGTTATACACAAATCCAGTTGTCCCCCAGAACGTCGTCATACCGGGATGCCGGTATCCAGTGCCATGGACGGTAACTTGGCGTTGAGTCACAGGAAGTTTCACCTCCCTGTGCCTGGGTTCCGGCATCCCTGCCAGAACGACGGCGTCTCGCAGACACTTGTGTATAACGACGAGAGCTGGAGCTTGGGAACCCGCGTAAGAAGGGAAAACCGATGCTAAGCCAACTGCGATCATTATGGGAAGTTTTGAAGCATACCTTCGTCAAGCCGGATACGGTCGAATACCCGGAACAGAAACCGGTGCTGTTCCCCCGTTACCGCGGACGCATCGTGCTGACCCGCGACCCTGACGGCGAAGAGCGCTGTGTTGCCTGCAATCTGTGCGCGGTAGCCTGCCCGGTCGATTGCATCGTCTTGCAGAAAGCCGAGGACGAGAGCGGACGCTGGTATCCCGAATTCTTCCGCATCAATTTTTCCCGCTGCATTCTATGCGGATTTTGCGAAGAAGCCTGCCCGACCAGTGCGATTCAACTGACGCCGGATTTTGAAATGTGCGAATACGACCGGCAGAACATGGTTTACGAGAAGCGGCATTTATTGATCGATGGGACCGGAAAGTATCACGACTACAGCTTTTATCGGGTAGCGGGCATGACGATCGGCGGCAAGGTCAAGGGCCAGGCTGAAAACGAAGCGCCGCCGGTCGATGTGAAAACCTTGTTGCCGTGATGTTATCGTTCCCATGCTCCGGCGCTCATCGGTTTATCGTTTATCGTTCCCACGCTCCGGCGTGGGAATGCCGTAGTAGACGCTCCAGCGTCCCGCAACGCCGGAGCGTTGCAGACTGAAACTATAAGAAATTAGGCTAAAAACATTTTTTACCACGAAGGCACGAAGAACACGAAGTTTCAATGTATTGAATTAAAACGATTGTTTTTCTTCGTGTCCTTCGTGTCTTCGTGGTGAATTCTTTAATTTTTTCTAAAAACGAATACTTTCACAGCCTCCGGAGCGGGGGAACTATAAGAGAGACGATTATGGTGTTGACTTTGTTTTATATCACTTCCGCCGTTGCCGTGTTCGCGACGGTGATGACGATCACCCGGCTCAATGCGGTGCATGGCTTGCTGTACCTGATTTTATCCTTGTTGGCCGTCGGCGTGCTGTTCTTTCTGTTGGGCGCGCATTTTGCCGCGGTGCTGGAAGTGATTATTTACGCCGGGGCTATTATGGTGCTATTCGTTTTCGTGATCATGATGCTCAATCAAGGGCAAAAGACCATAGCGCAGGAATGCGCCTGGCTACAGCCGGGCATTTGGATCGGGCCGTCGCTGTTGGCATTGATTCTGTTTGTCGAAATGTTGGTTATCGTTGTCTCCGGCGGCGATGCCGAAACCGGTTACGTAGTGGATGCCAAGCAGGTGGGGATAGCATTGTACGGACCCTATCTGCTGGCTGTGGAATTGGCCTCGATGTTGTTGCTGGCCGGGTTGGTCGGCGCTTATCACCTGGGCAAACCGATGCTCAAGATCACCAGGGCCGGGGGAAATCATGACTAGGGGTTACCGGCTTCTGCGCACCGGGTCGGGTTTATCGTTATACACATTTTCCGCTCCGGTTCGGGACGCGGCGCAAAGGGTTACCGATGGCCGGAGTGCAGGCTTCGCCTGCAAGCGCAAGCAAGGCATGTACTCCCGTTGCGCTTCAATACATAACAATGTGCATATATCTATAAAGATCAGCGCCGTGCCTGGGAACGAGGAAAAATACGTGGAGGAATCATGAGCGGAATTCCGATGGCACATGGGTTGTTGCTGTCTGTGGTGTTGTTTGTGCTGGGCTTAATCGGGGTTTTGGTGCGACGTAACCTGATCATGATGCTGATGTCCCTGGAAGTCATGCTCAATGCGACCGGCCTTGCTTTTATTGTCGCCGGGTCACGCTGGGGGCAGGCGGACGGGCAAATCATGTTCCTGCTGATATTAACCCTGGCCGCGGCTGAAGTGGGTGTCGGACTGGGCTTGGCGCTGCAAGTTTTTCGCCGCTTCCATACGCTGGATGCGGATGCGCTGAACGGGATGAAAGGCTAGGGGGTGAAAATGATTGAATTGCTCGCGGTGGCTGGACGGGGTTTAACGGTGAGCGTGTCGCGTGGGAACGAGAAAGGGGCGAGCAATGAAAATGATTGAGCTGCTAGGCTGGGTGCCGCTGTTTCCGTTCCTGGGTTTTTTAATGCTGGTGTTGGCCGGTGAACGATTTTCCAAACCGCTGATTGCCTGGGTTGGCGTCGGCACGGTGGCTGTTTCGGCGTGCTTGGCCGCTCTGGTCGGGGCCGAATTTCTGACGGGAACGATGGAGCCTTGCGGTCTGCTAGCGGGATACTGGCTGGAGGTTGACGATCTGGCGGCGCCGATCGGTTTTTATCTCGATGCGTTGTCGGTCACGATGTTGTTTGTCGTGACCGGCGTCGGCCTTTTAATCCATGTCTATGCGGCCGAATTTATGGCGTCCGATCCCGGCTATGCGCGTTTCTTCGCCTACATGAATCTGTTTATGTCCGCGATGCTGGTACTGGTGCTGGCCGACAATCTGTTGTTGCTTTATTTGGGCTGGGAAGGCGTCGGACTCGGCAGCTACCTGCTGATCGGCTTCTGGTATCAAGACCCGAACAACGGCTATGCGGCGCGCAAGGCGTTTGTGATGACCCGAGTGGGGGACACGGCTTTATTGATCGGTTTATTTTTGTTGTTCACGCAGTTGCATACGTTTGATATTCAACTCCTGATGCTCAGGGTTACCAGCCAGTGGGTCGCTGGCGAGCTGTTGCCTGTGACTGCTGCCGCCCTGTTGCTGGGCGGTGCGCTGGGTAAGTCCGCGCAAGTGCCGCTGCAATCCTGGCTGCCCGACGCGATGGCAGGCCCGACGCCGGTTAGCGCGTTGATTCATGCCGCTACGATGGTCACTGCGGGCGTTTACCTGATTGCCAGAACCCATGCTTTGTTCATCATGGCGCCGTCGGTTCAGTTCGCCGTCGCAACGATTGGCGCGTTGACCTTGTTGACGGCCGGTTGTTCGGCGCTCGTTCAGACCGACATCAAGCGTATTCTGGCTTACTCAACGATCAGCCAGATCGGTTACATGTTTCTCGCTTTGGGCGTCGGGGCGTGGTCGGCGGCGATTTTTCATCTGCTGATGCATGCTTTTTTCAAGGCGCTGTTGTTTCTCGCCGCAGGGTCGGTGATAAGCTGTTTTCATCACCAGCACGATATTTTCAGGATGGGCGGGCTGCGTAAAGTTATGCCCCTGGCTTTCTGGAGCTTTATGATCGGTAGCGCGGCGTTATCGGCACTGCCTTTTACCTCGGGGTTTTACAGCAAACATGAGATTCTGTCGGCCGCCTTTGATGCTTCTACCGGTCTATGGGCGGCAGGTTGTCTGGGCGCAATGATTACAGGCATCTACAGCTTTCGTCTGGTTTTTGTGGTCTTTTTCGGCAAGGAATGCCCGGTTATTGAAACCAGGCTCGGTTGGCGCATGCGCGTGCCGCTGATTCTGCTGGGGGCGTTGGCTTTGTTTGGCGGTCTGCTGAAAATTCCGCTGGATTCGGTATTTCCGGTTTTATTTAATCATGAGCATGGTTTCGATGCGGTTGCGGTCAGCACCGCCGCAGCGCCGGTAATCGGTTTGTCGATCGCGGCATGGTTTTATTTGACCGGCCGCTTTTCCGCTCAGAGTCCGGCAGATTCCGGTTTGGCAAGGCGAATGCGGATATTCTGTTTTAACGGCTGGGGGATCGACGCGCTATATGGCGCATGGGTGGTACGGCCCTTTAAAACTATCGCCGAACTCAATAAAAACGATGTGCTGGAGCATGCGTATCTTGCGTCGGCGTCGCTCTGTCGTGCCGGGCAGCGGGTGGTCGGCGCTGCGCAGACCGGGAATATCCGTTGGTACGCCTCATCGATGGCGCTCGGTGTCGTGGTCATTATCGCCATCGGCTGGTTGTCGTGATACTGGCGGCGCTTATTTGCGTTTTGCTGCTGGGCGGGTTTGCCGCCTGGTTTTCAGAGCGTTGGAGTCCGACAGCGCCGCGCTGGGTGGCAGTCGCTACGCTGACGGTCGAGGCGCTGTTGCTGGCATTGCCGTATACAGTGGCAAACCAGGCCGGCGGTTTGTCGTCAGCCTGGTTTGCCGGCTTTTACCTGCCGTGGATCCCGCGCTTCGGCATCGGTTTCCATCTGGCTATGGACGGTCTTAGTCTGCTGTTGATAACGCTGACGGTGTTGCTCGGGTTTATGGCGGTCAGCAGTTCCTGGCTTGAGATCAAGTGTCGGCAGGGCTTTTTTTACTTTAATCTGTTGATGTGTCTAGCCGGTATCTTCGGCGTATTTCTGGCGGTTGACCTGTTCCTGTTTTTTTTCTGCTGGGAATTGATGATTATCCCGATGTATTTCCTGATCAGCATCTGGGGCCATGAGAACCGGATTGATGCGGCGCTAAGGTTTTTCATTTTTACCCAGGTGAGCAGTCTGCTGATGCTGGCGGCGATCATCGCTTTGGTGCTGATACACCATCGCAATTGCGGCGTCTATAGTTTCGATTATTTCGAATTGCTCAATACTGCATTTGCCCCGGATGTCGCATTCTGGCCGATGCTGGGTTTTTTTATCGCGTTTACGGTTAAGCTGCCGATGCTGCCGTTTCATACCTGGCTGCCGGACGCCCACACGCAAGCGCCGACCGGCGGCAGCGTGATTCTGGCCGGGGTGATGCTGAAGACCGGCGCGTACGGCTTGTTGCGCTTCGTCATCCCGTTGTTTCCGGATGCGGCGCATCAGTTTGCCCCGGTTGCGATGACGCTGGGAGCCGTCAGCGCGCTTTATGCGGCGGTGACGGCTTTTGCTCAGTCCGACCTGAAACGGCTGATTGCTTATACCAGCGTCAGTCACATGGGCTTTATTCTGCTTGGGGTGTTTTCCTGGAATTTACTCGCCTTGCAGGGTTCGGTCATTACCATGCTGGCGCACGGCATCAGCGCCGCGGCGCTGTTCATGATCGCCGGGGCGCTGCAACAACGCCTGCATACACGGGAAATGGGTAATATGGGCGGACTTTGGTCGGCAATGCCCGGATTGTCGGCGTTGGCATTGTTTTTTTCGGCGGCATCGCTCGGCGTTCCGGGATTGGGAAACTTTATTGGCGAATTCCTGGTCTTGCAGGGGGCTTTCAGCGTCAATAGGGTATTGGCATCCGTGGCCGCCCTGACGCTTATTTTGGCTCCGGTTTATGCGCTTAGCCTGATACAAAAAGTCTGTTACGGTCCGCCGTCTCAACATGTGCATTTGGTCGATGCCGGTCGCCGCGAATGGGTATCGCTAGGCTTGCTGGCGCTTGCTTGTGTTTGGCTCGGCCTGAGTCCTCAGGCGGTATTGAAGGTCTCGGCTCCCGCACTGAAGCAGGAAATGCACTGGAGCGCTGATGAATATTAACTCGCTTATCGCCCTTGCGCCTCTCATCGCGGTCGGCGCAACCGCAATGGCGGTCATGCTCGGTATCGCGGTGCGGCGCAATTTCATGTCGGCTTGCGGTATTGCCGCCGGCGGCATCGTTATGTCGCTGTGGACGCTGGGCTGGGCTGCGCGGGAAAGTCCGGTCCGGGCGACTTTATTGATGCGGGTGGATGCCTACTCGCTGTTCTATATGACGCTGTTGCTGTCGGCAGGCCTTACGGTGCTGGGCTTTTGTTACGACTATTTCAAAGCGCGCGAAGGCGAGCACGAAGAGCTCCCATTGCTGCTGCTGACCGCGCTGCTGGGCGCTTCAGTGCTGGTGTGCAGCAGTCATTTTGCGAGTTTTTTTATCGGTCTTGAAATACTCGGCATTTCGCTGTTTGTGCTGATAGGCTATCCGCTCAACCAGGTTCGGCCGCTGGAGGCTGCGCTGAAATACTTGGTCTTGTCCGGGGTGTCTTCGGCTTTTTTGCTGATGGGCATGGCGCTGATCTATGCGCAATGCGGGGAGCTTCATTTCAGCGGCATCGGCGGCTATATGACCAGCCGGGACAATATCAATGCTATGGTTTTAAGCGGAACACTCCTGATCGTGGCCGGGCTGGGTTTCAAGCTTTCCCTGGCGCCGTTTCACTTATGGACGCCGGATGTCTACGAAGGCGCAGCAGCGCCGGTTAGCGCATTTATCGCCACCGTTTCAAAAGGCGCAGTCTTCGCCCTGTTGCTTAGATATTTCATCAGCACCTACAGTTACGATTACACGCCGTTACTGACTGTTTTCAGCGTCATTGCCGGGTTATCGATAGTGGGCGGTAATCTGCTGGCGTTGCAGCAAAATAATGTTAAGCGTTTGCTGGCGTATTCGTCTATCGCGCACATGGGTTATCTGCTGGTCGCATTCATTGCCGGCGGCATTTCTACAGGCGGGGCGGTAGAGTCGGTCAGTTTTTATCTGTCGGCTTATTTCATTACCACGGTCGGCGCGTTCGGGGTTGTTTCGGTGCTGTCAACGCCGTCAATGGAAGCCGATGATATTTCTTGTTATCGCGGGCTGTTTTGGCGGCGACCGTGGCTGGCGGCGACCTTTACCCTGATGTTGCTGTCGCTGGCGGGTATTCCGCTGACGGCCGGATTCATCGGTAAATTCTATATCTTTACCAGCGCCGCGGAGGGCCGGTTGTGGGGATTGCTGCTTGTCACCATCGTCGGCAGCGGACTGGGACTTTATTATTATTATTTGAGAATCATCGTTGTTATGTCGATGAATGTCGAAGCAACGGCAATTAACACCGCTCACGGTTGGATTTCCACAACATTGCTCGCGGTTTTAACGATACTGCTGGTTTGGATCGGCTGTTATCCGAGCCTGTTGGCCAATGTCATCCAGGCGGTATCTTACGAGATGGAATGGGGGCTGTGATTTTTCGGTCGGTGCAGGCAAGCGGTGTTTTCAGTGGGCTGCTTGTTTGTAAGTAATAACTCTTTGTCATTTAATTTTGTGATTTCTGTTGATTTGCCGTCATGTTATTTCTTAGTTTTGTCATTGCCTCTATCTGCATTTTTTCTTCTGGAGATATTTCTATTTTTTGGACTACTTGATTACTTTGATTATTAAGTCTTGCTTGTTTTAACGCTTTAACGCCATTTAACAATGTATCAATAGATAATGTTTTTTGTCCTGTCATGGTTATGCTGACTAAAATCATTCCAACAGTTAGGCTTAGTAAAATTTTTAACATCGAAGTTCCCCTTGTTAATCTATTTTAAGTTGACCTGATTATCTAGATGCTTCAGCCAGCACCGTCATACCGGCAGGGATGCCGGTATCCAGCGCCATGGACGGTAACTTGCCGATACCATTGCTGCATGATTTAGGCTCGATACCCGTCCATGGCTTCACATCCATGTGACTGGATTCTGGCATCCCTGCCAGAATGACGAACTTTTTAGCGCTAGCTGAAGCATCTAGCTAATCAAGTAAGTTGATGATGCTTATTGTCGAATACTTACGCTGCGTAAATAACAGCTTACATACGCCGCCTTGCTTTTGCCTTAACCTGGTTCTTGTTTCCTGATTATAAAGATGCTTCAGCTAACGCAAAAAAACTCCGTCATTCCGGCATGGATGCCGGAATCTAGAGCCATGGATGGTGACTATCCATGGCAGCCGTATCCGATTTAGGCATTATGCCAAGTCATACCTTCACATCCATGTGACTGGATACTGGCATCCATGCCAGTATGACGGCGCTAGGAGACTGTCGGATTAATAAAGCGAACCCACCCACGCAATCCCGTATAAAAATTTAAAAACTGGGTTGCCGTTTTTTTTAATGCCCCAGGTTCAGCATATAAACCCAATAATGCCCCTTTTGCC